>Ga0308158_10000189_pt1 | contig 131942 bp, 132 predicted proteins | sample PhyBR2_FD_201038 | JGI IMG/M metagenome (GOLD analysis project Ga0308158, IMG submission 201038) | Phyllosphere microbial communities from UC Gill Tract Community Farm, Albany, California, United States - DLSLB.R2 | ecosystem: Host-associated > Plants > Phyllosphere > Unclassified | place... | reverse complement strand
GTGGAGTACGGTCAGTCGCGAAAATGGATAGCGCACGCGCCCTTGTTGCCAAAGGATGGGGAATAGCTCTGGTCAGCCGCGCCATGAGCGTGTCGCGTGCGCAACTGTCACTGCGGGTAAAGCGTTCTGCCGACTGGCAGGACAAGCGTTGTAACCGGCGTAATGACGAAGCAGACGCTGAAATACTGTCGGGTATCCTCAATATCATCAGTGACATGCCCAGCTACGGCTATCGCCGCGTGTGGGGCATCCTGCGTAAGCAACGTCGTACTGAGGGGCTGCCGCCGGTCAATGCCAAACGGCTTTACAGGATCATGAGCGAGCATAACCTGCTGTTACTGCATGACAAACCAGAGCGGCCGACGCGTGAACATAAAGGTAAAATCGCCGTTGCGGAAAGCGATATGCGCTGGTGTTCAGATGGCTTTGAGTTCGGCTGCGATAATGGTGAAAAACTGCGTGTAACGTTCGCGCTGGACTGCTGCGACCGCGAGGCCATAGACTGGGCAGCAGGCACGGGAGGCTACGACAGCTCGACCGTGCAGGATGTCATGCTGAGGTCGGTAGAAAAGCGCTTCGGCGATAAGTTGCCGGACACAGCGGTGCAGTGGCTGACGGACAACGGTTCCGCGTATACCGCGCATGAAACGCGGAGGTTCGCCAGAGAGCTGAATCTGGAGCCCTGTACAACAGCGGTGAGCAGCCCGCAGAGTAATGGCATGGCGGAACGGTTCGTGAAGACGATGAAGGAAGACTATATCGCGTTCATGCCAAAACCGGATGTGAGAACAGCCCTGAAAAACCTTGCAGCAGCGTTCACGCATTACAATGAAAATCACCCGCACAGTGCGCTGGGATACCTCTCTCCACGAGAATACCGGCAACAGCGGGCATCGTTAACTTAAGATACAAAAGCTGTCCGGAGATGGCGGGTCAAGATCAGCAGGAATGCCAGGAAATCATCAGGAAGATACAAGCAGAATGTTGCTATCAGCGTCGCAAGTGACATGACGATAAAAGCTGGCTGTATGCGCCAGAGTCGGTGCACGAAGAAGTTCGCCAGGCTGAATGTACCCTTCTCTCGTTGTTTTACGATAATTCCTGTTATCAAAAAACCAGAAATCGCAAAGAAAATATCGACTCCTATAAATCCGGAAGCTATCTGACTAATTCCGGCATGGAAAAGAATGACAAGAACGACAGCTAATGCTCTGAGTCCATCAATGTCTTTACGATAGTTATCTGTGAAGATTTTATTTGGCATGAAGCGCACTATGTAATGAAAAAGAAAGCATATAGTATATTATTTGTAAGGGAAGAATAAAAGCGAATGATTTTATTTTTGATTGGTTAAATGAAACGCAATAAGTAAAAATAAATTATCTCTTTCTTTGTGGATGTCTGGCGGGGGGAAAGATAAAAAAGAACAGGGTGATTATAAATGTCTATGCAGATGTAATATCGGAAGTCTTTATTTATGGGGGCGATAATGCCATCGAGTTTAATGATGAGGTAGAGAAACTATGAAAACTGAAATAGATATTTTTATAGCAATTTCTCCCAGCCATTTTGGCTGGATAAAAAATAGTGATTTAATGGGTTCCGTCAGGTGTGATAGTGTTTGTCATACTGTATGTTGCGGGACTATGTACGTATGGGTCATGCACTTTTGCCGATAAGCAAATCTCGTTATAAGGCAGTTGCGGCCTGTTACAGCCGCAAGAAGAGCATCCGGTAATCTTTATAGATTTTTGATTACACCATACAAATGGTTGGTAAAAGGCTTAGTGACTTCATGTGGCCAGCGCGGAGGATCCGTCTGAAGGGTTCCAAGTGTGCGCATCCCTTTATGCTGTTCGGCTTTACGTTCGCAGTACTCATCATCGGTATATCCCATCGTCTCTACCACTACGGCATGTTCCCGGCCATCCGGCAATTTGGCCTGAATAATAAAATCCGGCAGCACAAAGCCTTTCTCCCCCTCCATCTCTACCTCAATATCAAACAGGGGTTTTATGAGGGTGAGTACGTCTGCTCCGCCTTTAAGCCAGCTGGCCACTTCAGCAATACCTTCCATCGTCTGCCTCTCAAGGTCACTGTCTACCGGGACAGGGCAGTTACGTCTGAATAGTGCGTGCGCATACCCTTCGCTGCATATCACGCTACCTTCAGCTGAGCGTTTGAAGGCCAGTATGACCCAGTAAGGCGGCCTCACGCCTTCCTGTGATTCCCCATTGATACTGACACCCTTCTCCGGAGAAAACCTGCGTTCCCCATCTTTCCAGGCGAACGTAACATGTTCACGGCTGACCAGCTCCGACATAAATATCTGATAAAACACCCGGGCTTTTCCTGCCGGCCAGTTGGCATCCGTACGTTCCAGTTCAAGCATTAATTTTTCCTGTGCAAGCTCGCCCATGGTCGGCTGAAACCGTACGATTTCCGAAAGCCTGCGCCCGCGCACAAATTCCTGAGCATTTGCCGAGGCTGCGAGAGCGGCAAGCCATGTTCTGGGTGCCCGATTAGGCAGCGGGCTGATCGGGCTGAAAGTATTCAGCCCGGCATCTTCAATCAGCGTCAGAAGTAAACGTGCAACTCGTGGCCGGCGTTTTCGCCTGGTTCTATCCTGACCAGTAAATCCTGCGCTGCCTGGCGCCTTAATAGTCGTCTCTGACTCATCTTTTGGTAAAAAATCACGATAGTTTAATCGCTTGCTCCCAGCGTTTTTACGGGTTCCTGAACCGGTAGTATCCTCGTCACCCTTAAAGACCCTGTGCATGGGACAGGATAGAGCGTGGCTATGGCCAAACCCAGACAGAAACAACGTTTGGGTTTCATATCTCAGTTTGGCATTGTTCAGTGCTGGCGTATCTCCCCCCACGCAGCTGCAATGCAGCCAGAGTTCTTTCTCGCGCATTTCATGAATCACGTTCTCCGCCAGTTCCCGTTCCTGTGCGCTGCGCACCTGTTTACGACCATAGAAGTTCTTAATAGCGTTCTCTTCATCGTCAGATAACCACCGTCTAAGAGCACCGCGTGAAGCCTTTTTTTTGATGAGCTTCATGGCCATATTGATCTCCTTCTCCTGAGAAACGGACTTTACCGACAACTAACCTTTTTACAGCGTTCTGTATGGGATGTCGGACGTTTCAATATTTAATAGGTATGCATCACCGCCTAACTTAGCAGCTCTGTGTAAGTTATACATGTAAAGAGATTGTTCAGTTATTTTTTGATTCTCTACCGGGCCGACTTTCACCCCAGAAATAGCTTCGGCTGAAACGTCTAACTCATAATAGGGGATCAAAATAGTATTTTTGGTACGGAAATTAATGTTTCCAGAAACGATATTGTCGCTTATGACTAGTCTTACTTCCTCTTCTTCACTAAAAGATGAGTGCTTAAATGTCGTGGCCAGCATACTTATAATTTCTCTCAAGTCACGATAAAGATGCATGTTTTGTTCAATTGGGGAATTTGGCAGCCACCAATCATATATTGTATCAATAACCTTAGTCCGTATTAGATCTAACGCTTCTTCTATCGCATCTTGTAAATGTAAAACATAGTGGCATTCAATAAATTCAATGTTTACTGTCTTTTTAGTCGATTGTGTTCTTTTTAAAGCCCATGTATTCACTCTATTTGCCAGCTTTTCTCCATCAAACTCGATGGCAAACATACCATAACTTCGCCATTGACTCAGGGTGTCAGATGAACGGCTAAAGGATGCTACATAAAACATTTCACTGGCGTTTTCAAAATCGGATAGCTCTTTAAAAGCTTTTTCTAACCATCCATCGGTCACATTCGCAAACTCATCATCATACTTTGAAGTTTGCAGGAATACCTCATGCGAGGCTTCCTGGAGTATTTCGAGACCCTTTAAATATTCAGTTTTGTCGTTCAGAAAACGGATGTCTGTCATCCGGATTTTATGCGTTTCCAGTATTGAATGAACAGCATTCAAATCAGTGTAGTGATAAAGGTTCACAGTTTTCCTTAAATGATTTATCAGCGTTTTATAACACCAGTTCGTAGCGGATCGCGGCGGCTCTCCGGCGGCCGGTTTCAGTCAGGGAAAACGCCAGATTCAGTGATGCGTTACGGTATTTATGAAGCAACCCGTTACGGTGCAGCGTATGCAGTGACGTACGCAGATTTGTGACATAAATGTCTTTGCTTGATGCGGAGTTGAGCAGCTTCAGTAGCTGCATGACCGGCAGAGGGGAATCGTGACCCCGGGCTTCAAGCTCTGAGAGAACTAGGAGCACCTTTCTCTGCAGTTCGGAGATACGCATGGGAGCTTCCTTATTCATGTGTCACATGAATTATGCACGCATGCATGACAAAACACTATTCATGTTACACATGAATAGTGCTGTAAAGTACCTTATTTTTCAGCTACCCACTATATGAACATATCGCTGGGTAACTATACCGGGCTTGCTTTCGCTAATCAGTGTGGTTACTATATGTACTTGTTCCCGGTTGCCGCCGGAGAACAAGTACTAATAACCATTTGCGCACTATTTATCGATTTTAAGAACCCAGTATTTCAATACATTGCCAAGTTGTGTAGTGATTAACTTCCCTGCACAACTCGCTGCCACCTTACTAACGGTTAGTGGTAACCCCCAAGTACCGATAAACCATTTGGTAAAGAATGTGATAAGTAATGGTTTCGCAAAGATTACTACAGCCAACATTACTGCAGTCAAAACAGTTAAGGCAATAAGCCGCCACCATTTCTTCTCAGTTGCTGCTGTATAGATAAGTCCTGCGTAGTTCCAGAGTGTACTTAGTACATTGAAACTATCATGTTTTGTGTCTTCGATATTTATACCCATAGAAACCTCTCTTATTTAGGTTGGTTGTTTTTAGTACTGCCGTGTTAGAAATATTCATATTTCATCTCACTTAAAAAATTTATTTCTGTCTCAGGACCATTTGTCCGTTGACGTGATACTTACCGGTATTGCTTTTATCTATCCACTCATACTTCACCCCGCTTATTCCGTACATCGTTAATGTTTACGCCATTTTCCGTATGCCAGATTCCGGCAAGGGGATCCCCGGCTCCTGAGTGATCATTGATCGCGCAGGCGGAGAAAAACGGCAGGTTTTACAGAGTTCGGACTGAATGCTTATTTACAGGCAATAAAAAAACCACCTGATAAGGTGGCTGAGGTCGTGCGAGGGATATAGATGCAGGGCAGGCTTAAGTCATAGCACTTAGCTTTCCGTCATTTATTCATTCATTCACGTTTTCTCAACCTTAGTGCTATTCAATACGGGGAGTGCTTTACGTAGCCTCGTGAGGTTTTGCATTCCACTCTGATAGAATCGAGTATATGTATTTCCCGGGTGCGAGTCAATTAATTATTAGAAAATAGTTGCAATTTATAAATTAATTTTCAGGCGCTCAAATTTTAAACTATCCGCTCACAAGTTTAAAAGTATCCGAGTGGATTTTTTATTTATGCCTAAAGGTACTTTATTGTCCTTAATAAGGTAACTTTCTGATGAAAATCTTCGTCAGGGCAGTACTTCTTCATATACCTGTTCAGTAAAAAAGGTGCAGTCCCCATATCCGCCACGACATTATCTGTCGCCTTAATCAATATTCAGATTATTTGTGATTCCATAAACATCATTATAGGATTCCGGATAGCAGATCAGCACGTACATTTTTCAGGTTTCTACTCCCGACCCCTCTTCCCTTCCCTCTTCCCTACTGGCACGTCTCTGCCCGGGCGTCAGCCCTTTCCGTTTTCCGTCAAAGTCGGAACTTGAAAACAGCATTAACCGCACTTCTGTGAGATTTTTGGTGTAAAAATGCACGAAGATTATGACACTTGGTGCCATTTTTTGTATGATAGCCACATCGTCACCTCGGGCGTTCTCCTCTGGATCATTACCAGCCTGTAATGGGTACAGGGACTTCCGGCAGTAGCCGGTTTGTAAAAGGAAAGCCTCATGAAACCGAAAATTGTTCCGGTTATCCGGTATACACGTTTTCGTTTCGGGCGCGTAGAACATGTGCGTAAGCACATGCGCTCGCTCCCGAATCGTTAAGTGAATGGTGCCCGCAGGTGATGATGCTTCGAACCAAAGTCAGAATTAAATCACTTCCTCCAGTTTTTCGTCCATCATTGAGCAGTAATGAGCCAGTTCATCCATTTCTTCAAATATCTTTTTGAAAAGCCTGAAATATTCGCTTTTATCCATAATGCCTGTAGAAAGAATGTTTCTGCCATCTGAATGAGAATGTCTGTTTATTGCCCGATAGAACGAATCATAACGGCCCTCGGCGTGTTCTGAAGCCAGAGCGGCAAGCGTTTTTTCCAGCTTTTCTTCTTTACAGGCAAAGCTGAAATAGTATTCGAGAATATTCCTCATCGTATTTGGCAGCACAATAACCTGACTCTTGTTGTCCTGCACGTCTTTGAGCGTCTGCCAGAGAGCCTGATACTCGTTAAGCATTTCGTGCATGGATAAAGGGATACAGTCGCTGTGCTCATTTTTGATAATACGTAGCAGTGACCAGCCTTTAGGGGCATCAAGTTTACTATCCAGCCTTCTCACTGAAGTCAGCAAAATTTCCTGAAAGAAAAACAGGTTATGAGTAAGGATTATCAGATGGCGGGCTATGTCATGTTTAATAATTTTTCGTTTTATCAGCGAGGCTACTTCATAAATGTAATTATGTGAGAGGCTGGATATCGGATCATCAATAATTATTATCTTCCGGCCATCGTGGACGGCATCAGGCGTAACACTGCCGGTGCAGGATTCGATAAAATAGAGCAGCGCAATGATGGTTTTTTCACCCTCACTCAGCGTTCTGAATACATCCCGTTCTCCAGGATCGCTTGTACGTCTGAGCCGGTAAAGTTTCATCTTCTCGTCATGGCAGCATATATGGAAGTCAGTTACGCCCAACGCTTTCAAATTATTATTGATGGAATCAATGGTAGGTTGAATGACTGAAAGTTGCCCTATAAGTCGTGACGTTTGCTCCCCGAGCTGCCTTCTTTCAGTCAAAAGAGCTGAGGCTTGTTGCTCGGCTTTTATTTTCTGAGCCCTTACTTCCTGAAGTTCAGTCGTGAGTGCCACAAGATACTCGTCGCAAATCTGGCGTAAATACGTGTCGACATCAGCCTTTAACTTCGCCATTTCGGCATCGTAGTTATCGGCCAGCTGGTTGTTAGCAGAAACGGTATTGTTTATCTGATCTATGTTGCTAATGAGACTGTTGTGTGCTTCAGAAATTTCAGCCACATCGTACATCTCAGAAGGTCTTTCGATTTTCTTAAAGACTGTCTGAAGGTTTGACTGACTTATCTGAATAAGTAACTTGAGTGAGCTGAGAACTTCTGCACCTTCTTTTACCGCGGGATGTCTGAAAACTCTCTCCAATAGGTCATTGAGATATTCAATATTTTCCGCTACTTCTACCGCTGCCTTTTTTATTACTTCGATTGCGTCGGTGTAACTTTTGTCATACATCCTTGCTATTTCTTCGGCAAAATGGGCTGCATCAAATGAGTTCTGACAAAAAGGGCAGACATCGTCATGAATAAATCGAACCCCCTCTCTGACCCAGTCGGCATTTCCCAGATTTGCAATAAACCCGGCAAATAGCGTCCCCGACGCGGGCTGAAGCGGTGAACGAATTAGCCGGATCACATCAGGATTTAGCTGTGTTGGGAGGCTAAAGTTGATATAAGGTAAACTTGTTCCTTTGCTTTTCTGCAGGTTTTCGAGACGGGCAGATAGTTCCTCCGTGTTCAGTTGTGCGACTGTGAGGGGAATATCATTTATTCGTTCATAAAAATTTCTCTGCTGCTTCGCTCCTGTAAGAAAAGACGTGAATCGAGTCCGGTCAGCGGATGTCCTTTTAAACATTCTGGCTGCGCAGTTATTTATTAGGGTCAACTCCATTTCCGCCCGCCCGGCGATTTCAATGTTAAGTTCGCTTACCTTTGCATCTGTTCGAGCGATTCTTTTTTTATGACTCTCAACCTGTTCCTGAATATCCTTATTGTGCTCGCTGAGTGTGAAAATTCCTGCCTGAACGTTCTCAAGACTAAATTTTTTTTCGATATAATCCTGATTGAATACAAGCGGAAACAATTCTACCTGACTTTCAAAACGGCACTGGCGGTACTTTTCCGGATAATATCCAGAAAAATAATTTGAGATAGTTGATTTGCCCGACCCATTCTGACCATAAATCAGTGTAACTTTGTTGCTGAGATCTATTTGGACGTCTCTGTCGGCACCGTAACTCCTGACACCCCTGATAGTAAGCACAGCCATTCTTCTCTCCTTATCCCTGATTAGCGGTATTGCCTTATAGTAGCGCAATTTTTACTCAGATCGCAGTAAGCTGTTAAGAATTATCTTAGTGATCATCTGCGTTTCATTTCTCAGGGTCACGCTTTCCGCTTTCTGTAATAACCGGAAACCCCGCGTCAGGAGGCGATTCAGGGCCGGGAACGCAACATACGGTGTCCGATCACCATCAGAAGTCCCTTATCCAGGTATAAACGGATCCTTTCAGGATCCGCCCTTCCCGTTACCCGCCTGCTGTTTTGTTCCTTTTTATGGTATATATCCAGAAGTCGGAAAATCATGCGGGACTGCTCAGCGGATTTTTCCGGTGGCCTGGCCCCGTCAGACAGGGGAAAATGGGCAGAACAGGAGCAGACGTCGCTGTGTGAATTCTGAGAAAGCAGCAGGGGTAAATCCCGCCAGATTTTACGTAGCGCTGTCATTTTTTTAGAGGGTTTATGTCGCTACCATCCGTTAATACTCAGGTCGCGCTGCCAGCTGGACAGCCCGATTTTGGTCGTGCGCTCGCGCTGCGGTCCATGGCCGCCGCATACACCGAGCTGCCCCGTTACTTACTGGCACCTGAGATCACCGGCCTGCTTCACCATATACCGGACTGGACCCAGCATGCGCTGGTCAATACCTTATGGAACACCGGCGGACGTCTCAATGAAGTCCTGGCGCTGCGGCGGCGTGACTTTCGCCTGAATGAAGCTATTCCCCACGTGGTGATCCGCACGGCCAAGCAGCGGCGCGCCGGCAGCGGACGTCCAAGAAGAGGAACCAGTCCCAACCGTGTTGTGCCGCTTTCCGATCCGGCTTACGTTGACGAGATGCGCCGGCTGTTCGCCAGCGTCCGGGAAGAATTTGAGACCGACAGTGATACCGGCGAGCGCCGCGCTCTGCCGGTCTGGACCGTCTCCGATCGCACGGTGAGGAACTGGATAAACCGGGCCTTCAATGCAGCTGCCCGTGCCGGCGTGCGGTTCAGCATTGAAATCTCTCCCCATACGTTCCGTCACAGTTTCGCGATGCACATGCTCTATCACCACGTGCCGCCGAAGGTGCTGCAGTCACTGCTGGGGCATGAGAAGTTTGAGTCAACCGAGGTCTATACGAAGGTGTTTGCGCTGGACGTGGCCGCCAGCCATCAGGTGCAATTTAGCATGGACACCGCCGGCGCGCTGCAGCTGCTGCGCACGCAGTCGCAGATCTTATAAAGGAAAGAATATGTCTACTTACACCGGCGTTATGATTTCTGGGACTGAGGTTGAAAGTTACCGTAATCATCACGACACCTGGTTTTTCAGGCAGGGCGATCGTATCCGGGAAAACGTACAGCGCGATCAGGACGGGGACATTAAAGATGAGTCGTTTATCGGATATCGGGCGTCTGCCGCATCCATCCGAAAGCGAATGACGCTGTCGGGTATAGATATGTCCGCCTGTGAACAGCACTTCAACGAGCATCTTCAGGCCGTCATTGGTGAACTCGAAGAAAAGATTTCGTATTATGAAGGCAGGTTGTTGCAGCCTGAGGATGATCTCTCTGTGCGGGAACGCGTTGCCGGTATTACCCGCGTAGATCGGCAGGTATTTGAAGCCGTCAAGGACACCCGTTTAGCAGACTGGATTACGGCTTTTCCTGTTGCGGCCCGGCTGCAGAAAGAACAAAAGGCTTACTCTTTTAATGAAACCTACTGGGCAGACGCAAGCTCGTCCCCGTTAGTCAATGCCATGCTCAGCGGGTTTGAGATATACACGGAATTCCCCTGTCTGGGGTATTTTAATTTTCCCTGTAATGACCCCCTATTTTTTCAGTTTGCGTTCCTGTGTTCCTGTCCTGATGATGCAATCTGTGAGCTCAATATTCTTCCTTTGATACAGAGTGGATACGAGGATGATTTCCGGGACCTGGAAGAGATTCAGCATGAAGAAACAAAGCCACACGCGATCAGCCGTGAATCCATTGTTGATATTAAAGGGTTGTCTGACACCCAGCCTCTCAACCTCTCCCTTCAGCGGATGTGCTACGCCAGCATCATTACTGCGATGGAGGCCTATCTGGGCGACATCCTGAAGCGCGAAATATTCTCACGCCAGGCGGTAAAGGAATTGTTTGTGGCCAGCTATGGGCCCTTTAAAAATGAGAAGCTCAAACTTTCTGATCTGTATACGAGGCTGGCGGGCATCGATGCAGAGATTAAAGACGTGCTCGACGGCCTGTCGCTGCACAAAATTGATACTGCCATGAATATATTCAGAAGTACCCTGCTGACGACATTTCCGCCTGCATCGCTGGACTTTCTGGGGGCGGCGGTAGAGCGTCGGCACGACATCGTTCATCGCAATGGCAGGGATACGGACGGCGAGCCGCTGCTCATCGGACACCATGAGGTCGCCGAACTTGCCCGGCAGGTCATGGAGTTTACCCGGGCGATTGATAAACAGATATTGGACGGGTTACTTCTCGAACATGAAGCTGACAGGGAATGAATTGAGGTAGCTGCAGGTGTCTGAGCCGTGGCGTGTTTAGCTGATGAAGCTTTGGTACCGCCCGATTGCGGTTTTAACTAATAAAGGAAAACCATGTTTGAAGCACATGAGCATAACGAACAGAGGCTGACGCCGGAAACGGAGGCACTGATCGCCAATGGGCTGGATTTTCTGAACAAGGCGCGTGAGGAGCTGGAAGCGGGGCAAGCCAAATTTTCAGTAGTGAGTTTCTGGACTGCTGTAGAGATCCTCATGAAGGTACCACTGGTTCAAGAACACTGGACTCTAGCTTGTTCCGGTAAAAAGATGGATCGAAAAAAATATATTGCTGGAGACTTTCAGTCAGTTACCTATGATGAAGCCTGTGCCCGGCTTGGAGATGTGCTGGAAAAACCGCTGCCTCAAGAGACTGCTTTGCTCTTCAATAAGGTTAAAAATCATCGTAATCGTGTGGTCCACTTCTTTCACAACGAGCTTAGTGAGGGTTTTCAGCAGCAAGTAATGACCGAACAGGCAGATGCCTGGTTTGCGCTTAACCGTCTCATGTACGATGAATGGTCTTCTCTGTTTGGCTGGAGTTTACGCAGCAAACTTACAAATGATGAAGCCAGGCTGCTGCGCAGTAGTGAGTTTTATGCGGGGGCTAAATTCAGGGATAAATCAGTACAACTTGGACTTGCTTCAGAACTACAGGACGGGGCCCCAATAAGTAAGTGTCACATCTGTAGCTATGATTCCATGGTGAAGCGGATGTTGATTTCTGATATCTCACTTTATGATGAACAGTGCCTTGTATGTAACGAACAAAATGTTTTCGTGGATCTTGCTTGCCCGCGATGTAGTAAGGTCGTCAAGATGGAGACGGGTGACAGCGATTTCAGATGTGATCAATGTGATTATGAGTCAAGTCGTTATCATGCATTTAGTTTTGCTCATTCTCTTAGACAGGATGAAAAGAGTGCTGCAGGATGTGCTAATTGTTCTCGGCCTGATTCTGTCTGCTTTTACCCTTCTATTTATACGAGCTTTTTGTGCACTGCATGTTTCAACACTCATGAACTCGTATATCAATGTGCATATTGCAGCCACTTGTGTGCCGATGAGTCAGGCCCAGGAAGCAACGAGGGCTGTATGTTCTGCAGGCCAGAAAACCGCATACATCAGTTGAATTTGGATTAATTGCACGTCAAAGCAAAGTTAATTTCGCATGCGAAATCTTGAGGGCGTAGTAATGCATTCAAAAGCAGGAATCGGCGTCAGAAAATTGATAACCTAGTTTGAGATGACGAATTAGCTTCAACCAAAAAGCTCGGCATTGCGCCTCCTTTCGCGTTAACGGCCCCTCAAACACTCAAAACGAAGAAATTCAGGGAGTCCACACTTAAAAAAAATGCGTCGCTCACAATGCGTTTGGGGCTCTTAGGTGGCTATTGCTGACTAATAAACACGCTCCCGATCATATTAAGAAAAAAAAGTGTGATCTGGTTGACACGATGCCAGGCCTTACAAGGCGCGGGCTAAGAAATTTCGCAAGAATTACAACCCCTCCATCCATCATTTTTTGCTCTTGTCAACTCGCCGTAAATCACTAATATCTATCCACATGTAGTTGATTTGCTTTGCGAGCAACCACTACATGTAGTAATTGCTCGCAGGTTGGACGAGGTCAGGTTTTGCTGATGCAAAAAAAAGGACCAGCTGGCAAGCTGATCCTTTTTCCGGAATGACAGAAGCGTGGCAACGCTTTCATCATTCCTCAGACTTCACTGAACATGTTGTCTGTACACTGTGTCGCAAAGAATAGCGAATCTGGCTCTTCCTGACAAGGCGGACTGTTAGTATTGACACATAGATTAAATATTACCCGGCGCATCTCTGGCAGGATGCACGCAGCTTCACCGGGACAGAGCTGAACGTGTTGTCTGTACACTGTAAAACCAGCAACACGGAAAAAAGCGCAGCGGGAAATCTAAGGCTGGCTGCGCCTTGCAATGTCCTTTAATGAAAGGAGGACGTTATGGAAGTGTTAATCACTACACTTAAGGCAATTCGTGTTGCCCTCAGCGTGATTATCTTTTTGATTGAAGTAATGCGCTGATAAAGCCCCCTGTTCCTTAAAGTGGACAGGGGGTTTTTTTATGTCAGGTGTCCTGAGTTTCGTAAACTAGGTTCGCGATTCAATGAGCATTTAAAGCCGGAGTCAGTGGGTACAATGGATTAAAGCGCACATGCCAGGCCTATCATAAAGAATCATTATTGATTCTTTATGATAGGCCTGGCATACTGAGCTCGTCACCGGGTAGCCGGCTGACATTACGGCGAAACGCCAGACTCAATGGAGCATATCCCCTTCAGCCAATGAAGTACTCCAGTCAGCGACGAGCCATCACAATTATTTCGCATGCGAAATCTTGAGGATGTAGCTATGGAAGCAAAAGCAGGAATTGTCATCATTGTTGGAAATCAAAAAGGTGGCGTCGTCAAATCTCAGTCAACCAATGAGCTGACATACAACCTGCAGGTCATGGGAATGCAGACCTGCATGATTGATTTCGATACCACATCCGGGCTGACGGAAAGGACATTTCCAGATGCGCTGCCGCTTTCTATTGATAAAGATCCACTGGGTAACACCTTCACACCCGGCGAAGCAAATGCCTATCAGTTATTCTTCCCCGATACAGAAGTTAATCCTCATGTGCTGCCAGATGGACGCCACATCATCGGTTCGACCAACGAACTGCATGAAATTAACTACCGTCCTCAGGACTGCATTTTCGACTTTAAAGAGCGAATCAGTGAGCTGCGTAAGCACTACGACTACATCTTCATCGACTCGGCGCCAGAATATAACAACCTTCTGATCGCCTCTCATCTTGTTGCTGATTATCTGCTGATCCCAACTCTTCTGGAAAAATCATCACGCATAGGCGTAGGAAAGCAGCTGTCGTACATGCAACGCATTCGTAAAAACTACAATCCGGAACTTAAATACCTGGGCACCTATATTACCCAAGCGAATGTTCAGAACTACAATCAGCCTCTCCTTGATGGCTATCTGACAGCGGTAGAGACAGAAAATCTGCAGCGCCTTTTTGACATTCTGCAGGAGAAAAACTACGGGCCGGAAACAGTGCTGGCTTATATCTCATGGGTAAAAAATCTTGCCAAAGAAGCCATTGAGCTGGGCATGACTATTAAAGAGTACTCCCCATCAAGTAAGCCTGCGCTTCAGTATCAGGAACTGAGTAAAAAAATTGTTGAACTTACACGGGGAGCTCACTGATGGCTGCGAGTAAGTTTCAGAAGAAATTAAACGCGCTTAAAACTTCCGGTCCGTCTGTAAGCGCCATGCCTGAAGTCGCCGCTAGTGTTGCAGCTCGTAATACACCTGCTCCGGTTGGAACGCCTGAAGCATCAAAGATTCGGGCAGAAATTGCCCGCCCCGGTTTGGAGCCTGCGGGGCAGATCGTGCGCGTCAGAGCAGATGAAATTTACGAGGTCGAGCAGGTTCGTCCGGAAGATGACTTTGATGAGGAGGTCATTTCCGGCATGGTTGAGTCGTTCGGTGAGTTTGGAAACCTGACGCCGCCGCGCTGTTTTCCGAAAGATCGTAAGGGCTACCGCGTATGGTTTGGCGCTACGCGTATCCGCTCGATGAAAAAGCGCGGTGATGAATTTATTGATATCTACGTCGGTCGGCCGCCGAAAGATGAAAAGCAGCGCATCATGGGGCAGTTAATCGAGAACCTGCAGCAATCGGGGCTCAAGCCTTTGGCGACCGCGCTGGCTTTTGAACAGCTGAAAACCGACTTCAATATGACAGGAGAGGAAATCGCCCGCTCACTCGGCAAGCCTACAGCTTTTGTCAGCAAACACATCCGTATTGGCTCAGCACCTGAAAAGATAAAGTCCCTGCTGAAAAACAAATCTATCTCTGACGTTGATCTTGCTTACACGCTGATTCAGATCGACAGCATAGATTCTGGTGCATCAGACCGACTGATTGAAAAGCATAAAGCTGGCAGCACCTTGACCCGGGCACAGGTCAAAAAGGAACTGGACCGGTTAAAAGGTCGTGATGTCAGTAAAGCGCCGCCTAAAATTTCGCATGCGAAATCTCTTACAACGGAGACTGGTATTACTTCTTCCAGTGAGAAAAGAGGCCAGTATCAGGCAGATGATGTACCTCGCCCTTTAATTCCAGTAGTGAAGTTCAACGGTACTGAAGTGACAGTCCTGCTTCATAAAGAGCCCGATGAATTTGGTTTTGTATGGCTTAAAACCGCTGAAGGTGAACTTTACGTGCGCGCCAGCGATGTAGAGTTCTTAGGCCTGAGGTCTGAATAATGCCAGTATACTCATTAACACCTTTTCAGCAGCTATCTGCCCAGTTCCGCGGGAGTATCGTACATAGATGGGCAAAAGACGAAGATCAAAGTGCAGCTGAAGCAGCCAGAACATTGACCGAACATGCGCGACATCTGAATATCATTTCGCGAGAACTTGCTGTACCTGGTGCTGCTCTGAGTGAGTGGAATAAACGCAAACAGCCTCCTTTGTGGGCAGCTTTGGCCGCGTTTGACCTAATACTCAGACGAGGATGGCGCCCCGTTAGTAATGAGGAATGGGCCGGCTTTGCGTCCCTCATCTTAAAGCTGTCACCTGGTGTAAATCTGGACAGACTGTCAGAGAGTCTGCCTGCGGATATCGATCTGAATATTGCTTCGGGCTGGATAGCTGCAGCGATCGAGGAAGACCAGCATTACCGGGTGCGTAAGAAAATGGCTGTGAAACCAGAATGACTTTCACTGAACTTGATAACGCTTTAGCTGATACCGGAAGACGGTCACTGGCTTCGCGGCTTGTGTTTGCGCTTGCTGATGGGCTTGATAAAAATCAAAGTGGCCTGAATCTTGATGAGTTCGAGAAACAAAGTGGTTATATCCGTACAAACATCCGTTCAGTTGCCGCCGCTTTGAAGGAATCAGGCATCATTGAAATCCAATATTATGACGATAGCGTCCCGGAAAACGAGACTATTGTAATGGGCAGCGTTTCCCGTGGACGTTGGTCAAAACAACATTACTGCCTGACTGACACAGTGAAGGCCCTGCTGAAACGACAAGCCTAATTTCGCATGCGAAATCTGCAATGCGGCCTACTGCTGATTCTCAAAAGCTTTAACAGTAAAATGATATCCGGCAGGGGCATGCCGGATATTACGAACAACCGAAAATCTGTGCTCTTACATTTTCATAATACGCGAGCAACAGGTATATCATCCCAGCGCGTTGTCCACGCCGGCGAAAGCATGTCACGCTTCATTTTCCACTCCGTGCTAATCCCCTGTCCTGCAAACCATACGTTACCCAGCCCGGACTGATTGATACCGTCCAGTACCTTCATCAGCTGCGCACTGTTGGCCCGCGGCTGCACATCATCAAATAGATTCAGCTGACTGACGCCATTTGGGGTAAAGTCATCGAGCATAATGCCGGCTTTCATGTACCGGCGGTCTTCTAACCAGATACGGTCAAGCGACCGCATAGCGGCCTCGATAATATCGCGTGTATCCTGTGTTGGCAGGCTGAGCTTCTCGCCGGCACTGTTACCATAGAAAATCTCATTCTCTGCGTGAGGTGATGTCCGGATGAAAACGCTGATGCGCCTGCAGAACTGACGTTCCCCCCTTAGTTTCTCAGCGGCCCGGGTCGCATACTGACAAAGCGCCTGCTGCATAAGTATCTTTGAGGTGATGCGCTCACCAAAAGACCTTGAACAGCAAATCTGCTGCTTAGCAGGCGGCAGCTCTTCAAGTGGGATACAGGATTCACCGTTCAGCTCACGGACAGTCCGCTCAAGCACAACACTGAAGTTTTTCCTGATAAGGGCAGGGTGCGCGTGCGCCAGCTGCAGGGCATTACTGATCCCCATCAGGTTAAGTCGTTTACCGATACGTCTGCCAACTCCCCAGACCTCCTCCACAGGCTGTTTTGAGAGAAGTGTTTCGGTACGCCGGATATTTCCCGGCGTCAGCGCCAGCACACCACGGAACTGTGGCCATTCCTTACTCGCCCACTGAGCACTCTTTGCGAGCGTTTTAGTCGGCCCCATACCCACACCGACTGTCAGACCGGTTGTAGCCAGCACATGCGTGCGCAGGCGCCGGCCAAAATGTTCAAAGTCTTCGCAGCCGTCGATATCGGTTAGGTCCAGGAACATTTCGTCGATTGAATACTGCTCCACGCGGGGTGTCATTTCTTCCAGAGCCGTCATAACTCTCTGGCTAAGACTATGATATAAGGCGTAATTGCTACTGAAGGCATAAATCCTCTCTGAAAAATCCTGATGTTTTATCTGAAACCACGGCGCGCCCATTTTTATTCCAAGTCTTTTGGCGCCGGCGCTGCGGGCAATAACGCAGCCGTCATTGTTGCTGAGCACGATGACGGGCTTGCCACGCAAATCGGGCCGGAATAGTGCTTCGCAGCTCGCATAAAACGAGTTGACGTCGGCCAGTCCGAACATGTGCAAGGATTACCTCCCGCGTGCACGCGTACTGCTGAAGAACCAGGTGACGACGCCGAGCAGCTGCAGTTCCTCCGGATAGATAACGGCGTAAGCCGGATTCATGGGCAGTAACGCAAGGCGCGGGCGAAGCTGTAGCCGCTTAACGGTGAATTCACCGTTAACCTCTGCGATAACGATATCACCGTGAGAGGCCTCTTCGGCGCGATCAACCACCATGACATCGCCATCATAGAGGCCAAGATCCTGCATGCTGTTACCACTGGCACGGACGAAGAAGGTCGACGCCCTTCTGCGAATACAGAGCTCATTGAGATCGAGTTCTTTTTCAACGTAATCCTGGGCAGGGGAAGGGAAGCCTGCGGGGCAGTATTCGCCATATAAAGGGATTTTCACAGGCGGCGTGAAAAGGGCTGGCCACAAAACCGTCAGGCCCTCAGCATAGATTGCCGGTTTCATAGTCCCGTATTCCTGACGTGATAAGACGCGGTCAGAACCTGTTTAAATAAATAATGCATAGAAAATTCCCTCCTTTTAATTACTGTTTATTTGCACAGTATTATGGAGGTAAATTTATGTGACAAGCAAAGCGAAACAGCTATCATGCTTTAGCTAAGCATGTGCATGAAAATAATGGAATTTTATTTTTCGTCTACAGTGCTGATCATCTGGTTAATTAAATGCACCATGCTTTCACTGCTGAGCTCCTGACTTTGCATTGATGGCAACACGTTAATTAGTGACAGTGTAACGGTTGCCAGTGCTATCGAACGTTTTACCGTATCCGCATTTTCATAATCTTTGTAAGTACGCAGGCTGACGCCAAGTTCAGCTGCTGCACGTTCCCTCTTCCAAAGCAGACTCCTGCGCCAGAGTCTAAGCTGCCAGCCTGTCATTAAATTCCCTCCGTTAAGTGAAAAAGTATTATTCGCGAAAAGTGCAAAAACTGCACTTTTTTCAATTCAAACATTCATTAAGCTCACCTTTTGCCGCCGATTTTCTTTATCGGTTTTGCAGGTAATTAATTTGCGTCGTCTGACAGCTGTTATAGCCATTCAAATTCCGGAATACCTCCCTCCTTGCCGTCGGGCAGCGCCGTGCCTTCACGTTAGCCGGGCCGCTTCGCCTGCAAGGGACGCTGGCGCTCGTCATCCTCACCCGTTCTCCGCCGTGCGCGGGACATTCAGTCCGCTCAGGCGGCGCGTGCGGCTTCCGGTGTCGCCCCTGCCGGCTGCCGGTGGGAAGATTACCGGCCCTGATATTTTCACCCGATGCCGCCCCGACCGGCGGCATCTCTCAGGTTAACGATAAGGATGTCGCTTCGCTCCGCTCCTTTTGCCGCTTCCCGTCCTGCGGCCGGAAACCGGCAGGAATAAAGTGCCGTGCCCTCACGGTAGCCGGGCCGCTTCGCATTCAAGGGAAGCTTCGCCGTCCTGCTCACCCGTTCCCCGCCGTGCGCGGGACATTCAGTCCGCTCCGGCGGCGCGTGCGGCTTGCGCGTCCGCCCCTGCCTGCTCCGCTTTACGCCCGTCTTTGTGGTGGTCACGGCACCACAGGGGTGCCCCCCGACACTTAGGAGCATAACTATGTCCCGATTCATGCGTGGCGACAGCGTAGAGATCATGGCCGGCTTTCCGGATAACAGTATCGACTTCATCCTGACCGATCCCCCGTACCTCGTCGGCTTTAAGGACCGGTCCGGCCGTTCAATTGCTAACGACGTGAGCGACGAGTGGGTGCTGCCGGCGAGCCGCGAAATGTTCCGCGTGCTGAAAAACAACAGTTTGGCAGTGAGTTTCTACGGCTGGAACCGCGTGGATGTCTTTATGCAGGCGTGGAAATCGGCGGGCTTCCGCGTCGTCGGGCACCTCGTCTTCACCAAAACCTACGCTTCGAAATCGGCGTTTGTCGGTTATCAGCATGAAAACGCCTACCTGCTGGCCAAAGGGCGCCCGCCGCTGCCGGCAAAACCTTTACCTGACGTCATGCCCTGGCAGTACACGGGCAACCGGCACCATCCGACCGAAAAGCCGGTGAGTGTGTTGCAGCCACTTATCGAAACCTTCACGAAGCCCGGAGATTTAATTCTGGACCCCTTTGCGGGTTCCGGTTCGACCTGCATTGCCGCGGACCAGTGCAGCCGCCGCTGGATTGGGATCGAACTGCTTGAGGAGTACCACGCCACCGGGCTTCGCCGCCTCGGGGAACTGCGCGCCGCCCGTGCCGCATAACGTATCTCCTGTAACCGGACCATAAGGACAGCACCATGACAGACCAGCCACTTAAAACTGAATAACCCAGCTTATCGACGACATTAACGACCTGGAGGAATCGCTTTACGAGTTTCACCTTCGATTGCGGAACATGACAAAGCGGCATCTTTACCGCGGCGCGGCGCCGGCGCAAAAAATGGCCGGGATGCTAATTGAGCAGATAGATACCGAACTGGTGGCGCTGTACCGGCGGGCTGCCGAAATGCGCAATCACCTGAAGTAACGGGCGGGCGGTCAATTTATGACCGCTTGCTGTCTGTGCACTGATACAGCCGCCGCTGCGTTTTTGTCCACAGGGTTATAGCCAGGCTATGCACCCGGATTGTGGACAAATGGACATAAGGAAGTTGCTGCGCGCCGCTTTATTCCGCCATGCGGCGGGACAGGGCAGAAAACCCGGTCCGTGCGTGCTGCGGCCGGTGCCGTGACTTCACTGTAGCCCGATCGCCTTGTGGTCAAGCGCGCCTCCTTCGCCCGTTCGCACTCCCTCCGCCGCACTTACTTCCGTCGCGCTTCCGCTCAGTCTTCGCGTCAGCGCCGTGCGTAAGCACGTCTCCGCTCGCTTGCGCTGCGGCCTCCTCGTCACGCTTGACCACTGCGTCTCTCCGTCGGGCTGTCATTCAGTCACGGCACAGGCCGGAACTGAGACAACTTTGACTGCGGAGGATTTCTTATGACATTTAGCGGACCAGCGGTATACGTCGGGACTTACCATAAATATAACTGCGGCAGTATTTTCGGGAAGTGGTTTGATCTTACTGACTTTGAGGAAAAAACCGAGTTTCACAACGCGTGTCGCGAGCTCCACGCCTCTGAAGAAGATCCTGAATTTATGTTTCAGGACTGGGAGGGCATTCCGTCTAAATTCGTGTCTGAATCCTTTATCGACTGGGATTTCATCGCGGCGTGGAAGCAGGCGAAAGAAGAGGGCAGGGAAGACGCCTTTGTTGCCTGGGCGGATTATTACGGCGAATGCGATTTCGATGCGTTTGATGATGCGTACAGGGGGAAGGCGGAAAGTGAGGAAGATTATGCGTATGAGCATATTGAAGACTGCGGCCTGCTGAATGACGTTCCGGAGCCGCTGCGCTCTTATTTCGACTATGAAGCCTATGCCCGTGACCTGTTCAGCAGCGGATATGTGCTGCACGACGGCTTTGTATTCAGCAACTAATGATGCCGGCAGGGGAAGCCCTGCCGAAAAGGAAAAAATGAAACTGTCACCGCAAACCCGCGACATCCTTCGCCAGTATAAAACCCTTGTGAATGCGCAGCGTCGATCCAACGACCTGAGAGAGCTGAGGACGTAGGAGCTCATTGATGAAATCTGTTATTTCATGACCTGTAAGAGTGCCGTTTACATCGGCGGCCACTTTATTAAGCAGGGCGGAAAAGGGTAATCAGCACAGTCAGGCGGTTCCGGCCGCCTTTTAGCCCGCGAAAACCGCGCCTGCGGCAGCAGAAAGAAAAGAGGCGCGCCTGACGGCGCGACTCCCGTCTTTCGGCCTGTAAGGGCAGCGAGATTGATATCATGGAAAGTAGAACCACGCAGTGGAGATAAGGTCATTTGTAATTTCGAAAACGGCAATGCTTTCGAGGGGGGCGGGTGACAGGCCATGGATGAATTCGTGATCAAACACTTTGTTACCCAGCACCGTCCTGGAAATGAGTTCTGCCCTGAGTTCCGGATTATTAAAACGATTACTTATGTAAAACTCACGCAGCGCTGATTTTCCGATCGTTGAGGGGGTTTCGGCGGGCATACGATAGCCCCTGAAATCCTCAGAAAAGCAATCAATTAAAGCATTTATATCGTGTTTGTTGTAAGCCTCAAACTGAGCGGCGACGGGACGTGTTACTGACATGTTTAACTCTCTATTTTTGTTTATTTATGCTATTTGTTAGCATAAATATTCATTAATTTGAAGGCTTCTTAAATCCTTTTTTCGGTGAATCGCCGATTAATCATAAAAAGTCCGTTATCCCGGGCGTCCAGTCGGCTGTCATGCTTCGCACAGAGCCGGCAGGCCGTCTCTGCCCGGCCCCGTTCCGGGGCAGCGGGTTTCTATCCTGACGCAACACCTTCCGCTCGCAGCAGCCGTTCCGGCTGCGCCGCTCAGTCTCGCCGTAAACGGCGCTCCCTGCATCCCGCCACCACACATGGCGGGATGTAAGGGGCAACGCTGTTTCGCGCCCGCGCGTCACACCGTTGCGGCGGGTTCCTGCTTTCCTCATGGGTTGTTTCGCCCGTCTGAGTCCTTTCGCCGGGGCTGAGACAAGCACAAACCGCCTGGCTGTCCAGGGACGGCTGAAGCCTCTCGCCGGAAAATTTTTTTATGCGGCCAAAAATTTTTCCGCTCGCTCCCGGACATCTGCGCCGGCCCGTGCTCGTTACGCCCTTTGCGGCGAACGGCTCTCAAACGGGTGAAGGTTACAACTTGGGGAGAAAGCAGCAGTTCCCCGCAAAACGTCAAGACCGCGGCCCCGGCAACTCAACGGGTGATGGTTTTAAGGGCAAACACAATCAGGAGATTTCAGTGGAACAGTCAGCAGTGGTGCGCTTACCGGAGGATACCTTTACGCGTGAGGAAGCGAATGCGGTCGCAGCGCAGTACATCAACGTCGCCATTGAGGACGATCAGGTTAAGCATTTTCGCCTTGTCGTGCGCAAGGACGGCGATTTGGTCTGGCGGGCATGGAATTTTGAATCAAACGCGGGTTACTGGCTGAACCGTTATATCGGTGATTACGGAATCCGCAAAGCGCAGTAAGCAGTTAAAAGGTGCCCTGCGGAGCAGCAACTCTGCAGGGCGAGACAGTCATTAATCTAACGAGGTATCAACGATGTCAGTAGCCAATGTTAAAGCAAAAGCCCCTAAAAAAACCAGCGCTAAAAAAGTGACCGACGCCGAGCAGGCAGCGGTAAAAGCGGCGCTTGAAGCCGCGCCGGTTGAACACGCGCCCCTGTCAGTGTTCGTTATGTCGCTGCTTAATGCCCGCACCATCCCGTATTCAACTGAAAGCGTTGAAAGCATGGCGGCAACCATTAAGTCGGTCGGCCTGTTGCAGAATCTGGTCGCCCACGAACTGCCGGACGGTGAACTGGCGGTGGCCGCAGGTGGCAAACGCCTTACCGCTCTGAATCTGCTGCTCTCACAGCAGTTTCTGACCCCCGATTACCTGGTGCCGTTCAAGCGCGTTTCCCCGGAAATGGCCGCGCTGGTTTCCTACATCGAGAATGCGCAGCGCAGCGATATGCATGCGGCAGAACAGATTGCCAGCTTCGGTACCCTGGCTTATCAGGGAAAAACCCCAGAGCAGATTGGTGCAGAGCTGGGCTACAGCACCCGTCACGTTCAGCGTATGCTGAAACTTGCAAACCTCGCGCCGTCACTGCTTAAGCTGCTGGCAGACGATCAGCTGACAGTTGAGCAGTGCCAGGCGCTCTGCCTTGAAGACGATCAGGCCCGTCAGGTGCGTGTTTATGAAGAGGTGAAAGCCTCCTGGCATAACCTGCCCGTCACCATGTTAAGAAAACTCATTACCGATAAAGAAATTTCGATCACTGACAAGCGCTTTCTTTTCGTAGGTCGTGAGGCGTATGAGGCAGCAGGCGGTGTCGTGCGCGAAGACCTGTTCAGTCAGCAGGAAGGTGAGGGAACGGCTGACTCGGTGCTGCTGGAAACCCTGACCGTGCAAAAACTGACCGCAATGGCGCAGGACATTCAGAAAAGCGAAGGCTGGAAATGGAGCATGGGCCAGCTGAGTTCGCTTTACCCGCACAGGGATGCACTGACTTATCAGCTGACTGACGAGCCGGAGCCTGTGTACATCGGTGATGAAGAAAGCCGCATCGATGATCTGTACCAGGTAGCTGACGATTGCGCACAAAGCGCCGACGACGATGGCTACAGCGCCGCCAGCGATGCAATTGAAATCATCGAAAAAGCAGCACTGGTTCGTGCCTGGACTCCGGAAATTCGCGCCATGTCAGGCGTGGTGGTCGGGTTCGATAAATACGGTGAACTCTGTGTGCAGCGCGGCGTTGTGCGGATTGCCGATCTGCAGGGCGAAGAAAGCAGCGAAACAGAGCAGGGCGCAGAGTCTGCCGTACCTCATATCAGCCCAATCAACGTGGCCAAAAAGCCGGATGCGGCTGAGGGGATCAGTCTGCCGCTTCTCACAAAAATGTCCTCTGAGCGCACCCTTGCCGTGCAGGCTGCACTGATGCAGCAGCAGAAAAAGGCTGTTTCCCTGCTGGTCTGGCAGCTTTGCACTGACGTCTTCACCTCCGGCTCACATTATGGCAACCCGTTTGGCATCCGCGTGACCGTGCCGCACTACAGCCTGACGCAGAATGCCCCGTCCGGTGACAAAGGCCCGGGCTTTACTGCCCTGATGCAGGAAAAGACCCGTCTGGAAGCCCTGCTGCCGCAGGGATGGAATAAAGACTTCACCACCTTCTTCGATCTGAGCGGTGAAACGCTTATGTCACTGATGGCGTTCTGTGTCGCCTGCTCGGTTGACGGGGTACAGACGCGTGAATATCAGCGTACCTCCGACAGCCGCCTGGACTCACTGGAAAACGCCATTGGCTTCCGCATGCGTGACTGGTGGCAACCCACAAAGGCGAACTTCTTCGCTGACCTGAAGCATACACAGATTATGGATGCGCTGACTGAGGCCGGGTTTAAAGGCGCGGCAGCAGACGCGGCGAAAATGAAGAAGGGGGATGCTGCAGAACTGGCAGAGGGAAAAATGCGGGATACGCGCTGGGTGCCAGCCTGGATGAAAGGACCGGAGCCTGAAACGACCGGCGGGGCCGGGTCTGCTGAGGCTGACAGCGACACTGACAACAACGATCCCGCTCGCGCGGCCTGATAAGGAGCGCCGCCCTTCGGGGCGGCATGGAGACAAACATGAAAAATAACAATACTCTGAATCTGACCGTGCTGACCGGAATGCACCCCTGCGAATTTGAGGAGTGGCGCGAAAGAGGCGAGAACGATCGCCATATTCTGACCAGCGCTGTCGCGCAGCTGCTGCACGTGCCAGCGGGCTGGAATGTCAACGGGGAATACCGTGGCGAATTTGGCGGATTCTTTCCGGTTCAGCTGCGCTACACGCCGCCCGGAGAGGCGTTCAGTCTCTGCGTATGCAGTCCGGGAGACGTGTCCGGGGAGTGGCTGATTGTACTCGTGTCAGCTGACGGTAACTGCGTGCGCGAGGTGCTCAGGCTGACGCCGTTCGACCCGCAGCGCATCTGCGACCTCATCGCCGCAGCGGCACAGGCATCCCTGCTGGAACACTGCGCAGCCGGCATGGCGGAATATCTGGCAGAAGGAGAGTACGCATGATCCCTGTCAGCCGTTCACTGGTTCCGCTTTCACCTGCACGCCGTGCAGCGATGCAGGCCATCGCCTTCGTTGAAAACAGGCATGAACGTAACGTGTACTGTGCAGACTATCCGTATGCACACGCCTTTTTTCGCCTGCTCAGGGGCAGCAGGCGGGTAACCCTGAAAGAAATCCGCTTTTTCCGTCCCTCGATGCTTGAGGCCGAATTCAGGGGTAACAGACAGTCATGGCTGGCAGCGATTGACCGGATGATTGCCAGTGCCGGTGAGGACTGTCCGCATCCGTTGAGCATTTATGATGTTCACGATCTGTTTCCGGGATGGCAGTTTCAGGGCACCGAGCGGCAGCGGCGAAAAACGGAGCTGCGCGATGAGAAGTATTCCCGCCAGTATCGCCGGGAGAGAGAGGAGAAAACGCGGACTCATCAGGCGGTAAAAGGGCAGGCTGAGATTGACCTGGCATTCCACACGCCAGCCAGTGTCAGCAGCTGGATATCACGCTGGTCTGACTCGCAACTGCATCATACCGAGCTGGAGATCATGTTTTACCGGTGGTGTGAGAGATTCCCTTCACTGAAATCTCTGGAACGCTGGGAAATGGCAGGCCAGCCGTTATGGAGACTGGGGGCTGAGGCCGGGTTCCTGTCAGAGGAATCGACCGCGATGACGCAGGAGCTGGAACGCTGGATGGTACCAAACAAGCTGATGTTCAGGGCGGTGGCGGTATGAGTCGGGGCGATTACAGCACTGAACTGAAAACGGCACGGAGTCAGCGCCGCAGGCTGACAACTGTGTATGAAAAACTCTGCGCAATGTCGGGTGAGTGGGAGGGACTTTCAGGGGCGCAGGAGACTGAAACAGAGCGTCTGGCAGAGGCCGTTAGTGAGCAGATAAGGCGGCTGGACGATGACATAGCCTGGTGGCGGGGCGGTGGAGGAGAAGAGAGATGAGGCTGCCTTCAGACGTAACAGGCAGATACGAGTGATAGTAAAGCGCTCAGCGTGATCCCGGCAGAGTTTCTGCGGCAGTCTTTCAGACAACTGACTGCCGGGACATGGCCCCCTTCGGCTCCCCGGCGTTGCCGGGTCGTCAGTCCCACTCCGCTAAGCGGCAAGCCGCTAAGCTCCGCCGAACCCCTCCGGGTTTCGGACATAGGGCCTGATGGCTGAGGTCAATGGCTGCAACCGGCTATCGCCGGTGCTTCAACCGGGCGCGCTGCGCCCTTTAAGGGCGTCACGCCGTTCCGTCGTGACGACTGTGTTCATGCTCATCCCTGTGCTGTCACCCTTTTCCGGCTGGTACGGAGCGGAGGGCTTTTCGTAGCACAGTCATCCGTTCGCCCACTAGGGGTACGCTTCGCCGTTCCTCGCCCGTTCGCACTCGCCACAAAGACGGCTCGCTTGCGCTGCGGCCTGCGGTGACGCCCCGTGTTCGCCCGTCTGCCGGTGCTACTTCTGCCCTTCGCCGCTCCATACCAACCGAAACAGGGTTTTAGTAACCATCAGAGGAGAACCAGCATGAATACAGAGAACGTCAAAACCGCCGCAACCAAAACCACCGAAACCTGGGCTGAAGGTCAAAACACTAATTACTACCTGGGAGATCGTTTTTCCAGCGCAGAGGGGTACGCCGAAGAAGTGCGTAATTACTGGCTGAATCGTGAAGCGGCGGCGGTAAAAGCGCCTGCGGAGATCGACGTACACAGCTTTCACGATGCGCTGGGGACACTCTATCCGCTGAACTGGGCATGCAGTGAGAACGGGAACTGTGAAACGTTCATGTTTGCAGAAATGTACTGCGGTGAGGTAACGGACATTTACGCCCGTATCGGGGTACGTTACTTCCGCCTGCGTAATTACAACCACATGACCCACGCCCAAATTATAGCGAGCGTTAAGGAGGCGTTTGAACTGAACCAGAAATGAAAAAAGCAGGCATAAGCCTGCTCATTCACCGCCGGAACCACGCGACCAACGAACGTTCCGGCGCTATCAAACTTAACGGAGATAAACCCATGCAATTTGACCCGCAAATCGTGTCACAGGCGAGAGTATTTGTAAATGCGCTTCGCGAAGGAAAAAGCGCCCGCGTTCCTGCGATGAAGCTGAAGAACTGGCCGAAGTTTATGAAACTGGTTCATGCTGGCCTCAGCATGGCGTGATGTGAAAAGCCGCCCCTGATCGGGGCGGCTGTAAAAGGAACAGATTCATGTCACAGATAAGTTTTGCGGAATTTTTTGACCAGGCACAGGACGCGGCACCGGTTGTTCAGCATCCTTTACCCGTGCTGCCGGTAAATCTGCCTGCGGTTTCCCCACCCGTGTTAAGCCTTGCAGCGGCGAGAAGACAGTTTATCAGCGTCTTCCATGAGACAGCGTATAATCTGCGCCGCTGGGAGGTGTTCAGCGATTTCATTATCCTGGCGGCCAGTGAACTGGATATCGCCCGGATCAGAACGCCGGAAAGTATTGAACGCTGCCGGAAAATCAGCGAACGCTACAGCGCCGCCGACATGCGCAATATGCACGAACTGTTCGCGCTGATGGTATGTGCGCTTCAGGCTCAGTTTCATGATTTTCTGGGCGCTGTTTTTATGGAGCTGGAGCTGGGCGACGATCGCCAGGAGCAATATTTTACGCCTTACAATGTCCAGTCAATGATGGCACGCCTGCTGATGCCCGGCGTGATTGATACCATCCGGCGGGAAGGGATGTTTACCCTGTCAGAGCCGACCTGCGGAGCCGGGGGAATGGTTATCGCTTACGCAGAGTGCCTGATTGAAGCCGGGTTTAACCCTTCCGTTCAGATGTTCGTCAGTTGTATCGATATTGATCCTGTCGCGGCGGATATGGCGTTTATACAGCTTTCCCTGCTGGGCATTGCAGCCGAGGTTGTTACCGGAAATACACTGACGCTGGAGTTTAACCGGGTGCGCTATACACCGGCTTACTATCTCAACGATTTCGAAGAACGGCTTGAAAGCCAGCGCCGGATCAAGGCGATGCTGGCTTTTATCAGGGCAATGTAGGCAACGTATAAAACAGCAGGGAGCAGCATGGCAGGGAAGCCGGGTTACGGGGTTGTATAGGGTGCATGAGTCATACAGAAATTGCACAATATACGAAATCTCGTATAATGAGGAAATGATGCGTAAGAAAATCAGTTTTATTGACAGCAGTCTTGAGGATTTACGGGCTTTCCCGGAAGAGGCCCGCACCGCGTCAGGGTATCAGCTTGACCTGGTGCAGCAGGGACTGGAGCCGGACGACTGGAAGCCATTTGCTTCAGTCGGTCAGGGAGCACGTGAAATACGCATCCGGGGTAATGACGGCATTTTCCGGATCATGTATGTCGCCAAATTTGAAGAGGCCGTGTATGTGTTGCACTGCTTCCAGAAAAAGACACAGAAGACCAGCCAGAGTGACGTGGAACTTGCCCGGAATCGTTATCGCAGACTGGCAGAGGAGCGTAAAAAATGAATATTCAGACTTTTGATAATGTGTGGGACGCGATCAGCGAAACGCCAGAGCAGGCGGAAAATATGAAACTCCGCGCCGAGTTAGTGGCCCGCCTGAATAGCTGGATTAAACGTAATGGCCTGAATCAGGCCACTGCTGCCGCTGCGCTGGGCGTTTCACAGCCAAGAGTGTCAGAGCTGGCAGGAGGCAGGATCAGCTGCTTTTCAATTGATAAGCTGGTCAGCATGATGGCACATGCCGGACTACACATAACCAGCATCGAGATAAGCGAACCAGAGGCAGCGTGAGCTGCCTTTTTGCCCCGCGCAAACTGCAAGGGCGGTAGCCCCTGCGGGGCAGGATAAACCCGGTGCTGACGCACCGGCTATACCCTTTCACCTGAGCGTCTTCATTCCTTTTTTCCTTCTGACGCTGATAGCCTGCCGTTTCTGCTCTCCGGGCTGATTCTGCCACTGCCACTGCCACTGCCGGGGCATGGCCCCCTTCGGCTCCCCGGCGTTGCCGGGTCGTCAGTCCCACTCCGCTAACCGGCAAAGCCGGTAAGCTCCGCCGAACCCCTCCGGGTTTCGGACATAGGGCCTGATGGCTCAGGTCAAAGGCTGCAACCGGCTTTCGCCGGTGCTTCAACCGGGCGCGCTGCGCCCTTTAAGGGCGTCACGCCGTTCCGTCGTGACGACTGTGTTCATGCTCATCCCTGTGCTGTCACCCTTTTCCGGCTGGTACGGAGCGGAGGGCTTTTCGTAGCACAGTCATCCGTTCGCCCACTAGGGGTACGCTTCGCCGTTCCTCGCCCGTTCGCACTCGCCACAAAGACGGCTCGCTTGCGCTGCGGCCTGCGGTGACGCCCCGTGTTCGCCCGTCTGCCGGTGCTACTTCTGCCCTTCGCCGCTCCATACCAACCGAAACAGGGTTTTAGTAACCATCAGAGGAGAACCAGCATGAACACACAGAACGTCAAAACCGCCGCAACCAAAACCACCGAAACCTGGGCTGAAGGGCAAAACATCAACGGCTTGGATCCGGCACTGGCTCAGAGCCTGGATTATCTCAGATTATTGAAGTCGGAGAGCATGACCGAGGAAGAACGTTTTGAACTTCTCACAGGCACTCTGATGAATATGGCTGAAGAGGTTTGCAAGACGGTTACTGACTGGTCGCGCCCGCGCCCGATGATCCCGCTGGCATCATTTAAAGCGTGGATTGAGGCGGCACACATTGCGCACGGCTATCCAGACGGAATAGGCGATGCAGCATGGGGATACGCAAGCAGTGAACTGGCTTTGATTCTCAAAGCCGGATACGCCATGCATAAAGCGGATATTGCCTGATGAGAGAAGTGCAGATGTAAAAAAAGCAGAGTTTCCTCTGCTTTCTTCACCGCCGGTATTTACGAGATACCGGCAACATCAAAACCAGAATCTGGAGAGATATATGATTTTTGACATGCAAATCGTCGCACATGCCATCGCGGTTGTAAACGCAATGCGCAGCGGCCAGCTGGCACATTTAGCGGCAATGGTGTTTTCACAGTGGATGCAGGTAGCGCGTAAGGTGGAGAAGCAGCCATGAGCCAGATTATTAAGCATCCACATTCCACAGCATTCACCAGCCTGATTCAGCAGGACGATATCACCAGAGTGATGAGCAAATACTGCCTTATTCGCCTGGATAATGGTGCAGAGTCCTTCTGGCACAATGGCCATTATGTCTGTGAGGCAAACGGTGCATACGGTGAAACGGGTGTGTCAGACATTGCCAGGCTGACCGCACGGGCGGGTGGTCATTCGTTACGGTGCATCGAGCTGCCGGTGCCTGATGGAGAGTGGTGCTGGGGTGATATAGCGGAAACACTGGCTCGCAGTGCCCTGAGTGAAACGGTACGGGCCTCCTGCATCGTGACGGGCTGCATAACAGCGCAGTGCAGGGGGGTTCACTTCTGCAATCATCCGCTGCTGAGCGGCGACAACTCGAATCTGTGGTTTCCAATTGGCAACAATGAAGACTGGTTTGCGGCTGTGGAACGGATTCTAATCATGAACGGTTTAGCCGAAAATCTCACCAGTCTTTCACCGCTTCGTGACGGACCAGATTACATGGACTGGAAAGCGACCTATAACAGGAAGGTCATAATCTGGGGAGCTAAGGCCGGTTTACACCGGCCATTCTGTCCATGAGCGGGGTGCTGAACCGCGAAAAAAACCAGCAGGCCTTACAGGCCAGGCAAAACCCGGTGCTGACGCACCGGCTCTCCCCCTCCGCGTTCTCTGTAGTCTGCCAGTGATGCCGGGTGTTTCACTGCTGTCCGGATGGTGTCGCCGGTTATGCAGGCTCAGATGCAATTGCTGCCTTTACTGACTAAACATCAACTTCAGGGGCCGGGACATGGCCCCCTTCGGCTCCCCGGCGTTGCTGGGTCGTCAGTCCCACTCCGCTAACCGGCAAAGCCGGTAAGCTCCGCCGAACCCCTTCGGGTTTCGGACATAGGGCCTGATGGCTCAGGTCAAGGGCTGCAACCGGCTGTCGCCGGTGCGTTCACTGGCCCCGAAATCGGGGCCGCTGAGGACCGGACCGGCAAAGGGCCGCCGTCCGGTGCTGTGTCCTGTTCATCTCCCGCGTTCTGTTTCGTTTCCTGAATTCCTCGCCGTGCAGAAATCTGGCACACGGGCGCCTTCGCACAAGGGACGCAAGCTAAACGGCTGCACCCGGTCCCTTCGGGCTGCGGCTTTGCCGTTTCCCTCTGCGCTCAGCCTGATCCCCGTGCGCCCGTTCTGCCCTCACGGCGAGGAACTCAGAGAAACATCGAATAAACCACACGGGAGACACAACATGTCAAAGCTGAACGTCAACACCCCGGCTTCAGAATCTAAAGAATCATCTTCTTTAACGGCAAAACCATCAGAAGAAATCAGCTACGAAGCTATCCGTCGTGCATTACGTCGCAGTCTATTTTTCAAGGATCATCCGCAGTTCAATGTGAACACCGCGGCGCTGCGTAGCGATTTTGCTATGAATCTGGAGTATCTGACGGCGGCAACCTTTACGCGCGAAGAGGCAGATTTTAATACGGGAAAATTCCGCTCAGGAATCGAGATGCTGCTGATTAACGCGCATGAAAAAATGCAGATCACGGTTTTTGTTTATGCTCCAGCGGCAGGCTCTGCACCGGAAATCTATGAAACCCGGATCGTGCATTCAGCTAATCCGATTGGTGAAGAAGAGTATGCGGAAAATACCGAATACCAGACTACTAACGTTTACAAAGCCACAGGTGAGCTGAATGTTGCGGCGCTTGATCTGTTCTGGTCTGAGCATGAAGGGCTGATTAAATATGCGAAGCAAAACCTGCCCCGGACTAACGAATACAGCCCATTCTGCCACTGGCAATTTTCGCACCTGAGAGGATGAAAAAACACTACCCTGCAGCGTTCTGCAGGGAAATGAGATATCTGATATTCAGCAAATCGCTGGCCACTAGATAAGTTTTTTATTTGACAGCTGACACTATTTCTTTATGAGGTTATTAATTATGGTCCGTTTTTCTTCCCGCTATGCAGCCCCGACTGCTATCCGTAAAAACAGCCCGCTCAATAATGATGAGCTGATGCGCATTGTTCCGAGCGCATTTTCCGCCGAAAAGCATGATTCACGCTCTGAGCGTTATACCTATATTCCTACCATTACCCTGCTGGATAAACTGCGTGAAGAAGGGTTCGAACCTTTTTATGCCAGCCAGTCGCGCGTCCGCGATCCGGAAAGACGTGAGTTTACCAAACACATGATCCGCCTGCGCCGGGGAAATAATAACAGCGGCGAAGAGGTGCCGGAAATCGTATTACTGAACAGCCATGACGGCTCCAGCAGTTATAAAATGATCCCCGGTATTTTCCGGCAGGTCTGCACGAATGGCCTGGTGTGCTGGAAATCGTTTGGTGAAATCAGCGTGCCACACAAGGGGGATATTGTATCGCAGGTTATTGAAGGCGCTTATGAGGTGCTGGGCGTATTCGATAAGGTGGAAAATAATATCAGCATGATGAAATCCATTCAGGTTAACAGTGAAGAACGCCGCCTGCTGGGCCAGCTGGCGCTGGAATATAAATATGACGGCAAAGAGCCACCGGTGTCAGCTGAGCGTATTATTAAGCCGCGTGCCTGGTATGACAAAGGCACCGACCTGTGGACCGCGTTTAATATCGTGCAGGAGAACCTGATTAAGGGGGGGGGGCCGGCAGAACGGCAAAGGGAAAAAGAACTACGACACGACCGGTAAAGGGCATCGACGGCGATATAAAGCTGAATCAGGCGCTGTGGAAGATGGCGGAGGAGTTCGCAAAACTCAAATCATGAAAATAACCCCGGCATGCCGGGGTTATTTTTTGTCAGGCATTACGTCCGCAGCTAAGAAATTTTCAGGCGCGGGCGTTTTTTTATTCTGCTTCGCCATTGCGGTGTAAACCTCATCCCGTGCAATGAGCACGCGGTAAATACTCTTGATGATTGCAGCATATTCACGACGCTGTTTGATCAGCTTCGGACTCGGGCCGGTGTTGTACATCCCGACGCTGTCCCAGTTTCTGCCATACTGTCTGAAATTTCGCGCCTCGATCCACGCACCGGTATAAATGCAGATGCACGGATCTTTCAGCAGCCTTTCCCGCGTAATATCGAACTTTTTCAGCTGATTAAAGTGAGAGCTGTTTATCTGCATATTGCAGACATCATGCGTGCCGCCGCTGCTTTTCGTATTCAGCGCATTATTACGCATGCGTGATTCCTGAATGGAATGCGCCATCAGGAGACGCGGATCAATACCGAAATCCTGCCCGGCTTTTGTGAAACACATTTCCGGCGCAGCCTGCGCGCTGAATACAGCGGCAAGCGCGAGAGCAGCAAATATTTTCATTCTGATAATCTCACGTACGTGCGCGTAAAGCGCCAGGCGGGTTCGTGTGGAAAATACCCACTCAGATCATTGCTTGCAAGATAATTCGTTACAGACGCGCACGTTGCGCTGACCGGCTGGTGACGAACCTTGTCAGGGATATAAAGAATTCAGCAGGAGAGCTTTATTTATCAAGCCGCTCTCCGGGTGTAAGATTTCATCACACCCCACGCAAGATGAAATCTTGCAGTTTAGTTGTTTAAAAACATGAGATTAACTTTATTTTTTAGCTTATTTTTAGAGGTATGATGAAAATTGTGTGTTAATTAACACACTTTACAGTGCCTGATTGTGTGTTAATGCAGTGCTGGATTGTGTGTCATTACAGTGCTGGATTGTGTGTTAATCCGGCACTGTAAACGGCACTGTAGTGTGTGCTGATTGTGGCTATTGATTAAAAACATAATGTTATGCATGGTATGACAGTGTGCAGTGCCGGATTAACACACATAAAAAAGGCCTGTAGTGCCGGATTAACACACCTCAAAAGCCGGTGCAGTGCCGGATTGACACACATCGTTCACAAACTTAAGGTGCGATTTACGTATGAAAAGTGTGCATGGTGCCGGATTGACACACACAGGATTGAGGTGCAGTGCCTGATTAACACACCTGCCGGATGAAATGAACGGTGCCGGATTGACACACAATTCAACCGGGGTGAATAATACAGGTTTAGTGAGCTTGTCCGAATGCGGCAGTCAGGCTGGCTCCGTAAAGAGGATAATTATAAATAAGTAACAAAGGCACGGGTAAATATACCCTGCCTTACAGGGAATACTGTCATGGCGCGCAGAAATATTTACTTCAAAGAAAAAACCGAAAGGGAAGTGCAGGAACTGGTGCAGATAGAGTTGCAGAACGGCGCAAGCCACGGCGAGGTTAACTTTTCCTCTGTAGTGAATGAACTTGTCGGTATCGGTCTGATGGTCAAGAAACATCAGGGTGAAGGAAATAAGTTTGATACAGAGGGATTCAACCGAGACTTAATACGTCGTGTTGCCGGAACGCGCGAAGGAACCAGCATCATGATGGCTATGCTGACGGAAATGTATCTGCATATCCGCGGTGAGTCCGGGCCGCAGGCGCTTGAGGAGATGATTGACCAGAATCTGACAGGAATGAGCTCTGCGGAAGATAAAGCGGAGAGTAAGCACTTTATTGTTGAGTAATAAAGAAGTCCGGAAAGCCCGGACTTCATTTTATTTTCATAAAATCAGTTAACGATATTAATCGGGATTCTGACCATGAAAGTAGAACCTTTACCAATCTCAGAATGCGCACTGATTCTTCCTTTCATCGTTTTGAGGTAGCTTTTAACAATCGAAAGCCCCAAGCCAAGCCCTTGCCTTGTTTGACTCTCTAGACCCTGATTGAATGGCTTGTACAGCATGTTAAGTTTTCGCATGTCAAACCCACAACCGGTATCGCTGACTCTCAGGAATAAGTGAGATTGAGCTACTCTTAATCGAACCTTAATCAAACCGTTATGAGTGTTTTTATTGGCGTTATCAATAATATTGTGGATTATTGATATTATTTTTAGCTTGTCTGCATTAATCAGAACGTTCTGCGGATATACATCGCAATCAATTTTATTTGCATTGCTTTCATTAAAAAGAGATAAGCCCGCCTTCAATGCATCTTCAGTGTAGAAGCTAACATTATTAACACCGACATTACCAATCTCAATTTTTGAAAACTCAAGTATTTCTTTCGTTTGCTGATAGAGTTTATTAGAGTGGTATGTGATTTTTGTAAGGTACTTTTCTGAGTTTAAAACATCCCCCCTTACATCAATCATATCTGAAGATAATTGTATTTTCTGAATAGAACCTGATAGCTCGTGATAGATTGCAGATATGAAAATGTTCTTTCCTTTTATAGCTGAGTTTAGCTTCGCAATATGTACCCACAATAAAATAATTAAGGTGAAGAGTAGTATTATGCTGGAAAGAGCCGCGAGTTCAGTATAAGAAGAATTATCAACTATAAGTGATTTTATTGTGTTGAAGTTTCTTATCTGGATTCTATATATAATTTCCTGCAGATTGATAAGTGTGTGCTGCATCTTGTTCATCTGCTCTAATAGCACATCCTTCCTTTTTATTGGCGGTGTGGACTCATTAAGCCTGCTTAGTTCAGCGCTTTGCTTTTCAAGAAGCTTAAGGGCACTCAGAAAATCAGGCTCATAATAAAAAGAGTTAATACGTAATGATTTGTTTTTAAGGATTCTGACTTTTGAATCAAAAATTGATTTCTTTGTTTCGAAAATATAAGGGTTTTCTATCTGGTAAACAGATGTCCGGGTTCTTTCAAATGCCAGGAAGAGGATTTCAGCCGTCGAATAGTTATCAAGGTTTGGCTCGATACTTTTATACTGGTTTTTAATCTCATTAAATTGCTGGACAGTAAAAAAAACTGAACCAGAAAAAAAAAGAGTCAGTACTAAGCCAAGCGCGACGGGAACAACCCTACGTTTCATTTGATAACCTCAATCCTGTTTATCTGCCAGACAGTTTTGGCATTCAATTCAAGTTTGTTCAGATCCGGATGCTCGTCTCTTGGGTAGATAACGGCAAATGGACCAAGGTCAGAAACCGGTATCATTTGGCCGTTTTTACGGTATGCCAGGATAACCTGGTATTTCAGCAGCTCCCCAACTGGCAGCGTGTAACTGTAGTCATCAAGTGCGTAGACTCTCAGGGATGAGCCCGTAATCGAGTACTTTGATAGTAACTCTGTGAAGGTCACGCCTTCAAAAGTAGATTTAGGCGTGAAGTTCGTAGCTGTAGTGATTGAAGTCACTGGTAGCTTCAGTAAATCCTCAGTAGAGATGTTTATCTCTTTACTGCCATCTGCCAGAACAAAGGAGTCAGCATATGCTGCTTTGGCTGATATCAGAGCGATCAAAAACGCTGTGAGCACCTTCATTGGTTCATTTTCCTTTTCTTCATGATTAACTGTCCATATTCATCATGACCGCAACTATGCCAGCCTCTCCCTTGATAGAAACGAGCAGCTGAGGAGTGTTCGTCAGTGGTCAGTTCAATCTCAGTGTCTCCCTGTTCAAAAAACCACTCAGTGATTTTTTCCAGTATCACTCCCCCAATTCCTCGACCCTGATACTCTGGCCGTACAAACAGACCACCTATCAATGCATGGGGTATGTGAATGCCGAGGCCATAACCCACATAGCTATCCTCAATTCTGCAGATCCATCCGCCACCCTGAGCAACGTCAGCCAGAATTACTTCTCTCTGCAGATACTCAATCTGATGGGCATGGACAAAGTTTTCCGTGACAGAAAACCTTATGTCGTACAATTCTTTTATATGTTCAGCCGTTAATTTAATTAATTCCATTTTAGTGCCATTTAAAAAAATAGGTTTGCCAGCAATATGGATGAAAGTATAAAAACACGAGTCGGCTTTTCAACCAGTTCAACTCCGTATTCTATAATGGTTTCTCCTATCTCTCGCTCATGTTGATTTAGTTGCCCTGTGAGCAGGATGATCGGCACTGTCTCGCTTTTAGAGCGGATCTTCTTTATGACTGCCTCAGAGTTTTCGCTGTAGTCCAGTAACCAGTCAATAACATATCCATCATAACCTTCCCTGTCGACCGCCTCCATCATTTCTTGTGCTGTCTCGTAAACCGATGCATCTATACCGTATCTGTTAGATACTGATTTTAATAGTTCGAGTAGTTCTTTATCATTATCGAGTATCGCCAGTTTCGGAGCAGGTAAAAAATCCATTCTTATTACCCGCTTCATATCTTTATTGAATTTAACGCCAGTCGGATTTACTACATAATAATTTTTATGAAAGTGTGCATAGTTAATGCCAGGCTCTTTAATATCAACTTCTTCCTCACTTACAATAACGTTGCACCTTACATGCATGTCATTAACAATGAATATTCCGTTATAGGGTTTTACTTCTTCTAGTGATTCGTGGAAATAATCATAAACCGCTTTCAGTTCGCTATAGAAAACCCCTCTTTTACCATCGAGTTTTTGTTTGGCGCTCTGATATTTAATGCCGAGGATATCAGCCATTGTTGAAGCCTGCTTCCTTTTGTCGATTCCTTTCCGCTCGAAAAGTTCTAATACCTTTTTGAGGTTTTTATTAGATGTGTCCAAAGTCTACTCCCGCCCATCGGTTACGTTTCACTCAGCTAACGCCATGACTCAAAATTTGGGTTAAACAAAAGATGATACACGAATGACTATCTTTTGAGGGTTTTTTTAGCTTTGTAACTTTCTGTTTAGTAAGGCTTTTTTCGATATTCTCAATATCTATATAGGAAGATACTCAAAAACTACTCGATATACTTCTCATTACATGCATAATTATTTACATAAACGCATCAAAGGTGAGTTGATTATGAGTTGTTTAGTTAAGTTTTTTAATCAGTAAGCGAAACGGGTTAAAGCAAGCCTTAGCGGCTAATGTCATGAATTTATTGATTTTTATTCACGAAAGAGACGCCTTATGTCCAATGAAAAATCCATCAGAGGAGGTGCAGTTTTAGTCCACCTGTCAGAGGAGACTAACCAGCTCCTGGTGGAATCTTCGAAGCGTTCAGGAAGAAGTAAAACACGAGAGGCAAAAATCAGACTTGAAGACTCACTCAGGTCATTTTCCGACCTGGCCGCCACCGGTCGGAGATTCGAATCTGCCACTGACTGTGAGTAGTTTTTGAGTCTTTTTCGCCGCCCGCACCTCTCATTTAAATGTGTATTTGTAACGCTGATAATAACTTACTGTATATAAGGAGGTAGATATATAAAGCCCACCCTGAATTAGAAAATTCGTATTCACCAAAATGTTTCTCAGACTGCATCAGATGTTGCCGGTGCAGGGAATTTCTCGCCATTATAAAAATGGTGAGTCCTTTTTTTAGAGCTTGATTCGGATTAAGGATTAAATAATGCAAACTTCGATTTTCGCTTCCGGTAAAACGGATAGCGTGGCGGTAGCATTGTCTGATGTCTACCAGAAACCCTTCTCTGGTAAATATTTCTCCATTAAACAAAGGCTGAAAGGTCTTACCCATACTGCCTTTAAAAAAGTTTATCGGCATCGCGCAAATGTAACCCTGATAGCTCTCGCAATGCTGTTCTTTGCGTTGCCACATTTTGCCGGGGCTACTGACCTGCTGGCCGCGCAGAAGCAGGATGCCAAGGATACGTTCGGCCACGGCAGTACCGTTGAGTGGGGAATGTACATCGCCGAAGTCATCATCTCGATTGGCGGATACATCAAAACGCGCAACCCGATGCTGTTCGTCGGCGGTCTGGCTTTCCTCATCGTTATCACCCGCACCTTCTTCGCCCTGGCCGGTTAATCCCGCATGGACAGGGAATCGCTTCAGTACCAGTTCCCGGAAACCCTCAATCAGCAGAAACGCCTTGGCGGACTCCCCACAGAGGAGGCCGTGCTCATCCTTGCGTGCGCGGGCATCGGCCTGCTCTGCGACCTGTTCATTGTGATGCTGATTGTGGCCGGCGCACTCTGGCTGTTAGTCCGTCACCTGAAGAAGGGGCAGGGCACCTGGTGGCTCATGAACCTTCTTTACTGGTACCTGCCGACCGCGCTGCTCCGGCTGCAGTTTCGCCGCGTGCCCGACTCGGGCAACCGGCACTGGATGCAGTAACCCGCGCGCCATCTCCGGATGGCGCTTATTAAAAGGATAACGCTATGAAGTATCAGATCCGGGAGGGGCGCAACAGGGTAATCATTCTGGCCCTGTGCGCACTTTCGCTGCTCGTGTTTATTCTCGCCGTCAGCAACGTCGTCACCGGCGCGCTGGCGTGGCACTTTGCAAAAAAGCAGAAGACCCTGACTACCCCGATGATGTTTGACCGCCCGTTCCTCTCCGATTCCGCCTCCGGAGACGCGGCCTTAAACGGCATGCTGGTGCGCTCTTTCGTCAACCTCCGCCTTTCCGTCACGCCTGAAACCGTGGACAGCCAGCACGCCGCCCTGCTGCGCTTCGTTCCCGCTGAATACCGTGACGATATGAAAAAGCAGCTCGCCGCCGAAGCTGAGTACATCAAAAACAACGGCGTCTCTTCCGTGTTCCGCATCGATGACGAAATCACCGACTCCACCACCGGTGACATCACCGTGCAGGGCACGCTGAGCGCAAGCACCACTAACGGCAACCTGAATATTTCACTTCCGGATGCCAGTAAAGCCTACCGGCTCAGCGTGCACTACGTGGACGGCCTTATCCGCCTGACGGCCTTCCCCGAGGTGCCCTGGACTCAACCTGAACGCCGCCCGCAACAGGACTGAACCGATGAAAAAGACCCTTTCCGCCCTGGCCGTTGCCGGCGCGCTGGCGCTGCTGCCTGCCGCCGCGCAGGCCGCCGTACCCGGCCCGGCCGGGACCCCGTTTGAGAATAATGCGCATCTTAAGGCGCAGATGAGTAATACCAGTCCTAACAAAATCATTATCGACGGCGAGCTGATTACCGGCATCACGGGGCCGGACAATGCCTACACCAAAGCCAACACCGCCGACGGCGCGCTGCTGATTACGCCGCTGACCGGGCAGGACTTCACTATCTTCCTGGAAACGGCCGGCGGCGTGGGCGTTTCCATCGACGTGTTACCCAAGCCCGGCAACGGCCGCACGCTGCACCTTATACCGGCGGATGTGCCACTTAAGCCCAATCCGGACGCGAAGGTATGGGAGGAGAGTCAGCCCTTCCAGAAAACGCTGGTAAGCGTTGCGCGCAGCATTGTCAGCGGCGAGGTTCCGGAGAACTACACCGAGGTAAAGGCCTCGCGCGGTCCCGCGTATACCCCGCCTCCGGGCTTGCTGCTGACACCTGAGCGCCAGCTTGCCGGCTCCCACCTGCGGGTGATGCGATACCGCATGAAAAACACCGGCTACGTGACGCGGTCGCTGAGTGAAAAACAGTTCTGGCAGAAGGGCGTGCGGGCGGTAATGCTCTCAACCCGCACCCTTTATGCAAACGGCGAAGGTTTCGTATGGGTGATTTTCTCCACTGACGCGGAGGGCGGGTCATGAGCAACATCAACACAGCCACGCGCCGTCGCCAGTGGGTGATTGCCGGCGTGGCCGCCGCGGTCATGCTGGCCGTGGGCGGGGGCATCTGGGCGTACTCACACCATCAGGCGGAGCTGAACCGTCCCGCGCCGAAGGCGGCACCGAACATGACCGGCAGCCTGGTGAACACGTCCTTTACCGAAGGGGTGGCCACCTCCGCGCTGCAGCAGCAGCAGAACAAGACCGCCGGCCTTGAGCACAACCTCGGTGCGCTGGCAGACACGCTGAAAAGCCAGAATGAGGAGCTGCAGAAGAAGCTGAACACGATGGCAGACGCAATCAGTCAGCTGCAGACGCAGCAGGCGGGCCGGCCGGCAAACGGTCCTGCCGCTACCACACCGGCGGCTGGAACCACTCCTGTTAATGCACCGGTCTCCGCCGGGCAGTCCGGTCCGGCGCAGTGGAGCATCAACAATCCGGGCAGCGGACCGGCCAGAGGGCAGGGCGGACAGTTTTACCCGTCGCAGGGTCAGGCCTTCTATCCCGGCGCCGGTACGGTGCGTCCGGGCGGTCTGAGCCGCGATACCTTCACCTACGCTGCGCTTACCGAGAAAAAAACAAAGCTTCCCTGGATACCTTCCGGCTCCTTTTCTGAGGCAGTCATGATTGAAGGTGCTGACGCTAATGCGAGCGTGACCGGCCAGCAGAACACCGCCGCAGTGGTTATTACGCTGATTGGCGATGTCTCTATGCCAAACGGTAAAACGTACAGCATGGACCAGTGCCGCGTTACCGGAGAAATCTGGGGTGACATCTCCAGTGAACGTGGTGAAGTCCGCACCAGAAACATCAGCTGCATCCTGAAGAATGGTAAACACATCGATATGCCGTTTAAAGGGCATGTTGCTTACCAGGGTAAACAGGGGATTCGCGGCAAACCGGTAATGCGCAATGGTGTAATTGTCGGATATGCCGGTGCTGCCGGGCTGATGTCAGGCTTCGGTGAGGGAATACAATCCGCCGCCACACCTACAGTCGGGCTGGGTGGCAGCGCCTCGGTGGGCGCGGGTGACATCTTTAAACAGGGCTTCGGTGGCGGTGCCAGCAAGGCGGCTGACACGCTGAGCCAGTACTGGATTAAGCGTGCCGAGCAGTATCACCCGGTCATTGATATCGGCGCCGGCAACGCGGTCACCGTTGTGTTCCAGGATGGCTTCCGTCTGGAAACGATTGAGGATGCAGAAGCTGAAAAGGCGAAGCAGGAGGCTCCGCAGGCCGCCGTGCAGCAGGCCTCAGCAACTGCACCGGCAGTCAGCAGCAGTAACGGCAGTGCGCCTGTTCTGAATCCTGACGAAGTTCTGCGTCAGGCCAGCCAGCTGCGCCTCGGCGACACCATTAATTAAGGAGATGACAGATGAAACAGTGGTATGTACTTAAATCGTTATTTAATCAGGAAAAACGCGCCGAAGCCCATCTGCTCAACCAGGGGGTGGAGTGTTACCTTCCGCTTTTCACCTGTCAGCTTGTTGCCGGGGGAAGCGTTAAACCGGTTAAACCCCAGCCACTTTTTCCTGGCTATCTGTTTGCGCGATTCGACCCTGAAGAAATTCATACAACGACGATTAAAGCAACGCGCGGAGTCTCAACCATAGTCAGTTTTGGCAACCGCATCGCAATTATGGGTGATGCGGAAATGGAGCGTATGAAGCGGGGAGCTGAATCGGCGGTGCAGGCGGACATGCAGGCCCCTGAGCATGGCGATACAGTACTGATAACAAACGGCACGTTTGAAAACATGCAAGCTATCTGGCATGAGCCGCAGGGTGCAAAGCGTGCAATGCTTCTCCTGAACCTTATGGGGAGACTGGTTGAGCTTGATCTCAAAAAGGTCAGGTCTCAGAACATCCAGTTTCGCAGGACGTCAACTCACGGACAGGTGGCAGCATGAAGGCACTGATTCAACGCTGGCGTCATCCGGACAACAGAGATCATCTTTACCTGTCTCTGATTGCAGTCATACTGGCGGCTAACTTCATCCTGTCAGCTCTCACTATGCGCGAGGGTCTGCCCGGTTTCCCGGGTTTTCCGGGCTGGCAGGTCTGGCGGCTGGCCCTGTTAACGTCTCCCGCTATTGTTCTGCTTGCGTACCTGTTCAGGGACATGTCGGTCATGACCTTCTGGGGGATGGCGCTGTGCTGGCTGATACTGGCGGCATATTATTTTGTCAAGGGTGTGTGGTTCTGGATGGTACCGGTACCCCACCCCATAGATATTTTATTCATGGCGGGCTTTACCACCGGTATCGCGTATTTTTTAACGCTGTTCTACTTCCTGCTTAACCTCAGATAACGAAATCAGGCTGAGGAGGCAATCATGGATAAACACAACCAGCGTGAACTGCGTATCCGGCTCTGCGCGCTGCGGCTTCGTTATCAGCGTGCCTGGCAGGCACAGGCGAGCAGCTGCCGGCTGGCCGCTATGCTGACCGAAATCGATATGGTCCGTCAGCGTTTGGCGTCTGACAGTGCCGGGCCTGATGCCGTGTGCCGCAAGGTACTATCTGCCGGCGCACCTGATTCTGTCGCCGGGTCCGGTGACGTAACACGCTTTTCAGTGTAACGGAGGTTTCTGATGATTCAGGATAAAACGGCACCGGAGCCGGATGCGTTATTCATCCGCGTCTCTCACCCTGCCGGTAATATGCTGTTCCGGCTTGAAAGGCTTAACACCCGCCCGGTGCCGGATGCGGCAATACGCCCGATGGCTGAGCATTCCGGACACCAGCTCGCACTCGCAGACCTTACGATTGATCAACTGGCGGCGTACATCGCTGACGTCATTCATCAGGTCTCACCGGGCACACCGCGCGCAGACGTCTGGCTACGCACAAAATCGCCGGTAAAAAACATGCCCGCAGCCAGCAGCCCTCGCGTTATGAGCGAGGATGCGCTTAAGGACCTGCAGATGGTCAACGCCTTCATGAAAGGTAAACATACCGGCTGAACCCGTTTTTTTAGTGCCTTCACCAGGGCAACCTGCATCAGCCGGCATTATCACCATACCCTTCATCTTTATTACCGCTGCGGCCATGCTGCCGCTGAGGATATTCAGGTGGTTAATCAGACAAGTGTGAAGTTCTGCTCCCTGCTTAATGGTTGCGGAGACCTCACGCAAAGGCTGCCCACGATACCGGGCACTTTTCTGTTTACTGTTGCCGGAGGCTTTATGGTCTGGCTGCTGATCGCACTCCACGGAGGGCGGCCAGTCGTGTTGACTGCGATACCTGTAGGACTGACGGACCTCTTCATGTATGTACGGCTGGATGCCGCCCAGTGGCCGCAGGGGGACGCGACTATGGCAACGCTGTTCAGCGGATTTATCATTATTAACACGCTGGCCTTTGAAGAAAGGTCTGTGAGTATCTTTCCTCATCTTCGTTATGGTCTGCGACTGATTACGCCTGTGCTGTCAGTGGGTATTACCCTTGTCCTCTGGTTGCAGCATGGCGTGCGCGGGTGAGTCTTTTTATCTGAAATCAGGAATAAAATGCATCAGGCTGACCACCAGAAGGATTTCACATACCAGTGACCATACGATCATCATGAACGTACCTCTCTTACCGATAAGCGTCTCAAGCTCATTAAAGTAAATTGTGACAAGGGAAAACATCCAGACCATCACAAGTAACGCTGAGAAACTGAGCACAGGAAAAAGCAGATAGTTAAATACTTTCACCGAAAGGCTGTTCCTGGCCAGTGTAACCAGCGCGAAAGCGATACTGTTTCCCAGTGCGGTTTCGCTGAGTATTTTTTTGAGCAGCTCGAGCACATCCTTATTTTTCAGCAGGCTCAGTAATTTCATTTCGTTCTCTCTGTATCACCGTGAGTGCCAGTTTATTGTGTAACGGCCTCCCGTCGTCAGACTTTTCCTTTTACACCCTAATCCGCGGCCCGGCCGCCACTGAGGATTCCACCATGCAGAAACTCTTTGCGTGCGCACTGCTGTGCGTTGCGCTGACCGGCTGCGCCGGCATGAACTCTGACTTTGACTGTAACAAGACCGCGACCGACCAGTGCCTGTCGATGTCCGATGCCAGCAGGCTGGCATCAAAACATCAGAGCCTGGACGACCTGACGGCAGAAAAGGAGGCCGGCCCAAAGCCTGCCGCTGAGGCGCTGGCGACGCCCGGCAACGTGAAGCCCGCCGTCAGCCCTTACCGCCCGGTAAGCGTGGCAACGCTTGCCCCGCGCCCGGTTAAAGAGCAGGGCGCGACCGCAGACAGCCTGCGGGCATCCACGGTGCCGGTCCGTAACGGTGCCACTGGTCCTGTGGTCCCGGGTGACTACAGCGGACCGGGACAGGTGGACGCCCGCCGCATCCCGGATGCGACGCAGCGCCTGTGGATTGCGCCCTGGGTGGATGAGCAGGACAGCTTTCATCAGCCTGCCGTGGTTGAGTTCGTGAAAGAGAAGTCCCGATGGGATGAAGACTTTCGCGTAATCAGCGAGGGGGAGTAATGAAAAAGCGTTTTTCATTCAGCAGCGCGCATGAACGGCCGGAATCTGCATCGTCCGCTGCAGCGCTGCATCACCGGGTCCGGCCCGGGCTGATGTTCGCGGATGCGCCCGGTTACGGACACGTCTTTGCGCACAGTACGCCTGGTACCGGAAAGTCCGCACTCTTCCCTGCCCTGATAAAGGCCGTGCTGAAAACAGAGCGCGCCGGAGGCCAGCATGCTCAGTAACGTTATCGATCACCTCAACGGTATTTTCAGCAGCAGCCGGGATGAGGGCGGCGCCAGAATGGCGCGCCAGAGGCTGCAGGAGAGTTTCAGCTACCCGTCGCTGACCAGCCTGATGCCGTGGCGCGAATTTGACGAAAGATCTGACCTCTTTATTAATACACGTTCAGTGGGCTTCATGCTGGAAATCGCACCGCTTGCTGGCGCGAATCAGCAGGTGGTGCAGGCGCTTGATGACCTGCTGCGCAAAAAGCTGCCCCGTAAAACGCCGGTCACGGTGCTGATGGTGGCCAGCAAGTGCGTGGGCGACATGCTGGAGAACGGGCTGAGCCGGGACATGTGGAAGGGTGACATGGCGCCGCGCCTGAACGCCATCACCAAAGCCTTCTGGGAGCGCTCGGCGCTGAAGGGGCTCGCCAACGCGCGCGAGTATCCGCTGTACCTGCGTAACTACCGCGTGTTCCTGGTGTACGCGCATCCGGGCACCGGCGGCATCAGGGCTATGGACACGGTGTCACAACTGCGTGAAACCATCCGCGTGTCCCTGATGGCGGCATCAATGGACACGCGTCGCGTGGGGCCGACTGAGTTTTTATCCGTCATCCGCGAGCAGCTGAACTACCGGCCGGGGCAGGTCAGCACGGCCAGTGAGCACTGGAACCCGGAGCAGGAGCTGCACCGCCAGTGCGTGGACACCAGTACCGAAATGGAGGTGCATCCGGATCACCTTAAACTCACTACCGCCCGCCAGAACGGCGACCGTGCGGTCAGCGACAGCCGCGACAGCGCGGTGGTCAGCACGCGCATCGTAAATATGCAGCTGACGAAGGTGCCGAAGCAGTTCGCACTGTGGCAGGCGGCGGACAACCTGCAGAACATGCGCTTTCCCGATTTAGGTATCCCCTGTCCGTTCCTGCTGAGCTGGACCATCTGCGTGGAGGATCAGGTCAGCAGCCAGAACGAGGCGTTCCGCAAAGAGCAGGACATGGGCAAAAAGGCCAACTCCTCCTACGGCAAGCTGTTCCCTAATACGCAGCGCACCTATGAGGAGTGGCGAGACCTGCGCATGGGGCTTGCCAGCAACGAAATCGCCATGTGCAGCTTTAACCTCAACCTGACGCTGTTCACGCCCGACAGCGACATCGAACAGCAGCGCTGTGAGCTCTCCGCCATCAACGTGTTCCGCAAAAATGATCTGGAAATGTCCGCGCCGCGCTATCAGCAGCTGCGCAACTGGCTGACCTCGCTGCCGTTTCTGATGCAGGAAGGGCTGTGGGACGACATGAAGCACATGAACGCCACCCTGCGCTGCAAGAGCTTCAACGCCGTCAACCTGATGCCGGTCGTGGCCGAACGCCAGATGTCGCCGAACGGGATACCGCTGTCAACCTACCGCAACCAGGTGGCCTTTTTCGATATGTTCGATGAGGACAACGGATCGACCAACTTCAACATTGGTGTGACGGGCACGTCGGGGGCGGGCAAAAGTTTCCTGATACAGGGCATTCTGCGTGAGGTGCTGAACGCAGAGGGGTTTGCATGGGTTATCGACATGGGGGGCAGCTACAGGAACTACTGCCGGCAGGCGGGCGGCTCGTATCTTGATGGCGAAACGCTGCGCTTTAACCCGTTCGCCAACGTCACTGACATTGCTGAATCAGTTGAAGGCATCACGGGCCTGCTGACCGTTCTGGCGAGTCCGCATGGCAATCTGGATGAGGTCAGCGAAGCCATACTGCAGAAAGGTGTGGTGGCAGCGTATGAGGCGAAGCAGAACAAAGCGCGCATCGATGACGTCGTGCTGTACATGAAGTCTGATGCAGTGAAAGAGGAATATGGCCAGCAACTGACCATTATGAGCCGCATCAACGAGCTGGTGCTGCTGCTGGACCGCTGGTGCACCTGGGGCAGCGACGGCGAGTACTTTAACTCCGACAGTCCGACGCTGGATGGTGAGACGCGTTTCACGGTACTGGAACTGCTGGGTCTGGAGAAGCGTCCGCATCTGCTGTCAGCGGTGCTGTACTCGCTGATTCTGGCGATTCAGGAAAAAATGTACCACTCGCCCCGTGATCTGAAAAAGGTCGCCATTATCGATGAGGCATGGCGCCTGTTCAGCGGTCAGAACCCGCACGCGGCCCGCTTTATCGAAACCGGCTACCGTACGGTGCGCCGCCACCGCGGGGCGTTTGTCACCATCACCCAGGGTATCAAAGACTTTACCGGCCTGCCGGACAAGCCCGCCCCGTCTGCCGCCGCCGCGGCCTGGGATAACAGCGGGACTAAAATCACGCTGCTGCAGGAGGCGAAGGCGTTCAAAACCTATCTCAAGGAGTGGCCCGATCAGTTTACCGAGATGGAAACGCAGATCATCCGGGGCTTTGACAAAGCCATTCTGACAGGCTTCAGCTCGGTGATGATCTCGATGGGCGAACAGAGCTCATTTTATCGTGTCTTCGTTGACCCGGTCACGCGCGCCATGTTCAGCACCACGGGCAGGGACTATGAATGGATGACGGAAGCGCAGAAGGCCGGAGCGACAAGTGAAGAAGCCGCCTACCTGCTGGCATGCGAGCCGCACATGTATCAGGCCGAGATGCAGGAGCTGGAGCGCTGGGCGGGCCTGACCACTGCTTAAAGAGGATTAAACGATGCAGGAAAAAAGACAGCCGCCTCAGCAGGTGGCTACAGAAACCGCGGATAACGCAGGGATGAGTGACAGCGTTCGCCTGACAGCTGCAGCGGGGCTGATGCGCAGCCGCGGCGCCCGGCTGGCGGCGTTCGCCGTGCTGGTCATCGCACTCAGCGCCGGCGTCAGCGCGCTGGTTGCCAGGGTCGTGCAGCCCGATTACGTGGTGTTTGACATGAAAGGTACTATCGATACGTTCCGGCAGCAGACGGCGCAGCAGCCGGTGGAAAAGGGGGCGCTGGAGACGCTGACGAAGCGCTTTGGCGCCGCGCTGGACTCGAGCCTGTCTGACTGGCAGGCCGTGCACGGCGGCGTCATTCTGGTGAAGGGTGCGGTGGTTGCCGGCGTCACCGATATTACCCCGGTTATTCAGGCCGATATTGCCCGCCAGATGCAGGGGGCACCATGAGGCAACTCGCCACAGCGGTTGTTCTGCTCGCTGCAGTGGTTGCTCAGCCCGTGCAGGCGAAAGAGCTCGGCACCATCGGCCACCTGTTCCCCATCGCCGAGCCGGACCTGCTGACGTTTATCGGGCAGCGCCTGCAGGGTATGGAGGACAGCGGCGAGATGGACCGCCTGCAGCGTGAGGCTGAAGCCCGGGTGAAGGCCCATGCCGTTCGTCCGGCCCCGGTGGCCGGGCTGACGCCGGCGAAAACGGACCGCGCCTTCCTGTATGACCCGACCTTTACCGTGCGGGAAACCATCCGTGACATGCACGGCAACGTCATCGCGCGTGCGGGCGACAAGGTTAATCCGCTGGATAAGGTCGCCTTCAGCGAGACGCTGTACTTCGTGGACGGTGACAATCCGCAGCAGATGGCGTGGCTGAAGCCACAGCTCGCGGGGCAGCAGAACTTTAAGGTCATCCTGGTGAAGGGCAACGTGCACGACAGCAGCATCGCGCTGGACGAGCCGGTGTACTTCGACCAGTACGGTACGTTAACAACAAAATTCGGCTTTGAGCACACGCCGGTGCGCATCTCGCGCGCGGACAGGATGCTCCGGGTAGAGGAGGTGGCACTGAAATGAGTCACAGCACACAGGGGCATACCGCGCCTCATAAAGTAAAGCGTCATAATGCCCAGGTGCGCCTGGACGATGACGATAAAGCCGGGCTTCGCCGCATGACCGCCGAGTTTCCGCTTTATTCAGAGTCGGTGATCCTGCGCGCCGCGCTGCAGACGCTGATGGCGTGCAGCGGAGAGGTCCGGTCGGAAATCGTGCTGGCTTCCCTGACGGATAAGGACGTGGGTGAGATCATGCGCCGCCACGGCATGCAGCCGGCACCTGAAGGGGAGGGCGCGCATGCAGGCTGATTCTGTGCAACAACCAGTGAATGACGGGCAGTCTTCAGCTGAACCGGCTATGGCGTCGTCCGTTCTGTCTCACGCTGAGCCGGTGATGCAGACAGAATGGACGGTCCGGGCCCCGCCTGCCTGCCGCGCCGAATTCTCACTGGCGCCGGAAAGCATCCGCGCGTTTACCGGGCAGCTGCCGGCCGTGGGGGGCTTCATCGTTCTGATAGCGATGGCCATTGTTATCTTCCGGGCCGGAAGGCGAATGATTCCTGAAAGGCCCGACACGATGCGCGTGGCTTTTGTCTCATCATCTACGGCACCGTTTGGCAGTCGCGAGATGGTGAAACTGGCAGCTGATGAGGCGAACAGTCACTACTGGCAGTGCATGCTGGCAGCATTTAGCGGCGCGCTGGAGGCGGAAGGCTTTGCGCTTCGCACCGAGCCGCGGGCAAAGGTTCCGCTGCCTTATGCAGTCCGGGCGCGTGTGGGTATAGCCATCGTAAAAGCGCGTTCCCGCTATCTGAACCCGCGCCAGAGCGACGACGCTGCAGAGGCGATGCTGCGCGATGCCGAACAGGATGACTACACCGGCGGCTGGACCGACTGCTGTCAGCGGGGAGCCGAGGCGGCCGGCTGGTACGTTGTCAGGCGCGACCAGGGTCCAGATACGACAGAATAGCGACACTCAGAATACTAAGCTGGTTCACAGTGGCTCGGGGCCGTGGCTGACAGCGGCTGGTCTATAATTCTGCGTGTGAATAATCACCCAAAGGGATACAGGCAATGAAAAAAATGACATTCGGCCTTTTACTGCTTGCTGCCGGCAATGCCACCGCCGCTTCGTCATTTACGCAGGACTGGCCGTCATGCGACGTAAAGGCTCAGCGTGACGTGAAAGGGGAAACCGGCGGCAGTATTAAAGACCCGCTTCAGGCGCACATATCGGTACGCGTTAACGTGCTGCAGGCCGATATCGGTAATGCCCGCAAGGCACGTCATTTAACAGAATCGCAATCCGAACAGCTATGGCGTCATGCAGACCGCGTCAGAAAAGAGGCTGACGGATACGTAAAGCAGCAGGGCTTTCTGAGTGCGGCCGAGCGTGCCAGCTATGACCGTGAGCTCGACACTATCGCCGGCAGGCTGTGCCGCGCGGTGAAGTAAATCCTCCCCGGGTGGCTGCGGCCACCTGAATGCCTTTTCTGCCCGCAGTGCGCAGGCTGTTCGTTCCTCGCGCTGCTGCGGTACGCCTCAGCCTGCACCCCGCAGGCAGGCCCGTTTAACGTCTGACCCCGGCAGTTCCGCTGCCGTCTTTACGGAATATCACCCTATGACACACCCTGCTGAAATATCGGCTCAGCCGGTCGTGCGCGATCGCTGGGGCGGCTGGACGCATCCTGAATTTTTTGTGCCCGCTGACGGCAATGAATATCCGCAGCCCTGCGAGTTTGAGGCCTGGCTTACCGCACACAACCTGACGGCCGCGTTCACCTGGATGGAAAACGACGCGCCGGACTGGATGATGCAGGCCTTCCGGAGGACCGGCAACTGCAGCCAGTGGCAGCCATCCGGGCCCGGGGGCGAAGGCTGGTTTACCGGCAGCATTCATGACACGGATGACGGTCCGGTATGCGTCTGGCTCCGCAGTAAAACAGAGGTCAGAGACTCATGAAACGTTTACTCCTCATCATGTGCCTGCTTACGGCAGGGATCATGGCAAAGCCTGTCATGGCAGCGACCAGCAACGCCGGCGACGGGCGCTGGGTAAACCCCATCAGCGACGTCTGCTGGAAGTGCCTGTTCCCGATGTCGCTGGGCAGTATCCAGCTCGCATCAGGTGCACATCCGGATACCCCGAACCCTGCCTCGCCGATTCAGATGTGTCCGTACGGTATTTTCTACCGGCTGGGTCTGGCCATTGGCTTCTGGGAGCCGCTGGCGCTGACGGATGTGACGCGCGAACCCGGCGTCATGGTGAACATGGGTGGCTTTAAAATTAACCTCGGTCGCACCGGTGCCGGACGCGGCGGGCAGAGCGACTCACCTACCCCCGGCAGCTTCTATCACGTTCACTGGTACAAATATCCGCTGATTTACTGGCTCAACATCATCACCAGTACGGGCTGCATGCAGACCGGCGACATGGACATCGCCTATCTGTCCGAGGTTGACCCGCTGTGGAACGACAGCACGCTGGCCATGATCCTGAATCCGGAAGTGGCGCTGTTCAACAACCTGCTGGCGCAGGGTGCCTGTGCGGCGGACTCGATTGCCTCCACGGCGGGCGTGCCGCTGGACCCGCTGTTCTGGTGCGCCGGTGCACAGGGTTCGATGTATCCGTTTACGGGCTTCACCAGTAACGAATTTTCGCCGCTTGAGGCCTCGCTGCTGGTCAGCGAGCGCATGGCCTTCAAGCTGCACCGGGAAGGACTGGTGATGGAGACGGTCGGGGCGGATGTGGCGGTCTGCTATCAGTATCCGTCCCCGATCATCCCGAAATCACGCTGGCGTTATCAGATGGTGAATATGTACCCCGAACCAAACGACTGTCATCCGTTCGGCACCACGACCCAGCTCTGGGGCTCTGTACACAACTCACCGGCGACGAAAAAGAACTTCGGCTACCTCATGTGGCGAAAGCGTAACTGCGTTTATCTGTAAGGACTCACCATGAAACAACCTCTGATTACGGCGCTGCTCGCGGGCGCCGCGCTGCTGTGCACAGAAATGGCGAAGGCCGCTGATCAGCCGGTCGTGTCAGGCAACGACATGGCGTACATGAAACAGCAGCAGCGCGACCTGGAACTGTTCAAAAGCCAGCTGAAGGGCATGAATATCACGCTGCCGGATGCGCAGCAGGGACGGGTCTCGCAGCTGCAGAACGAAATCGCCGCCGCACAGGCGGATCAGAACAGCGCCGCCCGCCCCGCACCGCGGGCTGTGTATTTCGTGAGCCTGGGTATCCCGGAGGAGGGGCTGCTGCCGATGCTTGCGGACGCCCGCCGCTTCGGCATACCGGCCACGCTGCGCGGTCTGCTGAACAACGACTTCCGTCAGACCGCTGAGACGATGTTTGAACTGTCTAAAAAAGATAAGCAGGCCGGGGTGCAGATCGACCCGACCCTGTATGAGAAATACAACATCAGGGCCGTGCCGGCGCTGGTCGTCACCTGTGGCAGTCAGTCGGACGTCATCTACGGCAGCCTGCCGGTTAAGCAGGCGCTCGAAGAGGTCAGGCAGCGCGGTGACTGTGGCAGTACGGCCGCGCAGCTGCTGCAGGATGCGGAGGGTACGAAATGAAGCGTGCCCTGCTGCTTTCTTTATGTCTGATGGCGTCCGGCGCATTCGCTGATGCGTCGAGTGACGCTTACAACGCGGGTGCGGGATATGCCGGCTCAAATAAGGGGCAGGACACCGCTGCGGCGAAGGGGACCGACCCGGCGTCAGTGATCCCGGGCTACACCGCCAGTCCTCCGCAGGGGGGGTATTACGGCGGCGTACAGGGCGGGGACGGCGGGATAAAGGATAAGGGACAGACCCAGATTGGAAGTAACGAAGCGGGGCAGGCCGTCACCGATTCTTCCGTTAAGAATCCGGCCGTGACTATTGACCCTGACGCCGACTTTATTCAGAACGGAAAAAACGCAGAGGCGAACAGTGGCTCCATCGTGGACGGTACTAACAGCCAGTGCACCGCGAAAGTCGTGTCGAAGTCAGTATTTGAAAACTTCACCTGCGACAGGGACGTGGCGCAGGTCCAGACCTGTGCCCGCACCGGCAGCGTAATTGTCACGGGCTCAAGCCATACGGAAACCCGGACGATGAATATGCTGCTTAAAAACGCGCGCCGAACGGGCAATCAGGTAATAGTGGATTTCACGTTTCCTGAAACGGCCACGCTCATCAGCGGCAGCACGCAGCTGGTTTATACCCCGGCTCCGTCCTACAACTCGGGAGCCGATTACGTCACCTCGATACTGAACAACAGCGTCACGCTCCGGTACGGCAAGGGAGCCGACAGCCTGGGTATCGCGGGGCTGCAGGTTAACGCGGGTCAGGTTTACTCTGCGGTGATTACACCTAAAGGGTCACGTCTCGATGCCACCATTAATACGCTTATTAAATACATCAACGACGGCACCACGCTGTTCCACCTCGACGTAACATTTAACGTAAACGTATCGGATAAAAAGGCCGACACGACCTGGTCCGAAAGCTGCAGCTTTGATAAATCACAGGCCACCGCCAGCACCGGCAGCGTCTGCACCGACCCGGGCGGCTCCCGCTCGGTTACCTCTGACGGCCAGACCTTTACCCAGACGCAGGGCTGCTGGCAGTACCAGGACAGCTACATCGTGCCGGTGAACTCCACCGGTAACTGCGCTCAGCTGATGTCTGACCGGAACTGCACCATTGCCGGCCGCGGCTGTACCGAGGCGGAAGGCGGAACGTGCATGCATGAGCAGGATACTTACCAGTGCCAGACCACCTACAGCTCGCAGGGCCTGCTGTGCGGCGGACAATATCTGTGTCAGAGCGGCGACTGCAACGGAACGGACGGTGCCGGCGACAGCGGCTTTGATACCGCCGTGGCCAAACTGGCCGGCCTTGCCTCCGCCGGCGATGACGTCAGGAACGGCGATCAGATAGATATCAAGGCCTTTACCGGACAGGCGCTCTACTGCCGTAAGGCAATGGCGGGCTTTTCAAACTGCTGCGTTGATACCGGCTGGGGTAACAGTTCGGGACTGGCTAACTGCAACAGTGATGAAATGGCCATCGGTAAGGCGAAGGCAAAAAAAGTCACCGTACTCGTCGGCGAAGCCTGCAACAGGGCGGTGCTCGGGGTGTGCGTGCAGAAGAAGCAGGCCTACTGCGTGTTTGGCGGCAAGCTCGCCCGCATTATCCAGGAGCAGGGACGTCGCGATCAGCTGCACGTCAGCTTTGGCAGCGGAGACTCACCCAACTGTCGGGGTATCACGGTTCCTGAACTGCAGGCCATTAACTTTGACCTGATTAACTTCCAGGACTTCTACAGCGACCTGATGGCTAACCAGAAAATCCCTGACTCAGCGACGATGATCAAACAGGCAAAAGACCGCATAGCTGCACAGGTTAACGCGCAGACAGGAGGCAAAAAATGAAACCACTGCTGATTGCCCTGTTGATGGTGGCGTGCACGGGTCAGGCCGTGGCGGACGATGCGCCGCCCGCTGACGCGGTGGTGACACCGGCCGACCCGTTTACCGGCTGGCACTGGTACAACGAGCCGAAGAAAAAGCCGGACCCGCCCGCGCCGAAACTGCAGCCTGCGCCGCAGGTCCCGGACTTCAGCAGACTGTCACCGTCAGAGCAGGCGGACGTTCTGAAAGGATACACAAAGGAGGCGCTGAATAACGCCATCCTTCATCCGTCAGCCGAGAACACCGCCACCTTTCTGCGCTGGCAGAAGTTCTGGACTGACCGCGCCTCGATGTTCAGCCAGTCGTTCGCCGTGGCGCAGCTTGATCATCCGGATCTCGACTACAACCTTGATCACCCGCACTACAACAGCACTGCGCCGCTGCAGCAGGCCCGGGATCAGGCCGAGCAGACCGCTGCGATAAGTAAGCTGTCAGGTGAGTACGGCCTGTTCTACTTCTACCGTGGCAGCGACCCGATTGATGCTCAGATGGCCGGCGTGGTGGCGGACTTCGCCCGCCTGCGCCACATCTCCCTGATACCGGTCAGCGTAGACGGCACGGTGTCGCCGCAGGTGCCCGACAGCCGGCCGGACGCCGGTCAGAGTGCGCGCATGGGGATCAGCCACTATCCGGCGCTGTTCCTGGTTGACCCGAAGTCAAAAAGCTTCCGTCCGCTCGCCTACGGCTTTATGACGCAGGACGACCTGGCGAAGCGCTTTCTTAACGTGGCCACCGGCTTTAAGCCTAACTTCTGAGGACCTGATTATGCTGACACTCTCACCTGTCTGGCACGGGCGGTTTCTTACCGCAAGCCGGGCAGGCAACTTTCTGCTGCAGACGCTGGTTATCCATCCGGCGATGCTGTTTTTTCTGCTGTTCCTGCTCAGTGCACACGGTCCAGGAGGCGGCGGACAGTGGCTGCTGAATGAGGCCAAAAAGCTGGTGCGCGACGCCCCGACGGGACAGGTGTGGGGCTGCGTATCGCAGGCCATGCCCGTGGAGACCTGGCCGCCGGTTCCTGATACATCACGGGATAAGGCCGCACCGGTCATTAGTGATATCAGGCCTGCCCCCCCGCCTGCCATGTGCGTAAAGGCGGCGGTGAGCCGTGATGCGTGGGCTGCACAGACTAATGACACGCTGCTGTTCCTCTATAAGGCTGGCGTGGTGCTTTCCGTCATATCGGGCCTGGCCGTGAGGCATTTCCGCCGCCGGGTAAATGGAGAAAACGTATGAACAGACTTCCCCTCATTATTACGCTGTTTATGACGGGCATCATTTTTAACTGCCTGCGCCAGCTGCTGGCGTGGTCAGTCAGCTTCACGTACGACGTGCTTGCCGGCGTCTCGGTAGCCTGTCTGGTTCTGGTTGCGCTGGGCCTCATCGCGGAGCTGATTGCCTGGCGAAGGTCGCGCGGCGGCCGGGGAGGCCATCATGAGGCTTAACGTGCTGCTGACGGTACTGCTGACGCTGCCGGTATTCGCACAGGCGTCGGTGGCCTCGGACATTGCCGCGCTGGAGCAGGCGAAGGGGCAGCGCGGTGCGCAGCTGCCGGATTTCGGGCTGCCCGGGACGCGCCCGGTGCGTGCGGTGCCAACAAAGCCGCCCAGAATGATGACCCTCACCGACGGACGTCAGGTCAACCTGAACGACTATGCGGTGGTGGTTTTTATGCAGCGTGGCTGTCAGTACAGCGCGAAGTTCGATCCGCTGCTGAAGTCCTGGGCTGATGAGGAGGGAATCAAGGTGTACCCCTATAGCCTTGACGGCTACGGGGACGCGGCCTTTCCGGTGGCGCTTATCCCGCGTAAAGCGGGACCAAATGAGCCGATTGCCGGTGAAATCCTGACGTTCTTCGGCAACGGCCTGCCCATCGCCACGCCGACCACCTTCATGGTTAACGTGAATACCAACGTGGCCTATCCGCTTTTTCAGGGGGCGACGGATATGGGGACGATGAGCCAGCGCCTTGCGCAGATGATCGAAGCCGATATTGATAACCTCCCGCCGGACACGCTGGGTCCGGTCCCAGGCAGTGCCTCACTGACTCCGCAGTAATGCAGGCGGCTGTGCCGCATACGGAATACTTATGACTGAGAAACCTTTAGCGCTCTCGCGGCTTGAGACGGCGCTGCTGATCGTCTGCGCCTCATTGCTGGCCGCTGCTGCCCTTTATGCCTGGCTGGCCTGCGATTTTACAGGTCGTATGGACGGCATAATTTACGGTTCTGACGCGCTGATCCTCAGCGGTCTTCAGCTCTACCCGCTGCTGTTCCTTCTTTCCCTTGCCGGTGGCCTCGGCTGCGGCGTACTGACAAGCATTACCCTTCGGCGGCTCGGATTTATGACTGACCGTAATCCGCTCTGATAGCGGTACCCAAAAACTTCCATCCGGTGGAACAACCCTGTTCGTCATCAGGAGCAGAATAATGAAGATGCAAAACAACACGCACCGCAAAAGTAATAAGCCTGTCACCGAAAGGCTGGTCCTCTTTTTTGCAGTTATCTGGATTATTGGTACGGGCTGGTTATTTCAGTTCTCTCCGGTCGCAGAGCCCCCACTGCCGCCGCCGGATGTTACCCGTTTTCTGGCAGATGTCAGAATGTTCAGCCTTCCTGGCTGGACGCTGGCGCTGGTTCCGCTCTGGTCCCTCTGGCTGGATTATCAGGCTTACGGAAAACTGCCCGCGCTGGCAGGCTGGCTGCGGCGCTATGGATTTATCGTGGCAGCCAGCCTTGGCACAGCGATCTGGATTTTCAGTCAGCGCGTTTGTGCGAATGTTGTGGCTGGAGATGCTTGTTTTTCCTGCATATTGTTATGGGCCATCTTGTGTATGCTTTGTATATTCCGTAGGCCAACAGAATGAGTGCAGACAATATCAGTGAGTTTTTGATGCATGCGAAAAAGTCACTAAGAGAAACCCGGAGGTTCAAATCCTCAAGCCGATTCTGCCCCCACTGGGCAAAACGGTATGAAACAGAACGCTGGCTTTTGAGCTTCAAACAGGTGTCGTTACAGTCATTATCTGAAATCTCTGTGAGCAGCTGTTGTACCTTATTTTCCTCTTTATGATTGATGAAATAGCCTGCAAGCAGGAGCCTTTTGGATACGGACGTAATGTCAGTTTTCAGCAGAGATACGAGCATCTTTGCATCTTCGCGCGTGATGGCCGACTTTTGTTCGTACCATGCGTCCTGCACGATGGGATTATCAGGGTAGCGCTTACGCAGATTATTCAGCAGAGCATTGCGCCTGTCCGAATGAGTGATTTTATCGATAACCAGTGCCGGGTAGAGGCTTTCTGCATAGGTGGCAGGTTCAGGGATGTAATAGAAGTGACTGGGCGTTTTGCGGTAAAAGCGCAGCCGGAGATCAGCTGACTCCCCCGTGTTGTGCTTACTGGTTGTTTCCCAGTAAAGCGGCTCATGAGTGGTTTCATCCCTGTATGAAATAAACGCATGATGTGGGGCGTACACAATCTCAGCTTCCCGGCCAGCAGCGTGCATTGCATCCATCAGCAGATAAACGTTCAGGTCGCAGTCTGAGTAATGCCCCGCCCAGCCGTCTGAGACGGCCTGCACGGGGGAATAATAAAAGTGACGTCCAAGCAGCTGATTCGCACACGTCAGATAGTCCTGATTACTCAAATTCATATCACAATGCTGTCTGACATCACCGAGCCAGGCCTGCGTATGACCAAATGCCAGGGCTGCACGTTCTGCTGTTGCAATACCGTTCTGCCTGTCGAAGTCGATAAGGCGGTGCGATAGCAACTCAGGATCGTAATTACCCGAAACGTTTTCACGTGTCCGCGCAGGTTGTTCAAATTTTCTGCCTGAGTAATCCGTGTCATACCAGTTGCAGGCAAACGGATAAATAAACGCAAAAATCAGCAAGCTGCCGAGAATAAGTACCTCATTTTTTCTTTTCAATATTAAACCCTTATTTCCTGTAAACCGACAGGCCAGTAATGTACGGCGTGGCCCTTCATCCATGTTATCGGCTTCCTGTCTGTTTATTTAATCCAGAGCGATTAAATCATGAACCATTTCCTGTTTCGGAGTGCCATCACATGAAACTCAGGCAGTTCCTTCTCTGCGCCGCGACGGCGCTGGTCATCAGCACGCCGGCTCTGGCCGACGTGCAGGGTGACCTGAACGGCTACTTTGGCAGCCTCGGCTTTGACGGCAACGTCTCAAAGGCGCAGGCATGGCAGGGTCAGGCCGCAGGCTACGTTACCGGCGGCTCCATCTATCTGCGTAACCCGGTCAAACAGGTGCAGCTCATCTCAATGCAGGTACCGTCACTCAACGCCGGCTGCGGCGGCATAGACGCCTATCTGGGCGCCTTTTCCTACATCAACGGGGCCGAACTGCAGCGCTTCGTTAAGCAGATCATGAGTAATGCGGCGGGTTACGCCTTTGACCTGGCACTGCAGACGATGGTGCCGGAGCTCAAGCAGGCTAAAGACTTTCTGCAGAAGCTCGCCTCGGACGTGAACTCCGCCAACATGAGCTCCTGCCAGGCCGCGCAGGGCATCATCGGCGGCCTGTGGCCGGTGTCTCAGGTGTCGAACCAGAAAATCTGCCAGGACATTGCCGGTGAGAGCAACCTTTTTTCCGACTGGGCGGCGTCACGGCAGGGCTGCACCGTGGGCGGTCAGGGTGACAGCGTCACCGGCCGGGCGTCCGACAACATGAAGGACCAGGTGCTTAAAAACAAAAACCTCATCTGGGACGCGCTGGGCCGCAACCACCTGTTCGACGGTAACCGCCAGCTGAAGGAGCTGGTGATGAGCGTGGTGGGCTCCATCATTTTCAATAAGGCCGGGCAGGTCACCGTCCTGACGCCGCTGGTTGATAACCGCGACATCATTACCGTACTGATGCGCGGCGGCACCGCGAAGATGTACGGCTGCGACGAGCCGGACCTGTGCCTTGGGCCGACGGTGGCCAGCGTTACGGTCAGCAGCGACGTGGCCCTGGTGACCCAGGTGCGTAACCTGATGATTTCCATCGACAGCAAGCTCACGGCTGATACCGGCCTGTCAGACAGGGAGAAGGGCTTCATTAACACCACCTCGGTGCCGGTGCTGAAGTACCTGACCAACTCACGCAGCATGGGCATGAGCCCGACCTACCTGATACAGGTCGCCGATTTTATTGCGCAGGACATGATGATCCAGTACCTGCAGGAGCTGGTAAAGCAGGCGAGTCAGTCACTGGCCGGTAAAAACTTTCCCGAGCAGGCGGCCGGCGAGCTGCGTAACAACGTGCTGGCTGCAACCTCGCTGCTGGCACAGATGAAGCTGCAGAGTACCGCCGACCAGAACGCGCTGGACGGTATCGATCGCAATATGCAGTACCTGCAGCAGCAGGTATCAACGATTATCTCGACGTCCTATCAGGGCAACTATCAGTGGGGAACGGGCAATGACTGAGGTCTGGACCATCTACGGCGGTGACATGTGGCGTCAGGTGTTTAACGGCGTCGTCACCGTCATTGGCAGCGACACCTATGACACGTTAAAACGTATCGCCGGGCTCTTTGGCGTACTGGGCGTGATCGTCAGCTTTATCAAATCGCGCAACCCGATGGTGTTTGCCAGCTGGCTGGCCATCTTCTTTGTCATCACCTCGGTGCTGCTCGTTCCGAAGCGCAGCGTACAGATACTTGATGTCACCGATCCGGCGGCGGTTTATCAGGTCGATAACGTGCCGGCCGGTCTGGCCTTTATCGCCGGGCTGACCACGTCCGTACAGTTCGGCGTGGCGCGGCTTTATGAGTACAGCTTTTCGCGGCCGGATTCGCTGACCTATACGAAGACCGGCATGCTGTTCGGTTCGCAGATTGTGGCGCAGACCACGGACTTCCGGTCACAGAATCCGCAGCTGGCCGGAATGCTCACTGACTACGTGGAAAACTGCGTGGTGGGCGACATTCTGCTGAATAACAAGTACACCGTGTCACAGCTGCTGAACAGCACCGATCCACTGACGCTGATAACGAACAACCCGAGTCCGCTGCGCGGTCTGTATCAGGATACCGGCAGTGGCCGGCAGTTCATCACCTGCCAGCAGGCGGCTGCCGTCATCAAAAACCTGATCGGGGCGGACGTGCGCATCGGCGGCACGACCTGGCATGCACTGGCCACGCGCGTATTCGGCAGCCGCGTCAGCGGGGACACGCTGCTCGGCAATGCGATGGATGAGAGCTACAACTTCTTCTATGCAGGCGGTCTGAGTGCCTCGCAGATTATGCGTAATAACATCACCAATGTGGCCATCCGGGACGGCTGGAAAGGGTTTGCGGCGCGCTCTTCCGACACGGCCAATCTGCTGAATCTGGCCACCGAGTCCAGCATGACCAAACAGCGCATCAGCTGGGGCGCGGGCGGCGTGATAGCGTCGCGTACGCTGCCGATGTTCCAGTCGCTGATGATGCTGGTACTGATTGCGCTGTTCCCGCTGGTGATTGCGCTGGCACTGGTGAACCACGACATCTTCGGGCTGAAAACGCTGAAGCTGTACGCCGGCGGTTTCGTTTACTTCACGATGTGGCCGGTGATGTTCGCCATCCTCAACTCGCTGGCCAACTTCTACCTGCAGACGAAGACCGGCGCCACGCCGCTGGTGCTGGCCAATCAGGATCTGGTCGCCCTGCAGCACTCAGACGCGGCCAACATCGCGGGCTATCTGAGCATGTCGATACCGGTGCTTGCCTTTTTCCTGACCAAAGGCGCGGCGTCGGTGGCCTCACAGGCCGTCGGCGGGGTGATGAGTTCGGCGGCGTTTGCGACCGGCGGACAGGCCTCCACAACGGCGGACGGCAACTGGTCGTTTAACAACATGTCGATGGATAACGTCAGCGCCAACAAGTTTGACACCAACATGCTGCGCCGCTCGGGGTCTCAGGGCTTTCAGACCGGCAATAACGCGATGATGACGCAGACGGCGGACGGACACACCGTGGTGGATACCAGTCAGGCGATATCAAATCTGCCGGTCAGCATGCGGCTCAGCTCACTCGCCAGCAGCGGATTCTCCGAGCAGGCCCGGCAGGCACAGCAGCAGGCGCAGAGTTCGCTTGATGGCTATAACCACAGCGTGACCAGCGGCTTCCAGCAGATGAACCAGCTGACGCAGCAGAGCGGTAACAGCGACAGCATGACGCAGGGCAGCGACAACAGTGTGGCAACGAATGTCTCTAAAGGCGCGAGCAAAATGCAGTCTGCCGTTGAGAACTATGCGAAGTCGCATAATGTTTCTGAACAGCAGGCCTACAACCAGCTGATGGATATCACCAATCAGGGCAGTGCGGGTGCAGGTGCCAGAGGCTATGTTAAATTTGACTCCGGTGACCAGCTGGCCGGCAAGCTCGGTAAGTGGGCGACCGGCCTGAGTGCCGGCGGGGAAGCAAACGTCAATACAGACTGGCGGCACACGTCCGGCAGCTCGCACGGAACGCAGGACAGCCATGCTGAGGGCCGCGATAACCGTCACGATCAGAGCAGTCAGGAGGCGCGTGACTTCCGCGAAGGCGTGGACATGGTTACCTCAACCCGCCTGAGCGAATCGGGCAGTCATACTGATAATCAGTCCAGCTCTAACGCTCAGCAGTTCGCGGCGACACTCAACGATGCGAAGAGTCAGTACCATCAGTACACCGAGAGCAGCACGCGCAGTCAGGAGTTCAGCCGCATGGCCACGCTGTCACAGACGCAGAGCGCCAGCCTGGACGCCAACTACAACCAGGAGTTTGTGGACTGGACTACCGCGAAGTACGGCAGCGATGCGCAGAACATCCTGACCAATGTCAGAAGCGCGCAGGGCGCGGCCACTGAGTTTATGCACGAGCGGCTTGAACCGGAAATTATGCGCAACTATGGCGCACGGACTGACCAGGTTAACAGTGAGCCACTGCAGCCGGCACGTTCGCTGGATGCAGCAGGGACATCTGCGGGCCGTGGAGCCACGCTGCCCGCCGGAGCAGAGGCTTCCGGACAGGCCCTGTCGGGTAGCTCACCGGCTTACAGTCACGGACCCGCTGAAGTTTCATCGCAGAATGCTGTTGCCACAAATGGCCAGGCAACTGAAGTCAGCACGCGGCAGGGAGAGAGGAATCTCAGCGTTCCGGCGGGTGCACCTTCACAGGAAATGAGGGAAGATTTCCGCAACGGGTCAAAACGCGTGAGTGAGCAGGCCGCAGGCGCCGGCATTCAGAATAATGTCGCTAATCAGGTCGCAGCACAAAGATCTGGCCTTATGGAAACTCTCAGGGAAAATGACGGTAAAATCGCCGAAAACAAAACCACTGTTCAGACGTCCAGCGATATACTCAGAAATGAGCATCAGGGTGCGGTCAGAAGTCAACAGATAGGCCGGACCGAAGAGGATTTGAAACAAACGCTACCTGTTTGGGATAGTTCGGAAAAAAGAGACAGCTTTAAAGAAAAAATCGATGCACTTAGGGCGCAGCAGAAAAAAGTCTCATAATCGAATTGGAGAGGGAAAATGAGCAATTTCACAAGAGCAGAGATTGATGCAGATATCGCTATGCTTACTAATAAAATTTCATTAGGGGGCAGAATTATTCCCTCCAATTCAGACTTGCTTAAAAAGTGTTTTTTTATACCAATTGTATCGATATTTCTAAGTGTGTTTAGTACGTGGGTGTTGTATTTTATCGATTCGTCCAAGTACTCATATATCTCATCCGAAGGCTACGCCAATTACTTAGTATCTGAAGGATGGGTTGTGATTGTCCCTACAGCGATTATAGGGCTGTTTTTTTCTTTCATGGTCTATAACAATCTTATTATGTATCTAACACTCTCAGAGGAATTACGTGAAAACTCACTTGTTTTAAGGCGTCTGAGGAAGGTTGTTAAGAGAACGGTAGCGTTATTATTGGTAATCATGCTTATTTCAGCGATATTATCTGGTTTCATTTCATGGCTGGCTTTTGGTGTGCCAGCTGCGGAGCTGGCATTATTTTTTATTGTTAACTTGGTTGTTGGAATGGAAATTAATCGCCTCGGTGCAGGTCTTGCCCTCGAAAAAATCAGCAGCGTTATCAAAAAGATTTAAGTTCCCCCCGGCTTCTGCCGATACCCCTTCCGGCACTCTGACGGAAGGGGTTCTTTCCAGACTCCCATTTAAAACAGCGTGCCCCGGGGCGCGCCTGTCCCGTTTTTTCCGTTTAACAAGGATACGTCAATGAAAAACCGCAATGCCTTCGTGGCAACAATCGCTGCTGCCTCTCTGATGCTTTCCGGATGCAGTGCCATGAGCACCGCCATCAAAAAACGCAATCTTGATGTCAAAACGCAGATGAGTCAGACCGTATGGCTTGAGCCGTCCAGTCAGAAAACCGTTTACCTGCAGGTGCGTAACACCTCCGATAAAGACATGAGCGATCTGGAGTCGATGCTGGCGCAGGACCTGCGCGCAAAAGGCTATACCGTGACCTCCAGTCCTGATGCCGCCTACTACTGGATTCAGGCTAACGTGCTGAAAGCAGAAAAGATGGACTTACGTCAGACGCAGGGATTCCTGTCAACCGGATATGAAGGTGCCGCTACCGGTGCCGCGCTGGGTGCAGGTATTACCGCTTACAACAGCACTTCCGGCGGCGCCATTCTGGGCGTAGGACTCGCGGCAGGCCTGGCGGGTATGGCAGCGGACGCAATGGTGGAAGACGTTAACTATACAATGGTGACCGATCTGCAGATTTCAGAGCTCAGCAAGGCCGCCGTGACCACGGATAACGTGGCGGCGCTGCGTCAGGGTTCATCGGGCATCAAGCTGCAGACCAGCAGCGAAGAAGGTAACCGTATGAAGTACCAGACCCGCGTCGTCTCAAACGCCAACAAGGTTAACCTGAAGTTCGAAGAGGCTAAACCAGTGCTTGAAGCGCAGCTGGCTAAATCCGTCGCCGGCATTATGTAGCGTAATAACGTAACAGCCCCGGGAGGTCATTATGCGCGGTCGAATTGAGTGGGTTGCGGCCGTTCTGCCCGCCTCGCTGAACCTTTCGCTGCTGGCCGCCATTGCCACACTGTTGCTCGTTAATTTCACGGACAGCTGGCTGCCCCGGGACTTTGTCGGCTGGCTCAGGCACCTTAATGATGCGACGGGTACTACGGAGGCGGCGGGGGCGGGGGCGTTCTGCCTGTTTATGCTGGCCGCGATGTTTCTCTATGTGCTCAGCCTGAGCGTGTGCGGGCTGATGGTTGCCATTGCACTCCGGTTAATTGCTATAAAAGTATGGCGGCTTGCAGGCCGCTGAAATTCCTGGTATTACTTAACGACCGGTTGCAAAGCCGGCGGCATGCGCCTTAAGGGGAAATAAGAAAATCTCTCCTGACAACGGGGCGCCTGCCGACCCCCGTCTGCGCCCCCCGGGCAGCGGACACCGGGGCAGCATCAACACCACGGGTGCTGCCCTCCTCCCTTACGGGACCTCATATTTTCACGTTTCTCCCTGATATACGGGGTAGCGGAAGCGTGGCTCAGATTCTCCGGATACTTCCTGCGTATGCTGCACAGGCAGGCTTCTGCGTGGCTGGCGCGCGTCCGGGATTGAGCAGTATCTGTACTGACCCTCCGTTCTTAACTTTCTGAAGGAAATATCTATGCTCACTCTCAACGGTGCGGCACGCACATTTGTTGTCTGGTTAATCCTGTGTTTCGCCTGGAGCGCCATCGTGCTGTGGCAGTCCGGGCCGGATATCGTAAAAACCATCATGTCATACAGCCAGCTGTTTACCTGGGACCTCGCCACCCGTATGGTGCAGGGCGACATGATGCCCCCGGGCGTTATCACGCTGCTGCTGGTTCTGCTGGTAATGACTGCCGGCTGCGTGCTTTCCGCGCTCACGCTGGCCTGCTGGAATCTGTTTATCTTCGCCTGTGCTACACCCGTCATGGCCGGCGTCTGGCTGCTGCGCCGGACGGGGCTTATCCGCACCCCCGCGTCCGTCACGCTGAATTAATCTCCGGGTCCTGAGCGGCCCAGCTTCCACTTTTCTGTCGTCGTTAGCCTGCCCGATTCCCACGGGCGGGCTGCGCCTGCGTGCTTTCCGGAGTTCCCCATGAGTTTTACACCCAAATACCTGACGCAGGGCGGCCAGATGACGGCCTACCGTCTGCGTATGTTTGTTCAGGTCAGCAACTGGATATTCCACTGGATGCTGCTGCTGTTCGTGGTGTCCACAGGCGTGCTGTTCTGGCTGACGACGCCCGACGACGTGCTGCGTAACGGCTTCTGGTACTGGGCAGCGTGGCCCAGCCACTCACTTCTGGGCCTGTCTCCGCGCGCGGCCGAAGCCACGTGGGACATCTTCTGGCACTGCGATGAGGGTGCGCAGATGTGCACGATAAAGCTGACGCCGGCGCAGCTGCTGGCCAACCCGTGGATGCAGGATATGGGCCGCCAGTTTCTGATGAATCTGCGCTTCATCGCCAGCGCCTGCGGTATCACCGCCAGTCTGCTCTGGTGCCTTATTGCCTGGTATGTGGGTCGCATCGGTAAGAAGGAGAGTGAGGACGAGTTTATCTCTGGCATGACCCTCACCGACAAGCCCAAAGAGGTAAACCGGCTGCTTAAAAAAGCCGGCCAGAAGTCCGATCTGCAGATAGCTGGCCTGAACATGGTGAAGAACGCCGAGATCATGAACTTCCTCATTCACGGCACCGTTAACGTGGGCAAGTCCACGCTCATCCGCTGGCTGCTGGACTATATCCGCCGGCGCGGCGACCGGGCGATCATTTATGACTCCGGCGGTACCTTTATTGAGACCCACTACGACGAGCGCATCGACAAAATCCTCTGCGCACACGACAAGCGCTGTGAGAACTGGGTGTTGTGGCGCGAAGCGCAGGACGTGGTGGACTACGAGAACATGACGGCCGCGCTGATGCCGGTTGAAGGTGACTCCGACCCGTTCTGGGTGTCCTCATCGCGCACCATCTTCAGCGACACGGCCATGCAGTTCGCGTCCCGTCCGGACCGCAGTATTGAGGCATTCCTGAAGACCTGCCTGTCAATCGATCTGAAAAGCCTGCGCGAGTTTCTGAAAAACACCCCGTCGGCCAACCTGGTCGAGGAGAAAATCGAGAAGACCGCCATCTCCATCCGCTCGGTGCTGACCAACTATGCCAAGTCGCTGCGCTACCTGCAGGGACTGGATAAGGAGGGTAAGCCAGAGTTCAGCATCCGCGAGTGGATGACCGACGCGCAGTACGACAGCAGCTGGCTGTTTATCTCCACCACGGCCCGCCACCGCAAGGCGGTGCGCCCGCTGATCACCATGTGGCTGTCGATGGCCACGCTGCTGCTGCAGAGCATGGGAGAGGACAGTGAGCGCCGCGTGTGGGTCGTCGGCGATGAGATTGCCGGCCTGCAGAAGATACCGGAGCTCAACGAAACGCTGGCCGAGGGGCGAAAGTTCGGGGCCTGCTTTGTGATTGGCATTCAGAACATGCCGCAGCTGATCCACATTTACGGCCGCGAGATGGCCAAAGCCATCTTTGACCTGCTTAACACCCGCGCCTATGGCCGATCGCCGAGCGCTGAGGTGGCAAAAATCGTGGAGGAGGAGCTGGGGCATCAGCGCCGGCGCGAGGCGCGCGAACAGAACAGCTACGGTCTTGACCAGGTGCGTGACGGTATCTCCATCAGTAAGGACAAGGTCAACGAGCCCATCGTGGACTACGACCAGATAATGAAGATGCCGAACCTGCAGTTTTATATTCGCCTGCCGGGCGAATACCCGGTGGTGAAGCTGAACCTGAAGTACCGCCAACAGAAAAAATATCACCCCGCACTGATTGAGCGCGATTTCCATGACCGGCTGAGTCCGGAGCTCGAACAAATCATCGAGAGCAACGAACGCAGCTCCCGTGCGGCGAACATTTCGTTTCCGACCGGCGAAGAAATACTGGAAGACGATGACCGCACCACCGCCACATCCGGGCCGGAGACCGTGCCTGCCTCACCGGCTGCTGCGCCGTTAAAAGCTGAACCGCCCGTGAGCCGTCCGGTTTCACCTGCCGAGCAGGAGGTTGTGACGTCAGTACCTGCTGCGACGCCGGCTCAGGCACTACCCGCATCGGAGGCCGCGGGTAATACGCCGCCGCCCTCAAACGTGCGCCCGTTCCCGCTGCGTACTGTACCCGCGCCGGTCATCGCGGCTGAGGCTGAGCCGATGCCGGCAAAGCAGGCTGCCGCAGAGGCACCGCCTGAAACGGAAATGACGCCGCCGGCACCTGTCCGGCCGGTCACGCCGTCAGACACCGGGCGGGAAGCATCGCCGCCAAAAGCTCCGCAGCCCGCGGTGCGACCCGCCATCAGAACAAAACCGTCCGGACCCAGCGCACTCGACATGCTGGCGCGCCGTAAAAGCCGGGCTGCAGCAGAAAGCAGTGAAGGCAACGCTGAGGAGGCGATGCCGCAGGATGGCGCGGCGCAGGGTGAAGCGCCTGAGCTCAACATGCAGATGGAAAAGGACGACGGCGGCCGCCTCATCGTCCGGCACATCAGCCCGCGAAAAACCGACCAGGAAAAGCGCGAAGAGGCTGATGCCCGGCAGTACAGCGACGCCAACGCACGCATGGCCGATGACGAAAAGAACATCCTGCGACACCGCGACGACTACGACGCGTATCAGGAGATGAGTGACAGCCTGGACCCGGGAGGGTATGAACGATGATGACCGTTGCTCCGGTGGCTTCGGCCGCCGACGCTGCCGGCTACTACAGCAGCAAGGATAACTATTACTTTCTGGATGACATGCCCACGCAGTGGATGGGTGAGGGTGCGCGGGAGCTGGGCCTGGAGGGACCGGTTGACCTGGACACGTTCACGGACATCCTGCACGGCAATCTGCCCAACGGCGTGATGCTGGGTAAGGAGGTGCAGGGTGCCCACGTGCACCGCCCGGGGCACGACTTTACCTTTTCAGCACCCAAAAGCGTCTCGATGCTTATCCTTGCCGGCGGCGATAAACGCCTGCTGGAGGCACACCATGACGCGGTAAAAGAGACGCTGGCCATCATGGAGCAGACGGTAAGCGCCCGGGACACGAAGGAAGGCGTTACGCGCATCGTGACCAGCGGTAAAATGGTCGCTGCCCTGTTCACCCATGACACCTCCCGCAACCTCGATCCGCAGATCCACACGCACGCGGTGATGGCCAACGTCACGGAGCTGGACGGCAAGTGGAAGGCGCTGGCCACCGACACCATTCACGGCGCCGGCTTTATTGAAACGGCATACCGCAACCAGATAACGTACGGAAAAATCTACCGCAACGTGCTTAAAGGCAAGGCGGAGGCTATCGGTTATGAAACCGTGCCGACCGGCGGCCGTCATGATTTGTGGGAGATAAAGGGCTTTACGGAAGCGGTGCTGGATGAGTTTTCCTCGCGCCACCGGGAAATCCACGCGCGTGCCGGCGAGGATGCCTCGCTGAAAAGCCGCGACGTGGCCGCACTCGATACGCGCCAGCGCAAGCAGGACATCAGCCGCTATGGCGAGGACGAAGCGGCACCGGGGCGCAGCCGGCCAGAATCTTCCTCCATACCCGAGCAGGCTGAGCCTGCGCCGGCGCACGGGATGACCGCTACCGGAAAAGTCCCTGAAACGGCGGATAAAGTGCCTTTAACGGCGCCAGCACAGGAAAAAAATGGTCCGGCAGAGCCTGAACCGGCACATGGGGTGTCAGCCGCAGAGAAAATCCCTGAAACGGCGGGTAAAGAGCCTTTAACTCCGCCAGCACAGGAAAAAGACATGGCGGCAGAGCCTGTGCCCGGTAGCACGGTGTCAGCGGCAGAAAAAGCCGCTGTAACAGCGGATAAGGACATATCAGCGCCGTCAGCACAGATTCAGGATGAGCCGATCGTGAAGCCCGAAACGGCCGATGGCCGCGCACGGCTTCAGGCGCGCTGGCAGCGCCAGATGGAAGACACCGGCTTTGATATTCAGGGCGTGATGAATGAAGCCCGCGAACGTGAAATGTCCCGTCCTGAAGCGGGTGAGGTGCAGGACGCCCCTGTGCCGGCGATGGACGCGGTCCGCACCGCCATTTCCGTACTGAGCGACAGTAAAACGCGGTTTACCTACGGGGATCTTCTGCTGACCGCTCATAACGCCGGTGAACTGCAGAACACTATTCCGGACCTGCGCAGGGCGCTTGACCAGGCTATTCATGACAACCTGCTCGTGCCTCTCGACGGTGATAAAGGCGTATTTACCTCGCACATCCACCTGCTGGATGAGTTGTCGGTACAGTCACTGGCAGCGGATATCCTGAAAGAGAACCGGGTAATTAACTTCAGCCCCGACGGCGGTCTGTCCCCCGGGCACCCTGAGCACATTGCCCGGGAGCCCGCCGTCATCATCAGTGCACCCGCATCTGTCGGGCGTCTGCGTGAAGTCACGGAGGAACTGGTGACAATGTCACGTGAGCAGGGGCGCGAGGTCAGCGTGCTGACCAGTTCAGCCGAGCGCGCACTCAGCTTTGCCAAATCACCTGAGCTCAGGGACCGGCTGCTCCACCGCAGCCGGATGCTTGATGGCACCTTCAGCCTGATGCCGCAGAGTACGGTCATCGTGGAGAGCGCGGAAAAACTCAGCCTGAAAGAAATGCTGGTGCTCACCGGTGAGGCGCATCAGCAGAATGCGCAGCTGCTCTTTCTGGACAGCGCCGGACGGCAGTCAAATGCGAACGCACTGTCCGTGCTGACCGCGGCCGGTGTAAAGCGTCAGAGTCTGAACGCACCGTCTGACGGAATCGAGGTGCGCGTGACCAGTATTCAGGACAAGCGAGACCGCTACCAGGCGCTGGCAGAGCGTTATGCCGGAATGGACCCTGCGGAGGGGACCGTTACGGCCGTTGTGACAGGCCCGCGCGAGCAGAGCCAGCTGACCGGTGTTATCAGGAGTGCGCTGCAGGATGCCGGCAGGCTGGGCCAGGAGTCGGTCAGCATCGTGGCACGTACACCTGTGTTTGTGACGGCCAAAGAGCGCCGTCTCCCCCGGACCTACCGCGCCGGCATGGTGCTGGAAGACCGGTCGGAGAAAAACGAAACGCGTCACTACGTTATCGACCGCGTGCATGATGAGACCCGCATGCTCTCGCTGATTGACGGGGACGGGGTGCTGTCACGGGTAAAACTCAGCGCACTCTCCGGCGACTGGCGGCTGTTTACGCAGAATGACATGGAGGTTGCCGCCGGGGAGCGCCTGTTTGCGCTCGCCGGCGATAAGCATACGGGCCTGAAGGCGCGCGATCGCCTCACGGTCACGGCCATTGAAAACGGCACGCTCATTATGCAGCGCGAAGGGCAGCAAAAGCCGCTGCGGCTGGATGCGTCCCGGCCGCTTTACGTGACTTACGGATATGTCAGTGCGCCCGGCAGCCGTGACAACGACCACGGCACGGTACTGGCCAGCCTGGGCGCACAGGATCTTTCAGTGAGTATGGTTAATGCACTGGCGCAGTCCGGTCATGAGGCGGAGATTTTTACGGGCGAAGCCCTGAGCCGGGCGGAAGAGAAGCTGGGGCGTATGCGCTCAACGCGCTCGCCGTTATCTCTTGTACGGCAGGCCAGCGGAAAGGAGGATGCCAGTGAGGCTGTGGACACGCTCACTAAGCAGCTGCTCTCTGATGCACAGAAAGCCGTCACCCGAAGCGTGGCGCAGATGCGGGAAGTCGCTTTCCCGTGGGCGAAACTGCTGGATGAAGCGCTGACGTTCTGCGGTGACCTGAAACTTATCGAAAGTGAAGTTGCCCGGCAGGTTAAGGATGGCGATCTCATCGAGGTGCAGACCGGTGCCGGGACTCACTTCGTTGCGCGATCTACGTGGGAGATGGAAAAAGCCATTGTGAGTGAAATAGAGCGGGGTAAAAACACGCAGGTACCGCTGATGGCACAGGTAGATCCGATTCTCCTGTCAGGCCTGACTCAGGGCCAGAAAGAGGCCACCTCGCTTATTCTGCAGAGTCCGGACCGGTTTACGGCCGTGCAGGGGTATGCAGGCGTCGGTAAAACTACCCAGTTTAATGCGGTAAAGGCGGCAATTGATAGCCTGCCGGCTGACGCGCGTCCGGTCATTGTGGGTCTGGGACCGACTCACCGGGCGGTTAAGGAGATGGCAGGCACCGGCATCGATGCGCAGACGCTGAAGTCGTTTGTGCTGGACTGGCAGATGCGCAGCGCGGCCGGTGAGGACGTCCGCTATGACAATATGCTGTTCCTTATCGATGAGTCATCCATGATTGGTAACCAGGACACCGCGGCGGCATACCGCGCGATCGCCGCCGGTAACGGCCGCGCCGTGCCGGTAGGGGACGTTGCGCAGCTGCAGTCGCCCGAGAGCGGTGCGCCGTTTCAGCTGATGCAGGAGCGGAGCCCGATTGACGTGGCGGTCATGAAGGAAATCGTGCGCCAGCGCGACCCGGACCTGAAGTCTGCGGTGTACAGCATCATCAGCAATCATTTCGCGGCGGCGCTGAGAAACATTGAAAAGGTTTCGCCGGACGTCGTTCCCCGGCGCGCAGGCACGGTGCTGCCCACAGGATCAATTGTCGAGTCAGCAGATCCTGTATCCACAATCGTGGCTGACTTTATGAGCCGGACCGATGAGGCACGGGCGCAGACCATGATCATGGTTCAGCTGCACGCAGACCGCAGAGCCATCAATGAGGGTATTCATAACGCGATGGTTGAATCAAAAGAGCTGGGCGAGGCGTACCGCACCGTCCCTGTCCTGGACCGTATCAACGGCGGACGGCACGACTTTAACCGGGTTGACGACTGGGAAACCGGTCAGGTGGTGATGGCCAATCAGCGGTACCTGCACGTCACCGGCGTTGACCAGGCTAACGGCAACATCACCCTGAAGGATGACGCGGGGCGCACGCAGTTCTGGTCGCCGCAGGAGCTCAACGCCACGGAAATTGAGGTTTTTGAGACCCGCACAATTGAGCTGCGCACGGGTGACAGCGTCCGTCTGAGCAAAACCCAGAAGCAGGCCGGTCACGCTGCACACGAACAGTATCGCGTCGAAGAGCTGCGCGACAATGGTGAGATTGTGCTGCGCAATGCCGGCGGGGTGAAGGTCATCGATCCGGCAGCCACGCTCGCTGACCGGCACGTGGACTACAGCTGGGCGGTCACCGGCTATGGCGCGCAGGGGGCCAGCGCCCGGTACTCACTGGCGCTGGAGGGCGTTGAGGGCGCACGTGAGCTGATGAGCGGCACGCGGGCGTTTTATATCAACGTATCGCGTGCAAAGGACCACGTCCAGATTGTTACCGATGACAGAGCAGGCTGGACAAAGACGCTCAGGACCGGAAAAGACGGGCCGGCCACGGCGCATGACGCGCTCACGCCCGAGCCGGAGCGCGATCGGGCCAGGCGGATCTGGGCGATGGGTCAGCCCGCGTCTAAAACGGCAATGGGCCGCGCGTTTCTGCGGTCAAATGGCCTGCGCGGCAGCCCGGTTACGGCACGCATCATCCCGCCGACACGGAAGTTCCCGGAGCCTCATCTGGCCCTGCCGGTGTATGACGGTAACGGAAAAGCGGCGGGCCTGACGATGATGCCGCTGCGTCACGATAAGGGCGCACTGCTCGCCGGGCAGACCCGCCAGCTGGTCACAGAGGGTGCACAGGCCGCCATGCTGCAGAAAAGCCGCAGCGGCGAGGTCCTGCTCGTCAGCGATCTCACGCAGGGACTTGCCGCTGCGCGTGAAAAACCGGAGGCGGGAATATTGATAATGCACGGACGTCAGATTCCATCCGCACAGCTTCTGAAGGTGGCGGGTGGCAACCTGGAAGATTTGCGTCGTCCGGAGGCCACGCTTCTGAGTCAGGTGAAAGATGAGCTGCAGGAGATACTCGCCGTTCTGCCGCGAACGGAGAGAGAGCAGGATGAGCAGGCTACGCTGCGCAGTGCAATAAAATCAGTCAGCAACGGCAACCTGATGGAAAAAACCAGCCTGCCGGCAGTGCCACCCGGTCAGGACGAAATGGATAAGGTTACGCTGGCCGTGCAGCTTGCAGCACGTGTGGCAGAAGTTATGGCGCAGAAGCTGCCCCGACTTCCGGGCGAACCCCGCCCGGACTACAGCGCACTCGTTCGTCAGGCTGCCCGGACGCTGGCGGATACGCCGGATGCCTCTGCTGATGCAGCCATGCGCGCCGTGCTCGGTGCGCTGTCAGTCAGCGGTATACCGGACAGCATCAGGCAGGCAGCGACAGCAGGCAGCGACGGCGCGACCCCGGCTGCCGTGGTCCGCCAGGTTCAGGAAGAACTTAACCGTTCGCGGCCTGCAGTTAAAACGGCTCAGCCGGAAATTCCGTCATCGGCGCTGGCCAGTGCCGCGCGCGAGCTCGACCGGCAGGCGCAGGTCAGCCTGCCACCGGAAGCACGGGGCCGTGAGCCTGATAGGGAGTTACCTGGTCCGGAAATCACCCGTCACATACAGAAAGAACGTTGATATCCTTTGCGGCCGTACGCAGTGCGGCTGCGTCACCTTCGGCCTGCTCCCCGCAGGCATGTGAGATAAATCATGAAACAGCCCCTTAAGATGGCCACCGTTGCGCTGGCCATGAGCACTGCTTTGTTTACAGTACAGGCCGGTGCCGCCGGCGGTGAAGCCTTTACCCCGGAGCAGCAGGCCCGCATCGGCGAGATTGCGGCGGACTATCTGGTCGCGCACCCGGACGTGCTCATTGAGGTGAGCAAAAAGCTGCAGGCGCGGCAGCAGGCCATGCAGCAGCAGGCTTACGTGCAGTCAGCGCTGAAAACTCACCGGCTGCTGATGCAGCTGGATGGCGTGCCCGTCAAAGGGCCGGCGGACTCAACAGTCATCGTGACAGAGTTTTTCGACTACGAATGCATCGCCTGCAGCATGATGGCGCCGGTGATGGAAAAGGTGATGGCTGCAAACGCCGGCGTGCGCTTTGCGTTCCGGGACTGGACCATCTTTGCCGCCCGCTATCCGGAGTCAGCGCAGGCATCGCACCGCGGACTGGGTGTTTACCGGAAGCAGGGGGCAGATGCGTACGTGGCATTTCATAACGGCATTTACCGGACCGGGCATAACGAAGGGAAGCTGACGGCAGAAGACATTGAGAAGGTCGCCTCGGCCGTCGGTGCAGGAGCCGCTTCAGACGAGGATAGGACCGTGTCTGACCACGTTACGGAGAACAATGCAGGCCTGGCTGAGATGCTGGGGCTGACGGGGACGCCGGGCATTATCGTGATGCCGGCTGAAAACGCCACGCCGGACAACACCACGGTCATTCCGGGTGTGGTCAGCGAACAGGTCATGCAGCAGGCCATAGCGCGTGCAGAAAAGAGCTAAAAAAAACCGGCTCCGGGGGCACCGGGCCGGTCAAACTTTTACACAACATATTAAAGCCGTCGGACGCAGAGACAGTCCCGCCGACAGTCTGAGTGAGTATCGGCCAGCCTGTAAAAACCTTTACCGCATGTGGCCATAAAAATTCCGGGCACGGGGCCGGGAAGGTCAAGTCTGTCAGTCTGCCTTTTAGCGCCAACCAACAGGCATTGTCCGGGGTATCGGCCATTCCGGCAGAACCTTTACCCCATGACGGCCATGTCGCTAAGGCTGTTCGTTCCTCGCGATGCTGCGGTACGCCTCAGCCTGACCGCCCTGTACGTCGTACTGTAAATGCGATCCTATGCCATCTCAACTGAGTATCACCGTCCCGCCAGACGCGTGATTTGGATTAAGTCAGCATGTAAGTTTGAAGACGGTCACCACAAAGTTTATCGGTGATCTTTTTGGATCCTTACGATTCGTGCTATGAGCAAACTGTGCTGGATTTAAGCGGGTGAGATGGGTATTCTTTTCAGAATTCGCCGGGCGGCGATCCTTTTCAGATCCCTGTTGATTACTGTGGTGGTTAACGACGGGGTGTGCAGTAAACCTGTGGCCGGACATACGCGGAGCGGGAAAGAATCAACCGGATGGGACGTATCCGTAAAAACGTCCAGGGTATGGAGCCCATGTTTCACCGGGCTCTGAATGCAAAAACCCCCTGAATTCTGTCTCAACTTGGCGGAAGGTTCAGAAATCAGGGGGTCCAAAAGCAGGCGCTGGCCTGTGAAGGATTATAACGCATGCTTTTCATAAGACAACCCCTGTCCGCCATAAGTTCGGGACAGGGTGAATGACCAGATTTTAATCGGGTTAAACCGCCCGAACCTTAAAAACGACGGGCGCCATCGCGGCGATCACTCCGTCGCCGTCAAGCGTACTGAGCCCCGTTTTATTCCGGCATCAGGCTTTGTGCGGCCCCGTTTCTGCCGACAGCTGATGAAAAAAGCCGATGGTTTTCCATTCAGCTTTCGCTTCGCTATTTACGGTTATCTGATGTGCGCAAGGGGGGAACGTAAAAGGAAACCCCGGCATGAACTGCTCTGTGCCATAAACGCACTGTTGCAGGGCATGAGTTTCTACTACGACCCACTGACGAACTGCGTGGACAGGTCTTTGACTGCACTTGCGCATGAATGTGGTCTCGCGACAATTTCCCCTAACGGCACCATCAGCGTGACAAGGGCTTACCGCGCCGCACGGTCTCTGGAAAAAGAGTACGGATTTATCGTGACCGGAGATGATGGTATCTGCTTCACGCCAGCATTTTTCCAGACGCTGAAGGTCAGACCAGACCACCTGCATGCAGCCCGCCTTAAATCTGAAAGGCTGCATCATAAAAGGGGGGCACTGTAATGATACAGAAGCTTCCTAAGCGGCACTGGAGTCAGCTCAGTATTGAAGAGCAGGTACTCTTCTGGCAGGGAGTAGACGGGGGCGAAACAGATTCTTTCCTGGTACCTGTTCATAAGAAACGGACTCGCCGGGTTCGCGGTCAGCATTCCACTCAGCCTAAATGCGGTAAACCGGAGTGGTTTCGTCCTGACCACTACAAGCGACTTGGCGGCCAGCTTGGCTACGCCTACAACCGGCTGGTCAGAAAGGATCCTGGCTCCGGCAAACAACAGCTTCGTATGCGTATGTCGCTCCATCCTTACTATATCAGCCACCGGCAACTGGCCGGGCGCAAAAACCATTTTAAACCTGAAAAGGCCAGGCTGCTGGATACGCTGTGGCCAGTACTGGTCAGTTTCTGCGACGCGGGCAAGCATTCGGTAGGCATGTGTCAATCCCGGCTGGCTGATGAAGTCAGCCCTAAGGATGATAAGGGCAACGTCATTCCGGGAGCGGGCGTGACGGTAAGCCGCATGTCGCGCCTGATAAGCGAACAGGTCCGGTATGGCGTGCTTGCGCAGTCGGAAGAAAAAATGTGGGACCGCGAGTCGGGGCAGTGGCTGCCGAAGTACGTCTGGATAACCGATACCGGTTTCCGGATGCTGGGCGTGGACATGGCCAGACTGGCGAAAGAGCAGGAAAAGGCGCTGCGCAGAAGCGAGGAACGCCGGCAGCTGATAGCCGAAGGGTTAATGAGTGAGGATGAGGACATTTCGCCTCAGGCCGCCCGACGCCGCTGGTACAGCCGCAAAAGAACCGAGTCGCTGAAGTACCGCCGTCAGCAGGGGGCCATGCGTAAGCGGGCCAACCGGCTCAGCAGCCATCCGAGAGACATTCAGGTGTTTGAAATGATGAAACACCTGCGTAAAACGCTACCTGCAGGCGAGCTGCTGTACTGTACGGATGACCGGCTCGAGACGCTGGCCATCGGGCAGCTTTTCCAGATGCAGCTGTTTGAGACACATGACACCCACGTTTAGCGTATAACCCTTCCTTACAGACCATGCCCCTTAGCTGGGGCTTTTGCCGTGGTTTTTTTTTCAGCACCCCTGACGCATTTCCCTTTTTTTACCGTTTTACACCCGTCCTGACGTCTTTGCTGTGCCGGCAGCATGCAGGAGGCACAGCCGACGGAGCTTTATTCACAATAATCCGCAACCGGATAACAGATAAAAACGGCAAATGAATACCAGATAATCTGCAAAAAATTCTTAAACACTACTTTTAGTTCTTCGGGTAAACCCGAAATGATCTCTATCACGCGTGACATTGTGGATAAATTTAATGCCTTCGCTTGCAGCGGCCGCAGGCGACCGCGCCGCTCAGAATCTGAAGTAGCTCCCGCCTGTGGCGGGCATGGGAAGTTATTAGTTACAACACTCATATTCACAATATAAAACCACATCAGAGTAGACCTGAACCCTCCAGCCCCTCTCAGCCCGAACCGGAGCAGACCTGAAACTCCGAGTGCCCATTGACAGGCCGCCCCCGCCCCGGCCCATCGGGCCGGAACAGGAGTGGCTGATTAATGGGTGTTGTAACTAGTTGGTTTTACATTGCTGTGAGAAGTGCCGCGGATCCTTCCTTTCGTCTCCGACCGTCTGGCTGATAAGCTGCTGACAGGACGCTGCGTAAACGGCGTCTGGCAGGGGGGGGGAATTTTGCCACCATCAGCCCTGTAACCGGCTCTGCCGGGCTTACGGCGCCCGATGGCATCTGAGCCGTCCTTAACAGTTTCTGGCGCCTCCATGCCGCTGACGCGGCATTCACGGGACAGGCTGCGCACTGCTCGCCTGTCCGGCGACGTCTGAGAGGTACATGCTATGCAGGTTACTGAAGCAGAACAGCGGGATTCAGAAGAGGCATTCCGCCTGCTGGGTGAAGCCGTGCTCATGCTGGCCGATGCGGGACTTGAAACCACCCGTATACGGCTTGCGGGGATATTCCGCTCGGAGCTCGCCATACCCGGCAAATGGTCACCAGGTATGGCGGACGTCATGTAGATTGTTATCGATAAGCTGGAAATTCTTCCGGATGTGGACAATGCGGAACCGCTCTGAAAGCACAGGCCGGGTTCACTCCGGTTATCCCTGGTATTGAAACCGGTGGCCATAATTTTTTTTTCGCTGTCCTGTTCGAGGACAGGCGCCAGGCTGCCGCCGGTTTGCAACCTGATGCCGTGCCGGTTATAAATTGAGTAAATGACGTACCGGTTACGGAAGGGAGGATTCTATGGAAGAAGAACAGGGACTGAGGATAGCGCTTTCGCCGGTGCAGCTGGCTGCTGTACTTTCTGATCGCAGCGTCAGTGAAGGTGAGTCAGCCAGTAACCGTATATCCGGCGGGCTGGGGCTGGCGGGTGGCGTGGTGGAAATGTTCGGTGCAGGCGCCCTGTGCGTGGTGCCGGAGCCCACCATGCTGACCAAAGCCGGCTGCGTCTTTGTCGGAACGCACGGACTTGATACCATTCAGGCCAGTCTCCGGCAGGTCTGGACCGGCAGGCAGGTCAGTACCGATACCTTTAATTCCGCCGTGGCGCTCGCGGAATCGCTCGGTGCTGACCGCCAGACCGCCATGAAGGTTGGTCTGACGGTCGATATCGCCATACCGATGGCGTTTGCACTGGCGGCCGGCGCAGAGCGGGTCATTGCGGTACGCCGCGGGCGATTCAGAATCGCTGAGCATGAGTCACTTTCAGGACGTGCGCCCGGTGGCCACACCATCGAGCGACACATCGGTAAGTCGCCGGATGAGCTGCGCGAAAGGCTTATCAGGGAGCCCAGACTTGAAGAATCCAGCAGTTTTAAATCACTCCGTGAGGCAGAGGCAATCATCAGCCGGGTGCTGGCTGATAATAAAAATCAGATAGCGATGTGGGTGAAGAACGTTCCGCCTGGCATGCGGGCCCGCATGCGCCTGAGCCGGCGGTTTGCACACCCCACGGGGATTATGGTACGCAGAGGAAATCAGGAGACCGTTACCTGTTATGGCGTCCGCGTGGTGATTGATTTCAGGTCGTTTAACGGAAAACCCTATTTTATTCTGACTGCGTTTCCGGAGGTATAGTGGACCGTATCAGCATCAGCGAACTGGATAATTTTATCAGCGTATATTTCGGTCAGGATTACGTTATGGCCGAACCCGGTCATGAGATAGAGCCCAAAATTCAGGCCTACATTCACGACATGCCTGACGCAAATCTTCACGCCCTGCTGGCAGATATTGAGCTGTTTCTGGACGGGTGCGACGATACCGAGCTGGATTTCCGGACGCATTACAAAGGGGAATTTGTGCCGGCGAACTGGGACACCACGGCGCAGGCGTTTCTGACGCTGGTACAGGCGCGGGTGTCTGCCGCGCTTAAAAACCGTGAACGCTGACGTCTGGCCGTCGATCCCCGCGAAGCAGTCAGCGTAGCCGGGTCCCTGTTCCTCCGGATTCCCTTTTTACAGGCTACAGTGAATGCCCGGGGTGGCTCAGAATAACGGACATGCAGCGGACGAGCCGCCAGTGAAAAGCCGGATACAGACCATTGTATTTTACCCTGCACGGGCATTCTGTACGTGCGATCCGCACTTTTACGAGCAACGATTTCATTCATCTGGGACCTGCCAGGAATAACGCCATGAACAGACATAAAGTGACGTCTGCGCTTTTCAGCAGTGCGGGATACGATGCGACCACCGGCGTGCTTGAGCTGGAGTACCGGAACGGCGCGTGCCGGCGCTGGCGGGCCGTGCCGGCAAAGGTGTATCAGGCCTTCTGTGCGGCCGCAGACAGCGACACTTTTTTCAGGACCAGCATCGATGGACGCTACCTCTCTGTGCGGGGCAGCCTCAGCCTTCGGCGCGATGTCTGAGGCCATCATCTGCGCGTACGCATCATAGTTCTCCTGCGCCTGCTGGCGACAGTATCGGACGGGCGCCCTGCGCTCAGCCCGTACACGGTAGCCACAGCGGCGCTGCCGGGCTGATTCCGTCAGCGTGGCCTGCGCCCACGACCAGAACGCGCGGCCGGCATGCGGCGTCACACTGTAGCCGGCCTTTTTCATGATTTTACGGGCAATGCTCTCATTCCATTTACAGATGAGTGAAAGTGCCCCGTTAATATCACCGCGTGATGTGAGCATGTTTATTTCGTGAAATTCGTTCATGGTTCCCCCGCTCCCCGTCTGAATTATATTATCGGCAGGGGTTAATAATGACTTAACCCGTATTTGTTATATTTTTTTGCGACAGTAACAGGGCGTTATTTAATTAAGTAAATGCGCTGCGTGATAGAATGGTGACTTATTTCTCCTGCAGGAAACTATCCGTGAATAATCATAAAGCCAGAGTAATGGTGCTATCCGCGATTGCATTTATACCCTGTTCGTTCGCTGCGGTGACGGCAGGGTTCTCTCCCGGCGGCACGGCGCTGAACCTGATACTGCAGTTCGCCGGCAGCGCGCGCCAGAGCGTGGACGTGGCGGCCTATGATTTCACCAGCCAGCCCGTGGCGCAGGCGCTGGCTGCTTCCGTGGCGCGGGGCGTGACGGTACGGCTGGTTGCCGATGAAAAGAAAAGCCGGGACCGCTGGTCACTCGTCGGCGCGTTGGCCTGCGCGGGTGTGCAGGTGCGCGTCAACGGAATGTACAGCATCATGCACAATAAATTTATTGTTGCTGACGGAAGCGCGGTTGAAACCGGGTCGTTTAATTACACGTCATCGGCTGAAAAAAGAAATGCTGAAAACGCGCTGGTTATTACGGGCGAGCCGGCAACCGCGCGACAGTATCAGACGGAATTTAACCGGCTGTTGAATGAGTCTTCACCTGTAGCCTGCTCAGCGGACAGGCTGAATTAAGGATCATGCAGGTCTCATATTCAGTATTGTGATCGGGAGGTGGTTTATTATGGCGGCAAAGAAAACATTTCCGGTGCGGTTTACCGGCCAGCGCGGAACGCGGGAGTGTGCCGCAGACCTCCGTGCGTACAAGCCGGAACAGTGGCAGCGCTGGCTGAAATACGCGCGGGATAATAAAGCCACGACGGTGGTGACCTGCCTGTGCCGGCCACCCGATAAGGACGCTCGCTGCCGGCGCCTGAAGGTGCACCTTTCCCAGAAAACAGATCAGTGCTGGCTCGCGTCATGGCCGTTTTCCGGCCATGAGCACGCGCCGGACTGCCGCTTTTATTCCGTCTGGTCTGATGAAAGGCAGGCCGCTATTTATGCACCTGACGTCGTGAAGGCGGCACCGGACGGGAACATTGTCGTACGTCTCCCCACAGGCCTGCAGAAGAAAGATATTCAGGAAAAAAAACCGGATGCTATCCCGGTCAGCGCCGGACCCGTTAAGCGGCGCCGGCAGCCCTCAATGCGCCTTCTGGGGTTGCTGCACCTGCTCTGGGAGCAGTCCGGCATCAACGTCTGGCATCCTGCCTTTGACCGGAAGAAACGCTATCCGGGCTGGGTCAGCTGGCGGCTGAATGAAACGGCCGCACGCGTACGTATCGGACGGGTCCCGCTGCAGCAGTCGCTGCTGCTGATGGCCATGAAGGACTCAGCGCAGGCCGTGCAGAACCGTCAGGCTGCCAGAGACGCCGGCTACGGATCACGCCGTCTCATCCTGATCTCGCAGCTGGCTGCCTGGAGCGACGCGGCCGATGCGCGGCTGGAGTCCACGCTTCCGCTGGGACTGTTTGCCGGTTTTCCCGCGCTGCAGCTGCCTGATGACGTCAGAGCGCGCCTCGCGCGAACCGGGAGACTAGCGCCGCGGTGTCCTGATCATGGTTATCTGCGAAACCGAGCCGCAGGTAACGGTCTTCATCCGCAGTGACGGGCACAACATGCCGAGCAGCAGTTGCAGGATAATCGTAAGCGTCTCATCTGCACCGTCTTGCGCTTTGAACTGTCTGCCCGTGCCCCGAATTCCCTCACTCTGACAGCACCAGGTGATGCCTGTATCTCCTAATCGACTGTCAGTGACGCATATTTTTACTAAGATTAATCCGGGCGTGGAAGAATCCCGCCTTTTCATACGTTTTTAAATGGAGATTACAATGGAACTTGTAAAAGAGGCGGAACTGAACAGGCACGTCTCATGGGGCAGCATAATTGCGGGTGTGGTAACGGTAATGGCAGTGTCCCTGTTGCTGACTACGCTGGGGTCCAGCCTGGGTTTTTCACTGCTTTCACCTCAGTCTGACGATGTAATCAACGGTGCCGGCAAGGCTGTCATCATCTGGTCGGCTATCTCAGTAGTACTGAGTCTGGCCTGCGGCGGTTTTGTGGCCGGCAGGCTGGCGGGCGCAGATGGAACCATCCACGGATTCCTCTCATGGGCAACGTCTCTGCTTGTTGCTTCCGTGCTGGGCTTCGCCGCCGCTGGCGGCATTCTGCACATGGCGGGAAGCGCGGTTGGTGCGGCCGCATCAGCCACCGGCTCTGCCGTGAGCGGACTGGGCAATGCCGCAGGCAAAGCATCTGGCGTAACAGCAGACATCGCTCAGAATATCACTGACAGGCTCGGACTTAACACTCAGCTCGCGGCTACGCAGGCCGACACACAGGTGATGGATGCGCTGCGCAGGAGCAACATTAAAGAACTTCAGCCGGAGTTTCTGCAGTCTCAGCTTGAGGCGGCAGCGAGCGACATTGCGGATTCGGTCAAAAACCTGGCCGTCAACCCTGACAACAGCGACGCCATTTTTGATACGCTGAGCGGTAAACTGAAGTCACGGGCGGAAGCGGTCAGCAATGGTGTCGACAGGAATGAGGTGAAAAAGGCGCTGGCCGAAAATACCCGTCTGTCACCGGAGGAGGCGGACAAGGCAGTCGATAACTTCCTCCAGGCGCGTGACAAAACCGTTCAGGAGGTAAGCGCCCGCATGACGCAGCTCCAGAATAATCTTAACGATGCGAAGGCGCAGTACGCTGAATTTAAAAAGCAGGCAAAAGAGAAAGCAGATGAAGCTGCCAGCGCGGCTGCAAAAATCGCACTGTGGTCATTTATCGCTCTTCTGGCGGGGGCTGTTGTCAGTGCGCTGGCCGGTTTTTGGGGAGTAAATACGCATCCTGCATACCGGAAAATCAGGGCCTGAAGAAACCGGAGGGCATAATAATTACGCAGGCATTCCGGTGACCTTTTGTGACGTGCAGCTCACCTCCGGATTCAGCATAAATAAAAAGGCCTGCGGGTAAAGCCGCAGGCCTTTTGTCTGCTGAAAACTGCAACTGTCCCGGACGTGTCGGGTGCCTCCCGATAGGTCAGAAAAGCCAGAACCTGACCTGCCGTTTCTGCTCATTGCCAGGATGATTATGTTTGTATCTGACTTGGCCCCGCCGCTGAGGGGGATTCACGTCCGTTTGTTTACATCCATCAGTCCCGAAAGGAAAGCTGAGCGGTGCCGGGTGCCTCCCGGTGAGTCAGGAAAAGCCACAACCTGACCCGCTTATTGGCTTAGGCTTGCACCCTTTTGTGACTTGGCCCCGCCGCTGAGGGGGATTCACCGCATAAGAAAAATAGCACAATTTCAACAAGAACCTGAAATTCCTCTATTTATAACTGGTACTATTCAGCGGTATGCGCAACAGCATCTTCAAAATATCATTCGAACTCACTTCTAAAGGATCGTAAGGGCTGCCGATCTGCTGCCCTGAAAACCAATCCCACGCCAGTCTAAACGTCAATGAATTCTATATGTGACACTTACGTTTTTACTAAATCGTACTCGTGAAAATCTGCGTCCGTGGGTTATCAGTATGAAAATAAGTACCTTCTGGCTAGGGTGCGTCAGGGTCTACCGGCACAGCCTTTACCTTGTATCTAACATTATGTGGTGATTAGCTACCACCATAGCACATCAGGTTGAACGGTTACCGGGAGCACGACTCCGTATGTACAAGGCGAACAGTCGTGACGGTTTATGGGAGAGAAGTGAGGTTGGGCATGCACATGCTGGTAGTGCTCCGCAGCCATAACTTTGAGTCAGTTGAGCAGGCTGCCGACTTTCTGGGAGTGATGACGGTAGAGAAGTGATCAGGCACGTCAGTACGGAGTCGCCCCGGCATGTCGACAATCGGACCGCCTCAGCTGAGAGCGAAGCTTTACATGTCAGCTCTGTGCGGGAAAATTCACAATTAAGGGATGCGCAATAACTTCGATGAGTTGTGTATATGGGACAAACAGAAAATGGTAGCCATCGATGCCCTGATGAGAAAACTGGTGCGCTGGTATTATGGCGTACTAAAGACGAGAACCGCATTCTGTAACGAAAATTTAAGCCCCTTTTTATCCTCCCGAATAATATGTTTAACGCTATCAGTGCTTTCTTACGACAGTTGTACAATAAAATTCGTCACTGTCTGCCTGTCGGTAATGAATAAAAAGCCCTGCAGAAGAATCCCGCAGGACTTATGTCTGCTGAAAACGGTCGCTGTTTAGAGCGTGCCGGCTGACCGCAGGTATCTGCCCCGTTTACCTCAGTTTGTTTACATATGTCATTTTCCCTCAGGAAATCTAAGCGGTGCCGGGTGCCTGCCGGTGAGTCAGGAAAAGCCATAACCTGACCCGCTTATTGGCCAAGGCTTTCACCCCTTTTGTAGCTCAGCCCCGCAGCTGAGGGGGATTCACCGCTAGGAAATAACTGACCTCCCACGAAACGGCGGCATTACTTAACTTACTACTGGTATTGAAAAGTGGTGTGCAAAACAGTATTTTTACAAAAGCTGTAACCGTAACAGCTAGGGCTGAATTCTGGTGAGCTGCTGATACTGAACGTCCGGGTGGTTTTTTCTGGTGGATCCTGCTGTATTACCAGTTATGCTTTACGCTCAAGTTTAGTTCCAGCTGGTATCTGGTCTGGTAAGGGCAATGCTGCTAACTTAAATAATCATTGATTATTTCTTACTAAAAAGGGTTCGATAGAGCCGTGAGGATACTTACTATTCAGTACGTGCGTGGGCTGGCTGCATTGCTTGTAGTGATTGCCCATAATTCTGCCTTTCTGGGCGAATCCTGGGTAAACCGCATTCCCGGCGCCCTGGGAGTAGATATCTTTTTCATCGTCAGTGGTTTCATTATGACGTTCATTACCCGCCAGATGCCGGAGGGGGCCAATACATTTTTAATAAAGCGTTTTTTCCGCATATGGCCACCTCTGTTTATGGTGTGGCTGGCCTCGCTTCTCTTTGTTTATCATGATCGCACATTTGGCGAGATGTCATGTGTGCTTTATTTCTGTCTTCAGGATTACAGCAGGCAGGGCCCTACATTTGGTTACAGCCCTCTTGGCCCCCCCTGGACGCTGTCCTATGAAGTCATGTTCTACGTCGTTTTTGCCCTTTCCATGAGTCTCTGTTATCGCTACCGAAGCTATCTCTGTGCGCTGGTTTTTATGGCTGCAATAGTGGGATTTCAGCTAATTTATAACGGCAGTTTCAGCTTTTCCTCACAAATGTCTCCTCAAATTATTGTCTCGCACTGGTGGCAGGGCTGGATTAAAATTGCCAGTAACACGGTTGTTTTTGAGTTCATTATGGGTATGTTTCTGGCAGAACTGATGGTGAATGACAAAATCATTAACTCTCGCGTCATCCGGGCAGTGGCATGGGGCGCCCTCGTTTTTGCCATTGCCTTTGTCACTATCACTGGGCCGCAAGTTTTCGGCATGAGCGGCGGCTTCTGGCCTGCACTGATAATTATGACTTCAGTCATTACACTGAGCTGCCATAAGAAAACAGTAAACCTTCGTGTACTGTCATTTCTGGGTGATATCTCTTACTCACTGTATCTGGTTCATTACCCGGTGATGCTTTATATAAAAAATTCTTTACCGTCATCAGCGCTACAAAACGGAAATCCGTCAGTCTTTTTACTCTCAATTGTAGTAAGCACCGGAATATCGTCTGTTATGTTCAGACTGGTTGAAATACCCTCAGTACAGTTAGGAAAAAAAATTGCCGGAAATATCTCGCTGAAAAGAGCGCCCGAAGACAGCAAGCCATAGGGAACCATTCATTTGAATCGAACTTATCAATGGGTCTGGGCTGAACCTGTAAAAAAATCATTGAGCTAAGGCGGAGGTGAAAAAATCTTGCACGGTAGCAGATTGCGCTGTCGGTTAGCCGCTAGGGCAGGGGCATGCCAGCTGGCTATATCTGTAGTGGGTGACCCCATCAGATATGGTACTAAACTGGATAATCAGACAGCCTGATGTGCTCCTGTTGCGCAGGTGGCAGTCAGATTTCATGCTCAGCAGTTCTTTAATTTCATTCAGCCGCGTTCTCAGTCTTGCCATGTCGACACTCCTCCGGAAAATGAGTTATCAGGAAGATGTGTTGTCCATTGTTCCAAAAGTGAAACGCGCGAGATTCTGACAGATGGCCATACTTGGCCAGAAAAAACCAGAATCTGTGGTCGAATTAAATCGAAAAATGCGATCAAGCCACATCGGAATCAATGATCGGTTTGGGCCAGAATACGTACAACATCAGATATGTGTATCTTTGAAACTTGACTTCGCTATTTTTTTCTATGAAATTCTTCCTGACCGGAGTACATAATGACTCATGAAAAAAAACATGTAATATGGACTGTTAGCCTGATGAGTTTGAGTTTACTGTCATTTTCATCTGTGGCAGCCAGCATGTGTGCTTCAGCTGACGATAATGAAGCTCAGACTATTACCAGTCAGGAAACCGAAGAATGTACGGTCTCTCCATCACTTGGTTTTTTTACTGTGGCAGAAGGCGCATCTGTTGACGTCACCCGTGAAGGCAACGGTTTCGTTGCGGTTTCTATTCTTAATAATAACCTTGAGAGTTTTGGCAACGGCGGAACGATAGCTTCTGCATACACTGGTGTTCGCATAGCCAGTAATGGACCGGGTTCAGAAAATGAAACTCATATAGACGATTTTATTAATGACGGATTGATATCAGTCAGTGGTGGCTCAGGTATTGCCGCGGTGTATAATATTTCAGGATTTATTGGTGATTTTACAAATAGTGGAACGTTGCAAAATGACTCCGTTAACACCAGCATGGCGCTGAACAGCGACCTGACCGGTAAAGATAATTACACTACCGCCCTTTATAATCTTTCATCCATTGATTCGGTGCTTAACAGCGGGGTAATAAGGGCTGCGACCGGCATTACCAATCTGACAACGAGTGGCATAACCAATCGGATAGGTAAAATTGACAACGCGGGCACCATTACGGGCACCGTTGGCAATGGCATCCTCAACGAAGGAACGGTCGGCAGCATTATAAACAAGCCTGGCGGAATAATTCAGGGAGCAGACACGGGAATTAGCAATGCCGGAAATCTCACTCAGATTAATAACAGCGGTACCATTAAAGGGGGGGACTGGTCTGTATTTAACTCCGGCAACATACGTGACGGAATCCATAACGCCGGTTTACTTGATGGCCCGGTTTATCTCGGGCACTCTTCACTGTTTATCAGTGGATCCAGTGCGACTGTGAACGGTTCAGTGACCGGCCTGACGGGTTCTTCTCTGTCCGTGGGGGATGAAAGCACGAACGCGACCTTCACCGCTACGAATAACGTCAGTGTGGACGATATTATCGTCAATTCCGGCAGTACACTGACCCTCACACCGTCGGCCCGCTGGACTGCCGTTAACGGTACGGTAAACAACGGCACACTGATGCTGGAAAACGGCAGCATCCTTGACGGAACACTGTCTCAGAACGGCACACTGCTTTTCAGTTCTGAAAAAATGGCCTCCTCCACTATAAATTCCAGCCTCACCAACCGCGGCAGCCTTGTGCTGAACCCGACCCCGACCAGCGCCGGCAATACCCTGACTGTTAACGGTGACTATACCGGACTGTCCGGCAGTTCAGTGTCGTTCGGCAGCGTGCTGACCGGTGATGACTCGCTGACCGACCGTCTGGTGGTAAGCGGGAACACGAGCGGCGCCAGCACCCTTTTCGTGACCAACGAGAACGGCGGCGGCGGTCAGACGCTGGACGGTATACAGCTCATCAGCGTGGGCGGGCGCTCTGATGCCGTGTTCTCGCTGGGTAACCGCGTGGTGGCCGGTGCCTACGACTACAGCCTGCGCAAAGGAAATGTTTCGGGAACCGAACCGGCGGGCTGGTACCTGACCAGTTTTGCCTCCGCACCGTCTCCTGCACCTACACCGTCTCCTGCACCTGCACCTGCACCTGCACCGTCTCCTGCACCTGCACCTGCACCTGCACCGTCTCCTGCACAATCACCTGAAACTGAACCTGTCCGCATGTACCGTCCAGAGGCGGCGGCCTACACGGCTAACCTGCAGGCGGCGAATACTCTGTTTGACCTGTCAATGCGCGACCGCAGCGGGGAAACGCGCTATACCGACCCGGTAACGGGGTCGGTCCGTACGACCAGCATGTGGATGCGTAATCTGGGTGGCCACGGGCACGCGGCCATGACAGACGGGCAGAACCGTACGCAGACTAACCGCTACGTGCTGCAGCTGGGAGGGGATGTTATTCAGGGGTCAACCAATGGCACAGATGCAGTTCACGCCGGCCTTATGGGCGGCTACGCCCGGGCTGACAGCAGTTCGCACAGCAGCCTGACGGGGCATGACGCGAAAGGAAGCGTGAGCGGATACAGCGCAGGTGTATACGGCACATGGTACCAAAACGCAGAGGCAAAAAGCGGAGCATGGGCTGATACGTGGGCACAGTACAACTGGTTCAAAAACGAGGTGTCAGGCGACATGCTGCCTGCGGAGCGTTATAACAGCCGAGGGCTGAAAGCCTCTCTGGAAGGCGGATATGCGTGGCAGATTAAAAGCTGGCAAAGCGGCTCCGGCATGGAAAACCGACTGTTCATCGAGCCACACGTGCAGACCGTCTGGTCCGGCATCCGGGCGGATGACCACACAGAGGCTGGCGGCACGCACGTGCAGGGTGCGGGAAACGACGGAGTCACCACCCGGCTCGGTCTCAGAACTTACCTGAACGGGAAAAGTCGGCAGGACCAACAGACAGTGCGCGAATTCCAGCCGTTCGTGGAAGCGAACTGGCTGCATAATACAAAAGTGTACGGCGTGCGTATGAATGGAGAAACGGATGATGTGCGGGGGAGCCGGAATATCGCAGAGCTTAAAACGGGCGTTGAGGGACGTCTTTCGCAGAGCCTGACGGGAGCCGTGGTATTCACGCAGCAGGCCGGTGTCGGTGGCTACAGAAACAGTCAGGGTTCGCTACAGGTGAGTTACCGGTTCTGAGGCTTCACGCCGTGGCGGGAGACAGTTCAGCCTTCCAAGACTCCGTTTGGGAAACAGAGAATATTGTACGTTAAGATTGTTTTTGGTTCTGTTGACTTTAGCTGGCCCTCGGTTAACGAAACCAGTGAGAATTACAAGGTTGAGTTTACGATTTTATGGATTCAGTTTTTTAACAATCGATACTGAACACTTAACGCCACAACGGAAACGGGATATGACTGTTCAAATCAATAAGCAGATAATGACGGATTTTGTAACATTTATTAACTCATTAAGCGAAAGCCTCGCAAAGGAGCTTATTGCGCCTGATGCTGTTTTCCATGTGCCCGGACGCTAGCAGCCTTTAACTGGTCCTGAGGGCTAACTTGATGTTATCGGGATGATGCGCGCTGGATTCCCAGACATACAATGGACACTTGACGAAATGATTGCTGAAAATGACAGGGTTACTGCGTGCTTCACAATGCGAGGTACCCATCAGGGAACATCTTTTGGTGTACCAGCAACGGGAAAAAATATCAAAGTATCGGCTGTTAATTTCTATAGATTTTCAGAGGATAAATTGCGCGAAGAACGCGGGCAAACTGATCTGTCAAACCTACTCCAACAAATAGGTGGCATACCTGCCTGACGACTTGGTGTAGAAGTGTAAGTATCCCAGCTTTAGTTCCACACACTTTTTGAGATTTCCGGTTTCTCAGCCATCAGCCGGTATTCTTCCGGTGTCAGGTTATTCAGGGATTCATGGGGCCGCTCACTGTTGTATTCATTCAGCCAGCGCTCTGTGATTTCCCGTGCTTCGTTCAGCGTTCTGAACAGGTAAAAATCCAGTATTTCTGTCCGGTACGTCCTGTTAAACCTCTCAATAAACGCGTTCTGTGTCGGCTTACCCGGCTTGATAAATTCCGGCATCACACCATGGTCTTCAGCCCATTGCGCCAGAGCCAGTGATATCAGTTCCGGGCCGTTATCCATCCGCATCTTCAGCGGATATCCGCGATTCGCCACTATCCTGTCCAGAACCCGCACCATTCGTTGCGCAGGAATATTCAGATCGATTTCTATCGCAAGGGCCTCGCGGTTAAAATCATCCACCACGTTGAAGGTCCGAAAACGCCGACCACAGACCAGCGCGTCGTGCATAAAATCGATAGACCAGCTCTGATTGAGCGCTTCCGGCGTTGCCAGCGGAGCCGGATTGCGCACCGGAAGACGTTGCTTACCCTTGCGTCGAAAATTCAGTTTCAGCAGGCGTCTGCGGCCTTCAACACGATGATACAGATATGGAAAAAGCCCTGTCTGTAGCCGATCAACTTCTATACAGCGCAAAGCATGAAGGCCGGAACAGGGTGATGACTTCAGGAGTAGTTCAGTCACCCTGAACCGGATTTTAATGACGTATTCAGTTCTCAGAATTGTGCCGCAAAGGTGGGTTCGAGGAAGTGAAGGCCGTCAGCGAATGTTTTCGCAAACAAAAAGCGGACTGGTTGCAGAATAAAATAACCAGGCATTTTTGCCATAGGGTTTTATCTTCAGCAACATTGCCGCGTCACGGTTGATAAAAAATTCAGGCAACCACTTCTTCTGCTCGCTGACACTCATCGTCATTTGTGGCGAGTTCATGATCATCTCAGACCGAAAATAATAAAACTCTTTATTTTGTCTGTATGAAAATGAGATTGTCTTGTCCAGATAGGATTTAGTTTTATCACTGTTATAAACAATGCCTGACACTGAGAGAAACCCTTTTCCACCATCAAGGTCCTGCGAGATGCGCAGGTCAAGCCGCTCTCCATTCCAGAAATAAGAGACGCTGGCTTTACACGTGATGACGTGCCCCCCCTGACGTTTTACAGGACAAAAAAGATAGAACAAAAAAAACAGCGAAACCGGATAAATTATCTTATTCATCGTTGAAATTCTTCACATAGTAGAAAGAGCGGCAGTTTGCTCGAAGACTGCTATCAAGGGGATGCTGACAGCTGAAATATGACAGTCTGTCAGCATTTTCATAAGCAGTAAGATAGACATAAGGTGCAGTTCTGCAATCTATTTTAAGCTGATCTACTTTTTTTAGAACATTTTCAGTGCTTAGTAATGCGTCCGATTTACTGAAAATTTTACAGCCTTTGTAATCTGTGCTGTAACTGAATAATACATTTTCATCATCCATGCCCGTTCTGAGAGAGAAAAAATAAACAATAACAAACAGCATAAGCGTGAATGAGATTATTGACATAGGTTCTTTAAAGGATAAGGCCGACCAGAACCGGGTGCCTTTGATAAAAAAAGAATGTGTGAGTCGCCTCCTGGCGGAGTGTATAACATTGGGATTTTCTTCAGATATTGTCTTCTTAAGAGGATTTTCTGTATTCACAAAGTTGCTGTTCTCATCGGACCTGACAGCCTGAACACTCTCTGCCTGCACCGGAACGGAAGCCGGAGCAGAAGTAATTTCTCTGGATATAGTCGTTTTAGGTGACAGAATAAACCCTTTCCTGGGCATAGTCCGGATAATATCCTCCTGGAGACCGGCTTTATTCAGCGCTCGCCTCAGAGCTGATATATTCTGATAGAGGGCCGTCGGCGCAGGCTCTGTTCCGAAACGACGCCATACAAAATCGTAAAATTGCTGATGTGTGATCAGCTGACCTGCGTTCTCAATCATCAGCTCCAGGCACAGTGATGCCGATGCACTGATAATCACAGGTCTTCCCCTGCCGGTTATTCTTTTTTTTTCCGGTTCGAAAATCAGAAACTCGTTGAGAGTGATTTTTCTGCTCAAGATATTCTCCAGTGACGCGAAAGAAAACCATAAACCCACAATAAATATAAGGAATAAAAATTCTTTAAGATATTTCTGTAAAAAGATGAGCATAATACTTAAAACTGTATGAATCAATTTAAATGATATGATTCATATTTTTTTCGATGCTAGGCCCCTCTCCTGCTATGTTTAAAAAAAAGAACATTAAAATATAACTCATTGATTCTTATTAAGAAAAACTAACAGAATAGAACTAATATAAGATAAAACATATTTAGAGATATTCAAAGGTGCTTTTTTACCCCTCAGTGTCTAACATGCCGGTGAAAATTTAATGTACCGGTATGAAAGTGATACTTCGGTATTAACAGCAATGCAGGTAATTAAGCTGGCTGGTTATTCGGCTAAAACAGTAATCAGTTTTTTATGATCCTTAAAGGAGAAAAAATGTTTAAGAAAACTCTAGTCACGATGATTGTTGCTTTGACTGCAAGCAGTGCATTTGCAGCACAGCAAAACAGCATTCGTTTCAAAGGAAGTGTGTCGGCTCAGACATGTAATATCAGCGTCAATGACTCAACTTCTGCAGCGCCTGTTATCCTTCTGCAGGCCGCAAAAGTCAGTGACCTTACTGCGGCGGGTAATACTTCAACTCCCACAACTTTCAGCATGAAGCTGACAGGATGTGCGAATCCGGGAACCGCTGGGGAGGATATCAAAATCAACTTTGTATCTAATAATGTTGATGCTTCTGGCAACCTGAAAAATATTTCCACCACATCCCCTGCGACTAATGTGGCTATTCAGTTACTGGATCCAGACAGTCACGCCATCAATTTATCGTCTGGCCAGGCTACGTCAAAAGCGTTTTCACTGCTATCAGGTACTGACAGTGCAGAAGCACAGTTTACCGCGCAGTATATTGCCACTGGTGCGGCCACAGCCGGTAATGTCGAGGCATCAGTTCAGTACGCCATTAATTACCTTTAATTAAAGTGCCCCGCGAATATTCGCGGGGCCGGAAAACATCATGAAAATTATATCATTTATGAAGACGATGTTGCTTTCATTATTCTTTATCAGTGGGTTGTCGCAGGCTGCCGTTGTGCTGAATGCTTCGCGGATCGTCATGGAAGGCAGCATGGAGAAAACCGTTACATTCGATAATACCAGCGATAACCCTTTCATCGTACAGGTTGAATCCGATAATACCGGGGACCCTGATTTTATTGCCATGCCACCTGTATTTAAAATTAAAGAAAAAGGGGGGCAGACGGTAAAAATAAGACTGTTGCATTCATCTCTTCCAGAGGATAAAGAGTCACTTTTTTACCTTAATTTCACTCAGATCCCTGGTGCCAAAAAAAGTGAAAATGACGATAACCATTTAAACATTATCATCAAAAGCCGCTTGAAAATTATCTACAGACCTGAATCAGTTAATGCGTTTTCTGCAAAAGAAGAAAATAAAGTATCATACCATATTCAGAATGGAAGGTTATCCATCAGCAATCAGAGCCCGAATGTTCTTTCCATCAGAGATATCAACAATGGAAAACTGATAATTGCGAAAAATCTGACCCTGAAGCCTGGTGATTCTTTCTCTAAAGATATTAAAGGTGGTTCTGTCAGCGGTCCGCTTCATGCGGTAATGATCAATGATTACGGTACACCAGTAAATTTCCTGATCACCGATAAATAAACTAATGATTTCAGTGAAATGAATATTAAGATATTACTGTTTATTTTTTCCTTCTGCCCATTTCTTTTACATGCGGAAGAATACGAATTCAGCCCCGCCATGCTGAAAGCAAGTGGCCTGACGGGCGTTGCTGCTTTATCAGATGGAAATGCTTTTTATAAACCGGGAGAGTATGAGGTTTCTGTTTATGTGAATAACAAGCTGTACTCTAAAAGAACGCTACTTTTTAAAATGAAAGGTAAAAACTTAGTTCCGTTATTTACAGGCGATTTTATAAACGGCATGCCCCTGAAAAAAAAGCCTGAGGCTCTTGACGGGGATAAAAAATATTTCCTGGAATCAGTCCTGCCCCAGTCAAAAGTTGGGCTTGATCTCTCCTCTCTGAGGGTCGATATTGCCGTTCCACAGTCTTTGCTGGAAACACGACCGGATGACTATATTCCGGCGAGTGAGTTTGAGGCGGGCAGCAGCGTTTTATTCTCAAACTATACGGTAAACCAGTATGAGTCGCACAGCGCCTATGGAAGCGTGCTGAGCTCAACATACCTTGGACTCAACAGCGGCTTTAATGCAGGCAAGTGGCAGTTCCGGCAGCAGGGCAATTTCAGTCGTAACCGTTACGGTTCACGGTGGAATTCATCGCGCCTGTATGTGAGACGCGGTTTACCCGCGCTGAGAAGTGAACTGTCGCTCGGACAGCTCAGCTCGGGATCAGATACTTTCAGCGGGCTTAGTTTCACGGGATTAAGCCTGAAGACGGACAACCGCATGCTACCCCCCTCGCTTGTCGCCTACGCCCCCACTGTAAAAGGGACGGCGCGAACTAACGCGAAAGTCGAGGTTTTTCAGAAGAAAAACAAGATTTATGAGACGACTGTACCACCGGGCGCCTTTAGCATTGATGACCTTGCACCCGCATTCTACGGCGGTGACCTGAGTGTCAGGGTCACGGAAAGTGACGGCAGTACAACCGAATATTCAGTACCTTATTCTACATTGCCGGGTTCGGTCCGCCCGGGTCGACTGGACTATGCATTTTCTGCCGGGGAAATTCGCGACTATTCCCGCGATAACCAGTTTTCTGAACTATCTGTTAATTACGGTGTTTCCAATACGACGACGGCCAACAGTGGATTACGTATTGGTCGCGGTTACCAGGCTGTCAACGGCGGGGCCGTTTACTCATCATCGCTCGGAGCCTTCGGGGGCTCCGCAACCTGGTCAAATGCCAGGCTGAGAAATGGCAGTACCACGCAGGGATGGATGGTAAACACTCAGTACAGTAAGACGCTGGGGCCAACCGGAACCACGATCAGTTTTGCTGGCTACCGGTATTCCACGAAGGGGTACAGGGATCTCCAGGACATTGTCGCGCTGAATAATTACGACACCCCGCTGTCGTCGGTTGAGGGGGGAACGTTCATGCAAAAAAATCGCATTCAGGTGAACGTCAGTCAGCCGCTGGCCGGGCTGGGGAGCATTTATGTTTCGGGTTCTTCACAGAATTACTATGACGGACGGAACAAAGACACGTCTTACCAGCTCGGATACACCACGGCGCTGCCCTACGGTATTCACATGGATTTCAGCATTTCCAGACAGTACCGCACCCGCGTATCAGATGCGCAAAGATGGGGGGCACGTGATAATGACCGTTACAAGGAGTATTCCAAAGATACCCAGTTTGCCCTTAATTTTTCCGTGCCTCTCGGACGGGATACTCGGAATACTACGCTCAGTACCTCATACATTAACAGCAACAGTGAAGGCAGCTACCAGACATCGCTGTCTGGTAGCGCAGGCAGGAATAATAATACCCAGTGGGGCGTCAATTACAGTCGGGACAGAACGGGCAGTGGTACGGGTCTTAATCTGGCCACAGTTTTGCCAAAAGCCAACGTAAGCGGAACGGTCTCAAAATCCACGGGCAGCTGGCAGGCATCGGGTTCTGTCAGTGGCGCGGTCGCCGTTCACAGCGGCGGTATCACCCTGGGCCATACCGTAAGCGACACCTTTGCCATCGTAGAAGCCAAAGGAGCTGAGGGTGCGACGGTGCTGAACGGCCAGAATATTAAAATTGACAGTTCAGGTTACGCCATCGTCCCTTCGCTGATGCCGTACAGACGTAACAACGTCAACCTTGATGCACCGGAGGGGGAGTCCGCTGATGTGGATATTATCGACGGTCATCAAGTGGTTACTCCCTATGCAGGTTCAGTCAACCGGGTGGTCTTCAAAACCCGTCAGGGAATACCGGTCATGATGCAGCTGAAACGCCGGGATGGCAGCTACGTTCCCCTGGGATCAGATATCTTTGATTCCAGTGGCAATAGTGTTGCAACGGTCAGTCAGGCGGGGAATACCTATCTGCGGCTGGAAAACCGTGAGGCGCTGAGCGCCCGCTGGGGCAGCGCACAGGATGAACAGTGTATTATCCACTATGCGCCAGTGAATGCTACGCCCGTAAAGGCCCTCAATTATGTCACTGCACTCTGTGAATAAGGTCAGAACATGAAAAAGCATGTAACTATTTTTTCCTTGCTGATGGTGATGTTCTTTACATCATCAGCCCTGGCAAGATGTCAATCTGTCGAGCACGGCTCCCCGGGGGGGGATGCTCAGGGAGGTGTGCCTCTCAGCTACGGTAACATAAAACTTACCCCGGCAGAATTCATGCCAGTCGGCCTGATAGGCGTCACAAATGTGAGAGTGGGGCAGGCCCAGGCGTTTCAGGCAAGACAGGGGCCGGATACGTTGTTATATACCTGCGATCTTGCCGATGAGGGACAGACCTATGAGTATTTTGCCACCAACGGAGACAGTAACGTGGGCGGCAACATCAGCGCGGGTGACAGCGTCTATCAGACCTTTTTCCCCTTTATTGGCATAAAGCTCATCCGGGATACTGATGGAAAAGTATTTTCAAGGTACTGGCAGAGTTCGCCCATTCGAGGACACAGAGAAGGTAATAAACTTAACTTTTATGCCAGCGACTTCAGTAGCGTGACGGCAGAAATTTACCGTCTGCCTGCGACGCTCAGGGGCGGTGATCCGATCGCACACTGGGGATGTAACGGCCCCGCCGATGATACTGCCAATGGGATAGGCTACACGTGTCCCCAGCCAAATGGTTATACAGTTTTTGTCGGTCCCGGCTGGAATGACACCCGAAACATCAAGCCCGGCACCGACAGCAATACCAACTGGGATGGCTTCAGCGCCAGTAACTGGATTGGCTTTGGGATGCACTACGCTGCGGATAATTCCTTCACACAGAAACAATGGGGATGCCGTGTTTTCAACTACACCAATCCTGTAACTCTTCCTCCAGTCACTCTCAGTGAACTGAAGGCTGGCGTAGAAAGAGGCGCTAACTTTAATGTCACTTACAGGTGTGGAGGAACAGCCATTGCTCAGCTTATTGACAGGTTCGCGGGGGTGGGAGCCGATAAAATATCGGTGGCATTCAGTACGAACCATCCCGTACCGGGTGGGGTTGATTGGTCGCGTTATACATTATCGGATAATGACGGGCTAGACGGCTATGCTTCTAATGTTGGCATCGGCTTATCTGTTGCGGGTAAGGAAGTCGGGTTTTTAACCAACGCATATAAGGATCTGGGAGTCGGATGGTTTTCTCCACTCGACGGGGTCGTCTCCCGTTCTAACAACGGCAATAATCAGGTAGATATTACGTCACAGTATTTTGCATTTTACGGCATCATTGACCCGTCTAAACCAGTCATACCCGGTCAGGTTGACGCGACAGCCTATATTAATGTGAGGTACTGGTGATGAGACACATGGTTCACCTTTTCAGCGTTGTCTTCATGTTTATTTCACTCGGGGTCCACGCAACGGTTGTTCCTTTGCAGGACAGGGTGCTGTTTAGCAGTACCGACAGCGACAGGCGCCTGCTCATCGTCAACAATGACGGACAAGCGCCGGTGCTTCTTCAGAGCTGGATTGATGACGGTGCTACAGGTGATATGAACAAAGAAAAAAACTATCCTTTTGTGGTCATTCCGGCGGTGGCCCGGATGGCACCGGGTAAGGTTTTAAACCTGAAGATACTGCCCACGGAAAAAATCAGTGAATTACCAAGAGACCGTGAGTCCGTCTTCTGGATCAACCTCTATGAAATACCGGGCGTCAAGCAAACTAAGCAATCGCACCATATAAATAAAATAGAGGTCGGATTAAACTCGCAGCTGAAGATTATTTACCGGCCATTCAAAGAAGCCATGAATATTAACACTACTGGTGAATCCATAGGGTTACGTTTAACGGACGGAGGAAGAACACTGGAAATAACTAATCCTACACCGTATTACATTACGCCTGTTTCGGTAAAGTTAAATTCGCCTGACGCCGGGCAGTCAGTAAAACTTGGCATGGACCGGTTGATTGCACCTTTCAGTCATAAGCGCTTTAAATTATCAGAAGCTGTAAACAGTAAAAAGACGCCTGTTGAATACACCATCGTTGATGATGTCGGGAAAAATGCCAGCTTTATGAAGGTGCTTAATTAAAATTTAAAAATAAATGTCTGTTTTCTGGCTGTCAACCTGCTCTGGAGCCGGGGCTCATATGATTATTTAATTAATTTAAAAATGGAGGATCCGTGACGTTTATGGATAACGCTGAGCGCTGTCTGTCATTCACCGAGAAGGAAGTTGCAGTGACCTGGTTCTTTATGACAGGCATGACAATGAAGGAGATTGCCGAATGGTCCGGGATACCCGAGAAATCAGTCAGCTATCACAAAAGGAGGGTAATGAAAAAAATTGGGGCGGTAAACAACAATGAGTTTATTATCTGGTTTTTAGAAAACAGAAAGAATTACCAAGGGGGCCGCGCGGAATCCGGTATTCTGCGTCGCAGAATCCCCGCCTCCCGGAATTAACGGATAAAGGACTTCGCATGTCAGTTTACGGTAAAGGAATTAAATTAATCCTCACTTTCTGGTTCTGTTTCAGCGTGCTTACAGGCTGCAGTACGCAAACATCTCAACGCGTCAGCATGAAGGATTATTTGCTGGACAAGACCCGATTCTCAGCAGCACAAAACGAACGGATACGTTTCCTGGTCTTTCATTACACGGCAGTCGACGAGGCCACCTCGCTGAAACTGCTTACCGGCGAGAACGTCAGCGCACACTATCTGATTTCAGATCAGACAGACAGCCGCACAGACAAACCTGTCGTCTACAGGCTGGTCAGTGAAAACAGGCGGGCCTGGCACGCCGGTGTAAGCAACTGGAACGGGCGGATCAACCTAAATGACTCCTCGGTGGGTATTGAAATCGTGAATCCCGGTTTCACGGAAGATATGCTGGGACAAAAGACCTGGTATCCTTACCGTGAGCAGCAGATTAGCGCCCTGACAGCCTTGGCCAAAGAGATTATCCGGCGCTATGGCATCACGCCGGATAACGTGCTAGGCCACAGTGACATCGCACCACTACGTAAACAGGATCCGGGCAGACTTTTCCCGTGGAAGGCGCTTGCGGCTCAGGGTGTGGGAGCCTGGCCTGAGCCACAACGTGTGCAAAAGTATCTGGCCGGACGGGCAATGAACGCCCCTGTGGATGTCCTGAGCGTCCAGACGTTGCTTAAGCGATACGGTTACGATCAGATCCCGCTCAGCGGCTTCCTGGATGAAGACACCCGAAAAACCATCAGCGCATTTCAGATGCATTTCAGGCCGGAAAACACTGACGGCACACCCGATGCAGAAACCGAGGCGATTGCACAGGCGCTCAATGAGCAGTACCGTGCTCCTTCTGTCTGAAAGGCAGAGTGTCAGCCAGCCGTTTTTCTTCCGGATCACGGGCAGCAGGATGCGCGCTCTTCAGAGAAGCCTGACCGTCTTTCTGATGGTCAGTAACCAGCTGAAAGTAAAAGTCATTCCCGGAAAATAATACTCCCGGTATCTGTGTGTTCTGTTCCCGGAATATGCTTCTGCGTTCCGTCTGGCTTAAAGATTAAAGATTAGGTAAGTGAGGTATGCTTACCTTTTTAAAAATGAAGGCTGGAATTACAGGTTGATATTAAATTCCTGTTATAGTGCTTGCGTTTTAATAATGATGCTGATTACATCGTAAAAAATCCAGTGCCGCAGATTTCGTTATTATTTAAGATCACCGCTTTTATCTTCGCCTTATTTAGTCACGTAAATCAGCCGGTACTTACTGACTTTGCTGACGTTCTCTCCCGACCAGGTAATGAGCGGCTCCAGAATTTTAATCAGTGAAAAGCCAAAATCCGTAATGCTTAAAACCATTTCTACGGGCATTTTCTCTCCATAGACGCTATGCATTACCATGCCATTCTCTTCAAGGTTCTTTAGAGTACGGGAAAGCATTTTTGTGAGATACCGTCATTGCGTTTCAGTATCTGATTGAAGCGGCCTGCCCCGGAACTGAGAATATATATGACTGCCAGATGCAATTTGTTAGAAAGTCTTTCAATAAGCCTTTTCTGAGGTGTTTTATCATTATTGTCTGAAAGATAGTTTTTTCGCGTGTTCGGTTTTCTTAATTGGTACTGAATTCCTTTCAGGTCTCTTCTTTACAGTATCAGGAAACGGGCGTTATACATATTTGAGACCATTACTGTCAGGGTTAGTAAAAAATATCACTCAGAAAAAATTTTTTTGAGCAGCGATAATTGTAACGGCTTCGGTATCACGTCAACAGTCATTTATGACGATAGAGAATGCACACTGTTTAGTGGCCGAACTGATTGAGATCGACCGTAATATTATATTTATCTACATTACTCATCTTCACCGAGATCATTATCTGGGTATGGAAGTGAACAAGCAGAAGTATCCTGACGCCAGAGTGATTGCTTATAAAAAAGTATCTTCAGGTATCATTGAGGTGTATGACTTCAAAATTCAGTACTGGGAAACACGGTTCTTGGACATAACGGTGTGAATATTAAATTTTCTGTTGAAAAATGGACTTAAGATAAAATCCTGCTGGAAGGTGAAACAATTCAGATCCTCGGTTTTATGGCCGGAGACTGTACTGACATTGCGCCCTTATGGATCCCGGCCAGCTGGACGCTGATTGCTTCTGATCTGGTATTCACCGACTGTCACGTATGGATTGCACACTCTTCCAGTGCAATGACACTCTGTAGTGGTCAACAAAAACTGGCCACCACTTTAGAGTTTTTCCAGTATCGATTTTCCGATTCGTTGGGGGGTAACCCGCCGTTATATTCATGCGGCCTGAGCGCGCTGTAATACCCAACGATGTAATCTGTTATTTCATGGGCTGCTTCGCTGAAGCTTACGTAACCAGTCACTGGCACCCACTCATTCTTCAGACTCCTGAAGAAGCGCTCCATCGGGCTGTTATCCCAGCAGTTTCCACGTCGACTCATACTCTGTTTAATCCGGTACCGCCACAATAGCTGCCGGAACTGCCTGCTTGTATAATGACTGCCCTGATCGCTGTGGAACATCACTCCGTCTGGCTTGCCGCGAGCTTCCCACGCCATTTCCAGCGCTTTGGCCGTCAGTTTGCTATCCGGGGAGAACGATATTGCCCAACCCACCGGTTTCCTCGCGAACAGATCGAGAACAACTGCAAGGTATGCCCAGCGCTTACCTGTCCAGATATACGTCACGTCGCCGCACCACACCTGATTAGGCTCTGTCACTGCGAACTGCCGCTCAAGGTGATTCGGGATCGCGACGTGTTCATGGCCGCCACGTTTATATCGATGAGTAGGCTGCTGGCAACTGACCAGCCCCAGCTCTTTCATCAGTCTGCCAGCAAGCCAGCGTCCCATCCGATAGCCTCTCTGGGTTGCCATTGTGGCGATGCTCCTTGCTCCGGCAGAACCATGGCTGATGTTATGCAGCTCCATCACCTGGCTTCGTAATACAGCCCGCCTGCCGTCTGGTTTTTCAGGACGGTTTTGCCAGTATTTGTAGCTGCTACGATGAATCCCGAACACGTGGCAGAGAGAGGCCACAGGATAACGCGCCCTGAGTTTCCCGATTAACGAGAACTGTTCAGGGAGTCTGACATCAAGAGCGCGGTAGCCTTTTTTAATATTTCGTTTTCCATTTCAATACGTTGTAGCTTTTTCTTTAGCTCACGTATTTCGATTTGTTCCGGGGTTATTGGAGAGGCGTTTGACATTTTGCCCTGCCGTTCATCACGCAGCTGTTTTACCCATTTCGTCATCGTAGAAAGGCCAACGTCCATGGCCTTAGCTGCCTGAGCCGCTGTGTAATTTTGATCGACAACCAGCTGGGCTGATTCACGTCTGAATTCAGGACTAAAATTTTTTCTTTTCATTGGTGCACCTGTGTTGTTCTGAGGTGAGCATATCACCTCTGTTCAGGTGGCCAAATTCAGTAAACCACTACAGATTAAGACATACACTTTATTTGGTCCATATATGGAGGATACCAGCTTTCTGATGTGGCTCAATGTGCATCATGCTGTGATGCTGAGTGAGATAGTTATGACGGGAAAAGCAATAATGGCCCTTCAGAATTTCATGAAGGTAACGATGACTCAGGCTGACTGAAACCCAATGTATCCGCTCTCCAGTCGTGATGGTTATTTCAAATTCGCATACTTAAACGACGTGAGAGTGACGCTTAACAGCATGTCACTGCCACTTTCCCATCGTTCCCAACTTGATCTCGCTGTGATCAGAAACAGATCCCTTTGCGCATTTGCTATAAAATGCCGCACAAAAATATGGGAGCTTTTCCGGCGAAACTATTCGCATATAGACTAACCCAGTTCAGTCTGCCTGAGTCAAAGGTCAATCTGATTTTCGGTGAATAGTAACTTTTTATTTGCACAACCTCTGTTCAGTTGAGTGTGATTATCACGCCAGAATCCTGTCGTTTACTGAAGTTAAATTTTGGAGTAGAGATACGCTTATAATTATATACGCAGGTGAAATGACAATATCCCCAGAGAAGAAAGGAATTAAAGGGGAAATGATTTTATCAAATAAACAACAAGTGATTTAAATAAAATAAGCACTAAATATGAATTTATATTTTTAGCTTACCAGTCAATAAAAATAAGACTTAAATTTAATTCTTATTGCTACATTATGTATGTAAATCATGAGTTTACATACTCTCTGCAGTAGCGCCGTTTCCATCCTGCAGGAGTCAGGGCAGTGTATTTACGGAAGACCTGACGAAAGTAGCTGGTATCGTTGAATCCGCATTGCCGACCTACTTCGGTTAATGATAGCGAATTGTTAATAAGCAGTTTCTCTGCCATCAGCACTCTCTGACGATGGAGAGCTTCGGTTAGCGTAATATTAAACGTCCGTCGATAAACACGCCCAAGATAATCAGCATTGCAATGCAGCTCTTTTGCCAGTGAAGAAGTGGAGATCGGCAGATGAAATTGTGTGCGAATGATCTGATGTGCTTTCCATGCCAGCGCCAGGCCGGGGCTATCGCCAGTGCTTTCCTGTGGTCCAGGTGCGGCAATCTGTTGCAGTATCAGTAACAAAATACACTCCAGCGCAATACTGCGATGAACATTTTCCTGTTCACTGAGAAACTGGCGAAACAGTGAAATGACATATTGGTGTTCGCTCACCCGTGTGTACTGTGGAATATCCAAGTGCACCGAACATGGCGTTGTTTCATCCGGGCCCTCATGCCAGTCAAAGTGCAGCCAGTAAAATTTGAGGTCAGCAGGAAACTCCCCTTCACCCATATGGCGGTGTCCAGGCTGAAGCAGCAAACTTTCTCCTGCCCGTACTGTAAACAGGCGATCATCTTCGCGGATTTGGAGTTGTCCGCGCTCGACAAAAATCACTTCCCAAGAAGTCAGGTTACGTACCGGATGACTCCCTACCCCACGTGAAATAAATAACCCGCCATTCTGTACCTGCACCGGAAACGCTATGGATAATTTGAGCATAAATATTAACTTCTCACTTAATTAAATTACGTAAAACGACTTTAACTTTTGATTATTAGATATTAATTAACCTGCGCCCGATCCAGTTCACAATTTGAGAACAAGGTCGGAATCATCTCCTTTTTATACTGTTTGCTCACCTTGTTGCCCGAAGTATTCCGGGCAAAATAAATTGGTACTCACTAATTAGCCTGCTTTGATGCGGGCGATAGACTCTGACCCTGATGAGGAGTTTTGCAATGACTTCCACCCCAATTACCCAAAGTGAGCTGGTACCGCAGGTCGCCAGTGATTACCTCTCCCTGCGTGAGAAAATCGGTTACGGGTTGGGTGATGCCGGTGGCACGGTGATAACCAGCCTTATCATGAATTTTCTGACATTTTTTTATACCGATGTATTTGGGCTGACACCTGCGCTGGTTGGAACGCTTTTTATTGCATTACGCGTATTTGATGCCGTATCTGATCCGGTTATGGGCATCCTGGCTGACCGTACACAAACCCGTTGGGGACGTTTCCGCCCGTGGCAACTGTGGATTGCGGTTCCGATTGGCATTATTGGCGTACTGACCTTCACCGTTCCTGATGTCAGCATGAACATGAAGATTATCTGGGCGTTCGGCACCTATCTGTTGCTTTCTGTCAGCTACACCGCGATTAATGTGCCTTACTGTGCGCTTATCAGCACCATGACAAGCCGACACAGCGAAGTGATTTCCTGCCAGTCGTGGCGTTTTGTGTTGTGCGGGGTGGCGAGTTTTCTGGTATCGGTGGGGCTGCCGTGGCTGGTATCGACGCTGGGTAAAGGTAATGCTGCGCGGGGCTATCAAATGGGAGTGGGGATCCTGTGCAGCGTGGCAGTGGTGATGTTCCTGTGCTGTTTCTTCTGGGTACGTGAGCGCGTATCTCTCGACATTATGGGGAAATTTACCCTGCGTCAACACCTGACAGGCTTGCGAAAAAACGACCAGCTATTACTGATGCTGCTGATGTCTTTCCTGTTGATCAATGTTTTTAACATTCGGGGTGGAGGATACATGTACTTTATCACCTACGTGTTGCAGGGCGGCACAGTTTATACATCACTTTTTTTTAGCATGGTGACTTTTGCCTCTGTTCTTGGCGCGTTACTGGTCACACCACTGTCAAAACGCGTGGATACCGTCAGGCTTTACTACTGGACCAACATCGTGCTGGCGGCGCTGGCTGTATTGATGTGGCTGATTCCAACCGACCCGGCGTGGAAAAACCTGTGGCTGGCAGTAATCTTCGGCAATGGCATCATCCTCGGTTTCACGTTGCCTCTGCATTTTTCGCTGATGGCCTTTGCCGATGATTACGGCGTGTGGAAAACTGGCGTACGCTCCTCCGGGATGAACTTCGCCTTTAACCTTTTTTTCATCAAGCTTGCCTGGGCCTCCAGTGCCGGGATTATCAGCCTGGTGTTTATCTTTGTTGCTTATAAACCAGGTGCCGTCAATCAGACGGCGACATCTCTGCATGGCATCACCAGCATGGAAACGCTGCTTCCTGCCTTATTCCACCTGCTACTGGCATTAACCCTTATCGCCTGCAAACTCAATAATCCATTAATGGTGCGCATTGCCAGCGATTTGCGTGCCCGCCATGTTCCGTCCTGAGGAGAACATTATGTCTGTGATGGAAGTCGATCTGCATAAACTTAAAATTGATGACCCATTCCTTGGCCAGTATCAGCGGCTGGTGCGCGAGGTGGTCATCCCTTATCAGTGGGATGCGCTTAACGATCGCATTGCAGAAGCGGATCCCAGCCATGCCATTGAAAATTTCCGAATTGCCGCAGGGTTACAGAGCGGAGAGTTCTACGGCATGGTGTTTCAGGACAGTGACGTGGCAAAGTGGCTGGAAGCTGTGTCCTGGTCGCTTTGTCAGCAGCCGGATACGGAGCTGGAGAAAACCGCTGATGAAGTGATTGAATTGGTGGCGGCCGCCCAGTGTGACGATGGCTATCTCAATACCTATTTCACCGTCAAAGCTCCTGACGAGCGCTGGACCAATCTTGCGGAATGTCATGAATTGTATTGTGCCGGACATATGATCGAGGCCGGTGTCGCATTCTTTCAGGCTACCGGTAAGCGCCGTTTACTGGAGGTGGTATGTAAACTCGCTGACCATATCGACAGTGTATTTGGACCGGCAGACTCGCAGTTGCACGGGTATCCGGGACACCCGGAAATTGAGCTGGCGCTGATGCGCCTGCATGAGGTCACACAGGAGCCACGTTACCGGAAGCTGGTGACATACTTCGTAGAGCAGCGCGGTACACAGCCCTTTTTTTACGACACTGAGTATGAAAAGCGGGGTAAAACCTCTTACTGGAACACTTATGGGCCGGCATGGATGATCAAAGACAAAGCCTACAGTCAGGCTCATCAACCGTTATCTGAGCAACAAACCGCCATCGGTCATGCGGTACGTTTTGTCTATCTGATGACCGGTGTCGCTCACCTGGCGAGGCTAAGTCAGGATGAAGCAAAGCGCCAGGACTGCTTGCGCCTGTGGCATAACATGGCCCAGCGACAATTATATATTACCGGCGGTATCGGTTCGCAAAGTAGCGGAGAAGCCTTCAGTAGCGACTACGATTTGCCTAACGACAGCGTCTATGCAGAAAGCTGTGCGTCGATTGGACTGATGATGTTTGCCCGCCGCATGCTGGAGATGGAGGCCGACAGCCAGTACGCCGATGTGATGGAGCGGGCGTTGTATAACACCGTGCTGGGTGGTATGGCGCTGGATGGCAAACATTTCTTCTACGTTAATCCGCTGGAAGTCCATCCGAAAACGCTCAGTTTCAATCATATCTATGATCATATAAAACCAGTTCGCCAGCGCTGGTTTGGCTGTGCATGCTGCCCGCCTAACATTGCACGCTTGCTGACATCGCTAGGTCATTACATCTACACGCCTCGTGAAGATGAGTTATATATAAACCTTTACATCGGCAATAGTCTTGAGGTTGAGGTCGGCGAGCAGATGTTGCGGCTGCGTATAAGTGGTAATTTTCCATGGCAGGAGAAAGTCACTATTACTATTGATTCGGCGATTCGGATACAGCATACGCTGGCCTTACGCATGCCTGATTGGTGCGATATGCCACAGGTTACGCTTAACGGAACTGATGTAGAAAAAAGCATGAAAAAAGGCTACCTACATATTAACCGACTCTGGCAGGAAGGGGATACGTTGACCCTGACTTTGCCCATGCCAGTGCGTCGTATTTATGGAAACTCACTGGTGCGGCATGTTGCTGGAAAAGTGGCAATTCAGCGTGGGCCGCTGGTCTACTGCCTTGAACAGGCAGATAACGGTGAGGAACTGCACAACCTGTGGCTGCCTCAAAATGCAACCTTCAGAACGACGGAAGGCAAAGGTCTGTTCTCGCGAAAAATTCTCATTCAGGCTGAGGGAAATAAGCGCACTTCCAGTAATCCTGAAAAACAGTTGCTCTGGAATTATGACCGTTCACCGTCAATACAGCATTCACAGACATTAACCTTTATTCCCTGGTTTTGCTGGGCTAACAGAGGAGAAGGTGAGATGAGGATCTGGGTGAACGAAGAACAGGCTTCCCATTAATCTACAGAGAAAATGGTAGCTTGCTTTGATATACCAGTATTTTTAGCAATACGCCACCAGGACAGGAAGCCTGGTGGATATTCGTCTGTAATTCCTTTTTAGCTCCATCTCGATTCTTATTTTACATGTTTTTACTGAATATTCTCAGACTCCTCTACTTCGGAATTCAGTGTAATAAGTTATAGCGAATTTAAAAAAGGCATCCCGTCCGCCTGTTGCGACCATGGCTTTCGGTAACGTCTTTTCGTTATCGGCTCACATAACATCAGTGTCAGTGCTTTTATCTGAATATCGTTCCTGACATAAATCATCGTAGTGAAGCATGGCACGTGACCCAGCCAGGCTGATCAAAGAAGACATCCAGCTCTTTGATCGTAATCCATTGCATCGTCCGCTTTACATCGATGGCATGTCTGCCCGGGAGCCGCTTTTTACGCCCTGCTGGCTGACATTGGGCTGTTTCTGGACGGGTGCAACGACACATAGCTGGATTTCCGGACGCATTATAAAGGGGATTTTGTGCAGGCGAACTGAGACACGATGATGCAGGTGTTTCTGGCGCTGGACGTTACGCGCCAGCCTGGCGTCGGCAGGGTTCATCGGCAGCAAAGCAGGGCGAGCCCGGGCTGCAGACCCTAGACTGTAAACTCACCATTGACTTCAGCAATTACGATGTCACCGCGAGCCGCATCTGCTGCCCGGACACCCTCCATGACGTCTCTATCGGAGAGACCGAGATCCTGCATACTGTTTCCGCTAGTGCGCACGAAGAAAGTTTAGACGCGCCGACGGATGCAGAGCTCATTAAGATCGAGTTCTTTTTTAAATGTAATCCTAAGCGGGGGAGGGGAAGCCGACGGCGCACGGAGCGGCATAAAGCGGTAACCGGACGCGGGCGTAAGAATTGGTAGACAGAGCAATGCCAGCCAGACTGTGATATTGCCCGGATTCATGACCTGATGCCCCGGTCGTACAGCAGCATAACGGTGGAAACATTGATAAAATTTTACATAAATCCCCTCTCATTAAACTGTTTACAAGAACAGTCTTATTGAGGCGAATTAATCTGGTAAAAGGGAGCGAAGCAGCCATTTACGTAAGCGAGGCCATCTGTCTGACTGGGCGGTAAATTATATGAAAATCAGTCCGGCAGATGCTGGGGGGGGTACTATTATGCTCAGAGCAGCGGCAGATACATTTGAAAAGCTTTTCCCGAGGCCTGACTCTCTGTGGCCCTGCTGCTTTAATGGTAATGCGGTATATATGTCTGGTGTGTAAGCAGTCCACACCGGCACTGGTGAAATGAAGCTTCCTCGCCACGCTGCGGTACGCCTCAGCCTCGCCTGCGGCGAGCGTCAGAATTGCACGTTTAAGGAAAAAGAAATGCATCCTTATTACTGTTTGCCCACTCCGGCAACAACATGTTGTGTGACACGCTGCTGACAGATCCCCCCATATGTAGTTATGTGACCTTAGAGACACTTAATCTTTACCAGCCGATATGACCTCGATCAGCTCGCTGCCCTGATTGATGACGTCACAATTACGAACCCCTCTTTGCCGTGGTCCTGCTCATACGGCTGCACGCCAATGGCGGCAAAGAAAAGCGGCTCTCTTTTTGTAAAAGATAAAGAGTGGCTGCTTACCTGTGCCTTCTTTATGCCAGTCGAACCAGCCGTCGGCAGACACGACAGTGTGCCGTGGCTTCAGATAAGTTTAAACATGCGGCCGCTCGCCGCCGTTTCGCCGCTCGCGTTGATGAGCGGCTGCTTATTCCACCACTTTTACGGGCCATAGCCCCAGTAAACGGATCGAGGCGCAGCGAATCTTCCTGTTCGTTCAGCAATAGTAACTTATTGCCTGGTGCTACGTTAAACCTCCCTACAGGTTCCTGATCGAAAGTAATTTCGTCCGGTTCCACGCCGAGTGAATAAAAAAAGTCGTCGCGACTTCTGTACTGCGCAAATCTTACACCTGGGGCCTCCTGCTGCTGTAAGGATATTCTGGTGGCTGTATCTTTTTCTGTTAATGCCGATAACACAGTTGACACCAGGCAATTATCCTCCCTGAAAATGAGAACATATATGAAAATATCTACCCGTCTTACATCCGGTTTCGGTCTGCTTATCCTGCTTTTTATAATCTGTACCGGCATTGCGCTTAACGCACTTAGTAAGGCCAGCGACGGCATGGACGACGCCGTCAACGACAAAATGAAAAAGTATCAGCTGGTGCTGGATATGCGCGGCGCCCTGAGAGATATGGGCATTGCAGTACGTAACATAGCCCTGCTTACAGATCCTCAGGCCATGAAACCCGAGTGGGATCGCCTGCAGAAGCAGAAACTTCTCTATGTCGAAAACCGGCATGCTCTGGGTGAGATGATAAAAACGGGCTCCACACTTAGTGGCAGCGAGCTATTCAGCCAGATATCTGAAGCTGAAGGCCCGGTGCTGGCTGCGCTGGAGCAGGCTGGCCGACTCGGGCTGGCTAGTCGTCCTCAGGAAGCCACCGATTACCTCATGAAAGTCACTCGCCCGGCGCAGAGCATCCTGCTGAAATTACTGAACGACATGACGCAGTTACAGATGAAAAATACGCAGTCCGCCGTTGAACAGAACAGCAAGTCAACCGACCGCGCATCACAGATACTGGTATTACTTGCAGCCGCATCTGTGCTCGTTGCGACCGGAACCTGCGCGTTTACCGTCAGGATACTGATGCGTCAGCTGGGAGGTGAACCGGCACAGGCTCAGGCGCTTGCGGCTATTATCGCGTCGGGAGACCTTACGACTCCGGTTATACTGCGTCGTAACGACACGAGCAGCCTGCTGGCATCGCTTGACACCATGCAAACCAATCTCCGGGGCCTGGTATCCCAGATTAAAGACTCATCCGCCTCAGTGGCACTGGCCGCGGATGAGATTTCTCAGGGCAACACCGAGCTGTCGTCACGTACGGAACAGCAGGCTGCTGCTCTGCAGGAAACGGCTGCCAGTATGGAGCAGCTCACCACGACGGTGAAAAGTAATACGGCCGGTGCACAGCAGACCGCTGATTCGGCCCGCGAAACCGCGTCGCTTGCACGCTCGGGCGAAGCGGACGTGCAGCGCATGTCGGAAACCATGAATGCCATCTCGCTGAGCGCGACAAAGGTGCGGGACATCACCGCCGTAATTGAAAGCATCGCCTTTCAGACCAATATTCTTGCACTTAACGCCGCTGTGGAAGCTGCGCGTGCCGGCGAAGAGGGGCGGGGCTTTGCCGTGGTGGCCGGGGAGGTGAGAACGCTTGCCCAACGCAGCGCCACCGCCGCGCGTGATATCAAGCAGCTGATTGAGCAGGCCGTGGAACAGGTGGAAAGCGGCGTGGAAGTTGCTGCGGGAACGGGTCACAGTATCCTGAAAATCGTCGGCATGGTGGGTGAACTTGCCGAGGCCATGGATAATATTTCGCTGGCCTCATCCGAGCAGATGCAGGGTATTTCTCAGGTCAGCATTGCCGTCAGCCAGATGGACGGGGTGACTCAGAACAATGCCGCGCTGGTTGAGGAATCTTCTTCTGCCTCACAGTCGCTGTCTGAGCAGGCGCACGCGTTGCGCGGAATGGTGGAAACTTTCCGGGTCTGAAACACTGCCTGTCAGACAGACGTCTGGCCGGTGTTACACGGTCGTAGTTCGCGCACCTGTTTCGCTGGCCAGTCCTAAATATGGCTGAGCACGAAACGCAGACATGCCTCCGGATCCATGCTGTTCAGGCGTACTTCGCCTTGATGGAATAAAGTTTATTGATGCGCTTACAGAATCGTTTACTGTGCACAGGACTATCGTGCTCGATCCCTCTGCAGGCAGAGGGCCCAGACTGCCTCGCAGCAGAAGTAACAGGCCGTCGCTGGATAGACACTGAGCTGCTCGACGCGTACCACGCGCTATGGTTACGCAGACCAAACGCAATGCGTACTGCCCGCATAGCATAAAACGTTTCATCCGGGCTGGGATCGGCCCGGAATTTATCCGCCCAATGAATAATGATGTCACCGCGCTCCACCGCTTATGCATGCCGACGGCGTGCGGAAGTTAAGGTTCCGTGCGCATGACGATCAGTGCCGTGACTTTACTTTAGCCCGGTCGCTGCGGGCATCAGGGTTTTACGAAGTCCGACATCAGCGAGGCCGGGGCTTTTTTCGTATTTCTCTATTCCGCTCAAGCCCCTTAATACGCTCCTCAAGCTCATGAATATACTGCTGTTCATTCGTAATCGGGTTTGCGGAAAGCGGAATGGGCTGGTCGGCAGAGAATGCCAGTCTGGCATCACGTTCAGCCTGAAGTTGTCTTGTCTAGCGGCACATAGCTATTGTGACCTGCCCCCAGGATTAGATACAAGGCTCAGTTAGTAATGTCGGATCCTTCACTCTCAGAATTACCCTTTCTCCAGCCCGCTGCAAATTCAGACGGCGCTGATAATTCAGCGCGGAGTGCGGGCGACATTCGTTATAATCCTGACGCCATTCACTGATGGTTTTCCTGGCATGACTGACGTCACTGAACCAGTGTTCATTCAGGCATTCATCGCGAAAGCGCCCGTTCGTTAAAACTCTCAATAAATCCGTTCTGTGTCGGCTTGCCGGGCTGGATAAGTCGCAGCTTCACGCCATGCTCAAAGGCCCATTGATCGAGCGCGCGGCAGGTAAACTCCGGGCCCTGATCGGTTCTTATCGTAGCCGGATAGCCGCGAAACAGCGCAATGCTGTCCAGAATACGCGTGACCTGAACGCCTGAAATCCCGAATGCAACGGTGACCGTCAGGCACTCCTTTGTGAAGTCATCAACGCAGGTCAGGCACTTGATCCTGCGACCGGTGGCCAGCACATCCATGACAAAATCCATCGACCAGGTCAGATTGGGCGCCGCCGGGCGGAGCAGCGGCAGACGTTCTGTTGCCAGCCTTTTACGACGACGTCTGCGTTTTACGCCGAGTCCACTCAGATGGTAGAGCCGGTATACTCGCTTGTGATTAACATGAAGTCCTTCGCGGCGCAGCAGGTGCCAGATACGGCGGTAACCAAAACGCCTGCGCTCCAGTGCCAGTTCGGTGATGCGCCCGTATAAATGCGCATCCGATGCCGGACGCTGCGCTTCGTAACGGCAGGTCGACAGGGACAAACCTGTAAGCCTGCATGCACGACGTTGCGACAGACCGGTCGCATCACACATCAACATCACGGCTTCCCGCTTCTGGTCTGTCGTCAGTACTTTCGGCCCAGTGCCACCTGAAGCGCCTCCTTATCCAGCATGGCTTCGGCCAGCAGCTTCCTGAGTCGTGCGTTCTCTGCCTCAGGCGACCTGAGCCGCTTAACCTCGGGCACCTCCATGCCGCCATACTTTTTACGCCAGGTGTAAAACGTGGCATCGGAAATAGCATGCTTGCGGCAGAGCTCGCGGGCAGAAACTCCGGCTTCGGCCTCGCGGAGAATACTGATGATCTGTTCGTCGGAAAAACGCTTCTTCATGGGGATGTCCTCATGTGGCTTATGAAGACATTACTAACATCGGGGTGTGTTAATCAACAGGGGGCAGGTCAGCTGATGTACTGCGCAAATTGCCCGCACTTAGCCCCCATGCTTTAAGGGTAGCGGGGTATACTGACGTCAGAAGGATTTTGGTGATCAGAATTTCTGGCTTCCCTTCTTAATCTTTCCATCGCAAGGGCGTCGTCCTGATAAGAAATGGCGAAAAATTTAAATTGTACTTATTTGAGTACATGTTCCATAATAGCCGTCAACTGATGGGAGTTAATAACATGCATTCAATCAATTTTACCGATGCCCGCAAACATTTCGCAGATACGATGAAGCGGGTCACTGACGACGCCGAGCCTGTGCGCGTTATGCGCCGAGACGCACCTGATGTTGTGATAATCGATGCAGAAGAGTATGAGGCACTGATAGAAACGGTGTACCTGTTCAGCAACCCGGCAAACGCTGCGCATATTAATGAGTCAATGAAACAGGCGGAGCGGGGCGAGTTTGTCGAAGTGGAATATTAAGTTCACGAAAAATGGAGCTGACGATCTCAATTACTGGCGCGATACAGACAAAAAGAAGTTTGAACGCGTGCGGCAATTGCTTCACAGCATTGAGGCCGATCCGCTGACTGGCATTGGCAAACCTGAACGGTTACGGCATCACAAAGATCCAGCGCTCTATTCGCGACGCATCGATCAGAGCCACCGGCTGGTCTACTCAATCCAGAACGGAGAGATTATTATCTATGCAGCACGTTATCACTACGGCGATAAATCTTGATAATCAGTCAGCCCGCGTTTGCGGGCTTTTTCATGCCCGGCGGATAAGGAGGGATAAGATATGATGAACGTTCAGCCGGGAAGTATGAGGTATCTCTGGCGGGTAACGCATCCGTCGTAGCGACACATGCCGGGCGGGTGTGGAAGAATGCTCAGTGATCACGGGAATATGACCTTCACACCCGGTAGTCTGACACCGTAACAGCCGCGCAAATCCTCAACAGCAAAACGGCCAGCCTATGGCCGGAATGTACCGGGATCGCAACTGGCGCGAAACCCTGACGATATGAGCAATCGGCTAACGTGACGCGTGGTTTGCGGGCGCGTCAGAAACGCCGAGAACGTTCCATCGTGCGGTGCCGGTGTTATTTTCTGACTCATAAGCCTGGCACCCTCCATCCGGACTGCCTTCCGCAGCTTACTAATTTATTAACTTATTAACCTATTAACGGAATGCATGCTGTGAATGTGACCTGCTCCCCGTTGATTACTTACAACACATGGCTATTTATAACTTGATTTCCTGTCTGCCCATGGCCAGTAGTCGCCGGTGTGATTGAGCCTGAAAGGGCCGGGAGGAGCGGGTCTACGGCCTCAGGCAAAAATATTTTAATAAGGAATGTTTCCTTTCAACGGGAGGCGGCCATACCAGGTTTTTTTAGCAGGGGCACAGCAGGCCAGACTAATCCTCATCTTCCATCAGCGTGACCATGGCCCCTTTATGCGCCTCGACCATGCGGATATACCGCATTACCGTCTGAGTCTGTGTCCACGTGCCTTCCTGCATGATCTGCGCAATGGATACGCCTTTTCTGGCCATATCCTGCGCGGCGCCGACGCGCGCGCTGTGGCCGCTCCAGCTGGCGTAACGCCCTTTATTGGTTTCCGCGCGGGTCGTCTGGCCAGCCTCCCGCCTTGCCCGGTGCCAGATGTCTTCCAGGCTGGGCGCACTCATGGGCGTGGTCGGAACGACGGTCACCTTATTTGACCGGTGAACGGGGCAGAACAGCACTGCCTCAGACTCGTCCGCCAGACCCGCCGCGCGAATCCATTTCATCAGCCGTTCTGAAGAACGCGCGCTCAGCGCTTTGACGATGCCGCCGGAATGCAGAATGGTTTTGGTCCACCCCACGTCGAGAATAACGCGGCCGTCAGCCGCGCGCGTGAGGTCGCGCACCCGCAGGCGTGACAGCTCGCTCATCCGCAGCAGGGTGCCGTATGCCACGTGGACGAAAGCCAGATCACGCAAGTGCTGCAGACGGGGCGAATGCTGCCATAGCTCATCCAGACGGTCGAGATCCGGACGGCAGAAGGGCACGGCCTGTCCCGTACGTTCGCCGGACATGATGGCGGTGCGGTTAATTTTCTTTCTGGCGCGCACCACGTCAGGTGATACCGTCGGAGGGACCAGCCCCGCGTTACGGTGTAACATTGAAATAAGCGCAGCGTGCACCGAAACAGTTGACGTCGATCGGCCGATTGCCTGTAGATGAAAGAGATAGTCCTGCAGATCCTCTGGCGACATGGGAAGGAACGAGCGCCGGTTTGCCTGCGACCAGCGCCAGCAGATTCGCATGACGCTCAGCAGCTGACGCCACGTGTTGGCCGAAAAGGCCTCTCGATGGCGGACGAACGCGGCCAGCCTTTCGGTCAGGTCATCATCCGGCGCCGCTCCGGGGATGAGACCGGTAAAAACGGAAAGATCGTTCATCCTGTTCAGTTTTCTCCCATGTACGCCCTGGCGACGCTACGTGAATTCTGAGGAAACAGCAGGGTGGTTACCCGCCAGATTTCACGTAGCGCTGCCTGTTTTTCAGTCACTTTTATGCCCGGCTACCACCTGTATAAACTGCCACAAAGGTCATGATCCGGCCCGGATCCGCATGATACAGGGTTTCTGCGGCCCTGTCTGGCCTTATATAATGATAATTATATAATGTTAGAATTCGAAGTTATCGTCTGGTCAGTAGGTGAGGACGAGATCCTCAAAGTCCATAAACTAAATATATGAAGCTAGCATTTTATAAAATGATCCAGTAACGGCAGTATGCTTACGACGGGGTAGGCTGATAAACCACTTATTATAAAAGGTTAATATTAATTTAGCGTCTGGTAATCAGTTGAAGGGCACTAACGTGGGTAGATTCATTTCCGAATCTATCGACTGATAAATAGCTTCTATTATGTGGTTCGCTTAGAGTCTTGAGGCTGTCATGAACGGTTAACGATATGAATATTTTCGGGAAATTTATTAATTATTTATTCCTGAAATGCAGAGCACTTAAAAAATAAAAAAGCATTTTTTGCCTATGAACAATTTCACTTAGTGCCGATATCTTACTTTAAACTTAAAAGAGGTGGGAATATGAAGATCTCAAATAAATTAACGACTTACTTTACTTTTCTTCTATTGTTTTCATCTTTAGCAAAAGCTAAAGATAAAGAATGGTTTCTTGTTCCAAAATCAGACAGCTTGGATTTCAAAATCATCTGCACGGAGGGTGAAAAAACAATTTGGGGTATATATGAACGAGGCGGTACATCAGATTATCAGGTAGCAAGAAATATTTATATCGGACGGACCGATGATGGCAGAACGATTTTAAGTTTCATGCGCGGATTTATCAGTGCTGACAAGGAAACGACTTACATCCCCTCAGTCAATGTTAATTGTGAAGCTTCCGAAAAATAAACCATACTCATTGTATGAAGGACCAAAATTTCATTATGATAATTTAAAGGGGTAGTTATGGCATATCGTGAAGATGAAGATCTTTCATTTTTATCAAAGTGCACAGATTCGGATCTAAACGGATTAGTCGAATGCTTAATTTTTGATAAGGATGGAGAAACACGCTGGACTGAAGAACTTACTACTACCGATGCTTATAAAGCTTACAAGCCACAACATAGTAAATATTGGAGAGAAATTGCGGCAGAAGTACAATGTTTCGGAAGCAATACATTTGCCACCCTCATAAGAGGAGGTAGAGGGGTAAAGTAGAAAGAAGTTTTAATAGGCGCATTTGATAAAATGAAAGTTAATTATAATAAAAATAGTTCAGTTGAGACAATAGAACAATGTCTTCTTCTCAAAGTTTTGCAGGATGCACTAGATAAGATGACTTCAGAAGAATTAAAAGAATTTGCAGGTGAAATAGGTGTTAAAAACACAAGCGGGTTGACTCCAGAAACTTTAGTAACAGCCTTTCAGGTTATATTTAAAGCTGGCGGTTTCAAATCCTATAAGCTTACTTTAATTATTGCTAATTCAATTCTAAAAGCACTAATTGGAAGGGGGCTCAGTTTCGGTGGTAATATCCTCTTGACGCGTACTATGGCAGTTCTAACTGGGCCTATTGGATGGGCAATCACTGCAGCCTGGACATTGATAGATGTTGGAGTGTAAGTACCCCGCTTAACCGAACCATTCACTTTTAGAGATCTTCCGACATACTGATTATGTCCTCTGAGGAGATCGCCATGCGTAAAGCCCGATTCACCGAACACCAGATCATTGCCGTTCTGAAATCCGTCGAAGCCGGACGCACCGTCAGAGATGTCTGCCGCGAAGCGGGAATATCAGAGGCTTCGTACTACAACTGGAAAGCAAAGTATGGAGGTATGGAAGCCTCTGATATTAAAAAGATGAAAGGCCTGGAGGATGAAAACCGACACCTCAAACAGATGTTTGCTGATCTCAGCCTTGAATGCCGGGCACTGAAAGACGTCATCGAAAAAAAGCTTTAAAGACAGCGATAAAGCGGGAGCTCGTCAGCTATCTGGCGGCACAATTTGCCATGAGCATCCGCCAGGCGTGCAGGACATTACCGCTGAGCAGGACGGTGTATTTTTATCAGCCCGATACCCGGCGTGATGAACCGGTGATCCATGCACTGACTGAGCTGGCAGAACGCTATCCGCGCTACGGCTTTAAGAAGCTGTTCCAGCTGCTTCGCAGGCAGGGCAATATCTGGAACCATAAACGCGTTCACCGGATTTACTGCCTGCTGAAACTGAATTTCCGTCGTAAGGGAAAACAGCGGCTGCCCGTGCGTAATCCAGCACCACTGGCGACACCGCAAGCGTTAAACCAGAGCTGGTCCATCGATTTTATGCACGATGCGCTGGTCTGCGGCAGACGCTTCCGGACCTTCAATGTGGTGGATGATTTTAACCGTGAAGCGCTGGCGATAGAAATCGACCTTAATATCCCGGCTTAGCGAGTCGTCCGGGTGCTGGACAGGATCGTGGTAAACCGCGGCTACCCGCTGAAGATGCGGATGGACAATGGGCCGGAACGGGTCTCACTGGCGCTGGCACAATGGGCCGAAGAACATGGCGTGCAGCTTGAATTTATCAAGCCGGGTAAGCCAACACAGAACGCGTTTATCGAACGTTTTAACCGGACATACCGGACAGAAATCTTGGATTTTTACCTGTTCAGAACACTGAATGAAGCACGGGAAATTACAGAGCGCTGGCTGACGGAATATAACAGCGAGCGGCCTCATGAATCCCTGAACAACCTGACGCCGGAAGAATACCGGCTGATGGCTGAAAAACCGGAACTCTCAAAAAGTGTGTGGAACTAAAGCTGGGATACTTACAGGAGGGACAGCATACAGAGTAACAATTCCTGCAGTAATTCAGATCGCTGCCCTCAGAAGTAAAACAGCCAACTCATTAGCTGATGAAATAACCCTAGAATAAAATCAAGGTGGTTTCCTAATGAAACCACCTTAATCTATATCTTTTTCTAAAAATACTGTATATAAAAGGGAATATAATATACTCAGCGATACCCAAGGGGGTTAATTAATCTTCATTCTGGTATTAAATTTAACATAATTAGTATTGTGCGAATCCAATTTGATAATGTCACTTTTTAGCTAGTTCATAATGTCACCCAGATATGGTTCTTTTGCCACCTTTCTGGGAGATCTCTGCTGATGCTGGTGACCATGTCCAACAAAGAGCTTCACCGTCTTCCCGTCATTCAGGCTGTTATCGAAAAACGTCTGCGCCGCCGTGATGCTGCTTCACAGTTACAGCTCACTGAACGTCAGGTTCAGCGGTTGATTAACCGCTATCGCGAGTCCGGTGCTGCCGGGCTGACAAACGCGCGCCGTGGTAAACCCGGTACTCATCGGATTGATGATGCGCTGCGATGCCGGATACTGACGCTGCTACATGAAAATTACGTGGGTTTCGGACTCACACTTGCCGCAGAAAAGCTCCGGGAGGGTCACGGGACGCTGTCTCCGTTGAGACGCTGCGATGCTGGATGACTGCTGACGGACTCTGGATCCCGCAGGCTCGCCGTCAGCCCCGGGTATATCAGCCACGCCAGCGGCGGGATTGTCCTGGCAAACTTATCCAGATCGACGGCTCTCACCATGACTGGTTCGAAGGCCGTGCACCAAAATGCTGCCTTCTGGTTTACATTGATGATGCGACAAGCCGTCTGATGCACCTGCGCTTCTGCCAGAGTGAATCGGCATTTGATTACATGGTGGCGACGCGCGATTACATCGACAAACACGGCAAGCCGGTGGCGTTTTACAGCGATAAGCACACAGTATTCCGCGTCAGCCAGGCCGAAACACGCCGTACCGGCGTGACACAGTTTGGACGCGCTTTGCACGACCTGAACATCGAGCTTATCTGTGCCAACAGCTCGCAGGCCAAAGGTCGCGTCGAACGCGCGAATCTTACGCTTCAGGATCGGCTTGTAAAGGAGATGCGGCTGGAGAACATTTCCGGCATTGATAACGCGAATGCCTGGCTTGAGACATTTATCAGTGACTTCAACCGCCGCTTCGGCAGGCCGGCAACATACCCGAAAAATCTGCATCGGCCTGTGTCAGAAACGCGCGCAGAGCTGGATAATATTTTCGCCTGGCAGACGTTACGCACTCTCTCAACATCCCTGAGGTTCAGTACGATAAAATGCTTTATCTGGTTGAGCCTACGGAAGAAAACGCGCGCATTGCTGGCGAAAAAATCATCGCTTTCGATTATCCGGATGGCACGATTGCATTTCGCTACGGTGCCGGGGGGCGCAGATGCAGAGTATAAAAGCCCGCAGCATGCTGCATTCGGTGAAGCCGTACCGCCCCAGCTTGGCGGCCAGGTCCGTGGCGCTGAACGGGTGCATGGCCCGTCTGGTATCTGTGTTTTCTCTCATCAGTCTCACTGTTTTTTCCCGTGATGCCGGCAGGGTCCGTGCGGTTGCGCCGTCCTGCCGGCCATTAAAAATATCAGGTGGATTCGTTACGGATTGTATACGGCGCCCGTAACGCTGATGACGTAGTTGCCCGCTTTGGGCAGTTTCGATGATACAGCGTTAACGTTATAACCAAAATTATTGACATTTTGATTACTGAAAATGTAAATCCCTTCTGACGTTTCGATATAATCAGTGTCTTGTGATGTGGGATATACCCGATATTCCAGTTTGTAGTCATCCTTGAGGTTATGGCCTGTCGCATACGTTACAAACGCCTTACTACCAGGTGCGTCGGTGTTTAAGGCAAGCTGCGCACTTGCCCCGGCCTCCTTAATTCTCAGGTTACCCGTTGCAATCAGGCCAGAGGCCAGTGTTGGTGTGGAAGCCCCCGCCTTCAGTCCTTCAACAGGTGTCACGGTGTTTTCCAGCGTTATAGGCTGGTTGAGCGTCACGGTGGCGGTGGCGGTAGTCTTCTGCGTGATGCTGCCCGTAGTCACCAAATCCGCCATGGCCATCTGGTTGAAACAGACGGCGACGACAAGGGCGGTCAGTAAACGAATTTTCATGGTTTTTCCTCTGGTTTAGTATTTCCGAGCCGGCAGGATTGCCGGTCTCAGTCTGTTGTGGCCGCGCTCAGCGCCACGGCCCACGTGTCGGCGGCGGCGTTCTGGTCGCCGTCGGCCTCAATGCGGAATGCAACGCTGCGCTCCGCGTTAATCGTCATGATTCCGCCTTCCAGCGTCGGTCCCGGCTGCCATCCCTCTCCGCTCAGGCGCACCCGCAGGGTGTTACCAGCATGTCGCTGCCCGGTCAGTACGCAGCGGGTTGAGCTGCCGCCCGCCGCATCCGCAGCGCACCATAGCCGGAAGCCGCCATGCGGCGCGTCGCTGCTGACGCGGCCCCGCATCAGCAGCGTGCCGTCCCTGACCGGCCCGGCCTGCAGGCCGGGAGTGGCGGTCAGCTGAAGCACAGGGCCGGCCTGAGCGGCTCCCGCCACGGTCAGCAGCAGCCCCGTCAGGGCAAAATGCCAGCGCCGGGCACTGGCGGTTGCGTTATTCATGTTTTTCTCCGTGTTGTGCAGCCCGGCGACAGACCGCGCTGAAGGTGTAAAGGCCGGCCGGGCCCTTTTCTCCGGGCAGCCGGTAGTCCGCCTGACAGCTCTCGTTGTCCGCGCGCACCATCAGATGACCCGCAGGCGGCAGGCCGGTAAGAAAAGCCTGCCCGCTTCCGTCCGCGAGACCCGCGCTTCCGGCTTTTCCCGACACGCTCACCTGCGCCCCGAACGGCACGGGTGTACCGTTCGGGTGCCGAAGCGTGACCAGAGCCCGGGCGCCGGATCGCGTCCGGAAGGCCGCCATCACGACTGCACCGGCAGCTGGCACCACTCTCACATCGGTCTGCGGCACATCCACATCATCCTGCAGAGTGGTGGTGTCCAGGCTCACCAAATTGTCCTGATAGTCGGCCAGCCCGGACACGGAGGTGTAGCCTCGCCAGTCCGTACTGACGCCCGGCCACCCACCCACGCCCACGCCAGCGGCGCCGGGGGCACTCACCAGCGCAACCGTGTCGGCCAGCGGCTGGCTGAACGTAACCCCGTGCCGGTGAGCAATTACGCCGCCCGCCACGCTGACGTCGGCCTGTCGGCCCGACGCGCTGTAGCTGTAGCCGGCACTGGCCGTCCCGTAGGTGCCGGCCCACCCCGCATGCAGACTGCCACCCGTCGGGTCTGACCCGCTGCCGGGGCGGTAGCTTTCCCGCATGCTCCAGTCCAGCCGGTCGTTCACCGCCCGGCCGCTCAGCGCCACTTCCTGCGCCTGTGCGCCCTGAGTCGGGGCCGTCAGGCTCCAGCTGGCGCGGGTGCTCTGGCCGAGCGGCACGCTCAGCCACAGGCTCAGCAGACCGTCCTGGCAGCCGAGCCCGGTACGGCTCTGCTGCCAGCTGAGCGACACGGATGCGCCGTGCAGCGACGCGCTCCAGCTGGCGCCGTAACCGTAGTCCGGTCCGCTGCCGCCCCGCCAGTCCGTACGGGTGACGTTCAGACCCAGCCCGCCCGCCGCGCCCAGCGACTGGCTCACCTGCATCGTGCTGCGACCGCGCACTGACCGCCCGGCGGGATACGCAGGGCGGTCAGTGCGCGGCCAGCGATCCAGGGTATCAGTCATAGACAGGTAGCCGGGTGAGGCATACTGCACGCTCGACAGGGCAAGGCCCGTTCCCGTGCCACCCAACTGGCTGCTGTATCGCACCCGCCAGGCAGCTCCCGCCCGTGCCCCGTCATACGGGGTGCGGGCACGTGCCGCCGTGGCGTCAGCCGAGACGGCACCCCAGCGGCCCAGCGAGCTTCCGAGCCCCAGTGATGCCCCGCTGTAGTATGCTGCCTCCTGCAGTCCGCCATAAAGAGTCAGTCCGCGGGGCAGCCCGTACATCAGGGTGGCCTGTGCGAACGGTGTCCGGGCAACCCCCACCTCAGACGGGCGGTAGCGGCCCGCGACCATGCTGTACCTGAGGTATCCTTCGTGCAGCGCCACGGCCGGCGTCTGCCACGGAACCGTAAAGAACTGGTTATGCCCGTCCGCCTCATACACCGTGACCTGCAGGTCGTCTCCGCCCTGCCCCGCAGGCAAATCCTCAATACTGAAAGGCCCGGGCGCGACCTGCAGCATCCTGAGCAGATAGCCATGCTGGCGTATCTCAATCCTGGCCCGGGTGCGCGCCACGCCCCTCACCGCAGGCGTGTAGCCGCGCTCGTCCGCCGGTATCATGGCTTCGTCTGTGGCAAGCATGGCGCCGGTGAACGGCACGCCGTCAAAAACGTCGCCGGAGGTGGTGCGCTCACCGAGCGTCAGGCGGCTCTTTATCTTCACGAACCCGCGCTCTGCCCAGGCGTAAGCCCGCTGCCAGCGTCCGCCACTCTGCCAGCTCAGGCTGCTGCGCACGCGCCACGGGCCGGCATTGATGCCCGGCTGCAACTGTGCCCACGATGTCTCCGCCGGGCCGCCGGGCTGGCCGGCCGTGCGTGAGGTGGCGGCGCTGTAGTTCATTCTGAAGGCGGTGATGCCGTTGTCCCAGAGCGCCTCCGGCGCAAGACCGCCGTAGTGCGGACGCAGGGCGGCCTGCGGAATGTTCAGTCTCAGCTGCAATGCCGCCACGTCCGCCGTCAACTGCGACTGCGGTATGGCCGACAGGCGGGCGCACGCTTTTTCGCCTTCGGCCAGCGCAGGCCAGGCCGCCGTATTGACTCCCCAGCGCAGCAGCTGTGCAACGCTCAGGCAAGGCTGCAGACTTTCTCCCGACGGCGCTTTTACCAGTCGCAGCGTGATGTCCTGGCTGTCAACCTGTTCGCCGTTAAGCAGAACGTCCATCCGGTAGGTGCCCGGCTGCTGCAGCCCCTGTTCAAGCAGTGACAGGTCCGCGTTTTTCGCCGTGCCGCCGAGCAGCGAGGCGTCAAAATGATACTGCTGCGCAGGCGCGCCGGAGGTAAAGCACACTACCGGCAGGGCCGTGATGAAAGCTGTACGACGCACGCGTCCCTCCGGCTCTTCGCGTTAAATCGGATAAATCAGTCAGCTCTGGCCTCAAACTGTCGGCTCTCGCCCCCCTGGTCGTTGATGACGCTCCACTTCACGTCCGTTGCCGAGCCTGCAGGCAGCGGCAGCGTCACGCTTCCCTGCGGCGGGACATAGGTCAGGTTACCGACCTCTTTCCCCCCCACGCTCACCGCCTTCAGGTTCATGTAAAATGGCGTCGGATTACTGACCCTTAACTCCTTACCTACGCGCGTCCAGGTGAGCGCGCCGGCCGAATCTTCCGGACTGCCCTTCAGGCCGGACGGCCTGAAAATCAGCTTGTCACACATGCTGATGGCCATGTTCACGGTCATCGACACCCCGGCTGCGTGACCAGACGCGTCGCCCGACGGCGGCAGCGCTTTCACGCACAACCAGTACAGGCTCTCCCGCGTCGGCGAAAGGCTGCCTCCGGTGCGGATAATACGCAGCCGGCTCTGCTGGTTTGCTTCAAGGCGGAACAGCGGCGGCGTGACCAGGAAGGGAGCCGGCGTTTTCTTGTCCTCGCCGGTCACCGTGGACTGGACCAGCATGGGGCGGTCCTGCGGGTTTGACACCGACAGCTGCGCCCCAGGCGCCCCTTCCGGGTAGATAACCCGTGTGGATCCGAGTGTTACGCGGAAAGCGTTAGAGCTCGTTGCTGGCTGGAGTACCCCCGCTGTTGCAGAGAGGCACTGGGTAAGCAAAACTCCGGCCAGCAGGGTTTTAGTGATTATTGAATGGTTCATGCGATGGTCCCGTTATATTTACGCCGTCAGACAAAATACAGGTGCCGTCTGCCTGAAAGGGATAAACGCGGCGGCCTGTCAACTGAGGTCTTAATTCAGGACGCGAATCATAGTGACGGGAAGGGGCTGAGAAAACCCATCAGGGGTTAACCCGTCGTTAACTTTCAGGAAAGGTTCAAGCGTACAGAGCAGGAAGGGGGGCTATACTTCGTGTCCACGGTATGAATACCCGTTGGCTATACCCCAGGTAATCATTATTAACGGACAACTCCTTTGCTCAGTGTTTTCACAAGGCGGCTCACCGCCGGCGTCAGGGCTTGATAACAAAGTGTTCTCATTTAAACTATCCTGTATTCCCATAATCCCCCCCCTGACAGAGGTGTTGAAAAACACATCAGCTCTGCTTTTTGCACACACTGACTAAGGAACCATGATGGATAAGGATAATAACCGTGGTATGCGGGACTGGCTTATCTTCATCCGCACAGCAGAATCCGGGAGCATTTCAGAGGCTGCCCGGCAGTTGAATATAAGTACCGCAGCCGTCAGCAAGGCCGTCGGTCGCTTGGAGAATTATCTGGGTGCGATACTGTTTAGCCGGACGTCGCAGGGAATGAACCTGACCGAAACGGGCCTGACAACGCTAAACCGTGCAAGGGAGATCACTGAGTCCTTTTATTCGCTGCTTGAGGACATCCGTAATCCGGACAATGAAATAAAGGGACATATCCGTCTGACGGCACCCGCCATCGTGTGTGAGTTTCTGGCCAATGAATGGGTCTTCGATTATGCGCAGATGCATCCGAAAGTGAAGGTGTTCCTCGACGCGCGTGAACGCAGCGATCTTAGCCGGGAATCCCCCGAACTGGATGACCTGGTATTGCGCAGTGGTAGGATTGAAAGTGAAGACCTGGTGCACAGAAAGCTGTCTCCCCTGAAGCTTGTGCTGTGTGCCAGTCCCCGTTATCTTCAGCAGCATCCGGTCATTTCTCATCCGCGCGACCTGGAAAATCATCAGCTTCTGGGGATGCACCATCACGGCCTTGCAGGTCCGATCCTGTTTTTCAGGGGAGAAGAGTCCTATGCGCTGGAGCGGGATGCTGAAACAGGCATCTCATCAAACAACCTGTTCGCTATGTTGAACCTGGCGATTCAGGGGTGCGGGATCAGCGTCGCCACGCCTGGCTGGCTGGCTTCCGGTTATATGAGGCGTGGACAAATTGAAATCATTCTGCCGGAATGGAATATACCTGACCTCCCGGTCTGGCTTATCTGGCGTCAGCGCCCCCGACACACCAGGATTTTCACTGATTTTTGCAATTATATCGAGGAACGCTGGAATACGCGCCCGCAGCTGATTGCTGATGACCACGCGGCGCCTCTGCTGCAGCCCGATTTTCTTGCACGGCATGACACCAGAAAACCGTAACCGCCCAGTGCTCATTGATAAGCGTGGCATCGCTTTCATCATTCCACAGACTTCACCGAATGTTTTGTCTGTACACTGTAAAACGAACAGCACGGAAAAAAGCGCAGCGGAAAATTCTAGGCTGGCTGAACCATGCAATGTCCTTGATGTCCCTGAATGAATGGAGGACGTTATGGAAGTGTTGATCACTACACTCAAGGCAATTCGTGTTGCCCTCAGCGTGATTATCTTTTTGTTTGAATTTATGCGTTAACAGCTCCCCTGCCGGTCAAGGCCGGCAGGGCCATTTACCTATCGTTGAAGCCCTTATCCCTGGTGGCCTTTTTATACAAGCCCCTGAAAAGCATATTAAGTAAATTCTGTCTATTTCCGACAATTATCCCTAACTTACCCACCGTTTCTGTGGATAAGGTTGCATGTAGTGGTTCTACCAGCTGATATACATACTATATGTAGCTCCTGCTGCGCCATTTTCTGCTGACGCGCTCGATTGCAGACTGTATAACGGCTTCGCTGATCACACCCGGTAGTACTGTAGTATTCGCAGCTGTTGCGTGTTCAGATAGCATAATAATGCCTTGGCGTCCCCGTCAGGCCCAGCATTTCTGGCCGGTTAATCATAATGCAATGATACGATCAGCCAGCGAGTTTTCTCTCATATTGACTTCCCGTGCCCCGGCTGTATCTACTGCTTCTATTATTATGAATAACCGATATGCCCGCTGTCTGTTAAGGGTTCAAAATCTGATGTAACGTCGCAATACAGGGATTAAAATTTTGAGATGAACAGCAGAGTCCGGCTCAGAATAAGGGGTGTACTGATTGAAGATTATATGAAGGGAGAAACGTGAGTCAGATAAAGCCTCTCTCCTGTTCAGCCTCACTGAGAATTGCATTTTTAAACTAAATTGAATTTTAATCCGATAATCACTCGTTCTTTCTTCATGCTTAACATTGATCAGTTTAAGGTCTGTGTTGCTTTAGCCAGACCTGGCTCTGTAATATGCAGGTAATTAAAGAACGTTTGCTTCCGGGAATTTCAGACTGAAATTTTTATGGTTTTTATTTTAAAAACAGCGGTTTAAAGTTTTTTTTTGCGGGGAATCCCTTCTGAATTTCCCGCAACTGGCACTAAGTTATGCGCCTTTTGCCTTCACAACCATACGCTCGATGACGCTTCTGACCGCGGCATCAAGTTCAGCCTGACAGGCTGCAGAAAGGCGCGAGAATTCATAGGTAACCACCCGTTTATCTGAATCCGTTTTCTTTCTGGCAAACTGCTTTTTATCAGCAAATTCAGCCAGTTTTTCAGTCACGACTTTCTTGCTGGCCGATCCTTTTTTGGGCTCTGCGCTTTCAGCGCGAAAATAACTGATTATCTTTGCCTTATAGGTGGGATCCCCCCTGTCGTAATGCGCGTCACTTTCGATACGTGCACGGACATGGCCAGCAAGCTCCTCCGTGCTGATGCCTCTCGCACGGGCTCTCTCAGTCACCTCAAGCAGAATCTGGTAGTCACTGATTGAGAGTTCACTGACCGAAGGAAAAACTGCAATGATCTCGTCTGGAACTGCAGCCGCCTGAAACGCCCGGGTGACCTTAGCCGCAGAAAGTCCTTCTGCGGCGGCAATATCAGACTGATTCATATCTGCAGGATACATCAGCTTTAATCGTTTACCGAGTTCACGCAGCGTATGTTCTCTGGCAGTCTGAATGTCAGCGGCCAGCTGTCTGGCATCAGAAAGAGACAACGCATCACGCGTCACCAGCACTTCAAAGGCGGTCCCGTTGTAAAGGCAGGCGGCCCGACGGCGTGAACCATCGAGAATCTCTGTACGTCCGTCTACCTCCCGGCCAATAGCGGGAAAGAACTGCTGCAGTCTGATGGTACGGGAAATATCACTGACCGATTCGCGCGTCAGAAAGGCCTGGTCACGACCATTAACGGTTGCGTCTACAAAAGTCTGTGCTTCAATGTCATCATGCAGAAACTTTGTCAGAACAAAACGGGCCTGAGCGCCAGACTTCAGGGTGAACACCCGCTCGCTGTCTGACTCACTCATCATTTTCGAAAAACTTGAGTTACCCAGCTGCCGGCCCAGCTTCACCATTTCTTTCTTCATTTCACACCCCTGATGAACTCGATCCTTTTAAATACAGCCTGAGTAAAGCGTTCTGCTTCCCGTTTTGCCTTTTTGAGCGCTTCAGCACTGCCCGGATAAGAACCGGGATCGGCGCTGATGATAGTATCAAAGCTCTCACCACAACGTTCAAAGCCATCAAGCCGTGGCAGTGCCGCATCAAGAATGTAAGACGTAAAGACGTCGCGAGCCAGACCATGCGTCATCTCATGATCACGTTTTGAGGTCATTTTCGACATAAAGCCGATATTCCCTTTTATACGTGGTGTGATTCCCTCTTCTTCAAGCTGCTCAATCATTTCAGGCAGTCGGGTGAGATATTTCAGAGTGGAGTGAAAATCCACCTGTGCCGGCGGCGTGGGTGTGAGCAGTAAATCGCTTGCCGCGAGAGCATTCAGCATAAAGGCATCAAGGTGAGGACCGGTATCAATAAAGATAAAATCATAATCCCCGCCAACACGGTCAATGATAGTGCGGCGCAGAACCTCTGAGGGTAACTTGTCCGGCAGGTGTTCTCTGACGAGATCATTCCACTGACTAGCAATGAAACCATCGTCTATGGAAGCAGGGATCACATCCACACCAGGAATGATTGTGGGTTTGATAATGTCTTCACGGAGCTGCTCAGCGTCAAGATCGTTAAGCATTGCCTGTGCAGCCGTCTCCATTATGGAGCCAATGCTGTTTTGCTGGCTGAGAAACATGGTGCTGGAGGCCTGGGGATCAAGATCAACCACAAGCACACGAAGATCATGCTGTAGAAGGTCCTGATGAACACGTAAACCATGTGCAAGCGTCACCGTGCTCACGGTTTTCGAAACACCGCCCTTAAGATTCACAACAAAGATGACAAAGGGACCTTCCCCGGTGTGCAAATCACGGTATTTAGGCACTTTGCGGTGAGCGTAAATATCAACAACGTCTTTAATGGTCAGAGCATAGTGTCGGGTATTACCGGCATCTTTTCTGCCGAATACATGCCCCTGCGCTTCCATTTCATCGATCGCCTGCTCAACTGCACGCCGGCTGAGTTTAGGAAGGTTAGCCACAGAGTTACGTGTGAATGTCTGGTAGTACTGATCTAGGCCAAACTCATTTCGTCTTAAGGATATATCGTCACTCATACTGCGCAACATTGCGCTTGCCCTGCGCGCGGTCTCATCCACGCCACCATAATGACTTTTCATTTAACCGTTCCGTTGTCAATTTTTATGTTGATTGTACATGTTAAAAAAGTCAGAGCAACAATTTTCGAAAAGACATGGATTTATTGTACATTCAAATAATATATTGCTCACTGTACCGCGCTTTTTCTGTCTAAAGTGAAGTCCTGGTAATGAAGTAATTACAGTCACAGGATAAGTGATGCACTTAGATTAAGACAAATTTAGCCCATACTTTAAAACATACAACATACTGTTTTTATTATAATTTATTTGTTTATTTCAAACTGAAATTCCCTTTAACTCAGCGAGGATCAGCAATGTCTTTCAGATAATTTGCAGATGATCTTTGTACAGTTTTTGTAGGACATTCATGCTTGCTTCAATAAATTTAGCGGATGCACCATTTTGATTAAAACTGAGTTAGGTCATTTCTCCTTAGAGGGTTAAAAGACTCATCTACTCGACCTTATAGACACCCCAATCTCTGCCATAGAAGACTTACGACTCATAGCATCAACGATTAAACAATAAATCGTGTGTGCTGGTGGGAAATGGTTATCCTGAAAGAGAATGTGTGCTGGCGGGATGTCATTATCCCAAAGGAAAATGTGTGCTGGCGGGTATTAAAAAGAACAGGACTTAAACATGTGTGCTGGCGGTTCTGTTTATAGGCAGCCCTATAAAAGCCATCTATAACGGGCTATATGCGGCCACTGACTTATAAGCTGGATGCACATTTACTTTGCCGAAGCAAAAAGATGCAGGCTGGCAGGCTATTTTCTTCTTTTTGGATACAGAAATGTGTGCTGGAGGGATACGAGTTCAGGTAAAACTAAAAATGTTCTATGGCCGGTCAAGCCCGTCCGAAAGTCACGATCATGTGTGCTGGCGGAAAACTGAGCCTTAAGGACTCCAAAAAATGTGTGCTGGCAGGATGGGCTTTCCAGAATGACTCATACTTATGTGCGTTAGCTGGAGATTCATGTGTGCTGGAGGGAATCAGCTGTGCTTAAAATACCCGATAGTGTGTGCTGACGGGCTGCTGTTCAGAGTCAGAGCACTTTATATATGCCCAGGAAGGTTTCCGGAACAATGCATTGCCTGAACATGTGCGCTGGCGGAATAGCATAATTGCTATTCTGAAGTGGAGGCTGTCTAGGGTTCCCGATAGCACACATTCAGATGTCAGACGGTTTAAGTTTTGGATTACGCTTATGAATAATAACGAAATTTTCCCGCGCTTTACGGACCAGGGAGAATTCCAGGTAACCTATCTTTTGTAACTGCTCAAGCGCTTTTTTGATTGTGCGGTTTTGTTCGCTTACAGAACTGCTGAGAGAGAGACGTTCACGTAAACGTGAAAAGCTTACCGGAATAGGATTAGCTGGAAGGCTTTCAATGAAAGTGTAAATAGCCTGAGCCGCTTCCTTCTTGGGTAGTGCTTTGATTGCATGTTGCTGAAGAAGAACTCTGTAGTCCAACTGAAACAGTTCCCAGAGTTTCTCATCAGCTTCAAGCTGGACGATATCTTTTTCAGCATCAAAGTAGCCGGTTTTCAAAAGCCCTGTCTGATAACTTCCCTTAGCATCACGTCCACGTTTGAAAGAGATTGATTTATTACGTAATTTTCCCAAAGACTCATGGATTGAAAGGCGCAGCCTACCGTCTATACGTTTAGCAGAAAAGCCACACCCTTTAGCAAACTCGGTGAATTTCAGTTCAATTTTATTCGATGTCAATCCGTATCGGCTGAAAGCATAGATAACTCCTATCCACACTTTAAAGTCACTATCCATATCGAGTCGCGGACCTGAAATATTGATATGATCGTAACCTTCAGCCCGAGCAATCTCCAACTGTGAAAACAATTCCGAAGCATCAACAATATTGTTTTCACCCTGTGATTTCGTGGGTTTAGGAACAAAAACACCAAGGCGCATCAGTGCAACTGGCTGAACAGTATTGTTAGAATTAACTGTGAGCTGTTTATCTTTACTGACCATGTCACTATAAAGTGCATCGCCAATGAATGACTTATCTATCATATAGTTATCTCAATTCTGCGTCACAGGATCTTTCTGTTAATAAAAATAGCTTCTATCCCAACAGCACACACACTACATCCCAACAGCACACATTACCAGCCCACCAGCACACACGAATATCCCGTCAGGACACATGTTTATCCCGCCACCACACATGATAAAAGTGCTTCAGACCTTATATGGCAGGGCCTCAGAGACAGTGGGATCTTTTAGGAGCTATAAGGATCTATATTGGTAATTTATGGGATCGAGCCTGTGCAAATGTGGATAAACGATCTTCTTTGCTAACGCGCCTTCGGCTTGTTCAACTTGCGGTGCCCATACAAAGAATTTGTATGGGCACCGCAAGTTATCAGTAAACCTTTTGCTGCTTCACACAATATCTTATTCGACCAATTTCCATACATCCGCTGGCACGCGATCAAACAACTTTCCGACCGTTAACTCAGCCTTGCGGTGATCATATACTGACGTAATTGCGAATTCTTCTTTCGAATCAGTTTTATATTTTATGATGTAGCCCCCTGAAACACCAGACAGTAGCTGTATCTCCATATAAGAGATAGGCTTGAATATATGTCTGACACTAACGCCAATTTCGAGATGACCGGGATCCTTTTAGGGCAAGAAGTCCGTAAACGTAAGACTCCTCAGGAGAAAATCGCCATTATCCAGCAGACGATGGAGCCCGGCATGAATGTCTCCCATGTCGCCCGCCTGCATGGTATCCAGCCCAGCCTGCTGTTCAAGTGGAAGAAGCAATATCAGGAAGGCAGTCTCACCGCCGTAGCGGCCGGAGAGGAAGTCGTTCCTGCTTCAGAGCTCACCGCTGCGCTGAAGCAGGTCCGGGAGCTCCAGCGCCTTCTGGGCAAGAAGACGATGGAAGTTGAGATCCTGAAAGAA
>Ga0308158_10000188_pt1 | contig 132257 bp, 114 predicted proteins | sample PhyBR2_FD_201038 | JGI IMG/M metagenome (GOLD analysis project Ga0308158, IMG submission 201038) | Phyllosphere microbial communities from UC Gill Tract Community Farm, Albany, California, United States - DLSLB.R2 | ecosystem: Host-associated > Plants > Phyllosphere > Unclassified | place... | reverse complement strand
TGCGGGCTCGATGCCCTAGGAGCGGCTCGGCTTCATGACCTTCCCTCGATGATCAGTCGAGAACTTTCGCTTCTTTGGAAGCGAAAGTCGAGATACAAGGAGCGGCCTTGTGTCGCGAAAGGGCTGCGAAGCAGCCCCCGGCAATCTCACTACTGACGCAAACTCTCGAGCAGCTTGTGCGTCGGGTAGCCGTCAGCGGGCATGTTCTGCGCCTGCTGAGCGGTACGGATAGCCTTGCGGGTATTGGCGCCGATGATGCCGTCGGCATTGCCCGCGTCATAGCCGCGGGCATTGAGCAGGTTCTGCAGCTCGATGCGCTCGCTGCGGCTCAGTGGCAAGTCATCCTTGGGCCAGCTGCCGGCAATGAAGCCCCAACCGGAGAAACGATCGCCCAGCAGGCTTACCGCCAGCGCGTAGGACGACGAGTTGTTGTACTTGAGAATGGCGCGGAAGTTGTCCAGCACCAGGAACGCCGGGCCACGTGCGCCGGCCGGCAGCAGCAGCGCCGCCGAGAGTTGATTGCTGCCCGCTGGCAGCTGGGTGCCATTGGGCAGCTTGACGCCCAGTTGCAGCCATTCACTGACGGTCTTGCGCTGGGCGCCATCGGCGATCCAGAAGTCGAAATCGGCCGGCACCTGGACTTCGAAGCCCCACGGTTGGCCACGCTTCCAGCCCGAGCTTTGCAGGTAATGCGCGGTCGATGCGAGGGCATCGGCTGTGCTGTTCCAGATGTCGCGGCGGCCGTCGCCGTCGAAGTCGACGGCATGGGTGTTGTAGGTGGTCGGGATGAACTGGGTCTGGCCCATCGCCCCGGCCCACGAGCCACGCATGGCCTCAGGCTGAATGTCGCCGTTCTGCAGGATCTGCAACGCCGCGATCAGCTGGTCCTGGGCAAACTGTGGGCGGCGGCCCTCATAGGCCAAGGTCGCCAGCGAGCGGATTACCGATTTGCTGCCCTGGAACTGGCCGAAGTTGCTCTCCATGCCCCACACCGACACCAGCACCTGGCGGTCCACGCCATAGCGTTGTTCCAGGCGCGTGAGCAGCTCGGCGTTCTGTTCCAGCAGCTTCTTGCCGTTGCGCACCCGCAGCGGCGACAGCGCGCCGTCGAGGTATTCCCACACCGGGCGGCTGAACTCGGGCTGGCTGCGATCGGCCTTGATCACGTCCATGTCCGGCGTGACACCGGCAAACACGCGGTCGAACAGCCCGGCATCAATGCCGGCCTGCAACGCTTGTTGACGGAAACCGGCCTGCCACTGGGCAAAGCTCTGCACTGGCTGGATTTCAGCGTTGATGTCGGCGTTGCTGGTGGGCAGGGTAACCACCGGTGCGGGCTGGGCAGGGGCCAGTGGCACGGCGTCGGCGGCGGTAGGTTTTTCCGCACAGGCGACCAGCAGGATAAGGCTGGAGGCCGCGATCAGCTGGCGTGGTTGCCAGCGTGGGAACAGACTGAGGGACATGCACAGATCCAGGAATTACAGGTCAGGTAGCGACCATATCATGCCTGCGCGCTGGATGCTTTCATGCGGCCAAAAAGTAAGAAACCTCCCAATCTCTCGATTGGAAGGCTTCGCGGCGGTAGCTGCCTTTGCCCTTGTCTGGTTGCTCCTGGCGGCTGCGAAACAGCGGCTGGGCAATGATCGACTTGGCTTTGTTGGGGCGGTGCTTTTGCGGCTTTTTGCTCATGGCGGGGTTCCCCGGCTTGGGTGGGTGTGCGGGGCGGACTTTAGGGTCTTGGGCGGGGTGGGGCCAATTGATTGTTTGTATGGCTGAGATTGTTGGGGCCGCTTTGCGGCCCCGGCTATTCCGAAGGCAATACCAATCGCTGGCCAGCCATCAACAACGCCAACCGCGTCAACCCCGTCCAAGGCGAACCAGGCGCCTGGCCCTTGATCTGCGCATCGATACGCTGAGCATCCTGCAGCAACTGCGCCCAGCGCTGCGCCGACAGCCGTTGCAGGGCCTTGCTGACCAGTGGGCGGCGCTTGTCCCATACCGGCGGACGCGCTTGGCTGAAGGCTTTGTCGAGCGGGATGCCTTGGCTGAACTGCAAGGCGATACCCGCCAGCAGGCGCAGCTCGCGGGCCAGGGCCCAGAGAATCACCGGGGGCTCGACGCCCTCGCCGCGCAGGCCTTCAAGCATGCGCAGGGCATGGGTCGCATCGCCTTTGAGAATGGCATCGACCAGGCCAAACACATCGAAGCGAGCACTGTCTGCCACCGCGCTCTGTACGGTTTCGACGGTGATCTGGTTGCCTTCGGCGAGCAGCTTGAGCTTTTCGATCTCTTGGGCGGCTGCGAGCAGGTTGCCCTCGACCCGCGCCGCAATCAGGTCGACCGCATCCCGCTGGGCCGACAGCCCGGCCTGGGCCAAGCGCTGATTGATCCACTGCGGCAACTGCTGCGCATCGATCGGCCAGATCTGGATGAACTGGCACTGACTGCCCTCGACCAGCGCCTTGCCCCATTTGGTTTTCTGCGCACTGCCGTCGAGCTTGGGCAGGCTGATCAACAGCAAAGTGTCTTCAGCGGGCCGCGAGCAGTACTCGATCAGCGCCGCCGCGCCCTTGTCACCAGGCTTGCCCGAGGGCAGGCGCAGCTCGAGCAGGCGCCGCTGGGCGAACAGCGACAGGCTGGCACCGGCTTGCAGCAGCGTACCCCAGTCGAAGCTGGCATCGGCACTGAACACCTGGCGCTCGTCAAAACCCTGCTGGCGGGCGGCGGCGCGAATCGCGTCGGCGGCCTCCTGGCACAGCAGCGGGTCATCGCCGCTGACGATATAGACAGGCGCAAGAGTACCTTGCAGATGCTTGTTGAGTTGGGCGGGGGCGAGCTTCATGAGCAGAGGTCGGGGCACCTGGCGGTGCCCCGCACGGGCTTAGGTGCCCGGGATTTCCAGTGGCGACTGCTGCGGGGTTTCGTCACGATAGCGCTGCGCGGCTGCGGCGGCTTCGGCTTCAGCCTTGGCACGTTGATCCGCTTGCTGCTGCAGTTCGTCGAGTTGAGCTGGGGTCAGCATCTGCAAGCGTACGACCATGGCCTGGACCAGATCACGGCGCATCTCGTCGCGGGTCTGGGTGCCTTCCTGGTCGGAACCGGTGATGTTGTCGCCGTCACGCACGTAGATCTTGCGCACTTCGAGCTTGTCGCTGAGCAGCGGCACGTTGTTCAGGCCGTTGATGCTGTAGTTGAGCACGGTGGTGAGTTCGTACTCGGCCGAGCGACTGCCGCTACTGTAGGTGACTGCGCGCTGGGTCTGCTGCTCGTTGTCGAGCGACAGGCGATACGGCGCACCGCTGCGCAGGCTGACGCCGCTGCGCTCAAGTACCTGGCGCAGTTGGGTAACGGTCTGGCCGTAGGCGTCACGCGCGCTGACATCAAGTTCCTTGATGGTCAGCTCGGTAGTGCCGGTGCCGCGCAGCTGGAAACCGCAGGCGCTGAGCATGACGGCCAGGCCCATTACCAGCAGATTGCGTTTGATCATGTTGAAGCTCCCTTGTGGGCCGATTCCGCTCGCCCGCAGTGCATGCGGGCGAGCGTTGCCATCAGTTGGCGACGATGTTGACCAGTTTGCCTGGAACCACGATGACCTTGCGAATAGTCAGGCCGTCGGTGAAGCGCACCACGTTTTCGTTGGTGCGCGCCGCAGCTTCGACTTCTTCGCGGCTGGCAGTGGCGGGCATTTCGACCTGACCACGCAGCTTGCCGTTGACCTGTACCACCAGCGTCACGCTGTCTTGCACCAGGGCGCTTTCATCCACGCTCGGCCAGGTAGCGTCGATCACCGCCTCGCTGTGGCCCAGGTGCTGCCACAGCGAATGGCTGATGTGCGGGGTGATCGGTGCCAGCAGCAGGGTGACTGCTTCCAGGCCTTCCTGCAGCAGGGCACGGTCCTGGGCGGTAGCGGTCGGGGCTTTTTCCAGCACGTTCATCACGGTCATCACCTGGGCGATGGCAGTGTTGAATTTATGGTGCAGGCCAACGTCGGTGCTGGCTTGCTTGATCGCCACGTGAATCGCGCGGCGGATCGCCTTTTGCCCGTCATCCAGTGCCGCAGTGTCCAGCTTGCCCGGCAAGCCGAGGCTCACGTGGGCCTGGGCCAGGCGCCAGACGCGACGCAGGAAGCGGCTTGCGCCTTCAACGCCGGAATCGGACCATTCCAGGCTCATGTCCGGCGGCGAGGCGAACATCATGAACAGGCGGCAGGTGTCGGCGCCGTAGACGTCGATCATCGACTGTGGGTCGACGCCGTTGTTCTTCGACTTGGACATCTTCTCGGTGCCGCCGATTTCCACCGGCAGGCCGTCGGTCTTGAGGCGAGCACTGATGACCTTGGCCTTGCTGTCGCGCTCCAGCTCGACATCAGCCGGGTTGAACCAGTCCTTGCCGCCATTGCTGGCTACACGGTAGTAGGTTTCGGCAACGACCATGCCCTGGGTCAGCAGGTTCTTGAACGGCTCGTTCGATGTGACCAGGCCTTCATCGCGCATCAGCTTGTGGAAGAAGCGCGCATACAGCAGGTGCAGGATGGCGTGCTCGATACCACCGATGTACTGATCGACCGGCAGCCAGTGGTTGGCCGCTTTCGGGTCGACCATGCCACCTTCGTAGTTCGGCGAGGCGTAACGGGCGAAGTACCAGGACGACTCGACAAAGGTGTCCATGGTGTCGGTTTCGCGCTTGGCCGCAGTGCCGCACTTGGGGCAGCTGCATTCATAGAACTCAGGCAGGCGTGCCAGTGGCGAGCCGGCGCCATCGGGTACGACGTTCTCTGGCAGGGTGACTGGCAGTTGGTCTTCCGGCACCGGCACGTCGCCGCACGATGGGCAGTGGATAATCGGGATCGGGCAGCCCCAGTAGCGCTGGCGGCTGATGCCCCAGTCGCGCAGACGGAACTGCGTGCGCGATTTGCCCAGATCCTTGCTGATCAGCGCGGCTTCGATGGCGTCGAACGCGCCAGCGAAGTCGAGGCCGTCAAAAGCGCCGGAGTTGATCAGGGTGCCGTGCTCGCCGTAGGCGGCTTCCCAGGTGCTGCCGACTTCGTCGCCAGCGCTGGTGCGCACCACGGCCTTGATCGGCAGCGAGTACTTCTGGGCGAACTCGAAGTCACGCTCGTCGTGGGCCGGCACCGCCATGACAGCGCCGTCGCCGTAGTGCATCAGCACATAGTTGGCGACCCAGACCGGCAGTTTCTCACCGGTCAGTGGGTGCTCGACGAACAGCGAAGTGGCGAGGCCTTTCTTTTCCTGGGTGGCCATGTCGGCCTCGGCAACGCTGCCGCCTTTGCATTCGTCGATGAACGCCTGCAGCGCCGGGTTGCCCTGGGCAGCCTGGGTAGCCAGCGGGTGCTCGGCGGCGACGGCGACGTAGGTCGCGCCCATCAGCGTGTCGGGGCGGGTGGTGAAGACTTTAAGTGCGCCGGCATGACCAATGCTTGCCTGGTCATAGGGGAACTGCACTTCCATCCCGCGCGACTTGCCGATCCAGTTGCGCTGCATGGTCTTGACCTGTTCAGGCCAGCCCGGCAACTCGTCGAGGCTTTCCAGCAGCTCGTCTGCGTATGCGGTGATGCGGAAGTAGTACATCGGGATTTCGCGCTTTTCGATCAGCGCGCCCGAACGCCAGCCACGGCCGTCGATAACCTGTTCGTTGGCCAGTACCGTCTGATCGACAGGGTCCCAGTTGACCGTACCGTTCTTGCGGTAGATGACGCCTTTTTCGAACAGACGGGTGAACAGCCACTGTTCCCAGCGGTAGTAGTCCGGCTTGCAAGTGGTGACTTCACGCGACCAGTCGATGGCCAGACCCAGGCTCTTGAGCTGGGTCTTCATGTAGTCGATGTTCTCAAAGGTCCACTTGGCCGGGGCGACGTTGTTCTTCATCGCGGCGTTTTCCGCCGGCATGCCGAAGGCGTCCCAGCCCATCGGCTGCAGCACGTTCTTGCCGAGCATGCGCTGGTAGCGCGCGATCACGTCACCAATGGTGTAGTTGCGCACGTGGCCCATGTGTAGCTTGCCGCTCGGGTACGGGAACATCGATAGGCAATAGAAAGTGTCTTTGCCTGGCTGTTCGGTAACAGCGAACGATTGTTGCTCGTCCCAGGATTTCTGGGCGGCGGCTTCTATGTCACGGGGCGTGTATTGTTCGTGCATGGCTACTTTTGGCTGAGAGAGAGAAGACCTTGTTCCCGGCAGCGGAACCTCGCTGCATCCGGCACTCCGGTGTCGGTGAGAGTGAACGCCGTAGCATACATGAGCGCTGTGTATCGTGGGAAACCCAATTGGCCCGCAGCGGCGCCGGGGGCCGTTGGTCGCAGCGCTCTGCTGCTTTGCACAACGCCGCTAAGCTCAGGTGTGGGGGGAGATATCGTTATCTTCAATGAGGTGAACGGATGGGAGAGTCGCAGTTACCCGCAAGCAAACCGGAGCTGTATGAACGCTTGATCGACCGCCTTGGGCTGGCCTTGGAAGCTGCCCGCACGGCGGTGCGATTGCGCGACGAGATGCCAGCGGAACTTGAGTTGCGTGGCCTGAGCCCCGCAGAGTTCGAAGTGATCAAGGCCTATCTGGAGATTTTTCCAGAGAGCCGCATTGCCAGCGCCGCTGCGGTCAAACCAGCGGAGCCGAGCTCAGCCAAGATCATCTGGCTCAAGGACAGGAAGCGCTCCGTCGCCCCGGTCAGATCCAGGACGCTGCCGCATCGGTAGCGGTGCTGGCCTGCTGGCGCGCAGGACCCCGCGCGCCGGTTCAATCATCTACATAGCATGATCGGCGCCGGGCGCTACTTGTCGCTCGGCGTCGTTCCTCTTAGTCTGCACGCCTTCACAGGAGGTGCAGGCAATGCCTATTCGGTTCTTTATCAAGCAGTGGCTGATGCCGCCTGGCTTGCTGTTCATCTTGCTGCTGGCCGCGTGGTGGTTGCGCAAGCGCCGGCCGCGGCTGGCGTTTGCCTGCTTTACGTTGGGGCTGGGCGGCCTATGGCTGATGAGTCTGCCGCTGGTGGTGGAGCAGGTCGCTCGCCAGCTGGAAACCGAAACGCCGCTGAGCCTGGCGCAGTGGTCGGGGCTGGCCCAGCGGGCAGATGCGATCGTGGTACTCGGCGCCGGCCGCGAGCGCGGCGACCCTGCCTGGGGTGGTCAGGATCAGCCTACCGGGCACGCACTTGAACGCATGCGCTACGCCGCGCAATTGGCCAAGGCCTCTGGCTTGCCGGTGTTGACCAGCGGTGGCTTGCACTACGGTACCCCGCCCAGCGAGGCGCAATTGATGGCCGATCGGCTGCGCGACGACTTTGGCGTTACGGTGAAGTGGCAGGAGCAGGCCAGCCGTACCACCTGGGAAAACGCCCAGATGTGCGCGCAACTGTTACAGCCGTTGGGCATTCGTCGGGTGGTGGTAGTGACCCAGGCCTGGCATATGCGGCGCTCGCGCTGGAGCTTCGAGCAGGCAGGCTTCGAGGTAGTGCCGGCGCCGGTGGGCTTCCTTGGCCAGGATCATGCGCGGCCGTTTGCCGGGCTGTTGCCTGAAAGCAGGGCGATGTGGCAGAGCGGGCAATTGCTCAATGAGGTGGCGGGTATGATCGGTTATCGGCTGTTCTACTGAGGCAATGCGCCTTGCGCTCATTACACCGCCCTTTGTAGGAGCGGCCTTGCCGGGGCGCCGGACCGGTCGGAAAGGGCTGCGTAGCGGCCCCAGATTTCAGCTTCGCCGCCGAGATCCCCGGGCCCGCTTTGCGGGCCTTTCCGACCGGTCCGGCGCCCCGGCAAGGCCGCTCCTTGTATCTACAGGGGACCGCGCAGGCAGGTGTTGCGCGGTTTGCTCACACGGTTTTGGCTATGCGCCTGGCGGCCAACGCCCAGCCCATCAGCAGCAGGCAAACAATCGCCAGTGGCCACGAGCGCCATTGCAGGTAGGGCGTCAGTTGCTGCATCGGCACCACTTCGCCATACAGAATCGCCTGCTGGAACTGCGGGATCTGCGTGGTGATGCGGCCAAACGGGTCGATCAGTGCGGTAACGCCATTGTTGGTCGCACGGATCATCCAGCGCCCCGCTTCAAGCGCACGCATCTGCGCCATCTGCAGGTGCTGCAGCGGGCCGATCGAGGTGCCGAACCAGGTGTCGTTGCTGATGGTCAGGAGCAGATCGCTGCGCGCCGCCAGGCTGGCGGCAAACTCGGGGTAGACCACTTCGTAGCAGATGTACGGGGCGATCTGATAACCCTTGGCCTGCAGCAGCGCCTGGTCGTCCGGGCCGCGGGCGAAGTCCGACATCGGCAGGTTGAAGAACTCGATCACCCCGCGCAGCATGTCCTGCAGCGGCACGTACTCGCCAAACGGCACCAGCTTCTGCTTGAGGTAGGTGCCATCGCCTTCACCGGTCACGGTGATGCCGTTGAAGTAGCGCCGTTGCTGATGCACCACTTCGCGCACCGGTACCCCGGTAATCAAGGCCGAGTTGCGCTCGGCGGCAAAGCGTCCCATCACGTCGATGTAGCCCTGGGCCTGATCCTTGAGGACCGGCACGGCCGTCTCGGGCCAGACCAGCAGATCCACTCGCTTGGAGGTAAAGCTCATGTCGCGGTACAGCGCCAGTTGCGCGTCGATGTGCGCCGGGTCCCACTTCAGGTCCTGCTCGACATTGCCTTGCACGGCGGCGACGCTCAGCGGCTCGCCGGCAGGGCGCGTCCAGGCGTGGTCCTTGAGGGCCATGCCGAGTCCCCATGGCGCCACCAGCAACAGTGCGCCAACTGCCATGAATGCCGGGCGTGCGCGCAGTCGGTGCAGGTTGCACAGCAATGCAGCGCTGAGGGCCAGGGCAAACGAGATCAGCCACACCCCGCCGAGCGGCGCGAGGCCGGCCAGCGGGCCATGCAGCTGGCTATAACCGGAATAAAGCCACGGGAAGCCGGTCAGGAACCAGCCGCGGAAGGCCTCTTGCAGCAGCCACAGCGCGGCAAAGCACAAGGCGTCGGCTAGCGGCGCTTCGTTCCGGCGCAGCCAGCGCGCCCAGAGCCAGGCGGGCAGGGCAAAGAACCAGGCAATGGCGGCAAAGAATGCCACCAGCAGCAGTACCGCCAACAACGGCGAGGCGCCGCCGTAGGTGGTCATGCTGATGTAGATCCAGCTGGTGCCGGCGCCGTACAGACCGAAGCCGAAGCACCAGCCGCGACCCATGGCCTGGCGTGGGCTCAGCTCGCGCAGGCCAGCGTAGAACAGGCCGACGGCAAGCAGGGCCAGCGGCCACAGGTCGAACGGCGACAGGGCCAGCAGGGTAGACGCGCCGGCCGCCATGGCCAGCAGGTTACCGGGCCAGCCGGGGCGGGTGATCCAACGCATGGTGTTCCTTAACGGCTAATCGGGGTCAGGCGCAGCAAGTGCACGCGGCGGCTGTCGGCGTTGAGCACGCGGAAGCGATACGCGCCGATCTCGGTGGTTTCGTTGCGCTTGGGCAGGTGACCGAAAGCACTCATCACCAGGCCGCCGACGGTGTCGAACTCGTCATCGGAGAACTCGCTGTCGAAGAACTCGTTGAAGTTCTCGATCGGCGTCAGCGCCTTGACCAGGAAGTCGCCACTTGGCAGCGGCTTGATGTAGCTGTCTTCTTCGACATCGTGTTCGTCTTCGATGTCGCCGACGATCTGCTCAAGCACGTCTTCGATGGTGACCAGGCCGGCGACGCCGCCGTATTCGTCAATCACCACGGCCATGTGGTTGTGGTTGGCGCGAAACTCGCGCAGCAGCACATTCAGGCGCTTGGACTCCGGCACGAAGGTGGCCGGGCGCAGCAGGTCCTTGATGTTGAAGCTGTCGCCGTTCTCCTGAAGGATCAGCGGCAGCAGATCCTTGGCCAGGAGGATCCCGAGCACATCGTCATGGCTTTCGCCGACCACCGGATAACGCGAGTGCGCGGCATCGATCACCGACGGCAGAAACTCGCGCGGGGTCTGGCTGGCCTTGATGCTGATCATCTGTGAGCGCGGCACCATGATGTCGCGTACCTGCAGGTCGGCGACCTGAATTGCACCTTCGACGATGGTCAGCGCTTCGCTGTCGAGCAGCTTGTTCTGATGGGCTTCGCGCAGCAGCTCGAGGAGCTCCTGGCGGTTTTTCGGCTCATGGGCAAAAGCCTGGGTCAGTTTGCCCAGCCAGGACTTTTGCCCGTTGCTCGATCGGTCTTCGCTCATGGCGGTTACTCGTGTTCCTTGCTGATATCGGTAGTAGGGAGGTGGTCGTCGGCATACGGGTCAGGGTGACCCAGTTCTGCCAGCAATGTTCGTTCCAGTGCTTCCATCTCTTCGGCTTCGTCATCATCGATGTGATCGTAGCCAAGCAGATGCAGGCAACCATGGATAACCAGGTGTGCCCAATGTGCTTCAAGTGCCTTGCCCTGTTCGGCCGCTTCGCGCTCGACCACGGCCACGCAGATCACCAGATCGCCCAGCAGGGGAATATCGAGCAGTTCGTCGGGGACGTCGGCAGGAAATGACAACACATTGGTTGCGTAATCTTTATGACGGTAGGTGTGATTGAGCTCACGGCCTTCGCCTTCATCGACCAGGCGAATGGTCATTTCCGAATCGGCAGTGCGCTGGCGCAAGGCCAGCTCACACCAGCGGCGGAAGTCGGCGTCATCAGGGCTGGCCGCATCGGTAGCCCGTTGCAGGTCGAGTTCAAGCATCGCGTGCGGGTGCCTCGGCCTGGCGGCTCTCAAAACGGTCGTAGGCCTCGACGATGCGCTGCACCAATGGATGACGCACGACGTCCTTGGACTGGAAGTGGGTAAAGCTGATGCCCTGCACGTCCTTGAGCACATCGATGACATGGGTCAGGCCCGACTTGGTGCCGCGTGGCAGGTCGACCTGGGTGATGTCACCGGTGATCACCGCGGTCGAGCCGAAGCCGATCCGGGTGAGGAACATCTTCATCTGCTCGAGCGTGGTGTTCTGGCTTTCGTCGAGGATGATGAAGCTGTTGTTCAAGGTGCGACCGCGCATGTACGCCAGCGGCGCGATCTCGATGACCTGACGCTCGATCAGCTTGGCCACATGCTCGAAACCGAGCATTTCGTAGAGAGCGTCGTACAGCGGACGCAGGTACGGGTCGATCTTCTGCGACAGGTCGCCGGGCAGGAAGCCGAGCTTTTCGCCCGCTTCGACCGCCGGACGCACCAGCAGGATGCGCCGCACCTGTTCGCGCTCCAGCGCATCGACTGCGCAGGCTACGGCCAGGTAGGTCTTGCCGGTACCGGCCGGGCCAACACCGAAGTTGATGTCGTTGGCGAGGATCTCTTTGACGTAGCGTTGCTGGTTGGCACCGCGCGGGGTGATCTTGCCCTTGCGCGTGCGCAGCGAAACGCTGACCTCGTTGACCGCCGGGTTGGCGATGTGTTCGACCGCCGACTCCTGCAGATACAGGTGGACCGTTTCCGGCGACAGCTCGGTGGCCTTGGTCTCACGATAGAGACGGCGCAGCAGCTGTTCGGCAGCGGAGGTGGTCTTGGGTTCGCCGACCAGTTCGAACTGGTTGCCGCGGTTGCGGATCTGGATGGACAGACGCTGCTCGATGAGCCGCAGGTGCTCGTCGAACTGGCCACACAGGTTGGCGAAACGATGGGCCTCGAAGGGTTCGAGGATGAAACGATGGGGTTCTATGGGTGCGTTCAAGGTCGTTTTAGGCCGCTCGCCGGCTATAGAGGTGAACTCAAGAATAACCCTTGTCTGACAGTGGCGAAAGCACTGAAACGATCAAGGGTCGGTGCTGGCGCTTTTGCCGACCAATTGACCCGCCTTCGGTGCCTTGTGAGGCCTCGTAGTGAGCCGGGCTCTGCTATGATGCGGGCCATTTTCAGACCAGTGTGCCTATACGCCGATCATGAGCAAAAGCGAACCCGCGATCTACAAAGTGATCTTCCTCAATCAGGGGCAGGTCTTTGAAATGTATGCCAAGCAGATCTTCCAGAGCGACCTCTGGGGTTTTCTCGAAATCGAAGAGTTCGTCTTCGGCGAGCGCACCCAGATGGTGGTCGATCCGAGCGAAGAAAAGCTCAAGGCCCAGTTTGAGGGAGTGATCCGCAGCTTCGTGCCGATGCACTCGATCATGCGCATCGATGAAGTCGAGCGGTTGGGTACGGCGAAGATCAGCGAAGCCAAGATCACCGGCAACGTGATGCCGTTCCCGATGCCAATACCTACCAAATAATCCTTACGGCAGTGGGGCGAAAGGGCTACGGCCCTCGGCGTTCTGCAGTTCGAGCAGGTATTTACGGAAGATCTGGCCGAGCACCTGGGTGGCGTGCTCGAGTTCGTCGCGGGGCATCTGCTCGGTGACTTCGTCAGCCAGGTCGAGGGCATCCTCGGCACCGTTGACCGCGGCCATCTTCAGCAGAATGTACGCCTGGACATTGTTGGCCTTGACCCCTTCACCATGGAAGAACATCGAGCCAAGCCGATACTGGGCCTGAGCATGGCCTTGCAACGAGGCTTGCTGGAACCAGTTGAGGGCTTTGTTGAGGTCGCGTGCGGCTTGCTCGCCGTTACCGCTGTAGTAGAACTCGCCCAGCTCGTACTGCGCCTGGGCATCCCCAGACTCGGCAGTTTGCTCGCACGCCTTGAGGGCGTTCTGCAGGTCCTCTGGCTGAACGTTGAGAGTGCAGCGGCCCGTCGCTGGAATCAGCAACGAGTTACCGCCCTCTGCCAAGGCCAGCAGGGGCTGAAGGAGCAACAGGCAGCCCAGGGTCAGGGCGCGGCCGGTGCGGTTCATGGGGATCGACTTACCTCTGCAAGCTGTCCGATATCTCTGGTGGCACATTATGGGATAAGCAGCGCCAACCTTACAAAGTTTTACTCGATTTTCTGTTGAAGGTGGGTCTGCGGGGGGGCTTTTCGCGGCGGACCGCCGCGAAAAGCCCCTCATCCGCGCTGATTTACTTCAGCTTGGCAAACGCCCGCTCGGCCGCATCCAAAGTGATTTTCAGCTCGGTATCGCCATGCACGATCGAGGTGAAACCAGCCTCATACGCGCTTGGCGCCAGGTACACACCGCCTTCCAACATCAGGTGGAAGAAGCGCTTGAAGCGCTCGGTGTCGCTGGCCATGACGTCGTCGAAGGTGACGATATCGTCCGCGCCGGTGAAGTACAGGCCAAACATACCACCCGCTTGAGTGGTGACAAATGGCACGCCCGCAGCATCGGCGCGCTGTTGCAGGCCGTCGAGCAGGTTGCTGGTGAAGCGGCTCAGCTCATCGTGGAAGCCCTGACGGCTGATCAGCTTGAGGGTAGTCAGGCCGGCGGCCATGGCCAGTGGGTTACCCGACAGGGTACCGGCCTGGTAGACCGGGCCGAGCGGGGCGATGCATTCCATGATCGCGCGCTTGCCGCCGAAGCAGCCGACCGGCATGCCGCCACCGACGATCTTGCCGAAGGTAGACAGGTCCGGGGTGATGCCGTAATGACCCTGGGCGCCGCCCAGCGAAACCCGGAAGCCAGTCATCACTTCGTCGAAGATCAACACCACGCCATGCTTGTCGCACTGCTCGCGCAGGCCTTCAAGAAAGCCCGGCGCCGGCGGTACGCAGTTCATGTTGCCGGCAACCGGCTCGACGATGATACAGGCGACACTCTGGCCGACTTCGGCGAGGGTCTTTTCGACTTCGGCGAGGTCGTTGAACGGCAGGGTCAGGGTGTGCTTGGCAAAGTCTGCCGGGACCCCGGCCGAACTCGGCACGCCCTGGGTCAGCAGGCCGGAGCCGGCCTTGACCAGCAGGCTGTCGGAGTGGCCGTGGTAGCAGCCTTCGAACTTGATGATAGCGTCGCGGCCGGTGTAGCCACGGGCCAGGCGAATGGCGCTCATGGTCGCTTCGGTGCCGGAGCTGACCATACGCACCATCTCCATCGACGGCACCAGCGAGCAGACCAGGTCGGCCATCTCGGTTTCCATCGCGGTCGGCGCGCCGTACGACAAGCCGTGTTCGAGTTGCTTGCGCACCGAGTCGAGCACGTCCGGGTGGCTGTGGCCGAGAATCATCGGCCCCCACGAGCCGACATAGTCGACGTAGCGCTTGTCGTCTTCATCGATGACGTAGGCGCCCTGGGCGTGCTTGAAGAACAGCGGCGTGCCACCGACGCTCTTGAAGGCACGCACCGGCGAGTTGACGCCACCGGGGATGTGCTTCTGGGCCTGGGCAAAAAGGAGTTCGGAACGGGACATGGTTTTCTCTCGAATTCAGGAAGCGAACAGCGCGTTGAACGCGCGGGCCCGGCGGGTGACTTCGTGGGCGTCGTCAGCCGCAAACAGGCCATGAATGACGGCCAGCAGGTCGGCGCCGTGGTCGATCAATGCCGGGGCGTTGTCGAGGGTGACGCCGCCGATCACGGCGATCGGCAGTTTCACCGTGGCGCGGGCCTGGGCCAGCAACTCCAGGCTGGCAGCCGGCGCGCCGGGTTTGGTCACGGAGTTGAAAAAGCGCCCGAAAGCGACATAGTTGGCGCCTTCACGGGCGGCCTGCTCGGCCAGCTCGAGTTGAGCGTGACAGGTCGAGCCGATGATTGCATTGCGCCCGAGCAAGGCTCTGGCAGGTGTCAGCGGGCCGTCGGTCTGGCCCAGGTGCACGCCGACGCCCAGGCGCGCGGCCAGCTCGGCGTCGTCGTTGATGATCAGTTGGGTGCCGTAACGCTCGCAGAGCACCTTCAAGGCTTCGGCTTCGCGCAGGCGCTTGGCTGCATCGTCGCTCTTGTCGCGGTACTGCAGCAGGCGCACACCGCCGGCCAGCGCCGCTTCTACATGGGATTCAAAGCGGCCAGCGAGCAGCTGGCTGTCGGTGATCGCGTACAGACCGCGTAGCTTCATGTCAGGCCTCGTGTGCGTAGCTCAGGAACAGAAATCCAGCGGCAGGCGGCGCGGCACGAATTGGCCATGGCCCAGTTGTTCGGCGTCGCGCAGAGTCCGCCAGGTGTAGTCGAGGGCGCTGCGTACGGCGCTTTGCAGTTCTTCGCCAAGGGCCAGGCGACCGGCCAGGGCGCTGGCCAAGGTGCAACCGGAACCGTGATAGCTGCCCGGCAAGCGCTGGCAGAGCCAGGTCTGGCTGCTGCCATCGCGGCTGTACAGGCGGTTATGAATGGCGTCTTCGTCACCGTGGCCGCCGGTAATCAACAGGTTTTTGCAGAACGGCAGCAGCTTGGCTGCGCACTCGTCGGCACTGCCTTCGGGTAGCTCGGCGAGAATGCGTGCCTCGGGCAGGTTGGGCGTGGCGATGGTCGCCAGCGGCAACAGCCGTTCGCGCACGGCATAGCCGACCTCATCCTTGCCCAGCCGACCACCGCCGCCAGCGCGCAGTACCGGGTCACAGACCAGCGGCAGGTGCGGGTGCGCGGCCAGCAGCTCGGCTACGGTGTCGACCATTTCGATCGAGCCGAGCATGCCCAGCTTCACCGCCGCCACCTGCGAGTCGTTGAGCACGGCGTTGGCCTGGGCCAGCACCCACTCGCGATCGAGCACGCGGAAGTCGGAGACGTTGACGGTATCCTGCACGGTCAGAGCGGTCACGGCGGGCGCGGCGTGACAGCCTTGGGCGATCAGGGCTTCGATATCTGCCTGCAGGCCGGCGCCGCCACTGGGGTCGTGGCCGGAGAGACAGAGGACAACGGGGCGGGAGCTGTAGATATTCATGGTCGGCGAGCTTACCACCAAACCTATTTCGGCGAAGCGCCCCGCGTGTCGATAGTGCAGGGCGTTGCTCGGGATGGGACGGTTATTTCGCCTGTAACTTGCGTGCTAGAGCCCTTCAGTCAAAATCATGCGGACTTGATCGCCATCACTGATGGCTATGCTAGAGTGCACAAATAATTCGATAACGGGCTCTACCGGATTACGTCGCCTCAAAGGGAAAGGGGGCCAACGCGACGCAACCGAAAGGGCCATGCTGGGGCTGTAATGCGCTATTTGCTGATCATCTTGCTGGGCTGCTTGCCCGTGCTCGCCGCAGCTGTGGATTTTGACGACGCGACCCGGCGTCTGCCGCTAGGCAAAATCATGCAGGTGTATGAGGACCGCACGGCCAATGCGACCATTGCCGAGGTCAGCTCGGCGGAATTTGCCGAGCGTTTTGTCACCCATAAAGAAGACGTGCTCAACGCCGGTTATTCCAACTCGGTGTTCTGGCTGCGCCTTGATCTGCGCTACGTCGCGCCGGCCAGCCAGGCCGCCCGGCAATGGCTGCTGGAACTCGCCTACCCGCCGCTCGATCACCTCGAGCTGTACCTGGCCGACGCCCATGGCCATTTCAAGCTGGCGCAGCGCACTGGTGATGCCCTGCCGTATGCCAGCCGGCAAATCCAGCAGAACAACTACCTGTTCGAACTACCACTGCAGCCCGGCCAGCCGACCACGGTGTATCTGCGCCTGCAGAGCGAAGGCTCGGTTCAGGCGCCGCTGACGCTATGGTCGGTGAATGCCTACATGGAAGATCAGCCTACCCGCCTGTATGTGCTGGGGATGATCTATGGCGTGTTGCTGGTGATGCTGGTGTACAACCTGTTCATCTACATCAGTGTGCGCGACGTCAGCTACCTCTATTACATCCTCTATATAGCCTCGTTCGGCTTGTACCAGGTGTCGGTCAACGGCGCCGGAGTGGCGTATTTCTGGCCGGACAGCCCGTGGTGGGCAAACGCGGCGACACCGCTGTTCATCGGTGCCGCCGGCTTGTTCGGCTGCCAGTTTGCCCGCCACTTCCTGCAGATGGGCCTGCTCAGCCGCGGCTTCGACCGGCTGCTGCAAGTGCTGATGCTCGGCGGCGCGCTGGTCATGGTGCTGGCGGTGACCCTGCGCTACGGCGTGGCTCTGCGCATGGCCACGGTGCTGGCGCTGCTGTTCACCGTGAGTATCTTCAGCGCCGGGCTGTATGTCTGGTGGCGCGGGCTGCGGGTGGCGCGCTGGTTCATCATCGCCTGGTCGGCGTTTTTGCTCGGCGGGCTGGTCAATACCTTGATGGTGCTGGGCTATCTGCCCAACGTGTTCATTACCATGTACGCCAGCCAGCTCGGCTGCGCGCTGGAAGTCGCCTTGCTGTCGCTGGCTCTGGCCGATCGCATCAACAGCTTGCGCGAGCAGCAGGCGCAGACCCTGCGCGACACCGGCCAGGCCTTGGAGCAGCTCAACCAGCAACTGGCCCGCAGCAACCGTTTGAAGGACGAGTTCCTGTCGACCGTGACCCACGAGCTGCGCACCCCGATGAATGGCGTGATCGGCTCGCTGCAGCTGATGCAGACCCTGCCGATGGACAGCGAACTCAGCCAGTACCAACACACCGCCACACGCTCCGCCCAAGACATGATGGTGATGGTCGACGACATCCTCATCCTGAGCGAACTGCAGGCGGGCCGGCTGCGTGCGCATCCCTTGCCGTTCAACCTGCGCCGCGAGTTGCAGGAACTGCGCGCCAGCTTTGCCGGGCTGGCCTTGAGCAAAGGCCTGTACCTGAGTTTGGATATCCCGGCCGACCTGCCCGACGAGCTGGTCGGCGATGCGCCAAAGCTGATGCGATGCCTGCGTTGCCTGGTCGACAACGGCTTGAAGTTCACCGAGCAGGGTGGGGTGATGATCAAGGTCCGTGGCCGCCGGGTTGGCCCGCACAGCCTGGCGCTGTCGTTTATCGTCAGTGACAGCGGCATTGGTTTTGATGACCTTGATCAGGCCACGCTTTATCAGCGCTTCTTCCAGGTCGATGGCTCGATGACCCGGCGCTATGGCGGGCTGGGCATCGGCCTGTCGATCTGCCGGCAGTTGGGCGATTTGCTTGAAGCGAGCCTGTCGCATGAGTCGACCTGCGGGCTGGGCAGCCGTTTCGAACTGACCCTGAACCTGAGCGCGGCCCAGGTACAGGCGCCGCCGGGCCGCGTTGCCAGGTTCTGAGTGCACGGCGTTGTCGTAAAGCGCCGCCGCGATAGGCCGATTCGTCACTTTAACTGACCGCGCAACGGTGCTTCACTGGCAGTCCAAGGCCAGCACGGCACCAGGAGCGCGCCCATGAACCTGCACCAGTACGCCGAGACTCACCAGGTCAGCAACCAGCCGCCTTCATTGGATGGCGCCAACCTGTACCGGCTCGATCTGCCGTTGCAGCAATGGTCACAGCGCTTTGGCGCCGGCTGGGCGCAGGCGCAGCTGGACAGCTATGGCGCGCTGGCCGGTGGGCCGTTGATGGCGGCGGGGTTTCTGGCCAACGCGCACAAGCCCGAGTTCCGCAGCCACGACCGCTATGGCCATCGCATCGACCTGGTCGAATTTCATCCGGCCTATCACCAGTTGATGCGCACTGCTGTCGAGCATGGCTTGCCATCCTTGCCCTGGGCTGCGCCGCAGCCTGGTGCGCATGTTGCCCGCGCCGGGCTGACCTATCTGCACTCGCAAGCTGAAGCTGGCACCGGCTGCCCACTGACTATGACCTTTGCCGCGGTGCCTGCGCTGCGCGTGCAGCCGGAGCTTGCCGAGTACTGGCTGCCCAAGCTGCTGGCCCGCGACTACGACCCGCGCAATGTTGGTGACCGGCACAAGGCCGGTGTCACCCTCGGCATGGCCATGACCGAAAAGCAGGGCGGCACCGACGTGCGCGCCAACACCACGCGGGCCTATCCGGTCGGCGCCGGTGGCCCCGGCCAGGCGTACGAGCTGGTCGGGCACAAGTGGTTCTGCTCGGCGCCGATGTGCGATGCGTTTCTGACCCTGGCGCAGACCGACAAAGGCTTGAGCTGCTTTTTGCTGCCGCGCCATCGCCCCGATGACAGCCGCAACCAGTTCTATATCCAGCGCCTGAAAAACAAACTGGGCAACTGCTCCAATGCCTCCAGCGAAATCGAATTGCGCGGCGCCCTGGCGTGGATGATCGGCGAAGAGGGCCGCGGCGTGCCGACCATCATCGAAATGGTGGCGATGACCCGCTTCGATTGCATGGTCGGCTCCAGCGCGCTGATGCGCCAGGCGCTGACCCAGGCCGCACACCACTGCGCCCATCGTCAGGTCAGTGGGCGCCTGCTCGCTGAGCAACCCTTGATGCAGAACGTCCTCGCCGACCTCGCCCTGGAAAGCGAGGCCGCGCTGGCGCTGAGCCTGCGCATGGGCCAGGCATTGGACCAGCTCGAAGATCCGCAGCAGGCGCATTTCGCCCGGCTGATGACGGCGGTAGGCAAATACTGGATCTGCAAGCGCGCCCCGGCGATGATCAACGAAGCGGCGGAATGCATGGGCGGCGCGGGCTACGTCGAAGACAGCATCCTGCCGCGGTTGTACCGCGAGGCGCCGGTCAACTCGACCTGGGAGGGCTCGGGCAATGTGCAGTGTCTGGATGTGCTGCGTGCACTGAGCAAGGAGCCCGGTATTCAGGACGCGTTGTTCGCCGAGCTGGGCGATGGCCACGGCGAACCGCGGCTGGCGGCGCATATTGCCAGGCTCAAGAGCGCCTTGGCCGACACCAGTGACATCCAGTACCGCGCCCGCCAGCTGAGCGAAGACATTGCCCTGGCTGTGCAGGCCAAACTACTCCTCGAAGCGGGCAATGCGCAGGTCAGCGATGGCTTCATCGCCAGCCGCCTGGACGGCTCGGGCAGGGTCTACGGCGCCTTGCCGCGCGGTGTCGACGTGCAGGCGCTGGTCGCGCGGGCGACGCCGCCATGGCCGTGCTGAGGCTAATGCATCCGCAGGGGTGTATTTGCTACCGAAGCAAGGCAAGATGGCTGCACGCATGACAGAAAACAGGAAGCCCAGCGTGAGCCAAGCGTTTGTAGTCGTTGATACCCCCGAACAGGCCGTCGACCGTCTGGCGGCCCTGCATGAACAGGCCACCGGTGCCCTCAGTCAGGCCCTCAAGCGTTACCTCAAGGACCGCACCGAACCGGACGCCGAAGAGCGCGCCCTGTACCGCTACCCAGCCTTGCGCCTGACCTACTACAGCAACGGCGAAGTCGCGGCCACCACCCGTGCCTATGGCAAGGTCCAGGTCGCTGGCACCTACAGCGTCACCGTGACCCAGCCCGAAGCGTTCCGCAGTTACCTGCTCGACCAGTTGCGGCCCCTGATGCACGACTACACGGTGACCGTGGAAGTCGGCGTCAGCGAGCAGAACATCCCCTACCCGTACGTGGTCGAGCAGGGCGATGAACTGGCCGGCACCGGCATCACCGCCGCCGCTCTGGCGCGGGTGTTCCCAAGCACCGACCTGTCGGCTGCCACCGACGATATCGCCGACGGCCTGTGGGACTGGAGCAATGCCGACAATCTGCCGCTGGCGCTGTTCGACGCCGCCCGCGTGGACTTCTCGCTGCGCCGCCTGGTGCACTACACCGGCAGCGACTGGCGCCATGTGCAGCCATGGATCCTGCTGACCAACTACCACCGCTACGTTGACCAGTTCATCGCCCATGGCCTTGAGCAGTTGCGTGACGACCCGCGCTTTGTGCGCATGGTCTTGCCCGGCAACGTGGTCATTGAAAAAGGCCTGAACGAAGGTGAGACCCAGGCGCTGGTGGCCAGCGTGGTCTGGCACCGCTTCCAGATGCCGGCCTATCACCTGATCGCCGCCGATGGCGACGGTGTGACCCTGGTCAACATCGGCGTCGGCCCGTCCAACGCCAAGAACATCACCGACCACCTGGCCGTGCTGCGCCCGCATTGCTGGCTGATGATTGGCCACTGTGGCGGCCTGCGTCAGTCGCAGACCATCGGCGATTACGTGCTGGCCCACGCCTACATGCGCCGCGACGGCATTCTTGATCGAGTGGTGCCGCCGAACATTCCTATCCCGGCCCTGGCCGAGGTGCAGATGGCGTTGCAGGAAGCGGCGGCGCAAGTCACCGGCGAGCGCGGCGACGAGCTGAAAAAACGCCTGCGCACCGGCACCGTGTTGACCTACGACGACCGCAACTGGGAGCTGCGCTGGGCCCAGGAACGGCCGCTGATCAACCTTTCGCGAGCGGTGGCGGTCGACATGGAAAGCGGCACCATCGCCGCCCAGGGTTATCGCCTGCGGGTGCCTTACGGGACCTTGCTGTGTGTCTCGGACAAACCTCTGCACAGCGAGATCAAGCTGCCAGGTTCGGCCAATGCGTTCTACAACCGTGCGGTCAGCCAGCACCTGAAAATCGGCATCGCCGCGCTGGATCTGCTGCGTACCGAGCTCAATTCGTTGCACTCGCGTAAACTGCGCAGCTTCGATGAGCCGCCGTTCCGCTGAGGATCCATGCCCCTGCCACCCCGTTCCAAGCCGCGCCGCACCCCAGCGCCGCGGCCTGCCGGCCCCCGCCGGCCGGCCAAGGCGCCACCGGCCGAGCCGCGTCTGGTGCTGTTCAACAAGCCGTTCGACGTGCTGACCCAGTTCAGTGACGGCGACGGCCGCGCGACCCTCAAGGATTTCATCGATATCCCTGGGATCTATCCCGCCGGGCGTCTGGATCGCGACAGCGAGGGCTTGCTGTTGCTGACCAACGACGGTCGCCTGCAAGCGCGGATTGCCGACCCCAAGCACAAGCTGGCCAAGACCTACTGGGTCCAGGTTGAAGGCGAGCCGAGCGAGGAGCAATTGCAGCGCTTGTGCCAGGGCGTCGAGCTTAACGACGGCATGACCTTGCCGGCCGAGGCGCGGCTGTTGGCCGAGCCGCAGTTGTGGCCACGCGAGCCGCCGGTGCGCTTTCGCAAGAGCGTGCCGACGGCCTGGCTGGAGCTGGTGATTCGTGAAGGGCGCAACCGTCAGGTGCGCCGCATGACCGCTGCGGTCGGCTTGCCGACTTTGCGTCTGGTACGGGTGAAGATCGGCGACTGGACCCTGGACGGGTTGGATCAGGGCTGCTGGCGCGACGCACCGCCCAAGCTGTAGATGAGCAGGGCGTGTGCGTCAGACGCCCTCGATCATTCCCACCACCACGCTCTTGATGATGAACGCGAGCACGCCCAGGCCGAGCACGAAGAACAGGATCAGCGTGCCGAAGCGGCCTGCCTTGGATTTTTTTGCCAGGTCCCAGACGATGAATCCCATGAAACCGATGAGAATGGTCACCAGGATGATCATCATCCATTCTTCGAATTTTTCAGGATCCATCTGTGCGCTCCAGGCAGGCTCAAGCGGCTGAGTATACGCCCGGGCCCCTCAGCTGTTAACGCAGGTGGGTCAATGGCAGCTCGGTGCTGGCCAGTACCTGATTGAGCACGAAGCTGGAACGCACGCTGGTAACGCCTTCGATGCGGGTCAGGCTGCCCAGTAGCAGTTTCTGGTAATGGTCCATGTCCGGCACCACCACTTTAAGTTGATAGTCAGCGTCCATACCGGTCACCAGGCTGCATTCGAGCACCTGCGGCAGGCCGCGCACGGCGGCTTCAAACGTCTCGAAGCGCTCCGGGGTGTGCCGGTCCATGCCGATCAGAACATACGCGGTCAGGCTCAGGCCGAGCTTCTTGCGGTCCAGCAGTGCAACCTGGCGCGAGATGTAGCCGTCGTCTTCCAGTTGCTTGACCCGACGCGAGCACGGCGAGGGCGACAGTCCGATGCGTTCGGCCAGTTCCTGGTTGGAGATGCGCGCATCGCGCTGCAATTCGGCAAGGATGCTCAGGTCGTAGCGGTCGAGCTTGCTCATGAAAGGGGCCTTTTCTGTTCGGATTGCGGCGAATTATCAATCCAGGGTTAAAAATTGCGCAAGTGCTATTTATCTGAGCAATCTTCGCAATCCTGTGCCGGGCTCTGGCCGGTATCTTTATCAACAGAATCACTGCCCGGACATCAGTCCACGGCGACCGGCCCAAGAGGCCGCTCGCGGCCCGCGATCAACACGATCAGCCGGCCCCCGGGCTACGCACTGTCTACCAGACGGGGTGAGGTGAGCCGGCGCCACAAGTGCCGAGCACGGACGACAATTGCAAAGGGAGGCCACTTGGCCTCCCTTTTTTATGGCTGGATTTTCATCTGCCCACGCATGCTGCGCGGTAAACTGGCGGCAGTTGCGGTTTTACTTGTCGAGAGGAATACCATGAGGTCGCGCGGCTGGCAGTTGGCAGGGGTAGGTGTGCTGGCAATGGCTATCAGCGCCGCAGTGCAGGCGCAAGGGCCTGGCGATGGCCGTGGGCCACAAGACCCGAATGGCGGCGGTAGTTCCGGCTCGTCATTGAATTCTCGGGATGAAGTACGCCAGACCGAGCAACCCCGTCAGGGTTATTACCAGGACATCCCGCGCCGTGGCCCCGACAATCGCCATTGGCAGGCGGGCGGCCCCGGTCAGCGCCCCGGTGACAACTGGTCAGGTCGCCCCGATGGTCACGGCAACGGTTGGGAGCCAGGCCCGCAGTACCACCCCGGGCAGGTGATCGACCGCTTCCCTGAACAGCACTGGAAAGTGCCCTATCGCGGCCGCGATTATTTCTACTCCGGTGGCTACTGGTATCAGCCGCAGGGACCGCGCTACGTAGTGGTGCGCCCACCTTACGGCGTGCGCGTCGGCTACCTGCCGCCGTATGCGCGAGAAGTCTGGCGCGGCGGTGCGCTGTTCTTTCTGGTCGCTGACACCTACTACCAATACCTGGCCGACAGTCGCGAGTACGTGGTGGTGAATCCACCGGTCAGCCAGCCGGTGCCGCCGTTGCAGGCCAGCAGTGGTTATGACGTGGTCGCTTACCCAAGCTACGGGCAAAACCAACAGCAGCAGGATCAGGACCGCTATCAGTGCCATCGCTGGGCTGTCGAGCAGTCCGGCTTCGATCCGGCCCAGGCCAGCTATGCGCCGGCGGCAAATGTCGCCGACCTGTATCGGCGCTCGCTGGGGGCGTGTTTGAGTGGGCGTGGGTACAGCATCAACTGATAGCGCTCGTTTCTGATTTTTTTGTCTGGTTCGAGTATGTCGGGGGCTGCTTTGCAGCCCTTTCCGACTGGTCCGGCGTTCCGGCAAGGCCGCTTCTACAGTTGACCGCGCAAGCCAGGCGTTACGCGGTCAACTGTAGGAGCGGCCTTGTGTCGCGATAGGGGCGCAGAGCGCCCCCCGGCTTCCTGACTGCCATCACAGCGGGTCGGCATGCACCATCACATCCGCCTGCGGATAGCGCTCGCGGATCACTGCCGAGGCTTGCACGCACAGCTCATGGGCATCATGCAGCGAAAGCGTGCCGGGCAGCTCAAGGTGCAGTTGCACAAACCAGTAGCTGCCGGACACGCGCGTACGCAGATCATGCGCGCCGAGCACCCCGGGGATGGCCGTGACCAGCGCCAGCATCTGCTCGGCGACATCGCCGGGCAGCTCCTTGTCCATCAGGATCGCCGTACTTTCCCGAGCAATCTGCACTGCACTCCAGAGGATATACAAGGCGATGCCCAGGCCGAACAGCGCGTCCAGCTGCGGCCAGCCATAACCGGCCAGCAGCAACGCCAGCAGGATGCTGCCGTTGAGCAACAGGTCGGAGCGGTAATGCAGGGAATCGGCACGCACTGCGGTCGAGCCGGTGGCCTTGATCACTTTGCGCTGCAGCGCCAGCAGGGCCACGGTCAGCACCAGTGACAGCAGCATCACGCCAATACCCGCCGCCGTGTCGCCCAGCGGCTGCGGTGATTGCAGGCGACTTACCGCCTGCACCCCGATCAGTACCGCACTGGCGCCGATGAACAGGGCCTGGGCCATGCCGGCCAACGCTTCGGCCTTGCCATGGCCAAAGCGGTGATCGTCGTCGGCCGGGCGCAGGGCGTAGTGCACTGCCAGCAAGTTAAGCAGCGAGGCCACCGCATCCAGCGCCGAGTCGGTCAGCCCGGCCAGCAGGCTGACCGAGTCGCTCAGCCACCAGGCAATCGCCTTGCTCACTACCAGAATGCAGGCCACCGCCAGCGAAGCGCGAGTGGCCAGGCGGAGCAAGCGTTGCTGTTCGGCAGTGGGCGTCATGCGTTGAGCATCCTGCGAAGTGTCAGGCGGCCGGGATCAGGCCGTAGCTGGCCAACTGCTCGACGCTGCCGCGGTGCTGGATCAGGCGCGGGTCGTTGAGCGGCAGGCGCTGGCCCAGTTCGCTTTCGAGAATAGCCTGCAGCTTGCTGTTGTCGATGCTGCCATCGGCATTCACTGCCGGCTTGAGCTTGGCCGGGTCGACCTGGGCGGTGGTGCCGCCGGGGTAGTAGATCGCGCCAGTGGCAAAGTCGACACCAAAGGCGATCAGGCCCGGGATTACGTAGAACAGAATGCCGATGGCATCGAGGGCGACGATCACCGGGTCGACCTTGCCTTCGATCTGGCCACGGCGATCTGGATAGAACAACGTGCCGCAGGCCGTCAGCTGAGTCAGCAGGGTGGCAACCAGGGCGCCACCGATGACGCGGGAATGAATGCGCATGTAAATCTCCGATGGAAAATCGCAACGAAACAGGCCAGCGGCCTGCTGCCGATAGTATGACCTATCGGGCCTCGCCCGGTTCGCCGTTATACTCGGCGCCTCGTTCGAGGACCACCATGATTTCATTACCAATCGATGCCGTACTGCCCGCACTGCGCCAAGCGCTCAGCGCGCGCCACGAAGCCGTGCTGGAAGCGCCGCCTGGCGCCGGCAAGACCACCCGCGTGCCGCTGGCCCTGCTCGACGAGCCGTGGCTGGCCGGCCAGCGCATCATCATGCTCGAGCCACGCCGGCTGGCCGCCCGGGCCGCAGCAGAGCGGCTCGCCAGCGAGCTGGGCGAGCAGGTTGGGGAAACGGTCGGCTATCGGATTCGGCTGGACAGCAAGGTCGGGCCGAACACCCGCATCGAAGTGGTCACCGAAGGCATCCTGACCCGCCGGCTGCAGTCCGACCCGGCACTGGATGGCGTTGGTTTGTTGATTTTCGACGAGTTTCACGAGCGCTCACTGGACGCCGATCTGGCGCTGGCGCTGACCCTCAACGGGCGGGCGCTGCTGCGCGACGAGCCAGCGCTGAAAATCCTGCTGATGTCGGCAACCCTCGAAGGCGAGCGCTTGTCGCGCCTGCTCGACGACGCTCCGGTGGTCAGCAGCCAGGGCCGCATGCACCCGGTAACGGTCCAGTGGGGCCGGCCGATGCAGCCGGGCGAGTTCGTCGAGCCGCGGGTGGTCGACTGCGTGCTGCAGGCGCTGGCCGATCAAAACGGCAGTCTGCTGGTGTTTCTGCCCGGCCAGGCCGAGATCCGCCGAGTCCATCAAAGCCTGCAGGAAGCCGTCGGCGAGCGCTCCGACATCATCCTCTGCCCGCTGCACGGCGAGCTTGACCTGAACGCCCAGCGTGCTGCCATCGAGCCGCCGGCCAAGGGCCAGCGCAAGGTGGTGCTGGCGACCAACATTGCCGAAACCAGCCTGACCATCGATGGCGTGCGGGTGGTGATCGACGCCGGCCTGGCGCGGGTGCCGCGGTTTGACCCGGGCAGCGGCATGACCCGCCTCGACACTCAGCGCATCTCCCGCGCCAGCGCCACCCAGCGCGCCGGGCGGGCAGGGCGGCTGGAGCCGGGCGTGTGCTACCGGCTGTGGTCCGAAGCGCAGCATGAACAATTGGCCGCCCACGGCACCGCAGAAATTCTCCAGGCCGACCTGGCCGGGCTGGCGCTGCAACTGGCGCGCTGGGGCGTGAGCCCGGACCAGTTGAGCTGGCTCGACCAGCCGCCTGCCGCTGCCTACGCCCAGTCGCAAGACCTGCTGGCCCGGCTTGGCGCCTTCAAACCGGCCAGCCGCAGCAACCTGAGTAGTCATGGCCAGGCCATGGCCGAACTGCCCGCGCATCCACGGATCGCCCATCTGTTGCTGCGCGGTCAGCAACTGGGCCTGAGCGAAATGGCCTGTGACGTCGCCGCGCTGCTGGGCGAGCGTGACATCCAGCGCGGTGGCGGCGCTGATCTGCACAGCCGGCTGGCACTGCTCAGCGGCCAGAGCAAAGCAGTGCGCGGTGCACAAGGCGGCGTGCAGCGCGCCCGCCAGTTGGCGCGCCAATATCGTGGCCTGCTGCGTGGCAGCGCGCAGACGCCGGTCGCCGACCCGCAGCACTCGCGCTGGCTCGGTGCACTGCTGGCGCTGGCGTATCCAGACCGGGTCGCCCAGCAGCGCCGTGACGGTGGTGCCGAGTACCGCCTGGCCAATGGTCGCGCAGCGTTGTTTGCCGAGGTCGATGGGCTGATGAAGTGCCCGTGGCTGGTGATTGCCGACCTCGGCAGCCGTCAGGGCCAGCGCGAAGAGCGGATCTATTTGGCTGCCGAGTTTGACCCTGAGTTATTCGACGGCGTGCTCGCCGAGCAGGTGCAAACCCTCGACCTGCTCGACTGGGATGAGCGTGAGCAGGTCCTGCGCGCCGAGCGCCAGCGCAAGGTCGGTGAGCTGGTGCTGAGCCGTGAAGCCCTGCCGGGGCTCAACGATGAAGCCCGCGCACAGGCGCTGCTCGGGCTGGTTCGACGCAAGAGCCTGGCCTTGTTGCCGTGGACCCCGGAGCTGCGCCAGTGGCAAGCTCGGGTGGCCTTGCTGCGACAGCTTGATGTGGCACAGAACGGCGCCAGTGACTGGCCCGATCTGTCTGACCAGGCCCTGCTCGACAGCCTCGAAGATTGGTTACAGCCGTATCTGGGCAAAGTCTCGCGGCTCAGCCATTTTGCCCAACTGGACCTGTCGTCGATCCTGCGCAACCTGCTGCCCTGGCCGCTGCCGCAGCGGCTGGACGAGTGGGCGCCGCAGCATCTGCAGGTGCCCTCCGGCTCGAGCATCCGTCTGGACTACAGCGAGACGCCGCCGATTCTGGCGGTGCGCCTGCAAGAGCTGTTCGGTCTGGCCGACACCCCACGCATCGCCCAGGGCCGCCAGCAGGTCAAGCTGCACCTGCTGTCACCGGCACGCCGGCCAGTGCAGGTGACCCAGGATCTGGCCAACTTTTGGCGCATGACTTATGCCGAGGTGAAGAAAGACCTTAAAGGCCGTTATCCCAAGCACTACTGGCCTGATGATCCGCTGATCGCGCAGGCCACCTCGCGGGTCAAACCGCGAGGGACCTGAGCAGTGAGGGCTAGCTGGTTTTTTGCAGAAGGAACGTGGCGGTCTCACCTTCGCTGACATTCAGATAGTTGAACCGGCCGGGCTTGTGGTGGGGGTCGTCTTGGAGAGTTGCTACCTTGTAGCCGCGATGGTCGCGCAGGTGGCAGAGCAGGCCCCCTTCGGTCTCCTGCAAAGGTTCTACTTTCCAGTAGTCGGTTACCTCCTCGCGCCAGTAAAAGCCCAGGTAACCATTCATGCTTGCATCCAGCCTGCGCGGTACCAGCGGCCCGGTCGCGGTTTTGGGCGGGCCAGGGATGTGCAGGTGGTAATGCAGACGGTTTTCGTCCATCGAGTGGTAATCGAAGCTGATGACCAGCGATGGTTCATCGCCGCCAGTCTGCAGCCAATCGTATTCCGGAGTGACGCCCCAGGAGAACTTGTCTATTGTCCGGCTCAAGCGCAGCGGAGTATTTCTGCCCGCTTCGTGCAGATACAGCGTGGCGCGAAATGAAGTGGCGTACGTCGCAATGATGCTCTGGTCCATGGCATGTTCCTCGCAATGTCTAAGGGGTGGGCCGCACGGTTTCGGGCGGTGTCACACCTTAGGTGGCGAGCTCTGCTCAACGGAGCCTGAAGCCCTTCCTGGCGCTGTTCATCTGCCCTGAACAGGCAACTGCAGCCCAGGCAGGGCGAGGTCGGCGCGTACGGGCAGGTGATCGGAAATCTGCTCGGTGCCGTTGCCCAGCACATAGGCCTGCAAGCGCAGCAGGCGCGGGCTATGGAAGATGAAGTCGACACTGCGATCAGGCCCGCTGAGGGCAGGGTCGTTGGGGAAGTGGGTCAGCCAGCGGGCACGCTCGGCGCCGCTGGCTTCAGCATTGCTGGGGATCATCGGGTACTTGTCCCAGAGCAGGTGCAGGTCGCTGTCCGGGGCGTAGCTGCCACGCTGGGCAGGCGGCAGGCGGCGATACTGGCCTAGCGGTAATTGCTTGAAGTCGCCGCCGAGCAGCCACGGCGTACCCTGGCTTTCGAGGCGGTCGACGACCTTGCTGACGTGGTTCATCTGCCGCCGTTGCAGGTCGCTGCCGGCGCGGTAGGGCGACAGCTGGGTGTTGAGCACCGCCAGCCGGCTGCCATCGCTCATCGGCAGATAGCTGACCTGCAATGCCGGTTGCTGCTCGAGCAGCCGGCTCAGCGGGCCGTTCACGTCATTGGGCAGTTGCAGGCGCTCGGCCTTGGCGATCGAGTAGCGACTGAAGGTAGCCAGGGTGCGGCCCACGCTGCCGAAGATATGCCGGTCGGGCACAAAGCCAGCCTGCCACTGATAGCTCTGCACGCTGCACGGGTAGAGGTCGGCCAGACGCTCGTGGAGCAGGCCGAGCTGGTCCTGGTAATCGCTGGCCTTGGCGTCTTTGTCCAGCTCCTGCAGCAGCACCACATCAGGCTGCTCGGCACGGATCACCCGCGCAACCTCATCGAGGGTAAACGCCAGGTCTTCAGCGGTGGCGCGGGTATCGCTGCCCTGGCCCTGGTCGTTCCAGAACACATAGCGCTTGCCGGCCAGGTGCTGCACGTTCCAGCTCATCACCTTCAGCGGCTGGCCAGCTTGCAGGACTGGCGCCGGGTTCGGACAGGCGACTGGCAGCGCTTCACGCGGGGCAGGTTGCCAGCCCAGATGGTTGGCCAGCAACCAAAGCAAGGCCAGCGCCAGGAAAATCAACAGCAGGACGTTGCGCAGTAGTCGGATCATCGGCTCGGCTTGTCGGTGCGAATGGCGCCAGCATACCCAAGGTGGTGGCGCCGTGTCAGCGTGGCTCAGGCGCCAGCATTGGCCTCAAGCAGCATGAAGATGCGGAACAGCACCACGCTGCTGAACAACTGCAGCAGCCCACTGAGGCTGTCCATGGCCAATTGCACGCCGCCGGCGGGGTCGGGGAAGGCCATCAGCAACAGGCCGTCGAGCAGCCATGCCGGTGCCAGCGAAACGAATACGCACACCAGAATGCGCATGAAATGGCCGGTGGTCATCCGCGCGCTTTCGCGCATGGCCTGCATCAACGGCATGCCGCGCAGCACCAGCAGGTACTCGGCAAACACCAGGTTGATCATGATCCAGATGCCGGGAAACACGAACAGTGCCAGGCCGGCCATGATCAACAAGGTGCTGATCATGATCAGCAAGGCCAGCGGCGGCCACAACTGCACGGCGCGGGCAAACAGATCGCGCTTGGCGATGTGCTGGTCTTGGCTGCGGGTGTCCAGGTAGAGGATCAGCGCCGCACTGTACAGCGGGTACAGTAGCAGGCTGACAAGCATGCCGTAGACCGGGGAGGCGCTGTCGCCGAGCTGGCGATAGAGCAGTTGGGTGGCCAGTGCCTCGAGCACGATCAACGGCAGGCAGAGCTGGACGATGCTCGCCAGGTGGCGGCGGAAAAAGTACAGGGAGTCGCGCAGAACGCTCAGCGGATTCATCAGTCAACATCGCATGGCAGTAATAGCAGGGGCGTAACTTTAGCCCACTCCGGCCCTTGCTGAAAAAAGTTTCACCCGTGCGCCGATTGAATCCCGCGCCGCCACCCCCCATCTTTGATGCATCCGATGTCCCGCCCAGCGCGTGAGGTAAGCATGAATACCGAAGAACAATCGCTGATCGATGGCCTGTTTGGCCGCATCAAGCAAGCCGAAGACCCCAACCAGCCGCGCGATGCCCAGGCCCAGGCCTGCATCGAAGCGCACCTGCGCACGCAACCGGCGGCGCCGTACTACATGGCTCAGGCGATCCTGGTGCAGGAGGCTGCGCTCAAGCAGCTGGATGACAAGAACAAGCAGCTGGAGGCCGAGCTGAAGCAGGCCCGCGCCCAGGTCGATGCGACCCGCAGCAGCAACACCAACAGCGGTGGCTTCCTGTCGAGCATCTTTGGTGCCGGTAGCCGCAGCCCTGATCCGCAGCCGCAGCGCCCGGCAGCACCAGCAACGTCTGGCGGTGGCTGGCGTGACCCTGCGCCAGCTGCGTACAACGCGCCAGCACCAGCCCAGCAACCGCAGCAGTCGGCGTTCAACGCCGCGCCGGCCCGCTCGGGTGCGTCGAGTTTTCTCGGTGGGGCCATGCAGACGGCAGCCGGCGTTGCCGGTGGCGTGCTGCTGGCGCAGGGCATCAGCAGCATGTTCCACCACAACTCGCAGCCAGAGGAAGTGGTCGAGGTGATCAAGGAAGAACCGGCGCCGGCCAGTGACAGCGGCGGCTGGCAGGACCAGGGCGCGCAGCAGCAGGTGGCCGACAACGGTGGCTACGGCGCTGACCAGGGCGGCTACGCCGACACTGACTACGGCAGTGACGATGGCGGCTTCTTCAGCGACGACGACAGCTTCGTCTGACAGCTGGCATACTGCTCAGCTTTGCGGGCGCCTGCCCGCTCAGCCGAGGCCTGGATGAAAAAAATCGCGCTGTTCGCCGACGTGCAGAACCTCTACTACACCGTCCGCCAGGCCCACGGCTGCCACTTCAACTATGCAGCGCTGTGGGCTGAAGTGAGCCGCGAGGGCACCATTGTCGAAGCGGTGGCCTATGCGATTGATCGCGGCGACAGCAAGCAACAGCAGTTTCAGCAGATTCTGCGCAACCTCGGTTTCGAGGTGCGCCTCAAGCCGTATATCCAGCGCAGCGATGGCTCGGCCAAGGGCGATTGGGATGTCGGCATTACCCTGGATGTGATCGAAGCGGCCAGCCGGGTCGACCAGGTGGTGCTGGCGTCTGGCGATGGTGACTTTGATCTGCTGCTGCAGCGGGCTATTCAGCGTCATGGGGTAGAAGCAGTGGTGTATGGCACACCGGGGCTGACGGCGTTGTCGTTGATACGCGCGGCCAGCCGTTATGTGCCGATCGAGGGGCATCTGTTGTTGCGCCACTGATCGTACGCGGTCCCCTGTGGGAGCGGCCTTGCCGGGGCGCCGGAGCGGTCGGAAGGGGTCGCGTAGCGGCCCCAGGATTTATGCCGCATCACAAATAGTCGGGGCCGCTGCGCGACCCTTTCGCGACACAAGGCCGCTCCTACGGGGACGTATCTCAGGTTAAACTGCCGCCTTCGCTGAACCCCCCTGACGGTATTGAAATGAATTTCGCCCAACTCGGCCTGATCGAACCGCTGCTGCGCACCTTGCAGCAGCGCGACTACTCCACCCCGACGCCCGTGCAGGCCCAGGCCATCCCCGCCGTGCTGGCTGGCCGCGACCTGATGGCCGCCGCCCAGACCGGCACCGGCAAGACCGCAGGCTTTGCCCTGCCGGTGTTGCAGCGGCTGGCGCTGGAAGGTGAGAAGGTCGCCAGCAATTCGATCCGCGCACTGATCCTGGTGCCGACCCGCGAGCTGGCCGAGCAGGTCCATGCCAACGTCCAGCAATACGCCGAAAACCTGCCGCTCTCGACCTATGCCGTGTACGGCGGGGTCAGCATCAACCCGCAGATGATGCGCCTGCGCCGTGGTGTCGATCTGCTGGTGGCAACCCCAGGCCGACTGCTCGACCTGTTCCGGCAAAAAGCGGTCAAGTTCGGCCAGGTGCAGATGCTGGTGCTCGACGAAGCCGACCGCATGCTCGACCTGGGCTTTGCCGAAGAACTGCAATCGGTGTACGCCGCACTGCCGCGCAAGCGCCAGACCCTGTTGTTTTCGGCGACCTTCTCCGAGCAGATCCGCATGCTCGCAGGCCTCGCCCTGAACGACCCGCTGAGCATCGAAGTCAGCCCGCGCAACGCCGCTGCCAATACCGTCAAACAGTGGCTGGTGCCGGTCGACAAGAAGCGCAAGGCCGACCTGTTCTGCTACCTGCTGCGCAAGCAGCGCTGGAAGCAGGTGCTGGTGTTTGCCAAGACCCGTAACGGCGTCGATCAACTGGTCGAGCGCCTGCTCGCCGAAGGCGTAGTGGCCGACGGCATCCACGGCGATCGCCCGCAAGCGACTCGCCAGCGCGCACTGGATACCTTCAAGGCCCGCGAGATTCAGGTGCTGGTTGCTACCGACGTGGCCGCCCGTGGCCTGGACATCGACGACCTGCCGCTGGTGGTCAACCTCGACATGCCAATCGTCGCCGAAGACTACGTGCACCGGATTGGCCGTACTGGCCGGGCCGGCAACAAAGGCGAGGCGATTTCGCTGGTATGCGCCGATGAAGTGCAGATGCTCTCGGCGATTGAAACGCTGATCCGCCAGACGCTGCCACGCCACGAAGAACCGGACTTTATCCCCGAGCACCGGGTGCCGCTGACCGACGCCAGCGGGCAAGTGATCAAGAAACCGAAAAAGCCCAAGAAGCCCAAGGAAAACAGCGCCAAGCGTGGTCTGGGCAAATGGATGGACAGCACTGATTCGGCCGACGCCAAGCCAGCGGTGAAAGCCGTGCGCAAGGTGCCGAGCTTCAACGGTGGCCCGCGCAAGCGCAAGCCGTAAGCTGATCAGAGCCGAGCGCAGACCCTGCGTTCGGCTCGACTCGCCATCAGCGTGCGTTGAGCCACTCGGCCGCAGCCTTGCCCGCACGCAAGCCACTGGCAAAGCACGCCGTGAGCAGATAACCGCCCGTCGGTGCCTCCCAGTCGAGCATCTCGCCAGCGCAGAACACCCCCGGTAGCTGACGCAGCATCAAGCCCTCATCCAGCCCGGTAAAACGCACCCCACCGGCACTGCTGATAGCCTCGTCCAGCGGCCGCGTGCGTACCAGCTCGATCGGCAGCGCCTTGATCGCCGCCGCCAGTGCCTGCGGGTCAGCAAACGTGGCCTGATTGGTCAGCTCACGCAACAACCCCGCCTTCACGCCATCGATGCCCAACTGACTGTGCAGATGCTTGGCCATCGAACGCGAGCCACGTGGCTTGGCCAGGGCCTGGACGATTTTGTCCACAGGCTTGTCTGGCAGCAGATCGAGCAGCAGGGTAGCGCGGCCCTCGCGGTTGATCGCCTCCCGTACTGGCGCCGACCAGGCATACACCAGGCTGCCTTCCACGCCTTGGGCAGTAAGGATGAATTCGCCCTTGCGCGGCGGGCTGCCGGGCATGGCCAGAGCGATGTTCTTCAGCGGTGCCCCGGCAAACTTGTTCACCAGCAGTTCGCTCCAGCCTGCCACTTCAAATCCACAGTTGCTCGGCTGCAATGGCGAGATATCCACAGCCCGCTCTGCCAGCAATGGCAGCCAGGCGCCGTCAGAGCCGAGCCGTGCCCAACTGCCGCCACCCAGCGCCAGCACCACGGCATCAGCCTGTACGCTCAGTTCGCCCTGTGGATAAGCTATCCGCAGCGCGCCCTCGGCATTCCAGCCCAACCAACGATGCCGGGTGTGGATAACTACGCCGCTGTCGCGCAGGCGTTTGAGCCAGGCGCGCAGCAACGGCGCGGCTTTCATATCGGTGGGGAACACCCGCCCGGAGGTGCCGACAAAGGTCTCGATGCCGAGATCATGTATCCACTGGCGCAGCGCGTCGGCATCAAAGTCGCGTAACAGCGCGTCGATCTCGCGGCTGCGCTCGGCGTAGCGGCCGACAAACGCGGGATAGGGCTCGGAATGGGTGATGTTCATCCCGCCAACGCCCGCCAGGAGAAACTTGCGCCCAACCGACGGCATGGCGTCGAACACCTGCACCGCTGCGCCCGACGCCGCCAGGGCTTCGGCGGCCATCAGCCCGGCAGGGCCGGCACCGATAACGGCAACCAGAGGAGGGCGAGCAGGGTGAAGATCAGACATGGTCGGCGGCAACGGGCTGTGGAAAAGAGCCGGCATTCTACCCCAAGCACGCTTTCGCAAGCACTGGTCAAAAAATGATCAGTGCTGTGCAGGCCATATAGCTAGTGGCCTGCAGCGGGTTGCCAGCAGGTTATCCACAGGCGGTTCCACAGTCATTGTGAACAACTGATGACACGTGCTGCAGTGTGATGAAGGATGCCATGGCGTTTGGCCAGAGCCAGGCGGTCCTTGCTGTAGCCGCCACCAATCACCCCCACCACCGGAATATCCCGCCCCAGGCAATGCCGCAGGACCTTTTCATCGCGCGTCGCCAGGCCTTCGTCGGTCAGTTGCAGATAACCCAGCGCGTCGTCCTTGTGTACATCGACTCCGGCGTCGTACAGCACCAGGTCGGGCTGATACAGCGGCAGCAAATAGTTGAGCGCGTCATCCACCACCTGTAAGTACTCGGCGTCACCCATGCCCCGCGGCAGCGGGATGTCCCAATCGCTCTGCGCCTTGCGCGCGGGGAAGTTCTGCTCGCAGTGCAGCGACACGGTGATCGCCTCCGGGGTGTCTTGGAGCATGCGTGCGGTGCCGTCGCCTTGATGCACGTCGCAGTCGAAGATCAGTACCCGGTGCACGCGCCCGGCCTCCAGCAGATAACGGCTGATCACCGCCAGGTCATTGAAGATGCAAAAGCCTGCCGGTTGGTCGTAGTGGGCATGATGAGTACCGCCGGCGAGGTGGCAGGCGACACCGTCGCGCAGGGCCATCTCGGCGCTCAACAGTGAGCCACCGACCGCCCGCACGGTGCGCCGGGCGAGCGCTTCGCTCCAGGGTAGGCCAAGCCGGCGCTGGTCTTCACGGGACAACTCGCCGCTCATGTAGCGCTCGATATAGCCGCGGTCGTGGGCCAGCGCGAGGATGTCATTGGGGCAGATTTCCGGGCGCAGCAAATCCTCGTCGCGGGTCAGGCCGCTGTCGATCAGGTGGTCGCGCAGCAGGCGAAACTTGTCCATCGGGAAGCGGTGCTCGGCGGGAAACTCCGGGCTGTAGTCGTCGTGGTAGATCAGCGGCAACGGCATGATGGGATCGCACTAGAGATGTGTGTGGATAGTGCCAGCTCCGATGGCCGTTGGGCTATTGCCGGGCGCCGCCGCGTTGCTGGACCTACCCTGTAAGATGCGATACGACCTTTTCGGAGCTGGCTGATGACGCTGATCCCCAAACTTGAGAGCGCCCGCCTGATCTTGCGCCAGTGGCACGACGAAGACCTCGCCGAGTTTGCCGCGATGTCTGCCGACCCCCAGGTAATGCGTTACTTCCCGGCGCCGTTGAGCCGGGTCGAGGCCGCTGCGCTGATCGGCCGGGTGCGCGGTCACTTCAATGAATACGGCTACGGCCTGTGGGCGCTGGAGCGCAAGGATACCGGTGCCTTCATCGGCATGACCGGCCTGCTCAACGTCAACTTCGACGCGCCGTTCGCCCCAGCGGTGGAAATCGGCTGGCGCCTGGCTCGTCGGCACTGGGGCCTGGGTTTTGCCAGCGAAGCGGCCTGGACCTGCCTGCGCTGCGCCTTCGCCCAGCTGCGTCTGGAGCAGGTGGTGTCGTTCACTACCGAGAGCAACCTGGCGTCGCAGAAGGTCATGCAGGCCATCGGCATGCAGCAGGACCTCGACGGCAGCTTCGACCACCCCAAGCTTGCCGCTGATGACCCGCTGCGCCGGCATGTGCTGTACCGCATCGACCGCGCCCACTGGCAGGACACCCTGCACGGCTGAATGGCGCTGCATGCGTAGCGCTGATGACAAATTCTGTATCATCTTGTCTTTCAAAATGCTGTAGCGCCGTGCTGCCTAGCTAGGAGAACACCCCCATGAGCCACGTGTTGGACGACCTGGTCGACCTGTTGAGCCTTGAAGCGATCGAGGAAAACCTGTTCCGTGGCCGCAGCCAGGACCTGGGCTTTCGCCAGTTGTACGGCGGCCAGGTGCTCGGCCAGGCGCTGTCGGCTGCCAGCCAGACAGTCGAAGACGCCCGCCATGTGCATTCGCTGCATGGCTATTTTTTGCGCCCGGGCGATGCCAGCCTGCCGGTGGTGTATTCGGTTGATCGCGTGCGTGACGGTGGCAGCTTCAGCACCCGTCGGGTGACTGCGATCCAGAAAGGCCACACCATCTTTACCTGCAGCGCCTCGTTCCAGTACGACGAAGAAAGCTTCGAGCACCAGGCGCAGATGCCCGATGTGGTCGGCCCGGAAAACCTCCCCAGCGAAGTCGAACTGGCCAGCGCCATGGCCGAGCAACTGCCCGAGCGCATCCGCGACAAGGTGCTGTGTGATCGGCCGATCGAAGTGCGCCCGGTAACCGAGCGCGACCCGTTCAACCCCAAGCCCGGCGACCCGGTCAAATACGCCTGGTTCCGCACCAGCGGCAGCCTGCCGGACGTGCCCGCGCTGCACAAATACCTGCTTGCCTACGCCTCCGACTTTGGCCTGCTGACCACCGCGCTGCTGCCCCATGCCAAGTCGGTGTGGCAGAAGGACATGCAGATTGCCAGCCTCGACCACTCGCTGTGGTTCCACCGCGACCTGCGCGCCGATGACTGGCTGCTGTATGCCACCGACAGCCCGTGGGCCGGCAACGCCCGTGGCTTCTGCCGCGGCAGCATCTACAACCGCGCCGGGCAGCTGGTTGCCTCATCGGCTCAGGAAGGCCTGATTCGCCATCGCAAGGACTGGTCATGAGCCTCTCGACAGTACGCAACTGGGTGTTCGACATGGACGGCACGCTGACCGTGGCGGTGCATGATTTTGCCGCCATCCGGGTAGCGCTGGGCATTCCGCCCGAGGACGATATTCTTACCCATCTGGCCGCCTTGCCTGCTGCCGAGGCCGAAGCCAAGCACGCCTGGTTGCTCGAACACGAGCGTGACCTGGCCGTGGCGTCGACTGCCGCAACTGGCGCGGTCGAGCTGGTGCGCGAGCTGGCCGGGCGTGGTTGCCAGTTGGCGATCCTCACCCGTAATGCCCGCGAGCTGGCCCACGTCACCCTTGAGGCCATCGGCCTGGCCGATTGCTTCGACAAGGAGCTGGTGCTCGGCCGCGATGAAGCCGCGCCCAAGCCAAGCCCCGACGGCCTGCTGAAAATCGCCCAGGCCTGGGACGTCGACCCCAGCAAGCTGGTGATGGTCGGCGACTACCGCATCGACCTGGAATGTGGCCGCACCGCGGGCGCGCGCACGGTACTGGTCAACCTGCCGGACAACCCCTGGCCAGAGCTGACCGACTGGCACGCCGCCGACTGCCGCCAGTTGCAGGCGATGCTCGGCTAAGCTGCACAGCCCCCCAACCACTCACAGAGGAACAGCTGCCATGACCAGCAAGGCCATCTACGTTCAGCCCGGCGGCGGTTACGCCAACGTCCAGATCGGCACCTGCGAGGCTGCCGCGCCGCAGGCTGGCGAGATCAGCGTGCGCCTGCACGCCAGCTCGCTCAACTACCATGACTTTGCCGTGGTCAGCGGCATGTGGGGGCCGAGCGAGCGGCGCATTCCGATGGCCGATGGCGCTGGGCAAGTGACGGCGGTGGGCGCGGGCGTCACCGAGTTCAAGGTCGGCGATGCGGTGGTCAGCACGTTCTTCCCCGACTGGCTCGACGGCCAGCCGCTGGTCGAGGGTTTTGCCAGCGTGCCTGGCGATGGTATCGATGGCTATGCGCGCCAGCAGGTTACTGCTCGCGCGACCTCGTTTACCCGTGCGCCCAGTGGCTACAGCCATGCCGAGGCCGCTACCCTGACCACGGCTGGGCTGACTGCCTGGCGTGCACTGATGGCCGATGATCAGCTCAAACCAGGTGACAGCGTGCTGGTGCAGGGCACTGGTGGCGTATCCATTTTTGCCCTGCAGTTCGCCAAGCTGGCCGGCGCTACGGTGATTGCTACTTCGTCCAGCGATGCCAAGCTGGAGCGGCTCAAGGCGCTGGGCGCCGATCATGTCATCAACTACCGCAGCACCCCGGCCTGGGGCGAGCAGGTGCGCAAGCTGACCGACAATCGTGGCGTCGATCATGTGATCGAAGTCGGCGGCCCGGCCACCCTTGAGCAGTCGATGATCGCGGCGCGGATTGGCGGGCATATTTCGCTGATCGGTATTCTTACCGGCGTCGCTGGGGAGTTGCCATTGGTGCAGGCGCTGGTGCGGCAGATTCGTCTGCAAGGCGTGCTGGTCGGCAGCCGCGCGCAGCAGCAGGCGATGGTTCGCGCTATCGACGCCAATGGCTTGCGGCCGGTGGTTGATAAGCACTTCGAGCTGGAACAGATCGTCGAGGCGTTCCAGCATCAGGAAGGCAATCGCCACTTCGGCAAGATTTGCCTGACCTTCTAAGGCCCTTCACTCGGGCAGCAAGCGGTCGCGGCTGTTGGACAGGTGCAGGCAGATCGCTGCCCGCGCCGCATCCGGGTCCTGCCGGCGGATGGCATTGAGGATCGCCTCATGTTCCAGGTTGGCCAGGTAGGCATGCCGGGCCAGCTTGGCGCCTGAGCGCTCATCGGCCGCCATGCGGTTGCGCGGGATCAAGCCGCTGCCCAGTTGCGCCATGGTCTCGCTGAAATACAGGTTGCCGGTGGCCTCGGCGATCAGCAGATGAAAGCGCCGGTCTGGTTCGATGCAACTGTCGCCGGCGGCGGCGAGGTCCTGATGGTCATCCAGCGCCTGGCGCATGCGCAGCAACTGGCTGTCAGTTCGGCGCAGCGCGGCCAACGCCGCAGCCTGGCCTTCCAGACCAATCCGTAATTCCAGCAGATCACGCACGCTGGCTGCGCTTTCGGCGCCGACGCGCAGGCCGCTTTGTGCCTGGCGTTCGATAACGAAGGTGCCGATGCCATGGCGCGGCTCGACCAGCCCGGAAGCCTGCAACTTGGATAACGCCTCGCGCACCACGGTGCGGCTGACGGCGTGCTCGCGTACCAGGGTGTTTTCCGAGGGCAGCTTGTCGCCGGGCTTGAAGGTGCCGAGCAAAATCTGCTGGGTGAGGCTCGAGACCAGATCATGGGCGCGGCTGTGGCCACGTTTACGCGGGGGATCGATGGCTTGGGGGGCGGTCATGGGCGGCTCCGCAACGGTTCAGACAAGTGCCAGGGGCTCGCGGCGAGATTAGCATCTGCGCTTGTCTGACAAGTTGAAATTTCAAATTATTTTCGTCGGTATAAATCAGACAGGTGTTGTCGTTGTTTAAACCATATTCATTTTTTTTGCCGATTTTATCCACTTTATAAGCTTGTATTTTGCTTTTTGCTGACCGTTCAGCATCTTGTCGTACAACTGCGCGAGGCCTATTCTGGCCTTCACTGGCATGTCAGACAACCAAGCGCGCTGCCCGCCGCCGTGACCGCCATCGACCCGCACAAAAACAATTAGTGGGAGATTCTGCAGTGAACGACACCCTCGCTCCGTCCGCACGGCGTGACGACGTGTTGACCAGCGCCGTGGCCAAGGTCAAACGCCACGTCCTGCCGCTGTTCGTCATCATGTTCATCGTCAATTACCTCGACCGCGTCAATATCGGCTTCGTCCGCCCGCACCTGGAGAGCGACCTCGGCATCAGCGCCGCCGCCTACGGCTTTGGCGCCGGGCTGTTCTTTATCGGCTACGCCCTGTTCGAGGTGCCGTCGAACATGCTTCTGCAGCGCGTCGGCGCCCGTGTGTGGCTGACCCGGATCATGTTCACCTGGGGCCTGGTGGCAACCGCCATGGCCTTCGTCCAGACCGAAACCCAGTTCTATGTGCTGCGCTTTTTGCTTGGCGTGGCCGAGGCGGGGTTCTTTCCGGGGGTGATCTATTACTTCACCCGCTGGTTGCCTGCGGCTGAGCGTGGCAAGGCGATTGCGATCTTCCTCAGTGGTTCGGCGGTCGCCTCGCTGATCTCCGGGCCGTTGGCCGGCATGCTCATGCAGATTCAGGGCTTCGGCATGCATGGCTGGCAATGGATGCTGTTCATCGAAGGCATGGCCTCGGTGTGCCTGACCTTTGTGGTGTGGTTCTGGCTCGACTCCAAACCCCACGACGCCAAGTGGCTGAGCCCTGCCGAGCAGGACGCGCTGGTCGAGACCATCGACCGCGAGCAGCGTGAGCGCGAGGCGAGCGGGGTGGTCAAGACCTCGGCCTGGCGCCTGCTCAAGGACCGGCAGATTCTGCTGTTCTGCGGCATCTACTTCTGTATCCAGCTGACCATTTACGCCGCGACCTTCTGGCTGCCGAGCATCATCAAGCGCATGGGTGATCTGTCCGACATCCAGGTCGGCTTCTTCAACTCGATCCCGTGGCTGATCTCGATCATCGCCATGTATGCCTTTGCCGCCGGTTCTGCCCGCTGGAAGTTCCAGCAAGCGTGGGTCGCCGCGGCGCTGATCATCGCCGCCATCGGCATGTTCATGTCCACCACCGGTGGCCCGGCGTTCGCCTTTGTCGCGGTGTGCTTTGCCGCCATCGGCTTCAAGTCGGCTTCGGCGCTGTTCTGGCCGATCCCGCAGGGCTACCTGGATGCGCGCATCGCCGCGGCGGTGATCGCCTTGATCAACTCGGTCGGCAACCTCGGCGGCTTTGTCGCGCCAACCACCTTCGGCTTGCTCGAGCAGCACACCGGCTCGATCCAGGGCGGCCTGTATGGCCTGGCGGTGACCTCGGTACTGGCGGCGATCGTGGTGTTCTTCGTTCGCACCGGCCCCAAGGCCAACACGCCCAATGACTTCAAACCGCAGTCGGCCCTGAGCCAGACCCACTGACCTGGCAGGACAACAATAATGACTATGCATAACCCAGCAGACACCTTGAGCGCCGCCCAGGCTCACAATTGCACCCCCGTGGTCACCGATTTGCGCGTGGTGCCGGTAGCCGGCCACGACAGCATGCTGCTCAACCTCAGCGGCGCCCATGGCCCGTATTTCACGCGCAATATCGTCGTGCTGCGCGACAGCGCCGGCAACACCGGCGTGGGCGAAGTACCTGGTGGCGAAACCATCCGCCAGACCCTCGAAGACGCCCGCAGCCTGGTAGTCGGCCAGCCCATCGGCCATTACCAGCGCGTGCTCAACGCCATGCGCCAGAACTTTGCCGGGCGCGACGTCGGCGGTCGCGGCCTGCAAACCTTCGACCTGCGCATTACCGTACACGCGGTGACGGCCATCGAGTCAGCGCTGCTCGACCTGCTCGGCCAGCACCTCGGCGTGCCCATCGCCGCCTTGCTCGGTGAAGGCCAGCAGCGCGATGCGGTGAAGATGCTCGGCTACCTGTTCTACATCGGCGACCGCCAGCAGACCGATCTGGCCTACCGTAACGAACACGATGCCGATGACGACTGGCTGCGCCTGCGCCACGAAAAGGCCATGACCCCAGAAGCGATCGTGCGCCTGGCCGAAGCCGCCAAGGCCCGCTACGGCTTCAGCGACTTCAAGCTCAAGGGCGGCGTGCTGCGGGGTGAGGACGAGATCGAAGCGGTTACCGCCCTGGCCGAACGCTTCCCGCAAGCGCGCATCACCCTCGACCCCAACGGCGCCTGGTCACTCAAGGAAGCGGTTGCCCTGTGCCGTGACCAGCACCATGTGCTGGCCTACGCCGAAGACCCTTGCGGTGCCGAAAACGGTTACTCCGGGCGTGAGGTGATGGCCGAGTTCCGCCGCGCCACCGGGCTGCCGACCGCGACCAACATGATCGCCACCGACTGGCGGCAGATGGGCCATGCGATCCAGCTGCAGTCGGTGGATATCCCGCTGGCCGATCCGCACTTCTGGACCATGCAAGGCTCGGTGCGCGTCGCGCAGATGTGCCATGACTGGGGCCTGACCTGGGGTTCGCATTCGAACAACCACTTTGATATTTCCCTGGCGATGTTCACCCAGGTGGCGGCCGCGGCGCCGGGCGAGATCACGGCAATTGATACTCACTGGATCTGGCAGGACGGCCAGCGCCTGACTCGCGAGCCGCTGCGGATTATCGATGGCCATGTGCGCGTGCCGGCGCGACCGGGGTTGGGGGTGGAGCTGGATGAAGATCAGTTGGCCAAGGCGCATGAGTGCTATCGCAATATGGGTTTGGGTGCGCGGGATGATGGGGTGGCGATGCAGTATCTGATCCCGGGATGGAAGTTTGATAACAAACGGCCGTGCCTGGTGCGGTGAGGTTGAGGCAGCCGGGGGCCGCTAGGCGGCCCTTCGCGGGCAAGCCCGCTCCCACAGGGTTCCGGGGGGGGAATCGCTGGGAAAGGGTACAGCTCATAAACTTGTGGGAGCGGGCTTGCCCGCGAAGGGCTGCGGAGCAGCCCCAACCCAGACAACCCCGACACAAATCCCCGCCCTCTACCACCCCTCCAGCCGCCCATGGCGCAATCAGATATGCCATTCACGACATTTGCCGCGATTCGACATCGGCTGTCGTGATCGCGCACCTGCAAGGCGGTCTCGCATAATTGCCAGCCGCTCTGGCCCGGTTAAATGGATGTGCATTCGAGCTGGCGCGCTGCTCTGCAAAGCGTGTAAAACGTCCCGCCAAGAGCACAAGAAATGTGCCTACCCCCTTGTATTCGAAGGAGATTATTTTCGCCTACGCCTGCCCGTCCTTCCTTGTGTCAGCAAAAAGAGAACAAGATCAATGAACACCGTGGGATCTGCTGGAAGTAACCTCGCGCAAGGGTTCAAACCCCGTCACGTCACGATGCTGTCCATCGCCGGCATTATCGGAGCGGGGCTCTTCGTCGGCTCCGGGCATGCCATTGCGGCAGCCGGCCCAGCCACCATCATTTCTTATTTCGTTGCCGGTACCCTGGTGGTGCTGGTGATGCGTATGCTCGGCGAAATGGCCGTCGCGCACCCCGATACCGGTTCGTTTTCAACCTACGCCGACCAGGCCATCGGTCGCTGGGCCGGCTACACCATCGGCTGGCTGTACTGGTGGTTCTGGGTCCTGGTGATCCCCATCGAGGCCCTTGCCGCCGGGCATGTGCTCAACGCCTGGTTCCCGCAGGTGGACAGTTGGATCTTTGCCCTGGCCTCGATCATTCTGCTGGCCGGCACAAACCTGTTCAGCGTGGCCAAGTACGGCGAGTTCGAGTTCTGGTTCGCCATCCTCAAGGTCGTGGCCATTCTCGGCTTCATCGGCCTGGGTTTTGCGGCATTGCTGGGCTGGCTGCCCAACCGCGAAGTCAGCGGCCTCAGCACGTTGGTAGGCGAGTACGGCGGCTTCGCACCAAAAGGCTGGTCGGCTGTGATCGGCGCGTTCATCACCGTGATGTTCAGCTTTATCGGCACCGAGGCCGTGACCATCGCCGCCTCCGAGTCCAGCGACCCGTCGCGCAACATCGCCAAGGCCACCCGCTCGGTGATCTGGCGGATCAGCACCTTCTATATCCTGTCGATCTTCGTGATCATCTCGATCGTGCCGTGGAATGACCCGCAACTGGCGGTGGTAGGCTCGTACCAGCGCGCCCTGGAAATCATGAACATCCCCAATGCTGCGTTCATGGTCGACTTCGTGGTGCTGGTCGCCGTGGCCAGCTGCATGAACTCGTCGATCTACATCGCCTCGCGGATGATGTACTCGCTGGCCAAACGCGGCGACGCCCCGGCTCTGCTGAAAAACACCTCGAAGGTCGGCGTGCCGCGTGCCGCTGTGTTCGGCAGCACCTTGATCGGCGCAGCGATTGCGATCCTCAACTATTTCGCTCCGGCCGGTGTGTTCGAGTTTCTGCTGGCCAGCTCCGGGGCGATTGCGCTGCTGGTGTACATGGTCATCGCCATCTCGCAGCTGCGCATGCGCCGCCGCCTGGAGCGGGAGAACACCGAGCTCAAGTTCCGCATGTGGCTGTTCCCGTACCTGACCTGGCTGGTGATCATCTTCATCGCTGCGGCGTTGAGCGTGATGATGTACACCCCCGAGCACCGCGTCGAAGTGTCGGCAACGTTGGGCTTGGCGATCATCATTTCGTTCCTCGGCATCATCACTACCCGCGGCCACGGCCGCTCCACCGCAGCCAAGCCGCTCGCAGACACCGCGTAACATAGGCATGCGCTCCTACTCTTGTCCGCGCATGGCATTGCTGTGCGCTGTCAGGTGTGGCTTGCAAGTGCCTCAGCCTGCCAACTTCCCCCAGAACTCCTGCGCTGACTGACTGATCGGCCCGGTTGGTCGGGTCAGGTGAATCTCCAGCGGAATATCCCAGCTCTCATCCAGCGCCCGCACCAGGCGTCCATCGGTCACTTCCTGTTCGGTCAAACTGCGCGGCAGCCAGGCCACGCCTTTGCTCTCCAGCGCCATCGACATCAGCACCGCCGCCAGGTGGCTGCTGAACAGCGGCTTCAGGTGCAGGTATTCCTCCTTGCCGCGCAAGCGGTGGGCAACGATGCGCCCCAGGCCCGACTCATGGGTGTAAGCCAGATAAGGCAGCGCCTCAGGTGAGGTGCCAAAGTTGGCCGAGGCACTCGCCAGCGGCACCAGCACATCCTCGCCGACCTTCTTGCTGACGAACTGGTCCGGTGCCAGCAGCGGCGGTACATCGGGATGGCGGTGGCAGAGCATGAACTGCACCTGGCCATGGATCAGCATCTGCTCGCACACCGCCATGCTGTCCGAATGCAGCTGCACCGCTTCGATCGGCGCGCCGTTTTCAGCACTGCGCAGCCATTTCGGAAAGAATGTGAACGACAGCGAATGGGTGGCGGCAAAGTGCAGCGACTTGGCGGCCATGCCGGCCACTTCCTGGGCCTCGGTGCGCATGCGGTACAGGTGCCGGGCGGCGTCCTGGGCGCTGGGCAGGATCTGCCGGCCGGCCTCGGTCAAGGTCGCCCCCTGCGGGGTGCGGATGAACAGTTGCACGCCCATCCAGTTCTCCAGCGCCCGCACCCGGCGGCTGAACGCCGGCTGGGTAACGTGGCGTGCTTCGGCGGCGCGGACGAAGCTGCCGTACTCCGCCAACGCGGAAAGATCCTCCAGCCAAACCAGTTCCAAGGGCCATGCCTCCTGTGCATAGGGTCCGGCATTAATAGGATTGGGCGGGTACCCGCGCAACGCCTAACGTGGGGCCACAAACAACAACAGGAACCCCGCCATGCGCATCGTCGACATTCGTGAAAAAACCGTTTCGATTGCCTCGCCCATCGCCAACGCCTACATCGACTTCTCGAAAATGACCTGCTCGGTGGTCGCCGTGGTCACCGATGTGATCCGCGATGGCAAGCCGGTGATCGGCTACGGCTTCAACTCAAACGGCAGCTACGGCCAGGGCGCGCTGATGCGCGACCGCTTTCTGGCGCGCATCACCGAAGCCGACCCGGAGACCTTGATCGACCACGAGAACAACAACCTCGACCCGTTCGCCATCTGGAAAACCCTGATGACCAACGAAAAGCCCGGCGGAGCGGCGAGAAAACGCAGGACGGGCTCGATGAACTGATCGTAGGTCGGGACGGACATGGTTCGTTTTTACCCTAATCTAAGGCTTAGTCCGCCGTGGCGGATCGACGACTACGCTTGGCTTTGGGGGCGGCGGTGCGTTGGGCTTTGATGCGCTCTAGCAGCACGTCGGCAGGTTCGTCGTTCGGGTCTTGCGGCACAAGATCACCTTTGAACGCTTTGGCGAGGATGCTTTGGGCCAGATGATCAATTCGTTTTTTGGCCTCACTGACCTTGGTTTCCAGCTGTTCGGCATAGGCGAACAGTTGCTCGACACGGTGGACGATTTCGTTTTGTTCATCAATGGAAGGTGCCGGTAGACCAATTTCCTTTAAAACTGAAGCTTTGATCCCTTTCACTGTTGTTCCGGTTGAGCGGCGAGCCAATTCCTCTTGTAAGAGTGACGATTGCAAAGCTATAGCTGCAAAGCTAGACGAGTAGCCTTCGTGAAATTGAAGGCAGATTGCTCGCTGTGCTAGCGCAAATTTTTCCGTTATATCGATAACTGCCACGTTACCGAGAGGTGCCTCGGTTGTAATCAACACATCACCAACTTTTGGAATTCCACGCGTCATCCAGCTTTCATATGCTTCTGGGCGGATAAACTCCCGAGGAACTCTCGAAATATACCCTGACTTGATATTTTTAGCGGTGATCAGTGGAATTCCAGAATCGACCTTTTCTGGCGTTTTCCCTCGATAGTCGATGAAACGCGCAATTACGCCAAGTCGCCTGACTGGGTACAAGAAACCCTGATCTTGAGAGGTTTCAGCAACATGCCACTCCTTCGTAAGCCGCCCGGAAACGGCGGCGGCGAGTACGGATTGGCGGAAGCGTTTGAGCAGCGCGGGGATGTTGTCGATGCGGGCTTTCAGGGTATCAACTTGGGTCAGTAGTTCGTCGAGCTTGGCGGCGATGCGAGTTTGTTCGGCTGCGGGCGGCAGCGGAATCGGAGCTTTAGAAAAAATGCTTTTGTTTACGATAGAGATCGTTGTGGCAGAAGATTGAGCTTCGAGCCATGGTCTTAGTGTCTTGCAATAATGGAATACGAAGCTCGGGTCTATACCAGTGTCAGGAATCAGAGCGTTGATCTGTTGGTTTGTGGCGGATGTTGTTGTGGTTAGACCAACTTTTCCTAGGTTGCCGATGCAGGTCACTACGATACTCTGCGGCGGCAGGTTAGGGACTTCTGCAGCGCCGGCATCAGTTAGAAAAGTTTCAGTCGTGACTATTGGCCCGGAATGATTGAGATCACCTGGTTTTATGAAGGGAATACTTCCACCATAGAAGCTTGCCTCCTTTGTGCTGGGGGTTTTACCTGTAACAATATGGCCTATATCTGCGAGGCTGCAAGCGGCCCACCAAGCTGGCAACTTACTCATTCTCAGCCCTCATTTCCAACCCCATCACCTCAGCCATCAACTGCTTCTGCGCCATCACTTCATCCCCCGCCCCTAGCGCCTTCATCAGCTCTTCCAGCTCACGCAGTGCCTCGGTCAATTCAGCCATCGCCTCACCCGCCAGTACTTCCGGAGCGGGCAGGTCGGCAGCATCCAGGCTGCTGTCGTCTTTTAGCCAACTGATGTCCAGCGAGTCACTCCGCTCGTTGCGGATGTAATCCCGGGTAAAGCTGCGGAAGCGGCTGTTTTCACCGATACCTTCGACGTTCTCGGCGCGTGGGCTTTCGCCGTCGGGGGTGTCGCCATAGGCGTCCTCGAACGGTTTGAGGTGCGTGGGCCCGAAGGGCGTGCGCTTGCCGAAGTTGGGCATGTTGCTGCGCAGGTCATAGATCCACACGCGCTTAGTGCAACCTTCCTCCTGGCGCGGGTTTTCCACGGTGCCCTTCTGAAAGAACAGTACGTTGGTCTTCACACCCTGTGCGTAGAAGATGCCAGTAGGCAGGCGCAGAATGGTGTGCAGGTTGCACTTGTCCATCAGGTCGCGGCGCACGTCAGTGCCAACGCCGGCCTCGAACAGCACGTTATCCGGCAGCACCACGGCGGCGCGGCCGCCCGGCTTGAGGCCACGGTAGATGTGCTGGAGAAAGGCCAACTGCTTGTTACTGGTGTGGTACGTGAGGTCATCACGAGTCGGGCCACCGCCACCCTTGGCCGTGCCGAATGGTGGGTTGGAGAGGATGAGGTCGACCTTGGGTAAGTTGGCCCCGGTCTGACCTAGGGCGTTGCCCAAGTGCACCACGCCCTCTTCATCGCCTTCCATGCCATGCAGCAGTGTGTTCATTAGTGCCAGGCGGCGAGTGCCGGGCACCAGTTCTACGCCAACAAAGGCGCGATTGCGCTGGAATGCCTGGGCTTTGGCGTCGAGGTCGTAGTAATCGTCGGTTTGACTTTTGATATAGGCGTCAGCAGCGATCAAAAAGCCCGCAGTACCGGCGGCCGGGTCTTGTATGGTCTCGCCCGGCTGTGGCTTGATGCAGCGGATGATGCTGTCGATCAGCGGACGCGGGGTGAAGTACTGGCCGGCGCCGGACTTGGTCTCGCCGGCGTTCTTTTCCAGCAAGCCTTCATAAAGATCGCCGAGGCCGTCTTGTCGGGCGCTGAACCAGTCGATGGCGTCAAGGCTCTTGATCAACTGCTCAAGGTGGCGCGGTTCCTTGAGGCGAGTCTGGGCGTCGGCGTAGATCGCGGCGATCAGCGGGTCAGGGTTTTTGCCAAGGTCCAGCAGCATCTGCCGGTAGTGATCGAGAAGGTTAACGCCGGACTTGCCAGCCAGGTCTGGCCAACGCGCGCCTTCGGGCAACTTGTGGCCGAAGCTGTCGTTGTTCTGCACCTGTTCGTATTCCATCTTGATGAACAGCAGCAGCACGAGCTCTGTGACGTAGTCGCTGTAGTTGATGCCATCGTCGCGCAGGACGTCGCAGAGGTTCCAGAGTTTCTGGACGATATCGGAGTTGGTCATGGGGTACCTGTGGCGAAGTGTGTAAAGCACCAGATTTCGCTGGCGCAAAGAAATGGTTGCCTGGGCTCAGTCGTCTGAGGAGCGTTGTTCGGCCTTTAGCGCTCGGCCCGTCGCAGTCAGGCGATAGCGTTGCTTGCTGCTGTTGGGCTTGTCTGGAATGGTCATCTCGACAACGCCAAGCCTCAGTAGTGGGGTCAAAACCTGCTCGCGAAACTTGCTGCGGTTGCTGCGCCCGACGAATGTCATTAGCTCTGGCGCAGTGTGATCGTCTGTCATCTTGCACAGCATCGTTATCTGCTCTTGCTGCAAAGACCGGCGAGTTTCGGCTTGTTCTTCTTCGACAGCAAACTCAGTCCCCACTTGGTCCCTACTTGGTCCCGACTTAGTCCCTACTTGGTCCCCACTTGGGCCCGAAAGAGGCCCTTTTTCAACGGCGCGCTGAATCACCACCTTGAACTGATTACTCTGCCGGTCGTCCTCCAGTCGGATCATTGGCCAAGCATCGATAGCGCGCGGGATGCCGGTGCCTAAACCGCGATAGGGGAGAATGTGCACAGCATGGGAGGTGAGCGTCGGGTTACGACGGTTGGACAGGCCGAATCGAATTTTCTCGGTATCGAGCACGTCAGGCAGGTGCCCGGGACTGATCAGTTCGATGCGATCGGCGAAGATCATGATCCGGATGGAGGCGCTGACAAAGTAGTCGCGGTGGATCAGGGCATTCACCAGCAGTTCTTCAAACACTTCCTCCGGCACTTCCAGCTGGCCGAGGGTATTGAAGCCCTGCTGACGCTGCACGTGGCGTAGGTTGCGCTTTATGAAGGCAAGACTGCGTCGGTACTGCTCCTGCAGATTTCCGTCGATATCTTCGCTGTCTAGATAGTGGCGGTCATGCAGAACCGTGCCCGGAAACGCCACGGCCTTGATATCGAACGCCGGGCACAGACGTTGTGGCGCCTGGCCGAAGAGCAGCAAACCGGCCAAATTGGGTGTGTCGCCACTTGCGAGGCCAAGATTTTCCAGGATGCGGGTGGTTTCCAAACCTGTCTGTTCGGGGCTCTGCCGAAAGCGTCTTTGGAAGTACTCGCCAAGCGCTTTGGCGTCGATATCCGCCACGCTGCTGCCCGCGACCGGTACCGCATCGGCGCACACCAGCCCGGCCTGCTGGAACAAACGCTGCAGTTCTTCACGGGCCGTGACCCGACGCTTGTCGGCGCCGTTCTTTACCCAGATGCGACCCTGATTGTCGACGTAGGGTTTATTCAGCCCTTGTTCGACTGTCACCACCATGACCAGCCCGTGCTCGGTCTGAAGGTTGCTGGACAATGGATTGATCGCCGGACGGACATTTTGTGAGGCCGCGTTGGAGAGCAGTTGATTGAGTCGCGAAATGTCGGCGCTACTCAACCCGCTCACCGTGCCGGAGTCGTCTACGCCAATCAGCAAGTAGCCACCGCACGTATTGGCAAACGCCACCAACTCGGCTGCCAAGGCATCGATATTGCTGAAATCGCGCTTGAACTGATGGCGGCTGTCTTCACCACGGGCAAGGATCTGATGAAGCTCAGCAGGGGTCATGAGGCATCTCTAAGTAGCGTGGCGATAAGTCGTAGTGCCGGGGCATTATCCCTTATGAACGAGCACGCTGGCCAATCCGGCGTTCCAGATCGGTCTCATCCCGTTTGTGCCCAAAGATTGTCATTCAGGGCATCCAGCACCACGCCCAGGTTGCCGCCGAGCATTTTGTCCAGCCGCGTGCTGCCGCCATCGTTCTTGAACGCTTCACCAATCTGTTTCTTGTCAATAACGACTTCGTGAACCAGCTGCTTAGCCAGGCGGTCCAGCCACTTACGCTGGACTTGAGTCCAAGGCTGCAAGGTGTAAATCGTCCCCATTGCCTTGGTTACGCGCTGCTCGAATGGCAGCAGCGCCTCTCCGAGGGCAGCGCGGCGGATGAAGCCGACGATACTGGCAGCAATTTCCTGGTTCGTCTGGTTGCGCCAGGCGCTTTGCAGGTTCACCTCACTGTAGCCATGCCCGTCGAGCAGCAGGCGCACTTCGCGCAATTGTTCACGGGTCAGGTCTTGCGGGCGGTTGACCACTACGCCGAGGGCCACTGACTGGTTCAACTGATTCTTAATGAAGTCGTTGAAGCTTTCCAGATAGTCCGCGGGCTTTTGGTAATCGCCGTAGTTCTGCTCACGGACCATCAGTTCGTCCGTGTGAGTGGATATCACCGGGTAGTTCAGCGATCCCAGCAGGGCATTAACCGTGGCGAGTTGATCGAGCAGTTGGGCATGCTGTTGGATGAACTGGGCAGCTTGCTGTGGGCCGAGCTGGTGCAGGTGCTGATGCAGTTTGTCCGGGGCTACGCCCCAAGTGTTTTCCAGTTCGGCGAGCTTGGCCTTTAGGGTTGGCTTTTGCTCGACCTTATGGCTGGCCTTGCGCAGAATACGCATGACCCGCTGGCTCAACTGGTCCAGGACGTCGTGGGCATGACTAGTGTCTGGCTGGTTACCAGGAGCATCGAGGCTGGCTGGGTTGGTTAGCTCGCTGACCAGCTGTTCGAGGCTGATGTTTGGGTCCTTCACTAGCGGCTTCATTGTATCTACTGGTTCGAGGGCAGCGTACAGGTCAACGGGGTCGTAGATCTTGAATACTGTCTTGCCGATTTCATCGCAGCGGCGAGTCGCGCGACCCTTCATCTGTTCGTAGAGGATGCGCGAACGCACCCGGCGCATGAACACCAAGTGGCAAATGCGCGGTACGTCGATACCGGTGGTCAACAGGTCGACCGTGATGGCAATGCTCGGGTAGCGCTCGTTCTTGTACTGGCGGATCAGTTGTTTGACCTTGTCACTTTGCCCGGTGATGATCTGTACTGCCGCCTGGTTGTAATCTTCGCCGTGAACGTCCTTGAAGGTTTCGTCGAGGAGGTTTTTGACCCGCTCGGCATGGGCCTGGTTAACGCAGAAGATCATCGTTTTTTCGTCGCCCGACGGGTCGAGTTCGTGTGCCAGTTGCTCGCAGATGACCTTGTCGAAACTGGGCGTAATCACGCGGCGATTGAAGGACTCGATTTCGAAGTCGAGTTCGTCCTCGAGCTCGGCGACATCCACCTCGCCGGTGCTCGTATCGATGACGCTGACGCTCTCGCCCTTGGCAAAGTGGATGCCATTCTGGCTCAGCAGGGTTTGGTAGCGGATTGGAGGTTCGTGATCAATCAGCCAGTCGTCAGCCACGGCCTCACGGTAGCTGTAGGTGTATATCGGAGCCCCGAAGACCTCGCTGGTGTGCTTGGCTGGGGTAGCGGTGAGCCCGACGCGGCAGGCGTCGAAATAGTCGAGCACGCGACGATACTGCGATAGATACTGGTTGAAGTCGCGCACTGCCAGCTCGCCTTCAGTCATTTCCTGATCGAGGGTGTAACCGCGGTGGGCTTCGTCGACGATGATGCAGTCGAAGGCATCGATGGGCGGCGGAGTGTCCGACTGGAAGATGCGCTTGACCATGGCCTGCACAGTGGCGACCTGAACCCGTGTTTCAGCTTCGGCTGCCATGTCACCTAGTTCTTTGACGTCGTAGATCTGCGCCAGCGTGTGGTTCTGTTCCAGTGTCGCCTCATTGAAGGCTTCGATGGCCTGTTCCCCCAAGGCGCTGCGATCGACCAGGAAAAGAATACGGCGAAAGCGCTCGGCCTTCAGCAGGCGGTACATCAAGCCAATGATAGTGCGCGTTTTGCCGGTTCCGGTCGCCATGGCGAGCAAACAGTTGCGGCGATTGGCGGCTAGGGCCTGTTCGACGGCGCGGATGGCGTTTTCCTGATAGTCACGCAGCTTGAGATAGGCGAAGCCTTCCTGCTGTAGTTTCGCCTCGGCGTCCTCACGGCTGCGTTTGAGTAGGTCGAGTAGGCCGCCCGGCGTGTGGAAGTCCTGCAGCGGCCGGCGCAGGTTGGCCGGACTGCGCAAGTCACGAAACCAGATGCCAGACAGCTCAGCGAGTTGCTTAATGAAGGGACGACCATTGCAGGCGAAGGCGAACGGGACCTTGAAGTGGCTGCCCTGGCCGTCGGCCCACCCCACGCTCTGACCGGCCGGTTGCAGATCGTTAGTCACGATCAACTGGCGTGAATAGCGCTCGGCTTGGGGAATGCGGTCGGCTATGTTGACGCGCTTGCGTTTGGCTTCGACGATGGCTACAGGCATGAGGCCGGCAAACAGCACGTAATCAGCGTTCTCTTTCGCCTTGCTGGTTGGCCATTCGGCGATGGCCTTGTTTTTTCCCTTCTCGGGCCGAGCGCCCTTGCTGTAGGTGAGGTCGAGCGAATCGGCCTCCCAGCCCGCATCGTTCAACTGTTGATCGATGAGAATGCGGGTAAGGTCTTCGTTGAGATCGAACTGGCTGCTCGCCTGCTGGGTTTTGCGCGTGACCTGTTGGGCAGCTTGGGGCTGATCCTCAAGCTGTTGCTGCAAAACTCTCAGCCGCGCCTCGAAGTCGACGCGGGCTTTGGATAGCTCTGCCTCGCGCTCCAGAGCAATCTGCTCGTAGATACGCGCTTCCTCGTTCATCTGTCCGGCGAGACTGGCTTGCTCTTGCTTTTCTTGCGCCAATAGCTCTGCTAACTGGTGGTTGTTCTCCAGTTGCTGACGACTGTCGCCAAGCTCTGCACGAAGTTTTTCGATCTGCCCCTGCAGTTCACGCAGAGGCTCACTCGGATCGACCGGAACCATGAAAGGCCCAGGCTTGAAGGCGCTGCCGCCCTTGCCGAATGACTGGTGGTACCAGATCGCCAAGGCGCGGGCGACCTTCAGCCCATCCAGTGCTTCACGATGCAGGGTGCGGAATTCGTGGGTAGCTTTGTTGCCTTCGACTCGCAGCGTATGGAACAGGTTACGGATGTTACCGTCGAGCTTGATTTCACGACTCAGGCGGTACAGCAGGTCAGCTTGGGACGTGGTGGCATCGAACTCAATGCCTGCTCTTACCACCAGATCCTGGGCGAGCGCTTCGCCCAACTGGCGCAGTTTGATCAGCGTCGTGTTGGGGTCACTGGAAAATACTCGCTCGGCCGCATTGGCAAGTTGGAAAAAAACCGGATCGTGTTCTTTGAAAAAGGCGAAGTTGCTGTTCTCTGCCATGTTCCATCCCTTGAGTTCGTCACCGACCATCCTGAGAGTGGTGGCGTTACGGGGCATAATGCCAGACGAAGCGGAACGAGTGTACACCCCACCAATCTTGGGTTGGGCCGCACCTTCTCCGCCTCAAGGAATTTACGCTACCCCAGCCCAACATGTGATCAGGACCGCTTGTAGTCGCCAAGCGTGGGTCATATGTGCCGATGCGCTGGATGGACTGTTACATGCTTGACTACTACGTTTGGGCCTCGCTGCCCCGACTTTATCTTTTGCGGTACTTAGCATCCTTAAGGAGCACCGTTCGCATGTTTGCCAAATTTTACCCACAAAAAAAGACGCCCTAAGGCGTCTTCTTCGTTGGAATTTTGGTGGAGCCGGGGGGATTTGAACCCCCGTCCGCCAGTACTCCGCTGTCGGTACTACATGCGTAGCCATCTCAACTAAGTTAATCCGCAGCCGCCCGAGTGGCAGGGTGCTTTGGACGAGTTGGGTAAGTTTTAGTCGCTTTGCCCCCAACGTGCTACACGACGATCCTGTTCTGTATGACAATCACTTCGGGTTTACAGGCATCCCCTAGTGATTGCTGGAGCCGAAGCTACCAGGAGAGCGGGCTCAGCTGCTTACGCAGCGAAAGCTTCACCCTCGTAGTTTTTGTCATTGGCAACTATAGAAAGTTGCAACAGTGGATTTACGAGTTCTGTTACCAACTCGGCATGCACCTAGAGTTTCGCGACCGGCGTCGAATCCTAATCGGCCCCAACTCAGCTCTAGAGCTGAGCGTGCATTTCAGCACGCAAGGCGGAGTATACGCCTTTGTGCGGACGACGTCGACTGCGGGTGTCGTCGTCCGTTTATAGCCTGGCCTTACGAGCCGCTGCCGCCAGCGGTGCCGCTGCCTTTGTCGGTTTTGTTGAGGCGCTCAAGCACCTTGCTGGTGATGGTGATGCACTCTTTGGTGTCGCCGCTGGCTTGGGCGGCCTTGGCTTTGTCGATGTGCTCGGTCAGGGTTTTATCGAGGCCTTCGGAGGTGGTGGCGGTGGTGGCCATGCTGTCGTCGATCTTCTGCAGGTTCAGGGTGCAGAGGTCGTCAGCAGCGAATACCGGCGAGGCCAGCAGTGTGGCAGCCGCGAAGAGAGCGGAAAGCGCAGTACCTTTCATGGGTGTCTCCTTCTGGAAGGCCTCTGGAAGGCGGGCCTGTAAAGATGGACTGCGCGGTTTCCGCGAGGGTTCAATGCAAATGCTGGCCTGCTGATATGGCTGTCGTTATTGGATCGCGTCGCGTAGGGCTTTGCCGCTTTCTATGTCGGTGCCGAGGGCTCGGGCTAGAGCGCTCAGGTAGCGGGCGGCTTCGAGGGCGACGGGGTCGTCGTTTTTGTCGGCTTGCTGGGTGAGGTGGCGGACCATGCTCAGTAGCGCGGACAGTTCCTGAAAGGCGCGCTCGACGTGCACGCCGGGCTTTATGCGGTAGAGGTCGTGGCAGGTTTCGGTGCCGACGGTGGTCCAGCTGTCGAGGTCGTGGGTCATTGCGGCGCTCCTTCTTCAACGGTGGCGCGGCGCATGACGTGTTCGACCAGGGCGCGGGCGGTTTCGGCGGCGTGGGATGCGTTGCTGAGCATGTTCAGGCCGGGCTCGCCGGCGTGATGGCGGCAGTGCTCGTCGATGGTCTCGATTACACCGCGTAGCAGTTCGCTGGAATGAGCGAGCGCGTCGGGCGTGGGCAGGTCGTTGTGAAGCGAGAAGAAGGGGTTGTTGAGCATTTTGAAGCGGGGCGGATCTGGAACTAATTTTTTCATGGCACCTTACCGATCTAGGTCATCAGGAGCTGCCAAGTAGATTCCTCTCACAGAATTGGGTGGCAGCCGAATGCGGGGTGAGAGACCGGCAAAGATCGGTAAAATCCGGCCAGACCGAAGCCTGCCCGCATTGCGGCTGCCATTGCAGTGCTACCGACCATCCCGGGCTCTCACACCCTTGTCGCCTGAAAATGGCGACCCGAGGAAATTAGCCCTGATGGCCAAGATCAACAACAGCGAAACGGCGTTAGCGCCCGTAGGATAATTCCCAAGAGCCCCAATCCAGAAGCATTTGGTTTCAGGTTCGGAAATGTCCTACGGAAAACCCGCAACCGGACACCGCCGAACCCAAATTCAGATCACCCGCGCCCGAGTCACTCGATCCACCAGATAAACCAACCCGTGATAGTCGATCCCGCTGTTGCTCGACAGCCCGATTTCACACGTGCGGCTGGTCGAAATCCCCTCGCTGCAGTACTGCACCGCATCCTTCAAACTGCGCAGCGCATGGCTGTTCAGCTCCGGCGTGGTAAAGCCCTTGTCGCCGGCAAACCCACAGCAATGAATCCCCTCGGGGATCACCACCTGCTTGCTGCAACGCCGCGCCAGGTCAATCAGCGCCTGGCTTTCACCGAGGTGCTGGGTGCTGCAGGTGACGTGCACCGCCACCGGCTCCTCCTGCGGGGTGAACTCCAACCGGTCGACCAGATAGGTGCGGATAAAACGCACCGGGTCATACAGGTCGAGGCGGGTTTCGCCCAGGTCCTGCACCAGGCGCAAGGTGCACGGGCTGGTGTCGCAGTACACCGGGTCGATGCCGCCGCGGGTGGCCAACAGCAGGGCGTTGATCAGCTCCTGGCGTTTGTGCTCGGCCTGCTCGGCGTAACCTTTTGAGGCAAATGGCTGGCCGCAGCAGAGGCTGTCGGCGTTTTCGGGGAATACCACCTGGTAACCGGCTTTTTCCAGCAGGCGTTGGGTTTTGTCCAGCAGCGAGCTTTGTTCGCGGTCGGCGTAGGCCGGGCCCATCACCCGCGACACGCAGGCGGCGAGGTACACCACGCGGGGGCGGGCGTCGTTGCTGGCCGGGCCAAAGTCGATGGCGCGCAGCGGTTGCGGCATGGCGCTGGTCCACTGCGGCAGGCGGCCGTTGCTGGCTTTACTTAATGAGGCGCTGAGGCGCTCGAGGCGGGGCGCGCCGAGCAGTTTGCGGGCGCCGTTGGCGGCGGCGAGGGTGAAGCGGGCGCCGCGCAGGGTGGCCTGGAAGTGCTCGGCCAGCCAGTCGGCGGTTTTGCCGTGATCGGCGGCTTGGCCGCGCAGCTTTTTCACCAGCTCGCCGGTGTTGATGCCGACCGGGCAGCGCTGGGCGCACAGGCCGGTGGCGGCGCAGGTGTCGATGCCCTGGTACTGGAAGTCGCGCAGCAGTTGGCGCACGTCTGCGCCGGCGCGCTTTTTCGCCTGGATGTCGCGCCACATGACGATGCGCTGGCGGGGGCTGAGGGTCAGGCCTTTGGACGGGCACACCGGTTCGCAGAAACCGCACTCGATGCACTTGTCGACGATTTCGTCGGCGGCGGGCAGCGGTTTGAGGTTTTTCAGGTGGATGTCAGGGTCTTCGCTGAGCACCACGTCGGGGTTGAGGATGCCGTTGGGGTCGAGCAGGCGCTTGAGCTGCCACATCAGTTGGTAGGCGTCTTTGCCCCACTCCAGCTCGACGAAGGGCGCCATGTTGCGGCCGGTGCCGTGCTCGGCCTTGAGCGAGCCGCCGAATTCGACGGCGACCAGTTGCGCGACGTCGTCCATGAAGGCCTGGTAGCGGGCGACTTCGGCGGCGTTGTTGAAGCCTTGGGTGAAGACGAAGTGCAGGTTGCCTTCCAGGGCGTGGCCGAAAATGATCGCCTCAGCGTAGCCGTGTTTGTCGAACAGCTGGATCAGGCGGTTGACGCCTTCGGCCAGGACTTCGACGGGGAAGGTGACGTCTTCGATGATTACTGTAGTCCCGGTCTGACGCACGGCGCCGACGGCGGGGAAGGTGTCTTTGCGGATTTTCCACAGCAGGTTGTACACGGTCGGGTCTTCGCTGAAGTCGACCTTCTGCTCCAGCGGGAACTCGGCGATCGATGCCATGATCAGCCCGAGTTGCTCGTGCAGCAGCGTTTGGCTGGCGGCGCGGGACTCGATCAGCAGGGCGCAGGCGTTGTCCGACAGGGCGCGGACCCACACCGGCATGCCGGGTTTATCTTGGACCGAGCGCAGGCTGCGGCGGTCGAGCAGTTCGACGGCGGACACCGGCTGGCTCTTGAGCACGGTGACGGCTTTGCAGCAGCTTTCCACGGTGGGGAAGACGATCAGCGCCGAGGCTTTGTGCGGGTGGTCGAGCACGGTGTCGTAGGTCACGGCGCTGATAAAGCCGAGGGTGCCTTCGGAGCCGACCAGCAGGTGCTGGAGAATGTCGAGCGGCTGGTCGTAGTCGATCAGGGCATTGAGCGACAGGCCGGTGGTGTTTTTCAGGCGGTACTTGTGGCGGATTCGCGCAGCCAGTTCAGAGTTGGCGCGGGTCTCCTGGCCGAGCCGGGCCAGCTCGGCGAGCAGGGCGCCGTGGCTGTGCTCGAAGGCGGCGACGCTGGCTGGGTCTTCGCTGTCGAGGCGGGTGCCGTCGGCCAGCACCAGGCGCAGGCCGGCGAGGGTGTGGTAGGTGTTTTGCGCGGTACCGCAGCACATGCCGCTGGCATTGTTGGCGACGATGCCGCCGATCTTGCAGGCATTGATCGAGGCCGGGTCGGGGCCGATCTTGCGCCCGAACGGGGCGAGCCAGGCGTTGGCCTGGGCGCCGATGACGCCGGGTTGCAGGCGGATCTGCTCGCCGTGGCGGCGGATTTCCTTGCCGTTCCAGCTGTCGCCGAGCACGATCAACACCGAGTCGCTGAGGGCCTGGCCAGACAAGCTGGTGCCGGCGGCGCGGAAGGTCACTGGCACGCGCTCGCGCTGGGCCAGTTGCAGCAGGCCGACCACTTCGTCTTCCGATTCGACGCGCACTACCAGCTGTGGGATCAGCCGGTAAAAGCTGGCGTCGGTGCCAAAGGCCAGGGTCGAGGTCGGGTCGCTGAAGCGGCGGTTGGCGGGGATCAGGCGCTCGGCATCTCTGAGGAACGCGGCAGGCAGGCTCATGCAATCTCCTCGCGGGGCCGTCGCATCTGTGGCGCAACGTGCCCCGGGCAATCAGGCGGTGTGGGGTAGGGCGCGTCAGGCGCCCAGTTCGCGGACCAGCGAGTCGCGGCTGATTTCGCTGATCGACTTGGCGCCGGTCAGCACCATGGCCACGCGCATTTCTTTTTCGAACAGGGCCAGCAGGTTTTTCACCCCGGCCTCGCCGTGGGTGGCCAGCGCCCAGAGGAAGGCGCGGCCGATCAGCACGCTGTCGGCGCCGAGGGCGATCATGCGCACCACGTCGAGGCCGCTGCGGATGCCGGAGTCGGCGAGGATCTTGATGTCGCCTTTGACCGCATCGGCAATCGCCGGCAGCGCGCGCGCGCTGGAGAGCACGCCGTCGAGCTGGCGGCCGCCGTGGTTGGAGACGACGATGCCGTCGGCGCCGAACTTGACCGCATCACGGGCGTCGTCCGGGTCGAGGATGCCTTTGATGATCATCGGGCCGTCCCAGAATTCACGGATCCACTCGAGGTCTTTCCACGAGATCGACGGGTCGAAGTTGTTGCCCAGCCAGCCTATATAGTCGGTAAGGCCCGTGGGGTTGCCGCGGTAGGTAGAGATGTTGCCCAGGTCATGCGGGCGGCCCATCACGCCGACGTCCCAGGCCCATTGTGGGTGGGTCATGGCTTGCAGCACGCGGCGCATCGGGCCGTTGGCGCCGCTCATGCCGGAGTGGGCATCGCGGTAGCGCGCGCCGGGCACGGGCATGTCGACGGTGAAGATCAGGGTTTTAACCCCGGCGGCCTTGGCGCGCTCGAGGGCGTTGCGCATGAAGCCGCGGTCTTTCAACACATACAGCTGGAACCACATCGGCCGGTCGATCGCCGGGGCGACTTCTTCGATCGGGCACACCGACACTGTCGACATGGTGAAGGGGATGCCGTGCGCGGCGGCGGCGCGGGCGGCCTGCACTTCGCCGCGGCGGGCGTACATGCCGGTCAGGCCGACCGGGGCGAGGGCGACCGGCATGCTCAGGGTTTCGCCGAACAGCTGCGTCTGCAGGTTGAGTTCGGACATGTTGTTGAGCACGCGTTGGCGCAGGGCGATGCTGGCCAGGTCGTCGACGTTGCGGCGCAGGGTGTATTCGGCGTAGGCGCCACCGTCGGCGTAGTGGAACAGGAACGGTGGCAGCTTGCGCTGGGCCGCGACGCGGTAATCGGTGGAGGCAGAAATGATCATGGATGCTCGCTGCAAAGGTGGTGAGGGGTGGCTGCCGGGCGCAATCGAGTGCGCCCGGCCCCTGTCACTTTAGTGGTGAACCAGCATGCCGGTGAGCCAGTAGGCTTGCACCAGGGTGATCACGCCGACGATGGTGGCGAAGAACAGGCTGTGTTTGACGGTGAAGCGGAACAGGTCCGATTCCTTGCCAACCAGGCCGGTCGCGGCGCAGGCCACGGCGATCGATTGGGGCGAGATCATCTTGCCGGTCACGCCGCCGCTGGTGTTGGCCGCTACCAGCAGGGTGTCGCTGACGCCGATCTGGTGCGCGGTGGTGGCTTGCAGCGAGCTGAACAGGGCGTTGGACGAGGTGTCCGAGCCGGTCAGGAACACGCCCAGCCAACCGAGGAACGGCGAGAAGAACGGGAACGCCGCGCCAGTGCCGGCCAATACCAGGGCCATGGTCGAAGACATGCCGGAGTAGTTGGTGACGAAGGCGAACGCCAGCACCATGCCGATCGACAGGATTGGCCAGCGCAGCTCCCACAGCACTTCTTTGAAAGTGGTAATACCAGTTTTGAAGTTGATCTTCAGGACCCACATCGAGATTAGCGCCGAGAGGAAGATCGCGGTGCCGGTGGCGGAGATCGGGTCGAGCTTGAACACCGCTGGCATGGCGGTTGGGGCTGCAACGATCGGCGCGGTCTTGATGACCAGCTGATCGAGGTGCGGGATGGCGAAGTTGAACACGAAGTTGTACATCGCGCCGCCGGGGGCGAACGCGGCCTTGAATGGCTTCAGGGTCCAGATCGTTACCAGCACGGTGAGGATCAGGAACGGCGACCAGGCTTTGAAGATTTCACCGAAGCTGTACGGGGTTGGCTGGCTGCCGCTGGACTGCACCACGGCGGCGCCGACGCTGCCCTGGGCCACGGCCATCGAGCGTTTTGGCTGCCAGACTTTGAGGAACAGGGTCAGCGAGATCAGGCTGGCCAGCGCCGAAGTGATGTCGGGCAGTTCTGGGCCAATGTAGTTGGAGGTGAAGTACTGGGTCACGGCGAAGCTCAGGCCGGCGACCAGGGCGGCAGGCCAGGTTTCTTTGACGCCGCGCAGGCCGTCCATCATGAACACCAGCCAGAACGGTACGAACAGCGACAGCAGCGGCAGCTGGCGGCCGGTCATGGCGCCGATGTGGAAGGCGTCAATGCCGGTTACCTGGCCGGCGACGATGATCGGGATGCCGAGCGCGCCGAAGGCGACTGGTGCGGTGTTGGCGATCAGGCACAGGCCGGCGGCGTAGAGGGGGTTGAAGCCCAGGCCGACCAGCAGGGCAGCGGTGATTGCCACGGGTGCGCCGAAGCCGGCGGCACCTTCAAGGAAGGCGCCGAAGCAGAAGCCGATCAGCAGGACTTGCAGGCGTTGGTCGTCGGTGATCGACAGCACCGAGCTGCGGATCACTTCGAACTGGCCGCTCTTGACCGTCAGTTTGTACAGGAACACCGCGGCAACGATGATCCAGGCGATTGGCCACAGGCCGTAGAGGAAGCCATAACCAGCAGCTGCCAGGGCCATGTCGACCGGCATGTTGAAGGCAAAGATGGCGACCAGGATCGACAGGCCGAGGGTGATGCTGCCGGCCACGTGGCCTTTGAGGCGGAATACGGCCAGGGCGAGGAAGAAGAATACGATCGGGATCACTGCCGCCAGCGCGGACAGGCCAAGACTGCCCAATGGGCTATAGATTTGTTGCCAGGTTTGCATGATGGGTTGGCCCCTAATTGTTGTTGGTCAGCACTGGCACTGGGTAATTGGTAAGACCAATTTACAGCGTGCGGATGCTAGGTTAAAAGCGCAGCTGGGCCTGTGTCAATTTGTCTCGGCTTGTACTTTGGTGGAATGTCGATGAATGGCTTGGGGTTGGGGTTTTTGGGCGTTGTGTTTGTCTTGAGGGTGCTGGGGCTGCTTTGCAGCCCTTTCGCGACACAAGGCCGCTCCTACGCTGACCGCGCAACGCCAAGACAGCGCGGTCAAAGGAGCGGCCTTGTGTCGCGAAAGGGGTGCGTAGCGCCCCCAGCGATGCTCGCTTGCACCAAAGCCAGAGCGGCACACGAATACCCAGCTTTTATTACGCAACTGATACGTGTGAGCGCAGCCTGGATAGGCCAAAATAGTAGCCCTCGCTGTGTGTGCGAGGGTTTGTGGAGAGTAAGTGATGGTTTTTGATCAGGTTCGCCAACGGCGCCTGTCCGACGACATTGTCGAGCGCCTGGAAGGGATGATCCTTGAAGGTACCTTGACCTCGGGTGAGCGCCTGCCGGCCGAGCGCGCCCTGGCCGAACAGTTCGGCGTGTCGCGGCCATCGCTGCGCGAGGCGATCCAGAAGCTGGTGGCCAAGGGGCTGCTGGTGAGTCGCCAGGGTGGCGGCAATTATGTGGCGGCGTCGCTGGGTGCAACCTTCAGTGACCCGCTGCTGCAGCTGCTTGAGCACAGCCCGGAGGCGCAGCGGGACTTGCTCGAGTTTCGCCATACGCTGGAGGCGTCGTGTGCGTTTTATGCGGCGCAGCGGGCGACCGAGCTTGACCGTGAGCGGCTCAAGGCGGCGTTTGATGAGCTGCAGGATTGTTATTCACGCAAGGCCGAGGTGAGCCGGGCGGAGGAGGGTGCGGCGGATGCGCGGTTCCATCTGGCGATTGCCGAGGCGAGCCATAACGCGGTGTTGCTGCACACCATTCGTGGGTTGTTTGATTTGCTCAAGCGCAACGTGGTGACAAACATTGGCGGGATGTATCAGCAGCGTAGCGAGACGCGGGATATGTTGATTGGGCAGCATCGCGAGCTGTATCAGGCGATTGTTGAGGGTAGGGCTGAGGAGGCGCGGGAGGTGTCGAGCCGGCATATCCTGTATGTGCAGGAGGTGCTCGAAGAGGCGCAGGAGGAGGCGCATCGGGTGGCGCGGGCGGAGCGGCGCAGTGGGCGGTGATGGGGTTTGGCTTGGAATTGCTGGGGCCGCTTTGCGGCCCTTCGCGGGCAAGCCCGCTCCCACAGGTATCTGAGTGCAGCTTAGTGCCCTGTGGGAGCGGGTTTACCCGCGAAGGGCTGAGCAGCAGCCCCAAAGCAGGCACCACAAATCAACGAAGAATCAGTCTTCCTTGCCTTTGTTGCGCACAGCCCGCTGCATCTCGCGGTTGGAATCGCGTTCGCGCTCGGTGTCGCGCTTGTCGAATTCCTTCTTGCCCTTGCCCAAGGCGATTTCGCACTTGATCAGGTGCTTGCTCCAGTACAGCGACAAGGCCACACATGTGTAGCCCTTCTGCGCCACGGCAGCGTGCACGCGCTCAAGCTCGCGCTTGTTCAGCAGCAGTTTACGGGTGCGGATCGGGTCAGCGATGACGTGGGTGCTGGCGGCAGTCAGCGGCGCAATGTGGCAACCGAACAGCCAGGCTTCACCGTCCTTGAGCAGCACGTAGCTGTCAGTCAGATGTGCCTTACCGGCCCGCAGGCTTTTTACTTCCCAACCGGACAGGACCAGCCCGGCCTCGAACTTGTGTTCGATGAAGTAATCGTGACGCGCTTTCTTGTTCTGCGCGATGGTCCCGGTCGGATGTTTCTTTTGCTTAGCCATAGGGGCCGCATTATAGGCAGTCATGGCGTTGTCGGCTACGGGGTTTTCGGTGCGCTTGAGCCTGCCGGGTGAATCCCGGACAATGGACACACTGTGTAACCCACAGAACCTGTTTTCGGTGAGCTGCGAAGTGCTGCCGCCCAGCCTTGGAATCGATGCCTGGATGACTACCCATATTCAACGCTCTGCCCTGCTGCCGTACCCTGCCCAGGCGCTGTATGACCTGGTCAACGACGTCGCCAGCTACCCAGAATTTCTGCCGTGGTGCTCGGCCTCGACGGTGCTCGAGAGCAGCGAGACGAGCATGCGCGCCAAGCTGGAAGTGGCCAAAGGCGGGCTTAGCCAGCACTTCGTTACGCGCAATGTGCTGGTGCCTGGGCAGTCGATCGAGATGAACCTTGAAGAAGGCCCGTTCAGCCAGTTGCACGGCGTGTGGGTGTTCAAGCCGCTGGGTGACAAGGCCTGCAAGATCAGCCTCGACCTGTCGTTTGATTATGCCGGGCCGATCGTGCGCGCCACCCTCGGGCCGTTGTTCAACCAGGCCGCGAATACTCTGGTCGATGCTTTCTGCCAGCGAGCCAAGCAGCTCAATGGCTGAGGTTTTGGCAAAGCGCAGACACAAAAAAGCCCGAACCTAGGTTCGGGCTTTTTCTTGTCGCCAATCTGCTTACTGCGGATTGGTATCCAGCGGAGCTGGGGTCGGCACCGGTGTGGCTTCGATGGTGTCGATTTCGCGTTGGATCGATTCTTCGGCCGAGCCGCGACGAGCTGGCTTTTCTTCTGGCTGGGTGGGTTGGCCAGGCTGAGCGTCCGGGCTGACGGTAGTATCACCGCTGCCACCGAGGATCTCTTGATCTCGGCTGACGCCAGGCATGAAGTCACCGGACAGACTGACCAGCTGATCACCTTCATTGAAGAAGATGCTCATGCGCTCTTGCTGACGTTTACCGCCACCAGGCTGCAAGCTGTAGAGATAATCCCAACGGTTGGTGTTGAAAGTATCCTGAATCAGCGGGTTGCCCATGATAAACCTTACTTGCCGACGGGTCATTCCCGGGCGTAATTGGTCTATCATGTCCTGCGTGACGACATTGCCCTGCTGGATGTCGATTTTGTAAACCCCGGGAAACGAGCAACCGGCGAGTGCGAGCAGTCCCACTAGGGTGAGGCTGGTTAGCAAGAGCTTGGACTTTTGCATCGGTGGGCGACTTCCACTATCTTGGCTGGACAACGTAAACCCCGATCATACCCGTATTAAGAGAAGCTGCGAAGCAGCATCGGCGAGAAAGCTGACCATGGTTGAAAATAGCGAACTACGTAAAGCTGGTCTCAAGGTGACACTGCCTCGAGTTAAGATCCTTCAGATGCTCGATTCTACCGAGCAGCGACACATGAGTGCCGAGGATGTCTACAAGGCGCTGATGGAGGCTGGCGAGGACGTCGGTCTGGCCACTGTTTACCGGGTTTTGACCCAGTTCGAAGCAGCGGGCCTGGTGGTTCGTCATAACTTCGACGGCGGTCACGCGGTGTTTGAGCTGGCGGATGGCGGTCACCACGACCATATGGTCAACGTGGAGACCAGCGAAGTTATCGAGTTCTTCGATGCGGAAATCGAAAAACGCCAGAAAGAGATCGTAGCCGAGCATGGCTATGAGCTCGTGGACCATAATCTGGTTCTGTATGTGCGTAAAAAGCGGTAACGATTTAGATCGTTGACGGCTGGCGGGGCGATCTTTCGAGGTCGTGCCCGCCAGTTGTGTTTTTGGGGGCTGCTTTGCAGCCCTTCGCGGGTGAACCCGCTCCCATAGGTTTAGGCGGTGCAGCTCAAAACCCTGTGGGAGCGGGTTTACCCGCGAAGGGCCGCGCAGCGGCCCCAATCACTTATTTGCTGGTAACGACCATCTTGCGCGCATGCGCCAGCGATTCTTTGGTCAGGTCAATCCCGCCCAACATCCGCGCCACTTCCTCAACCCGCTCCCGCTTGCCGAGATTGGCCACCGCCGTGTACGTGGTCTCGCTGTCGCGCACCTTGTGCACAAACAAATGATGATGCCCTTGCGCCGCCACCTGTGGCAGGTGGGTCACGGTCAGTACTTGCCCGCGTTCGCCAAGTCGGCGCAGCAACTGGCCGACGATTTCCGCAGTAGGCCCGCCAATACCGACGTCTACTTCGTCAAACACCAAAGTCGGGATGCGCGAGGTCTGCGCAGTGATCACCTGAATCGCCAGGCTGATCCGCGACAGCTCACCACCGGAGGCTACCTTGGCCAAACCTTTAAGCGGCTGCCCAGGGTTGGCACTGACCAGCAGTTCGATCTGCTCCAGGCCATGCGGCGAAGGCTCGGCACTTTCAAACGGATGCAGCTCGATGCAGAAACGCCCACCCGGCATACCGAGGCGCTGCACTTCCTGCTCGACCGCTGTGGCCAGTTGCGCAGCCGCCTGTTTGCGCAGGGCGCTGAGTTCCTGGGCCTTGGTTTGATAGTGCTGGGCATAGGCGGCCAGCTCTTCACCCAGGCGCTCAAGTGACTCGTCACTGGCGTTGAGGCCTTCAAGCTCTTCCATCAAACGCTGTTGCAAGTGCGGCAGTTCGGTCGGGTGCACGCGGTGTTTGCGCGCCAGCGTATAAATAGTATCGAGGCGCTCTTCCAGCGCTTGCAGGCGCATCGGGTCGGCGTCGAAGTTGTCGAGGAAGCGATTGAGCTCGCCGACCGCTTCTTCTACCTGGATCTGCGCACTGGCAATCATGGTCGCCGCTTCGTCCAGCGCCTTCGGCCCGCCGGTCACCGCGCTGAGGCGGTTGAGGCTGACGGTGAGGGCGTTGAGCACATTGCCCGAGTCGCTCTCGCTGCATTGATCGATGACCTGGCGGCAGATGCCAAACAGGGCTTCGGCGTTGGTCAGGCTCTTGTGCTCCTGCTCCAGTTGCTCCAGCTCGTTTTCGCCGAGGGCGAGGTTGTCCAGCTCTTCCAGTTGATAGCTCAGCAGCTGTTGCCGGGCGCGTTGTTCGTCGCCGGAGTTGGACAGCCGCTCCAGCTCCTGGCGGGTCTGCCGCCAGCGCTGCGCCGCCAGTTGCACCTGGCGCGAGAGGTCGCTGGCACCGGCGTATTCGTCGACCAGGCGGCGGTGAGTGTCGGTTTTCAGTAGCGACTGGTGCTCATGCTGGCTGTGGATGTCGATCAACAGTTCGCCGAGAGCCTTGAGGTCGCCGAGCGGGCAGGGTGTGCCATTTATATAGCCACGGCTGCGGCCTTCGGCGGTGATCACCCGGCGCAGGATGCACAGGCCTTCGCCGTCGAGGTCGCGCTCCTTGAGCCAGACGCTGGCCTCGGGAATATCGACCAGGTCGAAGGTGGCGAGGATGTCGGCCTTGTCGGCGCCGGGGCGGACCACGCCGTTGTCGGCGCGATCGCCCAGGGCCAGGCCGAGGGCGTCGAGCATGATCGATTTGCCCGCGCCGGTTTCACCGGTAATCACACTCATGCCGCGAGACAGCTCGAGGTCCAGATGTTCGACGATGGCGTAGTTGTGGATGGACAGGTGCACCAGCATGAGGGCGGCTCCCGAAAGGTCAGGTCTGGATATTTATACAGTGCTTTTTGCCTGCCTGACAATATCCATTGGTAGATTGCTTTCGCGCCGATGGAAAACCACCTCAGCCCTTGAAGCTGATTTTTCAGACCCCATATAGCCGTCAACGGAGCGAGCAAGGCTCGCACAACAGAAATTGCGGAGGAGATACCCAATGGCTGACGAACAGCTGGACGAAAACACCCCAAACACCGAAGAAGCAGGTTCTGAGGATCTCGGTGCCCGTGTTCAGGTGCTCGAGGAGCAGCTGGCCGCGGCCAAGGATCAATCCCTGCGCGCCGTTGCCGACCTGCAGAACGTGCGTCGTCGTGCCGAACAGGATGTCGAGAAAGCGCACAAGTTCGCCCTGGAGAAGTTTGCCAGCGACCTGCTGCCGGTAATCGACAGCCTAGAGCGCGGCCTGGAACTGTCCAGCGCCGATGACGAAACCATCAAGCCAATGCGCGATGGTATCGAGCTCACCCTGAAGATGTTCAGCGACACCCTCAAGCGCTACAACCTCGAAGCCATTGACCCGCACGGTGAACCGTTCAACGCCGAACATCACCAGGCGATGGCCATGCAAGAGAGCGCCGATGTCGAGCCGAACAGCGTGCTCAAGGTGTTCCAGAAGGGCTACATGCTCAACGGCCGTCTGCTGCGCCCCGCCATGGTGGTGGTCAGCAAGGCGCCTGCGGCAGCGCAACCTTCGATCAACGAACAGGCTTGAAATCTGTTTGGGTGACCCCATCTTAGTGTCAAGCATTCAAGTATTACCGCAGTTGGCCAATGTAGCCGCTGCCAGCTAATTCAGTTTCGGGAGAGTTAACATGGGCAAAATCATCGGTATCGACCTGGGGACCACCAACTCGTGCGTCTCCATCCTGGAAAACGGTAACGTCAAAGTTATCGAGAACGCCGAAGGCGCGCGTACTACCCCTTCGATCATCGCTTACGCCAACGACGGCGAAATCCTCGTCGGTCAGTCGGCCAAGCGCCAGGCAGTCACCAACCCGCACAACACCCTGTACGCGGTAAAACGTCTGATCGGTCGCCGCTTCGACGAAGAAGTCGTGCAGAAAGACATTCAGATGGTCCCGTACAAGATCGTCAAGGCTGACAACAACGACGCCTGGGTTGAAGTAAACGGCCAGAAAATGGCACCGCCACAAATCTCGGCTGAAATCTTGAAAAAGATGAAGAAAACCGCCGAAGACTACCTGGGCGAGCCAGTTACCGAAGCGGTCATCACCGTGCCGGCCTACTTCAACGACAGCCAGCGTCAGGCCACCAAAGACGCCGGCCGCATCGCAGGTCTGGACGTTAAACGTATCATCAACGAACCAACCGCAGCTGCGCTGGCTTACGGTATGGACAAGGCCAAGGGCGATCACACCGTGATCGTTTATGACCTGGGCGGCGGTACCTTCGACGTTTCGGTTATCGAAATTGCCGAAGTCGACGGCGAGCACCAGTTCGAAGTACTGGCCACCAACGGTGACACCTTCCTCGGTGGTGAAGACTTCGACATTCGCCTGATCGACTACCTCGTCGACGAGTTCAAGAAAGAAAGCGGCATGAACCTCAAAGGTGACCCGCTGGCGATGCAGCGCCTGAAAGAAGCCGCTGAAAAAGCCAAGATCGAGCTGTCTTCGGCGCAGTCGACCGACGTCAACCTGCCGTACATCACTGCAGATGCGACCGGTCCTAAGCACCTGAACGTGAAGATCTCGCGTGCCAAGCTCGAAGCGCTGGTCGAAGACCTGGTGCAGCGCACCATCGAGCCTTGCCGCATCGCCCTGAAAGACGCCGGTATCGACGTTGGCGCGATCAACGACGTGATCCTGGTCGGCGGCCAGACCCGTATGCCGCTGGTACAGAAGCTGGTTACCGATTTCTTCGGTAAAGAAGCACGTAAAGACGTCAACCCGGACGAAGCCGTTGCCATGGGCGCTGCTATCCAGGGCGCGGTACTGGCCGGCGACGTCAAAGACGTTCTGCTGCTGGACGTCAGCCCGCTGACCCTGGGTATCGAAACCATGGGCGGCGTGATGACTGCGCTGATCGAGAAGAACACCACCATCCCGACCAAAAAGTCGCAGGTGTTCTCGACTGCCGACGACAACCAGAACGCCGTGACCATTCACGTGCTGCAAGGTGAGCGTAAGCAGGCTGGTCAGAACAAGTCGCTGGGTAAATTCGACCTGGCCGACATTCCACCAGCACCACGTGGCGTGCCACAGATCGAAGTGACCTTCGACATCGACGCCAACGGCATCCTGCACGTCGGCGCGAAAGACAAGGCTACCGGCAAGACTCAGTCGATCGTGATCAAGGCCAACTCCGGTCTGTCCGACGAAGAGATCGAGCGTATGGTGCGTGACGCCGAGGCCAATGCCGAGGAAGACCGCAAGTTCGAAGAGCTGGCCGCTGCCCGTAACCAGGGTGACGCGCTGGTCCACTCGACTCGCAAAATGGTCGCCGATGCCGGTGACAAAGTGACCGCGGAAGAAAAAACCGCGATCGAAGCTGCCGTGGTTGCTCTGGAAGCCGCTGTCAAAGGCGACGACAAAGCTGCCATCGACGCCAAGGTCGAAGAGCTGTCCAAGGTGTCTGCTCCGGTTGCCCAGAAGATGTACGCCGAGCAGTCGGCTGAACAGCCTCAGGGCGGCGCCCAGCAGCAAGCCGAGCCGGAAGCCAAGCACGATGACGTGGTTGACGCCGAGTTCGAAGAAGTGAAAGACAACAACAAGCAGTAATCCCTGCTAGTTGTCGGCCAGCTCAGCGCCGCTTGGTGTTGAGCTGGTAGGATGTCGCCGCGCGGGGGCTTGCTCCCGCGTTGGTGTGTCTGGAATACGAGAATTTTTACAGCATCTGTCAGGGCGCATGAGTCATGTGTAGCGGCAGGTGCTGGCGGCACGGCGCGGAACGCGCAGAGCTTTGCCGAACGCCCACAAGAGTGCAAATGACCTATGTCCAAGCGTGATTATTATGAGGTCCTGGGGGTCGAGCGCGGCGCCAGTGAAGCTGACCTCAAAAAGGCCTACCGCCGACTGGCGATGAAGTACCACCCGGACCGTAACCCGGGCGACAAAGAATCCGAAGACATGTTCAAGGAGGCCAACGAGGCCTACGAAGTGCTGTCTGATGCGAGCAAGCGCGCAGCGTTCGACCAATACGGTCACGCTGGTGTCGACCCAAGCATGGGCGGCGGCGGTGCAGGCTTCGGTGGCGCCAACTTCTCCGACATCTTTGGTGATGTGTTCAGCGACTTCTTCGGCGGCAGCCGGGGTGGTGGTCGTGGTGGCGCCGCACGCGGCAGCGACCTGCGCTACACCCTGGAGCTGAACCTGGAAGAAGCCGTGCGCGGCACCACGGTCAACATCCGTGTACCGACGCTGGTCAACTGCGAGCCGTGCGACGGCAGTGGCGCCAAGAAGGGCTCGACCCCGTCGACCTGCCCGACCTGCGGCGGTATCGGCCAGGTGCGCATGCAGCAGGGCTTCTTCTCGGTGCAGCAAACCTGCCCGCGCTGCCATGGCCAGGGCAAGATCATCACCGACCCGTGCGGTTCGTGCCACGGCGAAGGCCGTGTCGAAGAGTACAAGACGCTGTCGGTCAAGGTCCCGGCTGGGGTCGATACCGGCGACCGTATTCGCCTGTCCGGCGAAGGCGAGGCGGGTGCCCATGGCGGCCCGACTGGCGACCTGTATGTGGTGATCAGCGTGCGTGAGCACGCGATCTTCCAGCGTGACGGCAAGCACCTGTACTGCGAAGTACCGATCAGTTATACCGATGCCGCCCTGGGTGGCGAGCTGGAAGTGCCGACTCTGGATGGTCGGGTCAAGCTGAGAATCCCCGAAGGCACCCAGACCGGCAAGCAGTTCCGCTTGCGTGGCAAGGGCGTCGCGCCGGTGCGTGGCGGTGGTGCTGGTGACCTGCTGTGCCGGGTCGCGGTGGAAACCCCGGTCAACCTCAGCCGACGTCAGCGTGAGCTGCTCGAAGAGCTGCGTGACTCGCTCGAAGGTGACAGCTCCCACTCGCCCAAGGCCAACGGTTGGTTCGAGGGTGTGAAGCGCTTCTTCGGCGATCTCTGACAAGGAACAGGCTATGCGACGTATTGCGGTAATGGGTGCAGCAGGGCGGATGGGCAAGATCCTCGTCGAGGCTGTGCAGCAACAGGCGCCAAGCGCCGGCCTCACGGCTGCCATCGACAAGCCCGACAGCTCGCTGGTCGGCGCGGACGCTGGCGAGTTGGCGGCCCTGGGCCGGATCGGCGTGACCATTTCGGGTGACCTGGCCAAGGTCGCTGATGAGTTCGACGTGCTGATCGACTTCACACACCCGTCGGTGACCCTGAAGAACCTGGCGTTCTGCCGCAAGGCGGGCAAGGCCATGGTCATCGGCACTACCGGGTTCTCGGCAGACGAAAAACTGCTGCTGGCCGAAGCCGGTAAAGACATCCCGATCGTGTTTGCTGCCAACTTCAGTGTTGGCGTCAACCTGTGCCTGAAGCTGCTCGACATCGCTGCCCGGGTGATGGGTGACGAGGTCGACATCGAGATCAGCGAAGCGCATCACCGGCACAAGGTCGATGCACCGTCGGGTACCGCGCTGCGCATGGGTGAAGTGGTTGCTCAGGCGCTGGGGCGTGATCTGCAGGAAGTGGCGGTGTATGGCCGTGAAGGCCAGACCGGCGCGCGTGATCGCAAGGCCATCGGTTTTGCTACTGTGCGGGCGGGTGACATCGTGGGTGATCACACGGTGCTGTTTGCCGCTGATGGCGAGCGCGTCGAGATCACCCACAAGGCTTCGAGCCGCATGACCTTCGCCAAGGGTGCGGTGCGTGCAGCGTTGTGGCTGGACGGGCGTGAGCCAGGTTTGTACGACATGCAGGATGTGCTTGAGCTGCACTGAATAGGGTTGACTTTGGATTGCTGGGGCTGCTTTGCAGCCCTTTCGCGACGCAAGGCCGCTCCTACACAGAGCCCGCAGGGCTGGCTGACGCGGACCCTGTAGGAGCGGCCTTGTGTCGCGAAAGGGGTGCGCAGCGCCCCCAAAATTTAAGATCCCAGCCCACCACTGTCGCATTTGTGTGTATTTGAGACACATGCGCGGTAGACCAAAATCATCAATTTCTGTAAGCTACAGCTTTAGTGTGTTCACTAAAAGCGCGCAGAGATATTCAGCACATGAAGCGGGGTGACGTGTCCATACGTCACTCCGCTTTTTTGCAACCTGCGATCGCCCTTTCAGGCTTTATTTACGGGAGGTCTTCTTGACTAAGCCAGCCATACTCGCCCTTGCTGATGGCAGCATTTTTCGCGGTGAAGCCATCGGTGCCGACGGCCAGACTGTTGGAGAGGTGGTGTTCAACACCGCTATGACCGGCTACCAGGAAATCCTTACAGACCCTTCCTACGCCCAGCAAATCGTTACCCTGACTTACCCGCACATCGGTAACACCGGCACCAACCCGGGCGACGCAGAATCCGACCGCGTCTGGTCGGCTGGCCTGGTCATCCGTGACCTGCCGCTGGTTGCCAGCAACTGGCGCAAGACCCAGTCGCTGTCCGAGTACCTGAAAGAGCACAACGTGGTTGCCATCGCTGGCATCGACACCCGTCGCCTGACCCGCATCCTGCGTGAGAAGGGCGCTCAGAATGGCTGCATCCTGGCCGGTGAAAACATCAGCGAAGATGCCGCCATCGCAGCTGCCCGCGGCTTCCCGGGCCTGAAGGGCATGGACCTGGCCAAAGAAGTTTCCACCAAAGCGCGTTACGAGTGGCGCTCCAGCGTGTGGGACCTGAAAACCAACGACCATGCCGAAATCGCCGCTGCCGACCTGCCATACCACGTGGTTGCCTTCGACTACGGCGTCAAGCTGAACATCCTGCGCATGCTGGTTGCGCGTGGCTGCCGCGTGACCGTGGTGCCTGCGCAAACGCCGGCCAGCGAAGTCCTCGCGCTCAATCCGGACGGCGTGTTCCTGTCCAACGGCCCAGGCGATCCTGAGCCATGCGACTACGCCATCCAGGCGATCAAGGAAGTGCTCGAGACCGAGATTCCGGTGTTCGGCATCTGCCTCGGCCACCAGCTGCTGGCCCTGGCCTCCGGCGCCAAGACGGTGAAAATGGGTCACGGCCACCACGGTGCCAACCACCCAGTGCAAGACCTCGACACCGGCGTTGTCATGATCACCAGCCAAAACCACGGTTTTGCTGTTGACGAAGCGACCCTGCCAGGCAACGTGCGGGCGATCCACAAGTCGCTGTTCGACGGTACCCTGCAGGGCATCGAGCGCACCGACAAAAGCGCCTTCAGCTTCCAGGGTCACCCTGAGGCAAGCCCAGGCCCGACTGACGTCGCGCCGCTGTTCGATCGTTTCATCGATGCCATGGCCAAGCGCCGCTGAGCATTCGCCATCCAGGCCCCGGACCAGCCCTGGCTGCGTCCGGCAGCGCCTGACCTGAGCATGTTCAAGCCGGCTTGCCGACTGACCCGCGGATTTGAGTGAGCACCCAATGCCAAAACGTACAGACATTAAAAGCATCCTGATTCTCGGCGCTGGCCCGATCGTTATCGGCCAGGCCTGCGAATTCGACTACTCCGGCGCCCAGGCGTGTAAAGCGCTGCGCGAGGAAGGCTATCGCGTTATTCTGGTGAACTCCAACCCAGCCACCATCATGACCGACCCGGCCATGGCCGACGCCACCTACATCGAGCCGATCAAGTGGCAGACCGTTGCCAAGATCATCGAGACCGAGCGTCCGGACGCGCTGCTGCCAACCATGGGCGGCCAGACCGCTCTGAACTGCGCCCTGGATCTGGAGCGCGAAGGCGTTCTGGAAAAGTTCGGCGTAGAGATGATCGGTGCCAACGCCGACACCATCGACAAGGCTGAAGACCGCTCGCGTTTCGACAAGGCCATGAAGGCCATCGGCCTTGAGTGCCCGCGTTCGGGTATCGCCCACAGCATGGACGAAGCCAACGCAGTGCTCGAGAAGCTCGGCTTCCCGTGCATCATTCGCCCGTCGTTCACCATGGGCGGCACTGGCGGCGGCATCGCCTACAACCGTGAAGAGTTCGAAGAAATCTGCGCTCGCGGCCTCGACCTGTCGCCGACCAAAGAGCTGCTGATCGATGAATCGCTGATCGGCTGGAAAGAGTACGAGATGGAAGTTGTCCGCGACAAAAAGGACAACTGCATCATCGTTTGCTCGATCGAAAACTTCGATCCGATGGGCGTGCACACCGGTGACTCGATCACCGTGGCGCCAGCACAGACCCTGACCGACAAGGAATACCAGATCATGCGCAACGCCTCGCTGGCGGTGCTGCGTGAAATTGGTGTCGAAACCGGCGGTTCCAACGTTCAGTTCGGTATCTGCCCGGACACCGGCCGTATGGTCGTGATCGAGATGAACCCACGGGTTTCCCGTTCCTCGGCGCTGGCCTCGAAAGCCACCGGCTTCCCGATCGCCAAGATCGCCGCCAAGCTGGCTGTCGGTTACACCCTCGACGAGCTGACCAACGACATCACTGGCGGCCGTACCCCAGCGTCGTTCGAACCGTCGATCGACTACGTCGTGACCAAGCTGCCGCGCTTTGCCTTCGAGAAATTCCCGAAAGCCGACGCCCGCCTGACCACGCAGATGAAGTCGGTCGGTGAAGTCATGGCCATCGGCCGGACCTTCCAGGAATCCCTGCAGAAAGCCCTGCGCGGCCTGGAAGTCGGCGCGTGCGGCCTCGACCCGAAAGTCGACCTGAGCAGCCCTGAAGCCGCCAGCATCCTCAAGCGCGAGCTGACCGTGCCAGGCGCCGAGCGTATCTGGTACGTCGCCGACGCCATGCGCTCGGGCATGACCTGCGACGAAATCTTCGCCCTGACCGGTATCGACCACTGGTTCCTGGTGCAGATGGAAGACCTGATCAAGGACGAAGAGAAGGTCAAGACTCTGGCCCTCTCGGCCATCGACAAAGACCTGATGCTGCGCCTCAAGCGCAAGGGCTTCTCCGACCAGCGCCTGGCTGTACTGCTGGGTGTTACCGACAAGACCCTGCGTCGCCACCGCCACAAGCTGGAAGTGTTCCCGGTGTACAAGCGCGTTGACACCTGCGCCGCCGAGTTCGCCACCGACACCGCCTACCTGTACTCGACCTACGAGGAAGAGTGCGAGGCCAACCCGTCGACCCGTGACAAGATCATGATCCTCGGTGGCGGCCCGAACCGTATCGGCCAAGGCATCGAGTTCGACTACTGCTGCGTACACGCAGCCCTGGCGCTGCGTGAAGACGGGTACGAGACCATCATGGTCAACTGCAACCCGGAAACCGTCTCCACCGACTACGACACCTCCGACCGCCTGTACTTCGAGCCGCTGACCCTGGAAGACGTGCTGGAAGTGTGCCGCGTCGAGAAGCCAAAAGGCGTGATCGTCCACTACGGTGGCCAGACTCCGCTGAAACTGGCTCGCGCTCTGGAAGAAGCCGGCGTGCCGATCATCGGTACTAGCCCTGACGCCATCGACCGCGCCGAAGACCGTGAGCGCTTCCAGCAGATGGTGCAGCGCCTGAACCTGCTGCAGCCGCCTAACGCTACCGTGCGCAGCGAAGAAGAAGCGATCCGCGCTGCCGGCGTGATCGGTTACCCGCTGGTGGTGCGTCCTTCGTACGTGCTCGGCGGCCGCGCCATGGAAATCGTCTACGAACTGGACGAGCTCAAGCGCTACCTGCGTGAAGCGGTGCAAGTGTCCAACGACAGTCCGGTGCTGCTCGACCACTTCCTCAACTGCGCCATCGAGATGGACGTGGATGCGGTCTGCGACGGCACCGACGTGGTCATCGGCGCGATCATGCAGCACATCGAACAGGCCGGCGTTCACTCCGGTGACTCGGCGTGCTCGCTGCCACCGTACTCGCTGCCGGCTCATGTGCAGGACGAAGTGCGCGAGCAGGTCAAGAAGATGGCACTGGAACTGGGCGTGGTTGGCCTGATGAACGTGCAGCTGGCCCTGCAGGGCGACAAGATCTACGTGATCGAAGTCAACCCACGCGCCTCGCGTACCGTACCGTTCGTGTCCAAGTGCATCGGCACCTCGCTGGCGATGATTGCCGCCCGCGTCATGGCCGGCAAGACCCTCAAGGAAATCGGCTTCACCAAGGAAATCATTCCTAACTTCCATAGCGTCAAGGAAGCGGTGTTCCCGTTCGCCAAGTTCCCAGGGGTTGACCCGATCCTCGGCCCTGAGATGAAATCCACCGGTGAAGTCATGGGTGTCGGCGACAGCTTCGGTGAAGCCTTCGCCAAGGCCCAGATGGGTGCCAGCGAAGTACTGCCAACCGGCGGCACTGCGTTCATCAGCGTACGTGACGACGACAAGCCACAAGTGGCTGGCGTTGCCCGCGACCTGATCAACCTCGGCTTTGAGCTGGTTGCCACCGTTGGCACCGCCAAGCTCATCGAAGCCGCTGGCCTGAAAGTACGTCGCGTGAACAAAGTGACCGAAGGTCGTCCGCACGTGGTCGACATGATCAAGAACGACGAAGTGTCGCTGATCATCAACACCACCGAAGGCCGCCAGTCGATCGCCGATTCCTACTCGATTCGTCGCAATGCGCTGCAGCACAAGATTTACTGCACCACTACCATTGCGGCCGGTGAAGCCATCTGTGAAGCGCTGAAGTTCGGCCCTGAAAAGACCGTGCGGCGCTTGCAGGATCTGCATGCAGGACTCAAAGCATGAGCATTACCAAATACCCGATGACCGTCCAGGGCGCTCGCGCCCTGGAAGAAGAGCATCTGTTTCTGAGCAAGACCGAGCGTCCGCGCCTGAGCCAAGCGATTGGTGAAGCGCGCGAGCTGGGCGACCTCAAGGAAAACGCCGAGTACCATGCCGCCCGTGAGGAGCAGGGCATGGTCGAGGCGCGTATCCGCGACATCGAAGGCCGTCTGCAAAACGCCGTGGTGATCGACGTGACCACCATCCCGCATACGGGCAAGGTCATTTTCGGCACCACCGTCGAGCTGGCCAACACCGAAACCGACGAGCGCGTGACGTATCAGATCGTTGGTGAAGATGAAGCCAACGTGAAACTCGGCAAGCTCTCGGTCGGTGCACCTATCGCTCGCGCCATCATCGCCAAGGAAGAAGGCGATACTGTCGTGATCAAGACGCCTAGCGGCACGGTCGAGTACGAGATTGTCGAAGTCAAACACATCTGATCGGCGCCTGCGGGCGCCTTCCCTCGAGGGGATTCTCTGGCAGCTGTCCCAGGTTTTCTGGGTCGGCGGCCTGTGGGTATTCCATGTAGGGCTGGTGCCCGCACTCAAGGTCACCGGGCTTGCGCCGTTGCTGGTGCAGGACGTCGCAACGCAGATCGACCGTTGGTTGGTCGGCGTGGCCTGGTTGGGTTTGATGGTGCAGCTGGCGGTGCTGGCGAGGGTCGATGGCCTGCCGGCCTGGTGGCGGCAGTTTCGCGGGCAGATGCTGTTGCTCGGCTTTGCTGCCTGCGTCAGCTATTACACGCTACGCTACGGTATATCCGTAGGTGAGCGCTGGCAGATGTTCTGCTTTTTGGTATTGGGCTTTTCCGGCATCGTGCTGGTAGCCCAGCCCGTCCCGGTCAGGGCGCGCCAGGCGCGCCGCTGAGCGGAGCCACCGTCACTTGTTGCGGTGGATGTTCGACAGTTGCTTGTTTGGCTGTGGGTTCTTGCGGTAGATCAGCGCTTTTTTGCCGATGGTCTGCACCAGTTCAGCACGGCCAGCCTTGCACAGCCCGGCGATCGCGGCTTTGCGTTCTTCGCGATCTTCCGAGCGAATTTCGACTTTGATCAGCTCATGGTCAGCCAGAGCACGATCCAGTTCGGCGATCACGCCTTCATTAAGACCGTTGCCGGCGACAATCAGGACCGGCTTGAGGTCGTGACCAATAGACTTGTACTGCTTCTTCTGCTCGTTGTTGAGCGGCATAATCTGACCCTTTTCGTCTGATTCTGTAAAATTGGAAGCCATTTTACCCGAGCGCCCGTGGCTGCGCCCAGTCAATCACGAAGCTATTCATCGAGGTGCCCCTTGGTACAGCGTTCCAAAAGCAGCCAGAACTGGCTGACAGAGCATTTCAACGATCCTTTCGTCAAACAGGCGCAGAAGGACGGCTACCGCTCGCGTGCGAGCTACAAACTGCTGGAGATCCAGGAAAAGGACCGTTTGATCCGTCCTGGCATGAGCGTGATCGACCTCGGCGCAGCGCCAGGTGGCTGGTCGCAGGTGACCAGTCGTCTGATTGGTGGCAAGGGCCGCCTGATCGCGTCCGACATCCTCGAAATGGACTCGATCCCGGATGTCACCTTCATTCACGGCGATTTTACCGAGGATTCGGTACTGCAGAGCATTCTTGCCGCGGTAGGTGATTCGCATGTGGACCTTGTGATTTCCGATATGGCCCCCAACATGAGTGGTACGCCTGAGGTAGACATGCCCAAAGCCATGTTCCTCTGCGAATTGGCGCTTGATCTGAGCACCCGGGTGTTGCGCCCAGGCGGAGATTTCGTGATCAAGATCTTCCAGGGTGAAGGTTTTGATGTGTTCCTCAAAGACGTGCGTCGCAAATTCGACAAGGTACAGATGCGCAAGCCGAGCTCGTCCCGAGATCGCTCCCGTGAGCAATACATGGTGGCTAAAGGCTTCAAAGGGGCGTGAGATAGCGGCTTGAGCAGCTGCCGATAGGTAAATCCAATCAGCCGCTGCGTCAGGATCGTCCGAACTTCGTGTAGTCTGGTTTCACAAAGGGTTACAGACGGTGCCTGCGGTTGCGCAGGTAATGTAGTAAGTTAGGGCGATGAATATCATGCGAGGCACGGCTGCGTCGTTGCGCCGGCCTCAGAGGGTAGCTAATTGAACGACATGGCAAAGAATCTGATCCTGTGGTTGATCATCGCTGCCGTCCTTGTGACGGTGATGAACAACTTCTCCAGCCCGAACGAGCCGCAAACCCTCAACTATTCTGACTTCATTCAGCAGGTCAAGGACGGTAAGGTCGAGCGCGTCACCGTCGACGGCGCCATCATTACCGGCAAGCGCTCTGACGGCGACACCTTCAAGACCGTGCGTCCGGCCATCGCCGACAACGGCCTGATCGGTGACCTGGTCAACAACAACGTGGTTGTTGAAGGCAAGCAGCCTGAGCAGCAAAGCATCTGGACCCAACTGCTGGTTGCCAGCTTCCCGATCCTGGTGATCATCGCGGTGTTCATGTTCTTCATGCGCCAGATGCAGGGCGGTGCCGGCGGCAAGGGCGGGCCGATGAGCTTTGGCAAGAGCAAGGCGCGGCTGCTATCGGAAGATCAGGTCAAAACCACCTTGGCTGACGTCGCCGGTTGCGACGAGGCCAAGGAAGAAGTCGGCGAGTTGGTCGAGTTCCTGCGCGATCCGGGCAAGTTCCAGCGCCTGGGCGGCCGTATCCCGCGTGGCGTGCTGATGGTAGGCCCGCCAGGTACCGGTAAAACCCTGCTGGCCAAGGCCATTGCCGGTGAAGCCAAAGTACCGTTCTTCACCATTTCCGGTTCCGACTTTGTCGAAATGTTCGTGGGTGTCGGTGCAAGCCGCGTTCGCGACATGTTCGAGCAAGCCAAAAAACACGCGCCGTGCATCATCTTCATTGATGAAATCGATGCCGTCGGTCGCCACCGTGGCGCCGGCATGGGTGGTGGTCACGACGAGCGTGAGCAGACCCTCAACCAGTTGCTGGTCGAGATGGACGGCTTTGAAGGCAACGACGGCATCATCGTGATTGCCGCGACCAACCGCCCTGACGTACTTGACCCGGCGCTGCTGCGTCCTGGTCGTTTCGACCGTCAGGTTGTGGTGGGCTTGCCAGATATCCGTGGTCGTGAGCAGATCCTCAAGGTGCACATGCGCAAAGCGCCGATTGGCGACAACGTCAATGCCGCTGTGATTGCCCGTGGTACTCCAGGCTTCTCCGGTGCCGACCTGGCCAACTTGGTTAACGAGGCCGCGCTGTTTGCCGCACGTTCGAGCAAGCGCGTCATCGAGATGAAAGAATTCGAGCTGGCCAAAGACAAGATCATGATGGGCGCCGAGCGCAAAACCATGGTCATGTCCGAGAAAGAGAAGCGCAACACCGCGTTCCACGAAGCGGGTCACGCCATCGTTGGTCGTGTCGTGCCTGAGCATGATCCGGTCTACAAGGTATCGATCATTCCACGTGGCCGCGCCTTGGGTGTGACCATGTTCCTCCCTGAGGAAGACCGTTACAGTCTGTCCAAACGTGCCCTGATCAGCCAGATTTGCTCGCTGTACGGCGGCCGTATCGCCGAAGAGATGACCCTGGGCTTCGATGGCGTCACCACCGGTGCTTCCAACGACATCATGCGTGCCAGCCAGATCGCTCGTAACATGGTTACCAAGTGGGGCCTGTCGGAAAAACTCGGCCCGCTGATGTACGCCGAAGAAGAAGGCGAAGTGTTCCTCGGTCGCAGTGCCGGTGCGCAGCAGACCAGCGTTTCCGGCGAAACCGCCAAGCTGATCGACTCTGAAGTGCGCAGCATCATCGACCACTGCTACGCAACGGCCAAGCAGATCCTCACCGAGAATCGCGACAAGCTCGACGCCATGGCCGAGGCCTTGATGAAGTACGAAACCATCGATGCCGATCAGATCGACGACATCATGAATGGCCGTACCCCGCGTGAACCTCGTGATTGGGATAACAACGATACCGGTCCATCGGGTACGTCGGCCTCCCAGGATGATCGTCCGGAGTCGCCGATCGGCGGTCCAGCGGCTCAAATCTAAGGTTTATCATGACCTCACAGCTGTACCCGACCCGGTTGCCTTGCGGCAACCGGGTTCTTGATTTGTCGCATACCCATGTCATGGGTATCCTCAATGTCACCCCCGATTCGTTCTCCGATGGCGGTCGCTTCAGCCAGCGCGACGAGGCCCTGCGTCATGCAGAAGCCATGGTCGCCGCCGGCGCAAGCCTGATCGACATCGGTGGCGAGTCGACTCGTCCGGGTGCCCGTGCGGTATCGGTTACCGAAGAGCTCGAGCGCGTTGCGCCCATGGTCGAGGCAATCAGCAGCCGCCTCGATGTGGTGATCTCGGTCGATACCTCGACGCCCGCAGTGATGCGTGAGTCAGCCAGGCTTGGTGCCGGGCTGATCAACGATGTGCGCGCGCTGGAGCGTGATGGGGCACTCGATGCTGCCGCCGCGACCGGCCTGCCGGTGTGTCTGATGCATATGCGCGGCGACCCGGACAACATGCAGAACAACCCGCATTACGACGACGTGAGCGTCGACGTGACGCGTTACCTTGAGCAGCGTATGGCCGCCTGTGCCGCGGCTGGAATCAGTGCCGAGCGCATCGTGCTCGACCCCGGTTTCGGTTTCGCCAAGACGCTGGATCACAACCTCAGCCTGTTCAAGCACATGGAAGCGCTCTATCGCCTGGGACGGCCGTTACTGGTCGGTGTCTCGCGCAAGAGCATGATCGGCCTGGCCTTGAATCGCCCGGTCGGTGAGCGCTTGTATGGCAGTCTGGCCCTGGCCGCGCTGGCCATGACCAAGGGTGCAAGCATCCTGCGTGTGCATGATGTGGCTGAGACCGTCGACGTGGTGCGCATGATCGCTGCCGTGCAAAACGCCGAATAAGAACATTGGAGTTCCTATGAGCAAAAAATACTTTGGTACCGATGGTATCCGCGGTCGCGTTGGCGTCGCTCCGATTACTCCTGACTTCATGCTCAAGCTTGGCTGGGCGGCTGGCATGGCCTTCCGCAAGCAGGGCGCCTGCCGCGTGCTGGTGGGCAAGGACACGCGGATTTCCGGTTACATGTTCGAGTCTGCGCTGGAGGCCGGGCTGTCTGCGGCCGGCGCCGATGTGATGCTGCTCGGGCCGATGCCGACTCCGGCCATCGCCTACCTGACCCGCACCTTCCACGCCGAGGCGGGGATCGTCATCAGTGCTTCGCACAATCCTCACGACGACAACGGCATCAAGTTCTTCTCCGGTCAGGGCACCAAGCTGCCTGACGAAGTTGAGCTGATGATCGAAGAGCTGCTCGATCAGCCGATGCAGGTAGTCGAGTCGAGCAAGCTGGGCAAGGTTTCGCGCATCAACGACGCTGCCGGTCGCTACATCGAATTCTGCAAGAGCAGCGTGCCCAGCAGCACCAGTTTCGAAGGCCTAAAGCTGGTCATCGACTGCGCCCACGGTGCCACCTACAAAGTCGCGCCAAGCGTGTTCCGTGAGCTGGGGGCGGATGTCACCGTGCTGCATGCCGAGCCGAACGGGCTCAACATCAACCTCAACTGCGGCTCGACGCACATCGAGTCGCTGCAGGCGGCGGTGCTGGTCGGTCATGCCGATCTGGGCATTGCCTTCGATGGTGACGGCGACCGCGTGCTGATGGTCGACCACACCGGGGCCATCGTCGATGGCGACGAGCTGCTGTTCATCATCGCCAGAGACCTGCAGGAGCGTAACAAGCTGCAGGGCGGAGTGGTCGGTACCCTGATGAGTAACCTCGGCCTGGAGCTGGCCCTCAAGGATTTGGACATCCCGTTCGTGCGGGCCAAGGTCGGTGACCGTTACGTGATGGCCGAGCTGACCGAGCGCGACTGGCTGATCGGCGGGGAAAACTCCGGTCACGTGGTGTGCTGCAACCACACCAGCACCGGTGACGCGATCATCGCTGCGCTGCAGGTACTGATGGCGCTCAAGCGCCGTGGCGAGAACCTGGCGCAAACCCGTCAGGCCCTGCGCAAGTGCCCACAGGTGTTGATCAACGTGCGCTTTGCTGCTGGCCAGGCCGACCCGCTGGAGCACCCGGCAGTGATCGAAGCCAGCGCCAAGGCGACCGAGGCGATGGCCGGTCGTGGCCGTGTGCTACTGCGCAAGTCCGGCACCGAGCCGCTGGTGCGGGTGATGGTCGAAGGTGACGACGAGAGTCAGGTCCGCGGCCATGCCGAAGCCCTGGCCAAGGTGGTTGCTGAAGTTTGTGCTTGAAAGGCTCTTGCCAGCGCAGATCTGGTTGGGTAAGATCTGCGCCCACTTTGACCGACGAGGTAAAGCATGCGTCGCCCCATGGTAGCTGGTAACTGGAAGATGCATGGTACCCGCGCTAGCGTCGCTGAGCTGACCGAAGGCCTGGGCAATTTGTCCTTGCCAGTCGGTGTCGAAGTTGCGGTATTTCCACCCGCGCTGTTTGTCACTGAGGTGATTAACGGCCTGCAGGGTAAAGGGATTACCGTAGGTGCACAGAATTCTGCTATACAGCCTGAGCAAGGCGCGCTGACCGGCGAAGTTGCACCGAGTCAGTGGGCTGAAGTCGGTTGCAAGTTGGTGTTGATTGGTCACTCGGAGCGTCGTCAGATCATTGGCGAAACAGATGAAGTGCTCAATCGCAAGTTTGCAGCGGCACAGGCTGGTGGTTTAACGCCAGTGCTCTGTGTAGGGGAAACCCTCGAAGAGCGTGAAGCGGGCAAGACGCTTGAAGTTGTTGGGCGTCAACTAAGCAGTATCATCGACGCGTGCGGTGTTAAGGCTTTGGCCAATGCGGTAATTGCTTATGAGCCTGTTTGGGCAATTGGCACAGGTTTGACGGCCACGCCGCAACAAGCTCAGGATGTGCACGCTGCCATCCGCGCTCAATTGCAGGTGCTGGACGCGGAAGTTGCTGATAATATGCGACTTCTCTACGGCGGTAGCGTGAAAGCGGCCAATGCGGCCGAACTGTTCGGCATGCCGGACATCGATGGGGGGCTCATTGGTGGAGCTTCCCTGAACGCAGACGAATTCGGTGCAATTTGTCGCGCCGCAGGACACTGATCAAATGATTGAAACCGTCGTAGTTGTTTTTCATCTGTTGGCTGCGCTGTCGTTGGTAGCGTTGGTCTTGTTGCAACAAGGTAAGGGTGCAGAAGCAGGAGCATCTTTCGGCGCAGGGGCCTCAAACACTGTGTTCGGAAGCCAGGGCTCGGCAACCTTCCTAAGTAAATTCACTGCTGTACTCGCTGCCACTTTCTTTTTAACTGCACTTGGGTTAGGATACTTCGCAAAGGAGAAGGCTCACGAGCTGACTCAAGCAGGTTTGCCAAATCCAGCAGTATTGGAAGTTCAGCAGCCTAAGCCGGCAGTTAATGATGATGTACCGGTGCTCCAGGAACAGAAGAGCAACACTGCCCCAGCGGGTGATGTAGTTCCTCCAACCGAAGAGCAGAAGTAACGGGTTTCAAATTGTAGTATTGCCGAGGTGGTGGAATTGGTAGACACGCAACCTTGAGGTGGTTGTGCCCATAGGGTGTAGGGGTTCGAGTCCCCTTCTCGGTACCAATTGAAGCAAGAGAGCCCGCTTTAGCGGGCTTTCTTGTCGGTGGAAGTCTGATTGACCCCGCCAGGGGTTCAGTCTTATACTTTCGCCCCAGCTTTGTCGCGGGGTGGAGCAGCTTGGTAGCTCGTCGGGCTCATAACCCGAAGGTCGTTGGTTCAAATCCAGCCCCCGCAACCAGTTTTGAGCGGAGCCCCTTTTCAGGGGCTTTTTGCTAGCCGAACAGTTTTGGCGTCGTTGTCCAACGGCGCTTTCAGGGATGGGCGCTTCGCCCATTTTTTATTTGCACAGCATGCACGAGGGGGTTCAGGTGTCGAGCAAGCTAGAACAGTTGCAGGCCTTGTTGGCCCCGGTTGTCGAGGGTCTGGGCTATCAATGCTGGGGGGTGGAATTCATCGCCCAGGGCAAGCATTCGGTCTTGCGTGTCTATATCGATAAGGAAGGCGGCGTGCTGGTGGATGACTGCGCAATTGTCAGTCGTCAGGTCAGCGGCGTTCTCGATGTCGAAGACCCGATCACCTCCGAATATACCCTCGAGGTGTCCTCTCCTGGCATGGAACGCCCACTGTTCACGCTTGAACAGTATGCCTCGCATGCCGGCGAACAAGTGAAGATCAAGCTGCGTTCACCCTTCGAGGGTCGTCGCAACTTCCAGGGCCTTCTCCGCGGCGTGGAGGAACAGGATGTGATCGTCCAGGTCGATGATCAAGAGTTCCTGCTACCGATCGACTCGATCGAAAAGGCCAATATTATTCCCAGTTTTGACTGAGACGTGCCGGGCCCGGTGACTAGACCGGACCCAATGGCTTGCGCAAGGCGAGGCGTACGATGAGCAAAGAAGTACTGCTGGTTGTTGAATCGGTATCCAACGAGAAGGGCGTCCCACCGGGCGTGATCTTCGAAGCGCTGGAAGTGGCTCTGGCCACTGCAACCAAAAAACGTTTTGAAGACGAAGTCGACCTGCGTGTGGAAATCAACCGCCACACCGGTAACTACGAGACCTTCCGTCGCTGGACCGTGGTCGATGAGCAGGATCTTGATGATCCGGCGATCGAAACCTGGCTGGAGAAGATTCACGAGACCCACCCTGAAGCCAAGGTTGGTGACGTGATCGAGGAGAAGATCGACTCGATCGAGTTCGGTCGTATCGCCGCTCAGACCGCCAAGCAGGTCATCGTGCAGAAAGTCCGCGAGGCCGAGCGCGCTCAGGTGGTCGACGCTTACCGCGAACGCGTGGGCGAGATCATCTCCGGCACCGTCAAGAAGGTCACCCGCGACAACGTTATCGTCGACCTGGGCAACAATGCCGAAGCATTGCTGGCTCGTGAAGACATCATTCCACGCGAGACCTTCCGCGTCGGTGTGCGCTTGCGCGCACTGTTGAAGGAAATCCGCACCGAGAACCGCGGTCCGCAGCTGATCCTGTCGCGTACTGCGCCACAGATGCTGATCGAACTGTTCACTATCGAAGTGCCGGAAATTGCCGAAGGCCTCATCGAGGTCATGGCCGCTTCCCGTGACCCGGGTTCGCGCGCCAAGATCGCCGTTCGCTCCAAGGACAAGCGCATCGACCCGCAAGGTGCCTGTATCGGCATGCGCGGTTCGCGTGTGCAGGCGGTGTCCGGCGAGTTGGGCGGTGAGCGTGTGGATATCGTCCTCTGGGACGAGAACCCAGCGCAGTTCGTCATCAACGCCATGTCGCCGGCTGAAGTCGCGGCGATCATCGTCGATGAAGATGCCCACGCCATGGACATCGCTGTTGGCGAGGACAACCTGGCCCAGGCCATCGGTCGTGGTGGTCAGAACGTTCGTCTGGCAAGCCAGCTTACCGGCTGGACCCTGAACGTGATGACCGAGAAGGACATCCAGGCCAAGCAGCAAGCCGAGACTGGCGACATCCTGCGCAACTTTGTCGACGAGCTGGAAGTCGATGAAGAACTGGCCCAGGTGCTGGTCGACGAAGGCTTCACCAGCCTGGAAGAAATTGCCTACGTACCGTTGGAAGAAATGCTCAACATCGATGGCTTTGACGAGGATATCGTCAACGAGCTTCGCGCTCGTGCCAAGGACCGCCTGTTGACCAAAGCCATCGCTACCGAGGAAAAACTGGCAGACGCCCATCCGGCCGAAGACCTGCTCTCTCTTGAGGGTATGGACAATGACCTGGCGGTTGAACTGGCGGTGCGCGGCGTGGTTACCCGCGAAGACCTGGCCGAGCAGTCGATTGACGACCTGCTCGACATCGACGGCATCGACCAAGAGCGTGCCGGCAAGTTGATCATGGCCGCCCGAGCCCACTGGTTCGAGTAATTAGGCGCGGCCTGAGGAGAGAAGTGCATGACGCAAGTCACGGTGAAAGAATTGGCCCAAGAGGTCGCTGCACCGGTTGAGCGCCTGCTGCAGCAGATGCGTGAGGCGGGTTTGCCGCACACCGACGCCGGTCAGGTAGTGACCGACAATGAGAAGCAGGCTTTGCTGACTCATCTGAAGAGCAGCCACAAGGCTAAAGCGGAAGAGCCGCGCAAGATTACCTTGCAGCGCAAAACCACTAGCACCCTGCGTGTAGCCGGTAGCAAGAGCATCAGCGTAGAAGTACGCAAGAAGAAAGTTTTCGTTCAGCGCAGCCCGGAAGAAATCCAGGCTGAGCAGGCGCGTGAGCTGGAAGAGCGTCGCGTGGCTGAAAACGCCGCACGCGAAAAAGCCAACATCGATTCGCGTCAGCGTATCGCCGAGCGTGACGCCCCGCAGGGTGCTGTTGCGAGCAAGCCTGAGCCTGTTGCCGCCGCTGCTCCTGCAGCCGCTGCACCGGCCCCGGCAGCTGCGCCGCAAGAGCCTCTGACCGAGGAAGCAGCGGTTCGCGCCGCCGAGCGCAAGAAAGAAGAAGTGCGCCGCACCGAAGACCGTGCCCGCAACGAAGACCGTCGCGGCCGTGGCGAAGCGCCGCGCGTGTCGGTCAAGGTCAAGGTCAAAGAGAAAGAAAAGACCCCGACTCCGCGTGCTGCTCCGCGTACCACCGAAGAAGAAAGCGATGGCTTCCGTCGCGGTGGCCGTGGCAAGGGCAAACTGAAGAAGCGCAATCAGCATGGCTTCCAGAGCCCTACCGGCCCGGTTATCCGTGCCGTGAGCATCGGCGAGACCATCACCGTCTCCGAGCTGGCCAACCAGATGTCCGTCAAAGGCGCTGAAGTGGTCAAGTTCATGTTCAAGATGGGTACTCCGGTCACCATCAACCAGGTCCTCGACCAGGAAACTGCACAGCTGGTAGCTGAAGAGCTGGGCCACAAGGTCACGCTGGTCAGCGACACCGCGCTGGAAGATTCCCTGGCCGAATCGCTGAAGTTCGAAGGTGAAGTCACCTCGCGTGCTCCGGTCGTGACCGTAATGGGCCACGTCGACCACGGTAAAACCTCGCTGCTCGACTACATCCGTCGTGCCAAGGTTGCTGCTGGCGAAGCCGGTGGTATCACCCAGCACATCGGTGCCTACCATGTCGAAACCGACCGTGGCATGGTCACCTTCCTCGACACCCCTGGTCACGCCGCGTTTACTCAGATGCGTGCCCGTGGTGCCAAGGCGACCGACATCGTCATTCTGGTGGTGGCGGCGGACGACGGCGTGATGCCGCAGACCCGTGAAGCTGTTCAGCATGCGAAAGCCGCTGGCGTGCCGCTGGTTGTTGCAGTGAACAAGATCGACAAGCCAGGCGCTGACCTCGACCGCATTCGTAACGAACTGTCGGTAGAAGGCGTGACCTCCGAGGACTGGGGTGGCGACACTCCATTCGTCAAGGTTTCGGCGAAGATGGGTACCGGCGTCGACGAACTGCTTGAAGCCGTTCTGTTGCAGGCCGAGATCCTCGAGCTGTCGGCTACCCCAACCGCGCCTGGTCGTGGTGTGGTTGTCGAATCGCGTCTGGACAAGGGCCGCGGCCCGGTCGCTACCATCCTGGTTCAGGACGGTACGCTGCGTCAGGGCGACATGGTCCTGGTCGGCTCCAACTATGGCCGCGTGCGTGCCATGCTTGACGAGAACGGCAAGCCAGTCAAAGAAGCCGGCCCATCGATCCCGGTCGAGATCCTCGGCCTCGATGGCACTCCGGAAGCTGGTGACGAGCTGTCGGTAGTTGGCGACGAGAAGAAAGCCCGCGAAGTTGCCCTGTTCCGTCAAGGCAAATACCGCGAGGTCAAGCTGGCCCGTGCTCACGCCGGCAAGCTGGAAAACATCTTCGAGACCATGGGTCAGGAAGAGAAGAAGACCCTCAACATCGTCCTCAAGACCGATGTTCGTGGCTCCCTGGAAGCACTGCAGGGTTCGCTCGGCGGTCTGGGCAACGACGAGGTGCAGGTCCGTGTGATTGGTGGCGGTGTCGGTGGTATCACCGAGAGCGATGCCAACCTGGCCCTGGCGTCCAACGCGGTGCTGTTCGGCTTCAACGTGCGGGCCGATGCCGGCGCGCGCAAGATCGTCGAGCAGGAAGGTCTGGATATGCGTTACTACAACGTGATCTACGACATTATCGAAGACGTCAAGAAAGCCCTGACCGGCATGCTCGGCAGTGATGTTCGCGAGAACATCCTGGGCGTTGCAGAAGTACGTGATGTGTTCCGTTCGCCGAAGTTCGGCGCCGTCGCTGGCTGTATGGTCATCGAAGGTACCGTGTACCGCAACCGTCCGATCCGCGTTCTGCGCGAAGACGTTGTGATCTTCGAAGGCGAGCTGGAATCGCTGCGTCGCTTCAAGGACGACGCTGCCGAAGTTCGTGCCGGCATGGAGTGCGGTATTGGCGTCAAGAGCTACAACGACGTCAAGGTCGGCGACAAGATCGAAGTCTTCGAGAAAGTCCAGGTGGCTCGTACCCTGTAAGGGTCGAGCTGGCAGATGCCCCGCCCCAGGGCGGTTGGCAACGCCTCTGCAGGTAGCGCCCGGTCAGGCTTCACGCCTGGCCGGGCGTTTGCCGCTTTAAGTTACAGGTAGCAACGAATGGCAAAAGAATACAGCCGTACCCAACGCATTGGCGATCAGATGCAGCGCGAGCTTGCCGAGCTGATCCGCCGTGAAGTGAAAGATCCACGCGTCGGCCTGGTGACCATCACCGCCGTCGACGTCAGCCGCGACGTGGGCCATGCCAAGGTGTTCATCACCGTCATGGGCCAGGAAGAGGAACCTGATGCGGTCAAGCAGTCGGTCAAGGCGTTGAACAACGCTGCGAGCTTCCTGCGTCTGCACCTGGGCCGCTCGATGCAGCTGCGCAGCGTTCCGCAACTGCACTTCCATTACGATGAGAGCGTCAGCCGCGGGGTTCACCTGTCGGCACTGATCGAGCGTGCCGTGGCAGAAGACCGCCAGCACCAGGATCCCGTCGAGCCGGACACCAAGGAGTAATCGGTGGCCCAGGTCAAACGAATCCGCCGCGACGTCAGCGGCATCATCCTGCTCGACAAACCGTTGGGGTTTACCTCCAACGCAGCGTTGCAAAAGGTCCGCTGGTTGCTCAATGCCGAGAAGGCCGGTCACACCGGCAGCCTCGACCCACTGGCCAGTGGCGTGCTGCCGCTGTGCTTTGGCGAAGCGACCAAGTTTTCGCAGTACCTGCTCGATTCCGACAAGGGCTACGAAACCGTCATGCAGATGGGGCAGACCACCACCACGGCAGACGCCGAAGGTGAGGTTCTGCAGACCCGTGAGGTGACCGTTGGTCGCGCCGACATCGAGGCAGCCCTGCCTCAATTTCGCGGCCCGATCAGCCAGATACCGCCGATGTACTCGGCCCTCAAGCGTGATGGCCAGCCCTTGTACAAACTGGCCCGTGCGGGAGAGGTAGTGGAGCGCGAGGCGCGTTCTGTTACTATTAACCGCTTGGAGCTGCTCGAGTGCGAAGGCACCCGTGCGCGTCTGACGGTAAATTGCACCAAAGGCACCTATATCCGCACCCTGGTGGAGGATATCGGTGAAGTGTTGGGCTGTGGCGCTTATGTTGCCGAGCTGCGTCGGACCCAGGCTGGGCCCTTCGAGCTGGCACAGACAGTGACCCTCGAAGAGCTCGAGCAAGCCCACGCCGACGGTGGCAACGAAGCGCTCGATCGCTTCCTGATGCCGTCCGACAGCGGTCTGCTCGACTGGCCTGTGGTGCAGTTGTCAGAGCACAGCTCGTTCTACTGGCTGCATGGCCAGGCAGTACGTGCACCGGATGCGCCGCAATTCGGCATGGTCCGGGTGCAGGATCACAATGGTCGCTTCATCGGTATCGGTGAAGTGAGCGAAGACGGGCGCGTTGCGCCACGTCGCTTGATTCGGTCGGAATGACCGATACTTGCGTTGCCGGCATGAGCCGACAGCGCAAGACACGAGGGTGGCTGTCAGTAGGCACGGTCACAGCTCTTTTATTAATACAGGGTTCGTCCCTGGCCTATTGGACCCCGCTTGCGGGATCCGTTTAACTGGAGATGCCAAATGGCCCTCAGCGTTGAAGAAAAAGCACAAATCGTTACCGACTACCAGCAAGCCGTCGGCGACACCGGTAGCCCAGAAGTGCAGGTTGCACTGCTGACTGCCAACATCAACAAACTGCAAGGTCACTTCAAGATCAACGGTAAAGACCACCACTCGCGTCGTGGCCTGATCCGTATGGTTAACCAGCGTCGTAAGCTGCTGGACTACCTGAAGGGCAAAGACACCACCCGTTACAGCACCCTGATCGGTCGTCTGGGCCTGCGTCGCTAATAGCGGCCTGGCTAGTGGTGGGCGTGGCGGGTCGCAAGCTTTGGCAGCGCTGCTTCAGCGTTGCCGACGGGCTCGTCATGCGTATCTTCGAGGTTGGCAGCCTGGTGTTGCCGAGCGGTTTATCCGCCCGGCAACCAGGCTCCCAGCCTCGAGTTGTATCTGGACGGTCAATGGGGCCGATTCCCCGTTCTGCCCAAGAATTCGCAAGAAACCAGTTCCCCCAGAGCCATTGAAAAGGTAGGAAACCGTGAACCCGGTAATCAAGAAATTCCAGTTCGGTCAATCGACCGTTACCCTCGAAACGGGCCGCATTGCCCGTCAGGCCACCGGCGCAGTCCTGGTCACCGTCGATAACGATGTCACCGTGCTGGTGACCGTGGTCGGTGCCAAGCACGCAGACCCAAGCAAAGGCTTCTTCCCGCTGTCCGTGCACTACCAGGAAAAAACCTACGCCGCTGGCAAGATCCCTGGTGGTTTCTTCAAGCGTGAAGGCCGTCCTTCCGAGAAAGAGACGCTGACCTCGCGCCTGATCGACCGTCCGATCCGTCCGCTGTTCCCAGAAGGCTTCATGAACGAAGTGCAGGTTGTCTGCACCGTCGTGTCGACCAGCAAGAAAACCGATCCGGACATCGCTGCGATGATCGGTACTTCGGCTGCCCTGGCAATCTCCGGCATCCCGTTCGAAGGCCCGATCGGCGCCGCCCGTGTTGCCTTCCATGAAAGCACCGGCTACCTGCTGAACCCAACCTACGAGCAACTGGCTGCCTCGAGCCTGGACATGGTCGTAGCCGGTACCGACAGCGCTGTGCTGATGGTTGAATCGGAAGCCAAAGAGCTGACCGAAGACCAGATGCTGGGCGCCGTACTGTTCGCCCACGACGAATTCCAGTCGGTCATCCAGGCTGTCAAAGAGCTGGCTGCCGAAGCTGCCAAGCCGACCTGGGACTGGAAACCAGCCGTTGCCAACACCGAGCTGTTCAACGCCATCCGCGCTGAATTCGGCGAAGGCATCTCGCAGGGCTACACCATCACCGTCAAGGCCGACCGCTATGCGCGTCTGGGCGAGCTGCGTGATCAGGCGATCGCCAAGTTCTCCGGTGAAGAAGGCCAGCCTTCGGCTTCCGTGGTCAAAGAAATCTTTGGCGAAATCGAATACCGCACCGTGCGCGAAAACATCGTCAACGGCAAGCCACGTATCGACGGTCGCGACACCAAGACTGTACGCCCGCTGAACATCGAAGTCGGCGTTCTGCCGAAGACCCACGGTTCGGCACTGTTCACCCGTGGCGAAACCCAGGCCCTGGTCGTTGCGACCCTGGGTACTGCGCGTGATGCTCAGCTGCTCGATACCCTCGAAGGCGAGAAGAAAGACCCGTTCATGCTGCACTACAACTTCCCACCGTTCTCGGTAGGTGAGTGTGGTCGTATGGGGGGTGCTGGCCGTCGCGAAATCGGTCACGGCCGTCTGGCCCGCCGTTCGGTTCAGGCCATGCTGCCTGCCGCTGATGTGTTCCCGTACACCATCCGTGTGGTATCGGAAATCACCGAGTCGAACGGTTCGAGCTCGATGGCGTCGGTTTGCGGTGCTTCCCTGGCACTGATGGACGCTGGTGTGCCGATGAAGGCGCCAGTTGCCGGTATCGCCATGGGCCTGGTCAAGGAAGGCGACAAGTTCGCCATCCTCACCGATATCCTCGGTGACGAAGACCACCTCGGCGACATGGACTTCAAGGTAGCCGGTACCGCCAAAGGTGTTACCGCGCTGCAGATGGACATCAAGATCAACGGCATCACCGAAGAGATCATGGAAATCGCCCTGGGCCAGGCCCTGGAAGCGCGCCTGAACATCCTCGGCCAGATGAACCAGATCATTGGTACTTCGCGTACCGAGCTGTCGGCCAACGCGCCGACCATGATCGCCATGAAGATCGACACCGACAAGATCCGTGACGTTATCGGTAAAGGCGGCGCGACCATCCGTGGTATCTGTGAAGAGACCAAGGCTTCGATCGATATCGAAGACGACGGCTCGATCAAGATCTTCGGCGAAACCAAAGAAGCCGCCGAAGCAGCTCGCCAGCGCGTCCTGGGCATCACTGCCGAGGCCGAGATCGGCAAGATCTACGTCGGCAAGGTTGAACGCATCGTCGACTTCGGCGCATTCGTCAACATCCTGCCCGGCAAAGACGGCCTGGTGCACATCTCGATGCTCAGCAATGAGCGCGTAGAGAAGGTCACCGACGTGCTGAAAGAAGGCGAAGAGGTTGAAGTACTGGTACTGGACGTGGACAACCGCGGCCGTATCAAGCTGTCGATCAAAGACGTTGCGGCAGCCAAGGCTTCCGGCGTTTAAGCCAGCTGTAGTGGTATGAAATAAACCCTTCGGGGTTGCGCTGATGTTCAGCGCATAGGGGCCGCTGTGCGGCCCATTGCGATCTTAGGTCGCGATGGGTCACACAGCGGCCCTTTTTATTTGGCACTGCCCGTGTAGGAGCGGCCTTGTGTCGCGAAAGGGTCGCGTAGCGGCCCCGGCAATCTTGCGGTAGGGCATCAATCTTGGGGGCGCTACGCACCCCTTTCGCGACACAAGGCCGCTCCAATTTCCGCGTCCAGCGAAAACCTCTGGGGTACATGCATCTTGCATGTAGGAATTTGCTCCGGCTTGCAAAATGCACGAAAGAGCAAATTCAGCTAAATAGATAAATCATTGATTTATATAGGTTTTACTAGCTTTAAAAAGTTGGCACAGCCCCTGCAATAGTCTATTCATCTGACGCCAACTGACTCGGCGCAGACCTTTCGACAACAGGAGTGACCCGTATGAAGAAGTTCGCTATTGCTGCCGCTACTGCTACCGCTCTGACTCTGACCATGGCTAACGCTGCTTTCGCTCAGCAAGCCGTTCAGGCTCCAGTTATGCTGGCTGCCAACACTGTCGACAGCGCCAAGCAAGATGGCTCCGATACCTGGATCACCACCAAGGTCAAAGCTGATCTGCTGACCGAGAAAGGCATCCCAGGCGGCGACATCAAAGTCGAAACCAACCAAGGCGTAGTTTCGCTGTCGTCCGATGTGAAAGTCACCGACTCGCAAAAAGAGCGTGCAGTAGCAATCACCAAGGCTATCAAAGGCGTTAAAGACGTCTCGGCTGCTGGCCTGAAAGCCGAATAAGAATTGCTGCGCAGGCCAGATGGATCTGGCCACCGCACAACGAAAAAGCCCCGGCACACGCCGGGGCTTTTTCGTTGTTGCGCTCAATGCTGACGCTTATTCAGCATCCAGGTGCATCGGCGTGATCACGCGCCCATCCGATTCGGCCTGGCCCAGCGTGGTATCGATGAAGTACACCCGGTCATCCGCCAACTTGCCTTTGTCGACCAGGTAATCCTTGATATTAGCGGCCCGCGCCTGGCCCAACTGGCGCAGCAGCGCAGCGCTCTCGGCCCAGGACTTGATCACCGCCTCACGCAGCTTGGCGCTACGCTCTTCACGCCCCAGCTGCTGCCATTCAGCAGGCGGCTGTTGTTTCAGGCGGGTGCGGTAGATACCTTCGAGCATCGCCGGCTTGTCGTCAGCATCCACCACCAGCATCGACGCATTGGCCGGCACCTTGTCGCCGCGGCGCTGCAGGATCTTGTACCAGATCGACTGATACTCACGCTCCAGGCGCTGCTCGGCGATCAGCGGGCCATCGCTGGTCTGGGCGCTGGTGCCTTCGATCTCCAGGCGCAATTCAGGGCGTTCGTTGAGCGCGGTCGCCAGTTTGTCCAGGGCCGCTTGGGCATCGCCGCTGAGGTCGCTGGAGCCGGCGCTGAACGCGACCGTACCCAGGTCCTGCGAGCTGCCGCCGGAGACCAGCCCGCCAATGAACTTGAACGGCGCCTGGGCGGCACGCAGGACCAGATTGCGCAGGGTTTGCCAAACGATCGGCATGACGCTGAACTGCGGGTTGTTGAGGTCGCCGGTCACCGGCAGCTCGATCGAGATTGTGCCGTCGGTGTCCTTGAGCAGCGCCACCGCCAGGCGGATCGGCAGGTCGACGGCGTCGGGGCTGTCGACCTTCTCACCCAGTTGCAGTTGCTCGATCACCAGCTTGTTTTCTGCCTTGAGCTGGCCATTGGTGATCAGGTAGTGCACGTCCAGGTTGAGCCGGCCCTTGCGAATGCGAAAGCCGGCAAACTTGCCTGAGTAGGGCGTCAGTGTGGTCAGCTCGACGCGTTTGAAGCTGGTGGCGATGTCCAGGCTGGCCATCGGGTTGAACGGGTTGAGCGCGCCCTTGATGGTGACCGGTGCATAGCGGTCGACCTTGCCCTTGATATCGACCTTGGCCGGCGCTGGCTGGCGGTTGTCGATGGTGCCGACCTGGCCATTGAGCTGCTGCACGGCTGTGGCGAAGTTTGGTGTCAGGGTCAGGTCGGCAAAGTTGGCCGAGCCGTCGTTGATGTCGATCTTGCCGATACGAATGCCCAGCGGCTTGCTGTTGCTGGCTGTCACCGGTTTTTCCGCGGTGCTTTTGCTAGCGCCGGCTGGCTGCGGAATCAGCAGGTCATCAACGTTGGTGGTGCGGTCTTCGTTGATAATGAAACGCGCATATGGCTGCAGCAGCTTGACTTGGTCGATGGTCAGCGCATCGCCGTGCACGTATGACAACCCATTGAGGTCGAGCTGCTGCCATTTGACGAAGTCGCGGTCCTTGATCGTGTCGAGGGTATGCAACTGGTTGACGGTGGCGGTACCGGTGACGGTAAAGGCCAGCGGCGCCGTATTTTGCAGATCGACCTTGAGCTCGCTGGCGAGCATGCCGCTGCGCAGTTCAAGCTGAATGAACGGGCTGATGTAGGCCTGGGCGATGCGCAGGTCGATGTCACGGGTGCTGACATCGAGCTTGGCGGTGACCGGCGCCAGGTTGACCTGGCCGGAGGCTTGCAGTTTGCCTTGCTTGCCGACGGCGGTATCCAGTTTGAGGGTAAACGGCGACTTGTTGAGGCTGTCATAGCCCTGCATGTCGAGGTTGAGCGGGCCGACATCCAGGGTGACCGGTTCTTTCTGGCTGCGGTCTGCCAGGTGAATCATGTAATCGCGCGCTTGAACGTCCTTGAGCAGTACTTGCCACGGCTTGCTCGGCGCGGCGGCTGCTTTTTCCTGCGCTGTCGGCTCGGCCGCAGCAGGTTCGGCTTTCTCCTTGGGGGTAGCTTTGGCTGGCTGGCTGGCGAACAGCTTCTGCCAGTCGAGCTGGCCGTCCTTTTCCAAGGCGACCCAGGTTTCCAGCTTGCTGCTGCGGATCTTGCCTACGGTGACCAGTTGCTTGGCCAGATCGATCGAGGTTTCGCTGACTTCGAGACTGGCCAGCCGCGCCAGTTGCCTGCCGTCCGGTGCCTTGATGGCGAACGGCGCGATGCGTACCTGAGTGTTGTCGAGCAGCAGCTCGGTCTGTTTCGACAGGTTGAGCGTGTAGTGGGTATCGAGGCTGATCACGCCTTCTTCCAGCACCAGCGGCACCGCGTCACGCACGTAAGGCCAGAACGCCTTCATGTTGCCGTCGGTGATTTTCAGGGTGCCTTGCGAGCTGATCGGCGCCAGGCCGAGTGTGCCTTTCCAGTCGATCCGCCCACCGGCGGGGCCGATGGCGACCAAGGTCATGTCGGCGCTGTCGTCGGGGAGGGTGCTGAGGTTTTTCAGCTCGAAATTCATCGAGTCGTAAAGAAACTCGATCGGCTCGCTCGGGCGCAGGTCCTGGAAGTGCAGGTAGCCTTCAGTGAGCTTGATGCTGCCGATACGCAGCGGGAACGGGTCGCTGGCTGGCTCGTCTGGCTTGGCTTCGCTGGGCGGCAGTTTGAACAGCTGAGTCAGGTTGAGGCTGCCGTTTTTACCGAAGAGGATTTCGTTGCGCGGTTTGTCCAGCTCCACTGCATCCAGGTGCAGGGCGCCGCTCCACAGGCTGTCCAGCGACAGGTTGGCGTACAAGCGCTCAAAACCCAGTTGCTCTTTGCCCGGCTCGCCGACCTGCAAACCCCACAGGGTCAGCTCTAGGCTGAACGGGTTGAATTCGATGCGTTGCAGCTGCGCCGGCACCGTCGCGTATTGGGCCAGCTGTTGATTGGCAATGCGTAGGCCGATGCCTGGAAGGATGAAGAAGCCGAGCAGGCTGTACAAGGCCACGAGGGCCAGCATGGCGCCGAGGGCGCGAGTCAATCCTTTGGGCATGTGCAGCATCGTCTGTCCGAGCGGGAGTGCTTGGAGTATGGCACGTTAAATCGGTTCCGCAGAATCAGCCGAATGACCTTATTCGATGCCCATTCGCCTCCGCGCGCGGTGCGCCGAGCTGTCGCGCATGGCCCAGCGCAGGACTGGCGCGGTGCGCTCGATACCTACTCGGATCAAGCGCCGGCTCAGCGGCCCTTGCTGCAGCTCAAGCATATCCCGGCCCCAGCCCGGTAACAGTTCGATGCCCGCCCGCAGCATCAGCTTGCCCACGGGGGCTGCCAAGCGGCTTGGCGCCGGTGCCTTGAGCAGGATATCGATCACCTCCAGGCTGCGCGCATCGCAGTGCAACTGCGCACGCATGCGTTGCAGGTAGGCCTCGATTTGCGCACAGGAGCGTGGCACGTCGCGCGCGCCGAGGCGCTCGGCGATCAGGGCGATTTCGTTGTAGTACGCGTCCTGATCAGCCTGCGCCAGATGCGGGTTGCGGTAACGCAGGTGGGCGGCCATGAAGCTGCTGACTTCGGCAACGTGCACCCAGGTCAGCAGGTCCGGGTCACTGGCGGCATAAGGCCGGCCATCGGCGGCGGTACCGACGACTTTGAGGTGGATGGTGCGTACCTTGTCGATCAACCAGTTGGCGTCGCGGGTCGAGCCAAAGGTGGTGCCGGAGATGAATTGGCTGGTGCGGCGCAGGCGCCCGAGCAGGTCTTCGCGAAAGTTGGAGTGATCCCACACCCCGGCCAGGGCCAGCGGGTGCAGCAGTTGCAGCATCAAGGCACTGATACCGCCGACCAGCATGCTCGGAAAATCGCCGTGGACCTGCCAGCTGACGCTGTCGGGGCCAAACAGGCCGGGGTCACCCTTGGGTGACTCCAGGTCAAGCTGGCCGAGGGCCAGGCCAGTCAGGCTCATGACCTGGGTTTCGATACGACGGCGTAAGGCTTCCATGGCGACCTGCAATGCGCGGCAGCCCGCCATGGGCTACCTCTAGCTATTGGTTGAGGCGAGTATCGATCAAGCCCTGCACGACGCTGGCATCGGCCAGGGTCGAGGTGTCACCCAGCGAGTCCAGCTCGTTGCAGGCGATCTTGCGCAGTATACGCCGCATGATCTTGCCCGAGCGGGTCTTGGGCAGGGCCGGTGCCCACTGGATCATCTCCGGTTTGGCGAAGCTGCCGATCTCCTTGCTGACCAACGCCAGCAGTTCAGCCTTGAGGGCGTCGTCTGCGCTCACACCATTCATCGGCGTGACGAAGGCATAGATACCCTGGCCCTTGAGGTCGTGCGGATAGCCGACCACGGCCGCCTCGGCGATGCCGTCGTGCAGCACCAGCGCGCTTTCCACTTCTGCCGTACCGATCCGGTGGCCGGAGACGTTGATCACATCATCGACTCGCCCGGTGATCCAGTAGTCGCCATCGGCGTCGCGGCGGGCGCCGTCGCCGGTGAAATAGTAGCCGGCGAAGGGCTTGAAGTAGGTGTCGACCATGCGTTGCTGGTCGCCGTAGACGCTGCGGATCTGCGCCGGCCAGCTGGCTTTGATTGCCAGCAGGCCCGAACCTGGCCCGTCTATCACTGCGCCTTTGTCATCGAGCAATACCGGTTGCACGCCAAACATCGGTTGGGTGGCGCAACCCGGTTTGATCTGCCCATTGCCCGGCAGCGGGCTGAGCATGATGCCGCCGGTTTCGGTCTGCCACCAGGTGTCGACGATCGGGCAGCGTTCTTTGCCAACCTGATGAAAGTACCACTCCCAGGCTTCCGGGTTGATCGGCTCGCCGACACTACCGAGCAGGCGCAGGCTTTCCCGCGAGGTGTCCTGCAAGGGGCCTGGGCCTTCGCGCATCAGGGCGCGCAGGGCGGTAGGGGCGGTGTAGAAGATATTCACCTGATGCTTGTCGATGACCTGCCAGAAGCGCGAGCTGTCGGGGTAGTTGGGCACGCCTTCGAACATCAGCGAGATCGCCCCGTTGGCCAGCGGGCCATAGACGATATAGCTGTGGCCGGTGACCCAGCCGACATCGGCGGTGCACCAGAACACTTCGCCGTCGCGGTAATCGAATACCACCTTGAAGGTCATCGCGGCCTGCAGCAGATAGCCGCCGGTGGTGTGCAGCACGCCTTTGGGTTTGCCGGTGCTGCCGGAGGTATACAGGATGAACAGCGGGTCTTCGGCATCCATCGGCTCGGGTGGGCAGTCGTCACCGGCAAGCTCGGTGGCGGTGTGGTACCAGAGGTCGCGCTGGTTGTCCCAGGCCACTTCACCACCGGTGCGGCGCACCACGAATACGCTGCTGACGGCCGGACAGCTGGCCAGGGCCTTGTCGACGTTCTGCTTGAGCGGTACACGTTTGCCGCCCCGCACGCCTTCATCAGCGGTGATCACCGTGCGGCAGTCGGCATCCAGGATGCGGTCGCGCAGGGCGTCGGGCGAGAAGCCACCGAACACTACTGAATGGATCGCGCCGATGCGGCTGCAGGCAAGCATGGCGTAAGCCGCCTCAGGGATCATCGGCATGTAGATGCATACCCGATCGCCCTTGCTCACCCCGCGCGCCTTCAGTGCGTTGGCCAGGCGGCAGACCTGGCGGTGCAGCTCGCGGTAGCTGATGGCCTGCGAATCCTTGGGGTCGTCGCCTTCCCAGAGCAGCGCGGTCTGCTCACCCCGTTTGGCCAGGTGGCGGTCGATGCAGTTGTAGCTGACGTTGAGCTTGCCGCCGGCGAACCATTTGGCATCGCCGCTGGCAAGGTCGGCCTGTTGCACGCTGCTCCAGGGCTTGATCCAGTTCAGCCGCTTGGCTTGCTCGGCCCAGAAGCTGTCCGGGTCATCGATCGACTGTCGATAGAGGCGTTGATAGTCGTCGGCGCTGAGCTCGGCGGCCTGGCTGACGGCGAGGGCGGTGGGGTACTTGCTGAGATCGAACATGGCGGGTGGTCCTGCTCTTGTCGTGGCAAGGGACTGCACCTCACCGCGGCGCGCAAGGCAGGATGAAGTGCAACGGCTATTCGATGGACAGTGTAGTCGGCGCGGGTGTTCCTCCAGGATAGCCGGCGCAATGCAAAGCGCGGGGCCAGCTTGCCCCCTGCAGTACCGCTCAATCGAACGCTACTGCAGGAGACAAGCTGGCCCCGCGCCGGGGCTTGCAGCAGGGCTTGATCAGCCGCGGTGACGACCGCGGAAGTAATTGATCAGGCCTTGAGTGGAGCCGTCTTCAGCGGCTTCTTCCTGAGCGCCGACCAGGCGTTGGTACACGCCTTTGCCGAGCTCTTTGCCCAGCTCGACGCCCCATTGGTCAAAGGCATTGATGCCCCAGATCACGCTCTGCACGAACACCTTGTGCTCATACATCGCCACCAGCGCGCCGAGGCGACGCGGGCTGATCCGCTCGACCACCAGGGTGTTGCTCGGGCGGTTGCCAGGGATGACCTTGTGCGGGGCCAGCTTGGCCACGTCGGCTTCGTTCAGGCCCTTGCCACGCAGCTCGGCCTCGGCTTCTTCGCGGGTCTTGCCGAGCATCAGTGCCTGGCTCTGCGACAGGCAGTTGGCGTACAGCCACTGGTGATGGTCGGCCACCGGGTTGAAGCTCACCACCGGCACGATAAAGTCGGCCGGGATCAGTTGGGTGCCCTGGTGCAGCAACTGGTGATAGGCATGCTGGCCGTTACAGCCAACGCCGCCCCAGATCACCGGGCCGGTCGCGGTTGGCGCCGGGCTGCCATCCTGCAGCACGCTCTTGCCGTTGGACTCCATGTCCAGCTGCTGCAGATGCTTGGTGATGTTGCGCAGGTAATGGTCGTACGGCAGGATCGCGTGGCTGCGCGCATCCCAGAAGTTGCCGTACCAGACGCCAAGCAGGGCCAGCAGCACCGGCATGTTCTGCTCGAACGGCGCGGTCTGGAAGTGCTGGTCCATGGTGTAGGCGCCCGACAGCAGCTCCTTGAAGTTGGCCGTGCCGATGGCCAGCGCAATTGGCAAACCAATCGCCGACCACAGTGAGTAACGCCCGCCAACCCAGTCCCACATCGGGAAGATGTTTTCTTCGCGGATACCGAACGCGACGGCTGCGGCCTTGTTGCTCGAGACCGCGATGAAGTGACGGTACAGCTCGGCTTCGGAGCCACCCTGGGCCAGGTACCAGGTGCGGGCGGCCATGGCGTTCTTCAGGGTTTCGAGGGTGTTGAACGACTTCGACGAAACGATGAACAGGGTCGTCTCGGCCGCAAGCTTGGCCGACAGCTCGTGGAATTCGCTGCCGTCGATATTGGCCAGGTAATGGCAGCGCACGCCGCGCTGGGCGTACGGCAGCAAGGCTTCGGAAACCAACTCAGGGCCGAGGAACGAGCCGCCGATGCCGATGTTGACCACGTCGGTGATCGGTTTTTCGCTGTAGCCGCGCCACAGCCCGTCATGAATGCGGCCGACCAGCTCGGTGATCTGGTTGAGTACCTTGTGCACTTCGGGCATCACGTTGACGCCGTTGACGCTGAGTTTGTCGCCAACCGGGCGGCGCAGGGCGGTGTGCAGTACCGGGCGGCCTTCGGAGGCGTTGATGATCTCGCCGCTGAACATCGACTTGATGGCTGCTGCCAGGTCGACGTCGGTGGCCAGGTTGACCAGCAGCTTGCGGGTCTCATCGTTGATCAGGTTTTTCGAGTAATCGAGAAACAGCCCGCAGCTGCTCAGGGAGAACTGATCGAAGCGTTGCGGATTGGCCGCGAAGGCGTCGCGCATGCTGAAATCCTGCATGGCGTCGCGGTGTTGTTGCAGCGCCTGCCAGGCTGGCAGCGTCGTCACATCATGGGGGGTACGGTAATACGCCATTGCGAAGGGTTTCCTTGATGCATGATCTGGCCTTGGACAACTGGCAGCCGCTGGCAGTTGCAGGCAATTGATCATTATAGGCATGGCTGGCGCGGGGGGAATGGGGTCAGGCGGGGATAATTTGGGGCCGCGTGGCGGCCCCGGGTTGCAATCAGGCGGTGGGCTCGTCCAGATGCAGGTACAAGTTGTCGATCAGGCGTGTGGTGCCCAGGTACGCTGCGGCAATTACCACCACGTCGCGGTCATCGGCCATGGCCGGGCGCAGGGTCAGTGCGTGGCGCACTTCCAGATAGTCCGGGCGAAAGCCTGCCGCCAGCAGTTGGGCCTGACCGGCCACGATCAGCTCGGCAAAGTCGCGCTGGCCATGGCGGATGGCGTCGGCCATCACGCTCAGCTCGCGGTACAGCGCCGGCGCTGCAGCGCGTTGCTCGGGCGTCAGGTAGCCGTTGCGCGAGGACAGCGCCAGGCCATCGTCGGCGCGTACGGTCGGCTCGCCGATGATCTGGATCGGCATGTTCAGGTCGCGCACCATGGCGCGAATCACCGCCAGTTGCTGGTAGTCCTTTTCGCCGAACACGGCCAGGTCGGGCTGGACCATATTGAACAGCTTGCTGACGACCGTGGCCACGCCTTCGAAATGCCCCGGGCGGCTGGCGCCACACAGGCCTTCGGACAGTTGCGGCACGCTGACCCGGGTCTGCACTGTGGTGCCGTCGGGGTACATTTCATCCACGGTCGGCGCGAACAGCAAATGACAGCCTGCCTCGAGCAGGCGCTCCTGGTCAGCGGCAAGGGTGCGCGGGTAGCTGTCGAGGTCCTCGCCGGCGCCAAACTGCAGCGGGTTGACGAAGATGCTCGCCACGACGAAGTCGGCGCGCTGGGTGGCTTTGGTCACCAGGGCGACGTGGCCGCTGTGCAGGTTGCCCATGGTCGGGACAAAGGCGATGCGCTTGCCTTCGCTGCGGGCACGGGCCACGGCTGCGCGCAGTTCACGGACGCTCTTGACGGTATTCATGCGCTGAACCCATGTTCTGCAGCCGGGAAGCTGACGTCTTTGACCGCCGCCACATAAGCACTCAGGGCGCCTTGGATATCGGCCTGGCCGAGCATGAAGTTCTTGACGAACTTGGGCATGCGCCCGGTCAGCGACAGGCCGAGCATGTCGTGCAGCACCAGCACCTGGCCGTCGGTGGCGTTACCGGCACCGATGCCGATCACCGGAATGGCCACGGCCTGGGTGATCTCCGCAGCCAGCTCGCTGGGCACACATTCGAGCAGGAGCATGGCCGCACCGGCTTGCTCCAGAGCAATCGCGTCAGCGCGCATCTGCCGCGCCTGGGCTTCCTGCCGACCCTGCACCTTGTAACCGCCGAGCACGTTGACCGTCTGCGGGGTCAGGCCCATGTGCGCGCACACCGGCACGCCACGTTCGGCCAGCAAGCGAATGGTCTCGCTCAGCCAGGCCGCGCCTTCGAGCTTGATCATGTGCGCGCCGGCCTGCATCAGGCTGGCGCAGTTGGCGAAGGCCTGCTCAGGCGTGGCGTGGGCCATGAACGGCAGGTCAGCGAGGATCAGTGCGCCGTCGTTGCCGCGTTTGACGCAGGCCGTGTGGTAGGCCATTTCTGCAGTGGTCACCGGCAGCGTGCTGTCATGCCCTTGCAGGACCATTCCCAGCGAGTCACCCACCAGCAACACGTCGACCCCGGCCTGGCTGGCAGCCTTGGCGAAGGTGGCGTCATAGCAGGTCAGCATGGCGATTTTCTCACCCTTGGCCTTGAGGCCATGCAGGGTAGTCAGGGTTACTTCAGGCATGTAGAAAGTCCTCGTTCAGGCGCTGTGCAATCGACCTGCGTACAACCTTGCGCAGGTGCCATGCGGAGCGGCACATCATCGTTCGTGATGTTCAGACCCGCCCGGGCCCAAATAGGTTAAGTGTGGCGCGTCGAGGCCACGGGATGCCTATAGTCGTGAGCGAGGGGAGGGAAGTCAATCACCCTGTTACCGCATTGTTACGGCAAGGGTGTTACTGGCGTTACCGCCGTCAAGATCGCCCGAATTACAGGCGTTCGAGGCCGCTGAACGGGCAGGCGGCGAGCATTTGCGCAAGGCTGCGACCATCGGCGAGGACAAAGTCGGCAGGCACCAGCTCGGCCAGCGGGTAGAGCACGAACGGGCGCGCGTGCATGTGGTAGTGCGGCACGGTCAGGCGCGGGCTGTCGAGCACCTGCTGGCCAAACAGCAGCACATCCAGGTCGAGGGTGCGTGGGCCCCAGCGTTCCTGACGCACGCGCCCTTGATCGTTCTCGATCGCCTGCAGCGCATCGAGCAACTGCAGCGGCTCGAGCGTGGTGTCGAGCGCGGCTACGGCATTGGTGTAGCGCGGCTGGCCGGGCAGCAGCGAGTCGCTGGCGTAGAAGCCGGAAACCGCTGCCAGGCGCGTGCCCTCGGCCTTATCCAAGGCATCGAGGGCGCTGCGCAGTTGCTCGGCAGGTTCGGCCAGGTTGCTGCCCAGGCCGATGTACACGCGCACGCTCATGCTCAGTCGAACGCTTCGTCAGCGCTGCGCTTGCGCTTGGTACCGCTGCGCTTGCGTTTGCGTGGCGCGGCGCCGCTGCCGTCATCACGGCTACCGAGCTCGGCGATCATGGCCCGGCGTTCGCTGTCGTTGGCGTCCTGGTAGTCGGTCCACCACTGGCCCAGCTCTTCGGTTTCCTCGCCGGCGCTCTCGCGCAGCAGCAGGAAGTCGTAGCCAGCGCGGAAGCGCGGGTTGTCCAGGAGCATGTCGGCGCGTTTGCCGCTGCGCCGTGGCAGGCGTTCCTGCATGTCCCAGATCTCGCGGATCGGCAGGGTGAAGCGCTTGGGGATTGCAATGCGCTGGCACTGTTCGGCGATCAGGTCGTGGGCGGCTTGGTTCATTGCCGGGATCGGCGGTACGCCTTGGCTCTGCAGGTACAGTGCACGGCCCGGCAGGGCCGGCCAGAGCATGGCCGCGAAGAGGAACGCCGGCGTTACCGGTTTGCCCTGCTTGACGCGCAGGTCGGTGTTCATCAAGGCGTTGCTGATCAGCGTGTGGGTGTAGCTTGGGCGTTCTTCCAGGGCGTGGCTGCTGCCTGGGAACAACGGTTCAAACAGATGCAGGTCGACCAGCATTTCGAAGGCGATGGCGCCGTGGCCGGAAAGGAACAGCTTGAGGCATTCCTCGAACAGCCGTGCTGGCGGGATATCGCGCAGCATCGGTGCCAGCTCGCGGATCGGCTGCACCGTGTGCTTTTCGATGCCGAAGTTGAGCTTGGCCGCAAAGCGCACCGCGCGCAGCATGCGCACCGGGTCTTCCTGGTAACGATGGACCGGGTCGCCAATCAGGCGCAGCAGGCGGTTACGCACATCGGGCATGCCGTTGGCATAGTCGAGGATGCGCTCGCTGACTGGGTCGTAGTACAGCGCATTGACCGTGAAGTCGCGGCGCTGGGCGTCGTCTTCGAGGGTGCCGTAGACGTTGTCGCGCAGAATACGACCGCTGGCATTATGCGACGAACGGTGGCTGTCGCCCTCGTCTTCATCGCTGTGGTGGGCACGGAAAGTGGCCACTTCGATGATTTCACGGCCGAAATGCACGTGAACCAGCTTGAAGCGGCGGCCAATGATTCGCGCATTGCGAAACTCGGCACGGACCTGTTCAGGCGTGGCGCTGGTGGCGACATCGAAGTCTTTGGGCGTGATGCCCAGGAGCATGTCACGCACACAGCCGCCAACCAGATAAGCCTGGTATCCGGCAGCCTGCAGGCGATCGACAATGCCCACCGCATGGCGGCTGAACTGGCTGCGCTGCAGCGAGTGCTGGCTCTTGTTGATCACTTCAGGCGTGGTGCGCCTGTGGTGTTGACCACTAACGGGAGGACGGAACGACTGGAACAACTTCTTCAGCATGGGATGCACTGTTTGAAGGAATGTTCGGCCAAGGGATAGAGAATGGCCGCATGATGGGCGGGGATTCTAGCATTTACTTCGGGGATGGTGTAGGCGGTATGCCACGGGTGCTTGCGCGGTAGGCGGAAACGACAAGGGGAGCCTAAGCTCCCCAAGAAGTCGTTGCGTGCTCTTATTGTTTTTCTGCTGGGCTTCTTGTTTTTGTTGAGTGCCCTGCCCACAAAGCGCGAAACTTGTGGACGACCCCCAAACCGGGGGTAAAGAGCAAACGGATTGCTTTGGCCGCTGAGGTGATGCTGATCTGTCGATCCAACCAGTGTAGGCGCTGCTTTAGTGCAGTTTTTGTTGTTCTCTGCCTGGTCGTGGGGCAAGCCCCAAACACAACTCCTCTCCAAAAGAATCAGTTAGCTGCGCCTCCGCCGTCTTGTTTTTATTGTGCGTGAGCCGTTTCGTCTTGTTCTTATTCTGAGTTGCAATGCTTGTTATTGTTCTTGTACCAAAGATATAGCAGGTGCCGTGCCAACTTTTTAAAACCCAGCAAATACGGGGGTTTTCCGGGTTTTGCTCAGGTCGAGAGCGGAGCAAATGTAGAAATTTCGTTACCGTACGCCTCGGTAGCTGTTACGGCAGGCGGGGATGGGTAACAGATTTTTGCAAGCGCGCTGGGGTGTTACCTGCACAAACGCAAACGGGGCAAGCCCTCTGCCACGGTAACCCCGTGGTAGACGGCTTGCCCCGTTATTGGGCGCCGATCAGTTGTCGCTGGTGGCGTTGCTCTTGCGCCGTGGGATGCCCAGGCGCTGGCGCCGCTCCCACAGGCATTTACGGCTGACGCCAAGCTTGCGCGCCAGTTCGGTCTCGGTCATGTGGTCCTGATGCTCGAGCACGAAGTGCTGGAAGTAGTCTTCCAGCGACAGGTCCTCGGTCGGCTCGTGGCTGGCGTTACCGGCACTGACGCTGCCCAGGGCGGACATGCCGTCAAGCAGGTCATCGTCGTCCAGGTCACTCAGCTCGATGTCGATGCCCAGCAGCTCGGCGGAAATTTCCGGGCTCTCGCTGAGGATCACCGAGCGCTCGACCGCGTTTTCCAACTCGCGCACGTTACCCGGCCAGCTGTAATGACGAATCGCCTGCTCGGCCTCGCTGGAGAAGTGCAGGTCATCGCGACCGATGCGTGCGCTCTGGCGGGCGAGGAAGGCGCTGGCGATTTCGTTGACGTCACTGCCGCGCTCGCGCAAGGCCGGCAGCTTGAGGGCGATCACGTGCAGGCGGTAATAAAGGTCTTCGCGGAATTGGCCGACCTTGGCCAGGTTTTTCAGGTCACGGTGGGTCGCAGCGATCAGGCGCACGTCGACCTTTTGCGATTGCACCGCGCCAACCCGGCGGATCTCGCCTTCCTGCAGCACGCGCAACAGGCGCGCCTGGGCTTCGAGTGGCAGCTCGCCGATTTCATCGAGGAACAGCGTGCCGCCGTCAGCTGCTTCGACCAAACCGGCACGCCCGGCGCTGGCGCCGGTGAACGCGCCTTTTTCGTGGCCGAACAGTTCCGACTCGATCAAGGTTTCAGGGATGGCTGCGCAGTTGACCGAAATCATCGGCGCCTTGGCCCGTCGCGACAGATTGTGCAGTGCGCGTGCGACCAGCTCTTTGCCGGTACCCGACTCACCCTGGATCAACACATTGGAGTCGGTCGGTGCCACTTTGCGGATCTTGCTGTAGAGGTCCTGCATCGGCGCGCAGGTGCCAATGATGCCGATCTCGCCGTTGGCGGCATTGTGGCTGCCCTTGTCGGCAACAGCCGGTTTGCCGTTGCTGCGCGGCTCGAGGCTGCTGGTGGCGGCCGCCGGGGCGTTCTGGCGATCACGCAGAATGCGCGCAACTGCCTGCAGCATCTCGTCGTGGTCGAACGGCTTGGCGATGTAATCGACCGCGCCCATTTTCATCGAGTCGACCGCCGAGCGCAGGCTGGCGTAGCTGGTCATGATCAGCACCGGGATGCCCTGACCTAGCTTGATCAGCTCGGTACCGGGGGCGCCAGGCAGGCGCAGGTCGCTGACGATCAGGTCAAATGTGGCAATGCTGAAGCGTTCCTGGGCTTCCTGCACCGAGCCCGCTTCGCTGACCTGGTACTGGTTGCGTTCAAGCAGACGACGCAAGGCCGAGCGGATGATGGTTTCGTCTTCGACGATCAGAATATGCGGCATTGATTCAATTCTCTCGACGGTCGCGAATTTCAGGGGACGTCGCTACGACATGCCGGGGCAGGGTCACGCGGATCCGGGTGCCACGCTGCCGTTCGATATCGGCGGGGCTGTCGATGGTGATTTGCCCATAATGCTCTTCCACGATGGAATAGACCAGTGCAAGCCCCAGTCCGGTTCCCTCGCCAGGGTCCTTGGTGGTGAAGAACGGTTCGAACAGGCGGTCCATGATGTTTTTCGGGATGCCGCTGCCTTCGTCCTCGACCACCAGGTCGACGGTGTGCTCGCTGACTTCACTGCGCACGCGCACGGCACTGCCGGCGGGCGAGGCATCACGGGCGTTGGACAGCAGGTTGATGAGCACCTGGGCGAGGCGCTGCGGGTCACCCTCGGCCCAGTGATCCGGGTCGCACAGGTTGAAGAACTGCACCTCGAAATTGCGCCGGTTGAGGGCCAGCAGGCCGATCGCATCCTGGGCGACCTCGGCCAGGCACACCGGCTCTTCGTTGTTCTGGTGGCTGCCGCCGGCATGGGCGAAGCTCATCAATGACTGGACGATGCGCGAGACGCGTTTGGTCTGCTCGATGATCTGGCTGGACAGCTCGGTGATCTCGCCATCGTCCTCACGCTCTTCGCGCAGGTTCTGCGCCAGGCAGGCGATGCCGGTGATCGGGTTGCCGATCTCGTGGGCGACCCCGGCGGCGAGGCGGCCAATACTGGCCAGGCGCTCGGAATGCACCAGCTTGTCTTCCAGCGCCTGGGTATCGGTGAGGTCTTCGACCAGCAGTACCAGGCCGCTGTTGCCCGGTGCCAAAGGCTCGTCGATGGCGGCTTTGTGCAGGTTGAGCCAGCGGGTCTGGCCGTCGAGGCCCAGGCGCTGCTTGTGCAGGTGCTCGTCGGGCAGGTCGATAAAGCCCTGCAGCAGCCCGCGCCAGGGCTCGGCGATGGTGACCAGGCGCGAGCCGACCACGTGCTTGGCGGCAATCCCGGTCAGCTCTTCCATGGCCTTGTTCCACATCAGGATCTCTTGATCCTTGGCCAGCGAGCAGACACCCATGGGTAGCTCCTGCAAGGTCTGGCGGTGGTAACGGCGCAGCGCATCGAGCTCGGCGGCTAGGCCGGTCAGGCGCGAGTGGTAATCCTCAAGACGGCTTTCGATGAAGTGGATATCTTCGGTTACGTAATTTTCGTTGCCGGATTTGTACGGCAAGAAGGTTTCGACCATGTCCTGCGCAACGCTTGGGCCCATCAGACCGGACAGATTGGCCTCGATGCGATCGCGCAGACGGCGCAGGGCGTAAGGGCGGCGTTCGTCGAACGGCAGGTACAAGTCGCGCAGGGCTTGTTCGACTTCTTTTTGCGCGGCCTTGGCGCCCAGCGGTTTGGCCAGCTGGGTGGCGAACTCCTGCGGCGAAGCGGCGTGTAGTTCACGCCGCTGTGGCCGGCGCACGTTGTCGACCGCACAGGCTTCAGCGGCGCTGACTTCTTCACTGCTGGCGTTGGTGAACAGCGAGATCAGCGTGAACAGCAAGACGTTGGCGGCCAGCGACGCAATCGCCGCCATGTGCCAGCTGGTATCGTCAAGCACATAGATCATGTCCAGCAGCGGGATATAGAAGCCCTGCAGGTTGCCCAGCAGCGGCAACAGCATGGTCACCATCCACACCAGCATGCCCGCCAGCAGGCCGGCGATGAAGCCACGGCGGTTGGCGGTCGGCCAGTACAGCACCGAAAGCACGCCGGGGAGGAACTGCAAGGTGGCGACAAAGGCAACGATGCCGAGGTTGGCCAGACTCTGGTGGTTGTTCTGGGTCAGGTAGAAGACGAAGCCGGCGGTGATGATGGCGACGATCAGCGCGCGCCGGGTCCACTTCAGCCAGCGATAGATATTGCCTTCGGCTGGTGGCTGATACAGCGGTAGCACCAGGTGGTTGAGTGCCATGCCCGACAGCGCCAGGGTGGTGACGATGATCAGCCCGCTGGAAGCCGACAAACCGCCGACGTAAGCCAGCAGTGCCAGTGCTTCATTATTGGCGGCAATGCCCAGGCCGAGGGTGAAATACTCGGGGTTGGTGCTCGCGCCCAGGCGCAGCCCTGCCCACAGGATCAGCGGCACGGCCAGGCTCATCAGCAGCAGGAACAACGGCAGGCCCCAGCTGGCGCTGACCAGCGCGCGCGGGCTGAGGTTTTCGGTAAAGGCCATGTGGTACATGTGCGGCATGACGATCGCCGAGGCGAAGAACACCAGCAGCAGCGTGCGCCATGGGCCCTCCTGCAGTGGCGTGTGCAGCGCGGCGAGGGCGGTCTGGTTTTGCAGCAGCCACACTTCCAGGCCGTGTGGGCCGCCGAACACACCATACAGCGCATACAGGCCGACCCCGCCCAGGGCGATCAGCTTGATCACCGACTCGAAGGCGATGGCGAACACCAGCCCTTCGTGTTTCTCGCGGGTGGCGATATGGCGCGAGCCGAAGAAGATGGTGAACAGGGTGATCAGCGCACAAAAGGCGAACGCGACCCGGGCCTTGACCGGCTCGCCGGTGAGGATATTGATCGAGTCGGCCACCGCCTGGATCTGCAGGGCCAGCAGCGGCAGCACGCCAATCAACATGAAAATGGTGGTCAACGCGCCGGCCCAGGTACTGCGAAAGCGAAACGCGAGCAGGTCGGCCAGGGATGACAACTGGTAGGTGCGGGTGATCTTCAGGATCGGATAGAGCAGCACCGGCGCCAGCAGAAATGCCCCCGACACGCCCAGGTAACAGGCAAGAAAGCCATAGCCATACTGATAGGCCAGGCCGACCGAGCCGTAGAAGGCCCAGGCGCTGGCATAGACGCCGAGCGACAAGGTATAGGTCAGCGGGTGACGGATGACCGAACGCGGGATCAGCCCGCGCTCGCTGATCCAGGCCACGCCGAACAGTACCAGCAGGTACCCGGCGCTGATCAGGATCATCTGGGTCAGGCTAAAGCTCATCGGCATCTCGTTGGCTCTGCAGGATGAAGGTGACGACGATCAGGATCAGCCACAGCAGGTACGGGCGGTACCAGGCGCCGGTGGGCTCGATCCACCAGTCCATGATGGCCGGCGAGAACAGGTAGATCCCGACCACCAGCAGCAGGACCAAGCGATAGATGTACATGCGGGCCTCGATGAGTGGGCGCTGCGGATTTGCACTTATTATTGGCGCAAATCGGCGCCAACGGCCGGGCCGATGCTAGCGGGATTCTACGGCTGTGGGCAAGAAATTGAATTTGCTCGATTTTTACCGCGCGCCAAGGGCTGCAGCGAGCCCACGGCGCGGGACCGGCAGCTAGCGCAGATCAGCCTCGGCCAAGGTCAATTGGCGGGCGATGGCCTCAGGGCGCCAGCGCTGGCGCGCGATCTCCAGCACCTCAGCCGGGCTGGCCTGCTCAAGCGCAGGCTCGGTCGCTTGGCCCAGTGCACGCAGCGCGCGCAGCAGGAGAGGGGTGGCCTGCTCAGGTGCCAGCGGTGGCGAGCGGTACGATTTACCCAGTTTGTGCCCGTCGGGCTGAATCAGCAACGGGATGTGCAGGTAGCGCGGCTGGGAAAACCCCAGCAACTCTTGCAGGTACAGCTGACGCGGGGTGTTGTCGAGTAAGTCGGCGCCGCGCACGATATCGGTAACGCCTTGCCAGGCATCGTCCAGCACCACCGCCAGCTGGTAGGCGTACAAACCATCGCGGCGTTGAATGATGAAGTCGCCGACTTCGCGGCCCAGGTGCTGGGCGAACGGCCCTTGCACACGGTCATCGAAGCGATAGCTCAGCTCCGGCACGCGCAAGCGGATCGCCGCGCCCTCGCGGGCGTGACCGGCGTTGCGACAAGTGCCAGGGTAGATGCCGTTGCTGCCCTCCAGTTGCTTGCGCGAGCAGGTGCAGGCGTAAGCCAGCCCCTGACGGAACAGGTGCTCGACCACGTCGGCATAGGCAGCATGGCGCTGGCTCTGGTACACCACCTGGCCGTCCCAGTGCAGGCCGTAGCCTTCGAGGGTGCGCAGGATCGCATCGCGGGCGCCGGGCATCTCGCGCGGCGGGTCGGTGTCTTCCATGCGCAGCAACCAGCGGCCATTGACGGCGCGGGCGTCCAGCCACGAGGCCAAGGCGGCCACCAGCGAGCCGAAGTGCAGGAAACCACTGGGGGTAGGGGCGAAGCGCCCGACGTAGGGGGAGGCAGTCATGGTTTACGTCATCTTCACAATGAAAAACGGGGCGCCTGAGCGCCCCGTTCGATGAAAAGCACGATCAGGCTTTGCCGACCTGCTTTTCTTTCTTCTCTGCCACTTCCTTGCAATCGAAGCACAGGTCAGCGGTAGGGCGAGCTTCCAGACGGCGCAGGCCGATCTCGATGCCACAGGCTTCGCACCAGCCGTATTCCTCGTCGACAATCAATTGCAGAGTCTTGTCGATCTTCTTGATCAGCTTGCGCTCGCGATCGCGGGCGCGCAGTTCAAGGGCGAACTCTTCCTCTTGCGAGGCACGGTCCGCTGGGTCGGCAAAGTTGGCCGCCTCTTCTTTCATATGGTCAACGGTCTTGTCGACGCCGATCATCAACTCTTGCTTCCAAGCACTCAGGATCTTGGTGAAGTGCTTGCGCATGGGTTCACCCATGTACTCTTCACCCTTGCTCTCCTGATAGGGCTCAACCCCATAAAGGTTCTGACTGGCTTTTTGCTTTTCTAGGGTGGACATGAATAGACCGCCTCTCACTCATCTGATCCAATGCGCAGGATGCTCCATCTCCGGCGACCGCCGGCCCTGCGACTGCGAGCCGCCGAACTTACCAGATAGATCGGGGGTGCGCTACCCCGGCCGATCTCACTGTTGACAGCGGCCCGCGCTACGCGTTCAGTGGCATGTTGCCGCTTGATTCACCAGTCTAGATGCATTTCATAGAAGGCCCACAATGGCTCAGTCCTACAGTGCGCGCAGCCGCGCCATCGAACCTTTCCATGTCATGGCCCTGTTGGCCCGCGCCAACGAGCTGCAGGCCGCCGGCCATGACGTGATCCATCTGGAAATCGGCGAGCCGGATTTCACCACCGCCGCGCCGATTGTGGCTGCCGGCCAGGCTGCGCTGGCGGCCGGGCATACCCGTTACACCGCCGCGCGCGGGCTACCCGCACTGCGCGAAGCGATCTCTGCCTTTTATGGCAAGCGCTACGGGCTGGACATCGACCCGCAGCGCATCCTGATCACGCCAGGCGGCTCGGGCGCGTTGCTGTTGGCCAGCAGCTTGCTGGTCGACCCCGGCAAACACTGGCTGCTGGCAGACCCGGGCTACCCGTGCAATCGGCATTTCCTGCGGCTGGTCGAGGGCGCCGCGCAGTTGGTGCCGGTCGGGCCAGAGGTCAATTATCAACTGACCGCCGAGTTGGTCGCGCAGCACTGGAACCAGGACAGCGTCGGTGCCCTGGTGGCCTCGCCGGCCAACCCCACCGGTACCGTGCTCGACCGCGATGAACTGGCCGGCCTGGCGCAAGCGATACGCGCCCGTGATGGCCATCTGGTGGTGGACGAGATCTATCACGGCCTGACCTACGGTATGGATGCGCCGAGTGTGCTCGAAGTGGCCGATGACGCCTTTGTGCTGAACAGTTTTTCCAAATATTTCGGCATGACCGGCTGGCGCCTTGGCTGGCTGGTCGCGCCGCCGCAGGCGGTGGCCGATCTGGAGAAGCTTGCGCAAAACCTCTACATCAGCGCCCCAAGCATGGCCCAGCACGCCGCGCTGGCTTGTTTCGAGGATGACACCCTGGCCATTCTCGAACAGCGCCGTGGCGAATTTGCCAAGCGCCGCGACTATTTGCTGCCGGCGTTGCGCAACCTTGGCTTCGGCATCGCCGTCGAGCCGCAAGGCGCCTTCTATCTATATGCCGACATCAGCAAGTTCGGTGGCGACGCCTTCGCCTTCTGCCGGCACTTCCTCGAAACCGAGCATCTGGCGTTTACTCCGGGCCTGGACTTCGGCCGCCATCAGGCTGGGCACCATGTGCGCTTCGCCTATACCCAGAGCTTGCCGCGGCTGGAACAGGCGGTTGAGCGGCTGGCCCGCGGCCTGCGTAGTTGGCAAGGCTGATGGCGCAGTTTCCTCAACTGGAACAGGGCCGCCTGCTGCGCCGCTACAAGCGCTTTCTGGCCGATATCGAACTGGCCAACGGCGAGCTGCTGACCATTCACTGCCCCAATACCGGTTCGATGCTCAACTGCATGCGCGAAGGCGGGCAGGTCTGGTTCAGTCGCTCCAACGACCCCAAGCGCAAGCTGCCCGGCACCTGGGAAATCAGCGAGACGCCACAGGGCCGGCTGGCCTGCATCAATACCGGGCGGGCCAACGCCCTCGTTGAAGAGGCTTTGCACGCCGGGGTGATCAGCGAGCTGGCCGGGTTTACCGCACTCAAGCGCGAGGTGGCCTATGGCAGCGAGCGCAGCCGGATTGATTTTCGTCTGGAGTTTGCCAGTGGGCCTGCCTATGTCGAGGTCAAGAGTGTCACCCTCGGCTACCCGGACAGCGCAGTGGCGGCGTTTCCCGATGCCGTCACCCAGCGCGGTGCCAAGCATCTGCGCGAGCTGGCGGCACTGGCCCGCCAGGGGATCCGTGCGGTGCAGCTGTATTGCGTCAATCTCAGCGGGATCGAAGCGGTGCGGCCTGCCGAAGAAATCGATGCCGCCTACGCCACGGCGCTGCGCGCAGCTGTTGCCGAAGGCGTCGAGGTGATCGCCTACGGCACCTGCCTGGATGCCCAGCAGATTCGCATCGACCGCCCGCTGCCGGTGTTGCTCACGCGCTGAGCCAGATGCCCTGGCTGTCTTCATGGCAGGCCAGGGCGTGCAACTGCTCGCCCTCGCACGGGCCGGCCACGCACTCGCCACTCTCGATCAGAAACAGCGCCCCATGCTGGGCGCAGTGGATCAGGCTGGCGCTGGCATCCAGAAACGTGTCGTCTGCCCAGTTCAACGGGATGCCCTTGTGCGGGCAGCGGTTGCGATAGACAAACACCTGGCCGTGGCGACGCACGGCAAACAGCGCCTTGCCTGCTACGTTGAATGCACGGCTGTGGCCTTCAGCAAGTTGCTCGGAAGCACATAGAAGCTGCATCGCGGGAAATCGTCCTGCGGTAAAAGGTTGGCACAAGGCAGCGCTTGACGCTCAATGAGAATAATTATCAAACTGTGCGCTGTTGCGTTGGCCGACTATGGTGCGCAGTTCTGTCGTGTGCCACAAGGCGCACGGCCTGTCTTCTGTAAAGGAATCCGCTTATGCGCCGTCCTGCTGCTCTGCTTGCCCTGTGCGCTGCACTTGTTATGTCCACTCAGACGGCGGCTGCCGAACTAGCGCAGCGCTGGGTCAGTGCCGGCGGTGCCTTGAGTGAGTGGATCAGCGCGCTGGGTGGTGAGCAGCGGCTGGTCGGCGTCGATACCACCAGTCAGCACCCCGAGGCACTGACTGCGCTGCCGAGCATCGGCTATCAGCGCCAATTGTCGGCCGAGGGCATCCTCAGCCTGCGTCCTGATCTGCTGGTCGGCACCGACGAAATGGGCCCGCCGCCGGTGCTGGCGCAGATTCGCCAGGCCGGGGTGCGGGTGGAGGTGTTCTCGAGCAAGCCTGAGCTGGCGGCACTGGATGCCAACCTTGAGAAACTGGGCCGTCTGCTTGGCGAAGACGGCCGCGCCGGGCTGCTCGCTGGACAGTTCCATCATGAGCTGGACGCCGTACAGACCAAGGTCAAACAGGCGCAGGCTGCGCAGAAAGCGCCCGGTGTGTTGCTGCTGGTCGGCCATGCCGGTGCCAAGCCATTGATCGCCGGCGCGGGTACGTCAGGGGACTGGCTGCTGGGCCAGGCCGGCGGGCGTAACCTGGCCGAGCATCAGGGCTACAAGAACTTCTCGGTTGAAGCACTGGCAGCGCTCGACCCCGACGTGGTGGTGATTGCCGACCGCAGCTTGAGTGGTGAGCAGGCGGTGCAAGCGCTGCTCAAGGAAAATCCAGGCCTGGCCAGCTCGCGCGCGGTGCGCGAGAAGCGCCTGGTGTCGCTGGACCCAACCCTGTTGGTGGGCGGCCTCGGCCCGCGTCTGCCGGCGACTCTGCAGCAGCTGGCCGGTGAGTTCTATCCACAGGCCAAGGCCAGCTTCGCCCCATGAAACAGAGGGTTCAGCCGCGCAGCTTGTTCATCGGCCTGAGCCTGCTCTGCCTGCTCGCAGTATGGCTGTCGCTGGCGCTGGGGCCGGTCAGCCTGCCATTGCTGGATACCCTGCGCGCCGGCTTGCGCCTGCTCGGCGTGCCGATTGCCGCTGATGGGCTGGAGCAGGCCGAGCTGATCCTGGGGCAGATCCGCCTGCCGCGGACCTTGCTCGGGCTGGCGGTGGGCGCCGTGCTGGCGTTGTCCGGAGTGGCCATGCAAGGCCTGTTTCGCAACCCGCTGGCGGACCCGGGGCTGGTCGGCGTGGCTAGCGGTGCTGCGCTCGGCGCTGCTATTGCGATTGTCGGCGGCAGTTGGCTGGGCGGTATCCCGGAGTGGTTTGCGCCGTATCTGCTGTCGGTGTGTGCCTTTGCCGGTGGCCTTGGAGTCACCGCGCTGGTCTACCGGCTGGGCCGGCGTGACGGTCAAACCAATGTCGCCACGATGCTGCTGGCCGGTATCGCCCTGACTGCCCTGGCCGGCTCGGCAGTGGGCTTGTTCACCTATCTGGCCGATGACGCCACCCTGCGCACCTTGACCTTCTGGAACCTGGGCAGCCTTAACGGCGCCAGCTATGCCCGGCTGTGGCCGTTGCTGGTGGTAACCCTCGCCGTGGCGCTGTGGCTGCCCAGGCGGGCGCAGGCACTCAATGCCTTGCTGTTGGGCGAGTCGGAGGCGCGGCATCTGGGCGTCGAGGTCGAGTCACTGAAGCGCGAGCTGGTGTTCTGCACAGCCTTGGGCGTAGGCGCAGCAGTGGCCGCCGCCGGCCTGATCGGTTTTATCGGGCTGGTGGTGCCGCACTTGGTGCGGCTGCTGGCCGGGCCTGATCACCGGGTGTTGCTGCCCGCTTCATTGCTTGCCGGCGGCTCGCTGCTACTGTTCGCTGACCTGGTCGCACGGCTGGCGCTGGCGCCCGCCGAACTGCCGATCGGCATCGTTACTGCGTTCATTGGGGCGCCGTTCTTCTTGCTGTTGCTGCTCAAGGGGCGCCACTGATGCTCGAAGCCAAAGGCCTGCACTTGCAGCTTGGTAGCACCGAAGTGCTGCACGATATAAGCCTGAGCCTGAAGCCTGGGCAGATCCTTGGTGTGCTGGGCCCCAATGGCGCTGGCAAGAGCAGCCTGCTCGGCGCGCTGTGCGGTGAGCTGATCCCCAGCCAGGGCCAGGTGCGCCTTGGCGGGCGGGGCCTGGCCGAATGGGTCGGGCAGGCGCGGGCACGGCAATTGGCGGTGCTGCCGCAGGTGTCCAGCCTTGGCTTTGCCTTTCGCGTTGAAGAAGTGGTCGGTCTTGGCCGCTTGCCCCATGCCAGCGGCCAGCAGCGTGACCGCGAGATCATCGAAGCTGCGCTGCACGCCGCAGATGCCCAGCACCTGCTTGAGCGCAGTTACCTGGCGTTGTCGGGCGGTGAGCGCCAGCGTGTGCACCTGGCGCGGGTGCTGGCGCAATTATGGCCAGGCGAGGCGGGCGCTACGCTGCTGCTCGATGAACCCACCTCGATGCTCGACCCGCTGCACCAGCACACCACCTTGCAGGCCGTGCGTAGCTTTGCCGACCGCGGCGCGGCGGTACTGGTAATCCTGCATGACCTGAACCTGGCCGCGCGCTACTGTGACCAGCTGATGCTGCTCGAGCACGGCCGTTGCCACGCCCTGGCCAGCCCGCGCGAGGTCCTGACGCCAGAGGCGCTGAAAGCGGTGTTCGGCATCGATGCGCTGGTGCAGGATCATCCTGAACGCGGCCACCCGCTGATCATCATGCGCTAAGGAGCTTGCCCATGATCTGTCGCCTGTTGTTGCTTGGTTTGCTGGTTGTATTTGGCGGCTGTCAGGCGCGACAGGCCAGCCTGCCGCCGCTGCCCGTCTGGCAATCCAGCGAGGGCCGCACCAGTGCGCAACTGGGGCAGATTCGCGAACTTGCCAGTGGCCGCCTGCTCAGCCCTGAGCAACTGCTGGATGAGTTGGCGGAAGCGCCGCGGGTGCTGGTTGGAGAGAAGCACGACAACCCTGACCACCACGCGCTGCAGCTGTGGCTGCTAAAGGCGCTGCAGGCGCGCCGAGCGCAAGGCAGCCTGCTGTTGGAAATGCTCCAGCCCGAGCAGCAGGCGCGGGTCGACGCGGTGGCTGGCGCCGCGCAACTGCCGGCCGACCTGGGCAAAGCCCTGGCCTGGCAGGACGGCTGGGACTGGGCACTGTACGGCCCGATCGTGCGCCAGGCGTTGCAGCAGTCGACGCCGCTGCTGGCGACCAATCTGTCCACCAGCGAAATGCGCCAGGCCTATCGGCAGCCTGCTGCGCTGAATGGCCAGCGCTCGAGTGCGCCTGCAGTCAAAGCCGAACTGCTCAAGCAAGTGCGTGAGGGGCACTGCGGGCTGCTGCCTGAAAGCCAGTTGCCGGCAATGCTCGCGGTGCAGCAGCAACGCGACCGGAGCATCGCCCAGCGGTTGCTGGCGGCAGCGCAACCGGCGTTGCTGTTCGCCGGCAGTGCCCACGTGCGCAACGACCTCGGGGTGCCGCTGCATTTGGCTGATCTCGGCGCCAAGGGCGCGAGCAAAGTCTTGTTGCTGGCCGAAGTCGGCAGCGAAGTGCAGCCGGGCATGGCCGACTATGTCTGGTTTACGGCGGCGCTGCCAGAGCAGGACTACTGCGCGCAGTTGCGCGGCCAGCACTGATCATCCGCGGCCAGCGGCCGCGCTTGAGCTCGAATCGCAGGCAAAAAAAGACCCGGCAAAAAGCCGGGTCAATAACCGTGATTAGCCTGATGAGGAGATAATCTGAGAGTCCGAACCAAGGTCTTTCAAATTACCCAACCAGTCTCGCGACCAGTTGTGATAATCATAACGATTCTCATTTCTACGTCAATCCCTTCGCTGCAATTTATTTAAGATTTTTCTGCAGCGTGCATTTTGCGTCCAGTTGTTGATTCAGAGCTTCCTTGCGTTCGGCCGGCAAATCGTTCCAATGCATGTCGAGCAACGCCCCCTCGATTGCATACAGCAGGACCTTGGACGCGCGAAAGCCTCTGCTCTTCACTGCCTGATAAGCGCCGACCGCGCCGAGCCTGCGCAAGTCGGATGCACTGTGGATGCCGACCGCATGCAACCACTGCGCAGAGGTCTTGCCGAGGTTTTTCAGGTGCTGCAACTCATCGTTCATCGAGCCTCCTTGCGATGGCTGAACGGGGGCATATCGAAAATCGTGAGCAGGTCAGACAGGAGTGTAGCGGGGGTTGGCGAATTCGCCCGCAAAGCCCGCCGTGCGCGGCGGGCAGGGCAGCACAGGGCAATTGCTGCCCCGCGCTTTGGAGATGTTACAGGCCGGGCAAGCGCTGACGAATCTGCTCGATCACGGCGTCCATGGCGGCGCCCTGCTGGGTGTCGACGCGGGTGCTGTCGCGCAGTTCCTGCTCGTCCAGCGGGTCGCGGCTGGCCTGCTGAGCCTTGACCACTTCAAGGGTGGCGTCGGAAGGGTCAAGCTGCTCAGCCTGACGCTGTGCCAGCCAGCTTTCGATGACCGCATCCGGCGCGTGGCAATCGAGGATCAGCAATGGCACCCCGGTCTGGTTGGCGACGCTGGCGGCGGCCTGGCGCTGTTCGCGCTTGAGGTAGGTGGCGTCGAGCACCACCGGGAAGCCCGCGCGCAGAATCACGTCGGCCAGTTGATGCAGACGCTGATAGGTAGCGGCACTGGCATCTTCGGCGTAAATGCCGCCTTGCAGTTGGCCGGCAGCCTGAGCCAGTTGTTCACCGAACAGGCGCTTGCGCTCGACATCGGAGCGCACGCGGATCGCCCCCAGTGCTTCGACCAGGCGCATCGACACATGGCTTTTGCCCACTGCCGAAACGCCATGGGTGATCGCCAGCAGGCGTGAAGGGATGGCGCTGTAGCTTTCCGCCAGTTTGGCGTAGTTGCGGTAGGTGCGCAGGGTGGTGGCGCGCTGCACGCCATCGGCGTCGGCCGGCATGCTGAACAGGGCGACCTTGGCCCGCACCAGGGCGCGGTAGGCCTTGTAGAAGTTGAGCAGCTCCAGACCCTGGTAGTCGCCGGTCAGTTCCAGGTACTGGCTGACGAAGCGCCGCGCCAGACACTTCAGGCCACGGTCTTCGAGGTCCATGGCGAGGAAGCCGGTGTCAGCCCAGACATCGGTCATGCGGAATGGCTCGTTGAACTCGATGCAGTCGAAGATCACCACCTTGCCGTCGATCACCGTGGCATTGCCCAGGTGGATGTCACCGTGGCATTCGCGGATGAAGCCGTCACGCTTGCGCGCCTCGAACAGGCCATGCAGGCGGTCGAAGCTGCTGCGTGCCCAGGCTTGCAGGTTGTCCAGCTGCTGCAGGTCGGCCTTGTCGCTGAGGAACGGGCGAATCTGCTCGAAGTTCTGTTCGACCGGTGCCATCACGCTGTCCGGGGTGCCGAATGGCTGCTCGGCGGCGACCTTGGGCGTCTGCTGGTGGAACTCGGCAATTTGCCGCGCCATCTGGTCGATGTGGCTGGCGGTCAGTTCACCGTTGGCCTGCAGCGTGCTGAGCATATTGCTCTGGGGGAACTGGCGCATGCGCAGGGCGAACTCGATCGGTGCGCCTGCGCCGCCCAGTTGCGGCGCCTCGGCGCTACCGGTGATCGGTAGCACGTCCAGGTACAGGTCGTCGGTCAGGCGCTGGTTCAGGCGCAGTTCTTCGTTACAAAAGTGTTCACGCTGGTCGAGGCCGGTGAAGTCGAGAAAACCGAAGTTCATCGGTTTCTTGATCTTGTAGGCGTACTCACCGGTGAGCAGGACCCAGGAGATGTGCGTCTCGATAAGCTGGAAGCCGCTGACCGGGTGCGGGTAAAGGGTGGGGTTCTGCAGGGCACTGATGAGGGCTTGGCTCACGGGCAATCCTTCCGGGATAAGGGAATTCGAATGCGCCATTATGGTCAATGGTGCCGTCCCTGCATACCGCCGGGCCTGCCTTGACTAAAGTGCGTATAATCCGCCGCCATGACTCGATCCCGAAATTCCCGTACTGCGCAAAAACGCTCGCCTGGTCGCTCGCGCGTCTGGCTGGGCTGGGCTCTCAAACTGAGCCTGGTCGGCCTGGTGCTGCTCGCCGGCTTTGCTATCTACCTCGATGCCATCGTCCAGGAAAAGTTCTCCGGCAAGCGCTGGACCATCCCGGCCAAGGTGTATGCCCGGCCGCTGGAGCTGTTCGTCGGCCAGAAGCTGAGCAAGGACGACTTCCTCACCGAACTCGACGCCCTTGGCTACCGCCGTGAAACCGCGGCCAATGGCCCAGGCGCGGCGTCGGTCAACGGCAACAATGTTGACCTCAACACCCGCGGCTTCCAATTCTATGAAGGCCTGGAACCTGCGCAGTTCGTGCGTGTGCGCTTCTCGGGCGATTATGTGGCCGGCATGACTGGCGCCAATGGCGGCAAGCTCGATGTGGTCCGGCTTGAGCCACTGATGATCGGCGGCATCTACCCGAAAAACCTCGAAGATCGCATCCTGATCAAGATCGATCAGGTGCCTCCGTACCTGCTGGAAACCCTGGTTGCCACCGAAGACCGCGACTTCTACAGCCACTTTGGTGTGTCACCCAAGGGCATCGCCCGGGCGATCTGGGTCAACACTTCGTCCGGCGCCATGCGCCAGGGCGGTAGTACCCTGACTCAACAGCTGGTGAAAAACTTCTACCTGACCAGCGAGCGCAGCCTGACGCGCAAGCTGACCGAAGCGATGATGGCCGTATTGCTCGAAATGCATTACGACAAGCGCGAGATTCTCGAGGCCTACCTCAACGAGGTCTTTGTCGGTCAGGATGGCCAACGTGCCGTGCACGGCTTCGGTCTGGCCAGCCAGTTCTTCTTCAGCCAGCCGCTGCAAGAGCTCAAGCTGCACCAGATCGCCTTGCTGGTGGGCATGGTCAAGGGCCCGTCCTACTACAACCCGCGGCGCTCGCCTGAGCGTGCGCTGGTGCGCCGTAACCTGGTCCTCGACCTGTTGGCCGAGCAGGGTGTGGCCAGCCAGGAAGTAGTCGACGCGGCGAAGAAAATGCCACTGGGCGTGACCAAGCGCGGCAGCCTCGCCGATAGCTCGTTCCCGGCCTTCCTTGATCTGGTCAAGCGTCAGCTGCGCCAGGACTACCGTGACGAAGACTTGACCGAAGAAGGCCTGCGCATCTTCACCAGCTTCGACCCGATCCTGCAGATGAAGGCCGAGACTGCCATGAGCGAGACGTTCAAGCGTCTGGCCGGGCGCAAGGGCTCGGATGCGGTCGAGTCGGCGATGGTCGTGACCAATCCGGAAACCGGCGAAGTCCAGGCCTTGATCGGCAGCCGCCAGTCCGGCTTTGCCGGCTTCAACCGCGCCATCGATGCAGTGCGCCCGATCGGCTCGCTGGTGAAGCCGGCGGTGTACCTCAGTGCACTGGAAAAACCGAGCAAGTACACCCTGACCAGTTGGCTGCAAGACGAGCCGTTCTCGGTCAAGGGGGCGGATGGTCAGGTCTGGCGTCCACAGAACTACGACCGCCGTGCGCATGGCACTATCTACCTGTATCAAGGCCTGGCCAACTCGTACAACCTGTCGACCGCCAAGCTAGGCCTGGAAGTCGGCGTGCCGAACGTGCTCAAGACCATCGGTCGGCTCGGCGTCAATGTCGACTGGCCGGCGTTCCCGTCGATGTTGCTCGGCGCTGGCGGGATGTCGCCGATGCAGGTCGCGACCATGTACCAAACCATCGCCAACGGTGGCTTCAACACGCCGATGCGCGGCATTCGCAGTGTGCTCACCGCCGAAGGCGAGCCGCTCAAGCGCTACCCGTTCCAGATCCAGCAGAGCTTCGACCCAGGTGCCATTTATCTGGTCCAGAACGCCATGCAGCGGGTCATGCGTGAAGGTACCGGGCGTTCGGTCTACAGTGTCCTGCCAAGCTCGCTGACGCTGGCCGGCAAGACCGGCACCAGTAACGATTCGCGCGACAGCTGGTTCTCCGGTTTCAGCCAGGATCTGCTGGCGGTGGTCTGGCTCGGCCGCGACGACAACGGCAAGACACCGTTCACCGGCGCCACCGGTGCGTTGCAGGTCTGGACCAGCTTCATGCGCAAGGCCGACCCGTTGCCACTGGACATGCCGCAGCCGGACAACATCGTCCAGGCCTGGATCGACCCGTACAGCGGGCAGGGCTCGGACAGCAGCTGTCCGGGAGCAGTGCAGATGCCGTATATTCGCGGCAGCGAACCGGCCGCTGGCGCTGCCTGCGGTGGTGAACAGCAACCGGCCGACTCGGTCATGGATTGGGTCAAGGGTTGGATGAATTGAGCACTGCGGGCCGGCGGGGATGACCCACTGGCCCGCAGCCGCATTTAGAGAGGGTGATAAGTGAACAAGTGGTGGCTTCCTGCCTTGACCGCGCTGGCCATGCTCCATGGCTGCGCCAGCGTTCCACGCGGCAACATTCCGGTGGTCGACTCGAGCACCCGGGTATCCAACAGCGAGCGGGTCACCGCCAACCAGCGCACGCCGGTTGCCGCCAATGGCACCAGCCAGGCGCAGTCGCTGCCTGAGGACTCCGGCGTGACCGTGATGATCCCGCAAGGCGCCGGTGCTTCGTCGATCCAGACCTTCCCGGCTGGCAACGCGGCGCCGATCAGCAGCGCGCCGATCGATACCACGCCGATTACCACCAACCCCAACCCGATTGCCGACGAGCCGTTCGACATCGCCTCGATGAACAGCACCCCGGCGGCGACCAGTGCGCCTACCGGTATCCCGCGCAGCGCGCCAGCTGGCGGCCTGTCGGCTGACGAGCAGCTCGATGGCCCGGTGCTGGCGCTGTTGACCACGGCCCAGCAGCAACAAGGCGGTGGCGACCTCAATGGCGCTTCGTCGAGCCTTGAGCGCGCCCAGCGCATTGCCCCGCGCGAGCCGCAGGTGCTGTTCCGCCTGGCCCAGGTGCGCCTGGCCCAGGGTGATTCGGCCCAGGCCGAGCAACTCGCACGCCGCGCGCTGACCTACGCCAATGGTCGCCCAAGCTTACAAGCGGAGCTGTGGAACACCATTGCCCAGGCCCGTGAGAAGCAGGGTGACAGCGCCGGTGCCGCTCTGGCTCGGCAGAAAGCCCGGGTCAATCTGTAATGGTCGAGCAACGCATTCTCGACATCGCCGACCATTTGCTGCTGATCGAGCACGAGTTGCGCAGTCAGGGCTGGTGGAGCGAGCAGGCCCCCAGTGCCGAAGCGCTGGCCAGTGTCACGCCGTTTGCGGTCGATGTGATGAGCTTTGAGCAGTGGCTGCAGTGGATTTTCCTGCCACGCATGGCGTTCATCCTCGAACACGCCCAGCCGCTGCCGAACGCCTCTGGCATTCTGGTCATGGCTGAAACGGTTTTCAGTGATCGCCCGGAGCAAAGTCGCGAGCTGCGCCGACTATTGGCTGAATTTGACCAATTGATCGGTACATCCGCCTGATTTCTGCTCTTTTTCAGACTAGAGCCGCAGATTGCGGCTCTTTTTTTGGGTTTTGTTTGGTTTTCTGCTGCTGTGAACTGTATTCGTGGTGGAACAAATTCATCTCGAGGAAAAATTGGCAATAATTTTTCTTGACATAACCTCGGCGAATCACAAGAATCAGGTTCCGCTTTAGAGGGACTGCCAGAAGCAGACCCGCTAAGCAGATCATGAGGCGCATACCCGCGCCGACTTGTAACACCCCGCAACGCGTTACCTCGCGCTGGGTGGGAAAACCCCGCAACACTCTGGGGCGCTCCCAATACTTGCTCAGTCAGTGCTGACGTTCGCTCGTGCTCTGCTTGGCAGTAAACCTATTAAGACCCGTCCATCAGGGACGGTATTCTGGCGTTTTAGAGGTGAACAACGTGGAGCTTTTATCTGGCGCTGAGATGGTCGTCCGCTTCTTGCGTGACGAAGGCGTTAAGCACATCTACGGGTACCCTGGTGGTGCTCTCCTTCATGTATACGACGCGCTGTTCAAAGAGCCGGAAGTCGAGCACATCCTGGTTCGTCACGAGCAGGCTGCAACCCACATGGCTGACGGCTATGCCCGTGCCACCGGCAAGGCTGGCGTAGTGCTGGTGACTTCCGGCCCGGGTGCAACCAATGCCATCACCGGTATTGCCACCGCGTACATGGACTCGATTCCGATGGTGATCCTGTCGGGCCAGGTGCCTAGCACCATGGTCGGCACCGACGCCTTCCAGGAAACCGACATGATCGGTATTTCCCGGCCGATCGTGAAGCACAGCTTCATGATCAAGCATGCCTCGGAAATCCCCGAAGTCATGAAAAAGGCCTTCTACCTGGCGCAATCCGGTCGTCCTGGCCCGGTCGTGGTCGACATTCCAAAAGATATGACCAACCCGGCCGAGAAGTTCGAGTACGTCTATCCGAAGAAGGTCAAGCTGCGTTCCTACAGCCCGGCCGTACGTGGTCACTCGGGGCAGATCCGCAAGGCAGCCGAGATGATCCTCGCCGCCAAGCGTCCGATCGTCTACTCCGGGGGTGGTGTGATCCTCGGTGGTGGCTCCGAGACCCTGACCGAGATCGCCAAGTCGCTGAACCTGCCGGTCACCAATACCCTGATGGGCTTGGGTGGCTTCCCCGGTACCGACCGCCAGTTCCTCGGCATGCTCGGTATGCATGGCAGCTTCACCGCCAACCAGGCGATGCACCATGCCGACGTTATCCTGGCTGTCGGCGCGCGTTTCGATGACCGTGTGATCAACGGCCCGGCCAAGTTCTGCCCGAATGCCAAGATCATCCACATCGACATCGACCCGGCGTCCATCTCGAAAACGATCAAGGCCGACGTGCCGATCGTAGGTCCAGTCGACAGCGTGCTCAGCGAGATGCTGGCGATCTTCAAGGAAATCGGTCAGCAGCCTGAAAAGGCCGCGCTGGATGCCTGGTGGAAGCAGATCGACGAATGGCGTGGCGACCGCGGCCTGTTCCCTTACGACAAGGGCGACGGCAGCGTGATCAAACCGCAGACCGTGATCGAAACCCTGTGTGAAGTGACCAATGGCGATGCTTACATCACCTCCGATGTCGGCCAGCACCAGATGTTCGCTTCGCAGTATTACCGCTTTAACAAGCCGAACCGCTGGATCAACTCCGGTGGCCTGGGCACCATGGGCTTCGGCTTCCCGGCGGCGATGGGCATCAAGCTCAACTTCCCCGATCAGGACGTGGCCTGTGTGACCGGCGAAGGCAGCATCCAGATGAACATCCAGGAGCTGTCTACCTGCATGCAGTACGGCCTGCCGGTGAAGATCGTCAACATGAACAACGGTGTGCTGGGCATGGTTCGCCAGTGGCAGGACATGGCCTACAACGGCCGTCACTCGCATTCGTATGTTGAATCGCTGCCGGACTTCGTCAAACTGGTCGAGGCCTATGGCCACGTCGGTATCCGCATCACCAGCCTCAAGGACCTCAAGCCCAAGCTGGAAGAAGCGTTCGCCATCAAGGACCGGCTGGTGTTCATCGATATCGCGATTGACCGCACCGAGCACGTCTACCCGATGCAGATCAAAGACGGCTCGATGCGCGACATGTGGCTGAGCAAGACGGAGCGTACCTGATATGCGGCACATCATTTCCCTGCTGCTGGAAAACGAACCCGGTGCCTTGTCTCGCGTGGTCGGCCTGTTTTCCCAACGCAACTACAACATTGAAAGCCTGACCGTGGCGCCGACCGAGGACCCAACCCTCTCGCGCCTGACCCTGACTACCGTTGGTCATGACGAGGTGATCGAGCAGATCACCAAGAACCTGAACAAGCTGGTAGAAGTGGTGAAGCTGGTCGACCTGTCGGAGAGCGCGCACATCGAGCGCGAATTGATGCTGGTCAAGGTCAAGGCAACCGGCGCTCAGCGCGCCGAGATCAAACGCACCACGGATATTTTCCGTGGGCAGATCGTCGACGTCACCGCCAGTGTGTATACCGTGCAACTGAGCGGCACCAGCGACAAGCTGGACAGCTTCATCCAGGCGATCGGCACTGCATCGATTCTCGAAACCGTGCGCAGCGGCGTTACCGGCATAGCCCGTGGCGACAAAGTGCTCAGCGTCTAACTTAAACAAATAGCGATGGCTCCGCAGGGGCCGAGATCTAACAGGGGTATTTCATGAAAGTTTTCTACGACAAAGACTGCGACCTTTCCATCATCCAGGGTAAGAAAGTCGCCATCATCGGCTACGGTTCGCAAGGCCACGCTCAGGCATGCAACCTGAAAGACTCCGGTGTAGACGTAACTGTCGGTCTGCGTAAAGGCTCGGCTACCGTTGCCAAGGCAGAAGCTCACGGCCTGAAAGTGGCTGACGTGGCTTCGGCTGTTGCTGCTGCCGACCTGGTCATGATCCTGACCCCGGACGAATTCCAAGGCACTCTGTACAAGACCGAAATCGAGCCGAACATCAAGAAAGGCGCCACCCTGGCCTTCTCCCACGGCTTCGCGATCCACTACAACCAGGTCGTGCCACGTGCTGACCTCGACGTGATCATGATCGCGCCGAAGGCCCCAGGCCACACCGTGCGTTCCGAGTTCGTCAAAGGCGGCGGCATCCCTGACCTGATCGCTATCTACCAGGACGCTTCGGGCAACGCCAAGAACGTTGCTCTGTCGTACGCTGCAGGCGTCGGCGGCGGCCGTACCGGCATCATCGAAACCACCTTCAAGGACGAGACTGAAACCGACCTGTTCGGCGAGCAGGCTGTTCTGTGTGGCGGTACCGTCGAGCTGGTCAAAGCCGGTTTCGAAACCCTGGTTGAAGCTGGCTACGCGCCAGAAATGGCCTACTTCGAGTGCCTGCACGAACTGAAACTGATCGTTGACCTCATGTACGAAGGCAGTATCGCCAACATGAACTACTCGATCTCCAACAACGCCGAATACGGTGAGTACGTGACTGGCCCTGAGGTCATCAACGCCGAATCGCGTCAGGCCATGCGCAACGCTCTGAAGCGCATCCAGGACGGCGAATACGCCAAGATGTTCATCTCCGAAGGTGCTACCAACTACCCATCGATGACCGCCAAGCGTCGTAACAACGCCGCCCACGGTATCGAAGTGATCGGTGAGCAGCTGCGTTCCATGATGCCTTGGATCTCGGCCAACAAAATCGTCGACAAGACCAAGAACTGAGTCTTTGCGATGACATGAAAAACGCGGCTTAGGCCGCGTTTTTTCGTTTAAGCGGCGCGCTTCTGGTATAAAGCGACCAGTGGCTTGCCGTCAGTTTGTGCTTCGCAAGCCTGTACCGAACATTTTCCAATCAAGGTAATTTTCATGAGCGAACGTCCCGAAGAGCCGAACACGCCCTCCGACGCCGAAAGCCTGCTACCTGTAGATGAGCACGTTGAAGAAGGGCATGACGCCGAAGGGCGCAAGGTCCGTCACCGCGGTATCTACCTGCTGCCCAACCTGTTCACCACGGCCAACCTGTTCGCCGGCTTCTACTCGATCATCAGCTCGATCAGCGCGCAGAGCGCCATGAGCGCAGGTGACCCGCGCGAGGCGAGCAAGTACTTCGCCTTTGCCGCTATTGCCATTTTCGTGGCCATGGTGCTCGACGGCCTGGATGGCCGGGTAGCACGCATGACCAACACCCAGAGCGCATTCGGCGCTGAGTACGACTCGCTGTCGGACATGGTCGCCTTCGGCGTGGCGCCGGCGCTGCTGGCATTCGGCTGGGCACTGGGTGACATGGGCAAGGTCGGCTGGATGGTTGCTTTCATCTATGTCGCTGGTGCTGCCCTGCGTCTGGCACGCTTCAACACCCAGGTCGGCACTGCTGACAAACGTTACTTCATTGGCCTGGCCAGCCCGGCTGCGGCAGGCGTGGTGGCGGGTACCGTATGGGCCTTCAGCGATTTCGGCATTCAGGGCTCGAAGCTGTCGTTTCTGGTGGCGCTGCTGGTGGCGGCTGCGGGCATGCTGATGGTCAGCAACGTCAAGTACAACAGCTTCAAGGAACTCGACCTGCGCGGGCGGGTGCCGTTCGTGGCGATCCTTGCAGTGGTGCTGGTGTTTGCCGTGGTATTCAGCGACCCGCCGCGCATTCTGCTGTTGATCTTCCTCGGTTATGCCGTGTCGGGCCCGGTGCAGTATCTGCTGCGGGTACGTCGGCAAAAAAACTGAAGTTGATTTAATGACGGAATAACCTTCCGGCTCCATAGTCTTACGGGTACATCAGTTGCCCGCACTGTGGAGCCGTTATGCTCATCAAGATCGCTCGTCCATCCGACTGCAAAGCGTCGGAGATCACCCCTGAAGGTATCTACCTGTCTCGCCGTACCATGCTGGGTGCTTCCCTGGCCGGTGCCGCCGTGGCCGCATTGCCTGGCGTTGCGCTTGGCGCCGAGCCTTCGCGCTACGCCGATGTCGAACCTGGCGCCGCGCCGGGCTGGTTCAAGGACAAGCTCGGCGCTACCCGGTGGGGCGCGGTGACGGTCGAGAATGAGGCGATCACGCCGTTCAAGGACGCCACCCACTACAACAACTACTATGAATTCGGCACCGACAAGGGTGATCCAGCCGCGAATGCCGGCAGCCTGAAAACCGAGCCGTGGAGCCTGGTGGTGGATGGCGAGGTGGCCAAGCCAGGTCGCTATGCGCTGGAAGACTTCGTCAAACCCTATCAGCTGGAAGAGCGCATCTATCGGCTGCGCTGCGTCGAGGCCTGGTCGATGGTGATCCCGTGGTTGGGCTTTAGCCTGGCGCAGGTGCTCAAGCAGGTCGAGCCGACTTCGAAGGCGCGCTACCTGCGTTTCGAAACCCTGCAGGACCCAAAGGTAATGCCCGGCCAGCGCTCATCGTTTGCCTTGATCGACTGGCCCTACGTGGAAGGCCTGCGCCTGGACGAGGCGATGAACCCATTGGCGATTCTTGCGGTGGGCATGTATGGACGTGAACTGCCTAACCAGAATGGTGCGCCACTGCGGCTGATCGTGCCGTGGAAGTACGGCTTCAAAAGCATCAAGTCGATTGTGCGCATCAGCCTGGTGGCGGAGCAGCCGCAAACTACCTGGGAGCGCCTGGCGCCGACCGAGTATGGCTTCTATGCCAACGTCAACCCGACGGTCGATCATCCGCGCTGGACTCAGGCCCGTGAGCGGCGGCTGCCGAGTGGCCTGTTCAGCCCGAACGTGCGCGACACATTGATGTTCAACGGCTATGGCGATGAAGTCGCGTCGTTGTACAGCGACCTTGATCTGCGGAAGAACTACTGATGCGCTATCCCTGGTTGCGCCTGGGCATCTTTGTGCTGGGCTGCCTGTTCCCCAGCTGGTGGCTGTATGAGGCGGCGACCAACCAGCTCGGCCCGGACCTGGGCAAGATCATCATGGACCGGTTGGGCCTGGGGGCGCTGATCTTCCTGTTGATCACCTTGAGCATGACGCCACTGCAGCGGCTTACGGGCTGGTCGGGGTGGATCGTGATCCGCCGGCAACTGGGGCTGTGGAGCTTTGCTTATATAGTGCTGCACATGATCACCTACATGGTGTTCATCCTCGGCCTGGACTGGGGGCAGTTCGGCGTTGAGTTGCGCAAGCGGCCGTACATCATTGTCGGTGCGCTGGCCTTCCTCGGCTTGCTGGCCTTGGCGCTGACTTCCAATCGTTACAGTCAGCGGCGCCTGGGTGCGCGTTGGAAGAAGCTGCACAAGCTGGTGTACGTGATTCTTGGGCTGGGTTTGCTGCATTTCCTGTGGATCGTGCGCTCGGACCTTAAAGAGTGGGCGATCTATGCCTCGATCGGCGCATTGCTGTTGCTGCTGCGGGTTCCGCTGGTGGCGCGGCGCGTTCCGCGGTTGATCGGCAGGCGGGGCAGGGCGGTGTGAGAGGCTTGTTCCAGTGATATTGCACAAAGCTGAAATTAACGGTTGACGGGTTTCTGTAAGCGCTTATAATGCGCCCCACTTCCAGCGTAGTTGGAACGGAAAACTCCTTGATTTTCAAAGAGTTATAAGTTTCAGAGATGCTGCAAGGGCTTCGATCGAGAGATCGTCAGCGGTGAAAAAGGCAGTTGACAGCAGGTTGTAGCGCTGTAGAATTCGCCTCCCGCTACGAGAGATCGCAAGCGAGTCAAGTGTTTGAAGTTGAACGAGTTTCTCGCAAAATACTTCGAAATAAACGCTTGACAGACACAGAGGAAAGCGTAGAATGCGCGCCTCGGTTGAGACGAAACACTCAGCCAACCGCTCTTTAACAAATTGAATCAAGCAATTCGTGTGGGTGCTTGTGAGTACGGTTTGATAGTCGCCAAGATTATCAGCATCACAAGTGGCCGCATGAGAAATCATAGTAGTCATTTGA
>Ga0308158_10000187_pt1 | contig 132684 bp, 138 predicted proteins | sample PhyBR2_FD_201038 | JGI IMG/M metagenome (GOLD analysis project Ga0308158, IMG submission 201038) | Phyllosphere microbial communities from UC Gill Tract Community Farm, Albany, California, United States - DLSLB.R2 | ecosystem: Host-associated > Plants > Phyllosphere > Unclassified | place... | reverse complement strand
TCTTCATTTGTCATAGTGTTAAAATTTAAATGTTTTAACAAACATAATTAAAATGTTAAAATAGTACAATCAAAAAACCTCCTTATTTCGTAAGGAATTAATATTTCCAATCTCCTTCTCCTAATCATCAATCATATCCAAATACCCGACAGCGGTCTCCTGGCTCCATATCTTCTCAGGATAACCTTTTTTTGTTTTGTATCTAATGTTCTATTTCTGCAGCTATCATAAGTATTAAATTTACTTGGTTGCAAATTCCCGTTTTTTTGCAACCAAACTTACCTATTTTTCAACGACATTTACCATTATTTACTGTGTAGTTGCAATTTTGATTCGTTAACGAGCCCTTATTTCATCGGGGATGCCGCATAAAACCAACAAAAAAGTGCACCTGAACGCAGATGCACTTTTTCTATACAAAATAAAACAATAATTCTTAATTATCAGGAAGCAACGATGTATTTATCAAACAACTTCTGGGCTTTTTTACGTGTAACCTCCTTTTTATAGACCTTCTCGGAATCTATATAGAATACAGGAGCACTTTTACACATTCCCTGACATTTCATTTTTTCAAGAGCTACACTTTTTCCAAGCCCGCTTTCATTTAATAAATCCTTTAAACAGTTTTTTGCCTCTTCATTGTAACGACAGCACTTTTTACCGTTGCAAAAATAAATTACCTCACAGGAAGATTTACATTTACTCATTATTCCTATCTTTAACCAGTACAAATATAGTTATTAATTTTTATTTGTTCTAAATAAAAGATCAAATGATAAAAAAAATTTTTCCGACTGTCCTTCTTCTTTTAATCCTTAGTGGTCTGTACGTGTTTAGTCCGGATCATCCGGAATTTTTTACCCGCGTGTACAACGGAATTTTTTATTACGGGCTCGACCGTGTGCTTCACCCTGTTACGGAGCTTTTCACCTTCTCGCTTGGAGATGTACTGTATGCAGTCGTCGTACTTTATTTAGTATACCACATGGTATTATTCGTACGCCGGAGAACCTTTGTTCCTCTTATACTGTTTTCGTTCAACGTACTGCTTATTTTTTTCGTTACGTTCCAGCTGTTCTGGGGATTGAACAACTACAAATATTCCGTATCCCACCGTCTTGGACTTGAACAGCATTATTCGCGTACCGATCTTGATTCGCTTACACATAACCTCATTGCCACCCTTAACAACCAGCACCGGCAACTGTACAGCGATTCGTTACAAAAGATCATCATCCCGCTTAATCTGGAACTGTTTAATGAAACAGCCAGACAGAACTATAAAAAACTCCCGCCACATTTAAAAGAGCTGCTTACACAGAATAATATTAACAGGGTAAAGCCTTCTTTTTACTCCGCATTGCAGTCATACGCTGGCTTCAGCGGTTATTTTAACCCTTTTACACACGAAAACCAGCTCAATATCGAAATCCCCACTATAGGTATGCCCATTACCGTTGCCCACGAAATGGCACACCAGCAGGGTATTGCCAGTGAAGCAGAAGCTAATTTTTTCGGATATGAAGTTATGCTTTTAAGCAGTCAGCCGGAGTTCAGGTATGCTGCAAATCTGTATGCTCTGAAGTATTGTCTTAAAGAATACAGAAATATAAATGAGGAAGAATATCAGTCGCTCTTCAGAACCCTGGCGCCGGGTATACGTCAAAATATACTCGACAGCGAAGCTTTCTGGCAAAGCAAACGAAATTTTTCCTCATTTTTCTTTAAAAACCTTTACGGTCGGTTTCTTAAAATCAACAATCAGAAAGATGGTATGAGGTCCTATAATAAGTTTGTGGACCTGCTTATCAATTACAATAAGAAATACCCCTCTTCCTAGTTCATCGGTTCATGCACGTCCCTGTTTTTACGGAAAGGACGGATGATAACGCGCGATTCTCTGTCAAACACGAAATAGTTATACACCCAGCTCCAGAAAACAAGTACTTTATTTTTAAATCCGATGAGGGAGAACAGGTGTACGAACATCCATACAAACCAGGCAAATACCCCGTTGAAATGAAACTTGGGAAGATCTACCACGGCTTTGTTACGCCCGATCGTTGCCATGGAACCTTTGTCGTTGTATACGAACTTTTTGAGCGACTGTTTGTTTGCAAGCCGGACAAGGTTTTCCGCCAGCAATTCTCCCTGCTGAATAGCAGGCTGCGCCATCATGGGATGTCCAAACTTAAATTTGTCTCCGTACATAGCGGCAACATCTCCCAGTGCAAACACATCTTCAAATCCCTCTACCTGGTTAAATTCGTTTACCCGAACGCGTGAAGCTCGGTCAACAGCTTCTGCAATTCCTTCTACAGGTGCCCCCTTCACTCCTGCCGACCAGATAACCGCCTGGGTTTTAAAGGACAAACCGTCTTTTGTTGCAACCGTTGTACCGTCATAACCGCTTACAATGGCATTGAGATGGATTTTAACCCCGAGCTGTTTTAAGAATTTCTCGGCTGCCTTGGAAGATTTTTTTGACATCGCATCAAGAACACGGTCTCCTCCCTGAACCAGGTTGATCTCCATCATGGAAACATCCAGATCGGGATAATCTTTTGGCAATACTGCCTTTTTCATCTCGGCAAGTGCTCCGGCCAGTTCTACTCCCGTAGGTCCGGCACCAACGATAACGAAATTCATCAATGCCCTGCGTTCCTCAATATCGTTCGTCTGTAAAGCCAGTTCAAAATTTTCAAGGATAAGACTCCGTATATTCAGTGCTTCGGGAATGGTTTTCATTACCATACTGTGCTGTTCAATTTCCCTGTTTCCGAAATAGTTATTGGTAGAACCGGTTGCAATAACCACATAATCATAATAAATAGTACCGATATCGGTTATAACCTTTTTATTGGCTGTGTCGATGCGCTCAACAAGTGCCATTCTGAAGAATGTTTCACTGTGTTCCTGAACAATTTTTCGGATGGGATATGCAATAGATCCCGCTTCAAGCCCGCCTGTCGCCACCTGATACATCAGGGGTTGAAAATTATGGTAATTATGCTTGTCAAGCAAAACCACCTGAAAATTTTTATTCTTTAATTTTTTGGCTAAAGAAACCCCTGCAAAACCTCCGCCTATGATCACTACTCTGGGATTGCCAGAGTCCGGAATATTCATCATAATTTCTCAATGTTTTGTATGCCGGAACCACAATCCGCATTGTGGTTTACCGGCCCACGCATTACTGTTTACCTGTATTTATCTGTAAAAGTCCAGCTGCCGGCAGCCTACTGCCGACCATCAGAACCATTAAGCAAATTTACTTCTTATTTTATCTATATTAAAGACTTTTGGTCAATTTAATTATCCATGCTGTTAAAAACACATTTTTAAAAAACAGCCTTAAAATATCATATTTCCGTTATTTTTATAACAGATAATTTCCGCATACTATTTTTTAATCCGCAAATAATTAAAGCCTGCTTTTCCTTCATTGTTTTTTCTTTTTGCGACAGTGTATCCAAAGCCGCTGCCACCGCATTTTTCCGGCTTCTAAACAATAAAAAACACTTTTGAAAATCAAAGTGTTTTAAATACACAGGCTAATTCGGTACCAGATCATAATTATTTCCTTTTTTTTCATCTTCAATTCTTATCCTTAATGAATCGGAAGTTTTTTCCATACGATGAACTTCGCGCAGCGATTTTGTATAATCATCATATAACATATAATAACAAAACAGCATTAAGACTGAAAATGGAAGGATAATCTTCCAGATAAAATTTAATGAAATCCTTTGTTTACTCATACGCGTTTTTGTTGCTATTTGTTTTCTTTAAGATAGGAATAATAAATTACATATACTCAGTGATTCTTTATAATTAATCACAATTTAACATGATCTCCGAACTGTTTGTGTATTAGAATTCCGGTGTGTTCTAGATTTTTTTGAAAAATATTTAAAACTTAATCTAGATTAAGTTTCAGACGACTTATTTAGTAGTACATTTGGACTTCATAAGTGTTTTTTTGGTTATTGAAAAGCAGCTGTCATCTCAGGCAGTTGCTTTTCTTTTTTAGAGCCACTATACCTAAGAAAAAAGCTGCCGAAGCAGCTCTTTTCTATAATGTCCATTCAAATTCTTTCCATTTGGTTAAAGTCAAACAATCAGTTCCCGTACATTCATTGTGTGTTTTAATAACAATTCTGTAATAGAAATGCTTGCTTCCGAATATGTAGTTGTACCAGTTAGTATTTGGTGGGGACGGGTACGGAAACGCAGAATACTGTAAGTTAAACGGAATACTGTAAGGTGTAGGAACCGGGTAAGGGTCATTGGGTCCGGTTGGATCGAAAGCCGGATTGTTACATTGCAGAATATAGTTCATGTTGAATTTGAGATCCATGCTTGTTACGCTTGGTAAGGGATATGTTTTGTTGATATTCCCGTAAGGTAAATTGGGCGTAAGGGCTGTCTGGCTGATTTCGAAATAGGCATTGTGGGTGATGCATTTGTCGGGGCGGTAATTGGCAAGTTCGAAGTGGATGTTAATGATAGGCTGTACACTGGCCGTATTGGTTATTAAATACGTGTTCTGACAATCAGGAAAGTTCACGGCTGTTGTGATTGGCCCTCCATAAAAAGCGGTCGAAGGAGAAGTTGAAAGCTCCGTTGTTTCATAAGACTGGTCAATTCCGCCCCTGATATCGTATTTACAATCATTGATTTCATACTCTATTCCGGTAGTAGCAGTTTCAGTACTTAAAAAACTGCTTTCCGTTTTTTCACCTTCCACTCCGGTATTTTCTTCAGTTGAACACGAGAAAAGCAGAACGGCTCCGGACATCATTAATAATACTTTTTTCATTATCTTATATTTTAAGTTATCAGAATAAATTTAATAATTTATTTTAACAAAATTTAACTATCTTAAAAAATATATTTAACAAAAAAAACATGTGTTTTATAAAGCGTAACAGAAGCAGGAAAAATGCGAATACAATATTTGAGTTGTTTTTATACATTTACAAATCAGATTGTAAAGTACTTAAGAAAAACCAGCGGTGAAGTTTGACAATACTCAGGCTTAAAGCCCCTGAAATGAATATAAACGAAATATAATATCAACGGAATAGAACAACATTCGTAAAGCATTTGTATTTTTATGCTGAAATAAAGTGCGCGGCTGGTTTTGCTGTAAAAAAATTAATGGTTACCGAATCAATTAAAAGACGGCTGTTCAGGACGGTCTGTATTAAATATATTATGGCCGAATTGGATTTTTTAAAAGGACATTGGAGCAAACAACCCCGGTTTCCTGTTCAGACAAAAGAAGAATTGCAAAGCAGTATCAGAAAAAGTTCGTTTAACGTTCTGAAATGGCTTATTGCAGTTAATTTTTTCGAGCTATTGCTGTTTATCGGTCTTTCTTTACTGCTGGGGGATGCAGATGACACCGGTAACCATCCCGTCATAGACGGTATTGTCAATACGCTTGACTTTATCATTTATGCACTTCCGCTTATTTTTTCTGCGGTTTACTTCATTCTTATAAGAAAACTTCGAAACAAACACTCCGTTTCAGCGTTACTTCAAAACATTCTTACAACCCGTAAGCTTTTAAACATCTACATTTATTTGAACATCGCTATTTTCCTCATTATTCTGTATGTGGCAATTTTTCTTACCATCAGTGCCGGGCATATCGACCAGGAGGCAGCAGGTACTTTAGGAACTACCACCTCGTATGTGATCCTGATTTCGGTATGCGTTCTGGTTTCTTTACTGTTTATGTTCGTCGTCTGGTTATTTTACAGGCTGCTTTACGGCCGGCTGCTTCAAAAACTCAGCAAAAATTACGAAGAACTCAAAGATATGGAATAGTTATTCTTTAAGATGGTCTTTAAACTGTTTACGGAATTTTTCCACCTTTGGTGCAATAACTGCCGCACAATACGTTTTATCTCCATTATGGGTAAAGTAATCCCAGTGGTAATTTTCCGCTTCATAAAAAATGGAAGCTTCAGTTACTTTCGTAACGATAGGCTTGTCGAAAACAGCTTCTTTGTTCAAACGGTCAATATATGCAAGGGCCTCCTTCTTCTGATCGTCATTAAGATAAAAAATCTCGCTGCGGTACTGGGTACCGATGTCTTCTCCCTGTCTGTTCAGAGAAGTAGGATCATGCGTAGTAAAAAACACACCGAGTAATTCACGGTACGACAACACATCGGCATCAAAAATCAGTTTTATGGCCTCGGCATGAAGTGTATTCCCTGTACAAACCTCCTGATAAGTAGGATTTTGTGTTATACCTCCGGTATACCCGGGCACTACTTTTTCAACTCCTTTTAATTTCTGAAAGATTGCTTCGGTGCACCAAAAACACCCGTTCGCAAAAATAGCCGTTTCGATTTTCATACTGCCAAGAGAATTTAATTTAAATGAGTCTTAAAATTAAACCAAATATCCCGGAAATCATTTAATTTAAATAAAAGTTTTCTAATTTAGTTTCCAAATTTATATATGATGATAAAGGCAAAACATTTACACAAGCAGTTCAACGATCTTGAAGTCCTTAAAGATGTATCCCTGGAAATTACAAAAGGAGAAATCATTGCTATTGTAGGTGCTTCCGGAGCCGGGAAAACAACCCTGCTTCAGTTACTTGGTACATTGGATGTCCCAACTAAAAATCAGGAGGCACAACTGCTGATCGACGGTGTGGATGTTTTAAAACTGAAAGATAAGGAACTGGCAGCCTTCCGCAACAGCAAACTGGGGTTCATTTTCCAGTTCCACCAACTCCTGCCCGAGTTTTCTGCATGGGAAAATGTGTGTATTCCGGCTTTCATAGCAGGCCGTTCAAAAGAAGAAGCTAAAAAAGAAGCTATTGAACTCCTAAACTATCTTGGTCTGGAACACAGAACAGAACATTTTCCTTCTGAGCTTTCGGGTGGTGAGCAGCAAAGAGTAGCAGTGGCGCGTGCCCTTATCAACAAGCCCGCAGTTGTTTTTGCAGATGAGCCTTCCGGAAATCTGGATACCCGCTCTGCCGAGCATCTGCACGGACTTTTTCTGGAACTGCGCGACAAGTTCGGGCAAACTTTTGTTATTGTTACCCACAATGAAGAACTGGCCGGCATGGCCGACAGAAAGCTTACCATGAGTGACGGTAAATTCATTGAATAGGTTATTCAAAAAATATAAATGCCAGCCTTAAAGGCTGGCATTTTCACGATATCTTATTTTAGATGTGTTTTAAAATAATCGGCTATTTTTTCATTGAGGTGTACACGGTCTCTTCCCAGCACATTATGTTCATGCGTAGGATAAAGAAAATAGTCTACCTGCTTTCCTTCTTTTATACATTTTTCTATGAATTCCATGCTGTGCTGCTGTACCACTACCGGGTCCTGTGCTCCGTGAATCATCAAAAGACGTCCTTTCAGTTTGTTTACCTTATTCAATGTAGAAGCTTTTTCATATCCTTCAGGGTTTTCCTGCGGTGTATCCATGTATCTTTCCCCATACATAACCTCATACCATTTCCAGTCAATTACAGGTCCTCCCGCAACTCCTACTTTAAAGGTTTCAGGGTAATTAAGCATAAGGCTTGTAGTCATGAATCCGCCAAACGACCAGCCGTAAACCCCTATCTTGTCTGCATCAACAAATTTCTTAGATTTCAGAAACTCCACCCCTTTCATCTGGTCGGCCATTTCGTTTTGTCCCAGCTGACGGTGAATTACGTGTTCAAAGTCGCGACCGCGGTTCTCGCTTCCCCTGTTGTCTAAGGTAAATACCACAAATCCCTGCTGCGCCATGTAGTAATCAAAACCTCCGGCACCTCCTCCAAAACGGTTGTTAACCAACTGCGCATGCGGTCCTCCGTATACGTAGACCATCACGGGATATTTTTCATTTTCGTTGAAATTAACAGGATAGATGAGTCTTCCGTTTAAGTCGGTTTTTCCATCGGCAGCCTTAATCGTTACCATTTCAATCCTAGGCAGTGTGGTTTTTCCTTCATAAGGATTTTTCGCATTGAGCAGTTCAACCGTTTTCTTTCCGCTTACCGCATTCAGCGCTATATGGTTAGGTGTTGATAAATTTGTGTATTGCGAATAGTACCAGGTACCGCCGTCGTTCATTTCCACGCTATACGTAGCAGACTTTTCCGTTACTACAGTCGTTTTACCCGACTTAACATCAGCCTTGTACAGCAGTTTGTCCATTCCCCTGTTACCGGTACCCATATAATAGATTTCCTTTGCTGAAACCTTTACAAATTCTTTGAATACCACATCTTTGTATACATAACTGTTCAACTGTTTTCCGTTCGTATTGTAACGGTACATCTGACGGAACCCGTCTTTTTCAGAGATATAAAGAAACTCTTTGTCGTTTAAAAATTTTAACGGAACGGTGGGTTCAACATATGTTGAACTTTTCTCCTCGAACAACTGTCTGTCCAGCCTTCCCGAAGCTGCCTGATATCTCTGCAGCTTTAAATGATTTTGTCCGCGGTTCAGCACCCCAACGTAAACGAATTCGCTTTTCGGATCCCATGTTGACATTGTCAAAAACTGTTCCTTATCGCCCTCAATGGCAAGTTGTGTTGTTTTCGCGGTGTTGATGTCGTAAACATACAGCGAAACCTCTTCCGATTTCATACCGGCCATCGGGTATTTGATTGGCTTTTCTTCCGCAACCCGTGTTCCGAAATCAATAAGCGGATAATCCTTTACCATACGCTCGTCTTTTTTATAGAAAAGAATCTTGGTACCGTCCGGGCTGATCCATAGTCCCCTGTCAATTCCGAATTCGTTCCGGTGCGTATTGGAGCTGCCGTTCACCACATGCGCAGGATCGTTCGTTACCTGAACAACCGATCCGTCCTCAAAAGCAAGTGCAATATTGTTCTTGTTCAGGTATACAACGTAGTTTTTGGCAGGTGCAATAACTTCTTCCGCTGCGTCGCCTGCAAACCTGATAGATTTTACTATTTTTTTAGAATCAATATTGTAAACGAGGTAATATTTATTGTTTTCCCCGTCATAAGTAAAAGACAGTTCTTTGTCGCTTTCCCAATGATAATTAAACGGCATCATACGCAATGAAGCTTTTTCTTCCAGGGCTTCAGATACTGCTGTTTCAAGATCGGAAGTTGTTACAAAATTTTCGGTTGTACTCCCATCGGTATTTTTAGCAGTCAGTGCCTTAAAAGGTACATTAAGGTAAGTTAACTGATCATTTGTACGCCATTGTGCTCCGTAGACAGATTCCGTACCAAACCCCTTTTGTGCTGCAAGGGTAGCCTCTTCTACTGTTAAATTGGTCTGCGCCTGAGCCAGAAAACCAAACAATACAAAAGCGTATAAAGTAAATTTCTTCATAATAAAGGTATTTGCGCCTAAATTACTGCTAATTGCACTATCTGCAAAAATTTTTTTTACTTCTCTTCTTGGCACAAACGTTCCCTGCAAAAAAAACGAAACGCCTCTTATGAGGCGTTTCGTTTATACATAATATTATTTAGTTATTGTAAACCTTGAGAGCTTCCTTAATAATCTCAGCAGAGCGGATAAGATCTTCTTTCTTTAAAACATACGCCAGACGAACTTCGTCGAGTCCTACTCCCGGTGTGGAATAGAAACCGGCCGCCGGTGCCACCATTACGGTTTCTCCGTTTAAATCATAGGATTCCAGTAACCATTTCGCAAAATCCTCTGCATTTGCAACCGGTAATTTGGCAATACAGTAAAATGCGCCGTTGGGCATGGATACCTTTACTCCTTCGATAGCATTTAACGCGTTCACGAGCGTATCCCTGCGGTCTTTGTATTCGGTAATTACATCGTCAAAATAAGATTGCGGTGTATCAAGAGCTGCTTCAGATGCTATCTGGGCATATGTAGGCGGAGACAGTCGCGCCTGTGCGAACTTCATCGCTGTTGCCATAAGCTCCTTATTCTTCGAAACGATACAGCCTATGCGCGCTCCACACATACTGAAACGCTTGGAAACAGAATCAATCATAATGGCATTCTGTTCAATGCTTTTTTCGTTCATAACCGAGAAGTGCTCGAACCCGTCATAAACAAACTCCCTGTATACCTCGTCGGCGATCAAAAATAAATCGTGTTTTAGTACCAGGGCAGCCAGTTGCTGTATTTCCTCTTTGCTGTAAAGGTATCCTGTAGGATTTCCCGGATTACAGATAAGAATGGCCTTTGTTTTTGGTGTAATAAGTTTTTCAAAATCGGCAATGGCAGGCAGGGCAAAACCGTTATCGATTCCCGACATTACGGGAACCACTCTTACTCCGTTCTGCGTAGAGAACCCGTTGTAATTGGCATAAAACGGCTCGGGAATTATGATTTCATCCCCTTCGTCCATAGTAGACCCCATTGCAAAGATCAGAGCTTCCGATCCTCCCGTTGTAATAATGATATCTTCTTTATTAACAGGAAGTCCCTGCTTCTGGTAATAAGCAGCCAGTTTTTCACGATACGACTCAAAACCTGCAGAATGACTGTATTCCAATACGGTAATATCAGCATTTTTCACGGCATTGATAGCTACTTCCGGTGTTTTGATATCGGGCTGCCCAATGTTCAGGTGATACACCTTGTTACCCTTCTTTTTAGATATTTCGGCATACGGAACCAGTTTGCGAATCGGCGATTCCGGCATGTTATGTCCTTTTGTTGAAATTCTCGGCATAATATATTGTGTGTTAAATCAAATTGTGTTTGAGTCTTTTACCGGACAAATGTACTTTATATCTTGAAATTACTCAAATAATTATACGATTAATTCAAGTATGAAATCTGCGTGAATCCATGCAATATTTCCTTTTCTGACAGTAAATTGAACTATTCCGTACGTACGAACCAACCGGTTGATATTAAATTTGTCAATGAAACTTAAGTAAAAGTTAAAATGCCCGCCGGCCCGTTTAATTTAAGTACTTTTGTGAAATTTCAAGCTACACTACAACTACATATTATGAGCAAAATAATATCTTTTTTGTCATCTACGCGGTTAATGGCTGTCCTGTTCATCGTTTTTGCGGCCGTAATGGGTATTGCCACCTTTATTGAAAATGAATACAATACCGACACTGCAAGGATACTTGTTTACAACACCAAATGGTTCGAAGCCATCATGCTGATTTTTGTCTTCAACTTTATAGGCAACATCAAACGTTACAAACTATGGAGCAAAGCCAAACTGGACACCCTTATCCTGCACCTGGCCTTTATCCTTATCCTGCTCGGAGCATTTGTAACACGCTACATCAGTTTTGAGGGGGTGATGCCCATAAGAGAAGGTGAAACGGTTAGCCAGTTTTATTCCGACAGAACCTTTTTAACGGTTATGGTTGACGGGGATGTAAACGGGGAAATGAAACGCCGGACATTTGAAGAACGAAGACTTTTTTCGGGTGCCTTAGACAAGGATAACCTTATCAGCAAATTTGCTTCCAATCACTTCAATCTTAAAAAAGAGTTCAACGGTATTCCTTTTGAAGTAGAATTTAAAGATTTTATCATGGGTGCTTCGGAAGAAATCCAGGAAGATCCCAAAGGAAAAAGTTTCCTGAAGCTGGTAGAATCAAGCCATGGCGAACGTCATGAGCATTTTATAGAGGAAGGAACGGTTGAAAGCATTCACGGGGTACTTTACTCCTATAACAAACCTACCGAGGGAACCATCAATTTCACAAGTGATGCCCAGGGTGAATTTAAAATAAACTCTCCTTTTGCGGGTAACTACCGCATTATGGCTACCCAGGCTACGGGAACGGTTTCTGCAAACACCGAAGAAAAGCTTAATTTCCGTTCACTATATGATTTTTCGGGAACCCAGTTTGTACTCGACAGACCCATCACAGGGAAGAAGGTACTCAAACAAATCAACGACTTTAAGGCAAAGAATACCACCGATGCCCTTGTTTTAAAAGTACGGTCTCAGGGAAAAGAAGAAGAAATCACCCTTATGGGATCGAAAGGACAAATGGGAATACCACAGTCGTTTAAACTCGGTGCTCTTGAATTTACACTTTTTTACGGGTCTAAAGTTTATACAACCCCGTTCCAGGTAAAACTCAACGACTTTATTGCCGAAAAATACCCGGGTACCGAAAAAAGTTATTCTTCGTTTGAAAGTAAGGTAACGATCATAGATCCTGATAAATCATTTGATTACCGTATTTATATGAACCACGTATTAGACCATAAAGGCTACCGTTTCTTCCAGGCATCATACGATCCTGATGAACTGGGGACACACCTTTCCGTAAACCATGATTTCTGGGGTACCTGGATTACCTACATAGGTTATACTTTACTGTATATTGCCATGTTGCTCATCCTGTTTACCAAAAATACCCGTTTCAATGATTTGAGAAAGAAACTTAAGAAAATACATGCGAAAAAAGCGGCACTGACCATTACAACCTTATTTTTCGGTCTTTTTACGGCAACGGCACAGCACGCCCACAATGCCCCTACCCGTGCGCAGATCGATTCTTTACTTCAACGTGCCAAAGTAACACAGGAACATGCCGATTTATTCGGAAGGGTCATCATACAGGATGCAGGCGGACGTATGAAACCTGTCAATACCTTTTCTTCTGAGCTACTTCGGAAAGTAAGTACGAACGACCATTTCCAGGGAATGGATTCTGACCAGGTAATGCTTTCCATAACACAGTTTCCGCAGCTTTGGTACCATGTACCCATCATCAGCCTTAAAAAAGGAAACGACAGCATCCGTTCCCTCATCGGAATTCCATCTGATGCAAAATTTGCGGCCCTTGCTGATTTCTTTGACGACAAAGGAAACTATAAGTTAGGTGATTTGCTCGACCAGGCAAACCAGGCCAGCGTAAAAGACCAGTTTCAGAAAGATTTCATCGCCGCAGACGAGAAAGTAAACCTGCTGTATTCTGCGGTCAGCGGACAAATCCTTAAGATCTTCCCTATACCCGGCGATAAAAACAACAAATGGGTTTCTTACCTGGAATTAAACGAATCCGGGATGAAAGGAATGGATTCCATTTATACCAAGAATATTTTACCCATGTATTCAACTTCACTGTTAAAAGCTATTGAATCGAACGATTACAAGGCTTCTACAGAACTGCTGACATCACTGATCAATTATCAGAAAAAATTCGGAGCAGACGTTATGCCTTCCGAAAAGAAAATAAATGCGGAAATCCTTTATAATAAGTACGATATTTTCAAAAAATTGTTTTCGTACTACATTTATGTTTCAGTACTCCTGTTCATTGTGGTCATTGTTCGCATTTTCAGAGATAATAAGTTCCTGCGTATTGCGTCAAAAGTGTTTGGTGTCCTAAACGTTGTATTGTTCCTGCTTCATACTGCCGGACTTATTGCCCGCTGGTATGTTTCTGGGCACGCACCGTGGTCTGACGCTTATGAATCTATGATCTTCGTTGGCTGGGCCACGATGCTTTTCGGACTTATCTTCGGAAGAAGATCAAGCCTTACTTTAGCCTCTACGGCTTTCGTAGCAGGTATGATTCTCATGATTGCGCACTGGAACTGGATGGATCCTTCGATAGGAAACTTACAACCTGTTCTGAATTCTTACTGGTTAATGATCCACGTTGCTGTTATCGTGGGAAGTTACGGTCCTTTTACATTGGGGATGATTCTTGGTGTCGTTGCACTGTTTCTTATGCTGTTTACAACGAAAAGCAACAAGTCTAAAATGGAACTCAACCTTAAAGAAATTACCTATATCAACGAAATGGCCCTTACCGTGGGTCTGGTAATGCTTACTATAGGAAACTTCCTCGGCGGGCAGTGGGCCAATGAAAGCTGGGGACGCTACTGGGGATGGGATCCTAAAGAAACATGGGCACTTATATCCATTATGGTATACGCGTTTGTTATCCACATGCGTTTTGTTCCTGCCCTACGCGGTTTATGGATTTACAACCTTATATCTGTTATCGCCTTCTACAGCATTCTTATGACCTACTTCGGAGTGAATTTCTATCTTTCCGGGCTTCATTCCTATGCCAAGGGAGACCAGATGGTGACACCATCCTTTATATGGATTTCTGTAGCATCGGTATTCCTGCTAGGATTCCTCACCTTCTTCAAATACAGAAAATACTATAAAAAATAATTAAAAAAAGCTTTCCGATGTTGGAAAGCTTTTTTTATACAATAGAACTAATAATAACTTTTAAATCACAAATAAATTGTTTAAATTTATTGAAAAGCAAGGTATGAAATTATTTTTAATAACGGGTGTTTTTTTTGCATTAAGTTGTGTAAAAAATCCACAATTAACAATTGACCGTCAGAACAGCATGGAACAGCAACATGAAAAAAGTCCTATCTATCAATTTAAAGTTAAGGACATTACCGGTGCAGATTTTGATCTGGCACAGCTAAAAGGTAAAAAAGTACTTATTGTCAACACCGCTTCAAAATGTGGATTAACACCACAGTTCGAACAACTGGAAGCCCTGTACCAGAAATACAAGGATCAGAATTTTACGATTATCGGCTTTCCTACCAACGACTTCATGGGACAGGATCCGGGATCAAATGAAGAAATAGCAGATTTTTGTAAAAGAAATTACGGCGTAACATTTCCTATGATGAGTAAAATAGTCGTAAAGGGTAACAGTATAGAGCCTTTGTTCCGCTATCTTACCCAAAAAGAAGAAAACGGACTCGGCGATTTTGAAGTAGAATGGAATTTCCAGAAATTCCTTGTCAACGAACAGGGGAAACTTGAAAAAGTTATCAGTCCGAGAACCCTGCCTACGGACACGGAAATCATAAACTGGATTGAAGGAAAATAGGGATAATTAAAATAAAAATAAAGGATAGTTCGTATCTTTGAATAAATCTATTTCATAAAAATGAACTATCCTGAAATACCTTTGGCTCAAAGCATCCTCGAAATCTTTAAAGCCAAAGGCATCGAACACATTATCATATCACCGGGATCGCGGAATGCCCCGTTAACCATAGGTTTTACTACCGATCCCTTTTTTACCTGTTACAGCATTGTGGATGAACGTTGTGCAGCCTTTTTTGCTATGGGAATCGCACAGCAACTTCAGTCCCCGACCGCCCTTCTGTGTACATCGGGCTCGGCATTGCTCAACTACTATCCTGCGGTTGCAGAAGCTTTTTACAGCCAGATTCCGCTTATTGTACTTTCTGCCGACCGGCCGACTTCCAAAATTGATATAGGCGACGGGCAAACAATACGACAGCGAAACGTATTTGCCAACCACTCCCTTTTTAATGCCAACCTGCTGGATGAAGCTTCCGAAGCGAACGATCTGCTGGTACAGCAAGCGATTCATATTGCCAAAGTTCAACAGGGTCCGGTTCATATCAACATTCCCTTTGAAGAACCTCTTTACAATACCGTAACCGCACCCACCTATAAGGCAACTATCAGCAGTGAAGAAACGGCAGAGAAACGCGAAATGGATGACCTGCAGGATCTCTCCGTTGTGAAACAGGCTCGCAAAATCGTCATACTCGTCGGATCGCAGAACCCGGGAACAATATCAGATGCTCATATTGAATATCTAGCATCCTTACCCCAGGTGGTCATTCTTACCGAGATCAATTCCAACCTGCACCACCCAAACATCGTTTCCAATATCGATACGCTTATTACCACTTTTTCGGATCAGGATTTTAAAGATTTTCAACCCGACCTCCTGCTGACTTTCGGAGGAATGGTTGTTTCAAAACGCATAAAGGCTATGTTCCGGAATTATCCGCCAACACACCACTGGCATATTGATCCGTTGCGCGCTTACGATACTTTTTCAGTACTTACGAAACACATAAAATGCACAGCCGACGCATTTGTCGATGTCCTTATAAACCATTTAGAAGCAGAACAATCGGACTTTTCAGCACATATACGTTCTGTAATGGAAAAACGCAAAAAGGGTCACGACCGGTATCTTTCGGAAATTCCGTTTTCCGATCTCAAATCTTTCGGCATTATATGGAAACAGCTTCCGCACAATATACAGCTGCAAATCAGTAACAGCGCAGTCATAAGATATGCACAGCTGTTTGAAACACCTGCAACAATAGAAGTGTTCTGCAACCGCGGTACAAGCGGTATCGACGGCTCAACCTCGACTTCTATAGGGGCAGCAGTAGCAGCATCGAGGCCCACAGTACTCATAACGGGCGACATCAGTTTCTTTTACGACAGCAATGCTTTGTGGAACAACTATATACCGAAAAATTACAAGATTATCATCATCAATAATTCGGGGGGCGGAATCTTCAGGATTTTACCCGGTCATAGTGAAAACGAAACATTCAATACTTTTTTTGAAACCGAACATCAGCTGACAGCTCAACACCTCGCCGCCATGTACCGTTTCGGTTATGAGACAGCAACCAGTGAAACGGAACTTGAGGCAGCCCTGAAAATACTGTTTTCCCGTAACGATGAACCCCAGATACTGGAAATATTTACACCTTCCAAAATCAACAGGGACCTGTTGCGCAATTATTTCACAAACATCTCATCAACTTAAATCATATGAAAAAGTTTATTCTGCCTATTGCCATTGCATCCTTTGCGTTAACAAACTGCAACGGCCTTCAGCAGGTAGCCAATTCGCTCCCTGCCATTATTGAAAACTCATCCCTGGGACAAACCCAGATTGCGGCCGGTTTAAAAGAAGCCCTGCAGCAGGGAATCGACAAACAGGTCGTTAACCTGACAAAAACAGACGGATTCTACAACAACCAGCTTGTAAGAATAGGTCTTCCGTCGGAATTACAAAAGGTTGAGAAAACCCTGAGAGATGTCGGTTTGGGAAGTCTGGCCGACGAGGGAATCAAGGCACTTAACAAAGCGGCGAGTTCGGCTGTAAAGGAGGCTACACCTATTTTCGTTGATGCCATTACAAAGATGACCATCAGCGATGCTACAAATATTCTTATGGGGAATAAAAATGCAGCCACGCAATATCTCATTAAATCGACCAAAACTTCCCTTTACAACAAATTTAACCCCGTTATAAAATCATCCTTTACGAAGGTTGGAGCTGATAAGGTATGGAGCAACATCATTACCAAGTACAATGCGCTTCCCATGGTGAAAGACGTGAATCCTGATCTCACTGATTACGTTACGGAAGAAGCACTGAAAGGCGTGTATACCATGATTGAAAAAGAAGAAGCCAACATCAGGACCAATACGGCAGCACGGACAACAAACCTTCTAAAATCGGTTTTTGCACTGCAGGATAAAAAATAAAATTGGATCCCTGAACGTTTAAAACGTTCAGGGATCCGGTATTAAATGTATAATGGTTATACCTATTCTGTTTCTTTTTTAAAGCTCGGAACCGGCACATTTGCCCAGTTTTCTCCCGATTTAATCCTGTAAAGCTGCATTTCACTTATTCCGAACTGTTTTGCAATGATGCGCATTCTCGTCTTTCGGTTCGGATCATGAATCATGCGCTTGATACGCATTACCTGGGTAGTATCGAGTTTCATTCCCTTCTGTGCCAGGCGTTTTTTTTCTATTCTTTTGATGTGCCCTTCTTTAACATTGGGATTGATACGCTGATGATCATATTTTTCCGTCTGCGTCACCCATCTGAGATTCGTGTAATGATCGTTGAGATTATTGAAATCCAGATGAATTACATGATCATGGTCTGCTGAAGGTTTCGTATTGTAAAATTCAGCCACTGCCCTTGACAGCATGATATGCTTATGGAAATAACCGCCGCCGGGTTTCGGCGTTTTGTATCTGAAAATTCTTAAATTGTTCGTGACATTGGGCTTTAACAATGTCCCGTCTTTAAAATCCTCCTTAAAGCTGATGAGTCTTCCAAAATTGGAAACAGCATACCGAAGACGCTTCTTACCTTCCAATAACAATTCTTTAAACGTTTCGTTCGGATAAAATACTAACATACCTTTCTAATAAACTATTGTTAATAGAATATTTTTTCAGGAGTTTTTCAAATATGTTGTAAGTGTAGTTGTTTGTGAGTGTTGAACAAATATAGGTATTTTTTTTTCTTTTTAAACAAGGAGGCCTTTTTTTATGAGAAATTTTTCAATGGATTCGGGTGTCGTATAAGGGGCAAAACGCTTTAAGGGACGTCCGTTATGGTCAATAAGGAATTTGGTGAAATTCCACTTTATCTTTCTGGTAATAAAACCGGGTAAAAAAGTTGTAAGGTATACAAACAGCGGATGTATAGCACGTCCTTTAACATTGGTTTTGGCAAACAGCGGAAAAGTAACACCATAATTGAGTTCACAATATTCACGAATACTTTTTTCGTCACCGGGTTCCTGATTCAGAAACTGGTTGCTCGGAAAGCCCAGTATAAGAAGTCCCTGATCTTTATATTTCTCATAAAGTTCCTGTAATCCTTTATATTGCGGGGTAAACCCGCAGCGACTGGCCGTATTGACAATGAGTAAAATTTTTCCTTTAAACTCTGAAAAATCGGTTTGTTTACCTTGTATAGACGTTGCAGTGAAGTTGTAGATGCTTTTCATAAAAACAAAATACAGGTAACCGCTTAAACCGGCCCCCATAATTGAACCTGTTAACTGTTCTTTTCTGGATAAAAAAAGTAGACCTGTAAGCCGGGTTCTGTAAAGACGAATCTTTCCTTATCATTTATCTAGATATACAGTTACCCGTATATTCCATCTGCCTACCCTCCAACTCGCGCGGGCAGCACTTAATGTTGGTTTACATGGCATTTCACCGAATAGAGTTTACCTGGTTTCACTACAGCCGAACTGTACATACTTTCTGTTGCACTTGTCCTCGCCTCACGACGGACGGGCGTTACCCGCTATTCTGCCCTGTGGTGCCCAGACTTTCCTCTGACATAAGCCAGCGATAAGGCGGTCTACTTGCTACAAAGGTAGTGCGAATTTGGTTTTAATCATACATTTTACCAAACGAATTCATATTTTCTTTAAATTTGTTACTTTAAAAATCTATTATGACCTTCAATAAAATCACGGAATCTGAATCTGACTATAATCACCTGGAACAGATGAGTGTTTTGGATTTACTCACCAACATCAACAAAGAAGATCAGACAGTGCCTCAGGCTGTTCAGAAAGTAATTCCCGACATTGAAAAAGCAGTTGAAAAAATTGTTCTGCAATTGCAGAACGGCGGGCGTTTATTTTACATAGGTGCAGGTACTTCCGGCCGCTTAGGTGTTGTCGACGCCTCAGAATGCCCTCCTACTTTCGGAGTTCCGTTTGATCTTGTAATAGCATTGATTGCCGGTGGCGACAGTGCCATAAGAAAAGCCGTGGAAAATGCTGAAGACGATGCCCTGCAGGTAATTGAAGATTTAAAAGCACATACCCTTAATACAAATGACTTCCTCATAGGTATAGCCGCCTCGGGAACCACACCGTATGTTCTGGGGGGAATTGATTATTGCCGGCAAAACGGAATACCCACTGCGGGAATCAGCTGTAATCCCGGAAGCCCTCTTGCAACACGCGCCGACATTGCCATTGTACCTGTTGTAGGCCCAGAATTTGTTACCGGAAGTTCTAGAATGAAAGCCGGAACGGCACAGAAACTTGTGTTAAACATGATTTCAACAGCCACCATGATACGCCTGGGACACGTAAAGGGAAACAAAATGGTGGATATGAAACTTTCTAACCATAAACTTATAAACCGTGCTACCCGGATGGTTGCAGATGAACTGCACATTTCCGAGGAGGAGGCCAGAATACTCATCGACCAATACGGTAACGTAAGAACTGCAATCACTAATTATAAAAAATAATGGAAACTCCTAAAACAGATAAAACAAGAATATACAAAGGACTTCAGAAAGTGTTCATCGCCATTCCGCTTATGTTCACCGGACCTGTTATCATTTACTCTTCATTTAAGAACGAGGGGAATCTTCTTTATTATCCCGTACTCATTGCAGGCTGTCTCATCTGCCTGTATTCCATGTTTTTGTTTTTCAGGGGTTTAAGAACAATTGTAAGCGGTCTATTTAATGATTAAAACTATGAAAAAAATTATCTTTATGACAATTCCCCTGCTGCTTGCAGGTTGCTATAACCAGGAACGTAACTGTAAGGATTTTAAGGAAGGAACTTTTGTATTTGAACAGGAAATCGACGGAAAACCTCATATTTCCACTTTCGTAAGAACGGACAAATACGAAATTGAAACCTATAACGGAAAAACCGACACGGCAAGCATTCGCTGGGTAAACGATTGTGAATACATATTACAGAAACTTCATCCGAAAAACATGGCAGAGAAAAAAGCCGTGCAGATGAAAATTCTTTCCACCACAAAAGACGGCTATAGCTTCGAATACAATATTGTGGGTGACAGCAACAAACAGAAAGGATTCATAAAGAAGAATTAACAATATGGAGATTTTATTTACCGTCGATGCGCTTATAGCCTTTACAACCCTTACTTTTCTGGAAATCGTTCTCGGTATAGACAACGTTATTTTCATATCCATCGTTACAGGCAAACTACCGGAGGAACATCGAAAAAAGGCCACCCGCATCGGATTGTTTCTCGCTATGTTCATGAGAATAGGGCTGTTATTTGCCATTTCATGGCTTACACGCATGAAAGAACCTCTTTTTTCTGTTGATACAGGCTGGTTCGAGGCACAGATCAACGGCCAGGCCCTCATACTCCTTGGCGGAGGGATTTTTCTCATTTACAAATCCACCAAGGAAATCCATGAAAAAGTCAACCACATCGAACATATTACAGATTCCAAAGAAGCTTCACACAGAAGGTCCGTTTCTTTTTCATCGGTTATTGCACAGATACTCATGATTGACATAATCTTCTCGGTCGATAGTATTTTAACGGCCGTAGGAATGACAAACGGGCTGTACCCGCCTCATATGGAACTTTGGGGACAACGCCCCGAACTTTTCATTATGATAGCGGCCGTAGTGGTTTCCGTTGCAGTAATGATGCTTTTCGCAGTACCTGTCGGAAATTTTGTGAACCGGAATCCGTCCATTCAGATCCTGGCTCTTTCTTTCCTTATTCTTATCGGTTTTATGCTGACTACCGAGTCCATGCACTTATCAAACGCGGTTTTGGCCGGGCAACATATAGGTGCAGTACCTAAGGGCTATCTTTATTTTGCCATTGCCTTTTCGCTGGCCGTTGAATTCATTAACATGAAAATGAGAAAGAAGATATCGTAATGTTTTTTTTCGTATCTTTAATAGAAAAACTATTAATTATGAAAAAAGTTGTATTATTTGTTTTGTTTACACTTGGAATGATCCAGTATTCAAATGCACAGGAAGTAAAAACCGAAATCGAAATCGTTGATAAGGTTAAAACAGTATTTATGACTGTGAATGCAGACCGTTTTCAGGATTTAAAAGATTTTGACTGGCGCGGACATCTCACCAGGGTCTTTAAGGATGTTCCGGACGATGCCATTATCGGTATCAGGGTAAACATCAATGCGAAACAGCTCACAAACGACATTGCAACCCTGAACAATAAAATGTCTCTTTACGAAATAGGAACTGCCAACAACAGGGAAAAGCTATTGAGAAGTATGGTAAAAAATGTTCAGCTTTTTATTGAAGATGAACAGCAGGGAAATAACGTTGATTAACATCAAAGGACTGATCCGGTAACCGGATCAGTTTTTTTTTACCGTTTCCCAAATAATAAGTACATTTAGGCACAAAATAAAGTATTATGAAGAATTTCAAAAACTATGTGCCGCATCTTTTAGCGATTGCCGGATTTATAGTTGTTGCCCTGGCCTATTTCTATCCCGTTACTCAGGGAAAATCCATTTTACAGAGCGATATTGTACAATACACGGGAATGGCAAAGGAATTAAATGATTTTCGTGCAACCCATAATGAAGAAACCTATTGGGTTGATAATGCTTTTGGCGGAATGCCCACCTACCAGCTGGGAGCCAGATATCCCCATCACTATATCAAACAACTCGACTATACCCTGCGGTTCCTCCCGCGTCCCGCAGATTATATTTTTCTCTATTTCATAGGTTTTTACCTGTTGCTTTTAACTTACAAGGTAAAACCGTTAAAAGCCTTTATAGGGGCTTTGCTTTTTGGTTTTTCAACTTACCTTATTGTTATTCTGGGAGCCGGCCATAATGCAAAAGCCCATGCCATAGCCTATATGCCAATGGTACTGGCTGGAGTTCACCTCGTTTTCAGAAAAAGATACCTGCTCGGAGGTATTTTAACTATGTTGGCAGCTGCATTGGAAATTGCGGCAAACCATTTCCAGATGACTTATTACCTGCTGCTTTTCCTTGTTATTGTTACGGTTTATTATATCGTATACTACATCCGCCAGAAGGAAACGGCCGCTTTATTAAAAATGTTCGCCGTTTTTGCAGTAGCGGGTATTCTTGCCATCGGCCTTAATGCCACAAGCCTCATGGCCACAAGCGAATATGCCGATTTCAGTACACGCAGCGACAGCTCACTCACCATTGCCCCGGACGGTTCACCTAAGAAGTCAACAAATGCCATGACCCATGAATACATTACAGAATACAGTTATGGCATCTTTGAAACTTTTAATTTACTCGTACCCAGAATTATGGGAGGCGGAAACGGAGAAAACATAGGTTCTGACTCGCATACCTATAAATTCGTATCTAATTTTCTTCAGGCACAGGGATATGACCCCTCACAGGCAAAACAGTTCAGCGACCACGCTCCCATGTACTGGGGAGAACAGCCTATTGTAGCCGCTCCTGCCTATATAGGAGCCGTTGTTTTATTCCTTGCCGTATTGTGCATGTTTATCGACGACCGCAAAATAAAATATTACCTCGCAGCCGGGGCACTTATGTCGATTGTTTTATCGTGGGGAAAACACTTTTTCCTTACCGATTTCCTTATTGACAATCTGCCTATGTACAATAAATTCCGGGCCATAACATCTATTCAGGTCATTGCAGAACTTTGTTTTCCGGTATTGGCCATTTTGGGGTTACAGGCCTTCTTTAAGGCTCAAAAAGATAAACAGCTGACCGCTTTAAAAACATCCGGAATGGTATTTGGCGGTATCATTGTATTGTTGTTTGTGCTCAAATCAACTATGGGCTTTGAGGGAGCAAATGATTCTTATTACGCGCAGATGTTCCAGGATGCTGGCCCGTCATTTATAAATGCGCTGATAGATGACAGGAAAGCACTTTATAATAAAGATCTTCTACGAACGTTATTCTTCATAGCGGCGGCAGCGGCGGCGCTCTTTGCTTATGTAAAAGGATTTATCGATTACAAAAAGGCCGTTATTGCCGTGGGAATATTAGGTGTACTGGATCTTGTAATGATTGATCTTAATTATGTAAACAAGGATAATTTCGTTCCTAAAAAAATGGTAGAGGTTCCTTTTGAGCCCACCCAGGCCGACCTTCACATACTTAACGATAAATCGCAGTTCCGCGTATTTGAGCAGGCCGGAGGCTTCAGCAGTGCACGCAGTTCGTATTTCCACCATTCCCTGGGTGGCTACCATGCAGCAAAACCTAAAAAAATACAGGATCTGTTCGACTACCAGATTGCACAACAGAACATAGAGGTGCTTAACATGCTCAACGTTAAGTATATCATTGGAAAAGACGAGCAACAACAGGATATTCCATTGAAAAACCCTGAAGCAAACGGCAACGCCTGGTTTGTTAAAAATGTAGAGCAGGTTGCCAGCGCGGATGAAATGATGCAGCAGCTTAAAAAATTCAAATCAAAAGAAACCGCCCTTGTGTACCGGCAGGCCGATATTAAGAAAAACCAATTTACCGTAGACAGCCTGGCGCAGATAAAACTTGTTTCTTACCAGCCGAACAAGCTCGTGTATGAAAGTAAAAACAAGGCCGCCGGTTTCGGAGTATTTTCGGAAGCCTATTACCCGAAAGGCTGGAACATTACCATAAACGGCAAACCCGTACAGATGGTAGAAGTAAACTATGCCTTGCGCGGACTTCAGATTCCGGCAGGAACGAATAAGATAGAATTTACCTTCGACCCGCAGGTAGTAAAGACAGGAGGAACGATTTCTCTTATTACCGCACTTATATCTATAATACTTATTGCGGCTGCCGCCTTCTTTTCTCAGAAACGGAAGCCGGTAGCTCCAACAGCAGAATAAAACCCATAGCAAGAAGCATATAAATCGAAAGGAAGCCTAAAAAGGCTTCTTTTTTGTATAATTGTATGCCCGTTGTTAAATAAACCCGATGTTTAGGCCAAATGCTGTCCTTAGGTCCATGCTTTTGGTTAAATTTGCAGTATGGGAAAAATATTCAGCCAGAACTTAATATTTCACAAACCGCTGAATTTGTTTTACAGCCTGGATCTGTAAGATTAAACTAATGATTCTTAACTGAAATGAAAAAGGTATTAATAATTGCTTATTACTGGCCACCGGCAGGAGGTCCCGGCGTACAGCGCTGGTTAAAATTTGTAAAGTATCTTCCGGATTTTGGTATACAGCCCATTGTATACGTTCCCGAAAACGCTTATTATCCCCTTACAGATGAGGACTTACAAAAAGACATACCCCGTGATACCGTTGTCATTAAACACCCTATAAAAGAACCCTACCGTTTTGCCTCGCTTTTTTCCGGCAAAAATACCCGTAACATCAGTTCCGGTATTATAAAGGCATCGGGTAAACAGACACTGGCCGAAAAGATACTGTTGTATATCCGCGGTAATTTTTTTATTCCCGATGCAAGAATAGCATGGGTGGCTCCTTCGGTTCAACATCTTTCGGAATACCTGAAATCCAATCACGTCGACGCCGTTATTACTACCGGTCCCCCGCACAGTATGCACCTCATTGGCAAACAGCTGCAGGAACAGCTGGGTATAAAGTGGGTGGCTGACTTCCGGGACCCCTGGACGACAATCGGTTACCATAAAGAGCTTAAACTCACTCAAAAATCGGCACAAAAACACAAGGAACTGGAAAAGGCCGTGCTCAACAAGGCCGATGTGATCCTTACTACAAGTTTCACCACCAAAAAAGAATTTGAAGAACTTACATCAAAACCCGTTTATGTCGTTACGAACGGGTATGATGTGGAAACAGTTGAAAAACCGCCGCTGGACGAAAAATTTACAATGAGTCACATCGGCTCGCTTTTATCCAAGAGAAACCCCCGTATTTTATGGAAGGCTCTTAAGGAGATCGTTAAAGAACACCCGCAGTTCCGTCATGATTTTCAGCTAAGGCTCATTGGTAAGGTAAGCAATGATATTATTGAAACCCTTAAAGAATTCCGGCTGGATTCCTATCTTCAACTTATAGGTTATGTTTCGCATACAGAAGCTTTAAAGTACCAGAGAAGCTCCCAGCTGCTGCTGCTTATTGAAATAGATTCCTTCGAAACTACAGGTATTATACCCGGGAAGTTATTTGAATATATGGCGGCAGAAAGACCGATCGTGGCTATAGGCCCGCAGGAAAGCGATGTGGAAAAAATCATTCGTGATACGAACACCGGCAAATATTTCTATTATGATGATCTCGACTCTGTTAAGGAATATATTTTATCCTGTTATGAAATGTACAGAAAAAAGCAGTTAAAGGTAAACGGTATCGGACTTCAGTATTACAGCCGTAAAAAACTCACCGAAAAGCTGGCCGGTATTTTAAAAAAGAATGTTTTTATTTAGACGGAACCAACTGTTTTTCATAACTTTAGTAAAAAGCTAAGCTATGGAAAATAAAAAAATAGGTCTTTTTGTCGGAAGCCTTCGAAAAGATGCCAATTCAAAGAAAATTGCACAGCAACTTATAAAAACAGCTCCGCAGGGATTTGAATTCACTATTATCCCTATGGGGCAGTTGCCATTGTATAACCAGGATTTTGACGATTATAATGAAGTTCCGGAAACCTATGTTTCCTTTCGGAAAGAAGTTGCCCTGCTCGACGGTGTAATATTCATTACTCCCGAATACAACCGTTCTGTGCCAGCCGTCTTAAAAAATGCGATTGATGTGGCTTCAAGGCCTTACGGAAAAAATGTGTGGGACGGAAAGCCCGGTGCCGTCATCAGCAGTTCATCGGGGTCTATATCGGGGTTTGGAGCCAACCACCATTTGCGGCAGTCACTAACATTTGTGAATGTGCTCACCCTACAGCAACCCGAAGCATACCTGGCCAACCTCACTCCCGATTCTTTTGATGAGCACGGCTCGTTCAAAGATCCCAAAACAACGGAATTTCTCCAGAAAATAACCGATGCCTACATCAAATGGTTCCGGCAGCTGACAAAACAGTCCTGAAAACAGACGTTCAGTCCAAGTATAGTTAAGAAAACAGCCCCATTCAAAACCGGGGCATTTCTTATGGAATTAAGACAGTTTAAACTCTTCCTTTTAAAGCGTTAAATACCCAGGCATTTGCGAGAAAACCGATGCCAACGGTCACAAACCCCCATCCGGAAATTTCACTGTATTTGAAAATTCCCATCCCAATGAGCAGCAATCCCATTACCACCATTACAAAAGTAGCATATCCCAATATCTTGTTTTTGTTCAGTCCCATGGCTTAAAAATTTATACAAATATCCTTCTTTTTATCGAAATATCCTGATGAGGAGTTCCTTTAACAGATCGTCATGTGATAAGGTTCCATTGACTCCCTTTCCCTTAAGATCGATCTCCCTTATTGCCGCGATGTTCTGGCTCACTTTTTTCATGGGATACACCTTACTTGCCAACTGGTAGTCTTTAAGACCGTACGGGCTGATGCCCAACATTTTGGCAATATCATTAGGGTTCGCCCCGCTATTTTTATAAACTGCTCCATGATACTGCAGCAAACGCGAAAAAAAGTTGTAGAGCAGTGCAATTGTTACCACCAGGGGGTTATTTTTGGTATTCAGGGCAAAATATTTTGCTATGGCAAAAGCTTTGGTCTCATTTTTTGATACGATGGCACTTATAAGCTCGAAATTATTGTATTCTTTACTGATCCCGATATTCTGTTCCACAAGGTCGGCCGTAATGAGCTTATCGTTTTTTAATACAATCTTCAGTTTCCCGATTTCATTCGCGATCTTGTTCAGATCGTTACCCAGAAACTCTACAAGCATGGCTGAAGCCTTCGGTTCAATTTCGAGACCTTCCTCGTTTGAAAATGCTTTGAGCCATCCTTCAACCTGATAATCTTTAAGCTTTGAACTTTCGAAAAGTTCGGCATATTCCGATTTTTCAATGGCCTTATACAAGGCTTTCCGCTTATCGAGCGTTTTGTATTTGTAACAGAACACTACGATGGTAGACGGCTGCACGGCCTTGAAATATTCGGCAAACTGTTCTATGGTCTTTACCAGATCCTGTGCTTCCTTTACAACAATAAGCATCTTATCTCCCATAAAAGGATATTGCCTTGCCTGCGACATGATTTCATTTATGTTTGTATCCTTTCCGTAAAGTACCATCTGGTTAAAAGACTTTTCTTCTTCCGGAATAACGTTCTCCATAAGGTAACTGCTTATATAATCAATATAATAAGGTTCATCACCCATTAAAAAATAAACCGGTTTATAGGTTCCTTTTTTAAAAGCGGCCAACATTTTTTTCAGATCACTCATAAACTTTAGTAGATTTATCAGGGTATTTTAAAAGAGAATGAATAAATTTGCAATATGCGTGATTTAAATTTTCCCAAATTTCAATTTAGGTTCAAAAGTAGTGAAAATAAGTTGTTCATTTTTGATGAAATCAGGAAAAAGTACGTAATGCTCACACCTGAAGAATGGGTACGGCAGCATGTGGTTCATTTTTTAATCAATGTAAAAAAATATCCGAAATCCTATATAAATGTCGAAAAGATTGTAAAATTAAACGACATGAACAAACGTTACGACGTAGTGGTATTCGATCCTAAAGGAAATATTTTCTTACTTGTGGAATGTAAAGAGCCCCAGGTGGAGATCACACAGGGTGTATTCGACCAGATTGCTAGATACAACAGCAGTCTGAATGCCCAACTTTTAATGGTCACCAACGGTTTGAACCATTATTATTGCAAATTAGATTACGAGAATAAAAAATATCAGTTTTTAGCTGATCTACCTTAAAACAACGACATGAGTAAAAATTTTATATACATCGGATTGTTTATTTCATCCGTTTTTATTTCGTGCCAAAAAGAAAAAGGCCTTTCCCCCGCTGATTCAAATCAGGATACCATAACAGAAGTTTTGTATTCCAACGATCCCGATTATATTCTTGCCAATAAGAATGCGCAGGAACTCGTGGTTCATCTTGAAAACGAACAGAAAGAACTGAAGCGAAAACTTAAAAAGGCCAATAAAAAGGAAGCTGAATCACTCTATATTGATTATTATAAGCGCCTCACCACAATTGTTGACTCCATCAACAATGCCGAGATCAATACATTAAACACTTATTATAAGTTAAACGACGTTAAGCACGATACCATACTGCGCAAGGAAATGACCTACGACAAAGTAGGACTTTATTTCAGACGCATTGATTCTACCCATTATGATTTCCGCATAAAGCCCGGTTATTTTTATAAGCTTTTTCACAATAAAGTTTCCCAGGAATACGAACAATATATGAAACTGCGTTATGATGAGCACAAGCTTTTTTACGACCAGCAGAATAAAAATGAAAAAATAACACTCGAAAAACAAAGAGAACTTATCATCAGTTGGGAAAAATTCATTACAAAGTATAAAGATTTTAAATTCATTGATTACGCAAAGAAATCGTATTCTGAAAACATGATGACGTACTTATTCGGTACGACCGCACAGCCAACGTTCGAAGTTTCTACTAAAAAGCTTTATGTAGAAAACGAACAGGAGTACATCACCTTTGTCAAAAAGAACCCTAAACTGTTTTCGGCCGAGATTACGAAAGCTTTCCTAAAGCACTTTTATGCAAACGACCGGAATTTTACAGCCGAAGATTTCTACATAGATCTTAAGGATTTTACAAAAAAGGAAATTTCGGAACGCCTTAAATGATGAAGAGTATTGCGGTAATCTTAATCAACTGGAACGGCCTGGAGCTGTTACGGAAATTTTTACCTGCGGTTGTGAAATATTCGCCGAATGCAGTTATTTATATTGCCGATAATGCTTCCACCGATTTGTCACAACAGTTTGTGAAGGAAAACTATCCACAGGTAAAATGGATTCAGCTTTCCCACAATTATGGATATGCCGGGGGCTATAATGAGGCTTTGCAACAAGTAGATGAAGATATTTTCTGCCTGCTCAACACGGATATTGAAGTTACCGAAAACTGGCTGGTTCCTGTAATGCAAATCTTTGACCGGCAACAACAGATCGGAATCATACAGCCCAAACTGCTTGATTATAAAAATAAAGCCTATTTTGAATATGCAGGGGCCGCCGGAGGCTTTATTGACCGGTACGGATTTCCATTCTGCAGAGGCCGTATTTTTGATACATTAGAAAAAGACGAGAACCAGTATGCTTCCGGCGAAATATTCTGGGCAACAGGAGCCTGTTTCTTTATCCGCAAGGAAGTCTTTAAACAACTCAACGGTTTTGATGCTCATTTTTTTGCACATCAGGAAGAGATCGACCTGTGCTGGAGGGCATTTAACATTGGAATCAAGGCTTATTATTGCAATGAATCAACCGTGTACCATGTTGGAGGCGCCACTCTGAAAAAATCGAACCCTGATAAAACCTATCTCAATTTCAGGAATTCGCTTTACATGCTTTATAAAAATTTACCTAGGCAAAAACGTTTTTCCATCATTTTTAAGCGTCTATGCCTGGACGGGCTGGCCGGAATCCGTTTTTTAACAGAACTCAAACCTTTACATACGGTTGCCGTTATCAAAGCGCATTTTGCGTATTACGCCCATTTGAAATCACTAAAAAACCGCCAATCGCCAAACCCTAAAAACAACTATTTTTATACGGAAAATATTGTTTGGAGCTATTTTTTGAAGAAACGTAAAGTATTTTCAAGACTATAAAGCCCAAAATACCCTGTTTTCTTCCTGAATCATAAAACATCCGAAACTTAGGATTTGCTTAAGATTGCGTATACTGCTTTTTTTGCAGGGGCAGCTGGAATAATTTTGGAATTTAATTATTCAGATTATGAAGGCCCTTTTTAAAAACCGGTACAGCATACTGCTTTTTTTTTGTATGCTTTTCCTCCTTATTTCACTCGCATTAAGAATTGTTTTTGCCATTTGGATTAAAACAGACTTTGACTGGAGCATCTCCGCATTACTTCATACGCTTTTATACGGTTTCCTGTATGACCTGTGTGTCTTAAGCTGTTTTTCCGTTTTTGCCACCTTCTATTTTTTATTCATAAGAAACAGGTACGTGAATTCTTATTTTGACCGTATTTTTATCTACGGCCTGTTTGGTCTTTTTTTCATCATTATCTACTTTACTTTTTTTGCGGAACTCACCTTCTGGGATGAATTTAAAAGCCGTTTCAATTTTATTGCTGTTGACTATCTTATATATACTTATGAAGTCGTTAAAAATATACAGGAATCTTACCCTTTACCCTATCTTATCGGCGGTATACTGCTGATAACCGGCTTTACCGTATGGATAGCCCGTAAAAATAATTTCTTTTACCATACTTTTCACGAAAAGCCCTCTTTTCTGCAAAAAATAAGCGTTCTTTTCCTCAACATTGTCCTGATGGCCAGTACGCTTTATTTTCTTAATAACGATACGGGATCAACTCTGGAAAACCGTTACAACAATGAGATTTCAAAAGCCGGTATCTTTTCCTTTTTTGCCGCGTTCAGGAGTAATCATTTAAAATATGAAGATCATTACAAATCCTTACCCATAGAGCAGGCATTCAAAATCGTAAAAGAAGAGCTACGTGATTCAAAAACCGTATTCGACCAGAACTTTAATAATCCGTTACGCAGAACCATTTCGGCACAAAATCCGGAATTACCTGAACAGAAACCTAATATCATTTTTGTACTTATGGAAAGTATGAGTGCCTCTTTTATGCAGGAACAGTATAATGGAAAGCCGATTACCCCGAATTTAAATGATCTCAGTAAGAACAGTATTTACTTTTCGGACATGTTTGCCAACGGAACTCGCACTGTCCGCGGAATGGAAGCTGTTGCCCTTTCAATTCCTCCAACACCGGGAAACAGCATTGTAAAACGGGCAGACAACCAGAATCTTTTTACCATTTCGACCGTTTTTAAGGCCAAGGGATATCAAAACCTGTTCTTTTACGGCGGTGATGGTTATTTCGACAATATGAACGCTTTTTTTGGAGGAAACGGTTTTGATATTTATGATCGCGGCAGGGGAAGTATTTTAAGCGATGCCATTAACACACACCGCTACAATATTGAAGATCGTGAAGTAACCTTTGAAAATGCCTGGGGTATTTCGGATGCAGATATTTACAGAAAAGTGCTGCATGTCGCTGATGAAAAATACAGTACAGGAAAGCCGTTCTTTGCCTTTGTTATGTCAACATCGAACCATAAACCCTATACCTATGAAGAAGGAAAAATAGACATTCCCTCGGGAACCGGCCGGCAAGGGGCCGTAAAATATGCAGATTATGCAATTGGAGAATTTCTGAGTAAGGCAAAAAAGAAAGCATGGTTTAACAATACCGTGTTTATATTTGTTGCGGATCATTGCGCAAGCAGTGCCGGAAAAGATGCTATAGATGTACGGAATCACCATATTCCCGCCTTTATCTACAATCTGAAAACACATGCCAACGAAGATGTAAACAAAGAAGTTTCACAGATCGACCTGTTCCCTACCCTGTTTTCCCTGCTGAACTGGACCTATACCTCGCAATTCTACGGTAAGGACGTACTGGATGTTCAATATCAACCAAGATCGTTTGTAGGAACTTATATAAAACTTGGAATGAAGAAAGGTGACGACGTCATCATCCTCTCCGATCAAAAAAAGATACAACAATACAAATGGACGCACCGGGACCTTGAACCTGCCGCTACCGACCGTAAATTTGAAACATCGGTCATTTCCAATTACCAGACTGCTGATTACCTGTTTTCAAATAAGCTTCTCAATGAAAAATAAAATTGTTTTTATCATCAACCCTATTGCGGGAAAGGGAAAAGGCAGGGCTGTTGCTGCTGAAATTCAAAATTTCTTTGCTGCTGAAAATGTTGAAATCGAACTTTATCTCACAGAAAAAGAAGGACATGCCACAGAACTAACCACCGCTGCCCTGGCACTGCACCCAGACGTTATCGTGGCCTGTGGCGGAGACGGAACCATTAATGAAATTGCCCGCCAACTCGCCGGAAAGGAGACTGCTTTGGGAATTATCCCTATAGGTTCGGGTAACGGGCTCGCAGCCCATCTTAATATACCTAAAAAAACACAGGATGCCATGCGCACCATACTGAACCTCAACAGCGGCAAAATAGATGCAGGTATAATGAACGGAAACTATTTTTTCAGCAATATAGGATTTGGGATTGATGCCGAAACCATTTTCCATTATTCAAGAAAGAAGAAGCACAGTTTCTTCGGCTATCTTTCAGCAGGCATTAAAGCTGTCGTTTGCTTTCAGCCTAAAAAATTCAAAGTAACAGTGAATGGTTTTGAAAAGTCCGAAAATGCCTATTATTTTCTTTTTTGCTCAAATAGCAACGAAGCAGGTTATGGAATATCTTTTTCTCCCCATGCTAAATTAAATGACGGAAAACTGGATCTCCTAACAATAAAAAAGCTTAACTTTATAAAGCAGCTGAAATTTTCGCTCTGTGTTTTAAATAAATCGGTAGAAAAGCTCAGGGAGGCCGAGATTACACGTGTTCAATCGGTTAAATTACAGTCCGGATATACACGCATTCTGGCTCAGATAGACGGGGAAACTGTTTTTCTGAACCAGGGGGATATTGAGATTTCGGTTGCCCCTAATGCTTTGAAGGTTCTCATTCCCAAATTAGATGGATAACGCAAAAATTTTGATCGTAGAAGATGAAATTGGAATTGCCAACTTCATCATACAGGGGCTGGAAGAAGAAAACATGATGCTTACACATGCGATGAACGGGAAGGATGCCCTGCTAAAAATCAATCAGAACAGGTTTGATCTGATTTTACTGGACTGGATGATTCTCAATATTTCCGGAATTGATGTGTGCAGGGCTATTCGGAATTCCGTCAATCCCAATGAACAGACCCCCATTATTTTCATAACGGCGAAAGACACCGTTGAAGATACCATTGCGGGCCTTAATGCCGGTGCCAACGATTACATTAAAAAGCCTTTTGATTTTAACGAGCTGCTTGCCCGAATAAATGTCTATCTCCGTAAAAATCCAAAAAGTAAATTCCTTCGGTCGGGCAATATTGTGATGGAAACAGATACGCACCAGACCTTTCTTGATACGCTCAAGGTAGACCTTACGCTGAAGGAATTCGAACTTTTCTCCTACCTGCTCAAAAACCGTAACCGTATCTGTACCCGTAAAGAAATCATTGAAAATGTTTGGGATATCCACTTTGATTACGATACGAGTGTAATTGATGTTTTTGTAAATGCAATCAGGAAAAAATTAAACTTAAAAAAAGACGATCCCCGCCTGTTCACCATAAGGGGTGTAGGCTATATATCAAAAGATGTTTAAAAACGTATCCGTCAAAAACAGAATTGCTTTTTTATACAGCATTTCATTCTGTGTGATTCTGCTCGTGATTCTCGGAACGATTTACCTTGTGGTGAAACAGGGAATTACAAAAACAATGTATGAAACCCTGGAAGAGGAAATCAGCAGTCACGTTGATTATGTTCTGCACGAACCTGTATTCACCCATTATGTACAACCCCGTGAATGGGAAGAAGTAGAACATACGGACATTGCCCTCAACCCTGTTTTTATTGCAGTCTATGACAAGGATTTCCAACTTGTGGAAAATTCGCCCAACCTTGTACAGAACAAACTGGAGTGGAATAAGGACCAGGCCGAAAAAATTCCTTTTTATACAGAGTTCAATTCCATACGTCTTTTAATTTCCCAGGCCCGGCTCATTCATCATGGGGAAGTTGTGGGGTATGTGGTTATTGGGGTTTCTACCAAACACAATGAACTGGCATTGGAATACCTGAGAATGGCACTCCTCATTATTTTCCCGCTTTCCGTGATTCTCATCTTTATTATTGCCCGCTTTATTGCTTCGGGTGCCGTTAAGCCGGTATTCAGCGTAATAAGTACCGCCCAGTCCATATCGGAAAGCAACTTGTCCGAACGGATCCGCCTGCCTCATAATAAAGACGAACTCTACCAGTTAACCCTCACTATAAACTCTCTTCTGGACCGTCTGGAACATCAGATTGTGAGTGCCAAACAATTTTCGGCGGATGCCTCTCATGAATTGCGTACTCCTCTGGCCGTTATAAAAGGAACACTGGAAATACTTATACGCCGTGAAAGACCTGCGCAGGAATACAAAGAAAAGATTGCTTACACCTTAAACCAGGTAAACCGGCTGTATCACCTGGTTGAACAGTTTTTACTTCTTTCCCGAGTAGAAAGCAACAGCCTGGTATTAAACAGTTCAGTATTTGATGTTAAACAGGAAGTTCTCAGCTCGGTCGAGCGTCTTCAAAATCCTTTTAACGAAAAGCAGCTTGTACTGAATACGGAAAAGCTCCAGGACCATTCCATTGAAAATTACAGGGAATTTCTGGAAATAATCATCGACAATATTTTATCAAATGCCATTAAGTTTGTGAACCTAAAGGGTGAAATAACTGTTTTTTCCTTTGTGGAAAACCAACGGTACCACCTTGTTTTTGAAGACAACGGTATTGGTATGAATGAAGAAGATCTGAGGTTTATAAAAGACCGCTATTTCCAGATTGGCAACAGTACCACAGGGCACGGGCTTGGGTTGAATATTGCCTCAAAACTTGCGGCACTTTCCAATATAGAAATGCTCATTGAGAGCCAGCACAAAAAAGGGACCCGGGTTGTACTGCGATTCTGACTTCAAATAGTACAAAGTTAAAAATGGCTATATTTGTACTATGGATTTTAAAGAATTAAAAGAATACCTGGACTTCAAATCGGACCAGTATAATAAACCCGATTTTATTGAATCAGACCCTATCCAGATTCCGCACCGGTACACACTTAAAGAAGATATTGAAATAAGCGGCTTTCTGGCATCCACTATCGCCTGGGGCAACAGAAAAATGATTATAAACAGTGCTTCTAAAATGATGGATGCCATGGGTAACAGTCCTTATGATTTCGTGCTAAATGCAACTGATGCCCGTATTGAAAATATAGAACGCATCGTACACAGAACGTTTAATACGGAAGATTTTAAATTCTTTATCCGCTCACTCCAGAATATCTACCAAAGGCACGGAGGTCTGGAACAACTATTTTCAGACAGCACGCACGGCAACCTTCAGAACAGGATCTCCAGTTTTAAAAAAATCTTTTTTGAAATAGAACACCCGGTCCGGACAACCAAACACATATCCGACCCGCTTAAAGGTTCCTCTTCAAAAAGACTTAATATGTACCTCAGGTGGCTCGTAAGAAACGATCATAAGGGAGTTGACTTTGGTCTTTGGAAATCTGTTTCACCAAGCGAACTGTCCTGTCCGCTTGACGTTCATTCGGGAAACGTGGCACGGGCACTGGGGATACTGAAACGCACGCAAAATGATCAGAAAGCGTTGCAGGAACTAGACCAGGCCTTGCGCACATTTGATTCTTTAGATCCTGTCAAATATGATTTTGCCTTATTTGGTCTTGGTGTTTTTGAAGGAATAAAGTAAGTTTTATATTCAACTTTCCGTTGCATTCCAAAAAATCTCAGCCCACCGTTCCAATGAAACAGTCAACATTTCTTTCGGAGGAATTTCGGTTTCTATCATGATGAACCTTGTTGTTGTCCTGTACATGAGTATAATTATGGAACCGGTATCATCACCGGATTTGATCAGGTAAAGCTTTTTATTTCCTTTATCTTTTAATGTTTGCAGTTTTGCGGCCTGTGAATGGTTCCTGATGACCTCAACAACCGAATCAATCCATTCCTCCATTGTTTTGGGCATAAACGAGACATTCATATCAGATACCATAATTTCAAAAGATGCGATCCCTGTTTCACGGTTTACCGCTTCATAGCTTACCAAAGTCATATCGGTATCAGCCGTATCTTTTCTGGTACGGAATTCATATTCCTGGGGCAGGTTGAGCTTAACATTCTTTTCCTGGGCATTTAAATGCGGGATCCCCATATATAACATTAGAAAAAACAGACAGATTTTCAGAATAATTCGTTTCATTTCATTTTTGTATTTAGCTTTTCCGGGGAATGTTAAAACGACAACACCTCAGCTTTTTTGGCTGAAGTGTTATTGTTTGGTTTTCTTATTTATTGTATTTTGCTTCAAATGCTCCGGAAGCTGCATTCACTTTGGTTGCTGCATTTTCAAACGCATTATTGATCTCATCCAGTAAATCGTTTTCCTTGGCGGGATCATTCGTTTTATTCTTACGGAGTTCTATAAGTTTAGGATAGGTATCCTTTACGATTTTTTTATAGCTGTTTAACCCGTCAAGTACCGATTTTCGGAAATTGTCATCTCCGTTAAAGTCTCCAAGACCTTCTACTTTTTTAATATCTGCATCCAGCGCTTTTTCCCAGCCGGCTCTTACCTGCTCTGCTTTGCCGTAATCTGCCGCACTCATAGCGCTGTTCATTTCTGCCATATGCGTATCATTCCCATTGATTACCGTAATAATTGCATTGTTGTATTCGACGGGATTTTTAGCTTCCGAACCACAGCCCGTTAAACTCAGCATTCCTGCCACAAGCATAACGCCTAAAAATTGCTTTATCATAATCGTTGATTTAAAATTACAAATTCATCTTGTACAGGCGGTTTCTCAAAACCTGTAAGACAAATGTATACCCGGAAATTCCGTAAACCAATAGCCAAAACCAGTGATATTGAAAAGCGGGTATCTTATGTTCCCGCCTACTTCACCATATAAAGCGTTTCACTGAGCATCAAAGCGGTTTCATAACATATGTTTTTCCATCGTATTCCAGTATTCCATTCTGTTTCACAGGATAATCTTCCGATTCTGAAGAAGACACCCTATCAGTACGCTCATAAACACTGTATTTCAACCATCCGCTTTTCCGGGAATCAGTATTAGACGGCAGTTCCTCAAACCGGTACAGGTAATCGGAGAACAGACATAGATAGGACGTATCCGGCTGTTGCAGAAAGAAGTTATAGATACAGTCGCCCCAGTTCCCGCACAATGGAGTATCGACAGCTATAAGATCTTTCAATCCGTCCGAATTGAAATCGGTATAACTTATAAGCTTCAGCTTAACCTCATACCCGTTACGCATATGCTCTGCCCATACGGAATCATTTTCTACTTTGAGGTAAAACTGTTCTCCAAAAAGAGCATGTTCTTCAGACTGCGCTGAAAGTTTCGTTTTTGCCGAAACAACCAGTACGAGGAAACTCCAAAAGTATTTTGATCTAAAAAGAGATTGTGCTTTATCTACCATTTCAACTTTACCCATGGGCTTTGAGATTCTGTCAACAAATATTTAACGATATAGGCTATACCACTGTTTGCAGAATCTTTACCGCTCCAAAGTGCCCTTCCTATGGCATAGCTGTGTCCGAAATCCTGCCAGCCCGTAAATTTCTGTTTTGCCATCGAGTGCGCTTCCGTAATATAACTCCAGGTTTCCTTTTCAGGAATAAAGCCTGCATCAAAACACATTCTTGCAACATAAACCAGACGCCCAAGTTCCCATGCATCAGTGCCAAGACGTTCAACATCTGCTGTTCCGTTTATTATACCGTCTTGTTTCAAATCGGCGAGTACGTCCCCAAGATTATCAAATTGGGCATATGCCCTTTCAGCTTTTTTAGCATCGGGAATCTCAGAAGCAATATAACTTATATCCTGGTCTTTATAGGACCTCATTACAACAGGAAAAATACTGTAATGTACATTGTCAAGCAAAGAATCCAAAATCTCTTTTGCAGATGTGTAATCTTGGATACCCCACCAGTTTCCAAGCATGGACTTTATTTCGAACACAGGTATTCCGGTTGCAAGAGAATTGATAAAGGCCGATTGCTGTTCGCTGTAAACGGCTCCCAATGCCAGCTTTACGTATTCTTTATTATCTATAGAAACAGACGGGTTAAGATGGATTTTTTTGAAGGTTCCCTTCATCCGACGGAAAAAAGGAACAGCCTTGTAAAGAAGTCCTGCTGTAATAAGTATTACAGCAATAATCTGAATTGTTCTGTTCATGAGTTTTATTGGTAAAAGTAATCTGTATCCTAATAGTAAAAAATCCCCGGAATCAGTGGTTTTAACAATAAAAAGAGGAATCCTTTGCCGGATTCCTCCTATCTGTAATAAAATCTCCAGACCTGACCTTAAAGATTATTAATGGTAATTTTTGTATTCTCATAATACATGGCTTTTACGATTCCGTCGGACAGACCAATTTTGGGAACATAAATATGCTTTGCATTGCTCCATTTCATAGCGCTTACATAAATTCTGATAGCGGGAATGATAACGTCGGCCCTGTCGGTGTTCAGTCCAAGTGTATAAATACGTTCCTCGTATGAAAGGGCGCTGAGGTACTTAAACCTCTGGGTAAGATAGGCCAATGTTAAAGGTTTGTCGTTTGTTTTGCCCGACATTTTAAAGATTTTGTTGATGTTTCCTCCCGAACCTATGATCTCAAGGTCTGGTAAGTTTTCGGTATGTTTTTTAATCCATTTTTCAATTTCCAGCCATACCCCTTCGGTCACCATATTGTTCAGTAATCGGACCGTTCCGTTTTTAAACGACTTGGAAACCACCTGTTTTCCGTTTGAAAACAGCGTAAATTCGGTACTTCCGCCGCCGACATCCACATAAAGGTAATGTCCTTCATTCTTAATATAAGATTCCAGGTCAGAATTTGCAATAATGGCAGCTTCGGTCTTACCTTCGATGATATCGATTTTTATATCGGTTTTTCCAGCAATTTCCTCCACAAGCTCTATTCCGTTATAAGCTTCCCTCATGGCCGAAGTGGCACAGGCTGCATATTTTTCAACCTGATATACATCCATAAGCAGTTTAAACGCCTTCATAGCTTTTACCATACGGGCAGCACTCTCTTCGGAGATCTCCCCAACAGTAAAGGCATCCTGCCCTAACCGGATCGGTACACGGATAAGGTGACTTTTGTTGAACTGTGTTGGTTTGCCCTGTTCTTCCACCACGTTGGCAATAAGTAAACGCATGGCATTTGAACCTATATCAATGGCAGCAAATTTTCTTATTTTTATCATCAGTCTAAAATAACATCAACTTTGTTTCTGTAATAATTATAAAGCTCTTCCTGAGCCTTAAAACGTTCTTCCCCCACTCTGCGGTACCTGTTTTCAAGGCGTTCGGAATGCAGGCGTACTTTTACATTCCCGTTCCAGTAGATTTTAAACGTATCGATAAGTTCTTCTTTTATCTCTGTATCGTAGATAGGACAGCTGACTTCCACACGTTCATCGATATTCCTTGTCATAAAATCGGCAGATGAAATATAAATCTGTGCTGTTTCGTCCGTACCGAAAATATAGATTCTCGAATGCTCCAGCAGATTGTCCACGATACTGATGGCCTCGATATTTTCACTCATGCCCGGTACTCCAGGAACCAGGCAGCAAATACCGCGTACAAGCAACTGTACCTTCACACCTGCCCTGCTTGCATCATAAAGCTTATCTATCATCTTGTAATCGGACAGGCTGTTCATTTTCAAACGGATCAGAGCGGGCTTGTCATTAAGCGCCTTTTCAATTTCACCGTCAATAAGTTTACCCAATTTTGCCCTTGTGTAATGAGGGGAAACGATAAGGTCCTTATACCTGTATATCTTATAGTTCACTTCAAAAAATTCAAACACCTTGTTTACTTCTTTCATAATCCTGCTGTCTGATGTCAGCAGTGTTACATCGGTATACACAGATGAGGTGCTTTCATTGAAATTTCCGGTCGATATAAGTCCGTAACGCTTTATTTTTTTGCTTTCTAGCCGCTCTATTACACAGATTTTACTGTGCACCTTAAGTCCTTTCACTCCAAAGATAAGCTTAATACCTTCGGCCTGCATAATTTCAGCATAGTTGATATTACTCGTTTCATCAAAACGCGCCTGGAGCTCAATCTGTACAGTGACCATTTTCCCGTTTTTAGCCGCATTGATAAGCGAGGAAATAATCTGGGAATTTTTAGCAAGGCGGTACAGCGTAATCTTTATGCTCGTTACCTTGGGGTCCAGAGCTGCTTCACGAAGAAACTTCACTACGTAATTGAACGACTGGAACGGCGTGTGGATTAAGAAATCGTTATGTTTGATCTGTTGAATGATACTGCCTTCCAGGCTAAGACCACTAACGGGAACCGGCTGTATCTTTCCTATCGTAAGGTCGTTTCTTCCGAGATTCGGAAAATTCATATAATCCCTCCTGTTGTGGTATCTTCCTCCGGGAATGATGCTGTCAACAGCTTCAATATCCATCTTGTCGAGAAAGAATTCCAGGGTATCCTTTTCAATTGTACTGTCGTATACGAAACGTACCACTTCACCCACTCTTCTGTCCCTTACGGAATTGGAAATTTTCTCAAGAAATGATTTATGGAGATCGGAATCAAAATCAAGTTCTGCATCCCGTGTAATCTTGATCATATGAGCCGTAATGCTTTCAAAATCAAAGATTGAAAAGATATTGTCTAGGTTCAGCCTGATGACGTCGTCCAAAAGTATAAGGTACTGCTTGCCGTCCTTTCGCGGAAGCTCAACAAACCGGTTGATTTGCGAAGGCATTTCAATAAGCGCATAGCGCGTGCGCTTCCGCATGGATTTGGAAGAATCTTCCGATGATTTTTTAACAAGCTTTACTGCAAGATAACCATATGAATCTCTCAATAAAGGAAATTCCGCCAGATCATTGAGAATGATGGTCACCAGAACGGGACTCACCTTATGAATAAAAAATTCCCGTATAAAATTTTTCTGTTCTTCATCAACCTGATTTTCATCTACTATATAAATCCCTTCCCTTTCCAGTTCATTTTCAATTTCCGTCAGAATTTCGAGACTCTTGGACTGATGCTTTATGACAATTTCCGTAATTTCCTGTAACAGGGTCTTGGCGTCAATACCGCTGCTGAGTTTTTTATTAGCATCCTTTGAAATGGAAATACGGCGTACCGCAGCATAACGCACGCGGAAAAACTCGTCGAGGTTGTTGGAGAAAATACCTAAGAAACGCAGTCGGTCCAAAAGGGGTACCGTATGATCGGCAGCTTCCTGCAGAACGCGTTCATTAAAGGCCAGCCAGCTTTTTTCTCTGTCAATGTATTTAGGTTGGTTCAGTTGCATTTGTTAAATCTTTTGGAAAAATGGTATTGAGAACGTTTCCTTTTGTAATATTTTTCCAGTCGTCTTCATTAAAATCCATGATGACAACGCCCGATGTGGGAACGTTTTCTATGTATTTATTTCCAAATGTATTAACAAAATCCGTTATGGCGCTATTGTGTCCGAAAAGAATTAGGTTCGGAACAGAATTTTCACACATTTTTATGGCTTTTAACAGCTTCAATGCGTCGAAAGTGTATAGTTCAGGTTTCAGAATTGTTAATTCCTGCGGAATGTTCAGTACCTCATTAAATATCTTTGCGGTATCGTGTGCCCTCTTTGCCGTACTGGACCAGATTAAAAACCGCTCGGGTAAATTATCGTGTATAGTATCGAACACCTTGTTGGAGTTTGAAATACCCCTGTTCGACAGAGGTCTTTCATGATCTTCAAGAGGAAGTTCCCACGAAGATTTTCCATGCCGGATTAAAATCAGTTTTTTCATAGCTATTTTTTATTATTTACACGCAACTTTTCCATATTCTATTCTAAATATAAATAAAATGATTAAGTTTTTTTTATGACGGTGCATTTTTTTTGTGGTAAAAGATTGATTATTTTTGTTAAAACTTAAACAGTACATGAACAAGATTGGTATTGAATTAAAATGGGCTGCCATCATTACTACTTTTACGTGCGTCTGGGCCGCAATGGAAAAGGCGCTCGGCTACCATACAGATTTCAGCAATATTATCGTAACCGCGTTTTTTTACTACATACTGTTAACCCTTCTGTGGGCCGTTGCCTTTATTGACAAAAAGAAATCGCTGGGAAAAGGAGCAGTATGGGAATTTAAAAATGCATTTAAATTCGGTTTATTTCTTACGGGGCTTTTAACCATACTGAGTCCTATAGCACAGTATATTATGTACGTGACGATTTCACCGGATTATTTTGAAAATATTATTCAGTATCAGCTGGCAAAAGGCAAGCAAACCCGTGAAAGTCTCGAGCTCATTCACAACCTCAATTTTGCGATCCGCCAGGGAGTGATGAATTCTCTTTCACTCGGCGTTATTTTTTCTGCCTTGTATGCCTGGGTATTTAAAACAAAAAACACTGTAGTTCAACCAACCGTTAATACTAAAAAAACCCGATAATTATGGACTTAAATAACATTCCCAATATAAAAAATCTCGACAGCGGCAACTTTTTCGTTCTGGCTGGTCCCTGTGCAATTGAAGGGGAAGAAATGGCTTTCAGAATTGCTGAACGGCTTACAGATATTACCGACAGGCTCAGAATTCCTTTTGTTTTTAAAGGTTCGTTTAAAAAAGCAAACCGATCGCGCATTGATTCATTTACCGGAATCGGAGATGAGAAGGCTTTAAAAATACTTGAAAAGGTTTCCAAAGCATTTAATGTACCTACCGTTACCGATATTCACGAAAGCAGCGATGCCGCAATGGCTGCTGCTTATGTTGATGTTTTACAGATACCTGCCTTCCTGGTCCGGCAAACCGACCTTGTGGTTGCTGCCGCAAATACAGGAAAAACGGTTAACCTTAAAAAAGGACAGTTCATGAGTCCTGAAAGCATGAAACACGCGGTACAGAAAGTACTTGACTGCCATAATGAAAATGTTATGGTCACCGACAGGGGAACCATGTTCGGTTACCAGGATATGATTGTGGATTACCGCGGCATCCCGGTAATGCAGAACTATGCCACCACCGTGCTGGACATTACACATTCCCTGCAACAGCCCAACCAGTCAAGTGGTGTAACGGGAGGTCGCCCCGACCTTATTGAAACTGTTGCCAAAGCAGGTATTGCAGTCGGAGTAGACGGAATCTTCATTGAAACACACTTTGATCCTGCGCATGCAAAAAGCGACGGAGCCAACATGCTGCATCTTGATTATTTTGAATCTTTGATGGAAAAACTCGTGGCAATCAGACAAACTGTCCGACAATTTTAATATAACAATATGCACGGAAACCATTTTGAACTGCCTTACCGTGCATATTCATTCTTATTTTCCGACGCTGTACAATGAGTCAGCAGCGTTCCCTGTAACTTCCAAAATCCAGGAATATGAATCCATTAAAGAAACAACGGACTTATGAATTCGGTCTTGTTGAAGACAATTTAGAAGCAGCAAAATCTCTTACGGGCTTGGAATATCTGGAACAGATGATGAACGGAGCCATAGCTCCTGCCCCTGCTGTGAGTACCAATGCTATCGAAGCCGTGAAATGTGCTTACGGTTATGCTGAATTTGCACTTACAGCCGAAGATTTTCATTTTAATGCCGTAGGTTCTGTACACGGAGGCGTTATCACAACACTTCTCGATACTGCCATGGGATGTACGCTGATGACAACGCTGGATGCCCATACAACCTTTACCACCCTTGAACTCAAGGTTAATTTTCTTAAGGCCGTTACTAAAAAATCTGGAAAACTTTATGCTAAGGGACATATCATCCATGCAGGAAGAACAACAGCCTATATTGAAGCTCATCTTGTTGATGAGGACGATCGCATATTTGCTCATGCCGTAAGCACCTGTTTAATTTTGGCAAAACACCGTTAAGTATGTTTCAGGACCGTGTAACACAAACCTGGGTCAAATATTTCGGTAAAAAAGTTACTTACGAAAATGACGCATGGATTTTCGGACCTACCGACAACCGGATGTACCGCACTATTTCCCTTGAAGAAACACCTGATGATATTTCCGGGTACGAAATTTCACCTTCAGAAGGCATTATAAACAGTATTGAAGATTTTGGACTGGATCCTTCTGAACTGCAACGCATACATCCTGTTATCCTTGATTTTTATACGCATACTTCCGCTTTCAGTATGGATATCTGCTTTCACTGGCATCGTTTGTTCCGGCCGGTTGCCATTGTTATGAAGCTGCTGTTTTCCAGAAGGCTCCAGCAACTTAACATTCCTGTCATTTCTTCAGATAAACCTCTAAAAACACATTCGTTTATTGTGAGGATTAACGACAGACAGCTCGAAATGAGCCATAACCTCTGGGTGAGGAAATTCATAAATGCCAGGGAAGTTATTTTTTCCGGAGTTTATTCGGTGGCATCCACGGTAAAAAAGAAACATATGATCAAGGTACAGTTTCCTTTGCCTAACGGAAATGCAACTGTTCTCCTTGAAAAGAAAGTACTGGAAGACGGCAACCTGGAATTGTCTTCTAGGGGACTTCTTTTCGGTGATTCCGGATTTTATTTTTTCTTAAAGGGAAAACACGGTTATTATGCAAAATACATAAAAAGTATGCATGAGAAACTTATTCTCACCGTTCAGGACGATGCACATACGATAAAAGGAACACATGAATTCTTTTTTTACCGGACACGATTTCTTACCATTGATTATACGCTGAGAAAAAAAGACTAGGTACTTCTTTTTCCGTTAATTACATGTTCCGCGCTGGCAACTTTCCAATCATCATCTTTTAATACATTGGAGGATAGGATACTCTATTCGCACAATTGCTTCTTTTCTGAATCAATTAACAAAATGTGAGCATAATACCCAACAAAACATTTTTTTTCAATTCTAACTTTGAGTAAACAATAAAACCATTGCTTACCAACAGAAAACTATTTTAGAATATGATGAAGTTATCCAGAAAAAAAATGAAAAGTTTAAACGAATTCCTAAAACAGCTTATTGAAAACAAGCTTTCGGAATCCGGGCAAACTTTGAAAACGGTAAAATTCAGTGAAATCACATTCGAGGAAAACATGGAAACCCACCGGTTAACTGTTTCCAAAGTCATTGCCAGGATAAGTTCTGAAATTATTTCAGATACCATCACGGCATCTGAAAGCTACAACCTTACCATTTACGGACCGGCTCAGTGCGATTATTCCGAAAATAACGGGTATGTTTTGGGTGCAAACCAAAGCCTCAACTTTACCAGACAAAGATTGAGAAGCAGCAGCTCTGCCTTAACATAATAACTGTTTACAAACAGCTTCCGAATCAGGCTCTGTTTTACTTTAAAAGTTTCTGCAGAGCTTCCCTTTCTTTTTTGGTAAGCCCTTTAACCACCAAATCATAAGACTTTACAACCAGTTCCTGCATTAATTTAACCGGAACGTCTTTATGAAAATAAACGCTGTTCCAGTGCTTTTTACTCATATGGTACCCGGGTTGTATACCTTCATACTGTGCCCGCAGCTCCAACGCTTCATCGGGATCGCATTTTAAATTGCAATAATCGAACGCCTCGATATCTACGAGGCAGAACATCTTGTTGCCAACATAAAACACCAGCGTTGTCTCATCGAACGGGAACTTTTCTGTTACCCCTTTAAACGACAGGCAGTAATTGCGAAAATCTTCTATATTATTCATATAAGGTTTTTTGCATAATTAAATAAAAGTCCTACAAGGATGGCGCAACCAAAGCTCAGAAGCGTTCCAATAAGAACATACTCTGTCAGATGCCGTTCTTTGGCATTGTTTAAATCCCCGAATCTGAAAATGGATTTTGCAGCAAGCAGGAACCCGATCCCTTCCCAGAAATTAGCAATAACAAACCCTACGATAAACAGCCGTTCCAGAATACCGATGTATTTCCCGGCCGCAAAGGTTACTTTTTGCTCTGCTGTTTCGGAATCTTTGGCAAAAAACTGTTTCTGCTGTTGGTAAGGTGTCAAAACAACGCGGATAAAAACAGCCGTTACCTGTGTTACGAGCACTATGGCTATAAGTATGAGCCAAAAAAGCGGTTCCGAAAGAAATTCAAAATTTATGCTTAAGGTTGAAAAAAGCACCATAACTGTTGCAATAACGGCAAGATGCGCCATCTGATCCGCAATAAACAACGCAGTATCAGGAACAATCCCGGCCAGTTTTAACTTAACGTAATCAATAACGGCATGCATCACTACTACGCTAAGTATACCCCAACCTATACGATCGTTCCAAAGGAACAGACACAACAAAACAGCATGAACGGCAATATGTGCCGCAAAATATAACGGTTTAGCTTTATGACGCACCATTTTCCGCGTCTGCAATACAAAATCGCCCAGAAAATGGGCAAATAAAAATTTAAAGAGCAGTAGCCACATATTTTTTTATTGCTTGGTTATAATAATAGATAAAATCATGAATTTCATCGAATCCTCCACGCTTCAGCGTCTCGCTGATATTACCCTGCGCTTTTTTATTAAGAATTGCTGCAATTCCGGCCTGGCTTAGTTGCGGATTCCGCAATTTTACATAAATGGCTTCGGCTGTACGCTCACTCCATTTATCCATGATGAGTAAAGATAAGTTACACATAACCCTTAATATGTCATTGAGTTGCGGATCGGGTGTACTGATGCTCAGATTTCTCTTTCCCAACGTATCAAAACCTGCACCCGACAGTTCAAATGCAGAACCATTCCCTTCTGTAATAACATCATTATTAAAACTCTGGGTTCCCACCCCAATGCTCATGCGTACATCGATTTGTTTAAAATATTTCATCCAGGCCTTTAAGGTAACGGCATGCAGCAGGGCATCTTCAGCACCTGTTTTCAACTGGAAACTGTCGCCCCTGAAAATTTCCCAGTCAACAGGCGATATTCCGAAAAGCCCTAATCCTTCCTTTAAGTGTTTCAACCATTGCTCCGGTTGCAGAGCGCGTGAATGTACTACGTCTCCGGTTATTACTGCGATCATTTTACGATATCTGTTTATTCAAAGATAATTAAAAATATCTGCTAAAAAAGAGATATAAACTTTTATTTCATAATGAGCAGATATTATAATTTATCTGCCAACTAAAAATAAACAAAAAAAATACATCTTTTAAAATAATCCGGTTAATATGGATATTTTTGAAAAATGGAAACAAAAAACTTTAAAGGGTTCAATATAAGAGTATATGCAGTATGTATTCACAACGCAAAACTGCTTACATTAAAAGAACCTTTCGCAGGTAAAATGGTAACCAAGATGCCTGGCGGACTGGAATTCGGAGAGGGAACGGTTGCCTGCCTTAAACGGGAATTCAGGGAAGAACTCAATCTTGAAATTGAAGTACAGGATTGTTTTTACATACAGGAAGAATTTATTAACTCGCTGGCCAGAGACGGGAAGCAGTTGCTTACACTGTATTTTTATGCAAAAATCCTAGATATGGACAACCTTAAACTTGTTGACAAGGAAATACAGGAAATAGAATGGGCGGACCTCAAAGGTGAAAACCCTTTTACACTGCCCGTAGATCAGATCGTATTCAGAAAATTACAGGCAAAATATTGTAACGGTTAGCTAAATCTTGTATTTTTATTAAAAAACCACAGTTTATGTTTACACAAATTCCCGTACTGTACGTTGTTGCCCTTTTATTTACCATGTACCTTATAGCCTACTTTACCAAGTTCAGAAGCAAAAAGGTAGATGCTTTTGAAAAAATGAAACTTTCACTCATACTGTTCGGTATTTACTCTGTTGTATTATGGCTGTGCGTACCTTCTACCCCTGTGCTTGCTACGTTCGGATATCCCGAAACCATCAACGACATAAAAAACCCCGAGCAGGTACTGCGCTACCTGCAGGATTATAATAAAGCCATCGTACGCACAAGCGAAATACTCCGGTGGTTCCTGTTTGGTTTTATCTGGTTTTTTATGACCAATATTTACCTGTATGCCACGCACCGCGAGAATGAATTCAATCCTAAAAATAATAAATAAATGAAATTATTGACGGAGAATACTATTTTTGCACTTTAATCTCCCTTAAGATGAGTCTCAAATCAAAAGCGAACGTTGTCCGCAGAAAGTTAATGCATGCCCTTACGCATAATATTGGTAAAAAATCAATAAGCGACATGCAGAAAAAATCAGGAAACTTTAAAGTGAAACGGGTACTAATCAGCCGTCCCAACCACCGCCTGGGGAATATGCTGCTCATTACGCCCCTTGTCCAGGAGATATGCAATACGTTTCCCGACTGCACCATAGATTTATTTGTAAAAGGGAAAATCACTCCCATAATTTTTGAGAATTATCCGCAAGTACGCAACATAATTGAACTTCCAAAAAAACCGCTAAAAGAATTCGGTAACTATCTGAAAGTATGGTTTTCATTAAAAAGAAACCGGTACGACCTGGTTATAAATGTAGAAAAAGGTTCTTCATCGGGAAGGATTTCTACTATTATACCGTCGGCAGACTTTAAATTTTACGGGGACGATTTTGAGGAGCTCAAAAATCAATACACCGATATCCTTCATATAGCAAAATACCCGGTTTATAACTTCCGCAGGTTTCTTGAATTATTGCAACAGCAGCCCCGGACAACCGAAGTACCGGTTCTGGACTTAAAACTGTCATCTGAGGAACTCAAAAAAGGTGCCGGCGATCTTTTCCGGGTCACAAATGATACAACGCGGAAAACCATTGCCTTTTTTACCTATGCCACCGGAGCCAAATGTTATTCAACAGAATGGTGGGATCTGTTTTACGAGAAATTCAACCCGTTGTATGGTGAGAAATACAATCTTATTGAAATACTCCCTGTTGAAAATATTTCGCAGCTAGGACATAAATTACCTGAATTTTACAGCAGGGACATACGCGAAATTGCTTCCCTGATGGCCAGTTGCGAACTCGTAGTTGCTGCCGATTCAGGAATGATGCATTTAAGCAGTGCGGCAAAAGTACCTACCATAGGGCTTTTTTCCGTTACCAACCCGAAGATATATGCCCCGTATGGAAACGGAAGCGGTTATATTGATACAAACACGCAATCGTACGATAACATCATCAGGGAAATGGACCGGATTCTTCATGAAACAAAAAGTTAAAGAACCCTCATTTTTCATCATTTTCAAAAGGTTTTAGTATCTTTAGAAATAAAAAATGAAATTAAAGGATTTATCAGACCAGATCGGTATATCATTGGGAAGTCTGCAGAATTTTATCTATGATTTCAACATAGACCTTGGGTTCTGCATTGATGAACATTTCAATGTAACTGAAGCTTTTCAGCAACTGGCACTTAAAAACATAGATTTTCTCAAAAAGTACGCAGAAGACCATTCCAAAGAAAAAACCCTGGCAGATATTGCCCATACCATCAATGTCAAGGAAGAAGATGTTCTGAAGTTTTTTGTTTCAAACGGAATTCCCGAAGAAGCAGCAAAAAACATCAAAACCAATCTTTCCAGTTACCTCATACATATGTACATCGGCGGAGAATACCCTTTTATTGAAGAGGCGTGTCCGGAATCCGACAACTATGCAGAAAAAAGTCTCGTGGGTTACACAGACCTGTTCTTTTATTTAAACGATATGCTGGATCCTTTCATTAACAAAGACCAGCTTCTGGCATGGGGAATATCCAAACCTGCCGGCATCATCCTTTACGGACCTCCCGGCAGCGGAAAGATATTCTGGGCCCGAAAAATGGCACAGATGATCGGATATGAATTTGTACATGTTTACAAAGATTACCTGGCAGGAAACCTGAAAACGTCCAGAAATTCGTTTTCTCATTTTCTTTCCACGAAAATGCAGCATCCCAAAACCATGTTGTTTATCGATTCGCTCGACGAACTGCTCAGCAAGAATGCAGACCAGAAATTCTTTCCGGAGAACCTTGAACTCATCAACACTATCCTACGGCATACGCAGAAGGATGTTCACCAGGAACTGCTCATTGTGGGATCGGCGGAAATCCTGAACCTCTTTAACGACGAAGTTCTTGCCCCGGGAAGATTTGACATGCATATCCCCGTGTTTCCCCCGAATTCGGACGAACGCGCACAACTCATCATTTACCACCTAACGCAGAATTTAATAGAATCATCTCCGCTGCTGCATATATTAAAGAAGCACGAAGCACTAAACAAAGCTTTCTGGGAACCTTTAGCCGAACAAATGCGGCTGTTCTCCAACACGATGATCATTGATTTTACGCAATCGCTCAAGAAAAGGCTGTATGCATTGCACCGCAAGGATGAAACCCAAAATATAGAATTGTCCGAAAAAATCATGCTGGCATCTTTTAACGAAGCAAAGGCCAAACTAACGCCCGATTACCTCAAACGCTGCGCCATATTCCTTATTGAAGCCAAACAAAATGTCGGACAGGATTTTCCACACCGTATTCTGGAGCTGGAATCCGACCTGGAATTTTACCAGGCCAAAAAGGTACCTATTAATAAAATCGGCTTTAAACCGCCTGTTGAAGAAAAGGCCGCAGTTACAGAAAAAGAAAACAGGGATTCCGACCCAATGGACCTAATGATTTGATCCAATATTAACGAAAAAACAATAAACAGTAATTAAAACATTATTTTTCACAGCAGCCGACAGGTTAAAACGAATAATATTTTCAAAACTATATTTATTCACGTTTTTTTTTAGGCAATATGAAACAAGTTTTATATTTTTGTGACTCTAAAAAACATAGAATTAATGAATTTACACGAATTTCAAGGAAAACAGATACTTTCTAGCTATGGTGTACGTGTTCAGCGCGGTCATGTAGCTAATACTGCCGATGAAGCTGTAGCAGCAGCAAAACAATTAACAGAAGAAACTGGTACCGGTTGGCATGTAGTAAAAGCTCAAATTCATGCTGGTGGTCGTGGTAAAGGTGGCGGTGTTAAACTGGCTAAAAACTTAGATCAGGTAAAAGAAATCGCAGGCCAGATTATTGGTATGGATTTAATTACTCCACAGACTCCTCCAACTGGTAAACGAGTTAATAAGGTTTTAATTGCAGAAGATGTATACTATCCTGGAGACAGCGAGATCTCTGAATTCTATATGTCTGTTTTATTAAACAGAGCCACAGGGAGAAACATGATTATGTATTCTACTGAAGGAGGTATGGATATCGAGGAAGTTGCTGAGAAAACACCTCACCTTATTTTTACAGAGGAAATTGATCCGTCTGTTGGATTACAAGGTTTCCAGGCACGTAAAATCGCGTTTAACCTTGGATTATCGGGTAATGCATTCAAAGAAATGGTAAAATTCGTAGGATCGTTATACAATGCTTATGTTGGATGTGATGCTTCTATGTTTGAAATAAACCCGGTTTTAAAAGCTTCTGACGATAAGATTATTGCTGTTGATGCTAAAGTTACTTTAGACGACAATGCTTTATACCGTCATGCTGATTATGCTGAAATGCGTGATACAACAGAAGAACGTCCAATTGAGGTAGAAGCGAAAGCCGCAGGATTAAACTATGTAGACTTAGACGGAACTGTAGGATGTATGGTGAACGGTGCAGGTTTGGCAATGGCCACGATGGACTTAATCAAATATGCAGGTTTTGAACCGGCAAACTTCCTTGACGTAGGAGGAACTGCAGATGCTAAACGTGTTGAAATTGCTTTCCGTATCATCCTTAAAGATCCTAACGTAAAAGCCATCTTAATCAATATTTTCGGAGGTATCGTTCGTTGTGACCGTGTTGCCCAGGGTATCGTTGATGCTTACAAAAACATGGGAGATGAAATTAAAGTGCCGATTATCGTTCGTTTACAGGGAACAAATGCGGACCTTGCAAAACAGATTATCGATGAATCAGGAATGCCGATTTTATCTGCAATTGAATTCCAGGAGGCTTCTGACCGAGTAAAAGAAGCATTATCATAATCAATCCGATATTGTTTGATATAAAATAAAAAGGGGAAGGTATTCAGATACCTTCCTCTTTTTTTTGATTCCGTTGTGTAATTACTTAAAATTACATGCGCTCTCCGTTGAGATTGGTCAGCAGTACATCCGTCATATAGTCCATAAAAGGTTTTCCCTTCAAAAACAATTCCACTACCTGGTTGGAAAACTCATTGCTTAAAACTTCCGCATCCGAAAAATCGTGCTTCAGTAAAAACTGCTTTTTACGGATAAGTCCGATCCTTTCATGCTCTTTATCAAACCCCTTAGGTGCCGTTTTCAGCTCGTCACCGAAAAGACTCCCGAATGTATTTTTGATTTCTACCGAATTTAAAATATGTTCCAGTTCGTCGTCCAGTTCAATTTCTTTACGGATACGGTGCAGGTCTTCTTTATTAGGCTCCCAGAATCCCAGCCCAAGAAAAGATTTTCCCGGTTCGACGTGAAGGTAGTAGCCCCCTCTGTAATCCGGTTTCTGCCGCCCGATATATACCGAAAAATGATTTTTATACGGCGCCTTGTCCTTTGAAAAGCGTACATCCCGGTAGATTCTGAAAATTTTTAGGGGTTCCAGCACATCCGCTTTTGACAGTTCGTCATATATCTTTCCGAATAAATGATCGGCCTGCTCTTTTGCCTTATCAAAATTCTCTTTGTGTTCTTTAAACCACTCGCGGTTATTGTTTTTTTCAAGATCGCTTAAAAAACGTAACACTGCTTTTTCCATTTTTTTATCTTAAAGGTACTATTTATCTGTATTAACAATCAAAACATTCGAAACATTCTTTCCGATATTTTCCGCAATTTTTGCCGTTGGAAGATCGTCCGGGCCTCCGTTAAAAGGATCTTCAATTTCTTCTGCAATAAGCTCAATACTCAGCAATACATAAAAAATAATCATGACGAGCGGCACAATGAAATACCCCGTGGTAAAAACATACCCGATTGGTAATGTAAGTACATAAACAAAAATAAATTTTTTGATAAAAGACGCATATGCAAAAGGTATCGGAGTATTCTTAATGCGTTCGCACGCCCCTGCCACGTCCAGAAGCCCGTTTAGATTGGTATCGATAATGAGTACATCTTCCGTTCTGAGATTGTGTTCACGTACCACCTTATGCAGCATGGTATACATCCTGCTTACAATAAACGTAGGCGGATGCTGTGCCTTAAGATAAGCGTCGTATTCCGGATGTGATTCTTCATCGAGCATGTATTTCGTTGACTCATTTGTCAAATGCGTGTGCAGTATCTTGGCAAACAGCTTTAATTTATTGGAAAAAAAAGTACGCGAAGCTTTATCCTCCGCTGGAAGTACCGCATTGAGCTTTACAGCCAGATTCCGGGAATCGTTTACGAGCTTTCCCCACATCTTCCTTCCTTCCCACCAACGGTCATACGCAGTATTGGTACGGAATACGAGCAACAGCGACAGTACGAACCCAATGACCGTATGTAAAATCGATGTATTTTTCAATGCCGAATTCTGCGTAAGGTCAAGATAATCCAATTCAATATAGGCTACTCCCCATGATAAAATCCCCATAAAAATAATGGAGGGCCACAACTTTCTTATGGTATCTGATTTATGGATGCTGAATATAAATCCAATCCAGTCTTTCGCATTGTATACTTTCATATAGTACCTCTTTTTCCTAATTCTATTACTTCCAGATTCTGTATCTTACCTTTATCAATTTCAAAACGCAACATGGTACGCATTTCATGAAACCCATGAATTCCTGCAGCCCCGGGGTTCATCGTCATGCAGTGAAACTGCCGGTCGAACTGTACCTTGAGTATATGAGAATGCCCGCAGATGAATAAACCGGGTTTCGAAAGCAGCAACTCTTCTTTTATACGTGCAGGATATTTTCCCGGGTACCCGCCTATATGCGTCATGTATATGCGCACACCTTCACATTCAAAATGCAGGTCCAGCGGGAACTCTGTTCTTGCCTTTGCATCGTCGATATTGCCATATACAGCGCGCAATGGTTTGACTTTTTTTAATTCATCAGTAATGTTCAACGTTCCGATATCCCCTGCATGCCAAACTTCGTCAGCTGTCCCCGCATAATGCAGGATACGGTCGTCTATATAACTATGGGTATCAGATAACAGCAGTATTTTTTTCATTTATTCCGGAGTTTCTGTATAAAACAAGATCATTTCTTCTATAGCATTGCTGCAGACCTTACAAAAATCTTTCGTATTGTTTATTTTCATCCGGCAGGTAAGCGTGGGTATAAACAGTCCGTTTCCTTTCAGTCCCTCATAAGCCCCTACCGATACTTTTTCTTTTAAAGAAACAGGTGTTGGAACAGGTGCTGACGGATCAACAAGCTTTTGCCATTTTGATTTGAAATCTACGAGTGATGTGATGTTTTTCTCCCATGGTTCCACCTTAAGAACCGCCTTGTTTTCAAAAACATCTTCTTCATAAAAATATTCATCTGCCAGTCCTGCAAAGCTGTGACCGAATTCATGTACTACTACGGGAGCAAATTCTTTGTTTTTAGTTGTTGTAAGACTATACGAATTTAAGATACCACCCCCGCCATACACATCGGTATTTGCAAGGATGATGATATGCTGATAAGGTATGTTTTCAAGCAGACCGTGCAACAATTTCACGTGCGAGGTCGTAAGGTAGCGTTCGGAATAAAAAGTATCAAAATGAGATCCTACAGCAGTATTGCGCCAGATATTTTTAGAAGGCACGCTTACATTACTGTCAGTTGAAGGAACTTTTACCGCTACTATTTCAAAAGAATCCGCATACTTTTTAAACACTTCATGAAGAAACAGGTTTTCAGCCGTTTTACGTGCAAAGTCCATAAAGGAATCCATTTCCTCAGCTTTGAAACCTTCTGCAACCAGGGCAATACGTATTGGACGGGCAGCTTTAGCCTTATGAACGATTTCAGTATCCGGAGTTACCCCCGAAGACTGACGAATTAAAATATCGCCGGGTTGTATTACATGACTCAGGATAACATGTTCCTTGCGCTCCTTGTCAAAAAACGAAACATCAACCTTTATATCCTTTTTCGGATAAGGTATTAAAAAACTGTTTTCAAAACTTTTGGAATTGCCATTTGCTTCTTCAAGAGTAAGCCACTCCTGGAAAAGGCTGCCGAACGGCAGTACGTAGATAAGCTTACCCGATTGCTTATCGTATACCTTTATCTGCCCGTTCCCCTGTATCGGTGTTTCGGATAAACGGGATATACGGCCATACCAGTGATCCAGCTTTACCATCTCACTTAAAAAAGCATACTGGTTACGGGCATCTCCGGCAAATATATAATCCAAACGCAACGTTTTATCCTCAAAATAATCCTCAAAGCGCTGCGCCTGAACCAGGCTGCATACAAACAGTAAAACAACCGACAGAAAATTCTTCATGTAATTCCTTTTTACAAAAATATTTAGTTTTTTGTTAATACGTGCATTCCGCTTAATTAAACTATCTTTGTATGATTAAATTTTGAGACGATTGAGGTATTTTATTCAGTTTGCATATAACGGAACAAATTATCACGGCTGGCAGGTACAGCCGGCCGCCATCAGTGTACAGGAGGTATTAACAAAAGCCATGAATACGCTTTTTCGGGAAAATTTTGAGATTGTAGGTGCCGGGAGAACCGATGCCGGAGTGCATGCGAAAGTAATGTATGCCCATTTTGATACATCTGTCACTTTTGATAAAGAGACCATGGTTCAGAAACTCAATTCTTTTTTACCGGAAGACATTACCGTTTTGCATTTTTTTGAAGTAGCCCGGGATGCACATGCGCGTTTTGATGCCGTTTCCCGTTCCTACGAGTATCATTTGCATACTTTTAAGGACAGTTTCCTAAAAAATCTGAGTTACTACCATTTTCGTTCTTTAAATCTTGAAAAAATGAACGAAGCAGCCGGAATTTTACTCGAATATGAAGATTTCGAATGCTTCAGTAAAACACATACCGATGTTTTTACGTTTAACTGTACGATAACAGAAGCGTTCTGGGTACGGGACAAGGAGCAGCTGGTATTCCATATCACAGCCAATCGTTTCTTGAGGAATATGGTTCGTTCCATAGTCGGAACCTTAATTAATGTGGGACTGGAAAAGATACCTGTATGCGAAGTGCGCAAAATCATCGAAAGTAAAAACCGGGGAAATGCGGGGTTTTCCGTTCCGGCTCATGGACTTTATTTAACCAATGTTGTTTATCCGTATATAAATGAAACAAAATAAAACTTCCACACTAAAAAAAGTAATGCATTATGCACAACCCTACAAAAGTAAAATGTTCTGGGTTGTCGTAAGTGTGGTCACGCTCGCCGTTTTTGCGGCACTGCGTCCGTATATGGTGAAAAATGTGGTGGATGTGTATGTCGAGACAAAAGATTTAAACGGACTCGTTTTTTATGTTGTACTTATGGCGGCAGTGTTGTTGCTTGAAGTAGGCTCACAGTTCTTTTTTACCTATATTGCCAACTGGCTCGGTCAGAATATTATCAAGGACATACGCACCGAACTTTTTAACAAGATAATGAAGTTCCGGCTCAGTTATTTCGATAATGAACCTGTGGGTCGTTTGATTACCAGAACTGTTTCCGATATTGAAAACATAGCCAGTATTTTCAGTCAGGGACTGTTTATGATTATCGGCGACGTACTCAAAATGGTGGTCGTACTCGGTATTATGGTATGGATGAACTGGAAGCTTACCCTAATTGTGGTCGTTGCTATGCCGGTTTTGCTTTATGCTACACGCATATTTCAAAAACACATGAAAACAGCCTTTGAAGAAGTTCGTTTACAGGTGGCCAACCTCAATACATTTATACAGGAACGTTTGACAGGTATGAAAATCGTTCAGCTTTTCAACCGCGAGCAGGTAGAATATGAAAATTTCAAAAAGATCAACCAGAAACACAACGATGCCTGGCAGAAAAACATCCTGTACAACTCGATCTTTTTCCCTATAGCCGATATTGTTTCTTCGGTAACTTTGGGATGCGTCATTATTTATGGTGGTTTCAGCATTGTTCAGGGCGATCATGTTACTACAACCGGGGATTTATTCGGTTATACGATGATGATATCCATGCTGTTCAACCCGTTGCGTCAGATTGCAGATAAGTTCAACGTTATGCAGATGGGTATTGTGGCCGCCGACCGTGTATTTGAAATCATTGACCGTGACGACCTTATTCAGGATGAAGGAAAACTCACAGCCCCTGTATTTAAAGGTGCAATTGATTTTAAAGATGTAGAATTCAGTTACGGCAGCGGAAAGAAAGTTTTAAATGGCATCAACCTTTCAATAAAAGCCGGCCAGACGGTAGCCATAGTAGGATCATCAGGCGCCGGAAAATCGACCATTATTAACCTGCTGAGCCGTTTTTACGACATTGAGTCAGGTACCATTGCTATTGACGGTATGGACATCCATGACTTTACACTCTCCAGCCTGCGCGACCAGATAGCTGTCGTATTACAAGACGTATTCCTGTTTTCCGATTCGATACTCAACAATATTATTTTAGACGATACCCAACTTTCAAAAGAAGAAGTCATAACGGCAGCAAAGAAGATCGGCATCAACGATTTCATCGAAAAGCTTCCCGGAGGATATGATTACAATGTAAAAGAGCGCGGAGTCATGCTGTCATCGGGACAGCGTCAGCTTATTGCTTTCCTGAGAGCCTATATGAGCAACCCGAGCATCCTTATTATGGATGAAGCCACTTCTTCCATAGATACCTATTCGGAAGAACTGCTTCAGAATGCAGTGGAAATCATTACCAAGGACCGGACTTCGATTATTATTGCACACCGCCTGGCAACGATTGTGAATGCAGATCTTATCGTGGTCATGGACCAGGGAAAAATTATTGAAACAGGAACACATCAGCAGTTGCTTTCAAAAGAAAACGGCGCTTACCGGAACCTTTACAATTCCCAGTATGCCACGGTCGTGAATTAGCACATTCCTAATAAAATCAATTAATTTCCGACAAATATGGCTATTCATAACGTTTTAATAAGTTTTTATTAGCAAACTTTCAACAACGGAAATATTTGCTTATTTTAGTCGGCACAAAAACATTAGAAAAATATATTTTATGAAATACGATATTATCATCTTAGGTAGTGGACCGGGAGGTTATGTTACAGCTATCAGAGCATCACAGCTAGGCTTCAAGGTTGCTGTGGTTGAAAAGGAGAATTTAGGAGGTATTTGCTTAAACTGGGGATGTATCCCTACCAAAGCTTTACTGAAATCGGCTCAGGTTTTCGATTACTTAAAACATGCTTCTGATTACGGTTTAACAATTGCAGGTGAAGTTGATAAGGATTTCGACGCTGTTATTGCGCGTTCCCGCGGTGTTGCCGACGGAATGAGCAAAGGAGTGCAGTTTTTAATGAAAAAGAACAAGATCGAGGTAATCGACGGTTTTGGAAAAGTAAAACCTGGAAAAAAGGTTGATGTAACGGATAAAGACGGAAAAGTAACCGAAATTTCCGCCGATCATATCATTATTGCCACAGGAGCGCGCTCACGCGAACTTCCAAACCTTCCGCAAGATGGTAAAAAAGTAATCGGTTACCGTCAGGCTATGACATTACCTGTACAGCCAAAGAAAATGATCGTGGTTGGATCGGGAGCCATTGGTGTGGAATTTGCTCATTTTTACAACTCAATGGGAACGGAAGTTACGATCGTTGAATTCATGCCGAACATTGTTCCGGTTGAAGATGAAGATGTATCCAAACAATTCGAGCGTTCTTTGAAAAAGGCCGGGATCAATATCATGACCAATTCATCGGTGGAAAAAGTTGACACATCCGGAGAAGGAGTTAAAGCTACCGTAAAAACGGCAAAAGGAGAAGAAATCCTTGAAGCAGACATCCTTTTATCGGCAGTAGGAATCAAATCCAACATCGAAAACATCGGTTTGGAAGAGGTTGGAATCGCAACAGACCGTGATAAGATTTTAGTAAACGATTTCTATGAAACCAACATTCCGGGATATTACGCTATCGGAGATGTAGTACCGGGCCAGGCATTGGCACACGTTGCTTCTGCTGAGGGGATTCTTTGTGTTGAAAAATTAGCCGGATTACATGTAGAACCGCTTGATTACGGAAACATTCCGGGATGTACTTATGCGACACCTGAAATTGCATCTGTAGGTTTAACTGAGAAAAAGGCAAAAGAAGCCGGATACGATATCAAAGTAGGTAAATTCCCGTTCTCTGCTTCAGGTAAGGCCAAAGCTGCCGGAACACCTGACGGTTTCGTAAAAGTGATTTTCGATGCCAAATACGGAGAGTGGTTAGGTTGCCATATGATCGGTGCCGGAGTTACGGATATGATTGCTGAAGCAGTTGTAGCACGTAAACTCGAAACAACAGGTCACGAAATATTAAAAGCAGTACACCCGCACCCTACGATGAGCGAAGCCGTTATGGAAGCCGTAGCTGCAGCTTACGATGAAGTAATACATTTATAAGAAAAAATACATACGGAAAAAGCCACTCAATGAGTGGCTTTTTTATGTTTACTGTATGGTCAGGTAGTATACATCGGATGGAGTTCTGGCAATGTTCAGCACCTCAAACCCACCTTCTTCCGGAATGACCTCTATCAGGTCAAAGACACGGCAGCTTTTGGGAAGTCCTCTGAAAACAAGTGTAAATTCCAACGGTCTGTTAGAAGGTATCAAGGTCCATTGCGGGGCATAACTAATTCCTTCTGCAAAAAGCAACTCATAGCGTTTGCCCGTTACATGGTCCATTAAATAGGTACTGCGCCAGATACGCGCAGCATCGCCCGCATCCGCAGCGTAGACGCTGCAGTGGATAATTACCTGTTTCTCTTCCTCATTCAAAACTAACACCTGGTGTTTCAATTCCTCGCAAATTGTCACCTTTACCTCTTCATCAAGTAAAATTCCCATATTTTTCTTTTATCAGACAAAATTACAAAAAAAGCAGCCATAAACGAAACCACTTCTATTTTAGATGTCAACAATTAAAGCATCTTTAAATCTTAAGATTCCCAAAAGTATCTTTACTACAGAATGGTTAAGTAAGCTTAATACTGCGGTTTTGGCTGTCGATTGAAAAGCTTACCGAAAAACAACAGTCTATCGGGTTTATAAAGAAACCTGGGAAAAGTTCCCGTTTTAAGTATAGAAGTCGACGGTTTTGAATATTATAAGGAAGGGGGTGCTCAAAGTAAACGGGATAAAATGAAGGACGCAACTCTAATTAAGTGCACTGCCCTATTCTACGGTTTGGAACCAATGAGAGTAATGAGAAGATGGAATTGGTTGGGATGTTGGAGTAGTTGATTAAGACAAATCTTATACTAAATAATACAGAATCCCCTTACCCCTATAAAGCTATTTTAATCTAATCATATGTACTTTTAACAGTGATTCCCAACGAAAAAACAAAATCAGAAAAATCTTTTGCATTAGAAAAATACCCGTTCCCAAACGCATTTTGATACCCCACTTTCCCAGTAACGAAAAATTGTATAGATTCTCGTTGATCAATTTCAAGAAACTTTACAGAAGCTTCAGCGAAAGGTGTTAATGTATAATAGGCATCGTTTTTTAAACGTTTAGGCAACTGGATTGATGTACCTTGACCAGTGTCAGGATCATATTGTACCACTTCCTTTGACTCGTTCCGATTACGAAGTACATTCAATAGGGCACCGTTTGAAAGTCCAAAATTTAAGGAAAGTTTATCAGTATTTATAAAATAATATTGCAATGGGACACTGAAGGAATAAATATTTACGAGCGTTCGATCAGTATCAAATCCGAAACCGTGGTTAAATCGAGGATTCACTGTATAAAAATGTCCTCCAAAAGAAAAAGCATCTGCAAAGTAATAACGTACGGAAACATCAACTCCCACTTTATGCATTGCAAAATTGGGAACGGCAGATGCTCCGATAGTAACAGTGAGATCATTTTGTTGCGATTGAGCATACGTTATTTGGAAAAGTAAGACTGAAATAAAAAAAACAATATACTTCATGACTTTAGTTTTTAAATTTGTAAATCTTAGCTGATAGATTATTAATGTATTCAAAGACTATCTAACTTTCTTAATCAAATTGAAGCTTACTTCTTTTCCGTCTGATCTAACAGTTACATCAATATTATCTTGCTCAAAAATATTTTGTTTTATAAGGCAATAATCTTCGTGGTTTAAAATATCTATTGATTTGCCATTAATCTTAATTACCTGATCTCCATACTTGATTCCAGAATTAGATTTATCCCAAAGAAAACAGACTACTAACTGATTCTTTTCATTGAGGCAGAAATTCATATCGAAATTCTTCAAAGAATTAAATACCACTAATTCTTTATGTGAATCCAAGTATAACTTATTCTCCGAAAAATTAAAAATTGTAGTAACTCCATTAAAAAACTTTGAACCTATAATAGGTTTATCTTTTGATATTAAGGTAGGCAGGTTTTTAAAAGATATTCCCTGTAAAGTGAATTCATCTACATAAAGCAACTCTGTTATTCGCCTATCCTGTCCATTTATGGTTATACTGATACCTTCTCCCGTAATTTTTTTTTGCTTCTTGAGCTTACTGTTTTTTATAAAATCATTGTTCAGCTCGAAATACGAAGTACTTCCTGTATCTATTAGAACCCACTGCTTTTTATTATCCAAAAAGATTTCTATTAACGGCAACAGCTTATTATAGTATCCGATATCAATTCCGGAACTACTAAAAGTCGGACTGAAAGGTTCTTTCGAAGAAGATATTCTAGCTGTAGAAGGCTCTAACTTCCAATTTGCCAACTTTAATAGATTAGCGCCAATAATACCGTCTATTTTCCTACAAGACTGATTTTGAAAAGAAGATAGATCTGCTACCGCGCAGGCAATCTTTTCAAAATTAAAATCATTAAAACGTATATCCTTTAATATCAGATCATTATCAGATTTTTTACCTGTAGGATCTTCTAATGAAATTTTATTGGCACTTCCTGTAGTACCTGCAATTTCCGGAGATAAAACCGTAATCATTGCTCCTGTATCATACAAAAACAGCCCCTCTTTCCCATCAATACTACCCCTGATAAAAATCCAGCCATCTTCTGTAAAAATACCAGAAATATCCGTATTTTTTTCTGTAGTGGACAGCTTGCCCGAATAAATCAACTCATTAGCGTTCTGAGCCTTTAAGTTTATATAACAAAAGATGAATAATAAAACAAAAAACTTCTTCATAATAATAAAATTAGAAAAAGTGTTCCATTAAACATAATGGAACACTTTTTTTATATAAAATTAATTTAAATTAAAGCGGTATTGTATAACTTACGCCAATGTAATATTTATTAATGTGGACAGGTTCTCCCGGGGTCCAAGTTCCGCTGCCTTCTGCAATAACCCGAGTTCTACGTTTAGACGCCAAAGGAGCATTATAGGTTTCAGGAGTAGTTAACCTGATTTCTAATTTGTAATCAAACCCTATTGCAATTCCCAATCCTTGTTGGTCAACGATTTCTTGGGGCATTTCCTTGAAATAGGCTATCTGGTCCTCATTTAATTTAAAATTTGCAAGCCCCCATTCTCTAAAATTGAATTGGATTTCTTTCAATTGGTTTCTAAATTCAGCTTCAGGAAGCGCTTCTAATTCTCTTCTTTTTAGTTCTACGCCTTCTTGTGTTAATGGTATTTTTTGCATAATAAAAATGTTTAAATGATTAATTATGAACAATATACAATTTTAAAATAACCATAATTTATCAAATAGTAACAATTAACATGATTATAACATTTTATTTAAACCACATATATCATAAGTTTATAAATATGAGATGAAATGTAGTAAGATACAACCAGCCCTGACCTGTGCGGATATACGTAATATCAGACACCCAGACCTCTTTACTTTTTTTAACTTGAAAATTTTGATTCAAATAATTATCAACAACAGGATATCGATGAGATGAGTTGGTAACTTTCTTAATTTTTTTCTTTACAATACTTCTCAACTCACGTTCTCTCATCAGTTTGGACAACAAAAGCACGTGAGACTCTCATTTCTTTTGCTTTTAATTCTCGGGCAATACGAGGGCTTCCATATCTACCACGGCTCCAATGATAGATACTGAAAATCGCCGCAGATAAGACAGCTCTTCGTTCTGATCGCCCAGTCGGTTTTATTTTTTTCCAATGGTAGAAACTACTCCTGCTTACTTGTAAAACCTCACACATCTTCCCGACAGGAACACATTAGCCTGTTTTCTGATCTTTTTCATAATCTTAAAGATAAAGAGTATAAGAATCCTGTCCTAACAAAGTTAGCAACTCCAAACAACTTAAGCTATATATTTGATAATCTGGACATTCAGAAGAAAAAAACTTTTATAGAAATCGGGTTCGGTAGAGAGCTCGTATATGACGGTAGTATCTACCGAACCGCTTGTCTAAACCGTATATTCTTGCCTAAAACCTTGATTAAAGAGAAAGAGCTTGCTTGAATACAATAAAAAAACGAGCCATTTTGAAAATGACCCGTTAAGGGGTGAAAGACGGGTCTCGAACCCGCGACCTTCGGAACCACAATCCGACGCTCTAACCAACTGAGCTACAATCACCGTTTAGGAGTTTATTTTAAAAAGCCAACTCTGAGCTTTGGGTGAAAGACGGGTCTCGAACCCGCGACCTTCGGAACCACAATCCGACGCTCTAACCAACTGAGCTACAATCACCGTGTTTGTTTAACGAGTGCAAATATACAGATAAATACACGCTTTGCAAACATTTTCGGAAGTTTTTTACTTCAAATCGCTTAAGCTGTTGACAGCCAAATATCTTTCAACGGTAAATCCTTCAGCATAATCACAGAAAACCAGTCGACCAAGGTCCTTGGCCCTGTATTCAATACTTTCCGTGAAATTTTTAGTTGCAATCGGCGAAGCGGGCTCTTTTGAATCCGGGTCATAAAACTGCGAACTGTACGCCATTACAGCATCTATTTTTTGTTGTATAAAATCCGTAACATCCACCACGAAATCCGGTGTCAGGTTTTTCCACTGAATATAATGATACACCTGTTTAGGACGCCATGCTTCCTGTTTTATGCCGTTTAATTCCGTTTCAATTCTTACAAGTCCCGATAAAAAACAGGCATCGGAAACCAGCTTGCTCCCTTTACCGTGATCGATATGACGATCGTCCACGGCATTGCACAATACAATTTCGGGTTTGTACTTGCGGATCATTTTGATGATTTCTTTCTGATGCTGCTCGTCATTTGTAAAAAAACCGTCGCGGAATTTCAGGTTTTCCCTGGCAGATACACCCAAAATAACAGCAGCTTTTGCCGCCTCTTTATCACGGATTTCCGCTGACCCCCTCGTTCCGAGTTCTCCACGTGTCAAATCTACTATTCCCACTTTTTTTCCGGCAGCAATCTCTTTGGCTATGGTTGCTCCGCATCCCAGCTCTACATCATCAGGGTGTGCCCCGAAAGCCAATATATCTAACTTCATAAAATACTTTTTACTGTTCTACTTTTATTCACTGTTTCATAATACTCTTTTTCAGGATCGCTGTCTTTGTTTACTCCGCCTCCAAGGTATAAATAACCTCTATCCCCTTCCATCTTCATACATCGCAGGTTAACGAACAGATCGCTGTTGAAAGATGCCTCTCCCCGCTCTGATCTCCATTCACCGATATATCCCCCGTAGTACTCCCTGTCGTAGCCTTCTTCTGCAATTATAAAATTACGCGCAGTTTCTTTCGGAAAACCGCATAATGCAGGCGTGGGATGCAGGGAAGCTACTACTTCATAGGCTCTTTGCGGATCGTTGAGAACTGCTTCAATATCCGTTTTAATATGTAACAGGCTCCCTGCTTTATGAGTAAAGGGTTTTGTCTGCCGGATGTCTGACGTAAATGGCCGTAACTTTTCCACTATAAAGTCGGTAACAACCTGTTGTTCTTCCTGTTCCTTGTTTCCCCAGCTTATCTCATCCGGATCCTTACCCGAATCTGTCATAGTTCCGGCAAGAGCCACCGTTTTTACTGTATGGTCTTCTATTTTTAAAAGCTGTTCCGGTGTTGCTCCCATCCACATCCCGATTTCAGGATGATAATACCCGTAAACAAAAGCCGTTGGGTATTTATGGAGGAAACGTTTAAAATAACCGGTAAACATTGAGGGATCCAGGGCCACTTCTTCCTTTCTCGACAACACCACCTTTGTCATTTTTCCGTCACTGATCGCATCAATTCCACGTTGTACAAGATGCATATGACGTACTTTTTCCTGTTCATCCACCTTTAACTCAACATTTGTATCGTATGTTTCCGCAATGTTAACAGGTATTTCCAGATAACTGCAGTTTTCAGGATAAAAAACCACCTTGGCTGTTCCCGCAAACGGAGCCAGTACAAAGCAGCTTCTGTCCAGATAATCTGTAAGGTACAGGTGATCTGTATGCTGAAACCATCCTTTTATTATCTGTTCATAAGGTTTTCTGTATACAACAAAGGGAAGTCTTTCCGAAAGCCATTCCTTGATTTTTTCTTCCATAACTATACTCTGGGCAATATCATATTTGTAAGTTTACATAGCGAAATAAGGTTCCCGGTCTCGTCCGTAATCTTAATTTCCCAAAGGTGTAGCCTGCTGCCTTTATGGATAATACGGGCCGTAGCAAAAACCTCTCCTTCTCTTTTGCTTTTTAAATGGTTCGCCGATATTTCAATGCCGCGTACCTCAAACTGTTTAGGATCAACAAAGAGCATGGATGCCGCACTTCCCACACTTTCGGCAAGAGCTACAGAAGCTCCTCCGTGCAGAAGTCCCATAGGCTGATGTACCTTTGCATTTACAGGCATTTTGGCTGTGAGAAAATCTTCTCCTGCATCAATATATTCAATATTCAGGGTTTCCATAAGCGTGTTGCGGCACATCTTGCGGCATACTTCCAAAATTTCTTCTTTTGTAAAATTCATCTTTCAAAAAAATTACTGTTTTTTCTCCTGTTAACTTGAACTGCTAAATATACGACAATTCCGGATGGGGGAAGTTAATGTGGGTTAATAAATGGCATTGCTCGAAACACGCAATTAATATGAGTTTTTAGATATATAATTAGTATTTTTGCAAAAATCATTTTACGACAAATGGAAGACATCAACCAGGAGGTTTTTAATGCTTTTGAAGTAATTAAAAACGGGGGAATTATCCTTTATCCCACAGATACTGTATGGGGAATCGGATGTGATGCAGCCAATGAAGAAGCTGTAAAGAAAATATATGCCCTTAAAAAGCGTGCTGAAAGTAAAAGTATGATTGTCTTGGTCAATGGTGACCGTTTGCTATACCAGGTTTTTAAAGAAATCCCGCAGGTTGCCTTTGATGTGCTGGAATGTTCCGAAAAGCCTACAACCCTGGTTCTGGACAATCCGAAAAACGTTGCGAAAAACCTTGTTGCAGAAGATAATTCTCTTGGAATACGCATTGTAAATACACCGTTTATCTTCCGGTTGATTGAACGTATGAAAAAACCTCTGGTTTCTACCTCGGCCAACATCAGCGGTACCCCCACCCCGACAAAGTTCAGCGAAATTTCCCCGGAAATCGTTGCGGGTGTGGATTATGTAGTAAAAATCGATTTGGAGAAAGTCAGTAAAAAGTCGTCTACCGTAATCAAATTAACGAAAGACGCTAAAGTAACCATATTGAGAAAATAATGATTGTTTCATCGAACTATAAAGAAGCGCTGCAATTACCGATTTTCCGTATTATAACTGAGGCTGCAAAGCAGCTGGACACGGATGTTTATGTAATAGGGGGCTTTGTACGTGATTTTATTTTAGAACGCACATCAAAAAAGGATATAGACGTGGTAGCTGTCGGAAGCGGGATTGAACTTGCTTTAAAGGTTTCCGAACTTATCCCGCATCATCCCAAAGTCCAGGTATTTAAAAATTACGGGACGGCTATGTTGCGCTATGATGATATGGACATTGAGTTTGTCGGTGCCCGAAAAGAATCGTACCGCAGCGAAAGCAGGAACCCCCTGGTGGAAGACGGAACGCTCGAAGACGACCAGAACCGCAGGGATTTTACCATTAATGCACTGGCTTTTTCATTAAATGAAAAGGACTTTGGAAACCTGGTAGACCCGTTTAATGGAATGGACGATCTGAAAAAAGGATTTATCCGTACGCCACTGAATGCTGATATAACCTATTCCGATGATCCGTTGCGTATGATGCGCGCCATACGTTTTGCCACACAGCTTAGTTTTATCATAGAAGAACAGTCGCTCGAGGCTATTTCAAGGAATGCTGAACGTATCAAAATCATATCCGGGGAACGCATTGTCGAAGAACTGCATAAGATTATGGCAACCTCAAAACCTTCGTCGGGTTTTCTGCTGCTCTATAAAACAGGTCTTCTGGATCTCATTTTACCTGAACTGACCGCACTGAATCAGGTAGAGGAAATAGAAGGACATACACATAAAAACAATTTCTACCATACACTGGAGGTTGTAGATAATATTTGCGTCAATACCGATGATCTCTGGCTTCGCTGGGCGGCTTTACTGCACGATATAGGCAAAGCTCCCACCAAGAAATTCCATAAAAAAGCGGGATGGACTTTTCACGGGCATGAGTTCCTCGGTGGGAAAATGGTTAAACGCATCTTTCAGCGCCTGCATATGCCTTTAAACCACAAAATGCGTTTTGTACAGAAAATGGTCACCATGAGCTCCAGACCCATAGTGATAGCTGAAGACAAGGTAACGGATTCTGCAGTGAGAAGGCTCGTCTTCGACGCGGGAGAAGATGTGGAAAGCCTGCTGACTTTATGTGAGGCCGATATCACGACCAAAAATGAACGGAAGTTCAAAAAATACCATAATAATTTTAAAATTGTACGCCAGAAAATCGTAGAGGTTGAAGAACGCGACCATATACGCCAGTTTCAACCGCCGATTACGGGAGAAGAAATCATGCAGATTTTCAATTTACCGCCATCCCGCGAAATCGGTCAGATTAAGGAAGCTATTAAAGAAGCTATATTAGAAGGTGAAATTCCAAATGAATACGGTGCCGCCTATGAATTTATGATACAGAAGGCTGCAGCGCTGGGATTAACACCGGTAAATCCTAAAATTTAAAAGATGGAAAACAAATCATTTATCCGCTGGGCCAAAATTTCACTTGTACTTGTTTACCTTGTCATTATAGCAGGAGCCACCGTACGAATGACGGGATCCGGAATGGGATGCCCGGACTGGCCCAAATGTTTTGGTTACTATATTCCTCCCACACAGGTTGAGGAATTGCTATGGAAACCCAATCATGAATACGATAAGGGTCAGGTTATTATTATGGACAACAAACTCTGGGTCGCCGACAAAGACTTTGTTTCCAAAGATATATACGAAGCTGCCAACTGGGCAGAGTATACCAAACACGACTATGCGGTATTCAACCCGTACCATACCTGGGTGGAATATATAAACAGGCTTTGCGGCGCCCTTGCAGGACTGGCCTGCCTTATTCTCTTCATCCTTTCTTTCCGTTTCAGAAAAACGAATAAATCAGTTATACTGTGGTCGGGAATTGTTCTTTTTTTACTGATGTTCAACGCCTGGTTAGGCGCTACGGTGGTATATTCTGTTCTGAATCCGGTAAAAATTACCACACATATGATTGCCGCACTGCTTAACGTGGCTGCACTTATTTATCTTATACACCTTGTAAAAGGGAAAAGGGAATATAAAGGAAAATACGACCGTGTGTTCCATTTGTTCACATGGATCGCCATGGTTTTTTCACTTATTCAGATAGGGCTTGGCACACAGGTGCGACAGTTTATTGATGAACAGACAAGAAGCGGTATTACCGATGTGGCACTTTGGCTGCAAAATCCGGATGTAACGTTTTATATACACCGCACCTTTTCCTTTGTTATCTTTTTTGTGAATCTGTACCTGTTCCTGCGCAACAAGCGCCTGAATCTAGAAAACACAAAAATCAATTGGATCATGCTGTTGCTGTTATTGGAAATTCTTACAGGCATTCTCATGTACTACATTCATTTTCCTTTCGGTACGCAGGCAGCTCACCTTGTCATTGCGGCCGTAATGTACGGACTGCAGTTCAGCATTATCCTGGATACGAGAAAAAACAATTAGTATGAGAAAGACTCTTTTTTAATCTATACAACAGCTGTACTTCCGAAAGGAATTACAGCTGTTTTTGTCTTAACCCCATTAAAAAACATGAAAAAAAAAGTTCTATTTATCTGTTCCCTGTTAGCTGTGGCATTCACATATGCAGGCAATACACCAACAGGCTTCTGGTATATGTATTTCGGATCGGCCTCATTTAAAAACAGCAGATGGAAAGCTGCCTACGACGTTCAATACAGAAACCACAATTTTATAGGCGATCTCAACCAGCTGCTCCTTCGAGGCTCGGCTCAGTATACGATAGCTCCGAACCTTACCCTTGGGGCAGGATACGCATTTGTACAGACGGAAAAAATAGAAGAACCGGATTTGCCGTTTACTGAAAACCGTCTTTTTCAGGATGTGCTTACCCAGCAAACCATCGGTAACTCTGTTGTACGGCACCGTTTCAGATTGGAAGAAAGGTTTATTGAGCAACAGGATTACAAATCCAGAATCCGTTATCAGCTGGGTATTGATATCCCCGTTTACACCAATACCGAAAAAAAGCAATCGGCCTATGCGGCACTTTATAACGAGGTCTTTATGAACCTCGACGAAAAATCGCGTAAAACAAATGCCTTCGACCGTAACCGCCTGTATCTCGGTGCAGGATTCAAATTTAACCAGCACCTTGGCATACAGCTTGGCTGGATGAATCAGATGCTACAGAAAGAGGGATACCAGCAAATTATGCTTTCCGTACACCATAACCTTAATCTATAATAAAAAAGTCGGGAAATTCCCGACTTTTTAGTTCTTTATCCTTTTGAAAATGAGGTTGGAATCAAAATCCAAATGACTGTCTCTGATTAAAACATCGCCAACAGAGTTAAACCGCGTAAAGTTATAATCCTGAATTTCTTCATAAGCCAGTAATTCGTCTACGTAATTTTTGCCTTCTTCATTGGTTTTGAATGTAATCGATACTTTTTCTTTTTTGTAAATCCAGTTCTTTTCAAACATAAATTTCCCGTTCTTACTCTGGCTGTGATCTATAGGATACGGGCGTACAAGTTCAAATTCCATCTTCTTCAGATTAAAATTCTTGTCGTACTGAAAATATCCTTCATAAAACAATTCCGAATAAAAATCAATCCTGTAAAGACCGTCCTTTGTTCTTGAACGCTCGAACATATAATCTTTAAAATTATTAAAGAAATCAAGTTCGGGAACGTTCACATACTTACGTATGACGATTTCTGTAAGCCAGTACAACGGAGAATCGTTACCTGTATACCGATCAAAGAAAACAGTATCCATCGCCACCCGGTTCTTCGGATCCTTTATAAGGCTTTTATTGATTTTTTTATTCTTAAGATTGATCGACACATCGTATTTCATTTCCGAATCGAGCAAAGGCGATTTCTGGTTTAAACGGGCTTTGTGTGAAACCAGATAGGCATAATTATTTGACGCATAATTATTGTACATCTGGTTTCTCACCTTTTTAATGATCTCAATAATATTCGCACGCGACAATTTATCGATGACCAGTTCATCCATTTGTGTATCGTCTATCTGTGCCTGTACGTTCCACGATCCCAATATGAATATTCCTAAAAGGATGTAAATGCATTTTTTCATTTGTATATATTAACGCGTAAATTTAATGTAATAATAAAACATTACACAATAAAACGTTTAATTATATACAACTAACATACCACTTTTAGGAATTGGATTTCAAATGAAAAGGATATCTGTTTACAAGTTTTGAATTATAATAAGATCCTTTGGATTTGGATGTAGAAAACTCATTCCAGACAGCCATGGGAACATGCTCATGAATATATTCCTCTGCCCGCGTTGTATAAATGATAAGGTATCCTTCCTTTTCATCACAACTGTAATATTCAATTCTTTTAATCCAGGAGCTTTCAGGTGTTGCCTGTATTTTTTTAATAGGGTAATTGGCCTTCGTAATATCCTTTCTGGCCTCTTCGAAAGTGTTGTAAGTTCCGGTAAGGTCACCACAGTCGGTTTTTCCCTTACATGCGGTCAAAACCGCCATTCCAAAAACAATAAGTAAAATCTTTTTCATAATGCTGTATATTTTCATATACTTAAATATACAGCATTAATATTAATTTATCACAATTTTAACACTATAAAAGATGGATACCGTCTTCTTTAATTAAAATTTTACGCTCTTTATACAGAACGCCTATTATTTGTTTAAAGGTTTTTTTGCTCATACCCAGCACGGTTTTGATTTCGTCGGGGTGGCTTTTATCGTTTAAACCTAAAAAACCATTATTATACCGGAGTTCCTCAATAATTTTCGAAGTATTGTCCGTTACCTTTTCAAAGCCTGTTTTAGACCTGGAAACATCTATTTTACCATCGGGCCTGATGTTTTTGATGTATCCAATGATACGGTCGCCCGTTCTGAAATCTTCAAAAACTTCATTCTGGTACATAAGTCCCTTATGTTTTTCGTTAATGATTACATTGATTCCCGCTTCGGTAATATGGGTCACGATAAGATCAACTTCATCTCCCACCTTAACTGTAAGATCCGTATTGTTGAGAAACTGGTTTAACTTGGACGACCCCACAAGGCGGTTCGTTTTTTCATCCATATACATGTATACAATGTAATAATTTCCTTCACGCATGGGCCGGGCCTGTTCCCTGAACGGGACAAACAGATCCTTTTCCAGTCCCCAATCCATAAAGGCTCCGAAATCATTCACATAATTTACTTTTAAAAGTGCAAACTCATGAAGGAAAATATAGGGCTCTATCGTGGTCGCCACGGGTCGCTCTTCATGATCGAGATAAACAAAAACCTCCATCTCCTCCCCAATTTCATAAGTATGCGGCAAGTATTTTTTTGGTAAAAGTACATCCTGCTCCCCGTCTGTAAGGTATAATCCCACATTGGTTCTGCGGTCAATTTTTAATATGTTGAAACGTCCGATTGAAATCATAAAACAATAATTTGTACAAAAATACAAACAATACCAGGTCTTCCTTTAATTTTAAGGAGGAATTTGTACTTGTTTCAATTTTATTTTTTAAATTAGAAATAAAAAGCATGAAGAAAATGTATCATTACGCTACGGTGGAAAAAGCTTTGGAAGAATTAAACGCCAAAGGATATACAATTGATTTTAATATTGAGGAAGGCCAGATTTTACAGAATCCTGCTGATTTTGCAATTGTCGAAATTTACCGATATGAAGGCATGAGCGATCCCGACGACGAGGCAACCGTTTACGGCATCCACAACAAAACAGATGGTTCAAAAGGTGTATTTGTTGCCGGTAACCTGGCTTTTGCAGAAAACGATGTTGCCAAAATTCTATTGAAACTTGAAATTGATGATAAAAAAAATGAAGACTAGGAAGTCTTCATTTTTTATGGTTTCAGATCTAAATCAAAAGTCCTGATTAAGTCCTCCAGAGCAGGATTGATGCCTTTAAGATAATTAAGCTTATCGTCGATGCTGTAAGCTTTTTTAACCGTTACGCTTTCATTTACCCTCACTTCAATTTTAAGATGGTAATTGTTGAGTTTTTTATGGATATAGGATACGAGATCGTACAGGTTTTCTTCAAAACTCAGCTTGCTTCCCGTATTAGGGAACTCCACTATAAGATTGTTGCCCTGAAGATCAAGCTGTGCCATGTTCATCGTTGAAGACATAAGCATTCTGCCCGTTTTATAGTATTGCTCTGAACAGAAATCCCAGTGAATTTTTAATTCTTCAAATGTAAAATGGTCTTTTGGGAGATCTTCAGGATTTATCTGTACCGGGCTTATTGCAGCTTCAAGTTCCCTTTTTTTACGAATACTTTTCAGCGAAAGCGCCGAAATACTGTGTTCGTTTGAACTTTTGGACACCACAACTTTCTGTGTAGCTATTTCATCCTTAACGCTTTCTGTCTCAGGCTCAGCTACCTTATGTTGCTGCGGTTCTTTTTTTTCATATAGTACAGGCGTATTATTTACGTGTCCTTTCCTGAAAAAAACTGCCGGGATTATACCTGTTCTACTTTTTTTTTTTCGGGATGTGTAAGCGAAGCCAGCTGCATCAGGCATAATTCAACCATTAACCGCTGATTCTGGGAAGTTTTATATTTAAGATCACAGTTATTGGCAATAGTAATGGCTTCGACCAGTACTGTGTGTTCCAGTTTCTGGGCCTGGATATGGAAAAGACTTTTATTTTCATCGCTGACGTCGAGTAAATTCAAGGTCTGCGGATTCTTACACACAAGCAGGTTCCTGAAGTGGGTTGCCATTCCCATCACAAAATGCTGCCCGTCGAACCCTTTGGCCAGTATTTCATTATACGAAAGCAGTAAATTGGGGATGTCGTTGGCAATGATAAGGTCTGTTATACGTAAATAGTAATCATAATCAAGAACATTCAGGTTTTCTGCTACTGCCTGACGCGTAAGGTTCGTACCGCAGAACGAAACAACACGGTCAAAAATAGAAAGGGCATCCCGCATGGCTCCGTCTGCTTTCTGCGCAATGATCTGCAAAGCATCCTCTTCAAAAACAATTCCCTGACTTAAAGCCACTTCTTTCAAATGTTCTTTGGCATCGTAAACCGTGATACGCTTAAAGTCAAATATCTGGCATCTGGACAGGATTGTTGGAATAATTTTATGCTTTTCTGTAGTAGCCAAGATAAATATGGCATGTTTGGGCGGTTCTTCAAGCGTTTTCAGAAAAGCATTGAAAGCGGCCGACGAAAGCATATGCACCTCGTCGATAATATATACTTTATAGATCCCGGTCTGAGGCGGAATCCGCACCTGATCGATGAGATTCCGTATATCCTCAACAGAATTGTTGGAGGCGGCATCGAGTTCAAAAACATTAAAAGCAAAATCTTCATTCGGATCGTCATATCCGATCTGGTTGATCTTCCGTGCCAGAATACGGGCGCAGGTTGTTTTACCTACTCCGCGGGGACCTGTAAACAACAATGCCTGTGCCAAATGATTATTTTCAATAGCATTGACTAAGGTATTGGTTATGGTTTGCTGTCCCACAACATCCTTAAAAGTCTGTGGGCGGTATTTTCGGGCCGATACGATGAATTGTTCCATAAATAATTGCTTACTGCAAATATATCATTTTTTGTTTGATTATTCTTCGACGGGATAATATCCAGAATCGCCAAGTTTATTTTTCCAGTGGGTCTTCACCTGCTCCATCTTAAGATCCCGGGCCGGGTTCCTGTATTCAATACGGCCTTCATTTCCCAATTCCTTAAGAAGGATCTCAATATAAAAATCTTCGAGCACATCGGCCGGAACATACGTAGTCTTAAGATTGATATCAAATAACTTCGCCGTTTGATTGCTCCAGAAGGCCGACCATCCGCTTTTAAGGTCTTTTACCAGTTCAAAAGCAGTTCTGTTGGTTTGGCGGTTGATAAGTTTAACCAGTATCTGACCGTCTTTCCGGGAAAGCTTTTTCAGGCGGTCTTCGAACTGTTCTTTCAGATATTTCTCAGACCTTTTGAGGTAACGGTTTTTCTGCGATTTACTTTCCATAGCAGACAGATTCTTATTCAGTACCAAAAGATTGTCCGCCGTCATAACCGCATACGGATAAACCCTGAGGATTCTGCGTTTCAACACATTCTGAATCTTGATTCTTTCCAACTCTTCCTTTGAAAAGTTGATGAGCATTTCGGGGAGTATGAACTCTTTCTCCACTTCACCATCGTCCAGGACATTTGTTCGCAGGGAATCGGCATATTTTTCCCAGTCGTGCACAATCTGTGCATTTGAATTAAGTGAACAGAAGATGATTAATATTGTGAGTATTTTTTTCATTTCAATAGTGTAATTTAATGGTAAATATAGAACAAAATAATTAGTAATTTTGATTAAAATTTGAATCATACATGAAAGCATCAAAAACCATACTAAACGCAGATTCCCTTGCCTTTCTTACACGTTATCTGAACAATCCTTCCCCAACCGGATATGAGAACGAAGGACAGAAATTATGGATGGAATACATTAAACCCTATGTCGATGAAACGTTCACGGATACCTACGGAACGTGCGTAGGCGTCATCAACCCCGAAGCTTCGTTTAAAGTTGTGATTGAAGGACATGCCGATGAGATTTCGTGGTATGTCAACTACATATCAGATGATGGTATGATTTACGTTATACGCAACGGGGGAAGCGACCAGGTCATTGCCCCGTCCAAAAGGGTAAACATTCATACAAAAAACGGAATGGTGAAAGGTGTTTTCGGATGGCCTGCTATCCATACGCGCCTGCGGTCGGGAAAAGATGAGCCTATCCCAAAAATCGAAAATATCTTTATTGATTGCGGCTGTGATTCAAGAGAAGAAGTTGAAGCGCTTGGTATTCACGTCGGCTGTGTAATCACTTACCCCGATACTTTTGAAATCCTCAACAACGACAAATTCATATGCAGGGCGCTCGATAACCGTATCGGAGGGTTTATGATTGCCGAAGTAGCAAGACTTTTAAAGGAGAACAATATAAAACTGCCTTTCGGACTGTACATTACCAATTCGGTGCAGGAAGAAGTGGGTTTACGCGGCGCTGAAATGATTACGCAAACCATTAAGCCACACATTGCCATAGTTACAGACGTATGCCACGACAGCACCACACCGATGATCGACAAAAAAATTGAGGGGGAAACCAAAATAGGTCTTGGTCCTGTGGTAACGTATGCTCCTGCAGTACAGAACAACCTCCGTGAACTTATTATCGAAACCGCTGTGAATGAAAAGATCCCGTTCCAGCGCCTGGCCTCTTCCCGTGTTACCGGAACCGATACTGATGCATTTGCATACAGCAACGGCGGCGTTGCTTCTGCATTAATTTCACTACCTTTGCGTTATATGCACACAACTGTTGAAATGGTTCATAGAAATGATGTAGAAAATACCATCAGACTTATTTATAAAACGCTTCAGCAGATTATGGATCAGCATAACTTAAATTATTTTAAACAGCAGTAATGAGTGAATTACACTTAAAATTTATCCGGGAAGTCCTAAATACGGAAACCGTCTTCTTTCTGGAAGACCAAAACGGTATCGCATATTGCGGATCCCTTTTTTTCAAAACAGATACCAATGAACCGGTACCGGTACTGTGTTTCTGGTCGTCACGCGAAAAAGCAGCTGCAGCAGCAGTTGAAAGCTGGTCACATTACAAGATCGGTGAAATGTGCCTTGCCACCTTTATAGAAGACTGGCTTGTACAGCTTTATAACGACAGTCTGATTGCCGGAATTGATTTTGATGAAAATATGCAAGGAGCCGAATGCGATCCGCTGGATTTCATTTCTGAGTTTATTTCAGAACTTAAAAAAGAAAAACGCGATCTGGAATTTGAGCATTTCAAAGGTATTGCCGACATGGAAAAACAGATAAAATCACTTTCTTAAAATAAAGGGAAGCCTTCCGGCTTCCCTTTATTATTTCTCCACAGAAATAATTGTATTTTCTTTATCAGCCTTTTTTATCCATTAAATTCACTATCAAGCAATTCCTTTGCGTTTTAATAACAGGTAAATAACCAAAGGAGCACCTAAAATAGAGGTAACAGCATTAACAGGAAGTATAAACTGATCTCCTGGAAGCTGGCAAATCATATCGCATACCACCAATACAAGGGCACCGGTTAAAATATTGGCGACAAACAAAACAAAATGATTCGATGTCTTATACAGTATCCTTGTAATATGCGGAACTGCAAGACCGATAAAACCGATAGGGCCAACAAAAGCCGTGCAAACCGCTATGAGTATGCAGGTTGACACTATGATTAAAAACTTCGTTTTTTTCACATCCATGCCCAATGTTCTGGCATATGCTTCGCCCAGCAATAAACTGTTGAGGGGCTTATTTAATGAGAAAGCAATAAGGAGTCCCATGATGAGAACTGGAACGATATAACTGATTTGCTGCCAGTTAATATTTCCCAGACTTCCCAAATTCCAGAATGTAAATTTTTTGAGTTCTTCCGCCGTGGACAAATAGGCCAGCACATTTACAAAAGCACTTGTAAAACTGCTGAACATCAGTCCTACTATAAGCAAGGTTGCAGCCTGCTGTATGCGCCTGGAAATCCCAAGGACAATGAGCATCACGGATACGCTGCCAGCAAGGGCAAAGACGGTAATGGCCGTCTGGCTTCCCATATAGTTCTGAAGTGCAACCGGTAATACACTTCCTCCCAATATACAAATGGCAACCCCGAGACTTGCTCCGGAGCTGATGCCCAGAACGTAAGGCTCTGCCATAGGATTTTGAAACAGTGTCTGCATCATCATACCCGCAACTGAAAGCGACATACCCACGACGCAGGCCATAATAAGTTTGGGCAACCGGTATTCCATTACAATATATTCCCAGCTGTGCTTTCCCGTGAAATTATCTGTCAGGATAGCGAGAATCTCCTTAAACGGAATATGTACCGCTCCGGTCATTAAATTAAAGACGCATGCAGCCATAAGCAACAGCACCAGAATAAGATGATATTTGAAATATTTGGCAAACATTACTTCAATGCCTCAATAAACACAGGTTTGTAATGCGGCAAAACTTCAGGATGAAGGATGTAAATAAGGTCTTTAAGTACCTGGTCCGGCCTGTTTGGAGCATCTTCATAAAACACGATTCCTCCTGTACTTCCTTTTTTCAATGAATAAGAATATACCTTATGGTTTTGAAATGCTTTGAACTGGCTGTAATGCTTGTTTGCACCACCTAATTCTTCATACGTTGTGAACTGCCCGGGTCCGATCCAGAAATCAGCATTTATACCTTTTTCCAAGACCGATTCCAATGACAGGGATAAACTTCCCGTCCCTTTTGTATCGCTCCAGATATAGGTTCCCTTTGCATCCTTAATAAAAGCTGCCATCCAGCTTTCTCCCTGGGGGGCATACCAGATATCCTGAAAAACAGAACCGCTCAGAACAGAAGGCCTGTTTTTTACACTACTTACCAGTTCTTTCGCTTTGCCGTATTCGGAAACAATATTTTCAAAATAGGCATCCGCTTCCTTTTGCCTGTTAAACAGTACACCGAAGAATTTCACCCATTCCGCCTTTCCCAAAGGTGAGGTTTCAACCCAGTCGGCATTATAAAGTACCGGGATCCCCGCTTTTTCGAACTGATTAAATTTGGATGTTTCGTTGTCCATACTCAAACCAACGATTACTTCGGGTTCCATATCAATTGTTTTTTCGAAATTCAGGCTTTGCTGATCGCTTAATTCAACTATCTTACCTTGTGTAATAAGGGTCCGAACTTCCGGAGAAGAAATATATTCCAGATGGGGAAAACCAATGAGTTTATCACTTTGTCTTAAAGCAACCAAGGAAGAAATATGGGTAGTCGAAGATACCACAATTTTTTGGACAGGAGTTTTAACAAAGGTATACTGTGCAAGACTGTCGGGTAAATTTTCTTTTGAACCGGCACATACATAAGTAAATGTCCTAGTTGCTTCGGGCCATGGTTTTGTAACCTTCATAACGGTATAGGTGCCGTAATCCCGGATTTCAAGTCCATCCGCAAATTCCACGTTGTTTTTCGTTTTTCTGTCCGGTTCCGCTTCTTTTTTCTTACATCCGATACAAATAAAAAAAAGAGTCAATAATAGGTAGCCAGATGATTTCATGTATTTTTTAGTTTATTCTTTTAAAGTTAAAATGCTATTTGAACCAATTATGTCAGACACCTTGATTCAGGTCGGGCCCAAATATACGACCATTCCTTAAAAAGACTCCAAAGAATCGTGCGAAACCGAAGTTAAGAGATCCTTGACAAAACCTTTCTTATTTATGTTTTATATCTTCGGTACAATCTTTACCGGAATCTTTTGAAAGTTTTACACCTCCCACGTTTTCATTTTTTTGTTCTGCCCTGTTTTGAGGTATTATCTTGTAAGTATTTTCAAAATGCCTGTTGAACAATTTTTTTAAAAAGTACATATATACCGGATTTGCTTTTATTAATATATAAATTTTACACACGTCAAAAGTACACATTTTGACCGGATGTACGAAACTCTATGCAGAACTGTGAACAGGTAACTGATATTTTAATTTGCATAATAGATAATTTCAATTACTTTTGTACCGTTTTAGGTTGCAATTTGATGCATTAATAGGGAAATAGGTGCGATTTTTTCAATTCCTATGCTGTTCCCGCAACTGTAAGCTTTGTTGAGTAATCAATGTTGTTTTTAACTGCGCCACTGAAAAGGAGTTTCGGGAAGGCAAAAACATAAAGCAAGCCAGGAGACCTGCCTAATAAGTAATAAACAGATTTAACCTTCGGGAAGAAAGGTCAAACATGAGCAGGAAATTTTATTCTTTTTTTACTTTTACATTGTTTTCGTTTGGCATTTATGCACAGGCCGGGTTGTCTACGCAGATGGATGAGCTTGTAATTGAACAGAAGAAAATATCGGGCCAGTCCAAATCACAAAGAACCATTGTACTCAATGACTCCCTCATTGAAAACAGTATTGGAAGCTTAACCGATTTCCTTCAGAAAAACACAACCCTTTATTTCAAGGAAAACGGTTACGGAATGGTAAGTTCCCCCTCTTTTCGTGGTACAACAGCACAGCAAACGGGAGTTTTATGGAACGGTATCAAAATAAATTCCGCACTTCTGGGCCAAACCGATTTTAATTCCACTGCTTTTAAAAGTTACGACAATATAGTGGTAAAACCCGGAGGTGGAAGTGTTCTGTACGGAAGCGGTGCTGTTGGAGGTACCATCCACCTCAACAACCAGGTGGATTTTGACCATCCTTTAGAAAATGAAATCCAGCTCAATTACGGCAGCTTCAACACACAGGCCTTTCATTATAAGATGAGGGCGGGAACCCCGAAACTTGCAGTAGGCGCACATGTGGGATACAACAAAAGTGATAACGACTATGAATGGATTGGGAAAGACCGAAAAAATATTAACGGTGCATTTTTCAACGTGGATTTCGGTGCAGAAATCGCCTACAGAATCGACAACTCAAACCGTATTGAGTTTTATACGTCTACGTTCAGCGATGACCGGCATTTTGCCCTTGTAACGCCTTACCAGAACAAAACCAAATACCAGAACAATTACTACCGTAATTTACTTAAATGGCACTATAAAACCTCCAGGTTCCTCAATACTTTTTATGCAGCAAACATCCGGGAATCCTACGTATACTATGATCAGTTACCGAAAGACAGCAAATCAGGCGGTAATGCGAACACCTGGTTTTTCAAAAATGAAAGTTTTTACAATCTCACTTCTGAGTTTAAATTAACTGCCTTGCTGGAGTATCAACGCACTACAGGTGAAGGAGATAATTCCAATCTCCCTTTTTCCGACCAGGAGATTGCGTCTGTGAGCCTTATGGGAAATTATGAACTTTCCGCCCGTCACGGGTTTGAAATCGGTTTAAAAAACGAATTTGCCCGAGATTATCAGAATCCCTTCCTATTTTCGGCAGGATATTACCTCAACTCAGATAAATACCAGCTTAAAATCAATGCTTCTAAAAATTACCGCATTCCAACCTTTAACGACCTTTACTGGCAGCCCGGGGGGAATTTAAGCCTGAGTCCAGAAACGAGTTATCAGTTTGACATCAACAATGGCTATACCTCAAAGTACTTCAATGCTAACTTATCGACTTTTTACATTGCTTTAACGGATATGATCCGCTGGATCCCTACCAATTCAGGATTCTGGGAGGCCAATAATGTGGACAGCGTTTCAATCTACGGGGCGGAACTTACACTAGGAGCACAAAAGAACTGGAAAAACCATAAGATAAGTACAAATATCAATTATGCCTACACCAGATCTTTAAACGGGGAAAACGACAAACAGCTTACCTACAGCCCGCTCCATAAACTCAACCTGTGGGTAAACTACCAGTATAAAGGGTTCAGCATCGCTCCTTCTTTTCTTTACAACGGAAAAATATATACCACGGAATCCAATGATGAAGACAGTATTGTAGATGCCTACGGAATCCTAGATCTGGACATAAGCCAGCAGTTCGATTTCGGGAAGTTTCCGTTTACCGTGAACCTTAAAATAAAAAACGTGGCCGATACGGCCTATACCAATATGCCCGCACGTATGATGCCCGGCAGAAATTATCATTTACAAATTATTAAAAAGTTCTAACGCATGAAAAAATTACTGATTCCTATGTTCGCAATTGCTACACTTTACAGCTGTAGTAATTCTGACGATGACACTACTGTTCCGACAAACCCGGACGAAAAATACCTCAACGGCTTTTTCATAACAAATGAAGGTAACTTTACAAAGGCAAATGCTTCCGTGTCCCATTTAAGCGCCGATTATGCAAATTTAACAAATGACATATTTAAGACGGCAAACGGAAAGGACCTTGGAGATGTTGCCCAGTCAATGGTTGTAACAGATACATACGCATTCGTTATAGTTAATAATTCCAACACAATTGAAGTTGTTAATAAAAAAACGTTCAAGACCGTTCACACCATCACGGAAGGCCTGAACTCTCCCCGATATGCCACTATCAGCAATAACAAGTTATACGTAACAAGTCTTTTTGATGCTTCTGTTTCCGTATACAACGCAGAAACTTTTGCTTTTATCAAAGCAATTCCGCTTAATTTTACTTCTGAAAAAATTGTTGCTGCCAATAATTATGTATATGCAGCGAATGGTTTCTACAGCAAAGGAAAGCTGGTAGAGGTAATTGACCCTAAAACAGATACAAACACCATTGATATAACGTTTGAGAATGCAATTAACGGGATTACTACAATTGGAGAATTTGCTTATGTGCTTGAAACTAATGATGCAGCAGGTAAAATTTCAAGGCTAAGCGGAACTTCGGCTTTAGGTTCGGTTGCAGTTGCCCAGACAGGGTCAACAAATTTTACAGCTGACGGAAACAGTTTATACTATACGGCAGGAACGGGAGTTTATAAACTGAACAATTCACTCGCTAGCGGCGGAAGCAAATTATTTGATGTGGCTAAGGGTGAAGATTTCTCTGTATTGTACGGCTTTAATGTTATCAACGGGGTTGTTTTCACCTCAGATGCAAAAGGGTTTACCGATAAAAGTGCCATTACCCTTTATAAGGAAGACGGTACCAAAATAAAAGAGTTAACGGGTGGGATTGCCACCAACGGATTCTACAAGTTTTAATAAAAAAAGCTGCCAATGGCAGCTTTTTTTATTTATTTCCCTTTGCATGGTCTGCAAGAAATTGCTCAAGACCAATATCCGTTAGCGGGTGTTTAAGCAGTCCGAGTATGGAACTTAAAGGTCCTGTCATTACATCCGCCCCGATTTTGGCGCAGTTTACCACATGCATCGTATTGCGTACAGACGCAGCCAGTATCTGTGTTTCAAAAGCGTAATTATCGTAAATCATTCTTATTTCATCAATAAGGTTTAATCCGTCTGTAGAAATATCATCCAGCCTTCCGATAAACGGGGAAACGTAAGTGGCTCCAGCTTTAGCAGCAAGCAGCGCCTGACCTGCAGAGAACACCAGCGTAACGTTGGTTTTAATTCCTTTATCGGAGAAATACTTACAAGCCTGGATTCCTTCTTTCGTCATAGGTAATTTAACCACAATCTGGTCGTGCAGCTCGGCAAGTTCTTCCCCTTCCCTGATCATCCCTTCATAATCGGTAGCAATGACTTCTGCACTCACATCACCATCCACAATATTGCATATGGCAACATAATGCTTTAAAATATTATCTTTTCCCGTAATGCCTTCTTTTGCCATTAGCGAAGGGTTTGTGGTTACCCCGTCCAGGACTCCCAAAAGCTGCGCTTCCTTAATCTGGTCAAGATTAGCTGTATCAATAAAAAATTTCATCGTGTTGTATATTAAAATTAGTTTAGAAATGTAAATTTAATGAAATTCCAAGAGTTAACATCAAATGATTATAACGCTCGAAATCATAATTATATTCATTTTTAGAAATCAATGTTTCGTCGAAACTTCCGAACATGACCCTGTGAAATCCGATTTTGGGCCCCAGGCTTATTTTGTCGCTAAGGAAAAAAGTCGGCGCAAATTCAAACTTTATCCCCAAGCCTGTTGATCTTGCCTGTTCTGTAAGGCGCCCTTCAACGTTGTAATCATAATTTATGACATTATAGCTCGGCGTAAGCGCCATATTAAAAGCAAAGGTATCTCCTACACGTTTTAACAATGTGAAGGAAGGACCTATACTTGAAATACGGGACTCACTCTGAAACCGTACATCATAATGACTGTCAAGGTCTTCCGAAACTTTGGAAACCGCATAATTGTAATTTAACCCGACATAGAAAATGCTGTTGGGCGCAACCCGGTATTTAACAGCTGCTTCAAAACTTTTGAAATCACCGGTTGCACTCGTTGGTTTATCGAGTTCATTGACAAAAAACTGACCTTCCTGGCCGGAAATTCCGGCATTCATACCTGCAGAAATAAGCCAGTTAGTCTGCCTTGGATCTTTCTCCTGTGCATGTAACAGGCATGATGATGAAAGAACAAACATCGCAAAAAACAATTTTTTCATATAGAGTATCAATAATTATCTGATTTTGTAATGGTTCATCAACATTTTTTCATATGCCGTATCCGGCAGGATTTTTTTCAGGAATATGGAAAATTTCTGCATAAACGCCCCCACTCTGTAATGTACTTTAGGATTGTTACCCGTGATGATGCGGTCAATTGCCTTCGCCATTTCTGCGGGATCCCCTCCATCGTTCACATGATTATCAATAGTAGCCAGTTGCTGGCTGTAGATTTCCCTGTAAGGAGAATGCTCCAATACCGGAGCGTGAAACCTGCGCGATGCAATATCTGTTGCAAAATCTCCGGGAGCCACATTCGTTACCTTTATATTAAAAGGCTTTACTTCCATCCTTACAGCTTCCGTAATAAGTTCCAGGGCTCCTTTGGAAGCAGAATAAATTCCCCTGTAAGGAAGTCCCATATAGCCCGCAATGGAAGTGATATTAATGATCATTCCCGACTTCTGTCTGCGCATAACCGGTAACACTGCTTTCATTGTTTCAATCGGGCCGAAAACATTTGTATGAAAATTATTCTGGATTTCTTCAAGCGGTATCTCTTCTACCGGACCTGTAATACCTACTCCGGCATTGTTGATGAGGACATCGAGCCGCCCTTCCTTACCGATAATTTCCTGAACTGCGAGCTGTATGCTTGCAGAATTCCGGACATCAAGAGCCACAAGAGGAAACGGAGAATGAGTAACTGCCCCAGGATTTCTGCTGCTGCCGTAAACCCTGTAGCCTTTTTGCTGCAGGTAAATACCGATAGCTTTTCCTATACCCGATGAGCCACCCGTAATGAGTACCACTTTGTTCATTTCTTATATTTTTAGCAAATATACAATTGCAATCCATAAAAAATAGTATTTTTAGATGGAACAAAATGCGCGCATCAAAATATGAACAGGAAAATCTGTCTTTTTATAGCTTTTACCTTTTGGGGAACAGGTCTTTTTGCCCAAAATAAGCAGGACGCTGTACTGCAGGCAATGGAAAGTCTTTCCAGACAAGAGCTTACACATCATTTAAACACGCTGGCTTCAGATGAAATGGAAGGACGTAAAACCGGCGAAAACGGACAGAAAAAGGCTGCTGCCTACTTACGTGAATTTTATAAAAAAAACGGTATTGAAGCATTTCCCGGAACCCATGACTACTTCCAGAAGGTTCCTTCGGAAGCCATGCAAAGGATGTTCAGCCCTAAACTCAATGACAGTGAAAACGTTATCGCCTATATAAAAGGTTCCGAAAAACCCGATGAATACGTTGTTATTTCTGCGCATTACGATCATGTAGGCATAACCAACGGCGAAATTTTCAACGGTGCCGACGACAACGGAACCGGTACCTCGGCTGTACTGGAAATGGCTCGCGTTTTCAACGAACAGAAAAAAAAGGGGAATGCCCCGAAACGTTCCATTATTTTTTTACACTGTACAGGTGAAGAATACGGGCTGCATGGTTCCCGTTTTTTTGTAAATTCGGGAATTGTACAGATGGCTGAAATTGTAGCCGATTTAAACGTAGACATGATCGGAAGAACGGATTTCAAGTACGAAAATTCAAAAAAAGACTATATTTACCTGGTTGGCAGTGACAAGCTGAGCACGGAGCTTCATGAATTGTCTGAATCCGTAAATAAAAAGTATACGAACCTGCTGCTCGACTATACGTACAACGACGAGAAAAATCCTGAAATGATTTATTACCGTTCCGATCATTATAATTTTGCAAAGTTCGGCATTCCCGTCATCTTTTATTACAGCGGGGAACATGCCGATTACCATAAACCGACAGACACAGCCGATAAAATTGATTTTGACAAAATGCTGAAGCGAACACAGCTTATTTTTGTCACTGCAATGGAGTTAGCCTACAAAGAAACACGCATTAAACTTAAGAACGTATGAAAAAATTAATTTCAGGACTGTTTTTTACCCTCACAGCTTTATCATCCTTTGCGCAGACAGCAGACGGTGAAATAAAAAAAATACAGGCATATATACAGGCAACCTCTCAAAACGAATGGTTCGACCCTGTCAATAAAACGGAAACACTGGAAAATGGATCGGTATATGATCTTGCGTATTATATTAAACCGGATCTCGAAACATTTTCCATCATCTATACCGTCTTTGAAAAACATACTTTGAAAAAAATCTTTTACTACAGAAACAATGATCTTATTGCCTGTATTGTAGAAGAAACAGATCCCAACAATGCCAATAAACTGTTGCAGTATGCCGATTATTTTTATAAGGACGGAATACTCATCAATATTGCTGACGAGAAAAAAGGCTTTTCTTCAAAAGAAATTTACGAAGAAGGCATTCAGAAATTAAAAGAACTGAAAAATCCTTAAAAACAAAACCATCTGTTTGCTTTTTTGCTAAAAAATTGATATTTTGCATTCAGATGCCTTAACAAAAATCAGCTGTTTATGTCACAAGTCGGAAGATTATTCGATATTCCTTATTACCAACTCCAGAATTATCCGCTGGAAAAGGCCTTTACAACCAAATATGCCGGAACCTGGAAATCAATAAGTACAAGAGAATACATAGAAAATGCCAATTATGTTTCCAAAGCCTTATTGGAAATGGGAATAAAAAAAGGAGACAAAATTGCGTTAATCACTTCAACCAACCGTACCGAATGGAACATTATGGACATTGGAATCCTGCAGACCGGAGCCGTAACGGTTCCTATCTACCCGACTATTTCGGAACATGATTATGAATACATTATCAAACATTCCGAAAGTATTTATGTTTTCGTTTCCGATAAAGCCGTTCTGGATAAGCTCGACCGCGTAAAATTCAACATCCCGAAACTTAGAGGAATTTTTTCATTTGATGAAATTCCCGGATGTGCCAACTGGCAGCAGATTCTTACGGCAGGTAAAGAGGCACTTAACGATCAGACACTTGAAACCGTAAAAGCTTCGGTGGAACCGAACGACCTGGCTTCCATTATTTATACATCCGGAACAACAGGTACCCCTAAGGGAGTTTTGCTTACCCATGATAATATTGTAAGCAATGTTATGGGATCCGAAACACGTGTTCCGTTCGAAAAAGGGAAATATACAAGCTTAAGTTTTCTGCCGTGCTGTCATATTTTTGAACGTATGATCCTGTATCTGTATCAGTATTTGGGAGTATCGATTCATTTTGCCGAATCTATTGACAAAATATCCGACAACCTTCAGGAAGTAAAACCTCAGGTTATGACCGTTGTTCCGAGAGTACTTGAAAAAGTTTATGATAAAATTTATGCCAAGGGAACAGAGCTTACCGGTTTAAAGAAGGCTTTGTTTTTCTGGGCTCTGAAAATGGCAGAGGATTACAAACCCTACGAGGCAAACGGAAGCTGGTATGAATTTAAGTTAAAAATAGCGCGTAAACTCATCTTCTCAAAATGGCATGCCGCGCTCGGAGGTAATCTGGAACTATTAGTATCAGGGTCGGCTCCGTTATCCCCGCGTTTGGCACGAATTTTCGGAGGCGCCGCCATTCCGGTTATGGAAGGTTACGGATTAACGGAAACCTCTCCTGTAATAGCGGTTAACGACCAGCGTAATCACGGGTGGAAGATTGGTTCTGTCGGAAGAGTACTCCCAAATGTAGTTGTAAGGATTGCCGAAGACGGAGAAATCCTTTGCCAGGGCCCTTCAATTTCCCAGGGATATTACAAAGACGATGAAAAAACCAAGGAAGCATTTGCAGACGGATGGTTCCATACGGGTGATATTGGTGTCATAGATACTGAAGGATTCTTATTCATTACCGATCGTAAAAAAGAAATGTTTAAAACATCCGGAGGAAAATATATTGCTCCTCAGATTCTGGAAAACGCCATGAAACAGTCGCGGTTTATTGAACAGATCATGGTAGTAGGTGAAGGACAGAAAATGCCGGCTGCACTTATTCAGCCGAATTTCGATTTTATCAAGGAATGGGCTAACCGCAATAAGGTAAATGTTGGATTTACATTAGAAGAAGTAGTAAACAACGAACTGGTTATAGAGCGTATCCAGAAAGAAATTGATGTAATTAACCCGCAGTTCGGTAAGTGGGAACAGATAAAGAAATTTGCCCTTACACCTAACGTATGGTCCATCGATACCGGTGAACTTACCCCTACATTAAAACTTAAAAGAAAAGTAATACTAGAAAAGTACAAAAAACTGTACGATAAGTTATATTCATAAATTCAGTAAGAGCCTGGAGGATATTAATTAATTGTTAATCATAAAAAATAATTCAAAAAATAGTATGCGTGCATACTATTTTTTTTTATATTTGAGTAACTAACTTTTTTTGCTTTATATGAAAAGTAAAACAATTGATTCCGTTATCAAAGCTACCTGGCAGGCAATTGCAAGGATGTATAATGAGGAAGCATCTAAATACGGTGCAACAATGGCTCTTGGATATGCTTTGCTTAACATAGATAAGGAAGGAACGCCATCTACAGCATTGGCTCCAAGATTGGGAATGGAAGCCACAAGCCTCACGCGGACCCTGAAAACCATGGAAGATAAAGGTCTTATCTTTAAAAAGAAAAACCCGAAAGACGGACGAGGTGTCAACATCTATCTTACGGAACTGGGTGTTGAAAAGCGAGCGCTTTCAAAAAATACGGTCATACAGTTTAATGATAAACTTTTGGAAACATTCAGTCAGGAAGAAATTGATAACTTCCTGAAAATGAACGAAACCATTCAGGAGCTCATCGCTTCTAAAAAAATATATTAGCTAAACCAAACTTCATATGAATATGAAAAGATTGATAAAAAAAGTGGCTGTGATCGGATCCGGGATTATGGGATCCGGGATTGCCTGTCATTTTGCAAACATCGGTGTCGAGGTGTTGCTTTTAGACGTCGCACCAAACCAGCTTACCGAAGCTGAAGAAAAAAAAGGACTTACCCTTGAAAGCAAAGCGGTAAGGAACAGGCTCGTAAACGATAACCTTGCAACTGCACTAAAGTCGAATCCCTCACCTATTTACGACCTTAAATTTGCCGACCGCATTACCACGGGCAATACGACAGACGACCTGCCAAAAATCAAAGATGCTGACTGGATCATAGAAGTTGTGGTGGAACGCCTTGACATTAAAAAATCTGTTTACGAACAGATCGAAAAACACAGAAAACCCGGAACGCTTATTACATCGAATACTTCGGGAATTCCCATTCATTTCATGAGCGAGGGCCGTAGTGAGGATTTTCAGCAGCATTTCTGTGGCACCCACTTTTTCAACCCGGTGAGATACCTCAAGCTTTTTGAAATTATTCCGGGACCTGAAACCAAACCTGAAGTTCTGGATTTTCTTAACGAGTACGGAGAAAAGTTCTTAGGAAAAACATCTGTTGTTGCCAAGGACACTCCTGCCTTCATTGGAAACCGTATCGGTATTTACGGTATTATGAGCCTTTTTCACCTGGTAAAGGATATGGATATGACCATAGAAGAAGTAGACAAACTTACAGGTCCTGTTATAGGTCGGCCTAAATCTGCTACGTTCCGTACCGTTGATGTGGTAGGACTTGATACGCTTGTGCACGTTGCAAACGGGCTTTACGAAAACTGCCCGGACGACGAAGCCCATGAATTGTTCAAGTTGCCGGGATTTATCAACCATATGATGGAAAACAAATGGCTTGGTAGCAAAACAAAGCAGGGTTTTTATAAAAAAGCAGATAAAGAAATTCTTTCGCTGGACCTCAATACATTGGAATACCGTCCGAATCAAAAACCATCCTTCCCTTCGCTTGAGCTTACCAAAACCATTGATAATGTCGTTGACCGCTTTAAAGTCCTTGTAAAGGGAAAAGACAAAGCCGGAGAGTTTTACCGCAAGTCATTTTCAGGACTTTTTGCCTATGTATCCAAGAGAGTTCCTGAAATAACAGATGATCTTTATAAAATCGACGATGCCATGAAGGCTGGTTTCGGATGGGAACACGGTCCTTTTCAGATTTGGGATGCCATAGGTGTGGAAAAAGCCATTGAAATGATGAAGGAAGTCGGGGAAACACCTGCCGGATGGGTAAAGGAAATGTTGGCCTCCGGTAACTCTTCCTTTTACACCGTTAAAGAAGGCGCAACCTACTATTACGATATTCAAAGCCAGTCGCAGAAGAAAGTACCGGGACAGGATGCCTTCATCATCCTCAACAACATCCGCGAAACGAAAAAAGTATGGGGCAATGCCGATTCAACGCTTTTGGATTTAGGCGACGGAATACTCAACCTGGAATTCCATTCCAAAATGAATTCGATCGGCGGAGGTGTTTTAAACGGCATCAACAAAGCCATTGATATGGCAGAAAAAGAATACAACGGTCTTGTCATCGGAAACCAGGGAGCCAATTTCTCTGTAGGAGCTAATCTGGGAATGATCTTTATGATGGCCGTGGAACAGGAATACGATGAATTGAATTTTTCAATTAAAGCCTTTCAGGACACCATGATGCGGGTGCGTTATTCCGGGATTCCGGTAATTGCGGCTCCTCACGGTATGACGCTGGGCGGAGGGTGCGAGTTGGTAATGCACTCGGATAAAGCCGTGGCAGCTGCGGAAACGTATATAGGCCTTGTAGAGTTCGGTGTCGGAGTTATTCCCGGAGGAGGTGGATCCAAGGAAATGACCTTAAGAGCATCGGACCAGTTTAAGAAGAACGACGTAAGGCTGAACATCCTTCAGGAATATTTTCTTACTATAGGAACTGCTAAGGTAGCCACGTCTGCATACGAAGGTTTTCATAACGGTGTACTCTCCCATTCTAAAGACCTCGTGGTTGTCAATAAGGACCGCCAGATAGCTGAAGCCAAAAAACATGCTTTACTCATGGCTGAGGCCGGCTATACACAGCCTGTACACCGCAAGGACATCCTGGTTCTGGGAAAACAGGCATTGGGTGCCTTTCTGGTAGGAACCGACGGTATGATGGCAGGACATTATATTTCGGAACACGACCGTAAGATCGCCAATAAACTGGCCTATGTTATGGCCGGAGGGGATCTTTCCGAGCCAACACTTGTTTCTGAGCAATACCTGCTGGATCTGGAACGTGAAGCCTTCCTGTCGCTCGCAACCGAACGAAAAACCCTGGAGCGTATTCAGTTCATGCTGACAAAAGGAAAACCGCTTCGGAACTGATCCTAAATTTAACTATTTAACTCAAAAAAAGTATGAAAACAGCATATATAGTAAAAGCGTACAGAACGGCCGTAGGAAAAGCTCCCAAAGGGGTATTCCGGTTTAAAAGACCGGATGAGTTAGCCGCCGAAACCATAGAATACATGATGAACGAACTGCCGCAACTCGATAAAAAGCGCATTGACGACGTTATGGTGGGCAATGCGATGCCCGAAGCGGAACAGGGACTCAATATGGCCCGGCTTATTTCATTGATGGGATTGAAAATTGACGATGTTCCGGGTGTAACGGTTAACAGGTATTGTGCGTCGGGAATTGAAACCATCGGAATGGCAACGGCTAAAATACAGACGGGCATGGCAGACTGCATTATTGCAGGCGGAGCCGAATCCATGAGCTTTATCCCAATGGGCGGATACCGCGCCACTCCCGATTATAAAGTGGTTGCAGCAGGCCATGAAGACTATTACTGGGGAATGGGACTAACCGCAGAAGCTGTTGCGAAACAGTTTAACGTGTCACGTGAAGACCAGGACCAGTTTTCGTTTGAATCGCATATGAAAGCATTAAAGGCACAGGCTGAAGGTAAATTTGACGCCCAGATTGTTCCGATTACCGTAGAGGATATTTTTATTAACGACAAAGGGAAAAAGGAAAACCGCTCTTATGTTGTGACAAAAGATGAAGGTCCCAGAGCCGGAACCAGCGTTGAAGTCTTATCCAAGCTCAAACCTGTTTTCGCTGCCGATGGTTCCGTTACAGCGGGAAATTCCTCACAGATGTCAGACGGTGCAGCTTTCGTACTTGTAATGTCGGAAGAAATGGTAAAAGAACTCAACCTGGAACCTATTGCCCGCCTTGTTAGTTTTGCTTCTTCAGGTGTAGAGCCGAGAATCATGGGAATTGGTCCTGTAAAAGCCATTCCAAAAGCGCTGAAACAGGCCGGAATGCAGCAGAAGGACATCGAACTTATAGAGCTTAACGAAGCGTTTGCCGCCCAGTCTCTTGCCGTGATAAGGGAACTCGACCTCAATCCGGATATTATCAACGTGAACGGAGGAGCCATCGCTTTAGGACACCCGTTAGGCTGTACCGGTGCAAAACTTTCCGTTCAGCTTTTTGACGAAATGAAACGCAGGGGCAACAAATACGGGATGGTCACCATGTGCGTTGGTACAGGTCAGGGCGCAGCCGGTATATATGAACTTTTATAAAGAATAAATGTAAATTTTAAAACGAACAATCAACCCGGAATTGAATCGGAAAATGACAGAACGGCTCATTTAAGCCCAAACCTGTTTTCTGCTTTCTTTTTCCTTAAACAATATTAATTATGGAAAATATCACCCGCGGCGGTCAGTTTTTAGTAAAAGAAACCCTGGCCGAAAATATATTCACACCAGAAGATTTTTCTGATGAACAAATCATGATGCGCGAATCTGTAAAAGAGTTTGTAGATCGTGAAATATGGCCGAATAAAGAACGTTTTGAGAAAAAGGACTACAGTTTCACCGAGGAATGTATGCGAAAAGCCGGAGAACTGGGGTTTCTCGGAGTAGCGGTTCCGGAGGCATACGGCGGACTTGGAATGGGGTTTGTCTCCACCATGCTTACCTGTGACTACATATCCGGGGCCACAGGTTCGTTTTCAACTGCTTTCGGGGCTCATACAGGAATCGGGACAATGCCAATCACACTATACGGAAATGAAGAACAGAAGCAAAAATATGTTCCCAAACTGGCTTCGGGTGAATGGTTCGGAGCTTACTGTTTAACAGAGCCCGGGGCAGGTTCTGATGCCAATTCCGGAAAAACCAGAGCGGAATTAACCGCCGACGGAAAGGCGTATAAAATAAACGGAGCCAAAATGTGGATTTCCAATGCGGGCTTCTGCAACCTCATGATCGTATTTGCCCGTATTGAAGATGATAAAAACATTACCGGTTTTATCGTGGAATATGATCCTGCCAACCCCAACGGCATTACGCTTGGAGAAGAAGAGCATAAATTAGGTATCCGTGCAAGTTCAACACGGCAGGTATTCTTTACCGATACCCTTGTACCGGCTGAAAATATGCTTGCCGGACGTGGTGAAGGATTCAAAATCGCTATGAACGCCCTGAATGTGGGAAGGATTAAACTGGCAGCAGCATGCCTTGATTCACAACGCAGACTCATTACAAATTCCGTAATATATGCAAATGAACGCATCCAGTTCAAGACCCCTATTGCAAACTTTGGAGCCATCCGTTCCAAAATAGCCGAAATGTCTACGAATGCCTATATTGGAGAATCGGCAGCTTACAGGGCGGCAGGTGATATTGAAAACAGGATAAAAACACGTCTTGAAGAAGGAAACAGCCACCAGGAAGCCGAACTCAAAGGTGTTGAAGAATTTGCTATCGAATGCTCTGTTTTAAAAGTTGCAGTCTCGGAAGACGTACAACACTGTGCCGATGAAGGTATACAGATTTTCGGAGGCATGGGATTCTCAGAAGACACACCAATGGAATCGGCCTGGAGAGATGCCCGTATTTCCCGTATTTATGAGGGAACCAATGAAATCAACCGTATGCTTACCGTAGGAATGCTCATAAAAAAAGCCATGAAAGGTCATGTTGATTTATTGGGTCCTGCCATGAAAGTCGGGGAAGAACTAATGGGAATACCGGATTTTTCAGCACCGGATTATTCGGAACTTTTCTCAGAGGAAAAAGCTCTTTTAGCAAAACTCAAAAAGGCCTTTTTAATGGTGGCAGGATCCGCGGTTCAGAAATACGGAACGGAATTAGACCAGCACCAGCAGCTTTTGATGGCAGCATCAGACATGCTCATTGAAATCTATATGGCGGAATCCGGAATTCTGCGCACGGAAAAACTCGCAAAAAAGGTAGGCGAAGATGCAGCCAAGGTACAGATTGCCATGGCCAAATTATATTTGTACAATGCTGTGGATATCATTTATACAAAAGGAAAAGAAGGAATTGTTTCCTTTGCCCAGGAAGATGAATTGCGTATGATGCTCATGGGACTGCGTCGTTTTACAAAATACGACAATCATCCGAACATCATTGAACTAAAGGAAATTATCGCAAGCAAGATGATTGCCGAAAATCAATATAGTTTTTAGTTATTTCGTTTTAAGTTTATTTGTAAAAACCGTTTCCTGGGAAACGGTTTTTTTTATTTTTTCAAAACACGAACTCTACGCGGAATAATTCAGGTCGGGAATTTCTTTACAATCTGTTTGTAACCATTTTTCTTTGCAAAACCTGTTTCCCGGAAACAATATCTTTTATATTTTTGAGAAAAAAATATTTATGGAAAACAACCTTACACCTCCTTCGTCTGAACAGACAAACGGAAATCCTCAAAAATCCAGAACGGGAATGTTTATTACGATCGCATTAATCGCCGTTGTACTACTGGGCATTTCAGGTTACTTTTTCTGGCAACAGAAAACAATCGATGAAAATGCAGCCGAGTCTGCTATAAACGATGAAGAACATCGTAATGCCGTTAACAGTATCTTTTCCGTTTCGCAATATGATGCCATACCGGAGAACTACAGGGAATTTATCTACAATTTCCTCGAATACAACAAGTTTCTCGACGGTACTTATTTTCTTACCAAGATATCGGACAGGGCCCGCTCGGTTTATGCATTCGGAGATTTTACGAGTGATGATAACGATGAGAATGACCTGGCGGTACTTTTTGAATACAACGATTACAAAAGCAGCAAACTCGTTATTTTTAACCATAAAGGAGAAGGCCTCTACATCAACGATTATGATAACGAGCTGCCCGTTATCAACTCTTTCAAGGTCGGGTCCAAAATATATATGAACGAAGCAAAACTGGTTCCGGCTCCATGCGACGGTTTAATCGTAAAAACAGACCACAGCAAGTATGCCATTGTATACGATAAAAAGACGAAAAAATTCAATTCCTATTACCAGTATTCCGAAGACGAAATCAAATCCATGAACGAGGAAGAAAATTATGAAGAGGAATATGGTGAACCAGAGGAAGAAACATCCCCGGAACCTTCTTCCATTATCAATTCCCTTAACGAAGATAGCAATTAAGCTATCTTTTTTTATGCGACAGACATTGATTTTAGTTGGATATGTAAAATTACTTTTCTATTTTTAGATAAACGTCGGGTCGGGAACTGCCAAATAAATTTGAGGTACGACTTTTGATATTATAACTGAAAAAACCCTAAATAAATTAAAATGGACGATAATTTTTCACCAAGAGTAAAGGAAGTGATTACCTTTAGTAGAGATGAGGCTTTACGTTTAGGGCACGATTATATTGGTACGGAACATATTATGCTGGGCATTCTTCGTGAAAGTCAGGGAGAAGCTATCACAATATTGCAAAACTTATCAATTGATTTAGATTTTCTGAGAAACCGCTTTGAAGCGCTTATTCCGGAAAACCCCAATAAAATGATTAATGCCGAAAAAAAGAATATACATCTGACCAAACAGGCTGAAAACGCATTGAAACGCGCTTTTCTTGAGAAAAAACTTTACAAAACAGATGTGATAAACACCGGGCATATCCTCATGTCTATCTTAAGGAATTCAGAAGACCCTACAACTATTTTATTAAACAGATGTAAGGTAGATTATGATACATGTAAAGAAGAATTTGTAAGCCTTCTTTCGAATTCAGAGTCCTTGTCGGAACAACCGCGCAACAATGCTTTTGACGATGACGACAGGGGTGACAATATGTCAGAAAGTTACAATAATCCTTCAGGACAAAACAAATCCGGTAAAAAATCCAAAACGCCCGTTCTGGATAATTTCGGGCGTGATTTAACCGATCTTGCCGAACAGGGAAAACTTGATCCTGTTGTAGGAAGGGAAAAGGAAATTGAGCGTGTTTCGCAGATTCTTTCGCGCCGCAAAAAGAACAATCCACTGCTAATCGGGGAACCCGGAGTGGGTAAATCTGCCATTGCGGAGGGACTTGCATTGCGTATCATTCAGAAAAAAGTTTCAAGAATACTGTTCAATAAACGCGTCGTAACGCTTGACCTTGCCAGCCTGGTGGCAGGTACCAAATACCGCGGCCAGTTCGAAGAACGCATGAAAGCTGTTATGAACGAACTCGAAAAGAATGATGACATCATCCTTTTTATCGACGAAATCCATACAATAGTAGGTGCAGGCGGAGCCACGGGGTCACTCGATGCTTCCAACATGTTCAAACCGGCACTTGCACGTGGTGAAATTCAATGTATAGGGGCCACTACCCTTGACGAGTACCGCCAGTATATTGAAAAGGACGGGGCTTTGGAACGCCGTTTTCAGAAAGTGATTGTTGAGCCTACATCTGTTGAAGAAACACTGATTATTCTGAACAACATCAAAGCCAAATATGAAGATCACCACAATGTGATTTATACACCGGAAGCAATTGAAGCCTGTGTAAAACTCACAAGCAGGTATATGAGCGACCGTTTTTTACCGGATAAGGCCATTGATGCTTTAGACGAGGCAGGATCTCGTGTGCACATTACCAATATTGAAGTGCCGGACGATATCCTGAATCTGGAGAAAGAACTCGAAGAAGTGCGTGAGAAGAAAAGTGATGCCGTTAAACGTCAGAAATATGAAGAGGCAGCCGCACTGCGCGACGATGAAAAACGTATTGAGAAGGATCTTGCCGTTGCCCAGGAACGCTGGGAAGAAGAATCCAAAAACAATAAAATTACCGTTACGGAAGAGCATGTTGCCGATGTGGTATCTATGATGACCGGTATTCCGGTAAATAAAATAGCACAGGCAGAAAGTAAAAAACTTGCCAAGCTTCCCGAAGCCATCAAAGGAAAGGTCATCGGGCAGGATGAAGCTGTTGCCAAGATTGCCAAATCCATACAGCGTAACCGCGCCGGCCTTAAGGATCCGAACAAACCAATAGGTTCTTTTATATTTCTAGGTCAGACAGGTGTGGGTAAAACGCAGCTTGCCAAGGTTATTGCCAAGGAAATTTTTGATTCGGAAGATGCCCTCATCCGTATAGATATGAGTGAATACATGGAAAAATTCGCTATTTCACGTTTGGTTGGAGCGCCTCCGGGATATGTTGGTTATGAAGAAGGAGGACAGCTTACCGAAAAGGTACGCAGAAAGCCTTATTCCGTAGTGTTGCTTGACGAGGTGGAAAAAGCCCATCCAGACGTATTCAATATGCTGCTTCAGGTATTGGACGACGGTCACCTTACCGACAGTCTCGGGCGAAAAATAGACTTCCGCAATACAATCATCATCATGACGTCCAACGTTGGAGCACGCCAGCTTAAAGACTTTGGAACCGGGGTCGGCTTCGGAACCAAATCCAAGCAGGAACAACAGGATGATTTATCGAAATCGGTCATAGAGAACGCTCTTAAAAAGGCTTTTGCTCCCGAATTCCTGAACCGTATTGACGATGTTGTGGTATTCAATGCCCTTGATAAAGAGCACATACACAAAATCATCAACATTGAAATTGAGAAGCTTTACCAGCGTGTGAAAGCACTTGGATACCAGTTAGAACTTACTCCGAAAGCTCTGGATTTTATCGCTGATAAAGGTTTCGATAAACAGTATGGGGCCCGTCCTCTAAAACGAGCCATCCAGAAATACGTTGAAGATTTACTGGCAGAGGAAATCATCAATGGGAACATTCATGAAAATGATGTTCTGGTTATGGATAAATCCAAAAAAGAAGAAGAACTTACCGTTACCATCAAAAACAGCAGTTCTTCGATTAAAGAATAATTTCAACAAAGTTTTAAGAAAGTAGTAAGATGATCCTTACTACTTTTTTTATATCTTTTCATCAAGAAAATCAGCCATGAATCAGATAAAAAAGATCAAACGTATCGGGAATGTTATCAGCATTTTATCCAAATACGGCTTTGACGACATCATTGCGCGGACCAGTGCCGAAAAATTCCTGCCAAAAGGATTTGTAAGATCGAAAAGGGGCGAAGAAATTTTTAAGCTCAGCGTTTACAAAAGGGTACGCTTGGTACTCGAAGAACTGGGACCTACCTATGTAAAACTGGGACAGATGTTCAGCAACCGCGAGGACATCCTCCCACCGGAAATGATTGTGGAATTAGCCGAGCTACAGGACAATGTTCCTCCGGAAGAGCTCGACATCTTTTCCAAAATGGCTGAAGAACTCCTTATTGAACCTGAACAGTACTTTGAATACATCAATCCGCAGCCTATTGCGTCTGCCTCTATTTCCCAGGTATATGTTGCACGGCTCATCAATGGTGAAAAAGTAGTTATAAAGGTCAAAAGATCAACTATAGATGAAATCATCCGCTCCGATATCATGATTATGAAGGATCTCGCCAAAATCCTCGAAAAGAACTACGATGCTGCACGTAAAATGAATCTCAACCAGCTCATCAATTCCTTTGAAAGCAATATGTACAGGGAATTATCGCTGACCAACGAACTTCATAACATCGAAAGGTTCCGAAAGAATTTTGCAGAACGTCCGGAAGTATACGTACCGGGCACCTACAAAGAACTTTCCAACAACTCCGTGCTCACAATGGAATTCATTGAAGGGTTTAAGGTAAACAACAAGGAAAAGATTATTGAAACGGGAATGGTACCACAGGAAGTTGCGCAGATGGGTATTGTACTGTTTATGAAAATGGTTCTGGAGGACGGATTTTTCCACGCGGATCCACATCCCGGGAACGTTTTCATCATGGCCGATAAAAAGCTATGCTTTATTGATTTCGGTTCCATGGGGCAGATCATGAAAAGCGACATGGAACTTCTTGAAGGCATTATTGAAAATTTCCTGCTGCAGGATGCCCGAAAAATTATAAGGCTTATTAAAAGGCTGGCCCTTGACTACCATATTGAAGACGAAAAAAAACTGGAACGCGACATATATGATATCTTCCAGATGCTGGAACATACGGCATTGAACGAAATCAACGTAAACGACATAGTAGCCAAGGTAAAGTCCATTATGGCAAGCAACAACGTGCTGATGCCTGAATTTATTTACCTGTTGCTGCGCGGAATTTCCATCATTGAAGGCATTGGCAAACAACTCGATCCGGAACTCAACGTTATGGAAAGCATGCGTCCGTATGCCAACGAGCTGGCCATGAAAAAATACGGTCCCAAAGAAATAGCACGTAAATCGGTTAAACACCTTAAAATTCTGGCTTCCAACCTGCAAAACCTGCCTGATGACCTTACGATGCTGCTCGAAAAGATCAAAGACGACAAATTAAAGATCCATTTCGAGATAGAAGGTCTGGAAGAAGTGCGCAAAACGCTGCAGCATGCATCCAACCGCCTCACTTATGCCATTATCATCGCAGCCTTATCCATAGGATCTTCCATCCTGATGATGGCCAAAATCCCTCCGCTGTTTTTCGGAAATTCCTTTCTCGGGCTTTTAGGCTTTCTTATTTCAGGTATTTTGGGAATTGCCATTATTTATTCGATATGGAAAAAAGATAAATAGTTTTAGGAAACACTAAGATTTAGTACATTTGCATATGCAGAAAAACGTAAACATATTAAACAAACGTGCCAAATTCGAATTCGAGTTTATCGAAAAGTATACTGCAGGTATTGTGCTGGCCGGAACGGAAATCAAATCGATCCGCCTGGGTAAAGCTTCTATTGCCGACAGTTTCTGTGAATTCCAGAACGGTGAATTATTTATGATTAATTCGCATGTGGAGGAATATTCGTTTGGCACCCATTACAATCACAAGGCGAAAAGCGAACGGAAACTGCTTTTAAACAAAAAAGAATTAAAATCTTTGCATAAAAGTGTACAGAACAAAGGGCTTACCATTGTACCGCTCCGCCTGTTTACAAATGAAAAAGGACTGGCCAAAGTAGAGATCGCACTGGCTAAAGGAAAGAAAATGTTCGACAAAAGGGAAACAATAAAAGAAAGGGAAACAAAAATAAACCTTGACCGTCTCAAAAAAGCTTATTAGGGAACTCATAAGCTTTTTTCTTTTTATTACGCGCTGAAATATTTATCTTTATAGGGAAACTTCAACCGGAAATTATGCTCTTTCCTGAATTTTCAGTAGGGTTCTTTTACATTTTCCGGAGATAAATTATCTCAAATTCGCTGATATTTTTGACCATGATCCGCACCGAAACCATCATAGCCGTTAAGGATGTAGCAAAAAGCGCTGCTTTTTACCAGTCTTTGTTAAACTGCAACAGCTGCCATGGAGGCAATACTTTTGAAATTCTTACATCGGAAGGCAGCACCGTATTATGCCTTCACAAATGGGGAGAACATGAACATCCTACCCTTCTGAATCCTGATATAATACCCGGAAACGGACTTATACTCTTTTTCAGAACAGACAGGTTGAAAGAAATCCACGCAAATGCACAGCAACTTGGTGCGTTTATAGAAAAAAACATTCATTACAATAAAAACTCGTTAAAAAACCAGTTTATCCTTCGCGATCCCGATAATTATTACCTTATTATTTCTGAATAAGAATTCCTTAATTGTAAGTTGTTACATCAGGAACACTGTGCACACAGGCCTGAAACCGTAAAGTTTACCTGGTGCATCCTGTATTTTTCAGGAAGACTGAATACCGGTTCCACATTTTCAAGACACGTCACGGTTTTACACCGCTCACAACTAAAATGGATGTGGTTGTGGTGATGGTGATCTGAACAGTTATGACATGCCGCAAACTTATGAATACCGTCCATGTTCACTACCTTATGGATTGCCCCCTCTTCCAATAGCCGATCCAGCACGCGGTATACCGTTACCCTGTCGCACAACCCGTCAACGGCAGCAAGAATTTCAGCATGAGACAGCGCTGCCTCCGATGCTTTCAATATGCGGCATATTTCCGTTTTAGCTACTGTGTTTCTGTTTTTCTTCATATTACCTCAATATTTATCGCAACATTATTGCATTTACAAAGATAATGATTATTTTTGCAACATTGTTGCATTAATTAAAATCAATTTAAGTATGAATACAGCTCCTCAATTTGATGTCATTATTATAGGCGGAAGCTACGCAGGGCTTTCTGCTGCAATGGCTCTTGGCCGCTCTTTGCGGACCGTTTTAATCATCGACAGCGGCCTTCCCTGCAACAGGCAAACGCCCCACTCGCACAATTTTATAACACAGGATGGCGAGCGTCCTTACCTTATAGCTCAAAAAGCGCGAGAACAGGTATTAAAATACCCAACGGTAAAATTTCTCGAGGCAAAAGCTGTCGAAGGACAAAAAAGGAATGGAGGTTTTGAGGTTACAGTTGAATCGGGAAGCACTTATTATGCAGACAAACTTGTATTTGCTACGGGTCTTCGGGATCTGATGCCCGATATAACAGGTTTTACGGCATGTTGGGGGATTTCGGTTATACACTGCCCCTATTGCCATGGATATGAAGTAAAGAACAAGAAAACAGTTATTCTTGCCAACGGTGATGTTGCTATTCATTATGTACAACTCATCCGGGGTCTTACAAAGGATCTCACCGTTCTCACCAACGGCAGCCCTGAATTTTCAGCCGAACAATACGACAAGCTGGAAAAATACGGCATCCCCGTAATTGCAAACGAAATAGCTTCCCTTACGCATGAAAACGGCCTTTTGAACGAGGTTGTTTTTAAGAATCAAAGCAGGTTTCCGGTACATGTAATGTATGCACGGCCACATTTTGAGCAACATTGCCCGATAGCGGAAATGCTTGGCTGCACGCTCACGGAAACCGGGCATATCTTTACAGATGCTTTTCAGAAGACAACGGTACCGCATATCTATGCGTGTGGTGACAACTCCGGTATGATGCGATCGGTAGCCCATGCTGTTTATACCGGTAACCTTGCAGGTGCCATGATCAACAATGAACTCACTGCAGAAGCGTTTAAATAATCCGGGAATAATAAACAATGCCGGGAAACGACATCGAACGACACATAATTTTCCGAAATTTGATCTGAAATAACCTTAATAAATATCATGCGTAAAATCATTTTAAATCTGGCTGTGAGTCTTGACGGCTTCATTGAGGGATTAAACGGAGAAACGGACTGGTGCATTATGGACGACGATATGGAATTTGAAGATTTCCTGTCCGATATCGACACCATTTTATACGGAAGAGTTAGTTATGATGCATGGGGAACCTTTGTACCTGAACAAAATGCAGATTTTGCAGAACAACAACTATGGAACGCCATACATTCCAAAAACAAAATCGTTTTTTCTTCACAGCTCCGCCCTCACAGTGAGAAAACAGCCTTTATAGGTTCCGATATTGCACAGCAGATGAAGCTTTTGAAGCAGCAGCAGGGAAAAAACATCTGGCTTTACGGTGGCGCCGGACTCATCCGCACCTTTATTAATCTGAACCTCATTGATGTCTACAGGATTTCAGTGCATCCTGTAGTACTTGGAAAGGGCAAACCATTATTTGAAGATTTAAACCGGCGCATCCCGTTGCAGCTCCTCAATACGAGGGTTTTCAGATCGGGTGTTGTTGAACTGGAATACAGTCCGAAACAGAAACCGTCCTGAGCAACGAAAACGATAAATTCCCCTCATTAAGGGGAATTTATCGTTTTATTTCAAATACAAGACTTAAAAACGGAGATCAGTATTTTATTAGGTGTTTTTATATTGTACATCTGCTTATTTTGTACAATTGTCCAGTATATTGTTAATTGCTTCCTTATATCCTTGGCTTACCATTCCCCATATAATCCAGGATTAAAATTCTATTTTCACAGAATCAACAAATATTTTTCACAAATAACTACAAGTCACCAAATAGTGACATTTAAATTATGTAATTTTGTAACGTAATATTTATCAACTTCACACATGGCGACGGATAAAGAACAAGCGGAAGGAAGCATCAGAAATAAGGAGAAAAGCAAGCAGAAATTTCTGGATGCCGTGGGAATCCTCATTAAGGAAAAGGGTTATGAATCGTTGAAAATAAACGATATAGCTGCTACTGCAGGGCTTGATAAAAAGCTTATATACCGTTATTTCGGCGGTACCGAACAGCTGTTCGATGCCTATATACAGTCACAGGATTTCTGGAGCAATGTAAAAGGTGACAAGGTTCCGGTTGAGATCAACGATGGCGGAAGATTATTTATGAAGAATATGCTGTTGTCACAGTTTGATTACGTTTCGCAGAACAAGGAACTTCAGAAAATTCTTTTGTGGAGATTATCCCAACCCAGAAAATCGCTTAAAAAACTTACCGACGACCAGGAAGAAAACGGGGAAAGACTACTTACAGGAATCATTGATCCGTATTTTGGGGAAAAAGCGACAAAATTCCGTGCTATTTCGGCCATACTGGTTTCGGGAATGTACTACCTGAACTTATATTCAGAACTTAACGGAAGTGTTTTCTGCGGAATTGACCTGAAAACGGAAGAGGGAAGATCTCATATAGAAGAAGCCCTGTTATTTCTAATAGACCAGTCTTATGACCGTCTTTAAACAGCCGCTTTAACGGTTTTTATCTTCGAGCATGGGCACGAACCTGAAATCCCCGAATTCGTGCTGTTCAAAATGTGTTTCGGATGTACGGATCAGCAGCGTCATAATCTGCTTATCTTCTCCCACGGGAATTACCAGACGTCCCCCCACTTTTAACTGTGCCATAAGCGGCTGCGGAATAAAGGGAGCTCCCGCAGTCACGATGATCCCGTCGAAAGGAGCATCGGCAGGCAGTCCTTTATAACCGTCTCCGAAAGAAACCAAACGGGGACGGTATCCGAGTTTGGGAAGCAAGACCGATGTTTTGCGGTACAGTTCGTTCTGTCTTTCCACCGTAAACACCTTCGCTCCCATTTTACATAACACAGCAGTCTGATATCCTGAACCTGTTCCGATTTCGAGAACCTTATCGTCAGGTTTTACCTGCAGCAGCTGCGATTGAAATGCAACGGTATAAGGTTGGGAAATAGTCTGACCGGCCCCTATGGGAAAAGCTGTATCCTGATAAGCAAAATCAACAAATCCCGATTCCAGAAACAGGTGTCTTGGTACGGCATTCATGGCATTCAGTACATTGTTGTCATAAATGCCTTTCTGCGCCAGTAATTGCACTAACTGATTTCTTAATCCCTGATGTTTAGCGGTATCCTTCACGTATATATTCCTTTCTTCTTGCTCCAAAATTAAGGATATTTTCAAAGTATACATAGGACCTTACGGTTAATATTTTTAATTATTTCATAACTTTCACGGAATAAAAGACTTCGGTTTTCAAATATATTTTAACTTTGTAAAAAACATAAAAACATGTTAAAAATTGGCGTATTGGGTGCAGGCCATCTCGGGAAAATCCATTTGAGACTGCTGAACCAATCATCAAAATACGAACTTGTGGGATTTTACGATCCTTTTAAGGAAAATGCAGAAAAGGTGGCTGCCGAATTCGGATACCGTTCTTTTGACTCCATCACCGCATTAATACAAGCCGTTGACGTGGTCGATATCGTTACTCCTACCCTTTCTCATTATGACTGTGCGGTTGAGGCGATTACATCGGGCAAACACATCTTTTTAGAAAAACCTATTTCCAATACGGTCGAAGAGGCAGAGCATATAATAGAGCTGGCTAAAAAACACAATGTAAAGGGACAGGTAGGACATGTAGAGCGTTTTAACCCTGCTTTTAAGGCTGTAAAGTCTAAAATTCACAATCCAATGTTTATTGAGACACACCGTCTGGCCGAATTTAATCCCAGAGGTACCGATGTTCCGGTTGTACTCGACTTAATGATCCACGATATCGATGCCATTTTAAGTGTAGTCCAATCTCCCGTTAAAGAAATCCATGCGACCGGTACTGCTGTAATAAGTGATTCGCCCGATATTGCGAATGCGCGCATTGAATTTGAAAACGGATGTGTTGCCAATGTCACATCGAGCAGGATATCCATGAAAAATATGCGAAAAGCACGTTTCTTCCAGAAAGATGCTTATATTTCCGTGGATTATCTGGATAAAATATGCGAAGTAGTGAAAATGAAGGATGCTCCTGAAATCCCGGGTGATTTTGACCTTATCCTTCAAAATGCCGAGGGTGTAAAGAAACAGATTTACTTCGATAATCCTTCCGTTGAAGCCAACAATGCCATACTGGAGGAACTTGAAACATTTGCCGATGCCATCCAAAACGGAACAACGCCAGTCGTTACCCTCGAAGATGGCACAAATGCCCTGAGAATTGCACACCGTATCATTAATTGTTTCGGTAAATAGATTAAAAAAAGTATATTCGCATAATTCCAAATAAAATAGATAAATGAAAAATATCGCTGTAATAGGTGCCGGTACAATGGGGAACGGAATTGCCCATACGTTTGCACAGAAAGGTTTTAAAGTTTGTTTAATCGATATTTCGGACAAGGCCATCGAACGGGGTATGAATACCATCGTAGCGAATCTTGACCGAATGATTGCCAAAGGAGCCATTACCGAAGCCGACAAGAAAACAACCATTGAGAACATCATTACCTACACCGATGTAAAAGACGGAGTGGTAAACGCCGACCTCGTAGTAGAAGCTGCAACAGAAAACATCAACCTTAAACTCAATATTTTCAAAGAACTCAGCGAGGTTTGCCGCGAAGACGTTATACTGGCGTCTAACACTTCTTCTATTTCCATAACGCAGATTGCAGCGGTTGTTAAAAACCCGGAACGCGTTATCGGTATGCACTTTATGAACCCGGTACCGATTATGAAGCTCGTGGAAATTATCCGCGGATACAACACTTCCGATGAAGTAACACGAAGCATTATGGATCTTTCCCTTGCACTGGGTAAAACCCCTACAGAAGTAAATGATTATCCAGGTTTTGTTGCCAACCGTATCTTAATGCCGATGATCAATGAATCGATTGAAACATTGTACAACGGAGTTGCCGGAGTTGCTGAAATCGACACCGTAATGAAGCTGGGGATGGCCCATCCGATGGGACCATTACAACTGGCCGATTTTATTGGTCTCGATGTGTGCCTTTCTATTCTCAACGTAATGTACGACGGATTTAAAAACCCTAAATACGCTCCGTGCCCGTTATTGGTAAATATGGTAACAGCAGGTAAACTGGGAGTAAAATCGGGTGAAGGTTTTTACGATTATTCGGAAAGCAAAAAAGCCGAAAAAGTTGCAAAAATGTTCGCATAAAAACAATATAGCTCAGGTTTTAAAGACGATTGAATTTATTCAGTTGTCTTTTCTATTTAATTACGATTTCAATGGCAGATATTATTCCTTTTAAAGCAGTTCGACCGTCTACCGATAAGGTTGCCCTCGTAACGACCCGACCTTACGATGAATATTCGGCTGCAGAATTGGCCTCATGGCTTGATTTTAATCCGTTCTCGTTTTTACATATTGTAAATCTTGCCTACATTAATCAGGAAAAGATCGATCCCATCCGCAGATACAAAATGGTGGCAACAAAGTATTCCGATTTTAAAAGAGACGGAATCCTTATCCGCGATGAAGAACCTGCCATGTACCTTCATCAGATTAAATCAAAGAAGAACAACTTCGTAGGTATCCTGGCCGGAACTTCGCTTGATGACTACCAGAACGATGTCATTAAAAAACATGAAAACACCCTGCAATATCGCGTGGAAAACCTAAAGGACTACTTCAGTGAAACCCGCTTTAATACGGAGCCTGTTCTGATGATGTACCCGAACTGTGACAAGCTTCAAAGCTGGATCACACAAAAAATGAACGATGCTCCCCTCTACGATTTTTCCACAACCAACCGCGAGCGGCATACGGTATGGAAAATTGATGATACGGCAGAACTGGATTTCCTTACACAGACATTCCGCGAGATTCCCAACCTTTATATAGCCGACGGTCATCACCGTTCTGCAACATCTGCGCTGCTTTTGAAGGAAAACGGTAAAAATGCCGGTGAATACATGAAATATTTCCTCAGCTACCTCATTTGTGAAAATACCATCCAGATAAATGAATACAACAGGCTTATCCACGACCTCAACGGAATGGAAACCGATGAGTTCCTTACCATACTTCAACGTGAGTTTATCGTTGAAAAGGTACATGAATACTGGAAGCCTGCAAAGAAATATACTTTCGGGATGTATGTAGACGGATTGTTTTATTCCTTAACTTTAAGGGATCTTCCCAAAAATGAAGACATTATGGAGCAACTGGATGCGCAGATCCTGTACGACCGTATCCTGCATCCGCTACTAAACATTACGGATCTGAGAACGGATAGCAGAATCAGTTATATACCAGGGAATAAAAACATTATGGAACTGGTTAACAAGATCGACAACGGTGAATTTAAAGTAGGCTTTGTTCTGTATCCGTCTTCTATTGAGGAGATTAAAACACTGGCGGACAACAATCTGACCATGCCACCAAAAAGCACTTATATAGAACCCAAGTTCCGAAGCGGACTTATAATTTATGAATTTCAATAATACCAGATGTCAATTACGCTTAATTTAAAAAAGATAAAAGAACAGCTGCCCGAACATGTTCACTTAGTGGCCGTATCGAAAACCAAACCCGTTGAAGATCTTATGGAAGCATACGAAGCCGGACAGCGGATTTTCGGGGAGAACAAGATACAGGAAATGACCGGTAAATGGGAACAGCTGCCCAAGGACATCCAATGGCATATGATAGGGCATGTACAATCTAATAAGGTAAAATACATGGCTCCATACGTGAGCATGATTCACGGTGTCGACAGCTTAAAACTACTTATTGAAATTGACCGGCAGGCAAAAAAACACCGCAGGGTTATCCCGTGCCTTCTGCAGCTGCATATAGCCAGTGAAGAAACCAAGTTCGGACTCAATGAAGAGGAACTGGCCGTGCTTTTAAACTCTGAAGAATTAAAATCACTTGGAAACATCAGGATATGGGGCCTTATGGGCATGGCTTCTTTTACAACAGATGAAGAGCAAATCCGTGCTGAATTCAACTATCTGAATTCAGTCTTTGAAAAATACAGAACACAGGAATCGGAAAACTGTGATTTCAGGCATTTGTCTATGGGAATGAGCAGTGACTACAAAATTGCTATTGAGTGCGGAAGTACGATTGTGCGTATTGGCAGCACTATATTCGGAAACAGATAATCAGAGAACGTGTACGCAGTAATCGACATAGAAACAACAGGAGGTCAGTTCAATAAAGAAGGAATTACCGAAATTGCCATTTACAAATTTGATGGTATACAGATTGTAGACCAGTTCATAAGCCTTATCAATCCTGAAATTCCCATACAGCCCTTTGTTGTAAAGTTAACGGGCATCAACAATGCCATGTTGCGACAGGCACCCAAATTTTTTGAGGTAGCCAAGCGCATCGTGGAAATTACCGACGGTTGCATCATTGTTGCACACAATGCTGCTTTTGACTACCGTGTTTTAAAACTGGAATTCGACAGGCTTGGTTACGCTTTCCAGCGCCCTACCCTCTGTACTGTTGAAATGTCCAAAATGCTGCTGCCCGACGCAAAGGCCTACAGTCTCGGCAAGCTTGTCCGTTCTCTTGGAATCCCCATTGCCGACAGGCACAGGGCAAGCGGTGACGCCCTGGCAACACTGAAACTTTTCAAGTTGCTGCTAGACAAGGACATGGACAAACAAATTGTAAAAAAGCAGGTGAAAAATGAACTTTACCAGGGTATTTCGCCAAAATTGTTCGATATTCTCGAAAATATACCTTCAACGGTCGGAATCTTCTATGTTCACAATACGAAAGGCAATATCATTTTTATCGGGAAAAGCACTAACATGCGTAAAAAACTCAACCAGATTTTTACAGCCGATACCAAAACTGCCAAACGCATTCAGAATGAAGTATATACCGTTACCTTTGAAGAAACCGGAAATGAACTCGTAGCCATATTAAAGGAACGTGAAGAACTGCTGCACAACAAGCCTGTGCTGAACCTCCTGCAACGCAAATCTCCTTTTCTGTGGTCGGTATATGTTGAAAAAACAAATTCAGGCTATCTCACCCTTAAAATACAGAAAAGCGACGGGCGTAAGGAAGCCGTACAATCATTTAAAAATCAAAGAAGTGCGGTTCAGTTTATTGACAGCCTATACCGTTTAAACGAGATCGTTGAAGACGTGCAGAATGCATTGTTGTCGTCTGGTGAACAGAAATACCCGGCTTCAATGCACAACGAATTATTTGAAAACCTCATTGCAGACGAACGCAGAAAATGGCAGCACTTTGTCATTGTTTTAAAAGGCAGGAACCTCAACGAAAAAAGTGCCATAGTACTCGAAAACGGTATTTTCAAAGGATATTGCTTCTACGATTTAAATTACCAGATCCTCAATACGGAAGTGCTGAATAAAATACTGGTACCCCTTGTTCACACCAAAGATGTCGTGAATACAATAAAACATTATCTTTATACAAAAAAAGATTATAAAGTAATTTCATTTTAATGAAACAAATAAAATCGAGATACGAAATACTGCGTCAGAAAATTTACATTATTATTTACGGTTCCAATACTGTTGCGGGAAAGACATTCGACCTGTTGTTGCTTGCCGTTATCCTGCTCAGTGTGGTCCTTATCATGATGGCCAGCGTTACGCGTTACGATAAAAAATTTCACGATTTTTTTTATATAAGCGAATGGATCATCACCGTTTTCTTTTCCATTGAATATATTTTAAGAATCATCAGCAACAAAAAACCACTGAACTATATTTTCAGTTTTTACGGTTTTGTCGACCTCTTATCGCTGTTGCCCATGTATCTGAGCTTTATCTTTCCGGGATCGGAAGCCTTAGGGGTAATCAGATCGCTGAGACTGCTTAGGCTTTTTGCCATACTGGATTTAATCCCCTTCCTCAACCAATCGTCGCATATAAAGGATTCGCTTAAGGCAAGTATGAACAAGATCATCGTATTCGTATATTTTATACTGGTTATGTCGGTAATCCTTGGAACCATTATGTTTATAATTGAAGGCAGGCACAACGGGTTCACCAACATCCCAAACAGTATATACTGGTGCATCGTAACCATGACAACAGTGGGTTACGGTGATATTGCCCCCATTACACCTATCGGAAAAACCATTGCATCTTTTATCATGATCATGGGATATGGTATTATTGCCGTTCCAACGGGAATTGTAACTGCGGAATTTGCCAAAAACAGGAAGAAAAAAAACGTTAAAAATCATTGCCCCCGTTGTAAAACATATATTTACAATCAATACGCAAACTATTGCTACAATTGTGGCGAAAAATTAGTAGAAGGAGAAGTTGAAATCTAATCAGAATTATTTAATTGTAGTCGTAGGTCCTACAGCAATAGGGAAAACGGCCCTTGCCATCGAACTCGCACAGCATTTCGGCTGCGATATTGTTTCCTGTGACAGCAGGCAGTTCTATAAGGAAATGACCATAGGTACAGCCGTACCTTCACCGGAAGAACTTTCCGCAGTACACCATCACTTTATCCAGAACAAATCTATTGAAGAAGATTACAGTGTGGGAATGTATGAGGAAGAAGTATTACCATTGCTTGACCGACTTTTTGAAAAAAACAACATACAGGTCGCGGTCGGAGGATCCGGCTTATACGTAGATGCTATTTTAAAAGGGTTTGATGTATTTCCCGAGGTATCTGAGCAGATAAAGGATGAAATAGAGCAAAGTTATGATCGTCTAGGGCTTGAATACCTTCAGCACATGCTTCAGAAACTGGACCCGTTTTATTTTGCCCATTTAAATGAATCAAACCCGCAAACACTGGTAAACCCGCAACGTATGAAGCGTTTTGTAAGTGTGTCTGTCGCTGCAAATGCGCCTTATTCCTCATTCCTGAACCAGAAAAAAAACATACGTAACTTTACACCTGTACTTATAGGCCTGGAAGCAGATCGTCCCCTCATGTATGAACGCATCAACCTGCGCGTAGATCTTATGATGCAGCAAGGGTTGCTCACCGAGGTTAAAGCCCTGCAGCCGAAGCAGTATTTAAATGCATTGCAAACCGTTGGTTACCGAGAATTGTTCCGATACCTTAACGGAGAACTTTCCCTTGAAGAGGCCACGGAAGAAATTAAGAAAAACACGCGTCGTTTTGCCAAGAGGCAGCTAACCTGGTTTAAGAACAACAGCGATATCCGGTGGTTTTCTTTCCGGGAACCTTTACAGAACATCCTAAGCTATATCAATGAATTTACCCGATAATTTTTCTTCCATTTACAAAGGCAGCTGTGAAGTTACCATCAACCAATGCGATGTAACCTCCAGATTAAGAATAACCGATCTGTGCAATATATTGCAGGCCGTGGCCGGTAAGCATTCTGCACTGGGCGGTATGAGTTACTTCGATATGCAGAAATACAATCAGGCGTGGGTCCTCAGCAGTATGCGCATTGAAATAGATGACCTTCCCATCTGGCACGAATCTATAGAAATCACAACCTGGATTGAACAATTAAAAGGATTAAGATCTGTGCGGGATTTCGAAGTAAAACTTCACAATAAGAAAATCATCGGTGCCAACAGCTTATGGGTCGTTCTCAATACCGAAAAGCGCAGGCCCGAACCCATTGCCCTGCCACACGACCATCTTCAAAAATATCCGGAGAAAAAGCCAACGGCCGCCTCTTTTTCCAAAACAGATCTTACGCAGGACGTATCTTTCATTCATCGCCACCGCGTGGTTTATTCAGACCTGGATCCTGTGCACCATGTTAACAACGTGAAATACATTGAATGGTGCCTTGATTGCCTTCCGTTGGATGTAATGGAAAACAGGATCATCAGAACTATTGACGTAAACTATATAAAAGAAGTGAAATTTAACAATATAATTGAAATTTTCCGTTCAGATATTGCTGAAAAAATTTATTTTTATGTCAAATTAGATTCGCAGATTTGTTTTGCTATGTCCTTAGAATTAAATCCTTAAAAATAACTTATGAAAAAAACACTTCTTTTTTTTAGCTTATTGCTGCTTGCGAGTTGTGATAACGACTACTACAGCGGCGACGAACGCATTGTAATAGAAGGAAATGTTGTAAAAAACAGCACTGCCCTGGCCCGTGCAAACATCAGTGTATATTCTTCCTATACAGAACCTAAAAGCGATGTCATTTCCGAAATTTCCGGGGAAAATCCGGGCGATTATGATTACAGCTATAACCAGATCAGCACTATAAAAACAGATGCAGACGGAAAATTCAGCCTAAGCGTTCCCCGAAACAAAAATTCACATGCCTACATTGTCAGGATCGAAAAAAATGGAGATCATAAGGTATACGGTTATATTTCGGATTATAATGTAAGAGACTATTATATTAACATGGGTTCCCTAAATTTTTAAGCATGAAAAAGTTAATCCTGATTTTCGGTCTGTTTTTTTCGGTTGCTTTAGAGGCTCAGGAATCTGAAAAAATATGGTTCGTAAAAGATTTCCAGATAAGCCTCGGTTTTTCAAACCTTGCCCCTAATAAAGGCATGATGGGCGACGCCCACAGCAAGGCTTTTCCCGAAGTTGCGGCGCGTATCGGGGTTTTCCACTACGACCGCCTTTCTGTGGGAATGTTCGGAAGCATACATAATATGAAAGTTAAAGACCGGCAGTACTATGGCGATTTTGAAAAAACCACGGTTCGTTCAATTGGTCCGTATGTAAGTTATTTCCAGCCTATTTCTTCGAGCAGTCTTCTTGAACCTTATATTTCGTATGATTACGCGTATTACAACGCGAATTTTGACCGAAAAAAACTCAGTTTTGAAAGCGACGGATTTGGAATGGGGCTTGATTTCGAGCACAAGGTAAGTGAAAAAGGCTATTTCATCCTGGGGTTCAAATATTCCGTGAACAAACTGCGCACCGAAACCAATCCAAGCTGGGAAAAATACCTCAACAATTACAATTTTTTCTCCGTTAAAATGGGCTTTACCTTTGCTTCGAACCGTTTGTAATACTAATTAAAACTTTATAGAAGCGCGGCATACGGAATGAAAAAATGGCGGCTTCATTATTTTAAGGCTCTTTTTTTACAGGAGCCTTTTATTACACAATAAGTTTTGATATTTTTACAAAAAAAAGAATATGTCCGCATCCATTTTAAAACTGCATAACGTAACCATATTTCAGGAAAACAACCCTATACTTACCGATGTGAATATCGATATTCAAAAGGGAGAATTCCTCTACCTTATCGGAAAGACAGGATCTGGAAAAAGCAGCCTTATGAAAACGCTTTATGCCGATCTTGACCTGAAGCACGGTGAAGGAGTGATTGTAGATTATGATCTTCGTACGCTCAAAGAAAACGACATTCCATACCTCAGAAGAAAACTGGGTATTGTATTTCAGGATTTTAAATTGCTTCCCGACCGTAATATTTTTGAAAACCTGCTGTTTGTGCTTAAAGCTACAGGCTGGACAAACGAAACCGACATGAATGCCCGTATAGAAGAAGTACTGGACCGGGTGGGAATGCTGCAGCACATCCGAAAGATGCCACACCAGATTTCCGGTGGTGAGCAGCAGCGTGTAGCCATTGCGCGTGCATTGCTTAACGATCCTGAATTAATACTGGCCGATGAACCAACGGGAAATCTCGATCCGCAGACAAGCGTTGAAGTTATGGAAGTATTGCAAAACATCAACAAAAACGGGAGAACCATCCTTATGGCTACGCACGATTATGCCCTGCTGTTGAAATATCCTGCCAAAACTTTAAAATGTGACGAAGGAAAGGTCTTTGAAGTCGTTCAAAAATCAGTTTAATGCTCAGTATCCTCATACCGACATACAATTACGATGTTACTTCTCTTGTAGCAAATCTTCAGCAGCAATGTCTTAAAATTAAAGATCTGGTATTTGAGATCCTGGTGTATGATGACGGCTCCTCCCTGTTCAGGAATGAAAATGAACACATTAATTCTTTTCCGCATTGCAACTGTACCTTTCTCGAAAAAAATATAGGCAGAAGCGCTATCCGTAACAGGCTTGCACGGGATGCGTCCTATGAAAACCTGCTTTTCCTCGATGCAGATGTCCAGTTGATCCAAGACACATTCATATCGCACTACCTTAAGGTAATTTATGAACATCATAACTTTGAGGTTGTATACGGAGGTATTGTTTACCAGAGCAGGAAACCTGCACCGATACAGCTTTTACGATGGGTATACGGAAACAGGCGCGAGGCTTTAACCGCTCAAAAAAGAAATGAAAACCGGTATGTATCGTTTCTTACCCTAAATTTTTTAATTAAAAAAAGTGTGTTTGAAAAGGTTCGGTTTAATGAAGATATTCCCAACCTCAGGTACGAAGATTTACTGTTTTCCTTTCATCTAATGAAACAAAATATCCGTATAGCCCATATCGACAACCAGGTTGTACACAACGGGCTGGAAACGAGCTCCGTCTTCCTTTCCAAAACCAATGAATCCCTTATCGGACTGAAGTATTTACTTGATCATGAACTGATTCCTCTTCATTACGCTAGAATTACCTCTGCTTATTATACCCTGAAAAAATTAAGGTTAACCGGGCTGCTTCGTTTTTTATTTTCATACGGAAAAAAATTTATCGAGAAAAATTTACTCGGTACAAGACCTTCGTTATTTCTTTACGATATTTACAGATTAGGATATTTCAGCACATTATAAATGACTCCGTTTTTTTCCATTATCATACCCGTTTACAACAAAGAGAAATTTGTAAAAAACACACTTGATACCGTTTTGAACCAGACATTTCAAAATTATGAAGTCATTGTGGTTAATGACGGATCAACCGACAACAGTCTCGAAATTCTGCGCAGTATAAATGATCCCCGCCTAAAGATTTTCAGCCAGGAAAACCAGGGCGCAGCCGCTTCCCGAAATAAAGGAATGGAAAAAGCAACAGCGTCTTATGTATGTTTTTTGGATGCGGACGACAGCTGGAAAACGGACCATTTGGCTGTTTTGGCCGGTGCCATAATGAAATTTCCTGATGCAAAGATGTTTTGCAGCCGTTATGTTACCCAAATAAACCACAATACTTTTATCAAAAATAATTTTTTGGACATAGCAGATGATTATGAAGGTTATGTAGATGATTTTTTTAAAAGCAGCTATATCAACAGGGTGGCACTCACTTCAGCTGTCTGCATTCATAAAAGCGTCTTTGAGGAATTGGGGGGATTCAACAGTACAACGTGCAGCACAGAGGACCTGGAATACTGGATTAAGATTGCGCTGGCCTATAAGGTTGCAATTACCGCCAAAACAACGATGGTGTATAATTTCGTCACCGATAACGCAAGTCTGTCAAAAATACATATTACAAAGAAGACAGTTCCCGATTTTGATATTTATGCCGGGGAAGAACTGCAAAATCCCAGCTTAAAACGTTTTCTGGACCTGTACCGCGTGGAATATGCACTGCAATACAAAATTGCCGGTGATTTACAGCGCTCGCGGGCACTGCTGCAAAAAACAGATCCCAAGAACATCAACTTCAAAACAAAACTTTTAATGGGCCTGCCCAGCGCAGTACTTCAAAAACTATTGAAAATAAAGCATATTCTGAAATCAAAGGGAATTGACTTCAGTATTTATCACTGAGCAGCTTCTTCCACTGCTTCGAAATTTCCTCTGTCGAAAATTTGTGAACCGATTTTCTTGCATTGCTTTTGAGATGGAGGTACAATTCCGTATCGGTTGCCAGCCTGTTCATCGCCTGTATAAATGCGTCCTTATCCTGGTTTTCCACGAGCAGCCCGTTCCGGAACGGTACAATAATTTCATCCGGCCCGGTTTTACAGTCAAACGATATCACGGGAGTACCCAGCATCAGTGACTCGATGAGAACAGTTGGCAACCCCTCGTATTTACTCGTCAGAACAGTACAGTAGGCATTGGCCAGATAAGAATAGGGATTGGCCAGGAACCCCGTAAATACAACTGCACCCGCAATACCCAATTGTTCCGCGTACGATTTCATAAAGTCCATTCGCGGTCCGTCACCGATGATAACCAGTTTAAACCCCATTTTTACAAGTATTGATTCCGCAAAGCACTCGAGCAGTACGTCTACCTGCTTAATATTTGCTGCATCCATTCTGGCTATGATTGCAATGTACTTACCTTCCAGAGGCATAGATCCCGATACTTCGGCAGATATTGCATTGTACAATGTACTTATTTCCAAACCGGGATATGCGGAACGTACAATTGAGGTAATTCCTTCAGAAACACCTACAAATTTTTTATCGCGGAATAACCGGCTGTTTATCTTCGGATTATTAAAAATGTAATCGTAAACAGCTGAAGAGTGAATAAAGTTATAAACTTTCTCATTTTTATAAATGATTTTCTGCCAGAAAAACTCCGAAAACAGATTCAAACGATAACGGTGATCCAGGATATAGTCATAATTTTCACTTTTTATTCTGTTTTTGATTCTGTAATATGTTTTCATCCTTTCCAGAGGGGATTTTCGATCCAGACCGAGAACAAATAATTGTCCGCAGTACGGGTAATCAACAGCTGAATTCAAAACGTAGATATGTATTTCAGTCTTAAGCTCTCCCAATAAAACAGACAGGTTTGAAACAATGCGCTCCAATCCTCCTGATGATAAAGAATAAGTTACAAGCGCTATTTTATATTTTTTTTCCAATATATTTGTCCTTAAATCGACCACAATGAATGATCCTTTAGTAACTGTTATCTGCAATTGTTACAACCACGAAAAATTTGTTACGCAAGCCTTAAACTCAGTCTTTGATCAAAGTTATAAAAATATAGAATTAATTGTTTTAAACAATGGCAGCACCGATGGTTCTCTAAGAAAAATTCAGGATTTTACAGCAAAGCATCCTTCAGTGAAACTCATTAACCTCGCTGAAACGCTGCCTCACACCCAGGCTTTCAATATGGCCTTTAAACAGGCTAACGGCTCCTACCTTGTTGATCTTTCTGCGGATGATGTTTTACTGCCCCAGTGTATCCGGGAACAGATCAGTTGTTTCATTCAGCAGCCGCCAACTGTTGCCATTGTATTCGGAAATGCCTTTCATATTGATGAAAACGGCACAAGACAGGGGTCTTTTTTTGGAACAGATGAAAAACAGCACGTAAAAGACAAAGGGCTTTTTCAAACGGACTATACGAGACTTTTAAACACCGGTATCGTAATGTGCTCGGTTTCCGCAATGCTTACGCGCAGGCATTTCGAATTGCTTAACGGTTTCAATGAAAAACTTTTTTTTGAGGATCTTGATTACTGGTTACGGGCCGCTTACTCCTATGAGATAAGGTTTATTGATGTCCACATCGCCGAAAAACGGGAATTATCTTCCTCGTTGGGGAACCAGTTTTTTAAGAATGATTCTGTTTCCGAAAATATCAATAAATCGTTACGGATTATTTACCGGGAGGCAATAAACCGCAATTCAAAAGAAGAAAACAATATACTTTTAAAACGCATCCATCACAGTATGGACAAAACTTTCCGGGCAAGGAATTATCCTGCTTTTTTTAAATTTGCCCTTTTGGAATTAAGATGCAGGCTAAAGAGTTTTTAGATAATCCAGATAATCGTTATAATCCCTTATGTAGTCCGATTCGTCAAATTCCGACGATGAAACCACAAGACACACCGATCCCGAAGAAAAATTGCGCAGTTCCCTCCAGGTATTCACAGGTACATATAATCCTTCGTTCGGTTTAAATAAATGATAAACCTGTTTTTCGGTTCCCGTATGCAGTACAACTTCAAAGCTGCCGCTCACCGCAATTATAAACTCCTGCTGGGCTTTGTGTGCGTGACCTCCCCTTTCTGCACCGCTGGGCACATCGTATAAATAATAAACCCTGTTGATTTTAAAGGGAATAACATCTCCTTCAAGCACAGAGAGATTACCTCTTGGGTCTTCAATTTTTGGCAGCGTAATTATTTTACTCATTTATACTTTAATACTTAGGTAGTCTTCTAACTGTTCTTTTTCCGAATCCCAGTCACGAATAATATTGTTCTTTATTTTTTTTGCAGGTATACCAGCTATTATGCAATTTTCTCCTATTGATGAATAATCCTTATTAAGCAGCGAATTTGTAGCAGCTATACAATGTTTTGGTGTAACGGTTTTTCCTTTAATCGTTGACCTTGCCCCGATAAAATTGTAATCCCCTATTATGATATCCGCATTCATGTTAAGTACTTTTTTTTCCACAATATCCAGTAGACGGTGAAAATTTGTATCTGTAATCAGGCAGTCATTGCCAAACTGTACCCAGTTTCCGATAGTGATCTTCTGAAAACAGATCAATTCTGTGCGACTTGCAAACGAATTGATATGTCCCAGTATGAGGACTGCTTTACTTTTAATATAAACCTTAGAATCAAGTCCAAACTGCGTTTTTCCATTCACAATCATTTTTCCGTTTATAATTGCTTCACCTGCTCCTGTTCCTTTTTTAAATACCTCATAAGGCTGGCCGAATCCTATCAATCCAAACTTTAATGGTACATTTACCTGTATTGTTCCTTTAAACTCGGATATCGAAAACCCGCGGTAAACGACAATAGGCAGACGCAGAGCATCCTTTAACTTGAATGCCCGTAAATTTATCCATAGGGTTTGATTCCAGCTGATCTTAAAAAAATGTTTAATCCTCTCTTTCAAAACAATGATTTGATTTTCTTTTGAAATTTGAAATCCAGAATATATTCATCAATCTTCTTTAAACTGTAAAGGACCGTCAGTACAGACATCAGCCCTGAAATTACGATGAAAGCAGATTGTGTAAGCATATAATATAATGAAATGACGCAGAATATAATGATAACAACTGCAATGCTCAATCTTTTCACCTGAATTGAGAGTTTAAAGTAATACTTTTTGTTCACATACCAATAAATATAGACAGATGAAACAAAATAATTTATGAGTATTGCAAGCCCAATCCCGTAAAGCGCCATCTGACGATATAGGAAAATGGTTAAACCAACGTTTAAAAGGTCGCTCGCTGCATTAATATAAAAGTACTGACGGTAATTTTTATGAGACAGTAATAAATAGCCGACCGCATAATTAAATCCTCTAAAAATTATAGATGCAAGTCCAAAAACGAGAATATTGTATACAGGTACAAACTCGCTTGAAAATAAAACCCTGATCAATACATGGCCGAGGGAATATACAATAAGAATTGCTGGTAATATGATGAGAAAGCTTAATTCAAGCTGGTTGTTGATGAGTTCGTTTGATTCAGGAATATTTGCCGCCGACTGTGACAATTTCGGAAAGAAATACTTTCCCATCGCCAGAAAAATGAGACCAAGATAAGAAACAATGATGATGTTTCCCACATGATAATACCCAAGTAAATCTGCATTCGTATTATTGAAATACAGACGAATCATATAGAAACATAAAAGGCCTATAAAGGTATTAACAGCAAGCAAGCTACCCGATTTTATAAAACTATTGAAATACTTTAACCGTTCACCGGAGGCAAAACTTACTTTATACCTGGGCATATTGCTTAATTTTATATAAATACCCCAGCTGAGAACTGCATTTATTACAACAGCAATAATAATTCCCTGTAATTCAAAAAAATAGTATGAGCATAATACAACGGCTGTATTTACCGTATTGGAAATTACATTAATACGCAAGAGCTTTTGAAAATTTTGAGTTCCTTCAAGATAGATAATCCTGCTTTGGGTATAGCTTGTGAATATAAAATAAACCGAAAGTCCTATAAACCAATAATAATAAGAAGGTGTTTTAAAAGTCAGCAAACTTAAATAATTACAGAATATGACAGAGACCAGTCCTGAAACAATTCCCGTTATTAAAGAAAAACTACTTATAGCCTTAATTGTCTTTTGATATTCTTCCTTATCGCCTCCTTTTTTAACTGCAATTTCCCTCACCCCGGTAAAATTGATTCCAAAACCAGCAAATGAACTGATGAGTTGGATTGTATTCTCCATCAACCCTAACAACCCTACTCCCTTTATTCCTAAAAAATGGCTGGCTCCAATATTGGCCGCTATTTTGAGTATCATTCTAAGAACTTCAACGAGGCCGAAAAGACTGGTAGCCTTAAATAGTGTTTTATAATGTCGTTGCTGCTTCATTTAGTCAATTCTACATCCTATATTTTCATAACTCTTTTTAAACTTCAAATACCAGTCCTGCCAGACTTCAAATTTCACATTTTCTCCAACGCAACAATTCTTTATCCAATTATCAGATATATCATTTGCAAAATCATCGATACCGTAACTTTCATTGCGGAACCAGGCTTCATTTAATATCCCGTTAAATTCCAATACATCAAGTTCATTTCCAAACCGCTCTTTATCAATTGACGATGCCGTAAATTTATACGTTGCTTTTATAAGTTCAGAGTTTGTATGTCCGAACCTGTATTTCTTTATATCTTTCAAAACCTGACGAATTTGTAAGAACTCGTCTACCCTATTTTGGGTATGGTTCCATACATTTTCATAGTATCTTTTTGAGAACACTCCGCCTGCAACAATAAAAATATGATAATATCTTAAGATTTCCTTATTAAAGTCGACCATTCCACTTTTTGAAAGAATTTCTCTTAAACGAAACCTGTTCTTAACAAAAACAGCATAAAATACCGCTGGGTTATAAGTCAGAACCACCGGATTTACCGTGCTAAAGTAACGAAATTCCTTCATTACGTTTTTAGAAACCAACAATTCATTCTTTAACCACATGAATTTTACCATATCCATTTGTTCCCTTTCGATTTCCGACTTAAACAACACATAATCCAGCTGCTCATGAAACCACATATCATCTTCTAAAAGGATGAAGTACTCACTGCCTTTAAGTACTTCTTCCCTCCAGAAAGCTGCAGGAATCTTTTTTTCTGTGTATATTTTGTCTTCGATTGCCGTACTTTTTTCCTTATAATAAGGAGATTTCCGTATTTCAACTTCAGGAAAGGATGCTTTGATTTTTTTCAGGTATTTATCGGGAGTGCCATCGTCGAGCACTACGACCTTTCCATTAAACCCCATAATATACCTGCGGATACTCGCCAAAGTCCGGTGAAGCAAATAGGGACGGTTAAACGATTTTATATAAATGTCCATCAAAAACTATTTATCTTTTCAATAATCATATCCTGTTCCTGTACGGTAAGACACGAGTGCAGCGGAATACTTAAAACATGCCTGTGAATAAGTTCCGATATAGGAAGGTGCAGGCTTTCAAATTCCTTCATAGCCTGCTGTTTATGTGGTGCAATGGGATAATGGATGAGCGTCTGTATTCCATGTTCAAGCAGATATTGCTGGAAGTCGGTGCGGTTCTCGGTTCTCACTGCAAAGATGTGGAAAATATGCGCGTCAAAATCACTTACAAACGGCAGAACCACAAGCGGATTATCGATTTCGCTGATATAGCGTTTCGCAATACCCTGCCGTTTTTTATTGTCAAAATCAAGATCTGCCAGTTTTAAACGCAGGAAAGCGGCCTGGATTTCATCAAGTCTTGAATTGATGCCCTTGTATATATTATGATATTTGAGCTCAGACCCATAATTCCGGAGACTGCGGATACAGTTGGCCAGTTCGCTGTTATTGGTTGTTACGGCACCGCCGTCGCCCAGGCATCCCAGGTTTTTTCCCGGATAAAAACTAAAACCTGCCGCGTCACCCACCGATCCTGCCCTGAGATGATTGCAAACTGCCCCGTGAGCCTGAGCCGCATCTTCTACCAGAACCAGGCCGAAATCCCTGCAAAAAGTTTTAATTGCCAAAGCATCGGTTACCTGTCCGTATAAATGTACCATCAAGACACCTTTTGTATACTGCGTTACCTGTTGTTGCAGCACTTCTAGGGTAAGGTTGTAATTTAACAGGTTCGTATCAATGAGCCGCGGGGTAAGCCCGGCATTCATAACGGCCAGAATGCTTGCTATATAAGTATTGGCCGGTATGAGGATTTCATCACCTTCCCGCAGGATGCCCAGTTCAATATAAGCTTTGAAAATCAGGACCAGAGCATCAAGCCCGTTTCCTACACCAATACAGTGATTCGTGTTACAGTATGCAGCAAATTCCTGCTCGAACTGCAATACTTCATCTCCCAGTATATAATGACCCTTTTCCAGAAAAGAACGTGTCTTTTCCAGAAAAGCTTCCTCATAAGGAGCATTTATTTTCCTTAAGTTCAGGTATGGAATCATGTAGTGTTTTTTATGATATTTTAAAATTATAGGTCGAAAAAACGAGTGTTCTGGCCCCGAACTGTTCTTTCCATTCCAGCAAACCGGAATTTTCATCAGGCGAATTTTCCAAACCGGATGTTCCGAAATCAAAGTAATCCTTTCCCGAATCCTGAATCACCTTCATATGCAATAAATCCAGTCCGCCAAGTTTGTCGTAATCTTTCCTGCCTGCAATATACTGCGACTTTATATAATTTTTATGCCGGAACAATACCGTTCCGGCCACCATTTCATCCTTTAGAAAGGCACCTGTTAACTGTATTTCATCCGGGAATTTTTCCTTCAGCCAGAGCATCTCGTCAAGACTGTGAACAGGCTTTTTATGAAACCGGTCGTTTAAACGCGGAACCAGCAATTCATTCCAGAACATTTTAAAGTCATTGGTTTGCCGGATGACAATACCTTCTCTTACAGCCCTGCTGGCGTTCCTTTTTACCGATTTTGAAACAACAGGCTTTTTTAAATTATAAACGACCGACCCAATGGTATGTCCCGATTTTCCACCGTAAAACTGATGTAAAAAAAACAATTCGTCGTTTGCAGCTTCGCAATATAAGGATGGAACGGGTTTAACTATTAATTCGGTATATCCCCCCCTTTTTAAAAAGCCCAGCAGTTCACCGAAAAGTTGCCTGAACAGGCTAAACCTGCACTCACTGCCAACAAGCAGTCCGCCGTAAGTGAGCCCTTTATGACTGTAGCAGCTTGCATCCTGTACGCATGCAGGGAAAAGAGCTGTTAATTCACCGTTAAGGTAAAACAGCAAGGAAAAATCATCGAACCGGTCTCCGTGGTATTCTATAAAATCGCGCTTAAACAGAAAAGTACCGTTTTTACACCGGTCCACAAACAAATCCCATTCCTTTTTGTGCCCCGGAACATAACGAATAACTTCTATTAAATTGCCTTTATCCATAGTACAAACGAAATAACGCAAAAAGTGTCAGATTTCATAACGAAACACGATGATTTTTTATTATGAAAAATATTTCTTTCATATATTTGCGTGATAAAAATATTTAACATTAAGATGATTAAAATAACATTACCAGATGGTTCGGTACGCGAATACGCTTCAGGCGTAACGCCACACGATGTAGCTTTGAGTATAAGCGAAGGTTTAGCACGTAACGTAATTTCAGCAAATTTTAACGGTACCACCGTTGAAACGGTTACGCCCTTGACCACCGATGGTAGTTTGGTTTTATATACCTGGAACGATGCCGAAGGAAAAAAAGCCTTCTGGCACTCTACTTCCCACGTTATGGCTCAGGCTTTACAGGAAATGTACCCGGGCATTCAGTTAACTATTGGTCCAGCTATTGACAATGGTTTCTATTATGATGTTGATTTTGGAGAAAATAAGGTATCCGATGCTGATTTCAAAGCCATCGAAGACAGAATACTGGCAATTTCAAAAGAAAAGCATGAATTTAAAATGCGTTCGTCTACAAAGGCTGATGCTCTGGAATTCTATAAAGACAATGTGTACAAAACAGAGCTTATCCAGAATCTGGAAGACGGTACCATTACGTTTTGTGATCATGCAACATTTACCGATTTATGCCGCGGAGGACACATTCCGAATACAGGGATCATCAAGGCTGTAAAAATCCTTTCCGTTGCCGGTGCCTACTGGCGCGGTGATGAAAAGAACAAGCAGCTCACGCGCATTTACGGAATTTCGTTCCCTAAGCAGAAAGATCTTACAGAGTATCTTGAGCTTCTGGAGGAAGCTAAAAAACGCGATCACCGCAAATTAGGGAAAGAACTGGAGCTGTTCCACTTTTCGCAACGCGTTGGCCAGGGATTACCGTTGTGGCTTCCTAAAGGTGCCGCATTGCGCGACCGCCTGGAGCAGTTTTTAAGAAAAGCACAGAAAAAAGCAGGATACGAACAGGTGGTGACCCCACATATCGGGCAAAAGGAACTGTATGTAACATCCGGGCACTACGCCAAATACGGGGCCGATTCTTTCCAGCCTATCCATACACCGGCAGAAGGCGAGGAGTTCCTGTTAAAACCTATGAACTGTCCGCACCATTGTGAAATTTACAACGCAAAACCATGGTCATACAAAGACCTTCCGAAACGATATGCCGAGTTCGGTACCGTTTACCGTTACGAACAATCGGGAGAATTACACGGGTTAACTCGGGTTCGCGGGTTTACTCAGGACGATGCACATATTTTCTGTACACCGGACCAGCTCGATGAAGAGTTTAAAAAAGTAATTGACCTAGTACTTTACGTATTCGGATCTTTAGGGTTTGAGAACTTCACTGCCCAGGTCTCTGTACGTGATCTTGACAATCCGGATAAATACATCGGAAGTGTTGAAAACTGGGAAAAAGCAGAAAATGCAATCATCAGCGCAGCAAAAGACAAAGGCCTCAATTACGTAATTGAATCGGGTGAAGCCGCCTTCTATGGCCCGAAACTCGATTTCATGGTGAAAGATGCTCTGGGACGCAGCTGGCAGCTTGGTACCATACAGGTAGATTACAATTTACCGGAGCGTTTTGACCTTACTTACAAAGGTTCGGATGACAAACTTCACCGTCCGGTTATGATACACCGTGCCCCTTTTGGTTCAATGGAGCGATTTATCGCGATTTTACTGGAACACACAGGTGGTCATTTCCCTTTATGGCTTATGCCGGAACAGGTTATCATCCTGTCTTTAAGCGAGAAATACGAAAATTATGCGAAAAAAGTTTTAAATTTGTTAGAAAATCACGAAATTCGCGCCAAACTTGACGACCGAAATGAAACGATCGGCAAGAAAATTCGTGAAGCCGAATTACAGAAATACCCGTTTATGCTCATCATTGGAGAAGATGAAGAGAAGAATGCCAGCGTTTCGGTAAGAAGACAAGGCGAGTCAGGAAAATCAAACACTTCCATGAAAGTTGAAGAATTCATTTCTTTGATCGAAGAGGAAGTAAGCAAAACGATCAAACAATTTTAAGTTTAACCGCTTTCAAAAGCACAAATCTATAGTACCATAGCAGTAAATAACAGAAGAGGTTTCAAACCTCTGGAAAAAAAGGAAGACGCGCACAGAATAAACGATAAAATTCGTGTGCCAGAAGTTCGTTTAGTCGGCGATAATATTGAAACAGGTGTTTACAAAACATCGGAGGCTCTTGCCATGGCCGATGAATTGGGATTGGATCTGGTAGAGATTTCTCCAAATGCAGCCCCTCCGGTTTGTAAGATTATCGACTACAAAAAATTTCTTTACGAGCAGAAGAAGCGCGACAAAATGCTGAAGGCTAAAACTGCTCAGATTACGGTTAAGGAAATTCGTTTCGGTCCTCAGACAGACGAACACGATTACGAGTTTAAAAAGAAAAATGCAATGAAGTTCCTTAAAGAAGGATCCAAACTCAAAGCATTTGTATTCTTTAAAGGACGCTCTATTATTTATAAGGAACAGGGGCAGATTTTATTATTGCGCCTGGCTCAGGATCTTGAAGAATACGGAAAGGTGGAAGCCATGCCGGTTCTTGAGGGTAAAAGAATGACCATGTATATTGCGCCTAAAAAGAAAAATTAGTAATTTTGCACAATATTGTTAAGTAAGATAACATAAATACCTAGGAACAAAATGCCTAAAATGAAAACCAAATCTAGCGCTAAGAAACGTTTTACCGTTACTGGCTCTGGAAAGATCAAAAGAAAGCACGCTTTTAAAAGCCACATCTTAACAAAGAAGTCTAAAAAGCGTAAATTAGCTTTAACACACTCTGGTTTAGTTCATAAATCAGATGAAAGAAGCATTAAAGAACAATTGAGAATAGTTTAATCTGTTTTTAATTTTTCCGGTTAAAACAATTTAATAACCCTGGAGTGGGCTGATCATTTAAATTCAGGATCGCAAGCGATGGCAACATCCGCCCTACTACAAAAAATTTAAGAATTATGCCTAAAGCAAATAATGCAGTAGCATCAAGAGCAAGAAGAAAAAGAATTTTGAAGCAAGCCAAAGGTTTCTTCGGAAGACGTAAAAACGTTTGGACAGTAGCTAAAAACGCGGTAGAGAAAGCAATGTCTTACGCATACCGCGACAGAAAACAGAAGAAAAGAAATTTCCGTTCATTATGGATCATGCGTATCAACGCCGGAGCCCGTTTACACGGAATGTCTTATTCTCAGTTCATGGGGAAAATCAAAGCTAACAACATCGAATTAAACCGTAAGGTTTTAGCTGATCTGGCAATGAACCACCCTGAAGCTTTCACAGCTATCGTTAATAAAATTAAATAAACGTTTGTAAAACCCGTTTATCTTACTTACATATACGAAAACCTGCTTCAAAGCAGGTTTTTTTTTGTCTAACCCCGTTAAAACAGTATGAAATACCAAACATTTGGTATATTTGTACAAATAGCAAAAACAGCATGGAAGCATTAAAAAATACGATTGAACAGGCCTGGGAAAACCGGGAATTATTAAGCGACGCAGCTACACAAAAAGCTATAAGGGATGTTATTGACCTTATTGACAGCGGTGCATTACGTACTGCGGAACCTGTTGAAGGCGGATGGCAGATAAACGAATGGGTAAAGAAAGCCGTAGTACTTTATTTCCCTATTCAGAAGATGGAAACTCTTGAAGCCGGTATTTTTGAATACCACGATAAAATGCCTTTAAAGAGAAATTATGCCGAAAAAGGCATCCGCGTTGTTCCAAATGCCGTTGCACGCCACGGTGCCTATATTTCTTCGGGAGTGATCCTGATGCCTTCTTACGTAAACATAGGGGCTTATGTAGATGAAGGAACTATGGTTGATACCTGGGCAACGGTGGGATCATGTGCGCAAATCGGAAAAAATGTACACCTGTCGGGTGGTGTCGGAATCGGTGGTGTATTGGAACCTTTACAGGCAGCTCCCGTTATTATCGAAGACAATGCCTTTTTGGGTTCGCGCTGTATCGTGGTGGAAGGTGTACGCGTTGGGCGTGAAGCCGTCCTTGGAGCCAATGTCGTTTTGACGGCATCTACCAAAATCATTGATGTTACCGGAGATACTCCTGTTGAAATCAAAGGATATGTTCCGGAAAGATCTGTCGTAATTCCGGGATCGTACACCAAAAAGTTCCCGGCTGGTGAATACCAGGTTCCCTGCGCCCTCATCATTGGAAAACGCAAGGAAAGTACCGATAAGAAAACATCATTAAACGATGCTTTACGCGATCACAGCGTAGCAGTCTAACTTCTTTTTATGGATATTTCTGTTGTTATTGTCAATTACAATTCCTGGAAAGTTCTGGATGCCTGTATTGAGAGTATTCTGAATTTAAAAACCTCTTTAAACGTAGAAACGATCATTGTCGATAACCAGTCTCCTGCAGACCTGTTGTTGCAGTACCAAAAGAAATATCCATCCCTTAAATGGGTGCGCAATTCGGGTAACAATGGTTTTGCCAACGGATGTAACCTCGGAGCTGAGCATGCCATGGGGAAGTTCCTGTTTTTCCTCAATCCCGACACGCGGGTGCAGCCTGGTGTACTGGAACATTTTATTTCAATCTATGACAAGGAAAATATCGGCATATTGTCGTGCCTGCAAACCGATAACAAAGGTAACTTTCACAAATACAACCTGCTGTTCCCTTCTCCTCTGCGCGTTTTCGGGCTTTTACGGAGCCTTGAAAGACAAATGTACAGAAAGAAACTTGAATCATTTTTTGCGGAAACTTCCGCAAGAAGTTATCCACAATGGATTTCGGGATCTGCCGTGTTTATTTCAAGGATTAATTTTGAAAAAATTTCCGGATGGAATGAGGACTACTGGATGTATTACGAAGATGTAGACCTGTGTAAAAAAGCACACTTACAGAACCTAAAATGCGTGCTGACAAAAGAAGTTTCCATTTTTCACCTGCACGGAGGTGCTTCGAGGATCAATCCCAAAACCAAGGCGATAACGAAATCTGAAGTTGTTAAGTCACGGCATGTATATATATCAAACTATTTCTCCAATACTTCCCAGGCCTGGCTTCACCCGTTGCTTCTTACCAATATTTTAATGCAGACCGGCATACTGGCGCTGGCATCCTTTCCGTTGTTCTTTATAAGTAAACTCAAAGTCAACCGTTATAAATGGACGGAACTGTACCATTACTACCGCCATGTGTATAAAAATAAAACGTGGTTAAGCGAACGTTCCATGAACTTAAACCAATAATATGCAAAAGATACTGGTTATACAGCAGAAAATGATTGGCGATGTTCTCGTTTCATCCATCGTCTGTAAGAATCTGGCCCTCGAATTTCCCGAAGCAAGGATTGATTACCTGGTTTACGATACCACCATTCCGGTTTTAATGCATAACCACAATGACTACAACATTATTGCATTCACCGAAAAACAACGCAAATCAAAAAAAGAACTCTGGAAATTCATACAGCACATACGCAGCGAAAAATACGACGTTGTTATTGACTGTTATTCCAAGCTTGAAAGCTGGCTCATCACGGGTTTTTCAAATGCGCGGAAAAAAATTTCCTTTGACAAAGGGTATCTGAACATGCTGTATACCGACGTCGTTCCACGCCATCGTATTCCGCAGACCAACCTGGGACTCACCATTGAACAGCGTTTAAGCCTTCTGAAGCCTTTGGGGATCGAACATCCCCAAGTGTTAAAACCTGTACTTGTTGTAAGCGATAGCGAAAAAACTCAGGCGCGGAAACTAATGGAAAAACACAGTTTAAACCCTGAACTTCCAACTGCAATGCTCAGTGTGCTCGGCAGCAGCGACAGTAAAACGTACCCATTGGAATACATGGCAAAAGTTATTGACCAGATAGCGGAATATACTCCTATGAACCTGCTGTTTAATTACATCCCTCATCAAAAAGAACAGGCGGCAAGACTTCTGACGCTTTGCGCTCCTGAAACGCAGAAATACATCCATTTTGATGTTACCGGTAATTCTCTGCGCGATTTTATTGCCCTCATGGATGCCTGTGATTTCATCATCGGGAATGACGGAGGGGCCATTAACATGGCAAAAGCTCTTGACAAACCCGCATTTACTATATTTTCTCCCGTGATAGACAAACTGGGATGGAACAGCTTTGAAGACGGGAACCGTTATATTTCGGTACACCTAAAGGATTTTAAACCGCAATTTTTTGAAAATTTGTCAGATAAAACCGTCAAAATCCGAAATGAACAGTTATATTTAGATTTTAAACCAGAATTGTTCCAACCCTTATTAATGCATTTTTTAAAGCAGAATGCATAGAACACTATGGAAAACACTATCCGTATTTCGGCGTTGATTATCACGAAGAATGAAGCACATAATATTGTTGATCTTTTAAACAACCTTGCTTTTGCAGACGAAATCGTTATTGTTGACTCATTCAGCACAGATGAGACGGAACGGCTTGCAAAGCAATTTGACAAGGTACGGTTTTACAAGCATCCATTCGAAAATTATGCCTCCCAGCGCAATATCGCTTTGGGTTATGCCTCCTATCCCTGGATTCTTTTTCTTGATGCCGATGAACGCATAACGCCAGCCTTACGGTACGAAATACAACAAACACTGGCACAACCGCAGGCCGATGCCTATTTTTTCTACAGAACGTTTTATTACAAAAACAAACCTATGCGCTTTACCGGGCTTCAGGCCGATAAAAACATCCGTTTATTTAAAAAAAATGTAGGGACTTATGTAGGGCTCGTTCATGAAAAGCTCATGATTGACGGAAAAATTTCAGCACTCAAAAACAAACTCGTCCACTATTCCTTTAATGATTTTGAAAGTTATAAGGAAAAACTCGCGAATTACGGAAAACTCAAAGCAAAGGAAAAATTCAGCAAGGGCGAAAAATACAGCATTCTTAAGCAGTATTCCCATACAACCTATTGTTTTCTAAACAGGTACCTGTTCCGGTTAGGCTTTCTAGATGGAAAAGAAGGCGCCATAATAAGCTACCTCATGGCCTATTCTATCTGGGCCCGTTACAGGGAAATAAAACGGCTCCGCAGGAAATAACATTACTTTTTCCAGAATTTCAGCTTTTTCTTCAGGCGCTGCTTGCGGTGGAATTTTTCCTGAAACCTGCAGGTTTCGTTCCACATCTTCTCAAAGATTTCCTGCTCGGTTTTTTCATGGTAATATCGTGCATATTCATTTGCCATAACTTCAATCATTTCGCGTTTGGGTGTCAACCTGCGAAGATTAAACATCCTTAAATCAAATGACATCTTATTATGGAAATTCATCCTGTTGAGATCAACAAGATAAAAAGAAAGATCCCGGTCCTTAACTTTAATGAGGGTATTGCCAGGGGAATGATCCTTAAATTCCACACCGGCTTCATGCAGCTCAAAACAGAACCTTGTAAATGCCCGCAACATTTCTTCTTTGCCAGGTAAATCTTCCCGCTCGACCAGATCACGGTAGGTATAATCGGCGTAAATGTGTTCACATACATAAAAACTTTTGCCAAGGCCAATTCCTTTTTCATATTCTGCGTAGGCAACGGGGTTGGGTGTACCAATTCCCTTTCCTAGGAGACGCAATGCGTATTCATAAGACCTTTTTGCTTTGGAATCGCGCAGATAGCGGTAAACAATCCTGTTGACTGCATTCGGTGTTTTAAAAGCTTTTACATTTAGCACAATCGGAAAATCCGGAAAAACCTTTATGGTATTCCTGCTCCCCTTTGCCAACAGTTCCCCTTTGGTATCAAAGTTTTCAAGAACATTCACAAGGGCCTTTTCTTCACCGGAAAATGCCGGATGGACAATTAGTTTCATTTTATAAATACTGGGAAATCCCTTTTTCAATTCTCACAATTTTGTTTATTACCGAAGCATTTTGCAGGGCATCGTTTTCCTTTAGCTGATCGCGCGGATTTTCGGGATGGTATATGTGGTATACAATAGCTGCGTAACGCAGCCGCCTTGCCCAAACCCCTTTGTTTCCCAGACGGATCACCAGGTCACTGTCTTCCCTGCCCCAGCCTTCAAAATTCTCATTATATCCGTTGATATCTATAAAGTCCTGCTTCCAGAACGAAACATTACACCCCCTGAAATTAGAGGAAAACTCCTTATGCGGGCGATACAGGCCGGAAAGCAGCGTACTGTGAATCGTGCGCGAACGCTTTTTGAGGTCTTTTGAAAAATAGTGGTACTCCGTCTGCCCTTCATTGAATATCCTTGGCAGGGCTTCTTTTGTTATAGTAGCCCTTGTACCGTACAAATAGGTATTCTTCTGCGCATTTCTTTTATGGTCGGCAATGAATTCCGGATGCATAATGCAGTCGCCGTCTATCTGTATAATATAATCACTGCTGCTTTTGGCTACTGCCTTATTTAAAATAACCGCTTTACGGAAACCTTTATCTTCGTGCCATACATGAACAACCTTAGATGGACTTTTAGCACTGAACGCTTCAATCAGCTGCTTTGTCTCTTCTGAAGATCCGTCGTCAGCGATGAGTACTTCATCGGGAAATACCGTCTGTTCACTTAAACTCTTCAGGACCAGCTGTAAAGCCGATGGCCAATTGTATGTCGATATCAATAAGGCTGTTTTCATTATCATTTTAAATAACGGTACAAATATAGATTATCTGCTGTTTAAATAGGTACAACTTAGTTTTTTATTTATTTTTACTCCGAAATTAAACTTCAGATGTTAAAAATAGCCGTTATAATCATAAATTACAATTCAAGCGTTTATACCATAAAATGTGTGGAAAGCATATTGGAAAAAACACCGGAAGATTTTGATTTTCAGATCGTAGTTGTGGACAACAATTCAGATGCGGATGACTATTACAATCTAAACAACTATTTTTCAGAGCAGAAAAAGGAAAAGGTGCGTTTATACAGAAGCCATATCAATAAAGGGTTCGGAGGGGGAAACATGACGGGACTGCAACAATGCGGACCTTCTGAATACGTAGCATTTATCAACAACGACACACTGTTCCTCAACGACTGCCTTTCCGAACTGTATAACTTTATGAAAACACATCCTGAAGCGGGGATTACGGGAGGACAAAGCTATAATGAAAAACTCGGGGAGATAATTTCATTCGATCATTACGCAAGCACTACACGGCAGATCTTCGGCAGAAAATTTTTAGAGTTAACCAGCCCGAAATCACATCCCAGACGAAAAAAATCTTATTCGCT